>Ga0326597_10000001_pt1:117500-757770 | contig 757770 bp, 717 predicted proteins | sample RVTome_12_FD_203789 | JGI IMG/M metagenome (GOLD analysis project Ga0326597, IMG submission 203789) | Soil microbial communities from uranium-contaminated site in the Upper Colorado River Basin, Wyoming, United States - RVT100D185 | ecosystem: Environmental > Terrestrial > Soil...
TGTCGGCCGAATTAATATCGACCGTACTCTTGATCATTTCACTGGGGTCGGAAAGCGGATTCGCCGAAGACGCCGATAGGGCAAAGGGCGTGTCCTTCTCAAACTGCCGGTCCGCGCCCAATTGAACGGCGACTGCGGCTGCAAAAATAATAGCGCAAAAAACCACTTTTGAAAAAAAAGCGCGTTTCCTTATGGAATACGGATTGTCATGTCTTTCATTCGGGTTTTTCATTTTTTAAAAACGCCTCATATTCGCTCGCCGTCATTAACTGGTCGAGCGTCTTGGGTTCATCCATTTCGATCACGGCGATCCAGCCTTCCCCGTAAGCATCGTCGTTGATCAACTCGGGTCTTTCTTCTAAGACATTATTCACCGCAACGATCTTTCCTCCAACCGGGGCATAGAGCATTGAAGTCGTCTTCGTCGATTCGATTTCGGTAATTTCTTTTCCTTGAGCGATCACCGTCCCGACTTTGGGGATTTCGAGAAAAACGATATCCCCCAGCGCTTCCTGTGCAAAATCGGAAATGCCCACCGTTGCGCGGGCACCTTCCACCCGAACCCACTCATGTTCCTTATGATAGAGGAGATCCTCTTTAACCATCGATAGCCTTTAGCGGTTTCCTTGTCGCGTTGAATAATAAATGATGGGTTTGTATATCCGAAATGTCTTTTCATTGTCAAGCCGTTTGCAGGTCAACCGCGCCATTGAAATGACCCCACTTTTATCCACCCCGCAAACAGGCTCATGACTCCCGATCGCCTCTCCCGGCATCGACGGAATCTCGAGCATCCAAACCCTAGAATCGAATAAAAGCTTCCCCCTTTGCAGTAAAGAGAGCGCCAGAAAACAGATTAAGTAAAAGACCGCAGCTATAAAATTCAACAACCCGCTCGCGCCATCTCTCCTTGACGCTTGACAAAAAAAAACCGATCAGGTAGGGATGAGCCATGCAAACAAAACAGAGCGAACGCTCCAAATTATTAGGGCTGCTACTCAAGCTTTCTTTTCGTTATAGCGAAAAAGCAAGCTTCCACCTCACCTCCGGAAAACAAACCCCCTACTATATCGACTGCAAAAAGGTTTCCCTCGATGCGGAAGGGGCGACACTGATCGGACGAGACATCTTCAATCGGATCAAAGACCTTCCAGTCGAAGGCGTCGGCGGGATGACCCTCGGAGCCGACCCCATTGCGACTGCGGTTTCGGTCATTAGCTATTTGAACGCGCAACCGATCCCCGCATTCATCGTTCGGAAGGAAGCAAAAGGGCATGGGAGTCGGCAGCAAATTGAAGGCGCATTAAAACCGGGGGCGCGGGTCGTGGTGGTGGAAGATGTCGTCACGACGGGCGGATCGACGCTCCGGACTTTAGAAGCCTTAAAGCAGGAAGGATATCCGGTGCTTAAAGTCATTGCCTTGGTCGATCGCAAAGAAGGAGGCGCCGAGCGGATCATTCAGGAAGGCATTTCTTTTGAAAGTCTGTTTAGTCTTGAAGATTTTATTCAAACCGGCCTAAAGTAATCCGTGTCTCCGGTCGATAAACCTTAAACGCTTGGTGGACCGTAGGCCTGTGTAATTCTCATTTCGTCGCCGATCCCTTTTTGCAAGACCGCCATTCTTTCTTGAATCAAACCTTGCGTTATTTTATCTATCGATAAAATTGCATTCAAAAGCATTTCTTTCCGTTTCAATTCCTGCGCCCCAAGATCGTCACCGTCGATCTCTTTTAGGCGCATATAGATCTCGTAATGGCTTTGTTCGCATTGAGACACCGCATCCCAATCGCTCCGCGCCGCAGCCTCATTCATTTCTTCAGAAATCGCCAACAGAGATTCGTAAAGCTGGATCTCGCGCTGCATGCAGTCTGCCTCGCTTGTGGGGATCGCTTCCATTTAACGGGCCTTTGCCGGGGCAGGATTGAGCGCCTCTTCCGGTAGGTTTGCGATTTCCACCCAAGCCTCTCGCAAGGCGGAGAGCAAGTCCTCCACTTCCTTTAAAACAAGCGGATCTCCCTTTAAATTCGCGTGGAGCAGCCTTCGGGTCATATAATCGTATAGGGCCGAAAGACGACTTGAGATTTCACCGCCGACCTCGTGGTTGAGGCTTGCATCCAACTCCCCGATAATGGCGATCGCCTTGGTAATCGACTGCCCTTTCCCGGAAACGTTTTGTTGTTTGATATGCTCCTGAGCCGCCCAGATGGCCTTCAAGGCGCCGTCGTACAGCATCTGGACCAAGCGCACCGGGCTGGCTGATGCGACGTTGCCGGTAAGATCCACTTTCGCGTAGGCGCGATGACTTTCCATAGATAACATTATCTTCTCCCCACAATATTATTCGCGAGACTGGTAATCGATGCGAGTTGTTGCGTTAAAAAATCTCCGCGCGCTTGAAGTTTCGCCAGAATATCTTCCATCGCAGAAAACTGTTTTGCCAGGGTGACCTCTTTTATCGTGAGCCGACGCTCGAAACTGGAAATCCGCCGATCCGTATTCTTGACCGAACTGTTTAAGCCCTCAACTCGAAACGGAATGAGCGAACTGATGTAGCTATCGACCGTATCCTCCAAAGTCTCGGCCATGGTATCGAAGGAGGCTAGGAGCCCCGTAATATCGTTGTCGACGGCTTTGCTCAAGACAGCTTCGTCTAAAGAGAGCACGCCTGTCTTGCTATGGCTGAGCCCGAAGCTGGCCACCGTATTTCCCGAAAATTTCGTGGAAATCGCAGAGCGTAAACTATTGATCAATCCTCTTGAAGTACTGTCTCCATTTAAAAGATTTCCCCCGCCCGCCGATACGTTTCGCGCTAGCCCAGCGACTTTATTATAACTCCCGACAAAGTTATTAATATTTTCGGTAATACTACTTAAATCTTTCGACAGCGTGAGGGTAACGGTCGGGCTTGACGCCGGTGCACTCAATAAGTTGAGGGTCACATCGGGGATAATATCGCTAATCGTGTTTAAACTCCGGGTCACGGTCAATCCATTGATATCGATAGAGGCATCCACCGCAGCTTGGGACTGGGTGAGATTTCTCGTGCCTCCCGTCGTCGCGCCGGATGCATCGTAGGTGGCGTTAAAAGCCAACCTCGAGAGTCCTTCGAGATCGGTCTCGGCGGTCGCTTCCTGATGCGTGCCATTATTGTCCTCGTCAACGGTAATGACGATCCGATTCGATTCTCCGGTCGCAGAAGAGGTCAGACTCAACCTTGCACCGTCCACGGCATTGTCGCTGGTCATTGCGCTCCCGATGGCAAGCGGCGCGTGCCCAGTTCTATTCAATCCGAGGATTTCTTCGGCCGTCGTTGCGGCATTTTCGCTTAGAAAATCGATGGCGTTTGCGTTGCCCGAATCGTTGGCAATCGTAAATTTTTTGGTCGTGCCGTCGTAGCTCACCGTATAGGTATCGCCCCCTGCATTGGCAGCCTCCAGGGCCGTCTTCAGTTCAACGGCAAGTTCGGCACCCGTATAAGTACCGGCAGTCAATGTGGCCGTCCGGTCGGCGCCGTCGTTAAAAACGATGCTGTTATTTGCGCTATCGACGACAAAACCCACGTTCACGACCGCAGCGCTAACGCCAAGGCCTGCACTATTGATCGCATCTTTGATTCCCGATAAGGTATTGTTGGTCGAATCGATCGTGATCGTAGAAGCGTTTCCACTGCCGATTTGTATTTTTAGCTTTTGTGTCGCGACGGTGCTGAGGTCGGCCACGGCGGAAGAACCCGAAGAAAAAATCCCGGAATACAAGCTTTGGGACGTCGCCAAGTTATTGACTTTAATGTTGTAGCTTCCCACGGCGGCGGTGGACTCGGCGCTTGCCGTTAAGATCGAGGTATCCGAGGAACCTGCGGACATGGCAAAAATGGTATTGTTTTTTAATGAAGATAAATTCGTTTTCAAGGTCGTCAGCGCACTCTTAATACTGCCGTAGGCACTGATCTTCGCCTGGTACGCGGCTTTTTTTCCGCGAATAATCGATAACGGCCGGCCTTCGACAGCCAAAAGCTGTTGAATAACCTCAGCCGTATTGATCCCAGAAGAAATTCCCGTTGAAACCGTCAAACCCATTTTATATTAGGCCTCCACGTCCAGAATATTGCCAAAGCTCTCTTTCAACGCATTCGCCGCATTGAGGAATTCCTCGGAAGGGATCTGCTTCAGCACTTCTCCCTTTCGATCCAAAATAATAATAATGGCGTTGCCTTTGTCATCAACCGAAAATGAGGCCTTATAGGCCACGATGCCGGACTCCATCTCCGATCCCGAATTCAAATCCAGAGACAAATCGTTAGGTCGCTCGCTCGCGGTCGCTTCGGGCGCCACGGCATCGGCCTTCCCTTCCCGTCCCCGGGCTACTCTTTTATTCGATTGATTTTCAGAAGTCTTTTGGAGCATTGGCACCGCGAAGCTGATGCTTTTAATCTCCATACGCTCTCTCCTTCAGGCCCATCGATGACGCTTAAAACAAATCTTGATCTCTGTCGATACGCGATGCGCCTGCATGTTGCGCCGGTTCCGAGAGCGCTTTTCTCCCGGAACCGGCGCTGTAGTTCACGCGACCTTTTATTGTAACAAGGCCAGCACGTTTTGAGTCAGCGAATTGGCCTGCGACAGGACTGAAATCCCCGCTTGCTGGAGGATCAAGGCTTTGGTTAAATTCGCAGTCTCCATCGCAAAGTCCGCATCCAAAATTCGTGAACGCGCTGCGGTCGCATTCTCTCGCACGTTCTCGAGGTTGGAAATCGTGGACTCCATCCTGTTCATCGTCGCACCCAGGGTGGATCGCTCGGCGTTAATCGTGTCGAGTCCCTGTGTCACGGCAAGCAGCGCCAGGTTAGCGTTCCCAACGGTTGTCACGTCCACATCGTTAATCGACTTGGTATTCGTGAGCGACACTGCCGTTGCAGTCGAGGACAGGCCCAAGGCTAGACCGTCCGCCCCGGTATTGATGGAACGAGAGGTCGTTCCCAATGGCGTGGCAAAAACGATTTTCCCGTTTTGTCCCGCGGAAGTCGACCGGCTCGAGGTCCCGAAGAAGGCCGCCGCCGTACTCGCCGTGCTGGCTGCCGATGTTGCGACAGACACCGAAATCGCCGCGCCGCTGATATCGACCAGCGCGATGCTGTAGGTGCTTGCGGCACCCGTGTCGGCACTGCCCAAGACGATGGCGGTAACACCGGTATTCGTCGTTTTATTGTTAATCGCCGTCACCATCGCCGAAGCCAACTCCGCGACACTGGAGCTAATTGCAGCCGTGGAGGCAATCGAAACGCCGTTGATAGACAAATAACCCGAGGACACATCCATATCGGAGACAGCGGCGGCTTGAGCCACAGCGGCCGATCCGATCAAGGCATTTCCAAATGAAAATGCCGTGGTGTTATGGGTGGCCGTCTTTTCGTTGATCCGATTAATGATATTCAAACTATTGTTCACCGTATCGGAAGTCGTCACGGCCTCGCCCAAATCGACGCCGTTTAAGGTCGCAGAGGTCGACATCCCGGTGGCGCGGAGCGACATGGCGGCCAAAGAGCTCGCCAAGGAGTTCCGGTTTGCCGCCGTATCCGTAAAATCGCTTTGGGTGGACTCCACGCCAAAGGTATCCGGCGAAACGTTTGAGGTGCTGACGGTGATATTTTCGTTCACCTCCGTCCCGACCTGCAAAGTGATACTGGTTCCCTTGTTCAAAAACTTATCGCCGTTAAACCGGGTTTGGTTCACGATACGATTCAACTCCGCGATGAGCTGTTGAACTTCGCTGTCCATTGAATTTCGGTCAGTCGATGTATTGTTACTGGCCGACTGCAACGCCAATTCGTTGATTCGCTGCATGGCGTTGATCATCTCGTCCATCGCACCTTCTGCCGTTTGCGCGAAAGAGATACCGTCGCTGGCGTTTCGGATAGCGACGCTTAAACCGCTGACCTGTTTGGTTTGCCGTGTGGCAATCGCGAGACCGGCGGCGTCATCTCGGGCCGAGTTGATTCTAAAGCCGGACGAGAGTCGTTGCATCGCCTTTTGAAGAGGTTGTTCTGTTTTTCTAAGGTTTCTCTGAGCATTCAGAGAAAATAGGTTGGTATTAATTCCAAGCGCCATGGTTTACCTCCTTGTAAGTGTCGTGATATCGAATAACTTCCCGTTATCCAATTTCTGACGATATGAAACGATGAGGCCGTTGATTTTCACAAGAAGCCTTATCCAAGACCTTTGCTGGCCTTGAGTCTCTTATCGGAGCAATCCATAGAAACTTGAGCATATTTACACCCCCATCAGGGATGAAATATCTCTAATTTTAAAATGGTGGTGGGACAGGGATTACGGGTTTTAAGACTTTTCCAATCGAATTCAAGGGCTTGTAAACGTCATCACTTAAAAGATTTGACCTTAAGTATTTAAACATAAAATTGAAAATATATATTTAATGATTTCCATCTCCTGTATTTTCTTCGTTATTCACAACCGTGGGAGGCGAGACATCGCTCTAAAAAACAATGTTGGCGTTTAATACGAAAAAGGCGACCTTGGCGCTGCAGACATTTTTATGGGTTCAATCAGAACAATTCCTCTATTTAACAGACATTTATCTAATTGCCCTTCCCTTGACATCCCCCAGATCGGCGCTACACTGAAAGACAATACCTCCTACAATTGAGATAAAAATCAGGCAGATTTATCAAGGCTTTCCTATGAATACTCAGGTTCTCGATCCGAATCCTATTTCCTCATACAACTATTCCTTCCTAAAAAACAGGTTACTGAACATCCAGGACAAATACATTACTTCCAGCCCTTAGCTAAGGTTCGGCGGATCGACACGTGGCACGACTTCACAAAACATCGTCTAGGGCCAAATCGTATATATCGTATGTATAGATAAGACACCATTCCAGCGTCGGCCCATTTATCGCTTCACCAGTGCTCTCAATCGAAAAACGACCGGGTTGCGATGGTTCCTCTGTCTTTGCAATCTGTACTTTGCAAAAGGACAAGCTTCAGATATTTGACGATGCAAAAATGTAATGCCATCTGATTTGATTTGATATAAGGAGCATCCCATGAGCGATTTAAACGTTTTCCATAACCCGGAAACCGGAAAAGACATTATCTTGAACCCGCGCAATACACTGATGGCGGAACACCGGCTCAACACCGTGATGCGCTATGCCATCAATCATGCGTTTTCCCTCCACGTGGCCAAGCGCCAGGCCACGATGAAGGATTATCCCTTGGTTCGCCGGGGCTTTGATTGTGTCCCGGTCATTACGCAAGAGACCGCATCGAAGCTGATGCATTACCTAAAAACGGAGTACCTCGACAAACAAGCTTTAGAACGAACGCCGGACCAACAAGAGTTTCCCTTGAAAGATAAAAAATTGTTCATGGGTTTTTTAGAGGAAATCTTTCAAGGCACGGTCGACGACATGATCCTTTCTTATTTTCAAAGCGAATACACCGTCCTTTTTTGCTCGATGATCGTTACCTACCCCGTTTCCGAAAAAGACATCACCTTCAAAGGCATTTCCTTCAAATGGCATAGCGATGTGGCCCCCGATTTCCACTTAAAATTGTTGGTCCATCTGAACGATGCCGAGGAACACAAGGGTGGCACACGCTGTATCCATCGCGAGCAGACAAAGCGTTTCAAGGAAATCGGCTATGTCTTCAATGATCTTGGGAACAGGCTGTCCGATCTCACGCAGCTCGCAAAGCAATTCAACATCGACTATCAGGAAGAACTGCTCAGCCCTCGTACTGGAGAAGCGATTATCTTTCAGCCGAGTAACGTCTTGCATCGCGGGTCGTGGCCTCAGAAAGGACCGCGCTATATCATCAATCTCGGCCTCGTGCCCTCCCGCATTCATTGGCGCGAAATGGTCGAACAGGATTTCGAGCCGATCGTCAACAACACGGAATCGATCTTTCCGGAGCTGAAGGTCGTCATTTAGGCCGATGCCCCCAAGCCCAAATAAGGAGCGATAAAAATGGAAGATGTGAAGGTCTCGCATGACGACTTGCAAGCCATCAACACCTATCTTCAAAAAAATCCATTGGACCTCTTCAAAATTCCCAGCGTCTGCGCGCTGCTCTCGGCAAGACGCATTCAAAATCTTAACCGAGACCACATCAAAGGCTACGAGGGCGATCCCAGCCGGCTTCGCAGTAATATCATCGAATACAACAAGGACGGCATCATGGGACTGTGGGCGCTCAACCGCCCCTCCCTTCTCATTTGGCCCTTGGTGAGCATCGATTATCTGCGCATGCAAATGCCGAAAATGAAGGTCCTCTCTGTGGGACCCCGCGCCGAGGCCGAACTCTTTATGCTCGTCTCCATCGGTTTTCATTTCGAGAACATCAAGGCCTTGGATCTGGTCTCGTATTCCCCCTCCGTCGATATCGGCGACATGCACGACATGCCCTACGAAGACAAAAGTTTCGATGTCATTCTGCTGGGGTGGGTCATCGCCTACAGCAACGACAACCTGAAGGCCGCCGGGGAGGTGATGCGGGTAGCCAAGCCAGGCGCCATCGTCGCCATCGGCTGCGAGTACAGCCCCAACGCAGGCGCCCAGGACAATGCGAAGACGCATGTCGAAATTAATCATCCACTCGATGAAAGCGAGATCGACCCAGACTACTACCTTTGGACGACAAAACGGATTCACAATTTATTTGGCGATCGCATCGATCGCGTCTATTTCAACCATGACGTTCACGAAAAATTCAAGCACGTCACCGGCTGCTGCATCACGATCTTCAGCCTAAAATAAAAGCTGAGAACCGAGGGCCGGAGGCGCGCCAAAGGGAAAAAGGGAAAGAGCCGTTATGGCTTCGGTTTAGGAATACTGAGGTGGACTTCGATGGATTCCGAAGTAGAGGCTTTCATGACGATAGAGTGACGATGGGATCGCGAAGAAAATCGGCACGCTTCGCCCTGGACTGCCGGAGAAAAAAAGTTTTAGTTTTTGACTTTGAGTAAATCGCCTGCGAACGCAACAAAATCCTCGTCTTTGGGAAGCTTCCCGGCCCACTTTGCAAAAAACCGAACCCTGTTCTTCCACTGCACATCCGAGACATCGTCGCCGTAATAACTCTCCTTATATTTCACCGCAAGGGCCTCGTTCGCATATTGAATAGCAATGCCCGCCTCTTTTCCTTTTAGGCAAAGATCCGCCTCAATGAGGTGGTTGGCGATCTCCTCGTCAAAGCCTTCAAGCGCATCGTAGATCTCACGCCTCAAGGCGAGGAAACCCCCTCCCACGGCTTCCGCCGGCTTGGAGGCTTCGGTTATTCGATAGGGACTGGCATTGAAATCGAAACCAATCCCCAGGCAATAGGGGGCCATTTCCGCGTCCTTCACCGGCACGCCCACAATACCGCTTTCAAGCCCGGCGGCAATGCCCTCCGTATTCAATAAGAGCGTCCCCGGCGTCATAAAAATAAGATGCTCGCCGGTCGCTGCCTTCACACCTTGATTGTAAAGATAACCCAAGGAACCGCTTTCGACTTCGACAACGGAAAGGTCTCCCGACAAACCGGGAAGGAGGCCTTTGACATTGTCATGGTGAACGACAATCACCAACTCCCAGTCTGGGTAGGGCACATGTTGCGATAGGGAAGTCAGTGTCGCCAAAAAAGTTTCGGGTTCCGCTCCGGAGGGCACGATAAAGCTCACTCGGCCCGGAACGACTTCTGCCTGCTTCGTTTTATGCGTCATCTTCTCCCTCCTGCCTTTACGCTGTATCTCCGCTTTGACCCCTATGACATAACTCATACAATCGATCGCGCGATCGACCGATTTTCCATCTAACTTATAAAAAGAATCTGTGAGATAGGCTTCGACCTTGGATCGGATTTCCGGAGGCGGACCTTTCTCGATCGTATTGAATAGATTGGACCAGTTCCCCGGCGGGAAGGCCGTTTGCGCGATGCCCGTTTTGACATAGTAGTCTTCCAAGGTGTCGGCATTCGGCAGGGCGAAGAGCGGCTTGCCGAATGCGAGGGCCTCGATGGCCAAGGTCGTCTTCCCCATCGTCACGCAATAATCCGACAGCGCCAATAATTTATAAGGCTCGTAGTCATAGAGAAGAATGGCGCCCGGACATAAAACCTGAAAAACTTTTTTGATCTCGTCGTAGGTGTTTTTCATCACGGCGGGATGCCATTTAAAAATGAGCGTGGCTTCCGCCTCGAGCCGATCGAGGCCCTGTAAAAAGCTTTTCCAGGTCTCCTCTTTCGTAATCGCCCCGTATTTAATATCGACCAGAAACAGGATGACCTTCTCCTTTAAAGGGATCTTCAACTCTTTCTTTATCCCGGCAATCGCCTTCTTTGTCGAATACAGCTTCACGGCGCTCTCAATGTGCGTGTTGCCGATCAAAAACATTTTATCTTCCGAACAACGATACTCTCTTAAACGGCGACGGGTTTTTTCGCCCCACAATAAATCGGCGACGGAGTATTCGGTGTGCAGAACGAAACCCATGTAGTCGTTATAGTAATCTCCTTCTTGAAAGGTGATAAAGGGGATTGCGTTTTGACGGCAGAGATGACCGATCACTTGCCCCCATCGGTTGCATTCGTGATGCGCGATAAACATATCCGGCCGCTCGACCTCCATAAAGGCTTCAATGCAAAAATATTCCTCCACCACGCCTTCGAAGAACCAACTTTGCTTAAAGAGCGGCCAGCGGCTGAAACCCTCCCAACTAAAACAGCGCTTGGCCCAATCCATCATCAGCGTTGCGGTCGCGTTTTTAATCTTCTCTTTGACCGCCGCGCTCATATAATCTCTGAAGAATCGGAAGGGCAGATTCCGTCGAATAAGGTCTAACTCATAAGGGTAGCCCCCCAAGGTGACGATAAAGATCAACTCGCCGCCCTCTTTCTGGATCTCTTTCTGCATCGAGATGAAGAAACGGGAATGATGCGGAAGAGCCAAAAAACATGCGATTTTTTTACCTTTGAGTTTCATGCTCCCCCACCGATTTGATGAAGCAGATCGTTGATGCCCATTCGGCCTTGCTTCTCTTTGTACACCTCTTTAAGGGCGGCAATGAAATCTTCCGGCAGGTCGATAAATCGAACGCCATTCACCGGAGACCTTTTTTCGTCGCATGGATTATAGACCCAGGCCTCTTTTTCGTAGCGAGCGGCGAATTCGAGCGGCGTGATATAAGTCGGGGAGATCACAACATCGGCGACCATCGCCGTTGGCACCAAGCTTTCGACTTCCACGAGATAAAAAGGACAGCCTATTTTTTTTATCGCGGGGAAGTAGGCGTCTTTGATGATCTCGTCCTCGCTGAGGTCTTTTACAAAGAAATCCCGCTTCACCAGACTTAAAACCACCGGAACTTTGGACTGAGCCAACAAGTCGAAGATCTCGCGAATTTGCGGCCGCAACTTGGCGTGATTTAAGACGACGACCGACAACTCATCGCGGCGGACCGGAATCTGATCGTTGTAAAGATGATTTTTGTACGATTCCTCAATCGTCGAGAGTGCATAGATATCTTTTGGATCCGAGAGGCAAAAGATCTTTTCGGGGGCAATCCCCATGTCGGTGTAAAACTGCCGCTCGAAATCCGCCCGCACGATAATGCCATCCATCAATCTCGGCATCAGCTTGAAGACATCGAATACCGGATGCAGTTGATACCCGACCACCTGCTTCCCCCCCTCCTTGGCCATCAGGGTCACGGTCGAATACAAGACATCGGTTTCGTCCAGCGGAATATCCTCCCAAGATTGCAGCGGAAGCAAAACCATGTCGGCATCGATCTTTTTAATTTCGGGATAGGTGCAGGTCGAATAGTGCCCCCAGAGATCGTCGAAAGCGGCCGTCTTCCAAATCTCCAAATCCGTCCCGGGAATCGTAATGCCTTTTGCATATTGCGAAAAGATCTTTGAAGCGTTATCTCTAAAATCGAAAGTCAGGGGCAAAAAAGCCGGATTCAAGCGTTTGATTTGGACGCTGGGACAGGCCTTGAGTCTATTTTTGAGATCGTCATCGACCGCTTCCGATGTGGTCAGCACCTCCACGCGAAAGGCGGACGCCATCGTCTTAATCAGTTCGGCAATCCGCTTTTGACTGCTCTGGTATTCCTTCTCGCTGATGGGAAAGAGGATACTTCGCATTAAATCTCCCTGAGACTTTTACTCAAATCGATCACCTGCATGATATCGAGCGCCTTTTTTAGTCCTTTGTCCCCCGTCTTCGCGCACAAACGCTCGACGACACCGCGGATTGCATCGCCTTCGATCGCGCGTTTATACGCGGTGGGAAGCAAGTGGTCGTATATCTCGTCCAAGGCGGCCGGATGCGTATATTGATAGGCATAGTCGTCCACATCCCCTTCGCCCAAGGCCATCAGAAAATGTATAATCCCGCCCAGCATTTCGTCATATCGCTTATCGTCCAAAAACAAGAGACAATTTAAATACAAAAGATCCGCATGATTTTCTTTCACGCAGAGGCCCTCATTCACCCACTTTTTGGCCGCTTCCATATTGTTTCCTCTTAAGGCGAATTGGGCAAGGTTTCCTAGGATCGCAAAAAAAACAATATTTTTTTCCGTCTTGTCCTCATCAGAAAGCTGTGCATAGGCCCGGTGAAAACAGTCCAGCGCCTGATCCTTTAAATGGAGCTTCAGATAAGATAAACCCGATTGATAGTTGGCATCGTAACTCGTCCCTGTCATGGTTCAACCTCCTCGATTAGATCCCAGCACAAAGGTGTTCCCTTGGCAATATTCGCGCGCGACCTTCGTCCCAGAATCTGTGGGCGATATTTTGGATGCAAGCCTTCACCCGGCCTGATCGACCTGAAGTTCGCCTCCGTAAAACGCTCGCCAGCTTTCATGTCCTCCACCACAAATAAGGAGCGGGCGAACAACCTGTTTTTTATTGCGCCCTCCGAAAGGGCATATCGCACTTCTCCCAGCGCCGTCTCGGCCTCCCTGACCGAGGCCACCATGGCCCCAAAGGCATCGGGCGACAAAGAAAAAGCTGCGTCCGGGCCGCCGAGGGATTTTTCCAGGATTAAATGCTTCTCGATGATCTTTGCCCCCAAGGCCACGGCGGCGACCGGAACCGAAATCCCGAGGGTGTGATCCGATACGCCCGTCACCGTCCGGAAGGTCTTGATCATATCCACTAGGGTACGGAGATTAACTGCGTCCAATGGGGTCGGATAAGACGAGGTGCACTTTAAGAGCGCGATATCATCGTTTCCCATGCGCTTGCAGGCCGCAATGGCCTCGACAATATCCTCACGCCCTGCAATACCGGTGGAGAGGATCACCGGCTTTCCCTTACTCGCGACATACGCGATGAGCGGAATGTCTGTAATTTCGAAGGAGGCAATTTTATAAGCGGGCACCTGCATCTTCTCAAGGAAATCAACGGCCGTGGGATCGAAGGGAGAAGAGAAACAAATCAATCCCAAGTCTTCGGCCACCTGCTTCAACTTCGGCTGCCATTCCCAAGGCGTGTAGGCTTCTTTATAGAGCTGATAAAGCGTCCTTCCGTCCCAGGGGCTGCCGTTTTTAATTTGGAAACACGGCGCATCGGAATCCAGCGTCAGCGTGTCCGGCGTATAGGTTTGAAGCTTCACCGCATCGGCGCCGCATCTTTTTGCGGCCTTGACCGTCTCCACGGCGACTCCGTAGTTTTGACGATGATTCGCAGAAAGCTCCGCAATAATAAATACGGGCTGCCCTTCTCCGATCTTTCTCTCTCCGATGTTAATCGTTCGCATCATGCGCACCGGATCGGGTAGAGAAAAACCTTGGCGTCTTGATTTTCAATAAGGGCGTCGCTCAAATATTCAAAACCGAGGGATTCAAAAAAATGAATCGAGAGTGTGTTTTCCTCTTTAATATAAGCCTTGACCGCTAACACCTCCGGCGCCGCCTCATTCAAGCGCGCGATCGCCTCTTGCAGCATGAACTTCCCAAGGCCTAAACCGCGCCACTTCTTTTCCATACAGATTCCGACCGCTGCGTCGCGACCCTCGAGATCGAAGCGTGTCTGCCCCAAAAATAGTCCCCCGGCTTCGGCCACGTAAAAGTGACAGCGCCTATCCTTTAATTTATCGGCATACCACGTAAGGTGATCTTCCAGGGAGATGCTTTCATGCCGAAACGAAAACGCCCGGACCTCCGGATCGTTCGACAAGGCATAGACCTGAATCGAATCTTCAATCCGTGCAGTCCGCAAGACCCCATGATTTTGGACGTATCGCTTGAGGAGCGCATTCACCGTTTTCTTCGATCCCCTGCCATCGATGGTCCGTTTTCCGATGTCTTGCATCTTTTCTCTGATCGTCTGCTCCCGCAATCGCTCTATTTTCGCGATCATCTTGTCCGAAAAATCCCGTTCATTCCAGGTTCCGGCAGACTCCAGAAAACCAGCCTTTTGCCCCTCGATGACGTTGGCCCTTTGATTCTCCGACACGGCGACGGCGATAAGAGGAACGCCCACGCGGGCGCATTCGTACACGGTCTGCCCCCCGGCCGAAATCACGAGATCCGATACGAGCATCAAGGCCTTCATCCCTTCGTCATCCGGATAGAATATCCGTTCGACAGGGTGGAGATTAAGCGCGATAATCTCATCGACATGCTCGAAACTTTTTCCAATAACGACCCTTTTAAACCACGCGGGATAGCGATCGCAAAGAAGCTTTAGGATCCTGGGCGTCATATTTCGAGGATCGCTCCCCCCAAAAGTAATTAAGACCCTTCTAATCTCTTTATCGATTTGTTTTTGGGGAACGCGCCAAAATGCCTTTCGCAAGGCAAGATAAGTTGGTCCCAAGAGATAGTGTTTTCCTTTATTCTTTGGATATGCGATGCCTTCCGCACCCATCGCCCCGTTGAGCACCACACCGTCGGGATAATCCAATCGATTGTCATCGTCCAAATAAACCGTCAGCTTGGACGCTGCGGCGATCGCCCGATACCCGGCTCGATCGGCGAGATACGAATCCACGATAGCGATATCCGATCCTTCAATCGCCTCAAGCAAAGTCTCGCGGTCCCGATGCCAATCGATCTTCCGGATGCACCTATTGAAGGCATTCTCCAAAACGCCGTCCTTCTCCTCTCTGACGTGAACTAAAAAAATAGGCCGAATCCCTCTCTCTTCAAAAGCCTCGCCTAAAGACTGTGTCCGCATCAGATGTCCAGATCCAATCCCTTGGCCGCATTCCGTAATAAAACAGACTTTCACTATTCAGGCCTCTTCGACAAAAACCTTTAAGCGTTTGTAAGGCTGGATCGTCCCTCGGGGGATATCGTAGTAATTAAAATAGGTCCCGTCCGACCGAAACACATAAAAACTACAAAACGCTTCCATATTAAATTCCATTAAACCCGATAAATTATCGCTCGGTTTCGTATTAAAAAAGGGCGCATATTTTTGAAGAAGCCCCAGCGTGGTTTCACGATCTCGAAAGAAGATCGGATAGGGGTCTCCCGCACTGTTGAGCGTAAACATGCCCTCCTCCGGGTAATACATCGGCAGCTCAATCGGATGAATGTTCCAGATGTCTTCAGTATCGAGCATGGCGATTTTCATCTTGGCGCAACGCTCGATTTCTTTTTTAACGATTTCCGCCGAATCCCCTTTCTTCGAGTCCCACACCAAGCGATAGTTGTCTTTTAAATGCCATTCGTGCACGCGGTACCTCTTTTTGCTCATCAAGACACCCCGGTTGCACGTCGGCGTAAAGCTGCAGAAAATATCGCCGATGTTCGTATAGCAAAATGCGCAGGGCGGATGGGTCTTATCGCCAAAATAATACGTAATATGAACCGATTCGGATTTTGCCCAAAAGGCGTCTCCTTGAATCACGATATGCGGCAGCGCATAGGTTTCGATATGTTCCGGACTATTGGAGGGAATGCTGCCATCCGGTATCATGTAGGTCCTTAAGGAAGCCCCCCCGATCAACTGTCCTACGATGTCCTTATCCGTCAGGCCTAAGGGAGCCACGTCCTTCTCTTCCTCGATCTGATTGAGGTAGGCAACATGGTCTATTCGATTCCGGGTCTTTCCGCGATAGGGCATATTGTGATCTCCTCTCCGGAGGGTCCTCGCCAAGTGAAGGCCTCACTCGTTTATAAAACCACCGGTGTTTAAGATCTTTCGACAAAAACTTTTAAGCGCTGATAAGACTGGGAAGTGCCCCTTGGGATGTCATAAGCGCTATGGTAGCTGCCATCCGACTTCACCACGTAAAACGAATAAAACGCTTGCATGTCGCTACATTTTAGACCGGAGGCACTTTCGGAAAGGTCCGTATTAAAAAATGCGTCATTTTTTTTCTGAAAATCTAAAATTTCATTTGGGGCTCTAAAAAAGATCGGGTATTGATCTCCCGGACTATTCAACACGAAGGATTTCTCTTGAGCATAGTACATGGGCAATTCGATCGGATGAATATTCCACATCCCTTCGGAATCGAGCAGTGCGATTTTGAATTTAGATGCCCTTTCGATTTCTTTTTTTATGATTTCGGTCGAAGCCTTCTCTCTGGTACTGGAACCATTACCTATAGTATCGGAATCCCAAGCCAGGCGGTAGTTTTCTCTGACAGACCAGGTATGCTTCCGATATCTCTTTTTATTCATAAAAACACAGCAATTTGTGCTCGGCGTATAGCTGCAAAAAATATCGGTGATATTCGTATAACAAAATGAACAGGCCGGATAAACTTTTTCCCCTAAATGGTAGACCCCATGTCCGGGTTCGGATTTCCCCCAAAGGTAGTTTCCGTTCAAGACAAGATGCGGCAGTTCAAGGGTTTCAATATGTTCTGGATAATTGGAAGGAATCTTCTCGTCCGGCACCATGACCGTTCTTAAGGAAGCGCCTTCAAGTAATTTCTCGATTAAGTCCTTATCGGTCATGCGTCAGGGAGATCAATCCCTTCTCCTCATATTTTTTGATGTAGGGATACAACATCGTGTAATCGATTTCGTGTTTCTCCGCGATATCGAATATCGTCGTCTTCTCGTCGAAGTAGCGAATCAAGCAGTTCATAAGGTGGTTCCATTTTTTTTGATCTTCGGGCACGGTCGGACGGATGCTGGGGTCGAAGGTGGAAATATAAAGATCGTACTTCGGGTTGCTCAGCGCGACTAAACCTTTAAAATGCCGCTTCATCGTGGTATTGGTTTCCATGATATCGAGGATTCCCAGCACGGCGCCCACGGCCTCTTCCAACTTCTCCTCGAAGATAATGTTCTCGGTGTCCAAACTCGAATGATATTCCGGATAAGGCATGCGAGAGAGGGAAATGCAGGGTATTTCATAACCCGGCGCCTCCCACACCGTTTCGTCGTTTCCGACGATCTTTCTGAATGTGTCCCCGTGATAGTCCTGAAAGTGATGTCTCAAATAATGATGGCTGGCCTTGTCGAGCAAGGTCTCTCCCGTAAAGGTTTCTTGAAGGGCGAGACGATTTTTATTGCCGAGCATCTCTAAGAACATCGCGTACTTAAACATTTGGGTTAAATCCTCCGGACAGTGTTTCAAATAGAACACCGTTCCCAAATGCTCCGGGGCGATGATGACGCGATAGCTAAATTTCCGCTTTTTCATTTTCATCAATCTTCGAACAATCTCGATGGCGACGACGATCCCAGAGATGTCGTCGTTCGCCTGTGCCGGGTGGCAGCTGTGGGCATTAAAAATAATCGTCTCCTCGCTTTCACCCTCCAAAAAGTAATCGAGGACCTTCATCGTCCCCGTTTCATAAACAGTCTCCAATACGACCTCATAGTCCCCTTCGGCCAGAGAGCGATAGAGATTATAAGGCACGCAAAGGCCCCACTTTTTTTGCCAAGGCTTGTAATAGTAATCGCAATGATAAACCAAGGCCTCCGCATAGTTGGGATGATAAAAGAGATGCTCTTTTAGTTCTTTTAAAGACACCCGGCCGTGGAACGAAGGACAATAGCCCGCGACGCCCAAGGGATGCTGCATCCCATCGTAGAGCAAGGTCCCTTCCTTCCAAATTTCGGCCTTGACCGCCTGCCATTTTTGCGGCACTGTCCAGCCGTTGTATTCCTCTCCGGAGGCGTACTCGTGAATTGTAAAGGGGAGCTCCTTACAAAGCAGTTCAACCGCCTTGTCTCCATCTTCGGAAACGGGCGCCAAGCGGAGCGGGCACAATTTTTTCAAGAGTTCAATCATGGTTGACCAAGCCTTCCGTATCGTAGTTTGCGCGATAACACATTGCCGCCTCCAAATTTTTTATCGGGGTATACAGACGTTGTCCGAGCCGAAGGTCGGGAATCCTGTCGGCCCCATCGAGATCCAAAACGGCCTCCACGCGGATCGCCCCTGTTTTTGCGGCAATAAAAACGTGAGAACCCTCTATGCGATAAATCAGGCCGGATAGAAAAGGGTGCGATTGAAAAGTCTCCGGTGCAAGACTGCTCTTTTTTAAAATAACCCTCCGACCCTCGATAAAAGTCATCGCCCCAGGGTAGGGATCGTCGAAGGCCGCGATGAAGCGAACAATCTCCTCTGCATTCCAGGACCAATCGATAAAAGCTTGATTGATCGTGGACAGCCTTGGGAAATAGGAGCTGTCCGTGTCCTCGAGTTTTCGCAGATCGAAGACCTTTTCCGCTTGAATCTCGTCCAGAAAGTTAAGAAACAACGCGATCCCTTCTTCGTGGGCGACTTTAAAATAATCGGCCGGGATGCGTACCCACGGGGGAAGCGTGTATGCCCGGGTTTTAATCACTTCTCCCGAATCGAACACGCCGGGAATCATCTCTTCATTAATCGCCTGAATGTTCCAACAGCCGACCGGGTCTTCCCTCAAGATTTGCCAAGTAAAATGAGCGCCGCCGCGATATTGCGGCAGCTTGATCACCATGAAGTCAAAGAGCTTTCCGCCAAACCCTGCAATCGTTTCCAGATTGAAGGTATAGGCTTCACCCAAACCGATGCCCAGCGCCTTCCCGTCCATCAACGGGGCAAGTTCTTGTGCCGCGTTAATATCGCTTGAGGGGAAAAAGGGAATCGACGCTTTCTCCAAAGCGAGGGCAAGCGTTAAGCGATTCTCTTCATCAACTATTTCTTCGAGGTGGCGATTCACGGCAAAGACCACGACCTGAAGCCCTCGCGCACGCGCCGCCTTCGCAAAGGCCACGACCAAGGCTCCGCCCCCAAAGAGTATGACTTTATCGATCGGTCCGATTTTGATCTGCGTCACGGATTCCCCTTAATCCCTCAACTTCTCGACCAGGATTTCATCCACATAGTTGCCTTTGAAAAAACGGTGCTTTTTCCAACGACCGACCTCACGATATCCCGACTTTATAAATCCTTTGTAACTTCCGATATTATCGGCATAGAGCCCCGCGATCACCTTGTTGAGATTCAGTTCTTCAAAGGCATATTGGGTCGCCGCTTGAATCGCTTCCGTTCCATAGCCCTTTCCCCTCAGCGTCTTCTCTCCAATCAGCAAACCGATATCCCCATAGCGATGGAGGGAATGAATGCCGCCGATCTTGATATTGCCGATCTGTTCTTTGCTTTCGATGAGATAGATGCCGAATAAAAAGGCAAAGGGATCTTCATTCACTTTCCGTGTATAGTCTTTCAAGGCATCGACCCCATAAACCGTCCACCGGCTTTCTAAAAACTGGGTCACCTCCTGATCCTGCATCCAACGCAGATAGGCCTGCGTCACATCATCGGGAGACAGCAGTTTTAAATAGATTCTCTTTTTCGTCGCCCGCATGCTCATCCTTTCTAAGCGTCTCTCACCGCCACTTTTTTGCCGGTCAGATAGGCCTTAATCCGCACAATGTCGTAATCTCTTAAAAACAACATCTTGCCGATGGCCGCTCCATCGCAGTCGCTCTCTTGGAAGAGGGCGGCCAAATCGTCGTAACAGCCCGCGCCGCCCGAGGCAATCAGGGGGACATTCACCAGCGCCCTCGCTTGCTTAAAAAGATCAAGATCGAAACCGCTTAAGCTACCTTCGCGATCGATTGAGGCGAGGACGATCTCCCCCGCGCCAAGGGAAACCAACTGCTTTAAGAGCGAGGGCAATTCGGCCTCAACTTTCTGCGTCCCTGAAAAGACATAGGGCCAATAATGGCCCGCTTCATCTTTCCGCACATCGAGCGAGACCACGACGGACTGCGCCCCAAATTCTTTTGCCAGTTCGGCGACCAGGGGGAGGTTCAAGACCGCGTGTGTGTTGACCACAATTTTGTCTGCCCCCGCTTCGAAGCAGCGCCGGGCCTCTTTTACATTTCGAATGCCGCCCCCTGCGGCGATGGGCAGACGGCACTCCGTAATCATCCGTTCGATCATCTCGGGCGCGATCGTCCTGCCCGCGTTGGCGGCATCGATATCAACGCAAATCATTTCGTCGGCGCCTTGCGCATCGTAAATCATCGCCTGGGAAAGCGGATCGCCCACATCTATCTTATCTGCGAATTGTGTGCCCTTAACCAAACGTTGACCGCTCAGCAAAAACATCGGAATAATCCGTTTCGTGATCATGCGAAGGACTCCACAATATTTTTGAGAAGTCGCAGACCATCGCCTTGGCTCTTTTCTGGATGAAACTGCAGGCCGATGAAATTATCTTTTCTGAGACTCGAAGCAATCGTAAGATTTTGATAAACGGTCGTCGCCAAGACATCCTCTTTTTGTTCCGGCACAAAGCGGTAACTGTGCATGAAATAAAAGTTGTGGTAACGAATACCCTCAAATAGATGCGCGTCGCTCGGCGTCACCTTGTTCCAGCCCATATGCGGGACCCTCAGGCCCTCGCCCTTCATCTTTTCGACCCGGCCCTTGATCCACCCAAAACCCGCGGTCTCGCCATCTTCCTCACTCGTCTCGCCAAAGAGCTGCATACCGAGACAGATCCCAAGGATCGCTTTCTTCCTGATCAAGGCCGCTTCATTCAAGGCATCCCAAAAATGCAGGGCTTTCAACCTTGCGGCGGCGACGGGGAAATTCCCCACCCCAGCCATCACGATTAGATCGACAGCATCCAAGTCTTTCGGACGATCGAGCAGCGCAACATCGTATCCATAAAATTGGAAGGCACGATAAACGGAGCCGACGTTGCCGATACTGTAATTGACGATGCCGATCTTCAACCCTTTTCCCGATACCATAAATCTTGATCCCAAAGTTTCGGCCCGTAAGTCAGCGGGTCCGGGTCGATCTTTTTTGCCGGTGGAATCACATGCTTCAGAACGATTTCGTTAAATTCCTTTTCGCTGAGATCGAGATATTCTAAAAACACTTCGAGGCTTCGGGGTTTTCGATTTTCATATTGGGCGATCAATTTCAAGGCGGCTTCGCGCGTCAAACGCCCATGTTTAATATCCAGCGTGGTCAGGTGCGTGATCCGAGAGAACCCTCGCTTGAGGTACTTAATGTAGTCCCGCATCCCTTGAAACATGCACTCAATTTTTTCATAACTTGGACCCGGTAAAGTGCTCTCCACCTCGTCCTCCTGCCAACCGAGTTTTATTTTATTGATCTGTACTTGTTTCTGGACGTCCCAGGGCATGAAATTGCCGAGCGGCAAGCTCTTCACCCCGGCCGCTTCCAATGCGCGTTTCGCCGGATAAATGTAGGGCTCCAAATCTCTGAGCTCGCATCCGATAAAACCCGCCATGTCTTCGGCCCGCATCCCCATAATGATTCGCCGATTAAACTTCCACTCGTCGGTCTCTTCGAGATCTTGATATTTGAAGTAGGCCTCATACTCCCCACCGCCTTCACCCCATATGATGAGGGGAATCCCCATTTTGATCGCCATCTTCATGGGATAGGAAAAAATGCCGGCGTGACAGTGCCAGCAAAAATCGCCTTTCCGGATCAGGGCTTCCAACATCAGACGTTTGACGATCTTCCAATTCGGCGTGAAGGTCATCACATCGACCCCCAAGGTTCTGAAGGTTCGCGTCCGATTTTCAAGAGTCTTCGGCCGATAAAATCCATGGTCAAATGAAATCACCAAGGGTTTCAATCCGTATTTTTTGACGATGGCCCAGAGCGTGTACGTCGAATCCTTCCCGCCGCTAAATGGAAGAATACAATCGTAGGGCGCTTGAGTACTCTTGGCCGCTTCGACCACTTTTAAAAGCACCTGTTCCCGCTCCTGCCAGTCGATATCGTGCGTTTTCGTCTCCCAATTCCGGCAGATATTGCAGACCCCTTCGTCGTCGAAATAGATTGTTTCCCAAGTCACGGGAAGGGTACACCGTAAGCATCGTTCTATGTCCATCAATGCACTCCTAAAACGAAAATCGACCCTCAGACCTTTCGGAAGACCGGCGTTAATTTTTTCCCAGCAATCAGTTGATCGATCATGCGATATTCCAAGCCGTATTTGATAACGTCCATCACCTCATCGTAAACCGACAAGGTCTGCTCGATCAGAGCATCGTCATGCGGCAATGCGATATTGTGTCCGCCCGTAAAAAGGATGCCTCGTCGGACGCATTCCTGCTGAAACAAGGTCTTTAATTTTAAAAATGGGTCTTCTTTAATGCTTAAAAACGAGCGCACGGGAAAGCCCTCTATCGAGAAATGTCGCGCCATCCCTTTGGCTGCAATCAATGCCGTTACGCCCGCTTTGAGCTTTTCCCCAACAAGAGAAAAGCGGTCGCAAAGATTTTGTTCCTGAAGTGTCTTGATGGTCGCAATCGCCGAGGCAATGGAGGCCGCTTCACCGCCGAAGGTGGTAGAAAAAAAGACCTCGTTAAAGAGGCGCATGATCTCTTTCTTTCCGACCAACGCTGAGATGGGCAGGCCGTTTCCCATGGCCTTGCCGAAACAGGCCAGATCGGGAATGACGTCAAAATAAGATTGCGCGCCGCCGAGCGACATCCGAAATCCGGTGACCACTTCATCGAAAATAAGCAGGGCGCCGTGCCGATGCGCAAGGTCTTTGACCCGGCGTAAAAAAGCGGCCTTGGGGGCTTCGAGGCTGACGGGCTCCATGATGACGCAGGCGATCTCTTGAGGATAATTCGAAAATAAGGCCTCCAGGGATTCAATCTTGTTGTAATCGAAGCTCAAGGTCAGATGACGTACATCTAAAGGGATCCCTTGATTCCGTGTGGTGGTGGCGATATACCAATCCTGCCAGCCGTGATATCCGCAGCAGGCGATATAGTTGCGTCCTGTATAGGCCCGCGCGACGCGCACGGCGGCGGAGGTCACATCCGAACCGTTCTTGCCCAAACGCACCATTTCGGCGGAAGGGATGATTTCGGTTAGCAATTGCGATAGTTCGTATTCCAAACGGTGCGGCAGCGTAAAGCTGCTTCCCTTGTCCAATTGCTTTTTCACCGCCTCCAGAACCGGCTCATAGGCATAACCCAGAATGCAGGCCCCCAAACCCATCGTAAAATCGATATAGCGGTTCCCGTCGAGGTCGGTCAACCAGGCCCCCTGACCCGCTTCGACATAGAGCGGGGCCGCCCCTTGGCTGAATTGGAGGGCGGACTTGCTGAAGGTTTGCGAACCGCCCGGAATCACCCGCAGGACCTCGCGATGATGCTTTAGGCTTTCGTCGAGTTTTAAAGGGGAGGCGAGGCGCGATTCGATCCAGCGTTTGTCTTGATCGGCCGACACCTCGTTGCCTTCGCCGACACGCGTGGTGGTCTCGTTTTGGATCAAGTCGGGAGCGGCCTGAATGAGGGCAAGGACATCTTCATATCTAAAATCGCTCCGATTCAGGCGGCCCAGGATTTGATCGATGACTTGCGCATCTTCCTTGTAATCGAGGCTGAGATGAATTTTTGAAAAATCGTCTTCCGTATAAGGTATCGTCAGTTTTTTATAATCGCGATGTTTTTTGATCCACGGCGTCACGTGCTCTCTTTCCGAGGGCAGCTTGGCCTGCCCATCGGCTGCGATCAATGCCCGACCGGAAAGCACCTCCACATCGAAGCCGTCAATCACGTGAGACAGCGTGAAATAGTCGACACCGCTTTCGGCATACCAGCCGAGGACTTGATCCACAAGCGCAGGATCTGTAAAAATACAATCGCCCGTTATTCGAACCACAGTATCGAGTTCATAGGTACGGACTGCGGAGGCATAACGGCCTAAAACGTTATGAACGCCTCCGCGAACGACAAACCAACCCTGCTTTTCCGCCGCTTCAACGAGAACAGTGTCTTCTTCGTTTTCCGTGGTCGCGAGAATCTTATATTCACAATCGATTCCATCGCAGCGGGACAGTACCCATTCGATCGCGGTCTTGCCATGAAAGTTGTGGAGCATTTTTTGGGGATAGCGGCTCGACCCATTCCTCGCTTGCACAATCACTGCTCGCTTCATCTCTTCCTCTATAAAAAACGTGCCTCGGTTTAGGCCTGGACCGACTCCTGGCGATGATGACACGCGCTCGGCCAATTCGATGGGACCGTGATGGCTTCATCGTCAACACGAAAGGTCTCGAGTCGGGGTACGATTTTCTCGAAAGAAAGCCGGTGGGCATCGGAAATCGCGGCGATGTTCCGGAGCATCTGGTCTGGACCGTCGACCCCGATAATAACGCCGTCGAGGACCGATTTCGTCAACACAAACAACAAGGGCAGGCTTTCCCATGCCAAACCGGCTTCGGCCGAGAGCGCCTTCATTTGCACCAGGTGCGCCCTCACCTTAGAAAAATGGGAGTGCCACTGCGATTCTTCGAGGAAAAACAGGCCCTGCAAAAATACGGAGCGGGCGATAAAGAGATGACCCGCAGCTTTAAGGTTTTGGAGTTGCGTTCCAGCGATAAAGCGCCGGTCGAAGAGGTTCACGGGAAATTCGAAGCACATCGGCGCTTTCGTTTCGGCGGCAATCGTATTCATTTCAACCGGGTAATAAACCGAGACCCCATAATGACCGATGACTTTTTCGGCGCACAGCCTCCGAAGCACGGGGAGGATCGTGCCGCCATATTGTCGATACGTTTCATAGGAATGGATCAAGAGATAATCGATCGAATCCACTTGAAGGCGGTCCATGGCCTCCGCGATTTCTTGCTCCACGTCTGCCTCCGAAGGATAGTCCCGCTCCCTCAATTTGGTGATGACCTTCAAGGTTTTTTCATTTCGACCGAAAAACCGACCAATACGATGCTCTGCATCGCCGTAGGCATTCGCCGTATCGATGCCCCAAAATCCGTGCTCCCTTGCAAGCGAAAGGATGCTTCCTACTATTTCGGTATCGAGCCGCTTCCCATTCGCAATGCCATAGTTCATTCCAAAGTTCGCCGTGCCCAGTATGAGTTTATGTTTCAGCATGCTCCGACCCGTGCATTCAGGGTGTCGATCACATACGCAATGTCTTCGGGCTTCATCGCCGGATAAATCGGCAAGCTGATCTCACGCGCATAAAAGTCTTCCGCGTCCGGACACAAGCCCCTTCGATAGCCGAGCTGTTGGTAATAGGGTTGAAGATAGATCGGGATGTAGTGGACTTGCGCAGCGATCCCTTTCGCTTTTAACTGCTCGAAGAGCGCTGCCTTTTTTGCGATAGAAGGATCTTTAAGCCGGATGGGGTAGAGATGGTAGGCCGAGAATGCGCCTTCTTTTTCGATGGGGATCTCAAATAAGGGATGACTTGAAAAAGCGGCGTCATAACGCGCTGCAATCTCCCGCCGGGCGGCGATGAAGCGCTTGATCTTTTTGAGCTGCGCATTGCCCAATGCCGCCTGGAAATCCGTTATGCGATAGTTGAAACCCAGCGCCTGCATCTCGTAATACCAGGGGCCATCCGCAGCATTGATAAAATGATCCCGGACAACGCCATGCGATTTCATTTGCTGCAAACGTCTGTACAGATTTTTATCGTTCGTCACCACGGCGCCGCCTTCGCCTGTCGTGATGAGCTTGACGGGATGAAAACTAAAGACCGTAAGGGCCGAAATCGAACCCACTTTCCTTCCCTTCGCTTCCGCACCCAAGGCATGACACGCGTCCTCGATGACCACAAGATCGTGCTTGGCCGCAATCGCGGCAATCGCTTCCATATCGCAGGGGAAGCCCCCATAATGAACGGGGACAATCGCTTTGATTTTTTGTTTTCGACTTGTAGAGAGCGCCGCTTCTATTTTTCCCGGATCGATATTTCCCGAGGCGGGATCGACGTCGGCGAAAACCGGCATCGCGCCGACATAGCGTGCGGCGTTGGCGGTCGCGATAAAACTAAGAGGGCTGGTTATCATCGCATCGGCCTCCCCAATGCCTGCGGCAAGATAGGCCAGATGAAGCGCCGCCGTCCCGGAAGAACAGGCTACGGCATAGCGAGCACCGCAGTATGCGGCCAAGGCCGCTTCAAAGAGGCCGACTTGATCCCCTTGCGTCAAACGATCGGACTTCAGGACATCGATCACCGCCTGAATATCGTCATCCTCAATAGTTTGCCGCCCGTAAGGAATGGCCGGGCGCGGTGCTTCCTTCTTTAACATCGACACCCTTTCCGATAATTTTTTTTAATTCGGCGAGCGAGAGCCGCTGCCGATTCGAGCCGCTGCTATACACGAAACCTTTCGATACCGGCTTCCCGCCATTTTTCCGTTTGTCCTCCGTCCACCACGGAAACTGCGGCTGAATCACATAATAGTCTTTATACTCAAGGGTGAGGCGGCCGTCCTCCTCCGAAATTAAGGCCTCATGAAGCTTCTCTCCGGGTCGAATTCCGATCGTTTTGATACGGCATTCCGGCCCGATCGCCTTCGCGATATCGAGAATACTCGCCGTTGGAATCTTCGGGACGAAGATTTCGCCGCCATGCATATTCTCCAAGGCATTTAAAACGAAGGCCACGCCCTGATCCAAGGTGATCCAAAACCGTGTCATTCTCCGGTCGGTCACGGGAAAGACGCCCGTTTTGCGTAACTTAAAAAAATATGGAATCACGCTGCCCCGGCTTCCCACCACATTCCCGTAGCGGACGACGCAAAAACGCGTGGCCCGTTTACCCGCGTAACTGTTGCCCGCCGTAAAGAGTTTGTCGGAGCACAACTTCGTGGCGCCATAAAGATTGATTGGATTACAGGCCTTGTCCGTACTCAGCGCAACGACTTTCGTCACGCCGTGATCGATGGCCACATCGATGATGTTCTGCGCGCCCATGATATTCGTTTTGATGCATTCGAAGGGGTTGTATTCGGCCGTCGGGACTTGTTTAAGGGCCGCCGCATGAATAACGTAGTCCACGCCTTGGAAGGCTCGGTGGAGCCGCTCTTTGTCTCGAACGTCGCCGATAAAAAATCGGATCGCATCGTGATTCAGTTTCTGCTGCATCTCGTACTGCTTAAATTCGTCGCGGCTGAAAACGATGAGGCGTTTCGGTCGATATTGAGCTAGAACCGTTTCCACAAAGCGCTTTCCAAAGGAACCGGTTCCTCCCGTGACTAAAATCGTTTTTCCGTTTAGATCCATAGCCTCACGCTCCAATCCACTTCCCTCCATATTTTGATAAAGCAATAAGCCTGCCACAAAAAAACGAGCGTGGCGATTTAAACCGGCGCGAGAATAGCCTTTAAACGGACGACCGATACCCCGCTCGTCAACGATTTGACGAACGATGAAACTTTCACTGACGGAGGCCGCTCTTTAGTAATCGGATGATTGCTGAGTCGAAAGGGAAAGTACCTTAACGATTTGACGCTAACTTTTGGTCTTTTACGGGAAATTTGATGATCGGCTCGCGAACGTTGTATCCCGATTCATGCAAGACGATTTGTTTCCCGGTCCGCAATCGATGATTAATCACCAAGGGCGCCATCAGGTTGGCTGTTAATTTCATCGGGTCTTCTTGCGGAATGGTGACGATGGAAAGCATGGCCATCATGTCTTTGTCTTTGATCTTCAGCCCCTCCAGTTCCGCCTGCGGAAATTCGGGCGCATAGCCGGAGTTCACGACGAGCGGATCGATTACCACGAAACCTAAATCGGGATCCTCCACCGATTGAAGCCATAGAAAAAGATGGCCTTTTTCATATTCGATTAAGAGATATCGTTTTAACGAAGGGAAGCCGGGGATACCGTCCTGAAAAGTAATCAGCGATTCAGGATCGGCCTCGACCGACCGATCGAGTTTCTTACTCTCGATAACCATCTTCATGTCTTGGACTCCTTGTCTCCCTCCCGGTTCTCGTTCTCGTTTGCGTTCTTATTCGAAAGCAACGTTTCAAGACCTTTCAAATTCGCCGCCGCTGCGTTGCGGTTTTGCCGAATCGTTTTGGCCAAAACCTCTTCGCGGTAAATGCTGATCTCCTTGGGGGCTTCGACACCGAGTTTCACGTGGTTGCCTTGAATTTGCGTTACCACCACCGTGATCTCATTGCCGATCGCTATTTTTTCTCCCAACTTCCTTGTCAGGACCAACATGGGGCTTATCCGATCTGAGGCAATCTATCTGAGAAAATCCATCAATGAAGTATTAAAAATCCTTGCCGCCAAAGACCGGCTGACCTCCAGGGCATTTTCTTGGAGGACCAGCTCGGAAATGGCCCGTGTAATATCCAAATCTTCCTCTTCGGATTTCAATCGCTGCGCGACTGTTTTAAAATCTTCATGCAGCGCGGAGGTGGTCGTGACGCGATTGAGCCTTGCCCCCAAAGTCACCCGTTCGTTACTCACCTGGTCGCTGGCCGTATTCAGCGGCGTCAAGACGGCTTCAATGGCTGCGGCCGAGTTGGACTCCAGAGCGATTTGAAGGTCGCCCACCACCGTCAAGATATCGATACCGCCGCCCGCGCCTTTAATGAGCCGATCTCCGGGAATGTTCTTGATCACCGTGTTGTTTTTATCGATGGCGATTTGAGATTCCCCCGAATCGCCGAGGTAGGTCCCGGCGGGGCGGCTCGTCCCTGCTGCGAGGCCCAAGACGGCCTGCGCGGTCCCGGCGGTGACGGTCACATTCGAGGTCCCGCCGACGGCATTCGACTGAATCATAAGGTGGTCCGTATCGAAGCGGACGGTGGTGCCGAGACTCGCGGACTGAAAACCCGCATCCGTGTTGATCGCCGTCTGAAGCATCGCAGCCAAGGCCGGACCCGTGGCATAGGCTCCGGCGGGCAGGGTCAGCGTCGATGTCGTGCCATCCAAAGTCAGGGTCAATTGATCGTTGACCGTCGCGGTAATCGTTACAGGGAGGGCCACCGCCGTACCGATCGTATCCCCCTTGTTTAAAAACGGGGCCGCTCCAGTTTGGTGGCCGCCAAAAATATAATGCCCCTCTTTTGAGGTGTTGGCGACAGCGACAATCTGGTCATAGATCTGCCTAAGTTCTTTCGCAAGATTACTGCGATCGCCCGCGTTGAGGGTGCCGTTGGCCCCTTGAAGTGCCAGTTCCCGGGCGCGGATCAATTGATCTTCGATCGTCGAGAGCACCGATTCGGAGACAGAAAGCGAGGCATCGGCCTGTCCGATATTTCGGATGAATTGGTCTATTTCGGACAAAGTCTTTTCGCTATTGACGATAATCGTTTGTTTGACGGGATCGTCGGAGGGACGGTTGATTTTTTTTCCCGTCGAAATCTGCTCTTGAAGACGGAACAGGCCCTGGTCCTGGCGTTGCATCCGCTCCGTAATCGCGTTGAAAAACATCCGATCCGAAATACGCATTATCGCTCTCCGCCACCCTTTATTTTTTGATGAATAAACATCGAATTTATCTCACCATCCCCAAGACCGTTTGGTAGAGTTCGTCGGCCATGGTGATCAAACGGGCCGAGGCCTCGTAGGCACGTTGAAACCGGATGATGTGGGTCATTTCCTCGTCGAGCGAAACGCCCGAAACCGATTCGCGCAGATCGAAAAGCTGGGAATGGATCGTCTGCTCCACTGCAACATTTCGCTGTGCCGCCTGCGATCGAGCGCCCACATCGCTGGTGAAACCGCTGTAGTGGCCTTGGAGCGTGTTGCCGCCTAATGCGGTCACCGCTTTGTCCTGTATCGCGGCAAGGCGCAAGGCGTTTTCGTTGTCTCCGGGAATGCCGGCCGCGCTCGAGGAAGCCGCCACTTTATTCGGATCGGTCTGCGCCACCGTGATCGCAGCCGCCGCGCCTTTGTGCGCACTGATGCGGAACAAATCTCCGGCGACCGCTGCACCGCTGATCGCGACATCCAGGCCTTCGAAAGTCACGGTGGTCGGATCGACATAGGCGCCGGTGGTCGATGCGCCGGTGGTCAGATTGCTCAAGGTATAATTTCCCCCGGCGAAAGACAGATCGTAGCCGTTTAAAGTTAAGGCCGACGCATTCGATACGGTCACCCCCACGAGGGCGGAGCCGGTGTTTGCGTTCCGTCCATCGGCGCTCGGGCTCAAGGCCCCGAAAAAAAGATTTCCGGTCGTCCCGTCGAGTCCAAAACCCGCCAGGTGCTGTTGATTGATTTCATTCACCGTGCCCGCGACGAGACGATCGAGGATATCGATAAAACCGGGTAACACTTGGTCCCGAAGATCGATCAAGCCTTTGAGTCGCCCCCCTGTAATAAGAGGGGTGAGATCGGCGGTTGCGCCGGTCCCGGAACCGAACAAGACTTTGACGAAACCCTTGTTATCGGCATCGGGCAGTGCACTGAGTTTTGCCGTGACATTCCCTTCAATAAGGGTCGATCCGGAACCCACAAAAACCGTCGTCTGCCCAAATTCATCTTCAATCGTTTTAATATCGATTTTTTCAGCCAAGTCGTTTAACAAAAGCTGCCGCTCATCTCGAAGGTCGTTCGCATTCTGTCCCGAAAACTCCGCGTGCTTGATCAAAACGTTCAAGTCACCGATCTTGGGCACAAGCTGGTTAATATCGGCGATCACGCCGAGGACCTCGTTGTTGACATCCTTCCCGATGTCTTGGAATTGGCGATCCACGATATTTAAATGTTGACCGAAAACCTTCGCCTGCTCGAGCAGGGCCACACGGGCCGAGTGATCTTCCGGATTGTTCGCCACATCGTTTAAAGCGGCGAAAAAAGCGTTAAAGGCCTGATTGAGCCCTGTGTCCTGCGAATCGGTGAAGATGGACTCGATCCGGCGCAAGATGCCTTCCTCGGTTTGATATCGCCCCAGCGCCGAGCGGCCCCCGATCAACTGATCTTCCACGAAGCGGTCCACCAGGCGTCGGATCTCTTGGATTTCAACCCCCGTGCCGACCTGGCCCGGCTTTCCGTTCGTTGGAGGCGTCGCACCAAAAACGGCTTCCTGGCGGCTATAGCCTGGGGTACCGACGTTCGCAATATTTTGAGCGGTCACCGACAAGGCTTTTTGATTGGAGAAGAGAGCGCTTCGGCCAATATTAAATATGTTTTGGATGCTCGACATGTCTACCTTTTCCCGAAGGTCCTGCCGCCGGTGGGCGACACATTGACGATGCCATTTTGTTGATAGACGGGTCCTGCAGGGCTCAAATGGCGAAGCACGTCAAGCAGTCCGGAAATTTGACCGAGGACGCGCCCCACGAGCATGCCGTTCATTTGATTGATCTCTTGGATGCTCGATAAGAGGGCATCGAGACGGAGCTGGCTGGACTGAAGCCGCTCCCGATGCGGCGGGGGACACAATGGAATCAAGCTTTTTAGGGTAGGCTTGTTCTCCGAATCACCGAAACTTTGGAGGGAATCCATCCGCGCCCGCTCCAATTCTGCTATACGAACCAAGGCCGCCTCTTTGTCTTGGCCGCAACGTCCGAGACCTTCGACATCCCCAGTGATAATCGTCCGTTTTTCTTCTTGCAGGCAGGTCTGGAGCTGTTGATGCGCGAGGATCAAGGCCTCAAGGGTAGAACACAGGCCCGTGAAATCCATTTCATTTTGGGCATGAATCGGGGTTGTCGACATGAACCTATCCTAAATGAACGGGAAAATAAAATTTACGAAACGGCATCCTGAACGGCCGAGCGGATCAGTTTCTCGGCAATCCGCTTTCCATCGACAGTGTAGGTGCCGGCTTCAATTTGTTGTTGAACTTCGGCCACGCGCTCGGCACGGATCTCCGATCCGGACGAGGCCAGGGCATTCAACTGTTGAATATGGCGCGCCTTTTCCGAAATTTCGACCGAATCGGCCGCAGGCAAACGGCTCGCCTCCTGCCCAGGGGCATCGATTGTTTTCTTCGGCGTCGTTTTTCCTAAGAGCGCTTTTTCTAAAAGCAAGCTCGGATTTTTCTCTGGTATCTTCATTGCTGTCTCCAATTAACCGTGTACTACCTTATCGGCAGGTCCCTTAAAAACTTAAGGTTTTTTAGATAAATTCTTTACCAACACCTCAGCAAGACCGATACCTCCGGTTTCCGTCATTTTCGTCGCGATGGCCTCGTCGAACAGAGATTGATAGATCTCCCCGCCATATCCGAGCTGGCCCTCCCCTTCTTTCTTTACCGTTTTTCGCATCTCTTTCAAGAGCGACTGCACGAAGTAAGCCTCGAAGGCCTTGGCCCCTTTTTTCAAATCAGCGACCCGGCCTTCGGCAACGGTGTCCATTCCCTTCGGAGCGCTTGCCGGTGGCGCGGAACGATCTACGCGGTGCTTACCTTCCGTCAACCGGGGTGCTGCAGCTAATAATTTTATCGCATCCATTACAAAATCTCCAATTCGGCATAAAGTGCCCCGGCGGCCTTAATGGCCTGAAGGATGGAGATCAAATCCCTTGGCGTAACGCCGATGGAATTGAGCCCCCGAATGAGTTCGCCGATGGTCGTTCCTCCCCGCATGAGCACAATTTTCGAATCGCCTTCAAGCACTTCAGTCTCTCGTTGCGGAACGACGACTGTTTGCGCACCCTCGGGCGCGAGCGGCGGCGGTTGCGAGACTTGAAAATCCGTTCGAACGCGGATGGTTAAATTCCCGTGCGCGATGGCGACATCGGCGATTCGCACCTGATCTCCCATGACCACGGTTCCGGTCCGCTCGTTGACCACGATTTTTGCGGGCGCATCCATTTTTACATCGAGGGCCTCGATCATGGCCAGCAAGGCCACCTCACGTCCACGATAGGCCTCGGTGACTTGAAGTTCGACGGTCCCTGCATCGAGTGCTCGGGCATGTGGGTTTGCGGCGTCATCGGAGGGCAGCGCGGCGTTAATGGTATCCGTCAGCCGCAACGCCGTGGTGAAATCTTGACGCTGCAGAACGATTTTAAACTGTTCTTGTTCGTCGAAAGGAAAGAGCACCTCTTTTTCAACCAATGCGCCCCCCGCGATTCTTCCGGCGGTGGGATGGTTCTTTTGACTCGTGTCGCCGTCCTGTCCACCGATAAACCCCCCGATGGAGACCGCGCCTTGTGCGATGGCATAGACTTTCTGATCGGGCCCCTTCAGAGGAGTTAAGAGTAAAGTGCCGCCTTGAAGGCTGGTCGCATCACCCAAGGACGAGACCATCACGTCGAGCCGGCCCCCGGTTCGGATAAAGGGCGGCAGTCGGGTCGTCACCATCACGGCCGCGACATTCTTCACCTTCACCGAATTCGGATCGACCATGATCCCCATCTTGTTCAACATGCTGGAGAGGGTCTGCACCGTAAAGAGGGTCCCCGTCTTGTCGCCCGTGCCGTTGAGACCAATCACCAAGCCATAGCCGATGAGAGAATTGTCCCGCACGCCTTCCACGGAGGCGATATCTTTTATTCGGGCCGCCTCGGCGCTGAACGAAAACGCCAGGACCGATAATACAAGACCGAGGCAGAATATGAATACTTGCACACCGGGGGCGAATCTGAACCTTTTCATCGTGACCCTCATCAAACCGCATGATGAATTCATGAAACCCTCTTCATCTTCCATTTTGGAAAATAAAACGCTTTTCATCTGAACAACGACACCGGACTGCGGTGTTCGGCCAATCTAAAATGGCCAAATAAAATCGATAATGCGCATCAACCAGCCCGGCCGCTGCTTGTCGTCCAGGACGCCCTGGCCCGAATATTCGATCTTCGCATCCGCGATCACGGTGGAAAGCACCGTATTACCCGGCCCAATATCTTCCGGGCGAATGATCCCGCTAATCGAAAGGTATTCCTTCTCCTTATTAATCATCACCTCGCGGTGACCTTTAATTTCCATATTGCCGTTGGGATACACCGTGGTCACCATCGCCGTCACCTCCGCGCGCAGATTACCGCTCCGGCTGGTCGATCCGTCGCCGTCAAAAGAATTCGAAAAACTGGTGCCGGCTTCGGCCTGCGCCAGCTTATTGGCCCCTAAGCCAAAAAAGGCCCCGGTCGATGTAGAAAGCGAAGACGAACGCCCGGTCGAGGTCGTCGCGTCTTTGGAGCCGCTCGCATTTTCGATCACCCGTACCGTGACGATATCGCCCACAAAGCCGGCTTTCGCATCTTGAAAAAAGAAGGTCCGCGCATCGTCCTCTTTCCAAAGCGAACCTTTAAAGGGCGTCTTTTCCGCTCTGGCCATGGGCGCAGGCACATGAGCTTCTGAGGCAGGCGCGGCAGCTGTTTCGACGACTGGAGGCGGAGTCGATTTAGTCACCCTAACCAATCCGCATCCACTCAACACGATAAAACTCGAAGCAACCAGAACATATTCAAGCGCTCTTCTCTTTAGAGGATTTGTCATATTCTACTCTCCCTGCTCGGGTCGATCACCCACCCGCACCCGGCCTTGGCCGATGACTTCACCCACCACAATCTTTTTCGAATCGAGATTGACGACCTTAATGCGTTCTCCATGCAGCCCGTCTTCGACCGCCTTCCCGAGGGTGCTGATCTTCAGCCCCTGGCTTTCAAGCACAATCGAAATCCGGTCGCCACGAAGGATGAGCGGTGCCTCTTCGACGAGATCCATTCGGATCGCCGTCCCTTTTTTGAGCGAGCGGATCGTCCTTTTTCCGATGAGGGCCTCGGGGTTCGTTTCGAAAGACTGCCGTCGACCTCGAAGCCGGATTTCCTTCATCTCCAGGTCTTCCGCATCGATGACCTCATGCCGTTTCAGGAGAGACTTCGCCACCACGACGCGCTGAATCCGCACCACCTCCGCCGTGACCCATTGCACAAAGGGCTGCCCGCCGGCCTGTCGCATGGTCAACACAAACACAACCCTTCCGGTGAGGCGCCTGGGATTGTTCGCACGGATCTGCATGAGCTCTCCGGACAAAAGCTGTGCTTGCCCATTCATCGGCGCGATCTGCAGAATTTCGATTTTGGAGATGTCGATCGAAAGTCGCCGGGCAACCTCCGCGCGAAGCCCTTCCGATATCGTGTCCAATCCGAGCGGCGCTGCCGATGCCGTGCCGTCCATGAAGGCCAAAGCAGAACAGAGCGCCCCGATCCATAGAATTTTTTTACTCCGCATTTTTATCGCCAGGAGGATTCTCATTGTTTTAACGCTTTAAACTATTTGCGACGGCCATCATGTCATCGGAGGTTTGAATCGCCTTCGAATTCAATTCATAGGCCCTTTGGGCGACGATCATATTCACCATTTCTTCGGCAATATTCACGTTCGACCCTTCCAGCGATCCTTGGAGAAGGGTCCCGAAACCCTCCAGTCCCGGCGTCCCTGTGGCGGGCGATCCGGAGGCTGCCGTCTCTTGAAAGAGATTCTTTCCCATACTGTTGAGGCCGGAAGGATTGGTGAATCGCGCCAATTCGATCGTCCCGGTTTGGGTGGGCACGCCGGTCCCCGGCGTCAGGACGAAAACGTCGCCGTCCGGGTCGATGGTGACCGAGAGGGCGTCGGACGGAATCGTAATATCCGGCAAAATAGGATAGCCTTCCGGCGTCACTAAATTCCCGCCACTATCTAACTTAAACGAACCGGTCCGTGTGTATCCCGTCGAACCATCCGGAAGGGTGACCTGAAAAAATCCATCGCCTTCGACGGCAAGATCGAACGCGTTTTGCGTCTCCTGAAAAGCGCCCTGACTAAAGGTTCGGTGTACAGACACCGCCCGTACACCCGAACCCAGCTGAATGCCTACTGGCGTCGTCCCAACTTCGGTCGTCGTTCCCGGCGACTTGATGGTTTGATACAGGAGGTCCTGAAAATCCCAGGTGCTCTTTTTAAACCCGACGGTCGAAACGTTCGCCAAATTATTCGCAATGACTTCCACCGAGAGTTGCTGCGCCGCCAAACCCGTACTGGCGACCGATAATGCGCGCATCATATCCCTACCTCCTCGACATGTCTTGTCGCCCTCATCTACCTTCGAATAAAGGAAGGTCGGGGTGCTTGATTACACTTCTGCAATTTCATTCGCGGCTTTCCCAGCAATCTCGTCTGCCGTCTGAATGGCCTTCTGCGCCGCTTCATAAAGACGCATCACCTCGATCATCGCCACCATCTCCTCCACCGGATTGACGTTCGAAGTCTCCAGCGCCCCTTGCACGAGTCGGCCTTCCTCGACTGGGCTTGCGCCCCCTCCGACGGCATGAAAAAGGTTCCCACCCACCTTCTGTAAAGCGTGTGGATCAGAAAACCGATAAATCTGCAGCAGATCGATCTCCACTGGCGCCGCACCGGGTTCTATTCCGCGAACCAGGATCGCCCCTTTCGCATCGATAATAACCGAACCCTGAGGCAAGGTAATCGGCCCGCCCGATCCTTGCACCGGATAGTCCCCCATGCTCAGCACACCATCCGCATTGAGGGTGAATTGACCGTTGCGGGTATAACGCGTTCCGCCCGGGGTTTGTACGGCGAAGAAGCCTTCGCCCTCGATCGCCACATCCAGCGGCTCCCCCGTCGTACGAATCGCACCCGGCGTCAGATCGGTAAAACTACCGCGCAAGGTTCCGAAGGTGGTGGATGTGCCCTGCGCCCCTTCCAATGGCATGGAAAATAGATCGCGCGTCGGCATCATCCCTTCGAAAAGGGGGATGTCCTTCTTAAAACCGCTGGTCCCGACATTGGCTAAATTATTCGTTATCATTTGCATCCGTTTTTCTTGAGCCAAGGCCCCCGATAAAACGGGATAAACGGCATCCATCAACACACCTCTAGCAAATAAGGACGTTCGGGCAAGATCAATACGCAAGTTTCATACCAATGAAATCTGCGAAACAAAAAAGGATTTATCCTGCAATAAAACGAAATAAAAGGGGGTTCTCGGTTAAAATTGCCGATGCCGACCGGCAAAATTTTCCCGTTCACCGTTGACGCCTTGACAGCCTTAGCCACAATGCGCTTGAATGAGGCCAATCGGCAGGACCCCAATCATTTACGCTATAGACAAAAGACTTTTCTGGAGGATAATCAATGGATACACAAGATCACAAGACACGAAAAGCCACCTTCGCGGGCGGCTGCTTCTGGTGTATGGAAGGCCCCTTCAAAAAAATTGAAGGCGTACGCGAAGTGGTGTCGGGCTACATTGGGGGAACGGAAGAAGACGCCACTTATGAGGCCGTCTGTTCCGGGACAACGGGTCATCTCGAAGCCGTTCAAATCACCTACAATCCCGAACAGCTTGATTACAATCGATTACTCGATACCTTTTGGCGGCAAATCGATCCCACGGACGAAGGCGGCGCCTTTGCCGACCGCGGCCCTCAATATCGCAGCGCCATCTTTTATCATGATGAGACGCAGCACAAAGCGGCCCTCGCCTCGAAAGAGCGCCTCGGACAAAGCGGAAAATTAGATCAACCCATCGCAACCGCCATTCTCGAAGCGACGCCCTTCTATCCGGCCGAAGACTACCATCAAAGCTATTCCGAAAAAAATCCCGCGCACTATAAAGGATATCGCAGCGGTTCGGGGCGTAAGAAGTTCATCGAAGAAACCTGGGGCGACGAAAACAAGAAGGCCGCTTCATCCTCACCTTTTAATAAACCCTCGAAAGAGGACTTGAAAGAAAAACTGAGCCCGCTTCAATTCAAGGTAACACAACAAGACGGCACGGAACCGCCCTTTCAAAATGCGTTTTGGAATCATAAAGCCGAAGGCATTTATGTCGATATTGTGTCGGGAGAAGCCCTATTCAGTTCACGCGACAAATACGATTCGAAGACCGGCTGGCCGAGCTTTTTTCAAGCCATCGACAACGACAGTCTCGTAGAAAAAAAAGATGCTTCGCTGTTTATGACCCGGATAGAGGTCAGGAGCAAAGGAGGCGACTCCCACCTGGGCCATCTTTTCGACGATGGCCCGGCACCGACGGGGCTGCGCTACTGCATCAATTCGGCATCCCTTCGTTTTATTGCTAAAGAAAATCTGAAAAAGGAAGGCTATGAAAAATACGCCGCATTGTTCGAGGAAGAATAAGCGCACCCAAGTGAATAATCGGGCCGTGAGCAGATCACGCGCAAAAAAATGCCCCGCCTGAATGCAATTCAGACGGGGCATTTTCAAGTCAATAAAATCCTAACTTAGGACACTTTACGGACATTGATGGCTTGCGGGCCCTTTTGGCCTTGGGTCTCTTCGAATTCAACTTCGTCGCCCTCGTCGAGGGATTTGTAGCCTTCCCCTGCAATGGCGGTATGGTGGACGAAAAGATCATCTCCACCTTCTCGGGTGATAAATCCAAAACCTTTGCTTCCGTTAAACCATTTGACTGTTCCTGTACCCACTGTTTAATTCTCCTGTGATAGATCAGCATTGTGCTGACGAAATGTCCAAAGTTTCCGAAATCAGCAAAAAAAAAGCTGTAGCACATCTAAAAGCGCCACAGCCGATATAAACTTTTTTCTGTTCACCTTCTACTCTGGACCCGCCTAGTTATACCACATCCATACTGAATATTCAATCCCATAAAAAACCGGGCCCTACAAACTGCATCTCAGTCATCTTATTCGGACAGACGACCGCACCAAGGGCGGCGGCTTAGAGTGTTTTGAGAAACTCAATCAGCGCCCACTTTTCTCCTTCGGAGAGCCACACGCCATAGTCGTGACCTAAATTTGAGTTCGAAGGCGCCGTCGTATCGAGCAGAAAACGCTTGCCCTTCTTTTGACTTTTAAAACCGACCCGTTTCGGGTCAAATTGACGACTCCCCACATAAAAAGACGTACTTCGTTCGTTTCCCGGCCTTAATAATTCATATAAATTTTGAACCGATCCATTATGTAAATAGGGTGCCGTCGCCCAAATGCCGTCTAGGGGTCTTGCTCGATAGGCCAGTAGATTTTTGGGCCGATAGGGCGGGAAACCTTCCGCCGGGACGCGATATCCGATCGCCGCGGCCAGTTCCTCTAGAGACAGAGGCGGCTGAAGTGCTGACACCGCGGTTTGCTCCGCCACGTTGACCAAAATTCTGAGCAACAAGGGAGCGGGCAACTCGGCAGCGCCGGTAAACGGGGCCGGCAGAATGGGACCCAAATGCCCCGTCGAGACGACCCTTGTGGCAAAATTCAAGGCCATGGTCGGATCCGTACCAATTTCCGCCAAGGGACTCATATGGGTAATAACAAACTGTTTGCCGTAAAAATTTTCCTCGGCGGGGGTCAGCGGATACCGGCCTTGCTCATCTTTGAGGGCATGACAAGAAACGCAACTGGGTTCATCACCGCGAATCTGCTCGTAGAGCTCCCGACCCCAGGCCGCCTTTTTCCGGTCAATCTTTCCTAAATATTTTTCCGGCCACCGCGGGGTTTTTAAAGTCTCGACAAGTTGCTCCAATTGGATCAGCTGGGGGACCCTGACGGTGCTCTGAGCGAAACGGTTTGGATCTTTTAAGTCGATCCCACCAAAGGTGCCCAGCACTTCTCCGATATTTCGGCCAAGGGGGTCGTTGCTACTCCCGTGCCATTGCACAAAATCATGCTGAGGAGTCCCCCACAAAAAAGGATAGCTCACGGGCCCATTGGGGCTCAATCGGCTTTCCGGCACGCCCAGGTCGTGTACGAACAACTCATTCATGATGATGCCAAAGGCATCGAGCCGTCCAAAACCATATTCAACATCGGAATGATTTCTCTCGAAAAAATCGCTTGAATCGGCGGCATATTCCCTTAAGGCCTCACGGAGTGCGTCACTTTCCTCCGAGTCGTGCGAGCCAAGAATACGGTCCGAAAATCGAATAAATCTCTCCTCGTCTTCGAGTGTCGCGATCACAGCTGCATGTAATTCCGAGATAAAACCCATCAGATCCGCAAGGGTCGGCGCGCCATCGATTCTGATGGTCTTACCTTTATATTGGATCTCGTTGGTATGGCAAGCCGCACAGGTGTAGCCAAGCCAGGCACCCCCGTTTTCAACGGATTCGACGGCGAAGCCTATCGGCACATTGGGCACATCGCCATCATATTTTTTCTTTACTAAATAACCAAATTTTCGGACATTCTCGTCATCTGAAAATAAAGCGTAAGGATCGTGACGCTTAGGACCATGATGATGGTTATCGACTTGTTCTAAAGATAAATACCAACTGAGGGGAATGAGGTAAGATCCTTGCGGCGTTTCATAGAAGGCTTGACGTTGTTCCGTGGTCCATCCCTGACCCAAGTAGATCGTTTTCTTTTGGGCAAAAACACTGGACGCGGAACTGAGCAGCAGTATTGCCGTAAAATACGTGCACCACTTCTTTAGAGAAAACTTTTTTCTTATCAGCATGTCGCCTCCATACATCCATATGGCCAATATCCAAAAAAAATAATATCATTTTTTTGTCGAAACGGGTAAATAAAATTAGACCGCTATTCGGTAAGCCGCAATTTTAAGTCGGCGAAGTCGGGATGGATAGAAAAAGGTTGTTTCGATCCTGCCCACGGGAGTAGATGAAAGCAAATTTTACTTCTGGGAGAAGAAATCGTGGAAAATAAAAGCTCAGGTTGTCTAAGAGGAAAGTGAAGGCCGAGCGCAGGAGGGTACGCTCTGTCTATACGATTTTCATATTGAAGAGTGGCCGTGTGAATGGAAACGAATTCTGACCTGTTCGACGGGTCGAGTGCTCTCGATGACAAGTTCAGGAAGACCGATTGAAAGCCACTACCGAAGCCTTCACCGAGCGGTCGGCGCGCCAGCCGCCGATGAGATAGATGGTGTCCTTTAAAACCACGATGCCCATGGCCGCGCGGTCGTAGGGCATGGGCGGGAGAGTGTGCCAAAGTTTTTCTGTGAGATCGTAAACCGCGCCGTGCTTGCCGATGCCCACGCCTTCTTGAAAGCCGCCGAAACTATAGAGGCGATTCTCGAGGACACAGGCCCCCTGACCCGCCGAGGAATAGGGCAGGGACACTTCGCTGCGATGCCAGGCATTTTGTTTCGGATCGTAGACCTCGATCCGGTCGTATTCGTGAAAACCTTCCGGCGTGAAGGCCACGCCCCCCATCACCCAGACTTGGCCATTGATCGCGACAGCGGATGAGGCGAAGCGCGGCGTCGGCATTTGTGGAATCTCTTCCCATGCCTCGGCCTTGCCGTCCCAGCGTTGCGAAAATGAAAAGGCCGGATCAGTTTGCGGCCCGCCTTCCGTGGCATCGGGATGATGGCCGCCGATGATGTAAACCGGTCCGTCGAGCACGGCGGAGGCTGGATAGTCGTGCGGTTCCAAAAGATCGGGCTTGGTCTCCCAACGGTCTTCTTTCGGATAATAGGCCTCGACCGTTTTTAAAAACTTAAACTTGCCGTCCGGCTTTCTGAATCCGCCCCCCATCACGACGATCATATCCCCCATCCGCATGGCCATCGTCCCTGAACGTTTCGTCGGCATGGGCGAAACGGATGACCAAGCCTTCGTCGCCGGGTCGTAGACCTCGGAACAATTCAAACTCAGAAAATTCGGCCCGCCCCCGCCAAAGGCGTAGATCTTCCCATCGAATTCAGCAACGCCGGGATGCGAACGGCCCGTCGGCATGGGACTTAGGATTTGCCAGGTACCAGGAAATGTCGAAAAGGGAATAGTATGACCTCCTATTTTTACGAATCGGTTCTATAGAGGCAGCCTCTGTTGCTATCTTGGGAAGCCCCTACGGAGTCGGAAATAACAAAATATGAAACAACAGGATCTAAAGTCTTGGTTCACAGCCTAGCTTGAACCGCAGTGGAAAGTGCATCGAGGAGTTGTAATTTCACAGACTTATGTGCCGAAGCCTCAAAAATATAACGCCACTCTTCAAATGCAGTCGAGACGGAGGCAAGCTCCTTCCTGAAATCTACTTCAGACAGATTCGTCGCATTAATTAGCGCCATCTGCTCCGAAGTAAAAAGTTTACCAAAGAGATCTGCCAGATTATGGCCCTTTACTTTCGCCAAAACCGAATTGCGCATAATTAGCGCCTTTAGACCAAGTTCTATCGAAAAGGCTTCACAAACGACTGCTGGCACAGAGAGAAACTCTAGTTGGCCATTTCCCAGCGGTCGAAGCTCCTTACAACGTTCAGAAGCGAAATGGAACGACCGAGAAGAATTCGCGGCTTGTTCTACATTCATGTTTATCTTTTTCAGATGGATCTAACTCGTCATCGCCCCTTCCGATGCCGAAGACACATGCCGCGCATACTTCGCCATCACGCCGCTTTTGTAACGGGGAATCGGTTCTTTCCAGTCCTTCATGCGTTCTTGGATTTCTGCGTCGCTGAGTGCGACATTCAAGGTGCGTTTTTCGATATCGAAGGATATCGTGTCGCCCTCGCGGAGCGCGGCAATGGGACCGCCGAGGGCCGCCTCGGGCGCAACATGACCGGCCATCAGGCCGCGCGTCGCGCCGGAAAAACGGCCGTCCGTCATCAATGCGACGGAATCGCCCAAACCCGCGCCCACAATGGCCGCCGTCACGCCGAGCATCTCCCGCATCCCCGGTCCGCCTTTGGGCCCTTCATAGCGAATCACGACGACATCGCCTGGCTGGATTTGGTTGGCCTTCACGGCGGCAAAGGCCGCTTCTTCGGAATCGAAGACTTTGGCCGGCCCCTGGTGCAACAAGCGTTCGTAACCCGCGACTTTGATAACACAGCCTTCCGGCGCGAGGTTGCCTTTTAGGATAACTAAACCCCCAGTCTTTTTGATGGGATTGGACAAGGGTCGAAGCACTTGCTGACCCGTGGTCTCTTTGGCGCTAAGCGCCTCTTCGCCAATGGTTTGTCCGCTCACGGTCATGACATTGGGATGGAGAATACCCGCATCGAGTAATCTTTTTGCAACGAGTCGGATACCGCCCGCTTGGTGCATGTCGGAGGCCACATATTTCCCACCCGGTTTCAGATCGGCTAAAAGCGGGGTCTTGCTGCTGATGCGATCGAAGTCGTCCATCGTAAGCGGAATACCCATCTCACGCGCCACGGCGATTAAGTGGAGCACGGCATTGGTCGAGCCGCCGGTCACGGCCACGGCAGCGATGGCATTTTCGATGGACTCGCGCGTGATCACTTGAGCGGGACGAATGTCTCTTTCTAAGGCCTCCATCACCATGCGTCCGGCCTCGAAGGCGACGGCGTCCTTGTCCACATCCTCCGCCGGAACATCGGCGCTGCCCATGAAGGAGATGCCCATGATTTCAAAAGCCGTTGCCATGGTATTGGCCGTGAACTGCCCGCCGCAGGCTCCCGGCCCAGGACAGGCGTGGTCTTCGAGCACCTTCAATTCGTCCGTCGACATCGTCCCCTTTGCGACTGCCCCCACGGCCTCGAAGACATCCTGAATCGTCACATCGTGGTCTTTATAACGGCCCGGCGCAATAGAACCGCCGTAGAGCATGAGCGAGGGCAAGTTCAGGCGCGCCAGCGCCATCACCGCGCCGGGGATGGTTTTGTCGCAGCCCGAAAGCGCCACCACCCCGTCGAAGAAATGGCCGCGCGCGACGAGTTCGATGGAATCGGCGACGATCTCACGGCTGATGAGCGAAGTCTTCATGCCCTCCGTCCCCATCGTAATGCCGTCCGAAATCGCAATCGTGTTGTATTCGATGGGCGTCCCGCCCGCCGCACGAATCCCGTCTTTTACCCGTGCAGACAAGCGGCGAAGGTGATAGTTGCAGGGCATGGTTTCGATCCAGGTATTGGCCACGCCGATAATGGGCTTGCGCAGATCTTCATCCGTTAAACCGATGCCCTTCAACATCGCCCGTGCCGGGGCCCGGTCCGGGCCGTCAAGAATAGTCTGGCTCTGCTTTCTTAAATCGGGACTCATCTTATTTCTCCTTCACTAAATAAAAATTTATAGCAGTCAAACTCACCCGACAGCATCGCGACTCCGCGAAAAACCAAGGAAGGCCTTTTGCGTTCGGGTTGTGCGGTCCGATAGCGCTTATTTAAGTTACACATCCGGCAGATTATCCGCCACTTCTCGAAAACTCTTACAAGTTGTTAGTACTTTTACAACCTCGAGTCGTGGCTCCGACCATATTTCTTTGAAATCAAATTCACCGTCTGTAACGATTGGAAAAGCCAGTTTTTCGATTGGAGGAGTGAATGCAGCATTCACTCCCGCTTTATTGCCTCTAGCATCAATGCGATACCATCCAATTTCTTGGAAATAAACAGCATTAAGGCCATGCAAAGAAAATGGAGGCTTATTATTCTCAATGGTTAGTCGTTGGTAACATAAGCCGGCCGGGATTCCGTTGGCCCTTAATAAAGCAGCGAGAAGATGGCTTTTTGCATAACAGTAACCGGTTTGATATTTGAGTACATCTGACGCTTTGCATGTTACAGGATTTAATTTGAAATCATTACTGTGCTTTATTTCATCCCTCACGTACTCAAAGCAGACCTTTGCTATATCTTGTTGATTGACTAAACTGGAAGGAAGATCCTTGGCTTTTTTTATTATCAATGGCGACTGCCAATCAATAAATTCACTGGTGGTCAGATATTTATCCATAATTTTTATTTAATCGAACAGCGCCTCACTGAACCTGCAACAAGGGTTGTTCATGGCAGGACGAGGCGTGTTTAAGGTCCAAGTCTTCAATCATTTTGAGATCGTCTTCCGCCTTGCGGCCCGAGGTCGTGAGGTAGTTGCCCACGAGGGTGTGGCTCGCGCCCGCCGTAAACATCCAGGACTGCAGGTCGCGCAGGTGCACCTCGCGGCCGCCCGCCGTCATAATATCTTTGGAAGGCAGCATCAAACGAAAAACGGCGATGATCTTTAGGATTTCCATGGGCCGTAGTGCGGGCTGTTCTTCTAGGGGCGTATCTTGAATCGCATGCAAAAAATTCAGCGGCACCACATCCACATCCAATCCCTGCAGGGCGACGGCCAACTCGACACGCTGATCAAGGCTTTCCCCCATGCCAAAGATCCCACCGGAGCAGATTCCCATCCCCGCCTTCTTGCAATATTCGATCGTCCGCAAGCGATCCTCGTAAGTATGTGTGGTACAAATTTTCGAGAAATAAGAGCGCGCGGTTTCGAGATTGTGATTATAATATTCGAGGCCGGCCTCCTTCAGTTTATAGGCGATCTCTTGGGTATCGATAATCCCCAGAGAGGCATCGGTTCGCGTATGCCCGGCAGCCGCCAATGCGCGGATACGTTCGAGCATGGCTTCCAGATCCGGTCCTTCACGCAGACCCCACCAGGCGGCAACCAGGCCGAAGGCCTCGGCATTATTTCCCGCCGCCTCTTTCGCCGAACTCAGGAGGCTTTTCGAATCGAGGAGCGGATAGGTCGCGACATCGGTGCCATGAAGGGAAGACTGCGCACAAAAGCTGCAATTTTCAGAACAGGCCCCGGACTTGGCGTTGACGATGGAACAGAGATTGATCCGGTCTCCATAATAATGGATCCGCACCCGGTTGGCCGAGGAAATCAGGTCCATCACATCCGGCCCCTCCGCCGCCATCAATCGGCATCCTTCGTCATAGCTTAAGCGCCCGCCTTCAATGGCCTTCGTTTCCATCTCCCGAATAAAATCCCGCATACCTTCTCCTTAATTTAGCTATTCTTCCGTCCGATCCAATAATCCGGTTTTCGATGTTGATGCGCTACGGCGATTATAAAAATATGATCCGCTTCGATCGCATAGAGCAGCTTATAGGGAAAGGAGTGAAGCAAACATTTCCGGATGTCGCCCCGCTCAACCGACCAAGCCTTCGGATAAACCGAAATCCTCAGGGCCGCTTTTTTAACCCCTTCCTTAAATTTCCGACCAAGGCCCTCATATTCAAGCTCGTAATAACGAACAGCATCGTTCAATTCCTGCCGGGCGTATTTCGAGAAAACGACCTTCAAAGGTCATCCTTGAAGACTTCCTCCATGGGCACGCCTTCCAGCCCCCCGGCTCGATAAGCCTTAAGCCTTTTCTCGGCTTCTTCCGCCCAAATTTGATCGAGCTTTTTATCCGGCTCATCCAAGCTTTTCAGTAGCCCTTCAACAACCGTGAAGCGTTCTTCCGGCTTTAGGTTTAATGCCTGTTTAAGGATATCCTTACTTTCCATTGTGATCTTCCTCGCATTTGCCTGAAAGATAACACAGGCCGCTTTTGAAATCTATCTCGAACCGCCGTGTTTTACCCGTGCGAAAATTACCCGCCACCCCCGCTAAACGGCGGCGGCATCGGAGAGGCGGTCGTGGGGGCTTGGGCGGCCTCGCGCAGCAAGCCCAGGAAAAAGGGGCCGTAGGTGGCGAGTTTTTTGGGGCCGACCCCGCTGATTTCGAGAAAGGCCTCTTCCGTCAGCGGCAGCTTTGTGGCCATCTGCAAGAGGGCCGCGTCGCTGAAAACCAAGTAGGCCGGGATCTTTTTCTCGTCGGCCAGGCGTTTGCGAAGTTGTTTCAGGCGGCCGAGCAGGCCTTCGTCTATTTCCAATCCAGCGCCCTCGATAAGCCTAGGGAATGGGGCGGCCTCCCGATCGCCCGGCGCGAACGCTGCGCCCTTTCGTCTCGGACGCTTTTCCGCCTTTGCGAAAGGCCGGATATCTTCCAAAAGGTCGCGGCCCTGACAGTGGTCGCAGGCGCTTCCGCATTCGGCAATCGTCTCCCCGAAGTAGGCCACCAAGGCCTGATGGCGGCAGCCTTCTTTTTCGGCCAGGCGAAACATCGCCCGCGTCTGCTGCTGGATACGCTCCTTGAGGGCTGTGTCGGTCAGTTCGGCCAGAAAACGCTCGTAGCCCATGACCTCGGACCAAGAATAAAAAAGGACGCAATCGCTCCCCACCCCGTCGCGCCCCGCGCGGCCGATTTCCTGATAATAGCCGTCGATGCTCTTGGGCATGTCGCGGTGGATGACATAGCGCACATTTGGTTTATCGATTCCCATCCCAAAAGCCACGGTCGCGACGATCACGTCGATATCGTCGCGCCGAAAGGCGTCTTGCGTTTCGACCCGCCGCGCGTGATCCATGCCCGCGTGATAGGGCATGACGCGCACCCCGTTCTCTTCGAGATAGTTTGCCGTTTGTTCTACCCCCTTCCGGCTGAGGCAGTAGACAATGCCCGACTGGCCTTTGCGGGATTGGATTAAGTGCAGGATGTCTCTTTTCGTATTTCGTCCCCCGCCTTTTTTATAGGCATGGAGCCTGAGGTTGGGGCGAAAAAAGGAACCCAGGTAACGAAAGGGCGCGGCCATGCCCATCTGTTCGACAATGTCGTCCACGACCTTGTCGGTGGCCGTCGCGGTGAGCGCCAATACCGGCACGTGGCCGAATTGTTTCTTTAGGCCGCTGAGGTTGCGATAAGCCGGACGGAAATCGTGTCCCCATTGACTGATACAATGGGCCTCGTCAATGGCGATCAAGTTGATCTCGCAGCGCGAAAGCAGTTCGAACAACGCCCCGTCCAAACCCTCGGGGGCGACGTAGACCAGGTCGTAATGGCCCGCCATCAAGCGCCCGATCCTTTCCCGGCGCGCATCCGCATCGAGGCTGGAATTAATAAAGGCTGCGCGGAGGCCGACCTCGGTTAAGGCATCGACTTGGTCTTTCATTAAGGAAATTAAAGGTGAGATTACAACAGTGGTCCCCTTTAAAATTCGTCCGGGGATCTGATAGGTGAGCGACTTGCCCGCTCCCGTCGGCATTACCCCCACGCAATCGCACCCGGCCAACACAGCCTCGATAATTTCTTGCTGACCCGCCCGGAAGACATCGTAGCCGAAAACCGACTCCAGTACCGATTGCGGCGTGTCCTGCGTCCGCGCCCCATCGGCCAGTCTGCGGAGCCACTTCACCAGGGAGGGATCGAATAAAATCGGCGAGCCGCGATAGACCTCGCGAAGCTTATCGATACGGGACCAATAATTGGCATCCCGCGCGACAGGCGGTTGCTGGGCGGCAATTTGGGCCAGGGCCTCCACCTCATCCATCAGCGATTCTTTTGACCAGGGTTCTAACATCGACGAGGAGTGTAAAAGAGAAGGACAAAAAAGGCAAGGCGCTTCTTTTTTCTCATATTTCTCATATTATGGATAAAAAAGTAAAATGATTTCAAAAGTTTACAATATTTATCGTTTCTTCGTGTACGACTTCATTCTCTATCCGAAAGGCGCGCAGCACCGGGGCATCGGCCTTTTCCAGCGAAACAATCAGGTAGTGGACATCCGTATAAAAGGCCAAGCGCACATCCGTCGCCGAAGGGTAGGCCTCGGATGCGGTATGGCTGTGATAAATCGCCATCATCTCCGTCCCGTTTTCACGCATTTTTTTAAACGCGGCGATCTGCGCCTTAGGGTCCATCACATAGCGGAGTCGCCGGTCCGCAGGCACCTTTAAATCCGACACCGCCGGATCGTCGGAGGGAAGGTTCGCAATTGGATAAATCTCCGAGGCGATCTCCCCTTTCCCCGCCAGCAAGCCGCAACACTCGTTGGGCGCGTCTGCGCGGGCGTGGGCGATGAGGGCGTCAATAATATGCTTTGGCATTTGTATCATGCTGTTCTTTCCTTCATGTGCAATGCCTAACCTTTCACATTCACGACCTGCCTCAAAGTATGAACGATCTCCACCAAATCGCATTGGTTGGCCATGACGGCGTCTATCGATTTATAGGCAGCGGGAATTTCGTCTACCCTTTCTTTATCCTTCGGGCATTCGATGCCTTTCGTCTGACTCGCCAAATCTTCGGCTGTAAAACGTCGCTTGGCCTCGGTTCGGCTCATCGTCCGGCCCGCACCGTGGGCACAGGAATCGAAGGACTCCGCATTGCCCTTGCCACGAACGATAAACGACTTCGCGCCCATCGAACCGGGGATGATGCCGAGATCGCCACGCCCCGCGCGGATGGCCCCTTTGCGGGTAACGATGACCTCCGAACCAAAATGATATTCCCGGGAAATATAGTTGTGGTGGCAGTCGATCGCTAGACCCATCACCTTCAGCTCCCGCCCCAACACCCCAGCGAAAGCGGCGAGCGTGTTCTGCATCATCAATACGCGATTGGCCTTTGCGAAGCCCTGCGCCCAGGACACCGCCGCGAGATAATCATCGAAGTGTTCCGTCCCTTCTTTAATGTAGGCCAGATCCGCATCGGGCAAATTGGCGATCTGCTTTTTCATGTCTCTTTTTGCCAGCTCGATAAAATAAGTCCCGATCCGATTGCCGATGCCCCGCGACCCGGAATGCAGCATCAGCCAAACCTGGTCGCGCTCGTCGATGCAAATTTCGATAAAATGATTGCCCGTACCAAGTGTGCCCAGATGCCGCTCCGCATTCACCCGCTTGTGCACCAGCTTCGGATGACGTTCCAATAGATCCGAGATCCTGTGCAACCCGATTTTGGCGTAAACTTGAGACACCGACTCGGGCAGTGCCCCCCACGCGCCCCGGTCGTTCCTTCCCCCATTGTTCGTCCTTCCGTGTGGAACCGCATTTTCAATCGCGCTGCGCACCGCCTTTAACTGATCCGGGAGGTCTTCCGCTTTTAAATCCAGTTGACAGGCCATCATCCCGCAGCCCAAGTCGACGCCGACGGCGGCGGGAATTACCGCGCCAAGCGTCGGAATCACGGAACCAATGGTCGCGCCCTTGCCCAAATGGACGTCGGGCATGGCCGCCACGTGCCGGTGGACGAAGGGCAGTTGGGCCACATTTTTTAACTGTTGGATGCTCTTCTCGTCGATCAGGTTTGTCCAAACCTTGACGGGAACGCGACCCTTGATTTGCTTGATTACAGGCATGGATCTTCCATCTCCACAGTCTTATCCTTCTCGTCTTTCGGCACTGCACTTCGGCATTATACACTCAGACCCGTCTTCCCAAAGCCGAAGCCCCCACCCCCCGGCGTTTCAATGACAAAAAGATCTCCCCGCTGAATCTGGACGGTCTCCGTGCCGGATAAATATTGAATCGTTCCGTCCGCGCGCTCGATCCAATTTTTTCCGAGCGCACCGGGACCGCCACCTTCCAAACCAAAAGGGGCAACTTTGCGGCGATTCGATAAAATAGAAAGTTCCATCGGTTCTAAAAAGCGGATCGCGCGGCGCACGCCGTCGCCGCCAGGCCATTGTCCCGTCCCGCCACTGCCTCGTCGGATTTCGAAGGTTTCGACGCGGACGGGGTAGCGCAACTCCAAAATCTCGGGATCGGTGAGGCGGCTGTTGGTCATGTGCGTGTGCACGGCGCTTGCGCCGTCGAAGCCCGGCCCCGCGCCCGCGCCACCGCAAAGCGTTTCATAATATTGATACGCTGCGTTGCCGAAGGTCAGGTTGTTCATCGTCCCCTGCGCGGCGGACATCACACCCAGCGCGCCGAAGAGGGCGTCGGTAATCACCTGAGAGGTCTCGACATTGCCCGCCACGACCGCCGCCGGATATTGCGGCGCGAGCATCGACCCTTCGGGGATGCGAATCTCAATCGGCTTAAGACAGCCTTCATTTAAAGGGATGTCGTCATCGACCATCGATCGAAAGACATAAAGCACGGCGGCGCGGGTGACGGCCTTCGGCGTGTTGAAATTATTTCCTTGTTGTTCGCTGGTGCCGCCGAAATCTATGGTGAGGCGACGCTGCTTTGCATCGACGCTTAAGCACAGGGCGATGACACTGCCGTTGTCGAGGGCATAAGAAAAGACGCCGTCGCGCAGGCGGTCGATGACGCGGCGCACCGCTTCTTCCGCATTGTCCTGTACGTGCCGCATGTAGGCCTGCACCGTTGGCATGCCGTAGGGCGCGACCATTTTATGAAGTTCCAAGACCCCTTTCCGATTCGCCGCGACCTGGGCCCGAAGATCGGCGATGTTTTGTTCGACATTGCGGCAGGGATAGGCCGCGGTCGTGAGTAAGTTGCGGATCGGCCTCTCATCGAAGCGTCCCGCCGAGACCAGCTTGAGATTTCGAATCAGCACGCCTTCCTCTTTCACACTGCGGCTCATGGGCGGCATCGATCCGGGCGTGATCCCGCCGATGTCGGCATGGTGCCCCCGGCTCCCTGCAAAGAAGACCAGCCGCGCGTCTTCGAAGACCGGCGTGATGACAGTGATGTCGGGCAGGTGGGTCCCGCCGTGATAGGGATCGTTGAGGACGAAGACGTCGCCGGGATGGAGGTTGTCCGCAGGGTCGGCCAGCACGGCGCGGACCGATTCGCTCATCGAACCCAGGTGCACCGGCATGTGGGGTGCGTTGGCCACCAGGTTTCCCGCCGCGTCGAAGAGGGCGCAGGAGAAATCGCGCCGCTCTTTAATGTTGACGGAGCGCGCCGTGCGTTCCAGGCAGGACCCCATCTGTTCGGCGATGGACATGAAGAGATTGTTGAAGACCTCCAGCATCACCGGATCGCATTGCGTGCCGATGGCAAAGCGCTGGGGAAGCGGAACAACGCGTTTCATGATCAAGCCTTCTCGAGTCGTAACGCTTGCCGCCCAGCCCGGCTCGACGATCGTTGTCGCATAAGGATCGCAGATGATCGCCGGACCGGAAATTTGGAGGCCGGGATGCAAATGAGCCCGCTCGAAAACCGGCGTGCTCATGATCTTCCCATCGATATAAACCTCGGCAGAGGACACCGGCTCGGTCTTCGTCTCCAGCGCTTTCTCTGAAATATTTTCTTCGATCACGATGGGAGAAACGCCCACGGCCTCAACCGAAACCTTCTCGACCACGCGCCGCTTCGCTGGAGACGCGAATCCGAAATGCTGCCGATAGCCCGCTTCGAAGGCCTCGGTCATCTGCGGAGCACTGCCCCATTCGACGGGAAAAGCCGTATCCGTCCCTTCGCCTTTGAGGTAGAGCTTGCGTTCCAAGCGGATACGGGCTTCCGGGACACCCTGCCTTTGCATCCCGGCCATGGCGTCCTCCGAAAGCCGCTCGACCGTATCGGACAAAGGCGGCATCTTGGCCTCGCAAAGGACTAGCTCGACGGTCGCCTCGCGCAGCAGACGCTGGTCGGCCCGGCCGATGCCGTAGGCCGAAAGCAGCCCGGCGAAGCGGTCGATGAAGACGGTCTTCATCCCCAACAGGTCGGCCACCTTGCAGGCGTGTTGTCCGCCCGCCCCACCGAAGGCGCAGAGGGTGTATTGCGTGACGTCGCGGCCCTGTTGCACCGAGATTTTTTTGATGGCGTTCGCCATGTTTTCCACGGCGATCTTGAGGAAGCCTTCGGCCACTTCCACCGGCGAACGGTCGTCGCCCCTTGTCGCTTTGATTTCAGCCCTCAGTTCGTCAAACCTTTTTTGGACAACAGCCGCATCCAAGCTTTGGTTTTGCGAGGGACCCAATACTTTTGGGAAAAAGTCCGCTTGCAAACGACCCAGCATCACGTGGCAGTCGGTCACCGTCAGCGGGCCGCCGCGACGGTAACAAGCCGGGCCGGGATCGGCCCCGGCGGAATCCGGACCCACGCGGTAGCGGCCGCCGTCGAAAACGCAGAGCGACCCCCCGCCCGCCGCGACAGTGTGCACCGCCATCATCGGCGCGCGTATGCGGACACCTGAAATCTCCGTCTCGGAAATGCGTTCATACTCGCCATCAAAATGGGCCACGTCGGTCGAGGTGCCGCCCATGTCGAAGGCGATGATTTTTTCGAAACCCGCCGCCCGGCTCGCTTCCACCGCCCCGACCACGCCGCCCGCCGGACCGCTAAGGATAGCGTCTTTGCCCCGAAAATGCGCCGCATCCGCAAGCCCGCCGTTGGACTGCATAAAGAGGATGCGCGCGCCGCCGAGCGCGGCGGAAACTTGCGCGACATAACGCCGGAGAATAGGCGATAAATAAGCATCGACAACGGTCGTATCGCCGCGCCCGACGAGCTTGATGAGCGGGGCGCATTCGTGACTGGTCGAAATTTGCGCAAAGCCGATCTCACGGGCCAGCGCCGAAACTTCTTTTTCATGGAAAGGAAACCGATAAGCGTGTAGGCATACAATGGCCACCGCGCGGATGCCCGCGTCGAAGGCCGCTTGGAGTTTCGGCCGGAGGGCATCGGGATCGAAGGGCGTGATGACTTCGCCCTGCGCCGATATGCGTTCGTCGATTTCGGCCACTCGCTCGTAAATCATCTCCGGCAGAACGATACGACGGTCGAAAAGCCGAGGCCGCGTTTGGTCTCCGATTCGGAGCGCATCCCGAAAGCCCCGCGTGATCGCCAGCGCCACGCGCTCGCCCTTGCGCTCCAGGAGCGCATTCGTGGCGACAGTCGTGCCCATGCGGACGACCTCGATTTCACCGGATGGAATGGCTTCGTCGAATCGAAGCTCCATCAAACGCCGGAGGCCCTCTATCGCCGCGTCCGGATAGTGCGCGGAATTTTCCGATAAGAGCTTGTGGCCAACGAGGGAGCCGTCTGGCTGACGCGCGATGATATCCGTAAAGGTCCCGCCCCGGTCAATCCAAAATTGCCAGCGGGGTTTCGTATTCGTGCCATCCATCATTGTTTAGGCAAAGATTATACTTGTGCCTCCCCCTTTGAAAAAGGGGGATTGAGGGGGATTTCATCGTGTTCCCCAGTCGTTGCCCAATACTAATCCCCCCTAGCCCCCCTAAGTCAAAGGGGGGAAACAGAACTTATCAACCATAAAACCGTGTTGACCCAAAACCCAATTTCCTCTATCTTCAACTCAGTTTTTTACTTTCTAAAAGGAAAAAGATTATACGTGAAATCTGATCGTAAAAAAATACGGCCATTGGGCCGTATAATACATGGCGTCAAACCCATGGAGAAAGGATTACCAAAATGAAAGTACCCAAGAAAATCGCGGAACGCATCAGCAGGACCTTGGGGCAATTCCAGCGTGTCCTTGCCGATGCAAAGAAACGTGACGTAAATGAATCCGACACCGTTACAATAATTACGGATATGTTAGCGGACGTTTCGGATACGACAAGTACACAGACATCACTAGCGAGCAAGCAATACGCGGAACGTACTGTGATCTGGCAGTGCGGCACAACAACCAGATCAAGTTCCTCATAGAGGTAAAGGCGGTTGGACTAGCACTTCGTGAAAATCATCTGCGGCAAGCCGTGTCGTATGGCGCGAATCAAGGCATCCCCTGGATTGTACTGACCAACGGCGTTGTCTGGGAGATTTACAAGCTCAGATTCGAGCAGCCCATTAGTTATGACCAAATTTGTTTGTTTGACATTCTTAATCTATCACCGCGTAAATCAGCCGACCACGAGATTCTTTTCTTGCTCTGCAAAGAAGGTCTTGCGAAGGCCGCAATCGAATCCTTTCATGATCATGTTCAGGTTGTGAATCGTTTCGTCATTGCGGCTTTGATTCAATCGGAACCAGTACTGAGCGTTGTGAAACGCGAACTTAAACGGCTAAGTCTTGATACTCGGGTTACTATTGAAGAAATCGCGGAGTTGCTGCCGGATGTACTGAAGCGAGATGTTATCGAGGGCGAGACATCAACTGCGGCTAGGCGCCAAGTGTCGCGTGCTGCGACGAAGCCTTTGCGGAAAGTGAAGGAGCGAAAGGCTCAGAATCCGGGAGAAGACATGACAGACAAAGGCAGCATAAGTGCCTGAACCAGACAGTCCGTAGTCTCAGGTCTCTTGTATACTAAAGCCGCAGCCACTTCAGCTAAAGTTTATCCACGAACCATCACCACCCCCAGGAGGTTTTATGTCCATAAAAACCGCACATACCGACCATCCCATTCACAAACTGCTCAGTGAACGCTGGAGTCCCTATGCCTTTGAAGACCGGGCGGTGCCGGTGGCGGATTTGCTTTCGCTCTTCGAGGCGGCGCGTTGGGCGGCCTCTTCTTACAACGAACAGCCCTGGCATTTTATTGTGGCGACGAAGGACGATGCAGAGGCATTTCAAAGCCTGCTCTCTTGTTTGACGGAAGGCAACCAGGGCTGGGCGAAGGCCGCGCCGGTGCTCGTCCTCTGCGTGGCGCGTCTAAAATTTTCGGACGATGGCACGGAGAACCGGGCCGCCGTTCACGACCTGGGCCTGGCCACGGGAAATCTGCTGGTGGAAGCGACGGCGCGGGGCCTAAGCGTGCACCAGATGATCGGCATCCTCCCCGACCGGGCACGAGAACTCTACAACATTCCCGACGACTGCGAGGCCTGGACGGCGATGGCCATCGGGTATCGCGGCGATCCGGAAACCCTGCCCGAGCGAATCAAGCCGCGCGAACTCCGCCCCCGGCAACGCAAGCCCCTCGGTGAATTCGTCTTCGGCGGAAAATGGGGATTCACTGCGTCCGTACTAAAAAAAGGCTGAGGAAGAATAAATTCCGACCTGCGCAAAAAATCGTCGAATATATGTGAATCATTGCCTCGCCCTTCTCCTTCGAATACGATTCTTCCCAACGCGTACGAGGCCTCCGATAGGGTTCGAGAAATTGGCAGATTTTTCTTCGATAAAGCCTAAACTTAACATCCTTTTACCCTTTTGATATCCCTCCACAGTCGGTCATTGACACGACATCAAAAACCAGATATATCTGGAATCCATTCCCATCGAAATGGGCAGCGTCAACTCCCGAACCTACAGCCTGCGATATCACCCAATCAGTTTCATGATTATTTTTATCGCCATGTCTGTATTCGAATGGGCGCTTATCAAGCTTCATGGAGAAATGGGGAAAGCGGAAAAACCGAAGAAAAAGAAAAGACGCAGGGGATAGGTTTGACTCATGTGGTGTCCGATCTCAGTGTGGAGAAACTTAAAGCACGGCGTTTTTGGGAACCGCCGATGCCGCTCACATCAGAAATCACGACGCGCTTCAACCGGCCCGACTTGCGCGGCCTGGGGTCTCAAAAAGGAATTGCATTGAAGGCGAGCCTTACGGTCATTACGCTAGGCATGGACGACTTGGAAAGATCGCTCCGATTTTATCGTGAGGGCCTGGGGCTAAAAACAGAGGGCATCATCGGCACTGAGTTCGAACACGGCGCGGTGGTTTTCTTTGAGCTGAATTCCGGACTGAAGCTCGCCATTTGGCCCCGCAAAAGCCTTGCCCACGATTCCGGCCTCCCTTTAAACAAACCGAGCGCGACCGAATTATCCCTTGGGCACAACGTTTCTTCTAAGGCCGAGGTCGATGCGGTGATGAAGCAAGCGAAGCAGGCCGGTGCGCGTATCGTAAAACCGGCGCAACAAACCTTTTGGGGCGGTTACGCCGGCTACTTTCAAGACCCCGATCTGCATCTCTGGGAGGTGGTCTGGAATCCACACTGGGAAGCCGAAGATTGAGGGAGAGTCACCGGCTCAATCGGGATCCCCTACGCTGTCATTCGACAGGCGCGCTCAACTTCGGGCGACAACATCAGCCGGGACAAAACCTCGCTTCAATTCACCCCTTCCACAATCCGCGAGATGTCTCTCGGAAACAATACGATTTCGATACGGCGGTTGCGTTGCTTGCCTTCGGGTGTTTCGTTGGTGTCCACCGGACGATACATCGAAAAACCCGCAGCCTGCACGTTTTCCGGCGGCAGCCCCTGATCGGTCAAAAAGCGGACGACTTGCGTCGATCGCGCCGTCGAAAGCTCCCAGTTGGTGGGAAACTTGTCTTTAAGCCTCGGGCCGATAGGCACGTTGTCGGTGTGACCTTCGATGCGGGTGTCGTGCTCCTTTACATTTTTCAAAACGTCGCTTACCTTTTTCAATACGCCAGTCCCCTCCGGCGTAATCTGATCGCTTCCGGAGGGAAAGAGGATCTTGTCTACAATTTCCACTGATAGCCTGCCTTTTATTTGGGTGATTTTGACATTGCCTTCGCTGATTTCTTTGCGAAGGCCCTCCACCAAGTCCCGGTGTGTTTTCGAAGACTCGGCCAATTCTCGTTTCATGCGAGCGAGGTCGTCTTCCTTCAATTCGAGCGTTTGGCCAAGTTTGGCCTTCTCTTGATTATTGGCCTCCAATTCCGCACGAAGGGCCGCCATTTCGTTCGTTTGCCGCTCGGCCAGCAACACCTCCTTGGCAAGTTCACCCTTCAAACGATCGATTTCGTCATTAAGCGTTCGTTCGACAATCGCACCCATTGCCATCGCAGCGTCGCGTTGTTTCTCTCGGGCGGCGATGGTGTCTTTGAGCGCTATCTCTTTTTTCGATCCGTCTTCTTTCGAAGCCGCCAGTTCCGCATCGAGAGTTGAAATTCGCTCTTTCAAATTCGCCGCATCCTTTTCCAGTTCCTCGCGTTTTTGCTTTTCGCCCTCGAGTTGATCGGCCAGCAACTGCGTTTCCGAAACCTGACTCTGGAAGCGATTTCGCGTGACGCAGCCGGGTATCATTAACCCCGCACACAGGATCACTACGACAAGAAATTGATTGCGCCGCTTAAGTGTTCTCATGGGATTTCCTCCTCTCTACACGCAACATTCGAGAAATAGACCTCCATGCTTATATTGTAATTTTTATGGGACATCCCATGCAATACCCACCCCATTCAATACCCACCGCGCTTTTATTCTCGGTCTTTGACTTTTTAGGGAGGAGATGCTTTATTGACGACGTCTGCGTGAGGAAGAGGCGTAGGATCAACTGGTCGTCACCTTCATCGACAGGTCATCCCGCCGTCACGAAAAATTCAAGCCCTATCGAACGAAGATGGCCGGTAGAGCATGTCGTCGCCGGGCTGAAGATCGCGGGGGGCCACCCGGAAAGACGATGACGGCATTTGACGAGAATCGGATTTCTAAAAGGACAGGAATGATGAAGGCCCGACAGCCTTCGATTTTTCTTTTATTTACCGGATTGATTCGCGGCAGCGGCGTCTCTCCAGGGCCGAAGACGCTTCGGGTCGAGGCCCCTTCGGCCGCGTCTCCTGCCGCCGTGATTCGAGATCGTGGGGCTTGGTGACGATCAAAACCGCATCGCCTTGTTTGAAAAACCTTGGGACCGCAGGTCCTTGGGATGTCGCCTATGAAAAAAGTCACCCCGCTCGGGCTGCCGCCAGAGACCCTAGTGCTTACTCGCTGCGATTTGTAATTTCAATGAGATGATAACCAAAGTCGGTTTTCACCGGACCGTGGACTTTGCCCACTTCGGCCCTGAAAACGACTCGATCGAATTCCGGTACCATCTGCCCCGGCGAAAACGCCCCCAAATCGCCTCCCTTTGTTCCCGATGGGCATAGCGATGATTCCCGGCGATTTTCGCAAAATCCTCCCCGCCGTCGATTTGCGTTTTGAGATCCTTACAAACCGTTTCCGATGACACCAAAATATGCCGCGCGCGCCTTTGCCATGATCGCTCCTCCCATAAGTTTGATAGAGCTGCGATTATAAACAAAGCGGATGCGGCTTTACAAATTTTTGCTGCATTTTTATTCGAAGCGATTGCATAAGGCACACGAGTTTTGATTTCCATTGTAGGATAAATCAACCTTTTGCCTCATAAAGTTGTGGTGGAGGATAGGCAAAAATAGAGGGAGAGGAAACAGGACTTCAGATCAATAAACGATAAACATCAATTCAGAACAGTCTGGGGAGACGTAAGACGATCCCAAAAAATAGACTACAAAAGGCTTAGCCTCAGACCGACTGCATCGCTTGACTGTTATTGATTTGGAGTGTTCGAGGTCCAGCTGCACCCCTCATAAATGCGTACGCGGGAGACCGAACGAAACTGGGTTCGATAGGGCTCGGCTGCCCAGAGCATCTTGAAGCATCCCTTTTACATTTGAATAAGCGATCACAGGGAGACCAAGCCCGCGGCTTTTTCGATTTCTTCGGCGATTTTTTGTGCCGCGCCCACCGGATCTTTATCGCCAACAATGGGTCGGCCGACGACCAGAAAATCGGCGCCTTTAAATATCGCCTCGCCGGGGGTCATCGTTCTGCGCTGGTCGTCTTGAGGCACCTGGGACCAGGCCGGACGGATACCGGGGGTCACGATCAGAAAATCCTGCCCAAGCGCTTTGCGAATCCCGGCGGCTTCATGACCGGAGGCGACGACCCCGGACGCACCGGCGCCTTTCGCCATCCGGGCCAATGCAAGGACGCGGTCTTCAAGGGCGGCTTGCGTCCCGGCTTCAAGCCCTTCGGACCGTCCTTGAGTCGTCAGGACCGTTACGCCGAGCACCTCCGTTTTTTCCTGCATTCCCTTCACGGCGGCCTGCATAACGCGGTCGCCGCCCGAAGTGTGGACGGTGACGAATCGGATGTCCGACGGTTCGGACACCAAGGCCGCCGCCGCGCCGCGCACTTGCCAGGGGGTATCGTATAGTTTTAAATCGAGAAAAATCTTGCGGCCGCCCGCAATCGCCTCCACCTTTTTGACCCCTTGGAGCCCTTCACGAACGAAAAGGGTCAGGCCGATCTTGAAGAGGCCGACATGGTCCTTCAGCAATTGGATAAAGGGCCGGGCGCTTTCGAAGGAAGGAAAATCGAGCGGCAAAATAATCCGCGATTTGGCTTGAGGCTGAGTCTTAGTCAAAGGCTTAACACGGTATCGACATTATGGTGAGCGGAGGAAATAGTACGTGAGCGGCCGAATTAAAGTCAAGGCGCGGCAGCGTCCCCGTTTCCCATCCCCGCCTGAAGCGGCGAATCCATTCTTGACAAGTTCAGACGATGCCCCTAGGATACCTCCCTGTTCGTGTCTATCGCGCCGCAAGGGGGGTGGTTCAAGAGGAATGGCCATGAAGATCGCCGTCATTGGAGGGGGAAGCTGGGGAACCGCATTGGCGCGGCATCTCGCAAAAAACGGCCACGCGGTATCCCTTTGGGTCTACGAAAAGGCCTTGTCCCTCACGATCAACAAAAAACACGAAAACACCCTTTATCTGCGCGGTGCCGCGCTCCCAAAATCGCTCGTCGCCTCAGCCGACATGGAAGCCGTCCTCTCGGACGCCGAATGGGTCCTCTTTGTCGTCCCCTCACACGTTGCGCGGTCAGTGCTGACCATGATGCGCCCCTTTGTTTCTGCTCAGACCCCCATCATCAGCGCGACGAAAGGGATCGAACGCGAAAGCCTCAAGCTGATGTCGGAAGTCATTCGCGAGAGCCTCGGACGGAAAACCGACCAGCGGATCGCCGTTTTATCCGGTCCCAGCTTCGCCAAGGAATTCGTCCTCGGACATCCAACGGCGGTTTCCCTCGCCGCAAAAGATTACCGCATGGCCGCCCGAATTCAACGGGGATTTTCGAGCGCGACCTTTAAACTTTTTTTAAGCAGCGATCTCATTGGGGTACAGCTGGGCGGGGCGCTTAAAAATGTCATTGCGATTGCGGCCGGGGGATCGGACGGACTCGGATTTGGGTTCAACACCAAGGCTATCATTATTGCGCAAGGACTTTCCGAAATGGTTCGGCTCGGCGTGGCCATGGGGGCCGAGATCACTACCTTTTATGGACAATCGGGCATGGGCGATCTCTTTTTAACCTGCAGCGGAGCGCATTCGCGCAACCGGCATGTCGGCGAATTGATCGGCGGCGGAAAATCCCTGAAAGACGTTCAGCAATCGATGCAGACGGTCGCCGAGGGGATTTACACGACCGAATCGGCCCATGCCCTCTCGCAAAAATACAAGGTCGCCATGCCGATTGTCGAAGCCGTTTATCGGGTGATGTTCGAAGATAAGTCGCCCCGGCAGGCAGTGATGGACCTCTTGGACTTGGCCCGAGGAGACGAACCCCTGCTTGATTTCAAACGGAAGACCCCGAAGGGGAAACGTCCGTCCGCATCATCCCGTAAAAGAAAATCCGAGGCCTAAACACAAACCCGGCGAGCCGTTTATGGCGCATCCGGCTTTCTCTGTTCGTTCACTCCCTATTGGTTCGATGCCGAAACCAGAAACGCAAGCGCGGAGGGGGCTATCAATATCTTCGCTTGCTTTTAGGCGGGTCAAAGCGTAATATCCCACCTGTATGCCAATCGGATTCGAATCGCTCCCCATTCATCCTACTGTCCTCATCGGGATCAAGAAACTCGGCTTTAAAGCATGTACCCCGATCCAGGAAAAAACGCTCCCTCTCACCCTGGCCGGTAGGGATGTCGCCGGTCAGGCGCAGACCGGTACGGGCAAAACCGCCGCCTTTCTCATCTCCCTGTTTACGCGATTTTTAAATACACCTCCGCCGCCTTCCCACTCGAAGCGCTCATCGCCCCGCGCAATCGTCATTGCCCCCACGCGGGAACTCGTCGTGCAAATTCAGGAGGAAGCCAAGGCCATCGGCTGTGCGACCGACTTCAACATTCAAGCGGTCTACGGGGGAATCGATTACGAAAAACAACGGACGGAATTGAACGCGGGGGTCGATCTCCTTATCGGCACCCCCGGACGCCTGATCGATTACTATAAACAAAAGATTTACGATCTTCGCCGCGTGGAAGTCCTCGTCATCGACGAAGCCGACCGCATGTTCGACATGGGCTTTATCGCCGATCTTCGTTTCTTGCTCCGCCGTCTGCCGCCCTTTACGGAACGGCAATCCATGCTTTTTTCGGCGACCCTGACCCACCGGGTCATGGAAATGGCCTACGAACATATGAACCTCCCCGAAAAGGTCGAAGTCTCGCCCGAACAGGTCACGGCAGAAAAAGTCGAGCAGACGCTTTTTCATATCGAGCGAAATAAAAAGTTCTCACTGCTCCTGGGCCTCCTGAAAAGAGAACGGTGGGAGCGCTCGCTGATTTTCGTCAATACGAAACACCAAGGGGAAACGCTTGCAAGACGGCTGACCGAACAGGGCTATTGCGCCAAAGCGATTACGGGCGACCTCCCGCAGAAAAAACGCATGCAGTTTTTAGAACAATTTAAGGGAAATAAAATTCCGATTCTCGTCGCCACCGACGTGGCCTCGCGAGGCCTTCACATCGATGCCGTCGATATCGTCTTCAACTACGACTTCCCGCAAGACCGCGAGGCCTATGTCCATCGCATTGGCCGTACCGCTCGGGCGGGGGCCTTCGGCAAGGCCATTAGTCTGGCGGATGAGGAATACGTCTTAAGCCTGGAAGAGATCGAGAGCTATATCGATCAGAAAATCCCGGTCGAATGGGCGGATGACGATCTTTATGTCCGTCCCCAAAAGGTCGCCCATAGCCCTCAAACGACAACGCCGAAGAAAACCGCCCGCCCTCAGACTCGCCACCCCCGCAATAAAAACAGCGAGCGCCGCCCAGCTCCCCGAAAAGGAAAGGCAAAGAGCAAAGGCAGCACTTAGGAACCGCGACAAAATAACTGGCGCGGCTCCTTAACAAAATTCACATTAAAATTTGATATTTTGGGGCGGGAGAATACGCTAGCGGATGGCTTGCAAACTGTGACGGGTTTGCTTAGCGCGGAAGGAGGCCTTTCTGGCCGCAGCCACGGCCAGCCGCTTGTTGTTTTCCTCGCTGAAGGCCACCGCCTTCTTGGCCATGTGCAACGTCCCTTGCACAGAAGCGATCGCCTGCTTTTTCCCGCCCTTTAGCAATTTCGGGTCGGCGTTTTCCAGCGCCGCCAGCAGTTCCTCCGCCAGCACAATCGTGTTATTGCCATACTCGATAATCTCATGTAGGTGCCCTTCGTCTCCATGGATGAGCATGTCTTGGGCGCTGAGGTACACCTGGTTGGCAAGATGTTGTAGGGGACGGAGTGGATCTTCCGATGCATGAACGGAAAAGGCCGAAAGGAGGGAAAGATAAAGTAGAAATTGAAAGACATAGGATAGGGAACGATCTCTTTGCATTCGCGCCTCGTAATGGTGTAAAAGATAACATGCCTTTGGCACGAAGATCAACGCAGGTTTTTAGAGACCGAGATCCGAAATTGCATTGTTTGACTTGAAGCCATGATTAAAAAAATCGCTCATTATTTTTTCTTTGCCCCCGCGCTCTTTTCCCTCGCGATCTGCATTTTCTTTGTTGGAAAAACAGAACTATTCGCCCTCGAAACCCCCTCAACGGACCTATGGCGCATCCAACAAGGGGAGGTCAGTTCCACCGCCCTTTGGGGCGTTTACTTCCTCTCAAAAGACAAAGGTTGGGCCGTTGGAGCCACCGGGGCGATCTTGCATACTTCGGACGGCGGAAAGCATTGGCGTGCGCAGTTTAGAGACCGGGGTGAACGTTTTTTCTCCATTCACTTTCCAGACGAGATGAACGGTTGGGCCGCCAGTTGGTCGGGGAAAATCTACCACACCCAAGATGGCGGACGACACTGGGCCCTTCAGGCGAATCCGATAACCATCTGGCTTTGGTATATCCATTTTACCGATGCAAAGAACGGTTGGGTGGTCGGGGCACAGGGGACAGTCATTCAAACTAAGGATGGCGGCCACACCTGGACCATTCGGGATATCGGCTATAAAAAAGGACCGTTCATGGAAGTCTTCTTTCTCAACAAGCAGAAAGGATGGATTGCCGGATGGGACGGAAAAATATTTCACACCGCCGATGGCGGGAAGCGCTGGGTCGAACAAAACAGCGGTACAAAGATCCCCCTCGAAGGCATTCACTTTGTGGATGAAAAGCATGGCTGGGCCGTGGGGAGGGAAGGCGTTATTGTCCACACCGCCGATGGCGGGCGTAACTGGTCCGCTCAAGAAAGCCACTTCGAAACATCGATGCTCTTAAACGTGCGCTTCGCCACCCCAAAGGTCGGCTGGATCGCCGGGGGATCTGGGGTCTTTTTAAGGACAGAAAACGGCGGGGAAACGTGGACGCCCATCGATGTGCCCACGGATAAAACGATGGAAGGACTCTCATTCGGCGACGCCCTCCACGGCTTTGCCGTCGGCTGGGGAGGTTTTATTATTCATACGGCGGACGGCGGCCTCACCTGGGACACCCAAAACTACGGCCTGGCCGACCGGCTCTTTAAAATTCATTTTTTTGACGACCGGCTGGCTTGGATCGTCGGCGAAGCGGGAACCCTCCTCCATACAAACGACGGGGGAAAATCTTGGGGCTTTCAGGAGACCCACACAGATAAATGGCTTTTCGCCATTTATTTCACCTCGCCCAAAAACGGGTGGATCGTCGGAGCGGAAGGCGCTTTATTGCACACAAACGATGGCGGAAAAACGTGGAAAGTGCAGCCCAAACTCACGGAAGGCAGTCTGGAAAATGTCTTTTTCCTCAATGAAAAAATGGGGTGGATCGTCGGAGAAAAAGGCCACGTCTTTAAAACGATCGACGGCGGAAAAACATGGCAGCTTCAATTCACCGATGTGATGGCCAATTTAACCGACATTTTCTTCTTCAACGAAAACAAAGGTTGGCTCACGGGAAGCCGAGGCACGCTGCTGTACACAGATAATGGCGGCGGGGAATGGAAACCCTTTAAATTGCCTTTTAAAAACCTTGTTTCCAGGATCGTATTCGATGGAGAGAAGCGCGGCTGGATCGTCGGCGGGGACGGCCTCATCATGACCACAATAGATGGCGGCGCCCATTGGACCCCCCAACGGAGCGGAACGGACGAAGGGCTATGGGACATCGCCATGAATGGAAGCGAAGGTTGGGCCGTCGGCGACTTGGGTGTAATGATCTCGACTCGCGACGGCGGCATCACGTGGGCCCCAGTCGAAAGCGGTGCTGTTCAAGGACTCATGAGTCTTCACTTTTCCGGCCCCAACGATGGATGGGCGATCGGAAAAGGCGGACTCATTTTACGATACAGCCGGCCGGAATCCACGAACCGCCCTCGAACGACTTCCAACAAAAGCCCCTAGGACGATGGATTCCTCAGCGGATCGCAGAACAGAGTGGTTTGTCCCCAAATTCGGCCCCTTGAAATTTCGCATTTTCGCCGGGCTGCTCTTCCTTCCCTACACCGGCATGGTCCTCGCTTACACCGTCATCGGGGCCATGCTGGCCGAGACCATTTATTGGGACCGTGTCTTTGCCATTGTTCTCATCTATTTTCTGGGCCTGGGAATCGCGGCGCATGCCTTAGATGCCATCGGCGGCAAAGGCAAATCCAAACCCTGGGGTAATCATTTCTCAAAGCGGAGCCTATGGCTCCTCGCCGTCTTCTCCTTGATCCCCGCTTATGCGCTGGGTTTTTACTACATCGTTTTTTATACGCCGCTTTTGCTCGTCATTGCGATCTTGGAAGGATTTTTCCTCTTCGCCTACAACCTCGAATGCTTTGAGGGCCGCTTTCACACGGATCCATGGTTCGCTTTTTCCTGGGGTGTCCTGCCCGTACTGGCCGGATATATTATTCAAACCAACAGGCTGTCTCTTTCCGCCTTCGCCATTGCGGGGGCGATGGGACTCCTCAGCCTCGTCGAGATCAAGGCCTCGCGGCCCTACAAAGAAATCAAGCGCTCGGGGGAGGATAGAAATCTCCCTTTACAGAAGCGTTACGAACAAATTTTAAAAGGATTGAGTCTGGGGGTGATCCTGCTGGCGATTGCGATGGTCTTCCGGAGGCTGGGTCTTTAAAGAATCACCGAAACAACAAACTTATCTTTCTAGATAATAATAGATACAATGTCGCTCTTCGGCTCCTTTATTTTCCTAGGCTCAATCCACTCGTGGCTTGGCCTCTTCGGCAACTTTGACAATTGCATCAAGCTTCTCCGTAACTTCACGGTCAATCTTCTCTTTTGGAACCAGATCCGCTAATATGTGATAATCGGACTTCCTAAATATTAGCGGCAGATTCAGCTTCTTAAAAAAAAGGCGAAAAATCCGATCAAGAACCGCATCGGTCGCCTTCACCTCCGGAGACCAAGGATTAAGTTCGTCGATTTCAAGCAATGCGGTCACTTCGGCAATCGATTCTTTCATGGCCTTTCTGCGGCCTTCCGACTCGGCCCAACCCAACAGATCATTTGAAAGATCATGACCAACATAGGCAGATAAAACATCCTCCATGCAAAAATAATTTTCGATCTCATATCGTTTCCACATTAGTTCCATAAGCTTGCTATCTTGATGAAGTTCCGCATTGAGCCTGTCAAAAATAGCGAGGCCTTTGAGGTCAGGCTTTGCCTCAGCGAGACCGTAAAAATGCTCTCGCGCCTTTTGAGGCAAATTCGTTGCGACATAGTGTACAAAAGGGCGCTCAAGGTATTTCTTGGCCGGGTGGTTCAAAGTTTTGGCAAAAGACTGTAAGATCTTGAGGTCGGTCGATCCTTCCAAGTACAGCACCCACCCGCTTTCTTCCGCCTGGTAATATTGATCCCAGCCGATGCTGTTCAGAGATTTTAGAACTTGACTCCCTTTGTCGTTGATCGTATGCGGCTTTCCAACAAATGCCACAACCTTCCCCCTGCCCGCGGCTTCCCCCAAGACGACCTCAGAATGACTCGCCGCAATGACCTGTGAATTTTGTTGTTCCGCGACATCGGTAAGCAGGCCATAGATTTGCCGCTGTCTTAGGATTTCGAGATGGGCATCCGGTTCATCAAGCAACAGCACGGTTTCTGGATTTGCATAAAGGTGCGCGAGCAATAGAAGTGTCTGCTGTAGACCCCTCCCTGCGCCAGAAAGATCAAGGCGGATTCCGTTTTCTTCATAGCCCATTGTAATTTCGGAGCGCTCTGGAATAAACTTCGGTTCGAGTAGTTTTATGCCAAACAAAGATTGAAGGCATAAAGACATCTTTTCCCATGCCTCTTTTTTTTCTGTATAGATCTGGTAACAGAGATTTCGAAGGACCTGAGCGGTCTGTCCTTGTCCGATTAAAAAATTAATCTCGCCCTGTTGTTTTAAAAACTCACGATCGATCAGACCTGACATTGGAGGAAGATATGCGACTTTAACGCGATCAGCCTCGTCGGGGATTTCGGAAAATTCGGCCTTGGCAACGGGCTCGTTCTCGTAACCCTCCATACGCACCGGGCGGCACAGGAAAGATTCTTCATTACTATAGTCGAATTCGAGTCCGCAGCGCCAAGTTTTACCGTTGAAGATCCCTTCAACTATCACGTCAATTCGAATATTCCGTGTCTGTGATTTACCTTCGACCTTCGCTGAACCACGAACATGCAGATCACGCCAAAGCAGATTTGCGACAGGGACAGGAATCGATACAAGGTCTCTGCGGTTAATCGTTACACCCGGCCGGCTTTTTGGAGAGGTCTTTCCTTCCCGCTTTGAGTTCCACTGACGGAGGCCAATGTCCCATAATGCAAGGGCTTGTAGCACCGTTGTCTTACCCGAATTGTTCGGACCAATGAAAACAACCGACTTTCCAAGCTCAATATTGGCTTCGTCAAATCTTTTGAAATTCCGCAGTCTAATTCGTGTCAGCATTGACGTTTTCTTTCAACATATATTTAGGTAAAGAAACTCTGCATTATCGTAAAATTATCTTTTCTGATCTCCAACATAAGCACATCGCTACACCTTCTAGCGCATTATTTTTAACTATTAACTATGAGGAAGGATTCTTATGGCAATCCACCTTGGCCAATATCGACAAGTGAATTTGTTGACAAAACTTTTTTAAGTTCAGTTTATTCGAGCGGAAACAGTCTTAAATCTAAAGAATCTCCATCGTACTCACCGAACCTAACTTTCCGGCTTCCAGTACTCTTCGAATTTCCCGTCTTTTGTAATCCAAACAATATAAGGCGATTTTTTCACATCGCCCTTCTCGTCGAACTCCACATGGCCCAAGGCGCCGTCGTAGTTCATGGTGCTGATCGCCTCCGCAATCTTTCGGCCCTCAGTGGAATTCGATTCTGAGATGGCTTTTAAAAGGATGTTCGCAGCATCGTAGGAATAGATGGCGTAAGGGGCCAATTCGTTTCCATATTTCGCCTTATATTTTTTGAGGAAAAGGGCGGCCTGCGGCATCTTTTCGGGATCGGCCGTAAAAGTCAAATAGGTGCCCTCCGCGGCGGCCCCGGCAATCTCAATAAACTTGGGATCGATCACCCCATCACCGCTCATCATTGGGGCCGTCAAACCCAACTCCTTCGCCTGCTTCACCAATTGCCCGCCTTCAGGGAAAATGCCGCCGAAAAAGAAGAGGTCGGGCGACTGGCCCTTGAGGGTCGTCACAATGCCGCGAAAATCTTTATCGCCTTGAACAATCCCATCGAAGGACAACACCTCCACGCCTGCTTCCGGATCGGCCTTCAAGCTTTTTTGAAACTCTTCGGCCAAACCCTGCCCGTAGGTCGTTTTGTCGTGGAGAATGGCGATGCGTTTCGCCTTTAATTGCTTGAGAGCAAACTCCGCGGCCACGCGTCCTTGCTGATCGTCTCGGCCCACTACGCGAAAGACATTCCAATAGCCCTGCTCCGTCAATTTTGGATTGGTCGAAGCGGGCGTAATCATCGGGATTCCGGCTTCGTGATAGACGGAAGAGGCCGGTATCGACGCGCTCGAATTAAAATGGCCCACCATCCCGGCAATGCCAATGTTGACCATTTTATTCGCAACAGAAACCGCCTGTTTCGGATCGTGCACATCGTCCCCAATTTCAAGGCGAATTTTTTTATTGGAGATGCCGCCCCGCGCATTCCACTCGTCGACCGCCACTTGCACGCCGCGCACCAAGTCCCCGCCCAGCTTGCTTTGATCGCCGGTCATCGGGCCCGCGACGCCGATGATAATTTCTCTCACTTCCGCGTCCCCGCCTTTTTTTTCGCAGGCGCTCCCAAGAAAACCGAGCGCCAAGAGGGCAAACAGCGCGGCATAAAATGAAAGGCGTTTTTGAACTAGAAAAAGAAGCGTTTGATCCATTTTATAAAGCCCTTTTCACAACTTTGCGGCGGCTCCGTCCCTTCGATGAATGCCTCATCAATGCCGTCACTGCCGCAAACCACCCCGTTTTGATTGACCGGTTTAAAGACAACCCCCGGCGGAATTTCGAAATCACGCGCAAGGCCGACGGCGCCCTCTTTCATAAACTGTGTCCAAATGGGAATCGCGGCGGACGCTCCGCTAAAACCCTCCCCCTGATTTTGATCGAAGCCAACCCAAACAACGGCCACCAGATCGGGCGTATAACCGGCAAACCAGGCATCGCGAAGTCCACTCGTTGTCCCCGTCTTCCCTGCCGCCGGACGATCGAAGCCCAAACGCCGCACGCCGCGGCCCGTCCCTTTTTCAATCACCCCTTTCATGATGTGCGTCACCAAGTAGCTCGCCTCGGCAGACACCACTTGCCGCGCGGTTTCGGGTTCGTCACCCGACTCGTCTATCGGGAGTCCGCTCGGATCGACGATGCCTGATACGAATAAGGGGCGGTGACGGATGCCGCCGTTTGCCAAAATGCTGTACACCCCGCCCATTTCAAGCGGCGTGACTTCGAGGCTGCCCAGGGCCAAGGAGGGGAGAGATTGCAAGTCGCTTTCGATTCCGATTTGCTTCGCCATCTTCACGATGGCATCGATCCCGATCTCTTGGGAAAGGCGAACCGTGACCGTATTGCGAGAGCCTTCAAGGGCGGCGCGAAGGCTGAGCGGGCCTAAATATTTTTTGTCGTAATTTTCGGGAGACCAGGTCTTTCCGCCCACTTGCAAGGTCAAGGGCGCATCGTCGATCTGGCTGATCGGCGTATAGGGCGTGCCCCCCTTGGCCGCTTGATCGAAGGCGGTCAGATAGACAATGGGCTTGAATAAAGACCCGGGCTGTCGGCGGGCGTCGGTCACGCGATTGAACTGGCTCTTCTGATAATCGCGCCCCCCGACCAAGGCCTTCACCGCCCCGTCTTTCGGATCGATCGCCACCAGCGCGCCCTGCAAGCCGGCATCGGGCGCAAATCGTTTTAAGCGTGGATTGTCTCTTTCGAGACGTTCCAGACCGGCGCGAACCGACTCCTCCGCCGCACGCTGAAGTTCGACATCGAGGGTGGTGAAAATACGGAGACCACCCGAATTGAGCACGCGGGGGGGATATCGATTCGCCAGTTGCCGCCGGATTTCGTCAATAAAATAAGGCGCGGCGTTGAGGCGCTGTTTGATCTCTTTGCCCGACACCTTCTCTTCGCGGGCCTTGAGATAGGCTTTTAGATCGATTTTCCCTTCCGAAAAAAGCGATTCGAGAACGAGGTTTCGTCTACGGATTGCCCGGTGCACATCCTTTAGCGGAGAGAAGACATTGGGCGATCGGATAATACCGGCCAACAAGGCCGACTCGCCCAAGGTGAGTTCCTTCGGGGATTTTTCAAAATAAAACCAGGCTGCCTGGCCAATGCCGTAGATCCCCATAATCCCATTTTGGCCCAGATAGATCTCGTTAAAATAGGCCTCCAAGATTTCGTCTTTTTCGTAGTGCCGCTCCAACAACAGGGCCAAGAGGGCCTCGCGGCCTTTACGCGTCCAGGTCTTTTCGCTATCAAGATAAAAATTCTTCACCAGTTGCTGCGTGAGGGTGCTGCCGCCTTGAACGATACGTCCGGCCCGGAGGTTCACCCAGCTCGCCCTCACAATTCCTTTGAGATCGATCCCCGGATGCGCGTAAAACTTGCGGTCTTCCATCGCCAGCACCGCATCGATTAAGATTTGAGGGATTTCCGAGAGGCGAAGCAGGCGGCGTTCCTCCCATTCCGACTCGTAAAATCCGCCGATAATCTCCGGTTCAAGGTCGACTTCCTCTTGCTCGACGACCAGGGACAAATCGAGGATGCGATCGATCCGGCCTTCGTCCGTTAAGGAAATGCGAAAGGGCGTGCCCGGTTCCGTTTCGTTGGGATAGTTAAACTCATGGAGATAGATCTCGAGTTCCTGAGGGCTGAGATAATATTCGCCCCGCGTTCGAACGGGGCGGTTGACGCGGCGGTAGGCCAGGCGTTTGAGTCGGGAAACCAAATGGGCCTGCTCGACATGCAGTCCGGGTGCAAGTTTCAGCGGCGCGGAATAAATCTTGGAAGGCAATTTCCAACGCTGCCCTTCGAACTTTTTCACCACCTCGGCATCGAAATGCAATAGAAAGGCGGCAAAACCTCCCAGGACCAACAGCAAAGCAAGCAGGGCAAGGCGCGAGGTGGATTTTTTCTTTTTTCGATGAAGGCGTTTTGGCCGAATCACTGTCATTTTCATGCTCAGTTTGTATACCACACTTTCGAGGGCCGATCAATCGAGAGCTGAAGTTTAAGCTTTAGGTGGGAGGAGATTGGGAGGACTATATATGCCTTATGGCCCAATTGGGATATTGAATAAAACGCACTGCCTGAAAATGATCGACATTGCCAAACAACCCAAACCCACAAATTAAACATTATAAAATTAAATGAACGTCAGTTGCGTCCTGATAAACTGATGGTATACTTAACTTCCGATACAAATTCATCACATACACCCCAAACCAAAAAAAATATCGAGACTATTACTAACAATCTGAGGAGAGGTAGTCTAATGCTGAAAAGTAAAAACAAGTATTCGGGTTTGTTCATCGCATTGGGTCTTATGGTCGGACTATCGGGATGTCCGGATTGGGTCAATGTCGATGGCAACAACACTGTAGAGAATCAGGAAATTGACAAGAGAGCGACGATCCAAGGGGCTGTTTTCGACGCCACCACAGGAGCTAGGCTAGGCGGGAACGATTTAAAGATGACCCTCGTTCAGGGTTCTTCAGATCGGTCTCCGAGCAAACTGAATAGAGATACAAACAGTGATTTAATGGGCGAGTACGCCTTTGCTGATGTCCCGGTCAATGTGGACGGTGGAAACATCACCTTTAAAATGGTCATCACAAAAACGGGATATCAACGTTTTGAAGGCACTGTGACCTATAATGTCGCTGAGGGCGATCTTGTTGCGACAACCGATAAGATTATAAACCTTATCCGCGACGTCTACCTTTTCCCCGTGGGTGCAACGGCACCCGATATTGAGGTTGCTGTTGAATTCGATCGAGAACCGGTCCCTGGTGCAATAGTCGCCCTACAGCAGAGAACAGAGTCTAATGTGGCTTCAGTAGATGCAGCTGGGAATGGAAATCGCCTTCTTGCTGCCTCCGGTTTAATACCCACACTAACGGCAACCACAGATGCTGCAGGAAAAGTCACTTTTGCGGGTGCCAGCCTTGTCCTGGGCGGCGCGTATCGGTTGGTGGTTCTGCCCATAAAGCATGAAGGTGTCCCACTTGCACGCTTTATCGCTGGCGCGAATATCATAGCGGGAACAGCGACCAGTCCCACACTTGTCTCCATGTCCGACACAACACCAAGTGGAAACGACGATGGGATTTTCGTGGTCTTTGCGTCCAACCGCGATACCGACGACATCACTGGCCTGACCAATCCGGGAGTCTTGACCCTCGTTTTCAACAGACCCGTGGAATTAAATAATGTGACGGGGAATCCCTTCACCGCCACCTTGGTCAATGCGGGTGCCGCTGTGTTAAACGGTGCGGGAACGAGCACATCCGTTTCTGGAGTCCTCTCGGTGGACGGCTTAACCTTAACACTGACGCCCCAATTCACAACCGCGCCTATCGCGACAGATGTAAATCTGGATGCGGTGTTTGCTGGCGGACAACTCACCGTCGCCGGCGACGAAGGTGCACAAGGCAAGGCTGTCTTTGGGTTGTCCTACCTAGACGGCGTAATCATCAGCGGCACCGTCAATGTGACGGGCCCAGGGGCATAATATCGCCCGAACCTAAAAGCCCCCCTTTCCTCAAGCATCTAATGAGGGAAGGGGGGCTTTTTTTTGTATTCATAAAGGATTCAAACCCAGTTATAGATAAAATAAAGACAGCGACGAACTTCATGTTGGGTTTTTTCAACCAGAATATTTGGGTGAAAAAACCCATTTTTTTATCTACCCGAGCTCCCCCTTAAATTGGTCGATACGATTCATATTATATTTTAGATACTTATGCATCGGATGCGACTCGGCACCTCTTTTGCTCTTCGTCTAATAGAATGGCCCTTTATCCCTCAAAAGCAATCGAAAGGGAAAGTTCATCGCCTAGGGAAACAGCCCATTCTTTTTTTAATAAATAGATTGACAAAGTTATTATTTGGGATTATAATCCCAAATAATAACAGCAAGGGGAAAACAACATATGAATAAGAAAACGAAAAAAAGCATGATAGCGGTTTTGGTACTCTGCCTATCCTCATTTACCGCAGGAGAGGACAAGGCCTTCGCAAACCATGAACCCAACACCTCGAAGCCCTGGTCTGGGCGACTCGAGAGCGGCTTCATCCACGACAGCAATATATTTCAGGTGCGGGGGAACAAGGAATCGGATTTGATCTGGGAGTCGGCCCTGACAGTGTCCTATCGGCCGAACACAATCAAATGGAGCGGCAAAGGGATATTCGATCGGTATCGAAAGAATAGCGACCTTGATTATTCCACCTACGAACTGGGGGGCGAAGCGCCCTTCGGGAAAAGGGAGTATGGCAGTCTCTTCTTTTTCTTTTCACCTTCCGCCTCGCTCGATAAACAGGATCCGAATAGAGATCCTTTTGCCTTAAAATCCTACGGTTTTAACGCGGCGGTGGATCACGACACAGATCGATTTGGAAATATCGGGCTGACGTTTTTTTACACACGCCTCGATTACGGTGCGCCTTTCGACGCAAAAGACACCGACATCCTCGGCTTTGGCCCCTCTATTTTTTATCGGCCAAACACCCTATGGCACCTCTATGGCGAATATACCTATGAGGTCGGGAGCGCACGGGGTGGCGAGATTCCAGTCAATTTTCCGGACGACATTTCCTACGAGGCCCAGGTCCTGTCATTGAAGGTGACGCGCCAAATGACGGATAACACGAATCTACGCCTTCGCTACCGATTACGGCAAAAGCATTTTACGACGAATGGAGCCGATGTTTTTCACTCGGGAAGAAGGGATAACAACCATTCACTTTATACCGAAATTAAATACTTCGCCATAGAAAAGGTGGCGGTGTATGGACGCGTCGAACGGATATGGCGCCGCTCGAACGATGACTTTGTCTCATTTGATGAGAATCGCTTTACAGTCTCCCTTGCTTACGCTTTTTAGAAAACGAGGGGGAAACACGCAAGACCGTTACAAAACCAGGTGGCAACGTATCAGCGCCTGGGGCAGATGGGAGGAAGGCCGACCTCCTCCATTTAAAAAGAAAACGGCTTAAACACTGCGGATACTACGAATGCGCGGATCGGCATAAAAATAACTTAACCAACACGGAGGGACACATGAACACAAACCAACTCAAAAGAACAATCATCGGCGGGATGGCCTTAAGCCTCTTATTCGTCACCGCAGCCTATCCTGCGGGTCTCGACGACAATGGCGGAGAATTAAAGCGCCGAGGAGACGGAACAATAGACGATTCCCAGGCGAGGCCCACCCGGAATAACGACATCGGCGCCGATGGCCTCAAACGGCGGGGTGACGGATCGATCGACGATTCCCAGCCTGGCCGCGCCGGCATGGCGAACGATGTTAAACACCGGGGAGATGGATCCATTGACGATTCTACAAGTCGTGAGCACGGGGTCGAAGGCCATCATTCACGATCGCGCAGTGACGACCGAGGTGAGCACTCGCATCGCGGGAGAGGCCGTGGGCGCGACAACGATCACGATCACGATTCTCGGATTTCCGATGATGACCACCGCCAGGCCGGGAGAAACCATGACCGTTCCGAAGATCGTCTTGCCGCGCGGAGAGACGATGACCGGGGTCGCGGACGAAATGATGACAGCAACCGTGGCCGGGGTCGCGACGACGACAGCAACCGTGGCCGAGATGACGATAGGGGCCGAGGCCGAAGCGATGATTAAGGCTAAACCCCTGTCTTAAATCACAGGGCAGCACCGATTCAATACTGGAAAAGGCATCTCTTATGGAGATGCCTTTTCTTTTTCCGCATAGAATAGAGGAGTCAAAACTGCTCTTGGCCTTTATGTAGATCGCTTTCGATTTTTTCGAGCTGTTTTTTCAGTTGCCTGTTCCTTGGTAACCGGGCTTTCAGGTTCAATAATATTGTACTGACTGTACTGTATTTTGATATGTCGAATCCCTGTCCTATTTTTTCTAGCGTGTGTCTACAGTAGATCCGACTGAGATAAATCGCCACGTCCCGCGGGTCGTTCCGGACTCTCCGCTTTACGCCAATAAGTGATCTTATATCGACTCGCGGATTCAAGTTTGAAGTGCAACGATTAATGAAGTTTAAAATCAGGAAAATAGCAGAGCCGTCTTCAAATCTGTGTCACTGACTGTAACAGCTGATCATGAATTGACTCCAACAAACTATATCAAAATATGTAATGGCTTTCTATACTGCTGAAATAATTGTGTCGGTTTAAGGAAGGGCAACTTCCGAGAGCGAACTGAATTGGAAAACAAATCGCCAGAAACGAAAAAGAGGTCAAAAGAGGTCTCAAACGAAAAAAAAAGAAAAACCCGGCTACGCGATAAGCAGCTCGGCTATTTGAATGGCGTTGAGGGCGGCGCCTTTGCGGAGGTTGTCGGCGACGACCCAAAGGTGGAGACCGTTTTCCGTGGAGCGGTCTTCGCGGACGCGGCCGACGTAGACGTTGTCCTGCCCAACCGTATCGAGCGGGGTGGGATAGAGCTTGCGGCTGGGATCGTCGAAGACGGTAATGCCGGGCGCGGCCGAGAGCAGGGCACGGGCCTCGTTGGGCGAAAGCTTGCGCTCCGTTTCGATGGTGACCGATTCCCCATGAGAGCGAAAGACCGGAACCCGCACGGTGGTGGCGCTGACTTTTAAATCGGGATCGCCCAAGATCTTCTTCGTCTCCTCGATGATCTTGACTTCTTCTTCCGTATCGCCGGTGACCGGATCGCAATCCCAATTGACAATACAGTTGAAGGCGATCTGTTGCGGATAGACACGGGTCTTGACCTCCTGAAACGAAAGAATCGCCTTGGTCTGTTCCATCAACTCGTCGATGGCCTCTTTGCCCGTGCCGGAAACCGATTGAAAGGTGGTGACCATCACGCGTTTTAAGCGGGCCGCATCGTGAAGCGGCTTGAGTGCGACGACCAACTGCGCCGTCGAACAATTGGGATTGGCGATCAGCCCTTTGTGCGATGCGACGAGATGGCCGTTGACCTCCGGGACAATCAAGGGGACGGCTTCTTCCATCCGAAAGGCGCTGGAGTTATCGACGATGACGCAACCGGCTTTCATGGCCTTCGGCATGTAGGCCCGGCTCAAGGCGGCGCTCGTGGCCCCCAATACGATATCGAAATTCGAGAAATCCGCATCCGAAAGCTTTTCGACCAGAATCTCTTTCCCTGAAAAAGTGAGCGTCGTTCCCGCAGAGCGTTCGGAGGCTAAGGCATAGAGGGCGGCGACGGGAAATTCCCGCTGCTCCAAGATCTCGATCATCTCTTGACCGACCACGCCCGTCGCGCCCGCAACGGCAATATTATAGGATTCTTTTTTCTTCATGATTTTTTTACCCTGCAACCGAACTATTTAGATATTCCCGCCTACTCTAGAAAATGGAGCGCGTACTAGAACAACCTTACCTGAGTTCCCCCCTTAAAATAAAGGGGGGCTAGGGGGGATTTAAGCAAGGCTAACGATCAAATTGTTGGGCAGCACTATAAAAGCTCTTTTAATTTTTCAGGTGTTATCCGCATATCGTCGAGAATGCCATGAAGAGTCTTTGGCTTAGTATCGCGGCCTGCATGGACTGGGATAACAACACGGGCCTTGTCAGAAGGACGGTAAAATATGGCATGACTGCCCTTTTGACGGTCTAGCTCAAAACCGAGCTGCTTTACTACACGAATCAGGTCTTTGGCTTGAACCTGTGGAAGCAACGGACTCATGCCGCCACATGGATGGGCTTGATGATTACATCCTCGGAGGGAACAGGTTCCGAATGCGCTTTTAAGCTTTCGATATACAGTTGGACGGCCTCGGTGATGTTCTGAACGGTTTCTTCGTAGGAATCGCCTTGCGAATGGCAACCTCGAAGCGCAGGACAGAAAGCATGGTAACCGCCGCTTTCTTCGCGCTCTATAATTACGGTGTAGTTATATTCGGTCATAGGGGTCTCCTGTCTTTATTTATAACCTGCCGCAAACTGCTATGCAATGCTTTGCTGCCCAACGTCCCGCATAACGCGCCCGAGACAGCGGCGCGAAGCGACGCTGGCGAGGGTCGCTGGTGATGCGGCGTAGCCGGCGGGGAATGCCCGTTTGTGTTGTTGCAGCGCATCCTCGTAGGCCATGGTAATCTGGATCGACTGCTGCACTTGAGCCGATGATTTAAGGAATCTGAGCGAGCCAAGCTCGCTCGCTACTTCGAGACGAACGGAAATCGAAAGCTTTTCGTTCTCCAGAACCGCGGAAAGATACGCATCGGCGGACCTTTCATAGGTACCTGGGTCGGGGTATCCGTTTTCTCGAAGATAGTCGAAAAGCCATGACGCGAACCTCTTGCGGCCACCCAACCAAAACACAACCCACGCCCAAAGCGAGTCCTTGGCCCAGATCAAGAAGTAAAGGATCTGCAGCCCAATCAAAGCGGCGAAGAATCCGAGGATGCCTCCGTCAAAGATGGCCGTCAGAATCATTGAGATCACGACATCAGGGATTACCCCGAGCGCAGCCGTGTCCAGAACGTTCGCTTCATCTTGCTTTCAAATGGCATCGGCCTCCCCCTCGGACGGCTAACACAGAGATCGAAATCTAAATCCCCCTCTCCCCCTTTCCAAAGGGCGAAGAAGTAATCAGGCTAAAGCGCTTTAATCTGATCGATGACGCGGCGGCCCATCTCTTCCGTTCCTATTTTTTTTGTCCCTCCGGTGCTCGCTCCTATACCTAGAGTATCGGCGGCGATATCCGCCGTGCGGTAGCCCTGCTCCAAAACTTTGGAAACTGCTTGCTCTACCAGCGTTGAGTCCTGCTCCAGTCCAAAAGAATATTTCAGCATCATGGCGGCGGACAAAATCGTGGCGAGCGGATTGGCCATATCTTTTCCGGCGATATCGGGCGCGCTGCCGTGGATCGGCTCGTACATCCCTTTTAAACCGCCCGGCACGCCCGCGACCGTGGTTTCACCCAGACTCGCCGAAGGGAGCATGCCGATCGATCCGGTGAGCATGGCGGCTTCATCCGATAAGATATCCCCGAACATGTTGGTGGTGACGATCACGTCGAACTGTTTGGGATTGCGGACCAGCTGCATCGCGCAGTTATCGACGTACATATGGGAGAGGGCGACATCGGGATAGTCGCGGTGCACGCGGCTCACGACCCGTCGCCACAGTTCGGTGGATTCCAAGACATTGGCCTTGTCGATGGACGTGAGTTTTTTGCGCCGCTTGCGCGCGACATCGAAGGCCACACGGGCGATGCGCTCGATTTCCTTCGTGGTATAAACCAGGGTGTTGATCCCGCGCTCGCCGCCTTCAAAGGCCTCCACCCCGCGCGGTTGGCCGAAATAGATGCCGCCGGTCAATTCCCGGACCACCATCAAATCGATACCTTCGATGACCTCCCGTTTTAAGGTGGAGGCATCGGCCAGCATCGGATGGAGCACGGCGGGGCGCAGATTGGCAAAGAGGCCGAGTTTTTCGCGCAGACCCAGGAGGGCGCGCTCGGGTCGGACACTGTAGTCAAGGCCTTCCCATTTGGGGCCGCCGACCGCCCCGAGTAAAATCGCATCCGCTTCCATCGCCAGACGGAGCGTTTCATCGGGTAGCGGCTTGCCGCCCTCATCGAAGGCCGCGCCGCCGACCCTGGCCTGATCAAATCGAAAGCTCAGTCCCGCTTTTTTGCCGAGGGCTTCAAGCACCGCGACGGCCTGCGGGACAATCTCCACGCCGATGCCGTCTCCGGGAAGCACGGCGATATGCATTTCTTTTTTCATTCTCGTGTCCTAATTTTTAGCATTAAATAAGGCCGACCTTTTGGTCCTCGGGCCCCTTGGCCGACGAAGCCGCCAGTTTGTTGAGGGCATTGAGATAGGCATAAACGGAGGCGATGATGATGTCGGTGTCGGCCCCGTGACCTTTGACCCGCTTGCCGCCTTCTTCCAAAACAACCGTGACGTCGCCCAAGGCATCGGTGCCGCCGGTAATGCCTTTGACGAGGTATTCGCGCAGCACGCTTTTCGTCTCCGTGATGGTGGCGATGGTCTTGTAGGCCGCATCGACCACCCCATCGCCGTGGCCGGTTTTTTTGATGCGATTTCCGTCGACTTCCAATTCTATCGTTGCGGTGGGTCTGATCTCGCTCCCGCTTTCGCTGTGAATCGAGACCAAGCGATAACGTTCGGCGGGACGCGCCATCTCTTCCGAAATCAGCGCCTCCAGATCTTCGTCAAAGATCTCTTTTTTTTGGTCGGCCAATTTTTTTAAACGCTCGAAGGCCTTGTTGAGATCGTCCTCGTTCGGGCGGTAGCCCAGGGCTTCGAGGCGTGATTTAAAGGCATGCCGGCCGGAATGCTTTCCAAGGACGATGCTGGTCTTGCCCGCCCCGACCGACTCCGGCTTCATAATTTCATAGGTCAATTTTTCTTTCAGGAGACCGTCTTGATGAATACCCGACTCGTGGGCGAAGGCGTTGATGCCGACGATGGCCTTGTTGGGCTGCACTTGCATGCCCGTGATCTTGCTGACCAAGCGGCTCGCCTTGGTGATTTCCTCCGTCACAATCCGGGTGTCGGCCTTGAAAATATCTTGCCGCGTACGCAAGGACATGACGATTTCTTCGAGCGCCGCGTTGCCCGCGCGCTCGCCGATGCCGTTAATGGTGCACTCCACCTGCCCGGCGCCGGCGTAGATGGCGCTCAGCGAATTCGCCACCGCAAGGCCCAAGTCGTTGTGACAATGGACCGAGATGACGGCGCGATCGATATTCGACACTTGCTTGCGAATGGCTTCAATCAAAAGACCAAATTCCTGAGGGGTGGTATAGCCGACGGTATCGGGGATATTCACCGTTTGCGCGCCTGCGGCAATCGTCGCCTCCAGTACTTCGCAAAGATAATTGACCTCCGATCGCGTCGCGTCCATCGGAGAAAATTCAACATCGTCCACATAGCCTTTTGCGCGTTCGACCATTTCGACCGCACGCTTCAAGGCCTCGTCGCGTGTCATATGAAACTGATATTTCAGATGGATGTCGGAGGTCGAAAGAAAGGTATGAATACGGACCTTCGGACCGCCCTTCAAGGCCTGCCAGGCCCTGTCGATGTCGTCGGGTTTGGCGCGCGCCAGACTACAAATGACTGGACCTTCGACCTCGAGCGCGATTTTTCGGACCGCATCGAAATCGCCCGAGGAACTATAGGCAAAACCGGCTTCGATGATATCGACCCCCATGCGCGCCAATTGCCGCGCAATCGAAAGCTTTTCGGCGATGTTCATCGTCGCGCCTGGAGATTGCTCGCCATCGCGAAGCGTGGTATCGAATATTTTTATTTGTCGTGGCATGGTCCTATCGATCAAGGAGCGCCGACCCAGGAAAAAATGTCAGGCCAAGAGCGGATTAATGTTTTAGAATGATGTCCTTGTCTTCAATATCGTCAAATTCTTCCTCCTGTCGGTAAACCGCTAAAGGATCGGGCCGTTCCTTTGCCGACTGGGCTTGCACCCGTCGATAAAGCGCGACGATCGGTTTCTCGAGGATGCCGGAGAGCACATAAAGGGCACAGAGAAAAAAGAGCATCACCTGCGGGGCGGAGACGAGAACTAAAAAGACCAAAAGGATGCTGACCAGCACACCGAAAGGCTTGCGGTCCCTCAGGTTAAGATTCTTAAGGCTGCGGTAACGGATGTGACTGACCATGAGAAAAGCCAAGAGATAGGCGGCGAACAACACGATAAAGGGTCGAACGTCCAAGCCAAAAGAGGAGACGTGCGCGTCGAAGATCACCATCGTCGCCATCAATCCCGCCGACGCCGGTGTGGGAAGGCCGATAAAGTCTTTGCTTTCCGGCCCGGAGATTTGAACGTTAAAACGCGCCAAGCGAAGGGCGGCACACACCACATAGAGAAAGAGGGCGGCCCAGCCCAAGCGGCCATAGGGACGCAGTGCCCAGGTATAGGCCATCAAGCCTGGCGCCACGCCAAAAGAAATCAGGTCGGACAGGGAATCGTATTCGACCCCAAAGCGGCTGGTGGTGTGGGTCAAGCGGGCCAGTTTACCATCCAGCATATCGAATATCGTGGCCACCAAAATCGCGACGGCCGCTGTGGTGAACTTCCCATCGAGGACGGCGATAATCGCAAAAACACCGCAAAAGAGATTCCCGCTCGTGAAGAGATTCGGAATGATGTAAATCCCCTTGCGGCTCAATTCTTTAATTTGAGGTCTTCTTCTTCGTGTCATTTTAAGAACCCCACAACTGTCTCTCCCCCGACGACCTGATCTCCCTTTTTAATCCGGATGTCCGTTTCGGGAGGGAGAAAAAGATCGACCCGAGATCCGAAACGGATGAGACCGAAACGTTCGCCCCGCTGGAGCTGATCGCCCATTTTCACCCAACAGACGATACGCCGGGCGATCAATCCGGCGATTTGAATGCAAACAATCCGCTTGCCGCTCAGGGTTTCCAGTACCAGGGCATTTTGTTCGTTCTCTAAAGAGGCCTTCGGTACATTGGCCGGAAAAAACCGCCCGGGGTTATAACTGACATCGATCAATTTGCAGGAGACCGGCACCCGGTTCACATGCACATTAAAGACATTCAGAAAAATGCTGATCTTAATCGCCGGTTTGTTGAGAAAACGCTCTTCTTCCACCCGTGAGATATCGACGACTTTGCCATCCCCCGGAGAGACCACGAGGCCTTCTTCTTGAGGAACCTTCCGTTTCGGGTCTCTGAAAAACCAGAGGCAAAAAACGGTGAGCAAGGCTGGAAAGATTGCCGAGGCCCTTCCGAAAAAAAACAAACAGAAGGCCGTCACCGCGAAGCCAATCCCAATAAAAAGATAGCCTTCTTTCGCGATGGGCGCTTGGTTTTCTGGTGCCATGGTCGTGGTGCTCACTCAATGGAAATGGGTTACGAGTAAAAAACATCTTCCTCTCTCCGACAATAAGAAAGGAAGGCGGATTCATCCGCCTTTTCATTTAAGGTTAACGATTGCCGACCACGCGCGTCAAGACCTGAGCCTCTCTTCCTAATTCTTTTTGCGATCGACCAAACGATCTTTCTTCAGCCAAGGCATCATCCCCCGGAGTCGATCTCCGACAGCTTCGATGGGATGATTCTGGCCGCGCTTGGCCAAAGCATTAAAAACGGGACGCTTGGCCTTGTTTTCCAAGATCCATTCCTTGGCAAAACGGCCACTTTGAATCTCGTCCAATATTTTTTTCATCTCTTTTTTGGTCTCTTCCGTAATAATCCGAGGCCCTCGCGTCAAATCGCCATATTGGGCGGTGTTGGAAATCGAGTAACGCATATTCGAAATACCGCCCTCATAGATGAGATCGACAATGAGCTTGACCTCGTGCAGGCATTCGAAATAGGCCATTTCCGGAGAATATCCGGCTTCGGTCAAGGTTTCATAACCTGCGGTAATCAAGGCGGTGATACCGCCGCATAGGACCGATTGCTCGCCAAAAAGATCGGTCTCGGTTTCTTCCCTAAAATTGGTTTCCAGCACCCCGGCTCGGGTTCCGCCGATGGCCTTTGCATAGGCCAAGGCAATGCCCTTTGTCTTTTTCGAGGGATCTTGGTGGATCGCGATTAAAACGGGAACGCCGCTCCCTTTGAGGTATTCGGAACGGACCAAGTGTCCGGGGCCTTTCGGCGCCACCATAAAGACATTCACGCCTGGGGGTGGAATAATCAGATCGAAATGAATATTGAAACCATGGGCGAAGGCCAAAGACGCGCCTTGTTTGAGATTGGGAGCGATTTCGCTTTCGTAGAGATCCGCCGCGACTTCATCGGGGGTCAAGATCATCACGACGTCGGACTGCTTCACGGCGTCTTTCACCGGCATCACCTTGAGTCCGGCCTTGACCGCCTTTTCCCAGGATCCGCCTTCCCGAAGACCCACCACCACGTCCACGCCGCTTTCTTTCAGGTTTAAGGCATGGGCATGTCCTTGGGATCCAAAACCAATGATCGCCACTTTTCGCTCGGTGATTAAAGCGGCATCGGCATCACTATCGTAATAAATTTTCATTGTATTGTTCTCCATTCTAAAAAGGCTTTTAATCTGATTCGCGGTCTTATCCCGAAACGACCCGACGTTCGACGGGCTCTCGCGCAGAGGCACTTTTGACCTCTTCTCTTGGAATTGCGATGCGTCCCGTACGGATCAGTGTTTTAATGCCTAGCGGCTGTAGCAGATTGATAATGGCCTCGACCTTTTTAACGTCCCCCGTAATTTCGATCGTATAGGTATTCGGAGAAGAGTCGATGATCCGCGCGCGGAAAATATCCGCGATCCGTAAGGCCTCCGCACGATCCTCTTTTAGGGTATTGATCTTAATCAATGCGGTCTCGCGTTCGACATATTCTTTTTCGGTCAGATCGACCACCTTGATCACATCGACCAGTTTGTTGAGTTGCTTCGTAATCTGCTCGACAATCTGATCGTCCCCCACGGTCACGATGGTCATGACCGAAACCTGAGGATCGAGGGTGGGTCCGACAGACAGGCTTTCGATATTAAAACCTCTTCCGGAAAAAAGACCGGAGATCCGGGAGAGCACACCAAATTTATTTTCGACAAGAACCGATATAATATGTTGCATACGTATCCATCTTTAAGGCGCGTGAAGCAATCGACGCGTTTAGGTTTGCGAGTGAGGCCGGTCGAACCGGGAAATCGGTTAAGCCGTCAGAACGCCGGTGTCCTTTTTGTGATCCGACTTTGCGGCTTGCTTGTTGGAATCGGCGTCCGAGAAGACCATTTCGTGGATCGCCGCGCCCGCGGGCACCATGGGGTAGCAGTTCTCCTCTTCATCGACGTGTATATCGACCAAGACGGGTTGATTGAGGCTGAGCGCTTCTTTGAGCACCGGCTCGACTTCGCTGACTTCCAGCGCCCGCAAACCCACGGCGCCAAAAGCTTCCGCCAGCTTCACAAAATCGGGCGGCCCCCCGATAAAGCTCGATGAGTAGCGCCCTTTGTAAAAAAGCTGCTGCCATTGCCGCACCATGCCCAGATACTTATTGTTGATTACGACAGTGACCACGGGAAGCCCAAATTGCACGGCAGTGGCCATCTCTTGGATATTCATCACGATTCCGCCATCCCCCGCGATGCAAACCACTTGACGGTCCGGAAAAGCGGCCTGCGCCCCAATCGCCGCTGGAAATCCGAAGCCCATGGTCCCCAATCCGCCGGAGCTTAAAAAGGTCCGGGGCTTGTCGAACTTGTAGTATTGCGCCGCCCACATCTGGTGCTGGCCGACATCGGTCGAAATAATCGCATCGCCCTTGGTCAATTCGAAAATCTTGTCGATGACATATTGCGGCTTAATAATGGTCTCGCCTTGCTCGTAAGCCAATGGGTGTTCCTTTTTCCAATCTTCAATCTGTTTCATCCAAGACTGACGCCGGCCAGCAACGCCGTTTCCCGAGGCCTTCACCAAATGGATTAAATCCTTGAGAATGGTTTTTGCGTCGCCGACGATTGGCACGTCCGCTTTAATCACCTTGTGAATGGAGGTCGGATCGATGTCGAGTTGAATAATTTTTGCCGAAGGGGCGAAATCGGCCGCCCGTCCGGTCACGCGATCGTCGAAACGGGAACCGATTGCGATAATGAGGTCCGAATTGTGGATCGCCATGTTGGCCCAATAGGTCCCATGCATCCCCAGCATCCCTAAAAAAAGCGGGTGCGTTCCCGGAAAACCGCCAAGCCCCATCAGGGTGTTGGTTACCGGAATTTGGGCCGCCTCCGCCAATTCGCGCACTTCATTCCATGCCTCGGAGGCTAACACGCCCCCACCGGCGTAGATGACCGGCTTTTTGGCGCGGGCGATTTCTTCCGCTGCTTGCTTAATCTGCCATTTATTTCCCTTTAGGCTGGGAGAGTAGCTGCGAATATAAACCGTTTCCGGATAATTGAATTCCGTCTTGGCTAAAACGACGTCCTTGGGGAGATCGACTAAAACGGGGCCCGGACGTCCGGAACGCGCGATGTAAAAGGCCTCTTTCATCGCCTGCGCCAGATCCCTCACATCTTTGACGAGGATATTGTACTTGGTGCAGGGTCGCGTAATGCCGACCACGTCGGCTTCCTGAAAGGCATCGTTGCCCATGGCATAGGTCGGCACCTGACCGGTAAGAATGACCATCGGCGTGGAATCCATGGCGGCATCGGCAATAGCAGTGACTGTGTTCGTCGCCCCCGGTCCGGAGGTGACTAAGACGACGCCGACTTTGCCGGTCGCGCGCGCATAGCCTTCCGCCATATGGGTTCCGCCTTGCTCATGGCGGCATAGAATCACCTGAATCGCCTTTTCGTCGTACAAGACATCGAAGATGGGGAGATTGACCCCGCCCGGATAGGCGAAGAGTACATCCACGTTCTCTTTCTTGAGACACTTTATAACTATTTCCGACCCTGTCAGCTTCATTGTGCCCTCTATTCGATAACCTTTAAAAATGCCCTCTAGGGTTTCCCCTAAAGAGGGCTCCTCCTAATAGTATGGAATTTACTACTTTTAGCATAGCACTATTATGGAGTCAACCGAGAAAAAAAGCCAGCAAAATCGCGTGCGGAGCGATTTCTGGATATACGCCGACCCAATCACCGTCCCTGCAAAGGCTGCTAAAGGCCCGTAGCACAAGTCATATCAATCGATTTGGAGGGGGGGCGATTATTCATAAACGAAACGCCGAATTTAGGAATGAATGCGGCGTTTCCCGCAGACCGGCACAGGGTCTGGCCCTTTTGGCCTTTAGAAAAAATACGAGATCGAGGCATTAATAATGTGAACGCTCGATTCGAACGGCCCGTCGATCTCGGCATTCGAAACGGATCGCCGCTCTTTTTTCGCATAGAGATAGCCAGCCGCAACACGGAACTTGTCGTTGGCGCGATGCGAAATACCCGCCGAATAAACCTGGGCGTCCGCGTCGGGGGTCTCGAAATTAAGGGTCTCCTCGGGCACCGGGCTCTCGTCGATCGCAAAGCCCAGCATCAATACGGTCGCCGGGTCATATTGATAGGAAAACCCCATGCGGTAGGTGTTCGAATCGGACCAGTTTTTTTGGACGGGATCGTCAAAGGCACCGATTAAGACCGGATTATTCAAGGTTGAATCGTAAGCGAAATCCAAGGACTTGTAACGCTCCCAATAGGTCCGCTCGTACACAAACTCAAAGACCGCGTTTTGCAGCGTGACAGCGGTGGCAAGTTGGGCCGTCGCGGGCAAAACGACTTCGACGCTGGCAGGCCCGTCATAGGTCCCGCTAAGCGGCCCTGTGGCGGAAAGTTTTCCACGGCCTTCTAAGTTGGGGATGACTTCAGAGCGATAGGTCGCAGCCATCGCTATATTTTTAATTGGACGGTACGAAAGCGCCAGAATATAACCGGGCGAAAAGGCATCTCCTTCCACCTCCCGCGTCACACGGGTCGAAGGCGAAATGGCACCGTCGCTTTTCACTGTCCCCTCGCTGTAAATGCCGCGAAGTCCCCCACCCACCGAAAAATAATCGGTGACCCGCGCCGCCATGACGGCATTCAACTCAATCGTCTTGAGGGTAAATTCTTCGGCAAACAGTTTTTGAAAGGGAGAATCCCAACGCTTGGAGAGACCAAAGGGGTAGGAAAGCGAGATACCAAAACGAAAGGTCTTGCCTTGTGGGAAAACATAGTGAAAATTGGGGAGAAGAACGGCCTCTTCTTTCGATCGCGCATCGGCGGGAGCGCCCAGAACGCTACCCGAGAAACGTAGCGGGGGAAGGCTAATGAAACTGAGCCCCAGTTCCATTTCTTCGCCATTGCCGCCAAAAACCATGTTGGCCGGATTATAATAGACGGCGGCGGCGCCCTCCGCATTCGCGACGAAGGCAGCAGAAAGGGCAACAGCGGAGGAAGACTGCTCGGGAATCTTATAACCGGCGGCTGCAACTTTGGAGACAATCAAGAAAGACAGGACAGCAAGCGCGGCCATGCCGGCGGCGAAGGAAGGAACCCGGCCTACCCGTATGCTCACCTCCGCTTCGCCTTTGTAGACAAAACTTACCCCCTATTTCGGTTTTCGACGAAGACGTGTTTTGGGCTTCGCCCTGAATGGCCGTGCAGGCGACACCCTGGATGGCGCGCTCGCACTTTTAGAAACAAGCGATTGGAGCTTTTCCACTTCATACGCGGTCAGATGGCGGTAACGACCCGTGGCGAGCTTATTGATCTTTAAAAAGGCATAGGCCACCCGTTTTAACTTCACCACGGGATGCCCCAGCAACTCCATCATGTAGCGAATCTCTCTTTTTTTACCCTCGGTGAGAATGAGTTCGAGCCAATCGTTTTGTTCGGTTTGCCGGATAATGCGGGCGCGGCAGGGCGCCGTTTTCCCCGTTGGGAGCGGAAGCCCTCCCCGGATCACCCTTTTAAGATCCCGCTCGGGGAAATGACCTCTAACCTTGGCCCAATAGGTCTTTTCGACCTGGTATCTCGGATGCATCAAGGCGTTGGCCAGGTCGCCGTCGTTGGTGAGGATGAGCAACCCTTCCGTATCGTAGTCGAGACGTCCCACCGGACAGACCCGCGCCTTGACATCGGGAATCAGATCCATCACCGTCTGTCTTCCCTCCGGATCGCTTAAAGAGGTAATGCAGCCCTTGGGTTTATTTAAAAGGAGATAAACCTTATGTTGTGCGGGCAGGATCCGCTTGCCCCCTACCTTAATAAAATCTTTGTCCGGATCGGCCTTGGTTCCGAGCACGCTCGTCACCACGCCGTTCACTTGGACCTCGCCCTCCAAAATCATTTGCTCCGCATGCCGCCGCGAGGCGATCCCGGCCTTGGCGAGAATTTTTTGCAAACGCTCCATCGTCAAGACCGCACCGTCAACACTGGGCAATGCGCGGCCCTCACCACCTTTTCCGCCACGCTACCGATCAACAAGTGCTCCACGCCGCTGCGCCCATGGGTGCCGACGACAATTAAATCGACCGCCTCCTCTTTGGCCTTTTTAATGATTTCGCGATAAGGCGTGCCATCGGCCAGATGGCCATTCACGGACAGGCCCTCCTCCATCAGTTGTTTTTTGAGGTTGTCCAACAAGGCCTTAGCCGTGACGGTTAAGGCCTTGTCGTGCCCGACCACGGTCATGCTGTCGGTTACGCTGTATCCAAAGGATTCGATGACATGAACAAGCACTATTTTGGCCCCAAATTCATTCGCGAGTTGGACGGCGTAATCCACCGCTTTCTCCGAATAGGGCGAAAAATCCGTGCCGACTAATATCTTCTTGATTAGCTTTTCTGTGTTGCGTCTTTCCTGGGTCATGATCGCTCCCCTTCCGTGGCGCTACTTTACTGCACTCATCCGTAATAATCAACGATTTCCCGCATTGCGAGACCGCAACGAACCTGCTATTCTATAGCCAGTGAAACAGGCCTATTTTAAATTTATCGTCAAACATGCCTACGGGGTCATGGCGCTAATCGCAGTCCTGACCCTTTTTTGTCTCTACAAAATTCCGTCCATTGAAACAGAGATCGACCCAAAACGGATCCTGCCGCAAGAACATCCTTATATCGAGGCCAACGCCAAAATCGAGCGCCTTTTTGGCGGCGGCCGGGTCATCGTCATGGGGATCGTCGCAAAAAATGGCACCATCTTTACCCCGCCCCTTTTGACCAAAATAGACCGCATCACCCAGGAGATCAAAACTATCCCTGGCATTTATAGCGACAACGTCCTCAGCATCGCCTCACGCCGGATCAAGCACCTCCATTTTAACGACCAGGGCTTCAATGTCGAACGATTGATGTCCGCTGTCCCGACGACGCAGACCGAGGCCGAGGCCCTCCGGAATAAAATCTTCTCCAATCCCCTGCTCGTTGGCGCGCTGGTCTCTCCCGACGCCAGCGCGGCCGCCATCATTATCGACGTGCAGGACAAAGAAGCGGTCCGTCAAAGCGGCGAAATCAGCGGCGAGCCCGTCGGAAAACCGGTAAGCGATCTTGAAATTTACGACGCATTGGATCGGATTGCACAACGGGAGGGCGATTCGGAAACCGCCATCCATTTGGGCGGCCTGCCCATTTCCCTGGCCTTTCTCGAAAAAGACACGGCCCTGATGAACCGCTGGGTCTTCCCCGCCGCTTTCCTGCTCATCATGTTCATACACTACCGTGCCTTCAAGACCTTTCAAGGGATGGCGATCCCCGCCCTCACCGCCCTTCTGAGCGTCGTATGGGCTATGGGCCTAGTTGGAATCGCCGGCATGAAGCTCGATTTGTGGACCAAGGGTCTGACCCCGATTCTGATTGTCGCTATGGCTGCGGGGCACTCCGTTCAAATCCTGCGCCGATTTTACGAAGAACTCGACTACGCCGTCGGCATGGATGTCCCCGAACCGGCCCAAAAAGTCGCCGTCGTCGCGGCGAACGCTAAAATGGCCCCCGTCGTGCTCACCGCCGGATGCGTCGCCGCCGCCAGTTTTGCCTCATTGGTCACCTTCGATCTTCCGACTTTCCGTTCTTTTGGATTGATGACCGCATTTGGCGTCCTCAGCGCCCTGATTTTAGAGATGACCTTAATCCCGGCGCTGCGTTCGCTCATCCCTCCCCCGAGCGGTGAGGAGCTGTCTACCGTGCTGAAGGGGGACGCCTCAGATGCCTTCCTCAAAACCATTGGCGATTGGGCCCTCGGTCCCCATCAGCGTTGGGTCGTCTTCGGCGGGCTCGTCATGATCCTCCTTCCCTTTATCTTTACCGGCCGCATCCAATTCGCAAACAGCCTGCGCGATTTGTTTTTCCAGCGGACCGCCTTGAGTCGGGATGACAAGGTTTTGAACGAGAAATTTGGCGGCACATCGACATTAAATATTTTAATGACTACACAGGAAGAAGGCGGCCTAAAAGACCCCAAAGTCATGCGCGCGGTCGAATCCTTGCAAACGCTTTTAAGAAAAAATCCTTTGGTCGGACGAACCGAATCCTATGTCGATTATATTAAGCGCATGCGGCGGTCCTTTTATGGGGACAATCCGGACGAAGAATTGATCCCCGAAACGCAGGAAGAAGCCGCGCAGTTTCTTTTTCTCTATTCGGTCTCGGGCAACCCCGACGATTTTAAGCGGATGGTCGATATCGGCTTTCAAAATGGCCTTGTCACGACTTTTTTGAAATCGGACGCGACGGAATTAGCGGAGGACTTGATTGCCGAAATTGACCAATTGAACAAAGCCGTCTTTCCGCCCGGCGTCACACTCAGTATCGCCGGAAGCGTCCCGGTCACTTTGGCCCTCAATCAGGTTATTATCCGAGGCAAGCTTTTAAATATCGCCCAAATGATCGGCATCTGTTTTATTCTCGTGTCCATTATTTTTCGCTCGCTTCTCGCCGGATGTTTTGTCTTAATCCCCCTGATCCTTTCAGTGGTCTGGAATTTTGGCTTTCTGGGCCTCAGCGGGCTGCCGATGGGGATTTCCACCGCCGCAGCCTCCGCCATGGCGGTCGGCATGGGCGCGGATTACGCCATTTACATTCTCTACCGATTCCGAGATGAGCTCTCGCTTAACCGGCATCTTGACCGCGTGACGCACACCACACTGGATACCGCGGGCCGGGCCATTCTCATCATCGCAACCGCCTTCGCGGCGGGCACCTTTCTGGTGGCCTTTCCCGGCTATTATCTGCATATCGAAGGCATTTTAATGCCGATTGCGATGATCACCAGCGCCCTCTCGGCCATTATCCTGCTTCCGGCCATGGTCTTGGTCTTCCGACCCCGCTTTATCTTCCGCGTGCTCCCCAACGAATGGATCGAGCTTTATACCCGTGGCGAGTCCCAAAAATTCAATGTCGAAGGCGACGTGCTCCGCGAACCGCGGAAGGACTGATCGGGACTTCTAATCGAAGGCCTTCTCCTTTCGACAATGAAGTCCTGCCCCTGTTCGCACTGCGATAAATCGCACATCCTCCAATAGAAATTATCCTTATTTTCTTTACAAAATCACCTCCATTTCGTAGCATAAGTCCGCGCACAAAATGAGAAGAAGAGCGGAGCCGAACCGGGTAAAAACCGTGTCCTCTCCTGGCCCCTTTTCCGAAAGACAAATGCAGGATTGAGTTCCAGATGAAACGCAACAGATTAAACCCTTGCACCAGAATCCAAAACGTCGTCCGAGATTCAAAAAATCGTTTCAATCTGATCATAGGAGAACTCAATGACAACACAAAGGCTACGGCGCTGTTCTGCCTTCTTTTTCCTGTTAATACTGCAGCACCCCTACATTCTCTTTCCGTCTCAGGCTGCCGCAGCCGAAGTCAGCCGTACGATCATCGTCACGACACCCAGCCGGATTGAAGAACCGCTTGAAGAGACCACTGGATCGTCCACAGTCTTGACCGCGCCGGAGATCGGGGCGCAAAACCCCACGGCGGCCCTGGAAGTTTTAAGAGACATGCATGGGGTGAATGTATCGGAGACCGGTACGATTGGTGAAGAAGCGGTACTCAGCATTCGTGGCGCACTGGCGACGCAAACCCTGATTCTGCTCGATGGCATCCGGCTCAATTCTCCCTGGCGGGGCCGCTTTGATATTGGCAGTTTTCCTTTCGACGATATTGAGCAAGTTGAAGTGGTCCGCGGTGGCAAGTCGGCCCTATATGGATCCGACGCGATAGGCGGCGTGGTTCATTTAAAAACGACGCGTGGAGATGGTCCTTTAAAAGTTTCGTATACCCAAGAAGTCGGATCGGAATCGACCTTTCGGGAAATCCTCTCGGCAAAGGGCGAGATTCGGAAGCTCCACAATTCCACGACCCTGACGCGTTCCGATACCGAGGGACAGTTCTCGCGCGATCGATTCGATTCGACAAGTCTTTCCGAAAAGCTGGGCATCCCGATCGGCAATTCTGGCCGGCTCGACCTCATTCTTCGCTATCAGGGGGACAATAAGGAACTTGCACACCAAATCTGCGATATCTGCGGCAGCCCTCTTCAGGTTCTATTCGACGAAAACAATAAAATCGAAAGAAGATTCTCAATGGTCTCGGTCCAATTTTTCGATCGCGTTCATGAATGGATCGACCTCGAATGGAAGGCCGCCATCATCGATACCGATCTCCATTGGGACAACCCGCCCGATCCCGGCGGCTCCAACCCCTTCTTTTTTACCGAAGACACCGACACGCGTGTTCTCGTCCTCGACTTACAACAGAACCTTCTTTTCAGCGATCACGCCATCCTCAGTTTTGGGCTGGAACTGCAACGAGATGAAGTTGAAAGCGAGACGCAGCTGGTCGGCACCTCATTTCCAACATTCGACCGATCAAGGCGAAATAATGCCTACTTTCTACAGCTGGTCCTTAAGGCGGACCCCAGCCTTCAAATGCTATCGGGAGTGAGGCTTGACGACAATTCCGATTATGGAGAAGTGACGACCCCCGATCTTTCCATGACCTATACCTCTGCAGCGACAGAAACGCAAATCAAAGGGAGCTGGGGTAAAGGATTTCGCGCACCGACACTACGAGACCCTTTTTTACAAGACGCTTTTAAATTTATTCGCGATTTGAATGGCCTGCCTTTACTCCCTTCCGAAGAACTCCGGCCCGAAAAAAGCGAAGACTGGGAACTCGGGTTAAGACAAGAACTAAATAAACACATTCTTGAAATCGTATATTTTGAGATCGACTACACAGACCTGCTCATACTCACGCCAACTGGCCCGAAGAATGAAGCCACCCATTTGACGCAAGGCCTGGAGTTATTGCTCGAAGCCCATCCCTTTGACCGCATTATCGTAAAAGCCAATTTCACCTGTTTTGAAGAAATACACCATTGTTTTGAAAGCAGAACACAACTCAAAAACGATGTCATTCCCTTTCGCCCTTGGAGGCAAGCAAATATCGGCCTTCTTTTCCTGCCCACGGCCGCGCTGACCATAAACCTCGATATCAATTGGGTGGACTGGCAACCACTTTCGGCGGACTTTCTTTTGAGCGATGGCACCCTTGTTCAAGGCAAAAACCCTGGGTTTACGCGCGCCGATTTTTCGACGACCTACCATCTATTCGCAGGGTTTAAAAGTCTGCGAGAAGTCCGACTCTACCTAAAGGTCAGAAATCTTTTCGACGAATCTTATTCGGAACTTCCCGGATTTCCGGCTCCCAGAATCGGTTTTTTTGCGGGGGCCACCGCCACCTTTTAAAAATATGACCGCTGTGACAGCAACAAAGGTTAATCACTTGCCTTTTTAAGCCTGCTTTCATAAAAAGTGTATTAAATCCCAGAAAAGCTGAAAGATTTTTGACCCAAATCGTCATAATCCCGACAAGTCATCAGCTATTTTCGGGATGCCAGTTCATAGCATTAGATCTGGGAATAGCACTAAATCTATCATTTAATTACTAAAAATTATTAGTCTCTTCTCTTCTTCAAAAACAAGATAAATAATATAAAATTAGTTACTTATGTGAAATCCTCTCTAGATATAAACACCGTCCGCTTAACCTTTCCATCCTAATAAAAATTCCACTTCCGGAATAAAAGATACTGTAGGCATAGACCTTGCTGTATCTTCTAATCAGCTTTCAAATCAACTCAAAAGATCTAGTGAAAAGAGTTGGGTAATAAATTGGCTTTACGATTAAAAATCTTCAGAATAGGTATTGGAAAGGCGATTAAATATGCTGAAACAGTCTAAATTCAATGTACTGATCTCGGATTTTCCATCGAAGGACGAATTCTTGATCTTTAACACCTTCACCGATTCCCGCGTCGTCATCAACCAAGAACTAAAAAGTTTTATCTACGACATCGAAAACCGCCTTTCCTTTACAAGAGAAGAACAAAGCCATCTCGAAACACTCGGCGAACTCGGTTTCGTCGTGAAAGAAAACGTCGACGAAGATCGGGAACTCGAATATTGGTTTCAAAAACTCAAGTTCAACACCGATACCCTCGACCTCACCGTCCTCACCACCTCGGCCTGCAATCTAGGTTGCTCCTATTGCTTTGAAGACGGCATCAATCTACAAGGCTTTATGAAGGAGGAGATGTGCCAAAAGTTTCTACTTTGGGCGGATAAAAAAATGGCCGCGGTCCGGCCCCGCGTCCTCCACATGACCCTCGTCGGCGGAGAACCCTTGTTAAATCTAAAGGCCGTCTATTTCTTAAGCCGCTCCCTCCATGAGATGACGCAGGCCAGAGGTGTCAAACTCGAAATCACCATCATCACAAACGGTATTCTCTTGAGCGAAGAACTGGTCGATACGCTCATGCCCTTGGGCCTCAAACGGATCAAGGTGACGATTGATGGCGACGAGGCCGCCCACGACAGCAAGCGCCATTATAAAAACGGCAAGGGCAGCTTTCGAAAGATTATGGATAACTTGATTGCGCTGAAGGGAAAGACCCCGATTTCAATCGGCGGCAACTTCGATGACACAACGAAAGATAGCATCCCACGATTTCTGGACGACTTGGTCGCGATGGGATTTACCGCTGAAGATATTCCAGACATCAGCTTCAAACCCATCCTCGCGGCGACCAACGAGCGTAAGGCCCTGAACAACACGATGGACAGCGGCCATGGCTGCACTTTTTCAGAGACAAAGGTTTCCGACATGCTGTGGTTAAGAAATGAGGTCGCGCAACGCGGGTTCAAAGACAAGTCGGAGGGTATCGTTTTGGGGCCCTGTTGCGCCACCTATGAGCATACTTATGCCGTCGATCCTTGGGGAAAAATTTATAAATGTCCCGCCCTCGTCGGACGCGAAGAATTTATCACCGGGGATCTCGATGACGACGATGAGGATAATTATCAAAACACCCGCTTTATGACCGTCGATCTCTGGACCGATCCTTTTTGTCAGCCTTGCGCCTACCGGCCGATTTGCGGCGGCGGCTGCCGTGCCAGTTCCGTCACCCAATCGGACAGCTTTGAAAAACCCGCCTGCGAAAAGCCTTATTTCGAAAACGTCGCACTGGAACTCGTGAAGCACGCCTATCTTCAAGAATCGGCATCAGTCGGAAGTTGAGCCACAAACGATTCTTCATAATCTAATTGGAGGGGGGTGAGGAGATGAAGATTAAAATCGTCAAAAAAGGTGAGAGAAAGAAAAAATCGCAACCGTCGTTGTGTCTTTATTTTTACGGCTAGGCCTTGATCTTTTTAAACACTATGGGGATAGGAATTGCCGGTAAGGCGGTTTCTATCCCGTAGTTGTTGACTTCTCCAAGGGTCCTACTTATGCTTGCGCCATGCATCATATTAAAGGGACCCTCGCTTCTATCGTTGTTGCTTTCCTTTTCTTCTTCAGTTATTCCTGTATTCCCGCACAACCAGAAAAAAATAAAGCAGGGGAGAACCGGTTCGTTATCGCCGACTTTCAGAAGTTGGCGCCCATCCATCCTTTCCTGACTTCTACAACCCTTTCCGCGCAATTGATTGATATCGTCTTTGAGGGGCTGATCCGGCTTGACAAGCAGTTTGTTGCGCAGCCGCATCTGGCTGAATCTTGGGAGACCTCTCAGAACGGTCTCATATGGACCTTTTATATAAGAAAAAAGGTCCAGTTTCATGATGGCTCCACGCTCACTGCCGAGGATGTTGCTGCGACGTACGAAGCGCTGAAAACCCTTAAAGGGAACACCGGTTTTTCTCATATCTTTCAGGAAATCGATTCGATCACCGTAAAGGATTCCTATATCCTTCAAATCGTACTAAAGAAACCGCTTGCCGCCTTCCTTCAATATCTGCATGTCGGCATCCTTCCGAAACATTTATTGGCGGGGAAAAATGGCAACATGCTCCCTAACAATGAAGAACTGGTGGGTACCGGTTCCTACAAACTCCTTTCATGGTCGGAACAAGAGGTACGCTTGGAAGCCCATCAAGCCTACTTCCTTGGCAAACCACATATTGATGAAATTCATGTGAAAGTCTACCCGAATCGAGGGGCGGTCTGGGCCAAGCTGATGGCTGGGGAGGTCGATCACTTTGCTTCTATGATGCCAATCCAGTTTGAAATATTACAACAGATTCCTCACTTTAATTTTCATTCTGTTTCAAAACCCTTTTATTATCTTGTCGCCTTTAATCTAAACGATCCCCTTTTTGCAGACCCACGGGTACGAACAGCCCTCAATTATGCCATCGATAAAAAAGCAATCCTGAGCAAGGTCTTAAAAGACCATGCTAGTGTTGCGGGGGGAACGATTCACCCCGATTCATGGGCCTATAATCCGAAGGTCGAGGCCTATCCCTATCTCCCTCAAAAAGCACTCGGACTACTGAAAGAGGCCGGATGGGAAGATCGTGATGGAGATCATTTCCTGGATAAGAATGAGAAACCATTGCAATTCACCGTTCATGTCAATGCGGGAGATGATTTCAAAAAAGAGGCCATGCTGCTTATCCAACAACATCTTCTCGATATCGGTGTTCAAGTAGATGTTATTTTTTTCGATGCGGCGCATATCGACTTTCTTTTTAAAAAGCGCTTTCAAACCGTGTTTATAGATTTATTGGCCGTACCCGATCCGGATGCGAGTTACAGGTTTTGGCATGGCTCTCAAATAGAGGACGGATTTAATTTCTTTTCATACAACAACCCAGAGGTCAATCGACTTCTGGATATGGGGAGGGCAGAAACTGACCCAAACAGAAGAAAGACCCTCTATTTTCAATACCAGGAGGAGATGCATCAAAATCCCCCAGGGATCTTTCTTTTTTGGATAGACCACTTAATTGGCATACATCAACGCTTTGAAGGGGTAACGATCAGTTCGGGTGGGCTTTTTTCAAACATTCATGAATGGTACGTTCCAAAGTCACAGCAGCGTGTGGCTATGTTTGGAAATCAAGAATGAACAAAGTCTCAAGAAAACTCATCCTCCTCTTGATCTTGGCCGCACTCATCCCCATGACCCTGTTTGGAATCGTCTCGATCTACACGGCCCGCGAAACCGCCCGAGAACTCGTCATCCAAGCTTACCTTGAAGTCGCGAAGCGGGCCGCGCATCAAATCGAACAATACCTCGACAACAGCGAACACATCCTGAAATCGCTCGCTCAAAACCTCGGCAAGACCGACCTCCTCCCTTGGCAAAAGGAGCGCTTCGTACGAAACCATGTTATCGAGTTCGAGCAATTCCACAGCATCGATTTGACCGATTCCAGCGGAAAAATCCTTGCGACCAGCCGGCTCGACAACACCTCGGAACACGCCCCCAATCCGGACGCATTTCAGACCGCACTCACAGGAGAAACCTATCGCTCCAAGATCTTCATCTCCGAAAACTTTACGCCGGCCATGACCGTCGCCATTCCCGTTAAATCGCTCGGGGAAATCGATGGCGTGCTCATTGGAGAATTGAACTTGATCGAGATGTGGCGATTGGTCGACAGCATTCGTATCGGCGAGGAAGGCATCGCCCTGGTGGTTTCGGAAGAGGGATCGCTCATCGCCCACGGCCTGGGTTCGGAAAAAGGACGGGTTTTAAGACAGGAAAAAATTGGCGACCTCCCTTTTTCGAGCGGCCTTCGCGAAGGAAAAACGGAAGGGCTGGTCTATACCGATGCTCGAGCCATCGAATTGATCGGGGTCGCCGCTTCGGTATCGAAGGTTGGCTGGCAGCTCATCATCGAGCAGCCCACCCGCGAGGCCTATGCGGCAGCCATACGGCTGACTTGGCAATTGACTCTGCTTGTCGCTATTTTTCTTTTTTTGATGGTCGGTATCGGCATGCTCGGCGGACAGCGCCACATCGTAGAACCGATTCGGGAATTGATCCGCGGAACCCGATCCGTGGGTAGTGGTAATTTGGCCGATACGGTTAAAATACTGACCCAAGATGAGTTTCGAGAGCTCGGTGACGCCTTTAATACCATGACAGAAAACCTGACGAAATTGAAAGAAGACATCCGCAGAAACGAACGCTCCGCCATGCTCGGACGCATTGCCAGCGGCCTGGTCCACGACCTGAGGCATCCGATTAAAAACTTGGAAAACAGCAGCCGCTTGATGGTGCGGTTTTACGGCGAAGAAAAAACCCGGAACCTCTTTCAAAAGATGATCAACCGGGAAATACCCAATCTCAATCGTCTCCTTGACGACCTGCTCCACCTTTCTCAGCCCAACCCGGTCAAGCCGGTGTCATTAGATCTCTTACGGCTTGTCACCGAGATCATCGAGCCCTTTTGCATCGATTCCCGCTGCAGGCTTCAAGGGGAAAATCCGGATGAGGCCGAATCTGGAAACAAAAAAAAAGTCTTAATCTATATAGAGATAGAACCGAAGGGCTTGAGGGTTTGGGCCGACCCATTCGCATTGGAACGCGTCTTAAGGAATCTGATCAAAAACGCCGTTGAGGCCATGCCGCAGGGCGGTAAACTTTCAATCGCCGCCAAAGCGATTGCTAATGGAAATCCGGCGACTGAAATTTCCATCACGGACACCGGCTGCGGCATCGCACCCGATCGCCTCGACCATCTTTTTGTCGATTACACGACGACGAAACAAAAAGGAATTGGCCTCGGCCTTGCGATCTGCAAGAAAATTATAGAGGAACACAAAGGCCGGATTCGGGTGGAAAGCCTTCCCGACTGCGGAACGACCTTTACGCTCGAATTTCCATTCCAAAAGTAAATATTCCGAATCCTACATTTCCGGCAAGAGAATTGCTATTCTTTAACTTCCGTTATCTTCAACTCTCAATTTCTTACAGGTGATCGAATGGACTATGAAACCAAAACCACCAAAATTCTGGTGATCGACGACAACCCCGACAGCCGTTCCCTCTTGAGAAAAAACCTCCAAAGCCTCTGCTGCGACGTCATTATGGCCGAAAACGATTTGGAAGGATTGCAACTGGGACTCATCATCCAGCCCGACCTTATTCTTCTTGACGCAAAAATAAAGAAAATGGGTGGCGTGGCGGTCTGCGAAAGGCTGAAAGGAAATAGAAATACCCGCGATATTCCGATTATATTCCTAGTTCGGCAAGACGAGATCGATGATATTATCCTCGGTTTGGAAATCGGCGCAGCGGATTATATCGTTGCGCCCTATACTTTAAAAGAGCTGAAGATACGCATTCGAAAAGCCCTCCGTTTGCCCGGCGAAAAAAATAGGTTCTGCGATAACTTCTGCTGCTCGGAAACGCAACTCGCCAGCAAAGTTGCAGACGAGCTCGGCAATACCCTATCGATGATTAGAGGCTTCGCCAAACCTCTAATGGAGACGCTCACGGGACTGGAACAAGCCACGCCCCTGAACTACCTCGATGAAATTATGCAGCTGACCCAATTTGGGAGAGAACTCGTCGATGAATACCATCGACTCTATCGCTCGCGATTTGTGATAGAGAACGTGGACCCGGTCCAAATCACAGAATCCGCTATTGAATATCTCCGTAAAGACATCGACGAGAAAAACCAATCCCTTCTCCTAAAATATCCAGATAAAGAAATGCCTGTCATCAGAGGAAATGGGCGCAGCCTGCTCACCGCGGTAAGACAACTCGTATCGAATGCCCATAAATTTACCGATCGCGGGGGGCGGATCACGGTGGAGATTTCTTGCGTCGAAAATCGTGTCCGCATTGAAGTCATGGACACCGGAACCGGTATCCCGCCCCGACAGCAACGGATCATCCTAGAAAACGATGCCATCCCGCAATCATGGCATGGCAGAAAGGGAAGAGGCATCGGGTTGGGGCTCATGCTTGTCCAATCCATTGTCGAGCAACATTCTGGACATATCGGCATCGAAAGCCTCCAGGGCGAAGGGAGCCGCGTCTGGATCGATCTCCCCTCCCGCTCCGACAAAAGGGAATTCATCACGTCGCAGTTTTCTTTGGCTTCATAGCAGAAAAAACGCCATTAAAAAACAGGATACTTTAGGGCTTATTTTTTATAAGTAAAATAGCAAGATCCCGCTCACACAGCACAACTTTTATGGACAGAGTATTGACTATATAGGGTTTATTTTTTCTACCCAAACATTTAGGCCACCTTTTAAACCCATTAAGCCAATAATTTAGCTCAGCACTATCTCAATAAAAGTTAGGAGATTAGAATATAATCATAAGCTTACGCTTACCTCGTCAAAACATTAATAGCTAAAAATCAAAATACCTTACCGGCACAAGAGTTGCTCATATTTATATTAGCTTGGCCTGATAGTCCCCCCACACAACCTGGGGTTTTGCTGGATATGCATGGTCGACACCTTGTATAAATGAGCACGCTCGGCATTTAGGTCTTTCGTTTCAGTGTGTATTTAATTACAATGCGTGAGTAACACTTAAAAATATTAGTGGAAATATAGGATTTAGATGTGACTTGGAATTGAGCGTGCGGAAGAAATGTAGAAGTCAAAATCAAAAAATCCATAGGATAGGAAACGGATTTGTTTGCGTAGCGATAATTCTTGAGTTAGAGCACCGAAGAGGGTGAATAGAAACGTCCCCCGGTTTCACGCATTTAAAAATCTAGACATTGAAACGGATAGGGAAACGATCACCGAAGACGGACCTTAAGTTCATCTGTGCCGACACCTGTAAATAAGGGGCTATAACGCATGAAAAATACAAAAACCCAGATCGATCAAGAACAAAATAAATTTCCAAAAAATAAGTTGCTCCATCTCCTCAAACAAGCCATGGTGGATGACGGTATCATAACGGAAGAAAGGCTTCGAGATGCGGAAGTGATCGCAAAGCGGGAGAAGGAGCCCCTCAGCGATATTCTTGAAAAGCTAGACTTCGTTAAAAAAGAAACCTTAGATCGCTTTGTGAAAAGCAAGATCAGCATTCCCGCCGTGCACCTTTCCGATCAACAAGTCGATCAATCCGTCCTGCGGGTCGTCCCCGAAAAGATTGCACGCCGCTTTAATATTATCCCTCTCGACATTGTAAACAATGTTTTAACCGTCGCCACATCCAATCCCCTAGATATGATTTCCTTCGATACACTGACACAAACAGCAGACTACACGGTCGAGGTGGTCCTCGCCTCGCGTGAGAGCATCCATTCCGCAATCGCGCATCGTTACGGTTTACGGGCAGATCGTCAGGAGCTTATCGAAGAAATTGCGGAAGAATTTCAAAGAACACACCAAGAAAAAGAGGCCCGGGTGAATCAATATGCCGACGAAATCAACGAAATCCGATTGAGACGAGAAGCGGAAGAACCGCCTATTGTTCGGCTTGTGAATTGCTACATCGCACAGGCCATGGTCGAAGGGGCGACAGACATACATCTGGAACCAAAAAAAGATGCGATGAAAGTCCGTTTCCGCATTGACGGTTATCTCTTTAATCGTCATGAGTTGTCCGCCAAGCTGATCGGACCGATCGTTTCCAGAATAAAAATCATGTCGGGTTTGGATATTACCGTAAAGCGCTTCCCGCAAAATGGCCGCATTGGCTTGAAGATGAAGGAAAAAAACATTGATATTCTCACATCGACTTTCCCTACAATAAACGGAGAAAATGTCGTTTTACGGATTTTAGACAAATCCGGCGGGCCGCTGCATCTTTCGGAGATCGGCTTATCCGACGAAAATCTCGCCCTCTTCAATAAAATGATTCGGAACACGGAAGGGCTGATCCTCGCGACAGGGCCGACAGGGAGCGGAAAAACCACGACCATTTATTCGCTGCTGCAGGCCTTGGAAAAAACCGATAAAAATATCGTTACGATCGAAGATCCGATCGAACACGAGATCGAAGGGATTGTCCAAAGCCAAGTGGACGACGCGGCGGGAATGAGCTATGCCAGCGCTCTCGACTCTCTCCTCCAACAAGACCCCGATATTCTTTATGTAGGAGAAATCCGGGATAGCCAAACGGCGACCCTCGCCGTCCGCGCGGCCCTCACCGGCCATCTGGTCTTCAGCACGATACAAGTGGGCCAGTCGGTGGAGGCCGTCTCGCGCTTGCTCGACATCGGGGTGGGCGAAGGACTCATCGAATCGGCCCTCAATTGCTCCTTTGCCCAACGCCTGGTGAGAAAGCTGTGTGCGCACTGCAGGCAGGAATATGGACCCGATGAACGCCTGCTTAAGGATTTAAGCCTTCCGGCGAACACGAAGTTTTTTAGGAAAAAGGGATGCGAAGCCTGCAGCGGCATTGGATACAAAGGAAGAATCGGCTTATTCGAACTCTTGGTCTACGACCGAAAGATTAAGGCTTTGATCTCCAATCGCGCGCCGGAAAGCGAAATCGCTGCGGCCGCCCGTGCCAATGGCATGCGGACCTTGTTTGAGGACGGGCTTCAAAAAATCCTCAAAGGCGTGACCACTTTCGACGAAGTCAAAAACGCCACGGAAAATAACTGATTACCCTTAAATCGATTTGATCTTTTCCGCAATCTGTCTTTTCTCTTTTTCGGAGAGTACGACCGAGCAGATTTCGAAGAGAATCTGATTTTCCTTGCAGATATGAAGTCGAAGAAGACCGATCGTTTCGTAGGCCAAGCCCGTCAAACCACTGAAGACCGGCGCCCTTTCCCCGCCCTGATGTTCACATAAATCGGCGATTTTCTCTCTCAAATTGCCCAAGACCCGCCGAATCCGCGCATGTTCATCGACCATCGCGGCAATCGCACCGTCTGCGCAACCGATATAATCCGCCAATACCGGAAATAAGGCCGACTCCTCTTTGAGAAAATGAAGCCCCAGTCCATGCTGGAGCGAAGCCAAAGCAGCCTTCAGCCGCAGCGCCTCGCCCATGCATCCTTCTTCGGACACGCGCACGGCCGTGGCCGCTTCTAAATATTGAAGAGACCGCTCAATCGATTCCAATCGGAGCAGGGTCATGCGATGCTCGGTTTTGAGAATGTGGATGGGGTCGTCTTGGAGCGCATTCACACGCTCGCTGTAAGATCGACGTTTCATTTTTTGGCCTGGACTTCATTGGAGAAGGATTTCTCCGATCATTCACCTCGACATCGCGTCCCCATATGTGGAAGCGCCCAATCTTCACGCGCGATCCCATTGTTGCACATCGGAAAAACAAATCGATTTGGAAGCGCGAAGTCGCAGCGCGGCGGTTTAAAACAAGGTCCGTTGGCCTCGGACTAACGCATCCTCTTTCCTCTGTGGAGGCCTTGACGAAGAGGCCTTACTGCCGATCGTGCACCTGTAGTTCGACCGTCGGGGGGACGAGGTGGTGAGGCTCCAACCAAGTATTTAGGCGGTAATTGAGTTGGAGGTCGTGAAGGGGAATATGAACCTCTGCCGCCTCAAAATGAAATGCGATTGAGACGCTTTCCCCCGCTTTGATCTCGACCTCTTGAGCTTGAACCGACAGATGCGGATGCCAGGCCGCCACATAATAAGTCCCGGGCGGCACATCCGAAATTTCAAAGCGACCCATCTCGTTCGTCACAGCGAAATAGGGATTCCCGACGGCCATGCCCCAAGACTGCATATAATCGTGCACGCCGCACTGCGTTCTGAAAAAGGCATGCCCATCGCGGAAACGCACCTGCCGCGCCGTATTCGACTTCGCCGGCATGGGTTTATTGAACATCGCAAAGGTGTACTCCTCACTCAAGGTATAGGCTTGGACGTCGTGGGGAAGCGGATCTTTATTGGAGAGGGCGATCGGATGCCGGTTGCGAATCCCGCTCACAAAGGGGGACATTCGGCAATCTTCGATGTCGATCCTTGGCGTCGATCCAAAGGGCTTTCCCTTTTCCACGCCGATGATGGAAACGAGCACGTCTTGAAATGCACCCCCGTCGGCAATCCGGAATTCCCGCAAGAGGCGATTGCCCTTTCCATCGGATATCCTCCGGCAAAATTCGATATTCGGAGAGAAGATGAGATGATAGATGCGGTCGGGCGGGGGCTCGCCCAGTAAAAAAGCGTGACCCTTTAAGGTCCCGCCGGAGATCACTTCCACCTCCTCGTAGGCCCAGCTTGTCGCCGAGACCCAGATCACAAAAAGGAGGACCAGCCCTCTCAGAACACATAATGGTACTTTCGTTTTAGTCATCACATTATTCATCGCTCCTGGGGATTATCAGCCTTCAATCCATAATAATACGATCGTCCCCCTCGCGCAGCTCATGATCCTCTGGCGTGGCGGGACTGATGCGAAACTGTTTTTGCGACTCATATTCCGGGTTATCGATTAAGGTCGCGTCGAAGGCAAAATCGAGCCGGGTCGTTTGGTCCGCGCGCACCGTGACCGCCCGTTCATAAACCGGATAATGCGGATGCCAAATGCTCACGGTGTAAGTCCCGGGCGGCAAGTCATCAATCGTATAGCGGCCGTCCTTCGCCGTTTTGGCAAAATAGGGGTTGTCCACCACAAAGCCCCAGCTCTGCATAAACTCGTGCATCCCGCAAATCATCTGCGAAATCCGCTTGCCTTCTTTGTAATGCAAAACGCCGCCTCGGGGTTCATAGGCGACGGTCTGCGCCCCCGGCTTTGGTTTTTTGACCGCCGGAAGCGGGGTGTTCAGGATGATGTTTCCTTTTTCGTTTTGAAAGACCTGAATGTTGTGGATAATCGGGTCCCGACTCACCATATTCATCTTCTGGTGATTATGGACGATGGCGACATTCGGGTGTTCATGATGCATCTGACCCGCCGCGTCGACCGAAAAGATTTCGCTGTCGGCGATCTCGGAAGGATGAAACATGCAATCGACCGCCACAAAATCGGCGACGGTCGGACGATAGGGCTTCCCTTTTTTGACGGCCTTCACGGCAACGACCGCCTCCCACAATTCGCCCTTCGCATTAACGATAAAATCGTTCAGCCGGACATTCCCTTTGCCGTCAGATATCTTTTTGCAAAAGGGGCCGAAGGGATAGAGCACCAAGGCAAAAACCCTGGCCTCCGGGCGCGGGCCTTTTAGCGTGACCCTGCCGGAAAGCGACCCGCCGTTGACGACCGAGACCTCCTCATACGCCTGCGCCTCGGAGAAGGGAAGGCCCCCCATCAGCCCAATCAAGACAATGCCGATTTTCAAGAAGGTCTGTCTGTTCATGGATGGCCTCCCCTTTCGCTCATAAACGGCTTTGGGGCAAGGAGCACATCTCACTTCCCCTTACCCCAAAGTCTCTGGTCCTATATATTTCTCTTTCCGCCTTTTATTCAGGACTATCCAGGCAGACCTTTCAGCACCCCGGCCTGATCGACGTCCCCCCTGTCCTCTCTTTTTAAAAAGAGAGGACAGGGGGGCGTCACGCCCGCGAGAATCGGCTGGCTATTTTTCAAGCATCGATAGCGGACCGGGCGCTTCTTCCAAACCCGACAAGACCTCCGGCCCTCGGGCATCCGGGGCTTCCGCCGTCCGGTTGCCGACGCCGCCTCCCGTGTTCAAAGGCAGGATCGCTTGATTGCCGGGCGGCAGCACCTTAAAATAACCCCACTGACCCGCCGCCGCATAGGGCATGCGATGGTTCTGCCAGAGATAGATCCCGGGAAGCCGGGTGGGTCCCCCTGCGGTACGGACCATGACATCGAGGTTCTCGGAGGAGCCGAACTCCTCGGAGTGCATCTCGTCGGCGTTTGCCATGTTGATCTTGAAAGGCCAACTATGCCCTTCAAGACTGAACACCTGGTTCTGCTCGTTGAAGGCCCCGAAGACATGGATGCGAACGGGGTCCCCAGCGTGGGCCAGAATGGTCGGCGTCGCAGGATCGCTTTGCCCCGCCACGCAAGGGGTAAACATATTCCCAAATTCGCAGCCGTTTTCCTCGCGGTACATCCAGGGCTCGATGCGGTAGTTCACGCCCGTCAAGCCGGCAATCTGCTGGATGTAGGGCATGAAGGCCGTGCCGATGATGTTGTCTTCGTCTTGAAAGAAGAGCGACGCATCGCGGTAATCGGAACGGCCGGCATTTCGGGGATTGCTTCGGTCAAGGATCACATCGACCGCCCAGGCGTTCTTCATCGAGACATCCTCGCCGGTGATCGGATCGCGATATTTCGATCCGCGCGGCCCGACAATGATCGCCCCATAAAGTCCGTCGCGAACGCTGTTGACGAAGTTGCCCCAGTCCCACACCAAGGCCGCGAATTCGCCGTATTCCGGCGGCGCGTAGAAGGTGTAGGTCTTGCTCTTTCCGGGGGCGACGGTTTGGTCGCCTTTGTTGTTTCCGACGTTCACGCCCTGTGAATCGAGCGGATCGAAGGCCATCATGTCAGCAGAAAACGAGGCCTTCTGCGCCTTCATGTTGTTCCGAAGGGTGACCTTGACGCAATCCCCGGAGTTGACATGCAGGGTTAAAGGATGCGGCTGATCTCCCGCCGCCACCTTGGCCATATCGCCCTCAAGCATAAAGATCTTGCCCTCGGGATTGGCCACCTGGAGCGTCCGGTCGAAGTCCACCTCGATGACGTCTGGCGCGTTGTGGTTGTACTTCAAGGCATGATCGGTCGCCACCACCTTGAACTGCTTCACCGGCGCGTCCGTCGGACACACATTTTTTGCCGACTTCGGAACGACATCGTGGCCCGGCAGCTTCTTCAGATCGGAAATCTCTGCGTCCAAGACGCGGACGATGCCCCAGCTCCCCTCACCAAGATGGGAAGGACGTCCGTCAAAATGGAGATAGTCGCCCGCCATCTGCATGGGCCCGCCCGCCCGAGTCACCAGGTCATAGCGCTCCGCGATGCCGATATGATGTGCATTCCTCAAATCGGAATGCTCCGCGAAACGCTCGGTGCGGAAGGCATGGCCCGCGATATGCCAGGTGTGGGTTTCGTTCATCATCGTGTGAAGCGTCCGGAACACGATGGTGTCTCCAAGATAGGCCCGCAAGAGCGGCGTGCCCGGATCCTTTTTGTGCGCAATACTCGAGAACACCAGCGAAGGATCGGGGTTGTTCTTCAGGCGCTTGGCAATCGACTCCGCCTTGAAAAAGAAACCGCCCCCCGTGGTGTGCGTGCCGCCGTTGAGATGCGTGACCGCCGCATAGTCCAGGTCGTCGGGCATCTGGAAGAACAGAACCTGACCCGCATCGATCGCCGCCTTTTTGGTCTGTCCCGGCGGGTTCCCGTCGATCACGACCTGGGCCGTGTAAGGCACCGTGTCGTGAAGAAAGTGGGCCATCTCGCGGAAGCTGCCGCTGTAACCGTAGCCGATCGGCTCGATGGAGTGGATATCGGCGATGGGGCCGCTGCGGATCTGCTTGCCCGTGACAGGGTCGTGATAGGTGGAACCGACGGGTTCAATAATCACCGCGCCGACCGCGCCGTGCGGCCATGTGGTGCCGCCCAAGGCATGGTCGTGCCAGAAGACGGTGCCGACATCGGCGTCCGCCCAGAGACGGTAACGGACGAATTCCGTCGAGACGATCTCGTCTTTTTTATGGGCATGGCTCAAGGGTTCGCTGAAGGTCAGGGTATGGACCCCGGTCGCCGCATCGAACTGGATCTTTCGTATCCAGCGCACCTCGGAGGTCTCCACCTGGTGCATGCCGAGCATGATGTCGGTATTCACGTGGAAGGGCACGGCGCCCTTGCCCATCTTCAGCTTGACTTGAATCGCGCCCGGCTTCGTCTCTTCGACTTGAAGGGCGTTCATCGGCGCGGGCAAGCCGCGTTTTTCTTCCTTCCCCAGCATCGTGAAAGGCCGCATCGACTGATCGTAGGAAAAGCCGCTGATGACCCCGTCCGAGGCCTGATTGTCGAACTGGATGAAGTGCGGGTGGATATTGATCTTCGACATCTGGAAGTTGACCGGGTTGTTATCGATCCACTCGCTCTTTAAGATGACGTCGATACAATCGTAGACATTGGCGCGGTAGACCAAGGGCCGCGCCAAATCCGGATTCGCCCGGACCTTGGCCACGTCCTCGTGCAGGACGAAGATCGTGCCGTCCGGATCGACCACCCGTTTATCGCCCCCGATGGCATCGTTCATGGTGATTGGGGTTTGGATAAAGTGAATGGTGTACTGTTTCCGTCCGGCCCCCTCGGGACACAAGCTCCACCGGCCTTGTTCGCCGGGGCGCGCCGGTTGCGTGGTTTCCTCGCCCGGTGCACCCACGCTGCCCGGATCGGTCGAAAGCGCGCCATTGTTCTTGTCCATGTGGATCGGCTCCAACCAAGGCGCCGGGCCGTGATGGCGCGCAAAAGGCACCCGCTTACCGAAATGGGGCTTAAAGTGGGGCCAGGCAATCTTCCCGGTTTTTGCGTCAAATAGAATCGGCGGCCGTTTTCCGGGCATGGGCGATTTGTATTTCGGATTGTCGAATTTGCCTGTGGCCTCCTTTTCGCCCATGGCCTTCAGGCCGTCCCAGGTCCAATCCCATACGCTGGCGTCGTAGGCCAGGATCTGGCCCTTTTCGTCGGAGACATGCCCCGGCTCGCCCGCGGGCGGCACCATCATGGTCACCCAGTCTTTCACCGAGACATCGGGGATGGGCTTCGACCAATCGGTCTGGCCTTTGGTAATGTTCCACTTCTTGTCGAACCAGTCCATCGTCTTGCCAACAAGCTGGTCCGAGGTCACGGCGGGCTTTATCCGTCCTTTACGATCCGGAAGCTCCTGCAGTGGAACCATCGCATCGGTGCTGACGAAAGGATAGTTTCCGGATTGAATGGTGTTGTAGACCCGCCAGTAGCCCCACATGCCGGCCACATAGTGATGGGCCACATGGCAATGGAAAAGAAAATCCCCTGCCAATTGCTGGCAGAGCCCTGAACCACACTCGGTCTGTAGATCGAGAACCTCCGAGGGCCCGATCACTTCCACGTCGACTCGGTCGGAAACGGTCCGGATGACTGGAAACTTCACGGGATTGTCCCAAGCCGCAGTGAGCAATTCTTCACCCTTGCCGTCGGCCTTCGGCTGGCGCAGCCAGCGGATGGATCCGCCGTGGGGATGGTGGGAATGGAAGACCTCGCCGCCGCCGTGCACCAAACGGAACTTGGCGGGATCGCCCATGTAGGACCGCGGAATCGTCGTTGGCACATCTCCAAAAGTATAGGCGCTGTAGGCCATCGACTCGTCTTCGAAATGGAAATATTTTTCTTGAACCGCAAGATTATTAATACCGAAAGGCTCGCTGCGGTAATTCATCGCCCGCGCGGATGGCCGATAGGCGTCGGTATTCGGATCGCGTTGCGGAATCATTTCGCCGTCGCGATTTAAAGGCCGAAAGGACTCGTCACCCACCTCGTGGTAAACCAGCACGAATTCTCGAAAGTCTTTCGAGATCGCATTGATCGTATCGTCGTAGGCGATCATCATCTGCCAGCCGCTCTTGGCCTCTTTCCCGGTCACCGGGTTTAGGTAACGGGAACCCATGGGCTCGACGATGAAGGAGCCGATCAAACCCAAGCTGCTGGATTCTCGGCCGACGTGACTGTGAAAGGCCAAGCCTCCTTCCTGGGCGTCGGGCTGAATGTACCATTCGAAAACCTGAGTCTCGCCTTCCTTAAGGTTGGAGTCAGGATTCACCGAGGTTGCCGGCTGGCCCGTCTTTTGGACGATCATTTGAGAGCCGTGAATGTGCATGCTGGCGTCTTCGCCATCGAGCCGGTTCCGGAGCGTAATTTTCATGCAATCGCCTTGATTGCCGCGGAGAACCAAGGGTGTAATCATGTCGGTTTGATGACCCAGGCTGACAGCCCCCGGATCGTAGCCCGGCTTTTCCCGCGCCTCACGGTTCTTACGCTCTTCCTCCCGGACCGCTTCCAGGTTTTCCGTCAAGACATACATATAGCCCGGATGAAAATCGAGCCATTGGTTCAGTGTGATCTCGACATTGATCGCGCTGATGTCCAACTCCTTTACCGGGGCGTCGCTCGGACACCTGCCTCCCGCCGTCACCGATTCTCCCGCGCCGGTCGGGCCGAGAAACCAGCTTCGATCCATCTGCTGCATCGCGCTTAAATCGCTGAACGGGCCGGATGTGCCCGTCTTCTCTTGGTGTCCCTTGATCTCGCCCATCAAGGTGTGCATCGCCTTGTCCACCTGAGCGGCCCGGCCCGCGTCGCCCTCCTGCGTTTCCTCGCGTTGAATCTGTTCTCTCAGCTTCGCTTTCCAATCGGCCGAGGCGACCTTCTGGGCATCCACCGCTTCAAGATGTTGGCCCTGTCGCGATGCTTCTGCATCATGTGCATGATGATCGCCGCCGGCATATCCCCGGCCTTGCGACGAGAAGATCAGCAAGAGTGCGACAATCACCCTCAACATGGTTTTCCCTGTTTTCTCCATTGCATCTCCCTTTCTCTTCATGTGTTGATCGTTTTAAACCGAGTCTATCCTTCCCTCGAACTTCTAAGTTCCGAATCAATGTTGAAAAAGGAAATAGCAAGGGACATGCCGAAAACAAGGGCGAAAAAAATGGCAATAGAATCTATCGTTTGCAAATAAATTCTGAAAAAGTGGGTCCCGATTGATTGAGGACGAAGTGTCTAAACGTCTAAACAAATAGACACTTCGTTAGACAGGGGGAGTGAGGCATATTTCGATAAAAAGGATTGAAGGACTCGGCGCATTGGTCACCGAGAAATCTCTCTTGAAGAAAAAAAGTGACGAACCGCGCGGCTTACGAAAAGAATCGGATATTTTATAATCAGAAGGTCGCGCCCTGAAGCGCTTCAGTGATTGAGAATGCGGGAGAGGCGTTCTTGATGAAGGATCGTAATTTCTTTACCGGACAATCGGATCGTGCCCTCTTTTTTGAGGGCGGTTAAGAGACGGACCACTGTTTCTTGGGTGACGCAGACCATCTCGGCCAATTCTTCCCGCTTTAAACGGAGCCGAATGGAAATGCCATCCTCGCGTTTTATGCCGTGGTGGCGACCGAGATCGAGGAGGATGCCTGCCAAGCGGGCATTGGCGCTCTTGGAGCGCAGATGCCTCAACCGCTCCCGGCCTTTTTCCACTTCTCGACTTAAGGCGGTAATCAAAGTGAGTGACAGGCCTGTAAAAGATTTTAGGATCGCGGTCATATGGGCCACGGACAGGAGGCTGACGGCCGAATTTTCGAGGGCTTGCGCGGTCACGGAATGTCGGCCCGAGGAAAAGGCCGCCCCTTGGTCGACCCAGGCGCCGGGAGAAACAATTTCAAGAATCTGTTGTTGCCCAGAATCTGAAGACTGAACCAATTTAACGCTGCCCATACACAAGAGATAGATCGTCTCGCAACTATTGCCTTCATAAAACAGGGCCTGATTTTTCTTGTACAGATGTCCCTTTTTCATCTGCATAAAAAGATCGATTTCGTCATCCTTCAACAGACTGCAGAAAGACGACTGCGCACGGACCTGGCATTGCCGGCAATCCACCATCGGAAGCCCCATCGCTGTGTTCATCCTAAACTCAATGCGGCTTTCACCCGCATCCCCAAACCTCTAGAATCGCAATCGGTATCAATCGGATTCTGCATCATAAGGATTCACCATCAACTGGATTCAGCATCAACCGCAATCTGAATCAACCGCAATCTGCATTACTGCCCTGCATTTTATCGATCGCGTGCGGCAGAATCGGCAGAAGGATTTCGAAGTTCTCGCGCACCGCGCGCGGGCTGCCCGGGAAATTAACGATCAGCGTCCGTCCGCGTACACCTGCAATCGCACGGGAAATCACCGCACGCGGATTTTTTCGATAGCCTTCCATCCGCATAATCTCGCCGAGGCCGGGAATGAGATAGTCGATCACGCTCTGCGTGGCCTCGGGGGTGACGTCACGTGGAGAGACGCCGGTTCCGCCCGTCGTCAAAACCAAATCGACCTTCCCGCCGTCGGAAAAAGAAACGAGCTGCTCCCGGATCGTCTCCGCTTCGTCCGGAATGATTTTGTAAACCACCACTTTTCCGGGCAGCGCTTCGACCCATTCGTGGAGCAGACGCCCCGATTCGTCTTCGCGCGTGCCCGCCGCGCCTTTATCGCTGATCGTGAGAATGCCCACCGCGTACATCGATTCCATCCTTATCTATAATATGAGACAACAATATGAGATAACGCAAAATTAACCCTGCATTAAAAGAGACGCGTCTGCCCGTCCTGCTTTCGCTCTAGACCGAAATGGCGATAAGCGCTTTCGGTCGCCATCCGTCCGCGCGGGGTCCGATCCAAAAATCCTTCCTGAATCAGAAAGGGTTCGTAGACATCCTCCAGCGCCTCTTTTTCTTCGCCAACCGCAGTCGCCAAGGTTTCGATGCCGACCGGCCCGCCGCCAAATTTTTCGATAATGAGCAAGAGCAGCTTCCGATCGAGAAAGTCGAATCCGGCCGCATCGATTTCCATTTGTGCCAAGGCCGATTGGGCCACTTGATGATCGATAATGCCGTCGGCCTTAATCTCGGCAAAATCCCGAATCCGCCGAAGCACCCTGTTGGCGATCCGAGGCGTCCCGCGCGTGCGCTTCGCAATCTCCAAAGCCGCGTCCTCCGAGACTTGCAGGTTAAAGATCTTCGCCGAACGGAGCACAATTTTTTGAAGCTCGGCCGGCTGATAAAACTCAAGGCGACTGATGACGCCAAAACGGTCGCGCAGCGGCGAGGTGAGCAGTCCGGCCCGCGTGGTGGCACCCACCAAGGTGAAACGCGGAAGGTTTAATTTCAGCGAACGGGCGGAAGGCCCTTGGCCGATAATGATGTCGATCTGAAAATCCTCCATCGCGGGATAGAGGATTTCCTCCACGGTCGGATGCAGCCGATGGATCTCGTCGATGAAAAAGACATCGCCTTCCTGCAAATTACTTAAGATCGCGACCAGATCGCCCGGACGCTCCACCGCCGGTCCGGAGGTGGCCTTGATATTCACCCCCATTTCCCGCGCAATAATATTCGCAAGCGTCGTTTTACCCAGACCGGGCGGGCCGTAAAAGATCACGTGATCGAGCACATCCCCGCGTTTTTTCGCCGCCTCGATATAGATCCGTAAGTTTTCTTTTATCTTCGTCTGCCCGACATATTCGTTCAAGGACTGCGGCCTGATGCTGGTATCCGCTTGCAGTTCTTCGTCGATGCGCTCCGGCGAGACGATGCGCTTATTTAAATCCATGGCCTTGTCTCACACGCTCGCACACAAAACATTCTTTAGAATATCCGTCTTGTCATCGGCTTCAAACCTTGGCCAAATGCTTCAAGCCTTCTTTGATCAGGTCTTCCGTCGAACCAGCCTTATCTCCTTCGACTAAAATCGTTTCGAGCGCCCGCCGCACATCGCTCCGGTGATAACCGAGATTGACCAAGGCAGAAAAGACATCGTTTCGTATGGCCTCATCCCCGCCGCTGACCGCCTCGACCGACTTGAAGCCGCCGAGCGCGATTTGAGCGACCTTTTCTTTTAATTCGAGGGCAAGGCGACCCGCCACTTTCGGACCCACGCCGGGGATCGCCCTCAAGGTTTTAATCCCACCCTCTCGCAAGGCCTCGAGCAAGTCGTCGATGGCGATGCCGGATAGGATATTGAGCGCGAGCTTGGGCCCCACGCCGGACACGCCGGTCAGCAGTAAAAAAAGCGCTTTCTCCCGCGTCGATAAAAAACCGAAGAGCTGGAGCGCATCCTCGCGGACATGCGTATGGATGTGGAGCTGAACCTGCTCCTTCTCTTCCGGCAGGCGATAGTAGGTGCTGAGCGGCACAAAAACGTGATAGCCGATGCCCTGGACTTCGACCACGAGGGCCGTCGTCGATTTCAGTGTCAGGGTGCCCTTGAGGGAGGCGATCATCTTTTTCCCGCTGCGGCCTTCACCGATCGGGCCACCTGATTTTGAAAACGCGCGCAATGCGCATGGCAGATGGCCACTGCCGCGGCGTCCGACTCGTGATCCGTGGACAGCGGCTTGGTCAAGTGCAAAAACTCGCAGACCATTCTTTCGACCTGAATCTTCGTGGCCCCGCCATAACCGACGACCGCCATTTTAACGGCGGTGGGGCTGTATTCGAACACCGGCAAATCGCGGACCGCCGCGGCCAAGACCGCCGCCCCCCGGGCTTGCCCGAGCTTGAGCGCCGATTTGACGTTATGGGCCAAAAAGGTGTCTTCAACCGCCACAGCGACCGGACACTCATCGTCGATCACCGATAGAAGTGTGTCGAATATCCGTTTAAGCCGAATAGAAAAGGCCGCCTTGGGATCGGTTCGGATTTTTCCGGATCGCCTAAAAACCAGTTCGCCGGATGCATTCTCATCCAATACGGCAAAGCCGGTCACGCCGATCCCGGGATCAACCCCTAAAATAGACATTCGGCCAAGGCCCAAAGGCGGGAGAAGAATAAAAAGAAACAGAAGTAAGTAGACCCTGATTGTGAGCGATCGTCATGGGCAACCTGAAGTTAAGGGCATCGTCTTTGAATCTATCCCGCGATCTTAGCCATCACCTCGTCGGGAATATCGAAGTTGGCGTAAACCTCCTGCACATCGTCATGATCTTCGAGGAGTTCCATCAAGCCCAGCATCTGCTCTGCCGTTTTTCCGTCGAGGGGAATCATCGACTGCGGCAAGTAGGTCAAATCCGAAAAGGTGGGTGCCATCCCCGCATCCAAAACCGCTTTTTTGACCTCCTCGAAGGTGGCCGCATCACAAACGACTTCGAAATTGGCAGGATCGCCGCTCCGCAGGTCTTCCGCGCCCGCGTCTAAAACCAAGGCCATCAGGTCGTCTTCTTTGACGCCGGTTTTCTCGATCACCAGTACACCTTTCCGCTCGAACATCCAGGCCACGCTCCCGGCCTCGGCCATATTGCCGCCATGCTTACCGAGGAGATGCCGTATCTCGGAAACGGTGCGATTTTTATTATCGGTCGTACTCAAAATTAAGAGGGCAACGCCTCCCGGCCCATAGCCTTCGTACGTGATTTCTTCGTAGACAACGCCCGGGAGCTCGCCCGTGCCTTTTTGGACCGCCTTCTTAATATTATCCGCAGGCATATTGGATTCCTTGGCCTTCAAAATCGCCAAACGAAGGCGCGGATTTCCGTCGGGATCGCCCCCGGCCGCCTTCGCCGCAATGGTGATTTCACGGATAATCTTCGTGAAGATTTTTCCCCGTTTGGCGTCCACCGCCGCCTTTTTATGTTTTGTCGTCGCCCACTTCGAATGACCCGACATCCGCTGCTCCCAATAAGGTTTAAGTTCCGTTAAAATAAGCAAATCTTTAGCATAATTGCCGATAAAGTGTCAATTTGGAGGGGGCGAGAGCAAAAGACAGACATTCGCGCCGGGTAGCGCGAGCGGACAATGACGCCTACAATCCGATGACCGATCGCTGGGAAGCGGCGCTTCCCATGCCCACGGCGCGCCACGGCCTGGGCGCAGCCACAATCGGCAATAAAATTTACGTCATCGCCGGAGGACCGAAACCCGGCGGTTCGCGCAGCACGGTCGACGAAGTTTTTTCTTTAGAGTAGGAATGACTTCCCGTATTCGATAAAATTTCAAACCTTCAAAAATTAGAAGGTTTGAAATGGAAATCGATAGTTTAGGGGGTATTACGTGGTATCTGAATTATCGGATTCTGAAATCGGAAGAAAGGGAAGGGAGAGGCGGGAGACTGTTAAATTAGGAATTCCCTCTTTTCCGGGGGGTTAACAGGCTAGAAAATTTCTAGTAAATATAGCCAATACTCAACAATTCCACCAACGGGTCCAGCGGTCTATGCCGTGATACATGTGCTCCTCCAATTCTTAAGTCCAGACCCGATCCTTCTGTCCTGCCCTTCACTTTTTTAGCGATTCAGAGCGCTCTTACGGTTTTCCGTGAGGGCCTTTTTTTTTGGCGGTTTCAGGAAATCCTTCATTTATGTGCCTATTGCCGCCGGAGATAGCAAGTGAATACAGATAGCGGAAAGAATCTATAAACGCCACTTCTTTTATAAAGAGGTATACTATGAAAAAAAAGGTCCTGATATTACAAGTTCTCCTTGGTCTTTCAGTCGCGCTGTTTCCCATTCAACCTGCCTGGGGTTTGCACACTCGAACGTTTGGGAACATCGAAGAGAGTACAAGTAAACTTCAGCCATCAAGTACCAATACTGAGAAAATGGGTATTGCCTGTTATGAAGTGACATTAGCACAACTGGAAAGACCCCTCATCGACTGCCCCTTTACCCTTCAGCTCAATGGCCTGACGGATGACGGCGGGCATGTGCACGCGCCGCCGCATCCGATGGTTGACCCGAACAAGGTCACCTTGCAATTTGATGGGCTGGACCTTGATGCAAGCCCGTTTGGCATTGAGTCGTCCACGGAGGACAAAGTGGTGGTGGTTCGGTATCCGCTGTCGGAGGTTGCCGGGAGGGTTCAGTTTGAAGTCATAATTGATAGCCCTGAGGGGTTTGTTTGTGCATCGGGATGTTTTACGGAGACCTCCCATAAATTTATTCATAATGTGGATGTTGGGATGAGTGGGTTGACCAATATGACTTCAGCCAACGAAAACCACTGGCGATTTGGCGGGGGTCTTCCGGGCCACCCGAATCCCTTTTATCTGCAGGCAACCGCGTCGGGTCCCATTGATCTCGTTGCTATAAATTACGCCACAATGGCCTGTGAAAAACGGGAACAGGAGTTTGGGATACAGTTTGAATCAAAGTTTGAATGTCAACAAGCCATAGGCGGCGAAGAGATTCCACGGCTCTTTTCCGCAAGCTTGAAGAAAGGTGGACTCTTTGATCTCGACCAGAACTGGGAAGCACCTTATCAATTCCACCGGCGCGGTCTCAATGTTGAAATCGAACCGGAAGTAGATCTTTGTACGCAATCTTCCGATATAGACTTTCCGTGTACGGATGAAGTTCCTGGGAGGAAACCTGTCTTAGTAAACACATTGAATATGATAATGGGCCAGAACGGTTGGTTTCCTGCTAACGACCCTAGTTTCAATCTCTGTCCGGCTTGCCTTGGGTTTTATTTTGCGGAGGGAACACGATGAAGAAGGCAATTTATCAGGGAATTAGGATTATGTGTTTGTCGTGGTGCAGCATCTGGCCAAATCTTGGTTTTGCTCAAAGCTCACTAATAAACGACGTTCAGGTCAACGCGACTACAGAGCTTGATGTCACGACAGGCATTGTTACTTACCAGTATGTCGTTACCAATGGCGCTGAAAACCATCATGATATCGGAATCATTCGTGTTGACATTACTCGGCAGGTGGGAAGTTTTCAACCGACTGAGGAAGGACTGGTCCATGAAGGTCTGCATCTTAGGGAAACTGGGGAAGAAAAAGTAGCATTACTGCGAGAAAGAGGGATCGAGATCATCCCGGTTGGAATTAGTTCGTTATCACAATCCCAGAGCCAGGTGCTGTGGGTTGGCGACATCGGACCACGAGGGCACGCAACTTGGCTTAACTTAGGTGCTCGCTTTCACCCTGGAGAGTCTACCTCAGGTTTTAAGATGTCAAGCCACGGCGTGCCCGGGATTCGGGCCTTCACAGCGCTGGCCGAACATGCACCAGAAGAATTTCCGGCCACGGAAGATGACGCAATCATAGGGGCCTTTGTCGATTCGCTCGTCTTCCGCACCGAGACCCTCGGCCCCGCGGCCGTGGCCCCCGGCTCCTTCGGCCACTGGGATCACCTGCGGGACGAACTCAAGCGGGCCGTTGACTTAGGCTGGATAACGGATGTTGCCCTGTCCAATGTCCTGGTCGCTCAATTGGCCAACGCCCGTGAGGCAATGGATGCTCGCGACGGCACCCTGGCCAAAACCCGGCTGCAGCCCCTTCTGGACACCCTGGCCCAATCGCTCCTGAGTCAGCGTCGTCAAGAGGCGCATGACCTGGTCTTATTGAATGTACAGAGCCTGATTCAAAACACCGAAAACACGCCCATTCCCCTTGAGCCGCAGGCGACCCTCATCCCCAAAGATCAACAGTTGACTCTCGGACAGCAATATACCTTGACGGCCACCTTGATCAACCTGGCAGATAACCAGCCGATTAGCGGTTTCCCTTTAACTTTTGAGGTCGTCGAAGGGCCGCATGTTGGGATGCGTTTCGATGGCACCACCGATCTGCAAGGGAAGATCAACATCAGTTTTACAGGGGAGGTTGTTGGCCGAGACCGAATCCGTCTGTTACAGGAAGGGGAACTCATTACGGATTTCGGCGAGGCCAAGGTCGAATGGACGGGCGGACCCGACCTGGTGGTTCCCTTTTTTATCCCGCCGGTATTATTAGGTGAGGGCGGGGGAACCCTCTTTGTGACCGAGCGGACCGCCAATCTCGGCAACGTCGCCTCCGCCCCCTCGATTACCCGTTATTTTCTCTCCACACAGGAGCCGGTCGATCCGAGCACCGCCCGAGTGATTGGAGAGCGTTCGGTCCCGCAGTTGGAACCCGGCGGGGCGCAAGGCGAGACCTCCCCCCTGCAATTTATCCTGCCGAGCGATCTGCCCTCAGGGCACTATTTTATGGCGGCCTGCGCCGATGCCCCTGCCGTGGTGGTGGAACTGAACGAAGAGAATAACTGCTCCTTTAACGATGTCCCTGGGAAGACCTTTGTTGTGCCGATGGGAATGGTTTCCAATCTCCCCCCCGATTGCAGCAAAGCTTTCCCCAGCGTCACCCGATTATGGCCCCCCAACCATAAACTGGCAACCGTCACCATCCAAGGGGCGACCGACTCGGAAAACGATCCGATCCAGATCCGCGTAACTCGTATCACGCAGGATGAGCCGGTGAACGGCTTGGGCGACGGCGATACCGGCCCGGATGGTTTTGGACTTGGATCAGCCCAGGCGCAGGTGCGGGCGGAACGCTCCGGGACTGGGAATGGGCGGGTCTATGCCGTCGCCTTCACGGCCGAGGATGGCCAGGGAGGAAGCTGCAACGGGAATGTTCAGGTGGGGGTCCCGCATGACCAGGGAAAGGGGGCGACTCCAATAAATGACGGACAGAAATTTGATTCGACCCTTCCTTGAACACACACGCCCTCCTCTTCGCCTACCATTGGCTTGAGCCGGTCCGCTTCGTGGTGGCCGACGCCCGTGCCCAATACAAGGGATCCGGTACGATCAATGGAACTGGAAAATTCGGTTTCATACTTACTGTCATCGATGCCCAGCTCACACCCAGCACAGACGTGGATCTGTTCCGAATCAAGATCTGGTCCATGGCCAATGGCAATGGGCTCGTTTATGACAATAAAATGGGCGGTGGCGATAACGACGATCCGACCACGGCGATCGGAGGAGGCGCGATCATGATACATAAGAAGTAAAAGCGTATCGCCGAAGATCAATAAACCTGGGTGGCCAAAGAGCCACCCAGGACGTATTTTCTTGACCGATGCGGCCTGCATTCGATAAAACAAAGAGCCACGCGCCAAATCATTTCATTTTGAAGGGCACTCACTCCCATGGCCAGCGTCATTCCAGATCGGCGGGACACACTTTTCGGGCGCGAACCCGATATCGTCTTTCTGTTAAAACGGGTCGAATCGCGGGGCATCACGGCGCTCGCCGCCCGGCCCATGATGGGAAAAACCTGGACCCTCCTCGAAACCCTCCGCCGCCTGCGGGTGGAAAAAACCTGCATCGCCGGTTATCACGAATCCAAGGGGGCCGAGTCGAGCCACCTGCTTTACGCCGTTTCCGATCTATACACCCACTGGCTCGCGGACAGTAGTTTCCGGGCGCAGGCCCTTTCACTATGGGAGCGGAATAAGGACAACCTCATCCCCAAGGTCGGTCAGGCCATCGGACTTCTATTTAAAGAAATCGCATCGCTCACCCAATTTGCCCCCGATGAAATCGGCAACCGCGTTCAAAGCGCTTTTGACGGCCTGGCGGCGGCGCAGGTGGATTTGAAGCAAGGCGGCTTGCAACTGCCCGCGCTCGACTACGATCAGGCGCGGGACCTGACAAACCTCGTGGCGACGTTCAGCGGAAAAAAAGTGGTGCTGGTCTTGGACGCCTGGGAAAAATCGCAGAGCTTAAAGGCCGAGCACGATATATTGGAAGCCTTTGTGAAACATCCCGAAGACTGGCCGCAGGCCCATCTTTTTCTGGGCATCCGCCAGCCGGAAGTCGGAAGTGGAGATCGAGAAGACGCCGCCTTCCTCCGGGCCAAGGACCTCAATAAACTTTCCGCCGAAGTCCTCATTCACCGCTTACCAGACATGCACCTCGATCGCGGCGAAGACGGCCGAATGCTCGCGCACCTGCGCGCCTCGGTGCCCGCGCTTAAAAATGTGGATGACGCCGCCAGCCTCCATCTCGTCGCGGGCTTTCCCGGCGTGCTCGACCGCTGGCTGAGCCCCTCAAACCGCGAGGCCATGCAGGGGACCGAAGACCTGGCGCAACAGGCCCACGACGCGCAGGATGACCGCTACCGGGAGTTCGATGACCTCTTGCCGCGCTTATCCGGGCCGGAAAGAGCCTTTTGCGCCCGGCTCGCCTTTCTGCCGCGCCTGGACCCAGGGATCTGGGAGTCGCTTCAGGCCCTGCTGCTGGCTCCGAATGAAGGACACATCAACGAAAGCATGATAGACACCCTCCGGGGCCGGGGCGTTCTTGAGCCCTCGGCCGACTATCCCAGCTACGGCCACGACACCCGTCATGCGGCAGCCGCCCGCTGGTTTATAACCCAGCATCGACCCCTCATCAAGCGGGAAGGCGTGCGAATGATTTGGGCAATGGCGGAAACAATCGACCGCGTCAGCGAAAAGCAACGCGCTGCAATCACGACCCTGGCGGCATGCGGGGAGATCGCCGAAGGGCTGTAGCTCGACGCGGCCACACGGGTCTTGTGCGGCTGCGGACTTTCCCTCTTCGGCGAAAACACGCAGAACCTCAGATCCGGATTCCTGGACGACTGCATGGCCGCCCTGAATAAAAACAGCGGGGTCACCCCCTTAATCGCTCTTGCCCTCATCAACCGTGGGGTGGCAAAAGGAGAGTCGGACGATTCGGCAAGCGCCACCGCGGACTTCGATACGGTCTTAGAACTCCCCCAGCTTCCTCCTGGATTGATCGCACTTGCATATTTCAATCGCGGGATTTCAAAAAACCGAATGAACAAATTAAACAATAGGCCGGAGGAAATTGAGGACTACAGCAAAGTCATCTCCCTGCCTGGCGCACCCCCAGAATTCATCGAAAAAGCCCTCTACAACCGAGGGAATGTAAAAAAAAGGGAAGGCGATACAAGGGGGGCCATTGAAGACCACAGCAAGGTCATTGACAACCCCAGTGCTTCCCCAGAAGCGATTGCGAAGGCCCTCCAAAGCCGAGGGGGGACACACTTTGATTTAGGCCATCGCGGTAAGGCGATTGAAGATGCCACCGCCCTCATTGTCCTTCCCGGTGCCCCACTTAAATTGATTGCAGATGCCTTACGGAACCGCGGGGGGACTAAAGGAGTGTTGGGCGATTCGGCGGGGGCGCTGAATGATCTGAATGAAGCCCTGAAACGCTACACCGAACTGGGCCGGAAGGAAGACCAAGATCGTGTAAAACAAGCCATCGCTGATTTTAAAGACAAGTTTAAATCGCGCTGATCTTGATTTCACCCCCTCTAGTCACATTTGTGTTTTAGGGCAAAATAGCGCAGCCACAATTAAAAATGACCGAATACGGTTCTCGGACTGGATAAAAACGTGGGTTTAGAAACTGGCTTTCGGGAAGGAATAAGGCAGAGGGAAATCGCCTCCGACGCTATTTTGGATGTGCACTAAAACAAGATCATGTCGCCTTCGGATTGGACTTGTTCTTCGAGTACCGCCAATTGCAGGTTCCGATTTAAATCCCAATTGGCGTCGACCCATGTACAGCAGCGACCAAATTCCGACGTGTACATGTAATGTTTTACCTGGTTTGATTCGGAGCCGATCTGAAGCCTTATGCCATGCAAAACCTTCGGCAATTGCAAATTAATTTCTAGGCCATAAGGAAGCAATGCATTTTTCAATCGTCCCAAGAGTTGGTTGACAATTTCACCGAGCCAGCCCTCGGATAAATAGGTTTCGCTTTCGTCATATTCTGCTTTTAGGATGGACTGCTCTGTCGCAAAACCGACTGTGCCGACGAGACCTTCATCCCCGGAAAATCCGATCAAGGCGATTAAATCGTAAACCGGCCGGTCAACCCTCGCTTCCGTGAGATGAATACGGCTTTGCGCTAAAACGCTTCGCGTCGCGAAGGGGAGGGTTTCGTTTATGACTTCGGCTATTGTTTTCATCCGCATTAGGGAAATGGAGTGTGCCCATTTCTCTCGATCGCCTCCTTATTTTAAAATTAAAAAAAATGCCCATCCTCGCACGATAAGAGAAATGGGCAAAAAATAAACCCTTTCGGCATCCCCGCTACCCCCAGTAGGGCCGGTGGCTTTGCGTCCTCACCTTACGATGACTTTGCCATTATCGCTTGGTTATATGTTTTATCTTCCTTATTTGTAATCCTAGCAGATAGTAAAGATCCGTCAAGGGGCTTCGTATCTTGGTTTTAATCGTGATCCTTCAAGCGTTATACGATGACGCCGTCGATCGAAATCCAAGGCATCCCTCCTCAGGTGCGGTGGCTTCCGTCCTCTGGATTAAAGCGGAAGCGGCGCCCCCCAAGGGCTGTCGGCGCGATAAAGCAGGGAAAAGGGGTCTAGGACGCCAACAAATTCGACCCATTTATAAGGGGAAAATCATTGGATACCCGGATTTTTATCGCCGATATAAAAAAAGCGTCAACCCCATCCCCACCCCGATTTCGGTTTGATTACAAGGGGGGGATGGTGTATCCTTTCTGTTACTTTATACGACATATTTGAGGATGGGCTTATGAAACAAATTGAAGCAAGCGTTCGAGAAAAAGTCCTTCAAGAAATCGAAAACTTCGGTCTTCAGGTTTCCCGGTATCAAAACAAGGAGATTCCGGAGGATAAATTTAAGCGATACCGCCTGCAAAACGGCATTTACGGCCAACGCCAGCCCGGCGCTCAGATGGTTCGGGTTAAAATTCCCACGGGCTTGCTTGATGCCGAAAAACTGCGCTGCCTCGCCAATATCGCCGAAAACTATGCCACCGGCATCGGCCACGTCACCACGCGGCAAGATATCCAATTCCATTATGTTGCGCTCGAAAATGTCACAAAAGTCATGACGGAGCTTCTGGACGTGGGACTCACCACCCGTGAAGCCTGCGGGAATACGGTGCGGAATGTCACCGCCTGCCATCTGGCGGGAATTTGCGCAACGGAGCTTTTCGATGTCTCCGAAATCGCGGAAAAAGTCGCTTACTTTTTGCTTTGGAATCCCATTAACCAAGATCTGCCGCGTAAATTTAAGATTTCTTTCTCGGGATGCACGAGCGAGTGCGGCTTAGCGGCCATTCACGACATCGGCTTTGTTGCGGCCAGCCGGATTGCAAGCGGCAAAACGGAGTGCGGATTTAAAGTCTTCGTGGGCGGCGGGCTGGGATCGCATCCCAAACTCGCCCAACTTTATACCGATTTTCTCCCGATGGATGAGGTGCTCCCCCTATGCGAGGGCCTGCTCCGGGTCTTCGATACCCATGGTAACCGACGCAACAAGAGCAAGGCGCGGATGAAATTTCTCCTCGAAAATTGGGGCATGGACGAATTTAAAGAAAAGGTCAAAGAAGCCCTGGCCCAGATCGCGGACAATGGTCAAACTTTTCCTCAGTTGCCGCGTCCCGTTTTAAAAGAGAAAACCCAAGCCCTGCCGGTGATTTCATCAAGCAACGGCAATGCCCCCGTGGACGCACACTTTAAGCAATGGCGCAACACCAATGTTATTCCGCAACCCAACGGCAGCGCCGCAGTCCAAATCAAATTGCGGCTGGGCGACATTACAGCGGCCCAGTTTAGGGGCCTTGCGGACATCGTGGATCGCTTTTCCACGGAGGGCGCGCGCACAACGCATCAACAAAATATCATCCTCCATCGCGTCGACTCGGATCGCCTGCAAAGCCTCTACGAAGCCTTGGGTGCGGTCGGACTCGCCGCCGCGGGAGCGGAGCGCATCGTGGATGTCATTGCGTGTCCGGGGGCCGACACCTGCCAGCTTGCTTTGACGAATTCAATGGGCGTCGGTGGGGCCATCGCAGACAAATTCGCGACGGACCTCCCCGCTTTTGAGGATCTGGAAGGCGTGCGCGTCCGTATTTCGGGCTGCCCCAATTCCTGCGGCCACCACCATATCGCGGGCATCGGCCTGCATGGGGTCGCCAAAAAGGTCAATGGAAAGCTCGCCCCCCACTATCAATTTCATCTCGGCGGCGGGGTCAATGCGGATCAATCGGCGCTTGGAAAATCGAAGATTAAAATCCCGGCGAAAAACATCCCTTCCGCGATTATGGAACTCATCGGCCTCTTTCGCGAAAACCGGCAAGACGGGGAAAACTTCAATCAGTTTGTCGATCGTTACGGCCGCGACACCCTGGGCAAAAAACTGGAGGCTTATACGCACTTGCCTTCGCCCGAAGAAGCCCCGGACATGTATTGGGATTATAAAGAGGACCACAAGGATTTTTCGCTCGATGAAATCGGTCCCGGAGAATGTTCCGGCACGGTCATCGATATGATCGAATTCGGCCTTCGCAAGGCGGCGGAAACCATTGCGAAAGCCGCGCAGGTAAGCGAGCGGGCGGATTACGCCGGGGCGGCGGCGCTCATTAAAGAGGCCATCCTCTTGGATTGCAGGGCCCTGCTCTATACCTACGGGACCGACTCGCCGCACGATGACCAGATTTTGAAGGAGTTTCAGCAAAAACTGGTGGAGCAGGCCAGGGTGAGCGAGCGCTTCGAAACCTTCACGGAAGATCTCGGGAAATGGGCCGATTTCGGTGAAAACGCCGAAACGCTCCGCCCCTTTCTGGAGGAAGGCTTAGCCTTCGTCGAAGAATGCCAAGAGGCCTACGACCGTATCGACGCCAAAATGAAACTGCAAAAAATTAAAGCGTCTTAATTCATCCGTCTTAATTCATCAACGCGTGAGGCGAAAATGGAACAAGGAAAAAAACCGGATGTCTTTCTCGACCTTTCGGGGGTGATGTGCCCGATGAACTTTGTGAAGACAAAACTACAACTCGAAGAAATGGAATCGGGACAGATTCTTGAAGTGATTCTGGACGACGGCGATCCCGTGAAAAACGTGCCCAGAAGCGTCAAGGCCGAAGGCCATAAAATATTGGAATTAACGGAAATGCCGGACGGGCATCACAGACTGGTCATCGAAAACGTTGCTTAGATATTTAAAACGATCCCTCCCTTCAGCCCAGGGCGAGTCTTCCTGGGCTGTTTCTTTGTTTTTCTGCGATTTTAAAAATTGCACGATGATCCCGCCCTCACTCGCAAAGAAAGACCTCAGCTAAAAAAGAATAACGCGATGATCTCCCTCATTAATGTTACGAAGCGAATCGGCGGCCGCACTCTTTTTGAAAAGGCCACCCTCCAGTTTACGGCCAAAGACCGTATCGCGCTCATCGGGAATAACGGCGCGGGGAAAACGACCTTTCTTGAAATCGTTGCCTGCGAGGCCAAACCCGATGAAGGAGAGGTGGTCGTCTCCAAATCCGTCGTTGTGGGCTACCTTCGGCAGGAGATCGCCGACATGAAAGGGCAGACGGTATTGGAGGAGGTCCTCTCCGGCTGCGCCGAGATCCATCGCCTCGAAAAAGAAATGGCGCAACTCGAACTTGAGATCGCCGAGGCCGCAAATGTAGAAGAGAAAAGCCGTTTAGGGATTCGCTACGCCAATCTTCAGGCCAGCTTCGAAGCGAAGGGCGGCTACCAAATCGAATCCCAAGCCCTGACGATATTAGGCGGCCTGGGCTTTAGCGAAACGGCGATTCTCGGAAAACCAAAACATCTGAGTGGCGGCTGGCGTATGCGCGTGTCTCTGGCCAAACTGCTCTTATCTCAGCCCGAAATCCTGCTCTTGGACGAGCCCTCCAATCATTTGGATTTGGCCTCGGTGATTTGGCTGGAAGGTTTTCTCAAGGCCTATAAGGGCGGGATTTTGTTTATCTCGCATGATCGATCGTTCATCAACGCCCTGGCGAACCGTGTAGTGGAGATCGAACACGGGAAACTGAATAATTATGCGGGAGATTACGATCGCTTCCTGGCCGCGAAGGCGGAATCGGCCGACATCGTACAAGCCACTTTCGAAAACCAACAGAAGAAAATCGACCAGACCCAACGTTTTATCGATCGCTTTAGAGCCAAGGCCACGAAGGCGAAGCAGGTGCAAAGCCGCGTGCGGCAACTCGAAAAAATAGAACGCGTCGCGCCCCTTCAGGAAGACAAAAAGGTCCGGTTTTCTTTCCCGCAGCCGGAAAAGGGAAACCGAGAAGTCATCATCCTCAAAAACATTGCGAAGGCCTATGGTTCGAAAACGGTTTTTGAGGACTTCGACCTCACCTTGGAACACGGTGATCGGGTCGCGCTCGTCGGACCCAACGGCGCGGGCAAATCGACTCTCATTAAAATCATGGCCGGGACGCTTGAAATCGATCGGGGAAGCCGCCGGGTCGGCAGCCGGATTACTCAATCTTACTACAGTCAGCATCAATTGGAAACCCTGAATCCCAACAATACTCCCTTGCAGGAAATCCAGGCCATGGCCCCCGAGGGGACACCCGCCTTTCTACGCGGCATTCTCGGCGCCTTTTTGTTTAAAGGGGACGACGTCTTTAAAAAAGTGTCGGTTTTAAGCGGCGGAGAAAAGAGCCGCTTGGCCCTGGCGAAAATGTTGGTGCGCCCCGCGAATTTTATCTTGTTGGACGAGCCCACGAACCATCTCGACATCCCTTCGAGAAATGCTCTGGAGTCCGCCTTGAAAAACTATAGCGGAACGCTCTGCTTCATTACGCACGACCGGCATTTGATCCGACAAGCGGCGAATACGATTATCGAGATCGACCCAGGCAAGGCGACGCTTTATCGCGGAGACTATGACCATTATCTTTATAAAAAAGAGGAGCAGGCCGCTGCATCAAAAAATGGCGCCAAGGAAACGGCACGCGGGAAAATGGCAGCCGCCGAATCCAAGACGGGGGAAAGAAAACAGAAATCAAAGGAACAACGCCGCCTAGATGCCGAATCTCGGAATCAAAGTCATCGGACACTACAGACCTTAAAGAAAAAAATAGCGACGCTGGAAGAGCGCTTGGATAAAAAATCAAAGGAATATGCGGTGTGCGTCGCTGCGCTGTCGAATCAATCGATCTACGATGAAAAAGATCGTTTTTACGAGGTGATGGAGCGGCATAATAAACTCAAGGCGGAGATCGAACAGGAGACGGCCCTATGGGAGACGCTTTCACTCGAACTGGATGCCCTCTCGCTCGAGCCCTCAGCACCACAATAGCCTGCCTACTTATTGCGCCTCTCGATGCGTATGTGCCGGCACAATTCGAAAGGGGTAGACAATGGGCCAATGCGGTCCTCTAAAACAATAGGGGTCCGGATAAAGGTCGTAGGCATAAGGGCGGTAACCATACCAGCACGAGGGGGGATAAAAGTAGATGTCCTCTCTGGCATAGCTCGGCCGCTTTTTCCACAGATGGACATAAGAGGCCAAAACAACAGGATAGCGGTATTCCAACTCGCCGATCATCTCCTTTCGCTCTTCGGTGATCTCGCCCACGATCGTTACCTCCCGGCCTTTTTCGTAAACGGCTGGATCGAGAAACAAACTCGGCCGCTCGACAAAAAAACGCCCTTCACTTTCATCTGTGCCAACGGGACGGTCACGGTATCCGAGCGGTTTTTGGAGAATTTCCAATCGGGTCCCTTCGCCATGAGGGACGACCTCGATAAGGGTTCCCCCCCAAAGGACCGTCTTCCCAATCGCCCCACTGGGGTTTTGGCTCACTTCACGAAAACTGAGCTCCGGACTCACACCCGCCTTGAGGTCTTTAGGAATGACAGACCCTAAAGACGCACATCCAGCGAGGGTCGATAAGAGAACGATCCCCAAAAATTCTATCGGACCTTGCTTGAATCTGTTCATCTTTCATCCTCGGTCAATAACAAGTCGCGTGCCGCTGGGAAAAGCGTCTAGGTTATTCTACACTAAATCCGGATCGACAGGATAGGGATGGGCGAGGAAGCGGGTCCCCCGCTGAAGCGCGAAAATGTGAGGACTGAGGCCTTTGATGATCCGCACTGATGCGGAGCGCATCCGGGACATGGGCTCTATCTAAACGACACGGGCAAGAATGTCTTTTATTAACCGGTGGAAGGGATACGCCTTCACAAGGGCGATTAAGCGGATTTTATTTCTTTTTCCCGCTCGTATAATAGGACGGGTTCCGCCGAACCGTTGATCACCTCTTCGGTGATGACACATTCCTTCACCTGGGGAAGGGACGGGATATCGTACATCAGGTCGAGCATGACCTTTTCGAGGATGGACCGCAGGCCTCTCGCCCCGGTTTTTTGAATGTAGGATTTCTTCGCCACCGCGGCCAGGGCGCCGTCCGTAAATTTCAGCTTGACCTTTTCGAGAGCAAACAACTTTTCGTATTGCTTTACGAGCGCATTTTTCGGCTCGGTCAATATCCGAACCAGGGCCGCTTCGTCGAGATCGTCGAAGGTGGCGATCACCGGAAGGCGCCCGACAAATTCGGGGATTAAGCCGTGGCGGACCAGATCCTTTCCCTGGACTTTCGATAAGAGATCGCCGATTTTTTGCTCGTCTTTGCTTTTGATTTCGGCCCCAAATCCCATCGCCTTTTTACGGAGGCGTTCGCCGATATAGTTCTCCAGGCCGATAAAGGTGCCACCGCAGATAAAAAGGATATTGGTCGTATCGACTTGTATAAATTCTTGGTGCGGATGTTTGCGTCCCCCTTGAGGCGGAATATTGGCAATGGTGCCCTCGATCAATTTGAGTAGGGCTTGTTGGACGCCTTCCCCGGAGACATCGCGGGTGATGGAAGGCGAATCGCTCTTACGGCAGACCTTGTCGATCTCGTCGATATAAACAATGCCCTTTTCCGCCTTCTCCACATCGTAGTCCGAGGCCTGCAGCAGTTTAAGCACGATATTCTCGACGTCCTCGCCGACATAACCCGCCTCGGTCAAGGTCGTCGCATCGGCGATGGTAAACGGCACATCTAAAAGCCGCGCCAAGGTCTGTGCCAGCAGGGTTTTACCCGTCCCCGTGGGGCCGACCATCAAGATGTTGCCTTTTTGTAACTCGACCTCGTCGTTCAAGACATTGGAGGAAACGCGCTTGTAATGATTATGCACGGCGACGGAGAGCACCTTCTTTGCGCGATCCTGGCCGATGACATACTGATCCAATACCTTTTTGATCTCCATCGGTTTGAGCAGGGCCGTCGAACCCACACCCTTCGCTTCTTCCCATTCTTCTGCAATGATGTCGTTGCAAAGATCAACGCATTCGTCACAGATATATACGGTCGGACCGGCGATCAACTTCTTAACTTCGTCGCGGTTCTTCCCGCAAAAGGAACAACGAAGATTTATATCGGTTTTTTCCTGTTTTGACATGCGCTTCTCCTCAGCCCCTTCTTTGGGTCTCAAGCCCTTCTTAAATTCTTATTTTTTTTCTTGATTCGGGGCACGTTCGATCACTTCGTCGACAATACGATAGGTTTTCGCTTCTTCTCCTGACATAAAATAGTCTCTTTCCGTATCCTTTTGAACCTTCTCAAGCGGCTGTTGGGTATGCTTGACGAGGATCTCATTCAAACGTTCCCTAATCTTCAAAATCTCTCGGGCATGAATATCAATATCGCTCGCCTGCCCCTGAAATCCGCCCATAGGCTGATGGATCATCACACGGGCATTCGGGAGCGAAAAGCGTTTTCCGCTTGTCCCCGCCGCAAGAAGAAGGGCGCCCATACTGGCCGCCTGACCGATGCAAATGGTCGAAACCGGAGACTTGATATATTGTATGGTATCGTAGATCGCCAAACCGGAGGTCACCATCCCTCCTGGTGAGTTTATATAGAGACTGATGTCCTTATCCGGATCCTCCGCTTCCAAAAAGAGGAGTTGGGCGATGATCAGGTTGGCGACGTTATCGTCTATACCGGTCCCTAAAAAAATAATCCGATCCTTCAAGAGCCGAGAGTAAATATCGTAGGCGCGCTCGCCACGACTCGATTGTTCAATCACCATTGGTACCAACATCAGGATTTTTCTCCTTTCTCGACAATCTCTTCAAATTTGGACTGGGAAAACACGAGATCGAGCGCTTTTGATTCTCTGATTTGTGACTTCAATCCACTGACTGCCCCTTCTTTTCGATAGAATTTCTGTTTCATTTCAGCAATTGGATAGCCGCGTCTCTTCGCAATGGCCTCGATTTCTTGTTCGACTTCCGTATCGCTAATCTCTATTTTTTCCCGCTTTGAAATTTCACTTAAAATCAGGGCTTCCTTCACCCGACGCTCCGCGAGCGGCGCCAACTCTTTTACCAGGGTTTCCATCTCCTCTTTCTTCGTCCCCGGATTCTGAAAATAATCCATCATGGTGTGAAGTTCATGCGACACCAACGAAGACGGCACCTCGAAAGGGTGCGCCGCGATCAGCCGATCCACCAGGACCTTCTTTTGCTCCTGTTGCTGCTGCGATTCTCTCTGCTTTAAGATCCCAGCCTTCAGGTGTTCTTTATACGCCGCCAGTGTTGGTTGTCCCTGGTCTTTTGCAAACTCGTCGTCGCATGCAGGCAAGACTTTTTTCTTCACCTCAATCACTTCGATACTAAAGTGAATCGACTTCCCGGCGACGGCCTTGTTTTGAAAATCGTCCGGATACGCCACCTCGCAACTCAAGGTGTCTCCCTTTTTTTTGCCCAGGAGTGAGGTCTCGAAGGGCTCCGGAAATGCTTTGGAACCCACCTGCAGGGTATAGCCCTCGCTTTTCCCGCCTTCGACCCCTTGGCCACCAAGAGTCCCTTCAAAATTTATTATAGCATAATCGTTTGAAACAATTGGATAATTTTCGCCGCAGGCCTCAAGCTGACCGTGGGATTCGCGTTCGGCCTCAAGTGCCTTTTCAACATCCGCATCGCTCACGACGATGGCTTTTCGAGGGAGCGAAATATTACTGTAATCGGAAAGCACGATCGAAGGCCGGACTTCAACGGTTGCGGTAAAAGACAAAGGGGCGTTTTTTTTAGCCTCTATATTTTCGAAAGAAGGCATATCCACGGGGAATATGCCGGTTTCTTCGACGGCCTTTTCATAATAATCCGGTATCAGTTTCCGAATAATGTCATCGGTAATGGAGGGACCATATTTTTTTTCGAGGAGGGCGACCGGCACTTTTCCCACGCGAAATCCGGGGACCTTCGCTTTTCGTCTGAGATCGGCATAGGCATGGGTATAAGCCTCCGCAACGACCTCTTGCGGAATCACGATTTTGAGGGATTTTTTTACGGGAGTAATTTCGTCGATTTCGACCTTCATAAAGTCCTTATTTTCTTACAAATCGTGAACACTGTCCTAAAAGCGCCGTATTCTAGCGATGACAAGAATCAATGTCAACCGTAGGTGCTCACACCTGCATTCGATGGCGCAAAAATCGCCCAACGCATCAATTCAAAGCCATCGTACGAGAGGGGGGACTTGAACCCCCACGGGAATTCCCACCAGATCCTAAGTCTGGCGCGTCTACCATTCCGCCACTCTCGCGCAAATGCGACCGCACTTGCAGATCCATTCTAAACCGCCAGATTATAACATGGGGCAGAGGTGAATGAAAGGGAAGCTGGGCTTAAAATTCCAGTTTTCTGAGGCGCTTACGCGGCTCGCCTCCCGATGGACTCCCTTGTAAAATCCTTATAAAAATAGGAGTCTGATCTCGGAAAACCCATCGGGCTACAAATGGACTTTAGGCGGCGGGACCCAATCGAGAAGGACATTGCCCCAAGTAATGCCCCCACCGAAGGCGGAAAGCAGCACCGTGTCCCCCTCCTTCAAGCGCCCTTCTTCAACGGCAACATCCAATGCGATTGGAAGAGAAGAAGAAGAGGTATTACCGTATTGCGGCAGGGTCAGCTGAGCCTTTTGCAAGGGAATCCCACACCGCCTGAACAAGGCCTCCAATATTCTTAAATTGGCTTGATGAAAAATAAAACGATCGATTTGAGGAAGCGCGACGGACGCCTCTTTCAAGAAATCCACTAATGCGCGTTCCATGGTTTTGACCGCCGTACGGAAGAGGTCCTGGCCCGCCATCTTCATGAAATGCCGACCCGCCTTGAGGCCATCGGCATTTAAAGGCTCGCGGGAGCCTCCAGCGGGCAGGGTGATCAATCGATGCCGGCTCCCGTCGGCCCCAATCTTAATTTTTCGTATGCCCCGTTCCCCTTCCGATAAAACCACGGCGCCAGCCCCGTCACCAAATAAAATAGCCGTCGTTTTGTCCTTGGGATCGATGGAACGGGACTTGACCTCCGCCGAGATCACTAAAATGTTTTTCGCCGAGCCGTTTTTGAGGAATTGATCGGCGATAGACAGGCCATAGAGAAATCCGGTGCACGAGCCGTTGATGTCGAAGGCCGGCCCGGAAGAGACCGAAAGCCCCTTTTGCACCAAACAAGCCGTGGAGGGGAAGTACATATCGGACGATGAAGTGGTGACGAGAATGAGATCGATTTCTGTCGATTCGAGTCCGGCGGACGCCAAAGCCTTTTTCGCCGCCGAAAGGGCAAGACTCGCCGTCGTTTCTTCCGCATCGACCCAATATCGAAGGGAGATACCCGTCTTTTTCTCGATTTCCTTCTCGCTGATCCCGAGAACGTCCGAAAGCGCCGCATTCGTAATCGCCCGCTTCGGCAGTGCGCGGCCAGTGCCTACAATTGTCGATACCATGGGTCCCGGAGTATAAAAGCCGCACCGACGTGGTGTCAATCAAGCCCCAAGCCCACGCGCTCGGGCTGTATTGTCGACCCATGCAACAGATCCTTGCGATTTAAACTGATATCTGTTATCTATAAATTTATTTGGAGAACGCCCCTATGTTTCGAATGGGCCCCGTCGGCCACGCCTTGATTGTTGCCTCAATCGTTTTTTCCGGATGCGCCGGAACCGAAGAAAAATCGGAGCTCTTATCTCTTTTAGGCGTCGACGAAAAGATCGTCGACGCCAACGAGCCGGGCGCGGACAATACCTACGACGCCATCACGCTTCTGAAACGCGGCGAGGCCTACTTTGTAAAGGGCGACTACATCGAGGCCGTCTCGGAGTTCGAACGCTTTCTCTCGCTGCACCCCTTCCACCGGATGGCCGCTTTTTCGCAATACAAAGTGGCGATGAGTTACTACAACCAAATCAATTCCATCGACCGCGACCCGGCCCCCATGGAAAAGGCGATGGCCTCCTTTCAAAAAGGGGTCTCGCAATTCCCCCAGTCCCTCTACATTGAAGAGTCCCAGGAAAAAATAAGCGAACTCAAGCAAAGACAAGACGCGCACCAACTGACCATCGGCCGCTTCTATTACAGAACAAAAGCCTATCCGGCGGCGATCGCCCGCTTCGAAAAAATTTTAGCCCGATCAGGCGAGGGGCCCCTGGCCGAGGAAACGCTCTATATGCTTGGGCTGGCTTATGCCAATAATGGCGACGAAGACGGCGCGCTCAGAACCTTTCGGCAATTACTCGAAAAATTTCCCGCCTCCGAATTGGCCTCCAAAATCCGGAAGCGGCACCCCAAAATAGAGATCCCCGCACTCCCTTCGTGAACAGCCCAACGACAGCATACTCTCCCCTCTCTATCGACTTAAGCGGCCCTTCCGTCCTCGAGGTCGGTGGCGGAAAAGTCGCCGAGAGAAAAATAGCCCGGCGCCTCGATGCGGGGGCTGCGGTCACCGTCATGAGCCCGCGTTTCACCCTTAGCATCGCGGAGTGGATTAAAGATAAAACGATCTCGGGATGCGAACGCCCCTTCCGTCATGGCGATTTACAAGAGGCCGTCCTCGTCTTTGCCGGCACCGATGTGACGCAAGTCAATCGGGCTGGAGTCGGAGAGGCCCTTGAAAGGAAAATCCTCGTCAATGTTGTCGATCCATCCGCGCCTGGGGATTTCGTCGTGCCCGCCGTGTTCACCGCAAAGGAGGTCATGGTCTCCGTCTCCAGCCATGGAAAATCTCCTGCCCTGTCCATCCAAATTCGCGACCGGCACAAACGATTATTAGACAATGACGCAGACAATGACCCAAAGGGTAAAACGGAAACGTAAATAGATGCCTAAAAATACGGAGACTCAAAAGACAAAGATTCAAAGCCTGGCCGCCCTTCAAAAGACGGTCCTAAGCCTCCGGCGCCAAGACAAGCGCTGCGTGTTCACGAACGGCTGTTTCGACTTAATCCATGTCGGACACGTCCGCTATCTCAGCGCCGCCCGCGCCCTCGGCGATGTCCTAATCGTCGGGGTCAACGCCGACCGATCGGTCCGCCGCCTCAAAGGACCGTCGCGGCCCATCGTCCCGCAGCGGGAAAGGCTTGAAATTCTCTCCGCCTTTTGGTTTGTCGATTACCTCATCTTGTTCGCTGGCCAAACACCCCTCCGCTTGATCACTGCTCTAAAGCCGGATATCCTGGTGAAAGGCGGCGATTGGCCCCTCGATCAAATTGTGGGCCGCGAGGCGGTCGAAAAGCAGGGCGGGCAAGTCGTCCGGATCAAGACCGTCCCCGGCGCCTCGACGACTTCGATTATCGAACGCGTGTTAAAAAATGTCGAGCAAACAAAATGAAGATCGACCAGCAGGAATATAGCCCCTTCGCCCCCGTTTTCAAGGCGATTGAAAACGGGGCGCGCAAGCTCAAAATCAGCGGCCTTTCTGGTTCGTCGCAGGCTTTTTTTCTAGCGAGGCTCGCAAAAGCAGGGTCTGCCTTTTGCGTCGTCGCGTCATCCTATGAAGCGGCGGAGCGCCTTTTCGAAGAAATCCGCTTCTTTATGCATCTCGATCGCGAAGACGCGGCCCTCGGGCCGGAGCCCCTGTTTTTTCCACCCTGGGACATCCTGCCCTACGAACCTTCCACCCCCCGGCCCGATTGGATTGCCACGCGTATGACCACGCTGCACCGCCTGGCCCTCTCCGAGGGGCATTGCGTCGTAACCACCCTCGATGCCTTCTTGCAACGCGTGGTCTCCAAGGCCTTTCTCCTCGACCGGACGCAAACGCTAAAGCGTGGGGAAAGCCGTTCGAGGGAAGGGCTTGTTGAGCGACTCTACCAGAGTGGGTACGAAGTCTGCGGGGCGGTTGAAAATCCCGGCGAGATCGCCCTGCGCGGCGGCATTATCGATCTATTTCCACCCAGCTCCGAACGGCCTGTGCGCATCGAATTTTTCGGCGATACCATCGAATCGATCCGCGCCTTCGATCTCGAAACGCAACGCTCGCTGCAAGAGCTTCAATCGGTGGAAATTATTTTAGGCCGAGAAAACATATTCGATCCCAACTACCGCCGCGTCCCCTTTTCGGACTATCTCCCCAAAAATGCCCTCCTCGTTATGGACGAACCGGAAGGTTTAATCCGCAGCGGCACACGCTACTTGGAGGAAGTCAAAGAGGCCTCCCTGTTTGCCTTGCGCAGAAACCCAAGTTATCCGAAAGCGCAAGAGCTTTATCTGCCGATCGCCCATCTCATCGACAGCGGCGCGGGTCGAAGCGTGATCGATTTGGAGTCGCTTTACCTCAGAGCGGAAAAAGGGGCCCTGAGATTCACCTTCGAAAACCGCTCCGCCGCCGCATTGGGCTTCAATCGCTTAGGTCATAGTTTCTCCGAAGCCAGCGAAAGACTAGAGCATCTTCGGCAAGAACGTCTCGTCGTCTTGGCCGTCAAAAATCAAAACCAGTTGGAGCGTTTTGGGCGCCTGCTTTCGGATCACGACATCCCCTGGGGCCTGGGCCCTGGGCCCTGGGGAAAGACGGACGAAAGCGGGGAGCTTACGCTCCAAGCGCCCGCGCCGGTGCTTCTGACTGTCGGCGCCCTTTCGGAAGGCTTTTTTCTCGCACAGTCGGGGATTGTCTTTTTAACCGAAGAAGACCTCTTGGGCCTCAGAAAAGGAGGCCCGCATCACCGCCACACGACCCGCTCGACCGCCTCGGCGAAAGACGAAAAACAATCCGGTTTTCTGACCGCTTTCGAAGATTTAAAACCCGGCGATACCGTGATCCACCTCGACCATGGCATCGGGCGATATCTCGGATTAAAACGGCTGCGGATAAGGCAGCAAGAGAGAGACCTAGGCTACGAGACCGATTTTATGGTTCTGGAATACGCCGGAGGAGACAAAATCTATGTGCCGCTCGATTCCTTCCACCTCGTCCAACGCTATGTGGGATTGGAAGGCGCCGCACCGAGGCTCGACCGCTTGGGCGGCAGCCGCTGGACCAAAGCCAAGGAGAAGGTTCGGGGCGAAATCAAAATCATGACCCAGGAACTGCTCGAGCTCTACGCGCAACGCGAAGTGGTGGAAGGCCATGCCTTCGAGATCCCAAACGCCGATGCGGAAGAATTCGCCGCAGGCTTTGAATACGACGAAACCCCTGACCAACTCCGAACAATCGAGGAAGTGGCCGAGGACATGAGAAAACCCAAACCGATGGACCGCCTGGTCTGCGGCGATGTGGGCTACGGAAAAACGGAAGTCGCCATGCGGGCGGCCTTTCAGGCCGTCATGAACAACATGCAGGCGGCGGTGATTGTCCCCACCACCCTCTTGGCGCATCAGCACTATCACAGCTTTCAGGAACGCTTTTCTCCTTTCCCAATCCGGGTCGCGGTGATCAGCCGTTTTCTTTCGCGGGCAGAACAGCGCGCGGTCTTGGCCGATTTAAAAAAAGGCGTGGTCGACATCCTCATCGGCACACACCGGATGCTTCAGAAAGACGTGGTCTTCCACGCGCTCGGCCTCATCGTCATCGACGAAGAACACCGCTTCGGGGTGCGGCATAAAGAGCGCTTAAAGCAGATGCGAAAGGAAGTGGACGTGCTCACCCTCACAGCCACCCCAATCCCCAGAACTTTGCAGATGGCCTTCGCCAAGGTCCGAAATCTTTCGATCATCGAAACCCCGCCCACCGACCGGCTGGCCATCCGGACCATCATGGCCCCTTTTGACCCGGCGATTATCCGCGAAGCGGTCTTCCGCGAATTGGTGCGCGGCGGCCAGATTTTTTTCCTGCACAATCGCGTCCACAATATCGAACAGATCGGGAAGTTCCTTGCCGAGTTGCTGCCCGAGGCGAAGATTGGTATCGCCCACGGTCAGATGCCCGAAAAGGCCCTGGAAGCGGTCATGATGAAATTTCTGAACAAGGAGTACAACTTACTGTTAACGACGACGATTATCGAATCGGGGATCGACATCCCCTCGGCGAACACCATCTTCATCAATAACGCCGAGCGCTTCGGTCTTTCGGAGCTGTATCAACTTCGCGGGCGTGTCGGACGTTCGGGCGAACAGGCCTATGCCTACCTGCTCGTGCAGGAAGAGCGGGTACTCACGACGGAGGCTCGCCAGCGCCTGCAGGCCATTCAAGAATTCACCGAGCTGGGCGCAGGCTTTCGTGTCGCCGCCCGCGACCTCGAAATCCGCGGCGCGGGAAGCCTACTGGGCCGGGAGCAATCGGGGCAAATCGCGGCGGTCGGATTTGAACTCTATCTGGAAATGATCAACGAGCTGGTCCAAGAACTCAAAGGGGCGCCCCTCGAAAAGGAGATCGAACCCAACCTGCATTTTCGGATCTCGGCCTTTATCCCTGAGGATTATATCCCCGACACCGAGCAGCGCCTTGCCGTTTATAAACGTCTCTCTCGTTGCGGAACGCTTCAAGACATCGAGGCCATCCGATCGGAATTTGAAGACCGTTACGGGGCCCTGCCCGTCCCCGTGCTTCAGCTCCTGCAAATCATTCAACTCAAGGACTTGGCGAAGGCCCTCAAAATAGACAAGGTGGAAGAGCGGGTAAAGAGCGTCCACTTTTCTTTCGATCCCGCGATGCCGCCACCCGATGCCGTCCTGCAACGGCTTTTGGATAAATATCAGGAAAAAATTCGTTTCGATTCGCCCTTTTCCTTCGAGCTGTCCTTGCGTAGCGGCGCTTGGGAAGACATTTATCTCGAGACCGCCCTTTGCCTTAAAGTGATGCAGACAGAAGACCTATGAAGAGATGGACCGCTATCTTTTTTCTATTGACCTTTTTGTGGCCTCTGGGCTGTTCGCCGAAAGAGAAGGCGGGCATGAATGCCAGCCTTGCGGTGGTGAATAAGGAACCGATTACCGTCGGGGAGCTCCTGGCCCTTTCCCCGGAGGAAGGGGAGGATCGTGAAATCAAGAGCCAGAGTACGACGGAGGAGCGGGCCGCATTGCATCGGGCGCTTTTGGACCAGCTCATCGAAAGGAAGATGCTGCTTCAAGAAGCGAAGCGCCTCAAGATTCAAATTTCAAATGCGGAACTGACCGCCAAAATATCAGAATTGAAAGCGGCCATGGACGAACAAGCGGCCGCCAATTTGATGCGCGAGGGAGAAGAGGCCACGCTCAAGGCCTTCGAAGAGGCGACAAGGACCACACTATTAATCGAAAAACTCCTCAGTCAACTTCCGGTTCAAGATCCGGCGAAGAGCCGGGACATTTCGGAGGAGGCCATTCAAGACTATTATGAAAAGCACCTCCCGGAATGGCAGATAGGCAAAGAACTCAAGCTTCGGCAAATCGTGACGGAGACACAGGAAGAGGCCGAGGCGCTCTATTTGTCGATTTTGGATGGGGCCGATTTTGAAGCAACCGCAGAGAGCTACAACAATCAAATCGTCGGCGATGGCAGCGATCTGGGCTATCTGCAAAAGCAGGCGACCCCCATTGAATTCGATTCGCTCTTTCTTGCCGAGATCGGTGAAGTCAGCCCGGTGATCAAAACGGAGTTCGGCTATCATATCGTCAGAGTCGAAGACCGAAGGCCCGCGCGGACCCGCGCTTTAAACGAAGTCCGCGACACCATCGCCCGAACCTTGGAAGACAAAAAACGGGAAGAAATCTTTAACCAATGGATAGACAAACTGAGAGAGCGAACGGAGATCCGCATCAATGAAGAACTGCTCAAAAAATATTCATAAATTCCGTTTCCCAAAAAGCGCCGCCCTGCTCGCGGCCTTCTTGCTGCCGATTATTTTCATTCGCCCCGCATTCGGTGGACCCGTGATCGACCGGGTGATTGCCATAGTCGGCGAAGAGGTCATTACGCAAAGCGATCTCGACCGGCTGCTCCGATCGAAAAAAATGGAAACCCGCTCTGACGACCCACAAGAACAGTGGAAGCTGACGCGCCACTTAATTGAAGAACGCCTCATTCTTCAAGAAGTGAAAAGAAAACGGATCGCAGTGACCGACACTGAAATTGAATTCGCCCTAAAGGATATCGAAACGCGGAACCGTTTCCCGGACCGGGAGGCCTTCAGACAAGCGGTGGCCTTGGAATCGCAATCGTGGGAGGAGTATGTCTCCTCTTTAAAAAGCCAACTGCTGATTTTAAAGCTGTTGAACCGCGAAATCGATATCAACATTTCCATCAGCCCCGAGGCGGTTCAAGAGTACTACGACACGCATCCAGAAACCTACGCCCTCCCCGACCGGGTTCGGTTAAAACAGATTCTCTTAAGTCTTCCGGCAAACGCCTCGGAGGAGAGAATCGCGTCCCGACGTCGTCAAGCGGAAGAGATTTACGCCGAAGCCCAAAAAGGCCTCCCCTTCGATCAGCTGGTCGCTTTATACAGCGAGGGTCCCGAAAAAGAACGTGGCGGAGACTTGGGATTTTTCAACCGAGGAGATCTTTCACCTGAAATCGACCGCGCCGTTTTCGGCAAAAAAGAAGGCGAACTGATCCCGCCGCTGCAAAGCCCTTTGGGTTTTCATTTTTTTAAGGTCGAACGAGAAGAGGCGGGTCGTCGCGAACCCTTGGAAAAAGTCCGAAAGGAGATCGAAGAAAGGCTGATTTCTAAATCGCGGTCGTCGCTTCAGGCCAAATGGATCGACGATTTATTCGAAAAAAGCTATATCGATATTAAACCCTAAACGCCAGTTCGGCTTGGCGCTTGAAGCCGTTCGATTCGCGCGAGAGCCGTAGGGTAGGGGTCTAAATTGCATACGGTCTACCATGGCGCAGACTTAGGGGCCGAGAGGAAAGAGGATTTTTTCGATCTCCCGCCAAGCCTCCTCGCGCCCCTCTTTTTTTAGGGCGGAGGTCACGATCAACGCCGGGATACCATAAGCCCGCTTGATCGCGTCGACCTGCGCCTTCCTTTTTCCCATTGTGATCTTATCGGCCTTTGTCGCGAAAACGAGCGTCGCAATTTGATGTCCGTTCAGCCACTGTGTCATTTCACTGTCGAGAGGGCTGTCAGGACGGCGCATATCAATCAGTAGGGCCACGGCGGACAGGCTTTGGCGTTTGAGGAGGTAAGAGGTGATCATCGGCCCCCAGCCCTCCCGAGTTGCACGCGGTGTGCGCGCATATCCGTAGCCGGGGAGGTCGACGAGATAGAAGGCCCGGTTAATCAAAAAAAAGTGGATCAATTGGGTCTTGCCCGGCGTTCGGGACACATAGGCCGATTTCTTTCGTCCCAGGAGGAAATTGATGAGGGAAGATTTCCCGACATTGGACCGCCCAAGCATCGCTACTTCGGGAAGAGCGTCGAGGGGGCCCTGATCCCAACTGGGTACACCTTTAATATAATCGACCGATACAATTTTCATACAAAACCTAAAGCCCCGTCCGGGAGATTGTCGATAATATAGACCCGTCGTACACCTTAATCCCTTGACAGGCTGTGTCCAAGAAAATATAATGAGCCGAATTTGCCGAAGTGGTGGAATCTGGTAGACACGCACGTTTGAGGGGCGTGTGGGGCAACCCATGGGGGTTCAAATCCCCCCTTCGGCACCAAAAAGCCCTTCATTACGCCTCTCCTCTCGTCGTTTTTCACCATCCGCTGTCAGGATGGCTTTGCCGATATTACGTTCGTTCCGATATTGGGTGAAACACAATGGAAATGACGCTCTTGCTCAATTCGACCTATGAACCGATGCGGGTCATCTCCTGGAAGAAGGCGATCCTTCTCTTGGTTCAGGACAAGGTTGAAGTCTTGCAAGTCCACGACCGGGAGATCCGCTCCGTTTCGATTTCCTTTAAACTGCCTTCCGTTCTCCGGCTGCTCTCTTTTGTTCACATTAAGGCCAGCCAACGCGTCGTTAAATTTTCGAGAAGTAATATCTTTACGCGAGACGAACACAGCTGCCAATATTGCGGGCAGCATTTCAAATCCAGCGCATTGACCTTCGATCATGTCATCCCCATTGCCAAAGGCGGAAAAAAGACATGGACCAACATCGTGACCGCCTGCCTTCCTTGCAACAACAGAAAGAGCGGACGCACGCCTAAAGAAGCGAACATGCGTCTTATCAAAAAACCCCTTAAACCCCGCTGGCATCCGACATTAACCATTACGATCGGTCTTAAGAAAACGCCCAAAAACTGGCGGGACTATCTCTACTGGCACCTCGCCCTCGAAGAAGATAAGCTCCCGGAAGAAACCTAAGGCAGGAACCTTCGGATTTTTCAACAATCCGATTGTTTGACGACCCGTATTCCCCACCGGTTAAAAAGTGAATCAACCGGGGTCCTCGCCTCTTTTGTCTCCTAAAAATCAAACAAGACGAACGCCTGAATCTCCTCGGTATTGCGACCGGGATGTCACACGGTTTTATGGGTCGCGATGGACGTTTTCCGGCGAGAATGCGGGAAGACAGATGGCGACATATTCTGCGCCCTCCGGGCCGGGGGAACTATACTGAACCCACTCACCCCGTTTGGCGACTACCGCTTGCCCGGCACCGATCTCAAGGGTTTCGCTGAGGGTTGTCACCCGGAGCATGCCCTTCAGCACCAAGGTATATTCATCAAATTCTGGCGTTTGCCCAGACTCGGTCCAGCCGCTGGGACTCTTCATCCGCGCAATGCTCAGGTCGGACTGATCCGAATTCACCCGGCCGACAAATTCTTCGATCACCTTCGGCATGTTGCCCGCTGATTTAACAATCGTAGGAGTAGAAATTCGTTTAGCCATGTCCTGCTCCATCCTTCTTAATTCTCATAAAATAAATGTAAACCAGGCTAAAACAGCGTCGGGTAAAAGAATAGGCGCGGGAGGACGGGTCAACGCCATATCTCTTCCAAAAACTTGATCTCGGGGTCCGCTGAAGGGGAACAGGCGATACGCTGGGCATTCAATTCATTTCGAATGGAAATAAAAAGAAAAGGAGTGGGCCTAGAGACCCACTCCTTTTCAAAAAAACCAACTAGAAAACAGTTGATCGGGCGACGAGTCACTTCATCCCAGGGGAAGGAAATACGGCTTCACCCTGTGGGATAAGGGTCGCTTTAGCACTTTGCTCCGCCCAGGCTGGCTTCGAAATGAACGATCTTCCAGAGCTCTTCCTCGTTGACGGTCGGCGTGCCCTCAATTTCCAGTTCGGATTCGTGACCTTGAAGATACGGCACCATGCCTGTCCCGCCTTCGTGGCTTGGATCTTCTTTGGAGTGATCGCCTAAACTACCGTTTGAGGCAACCCAGAAAAGCTCTCCGCAGGACTTCGCTTTGTGAAAGGCTGGATTGGTAAAGTTACGCGGCCCGACTGTCGTTCCTGCCGCTCCGGGGCCATCGCCTTTTCCTTCCATGCCGTGGCATACGAAACAGGTCGCCTTACCGGTAAAAAGCGCCTTGCCTTCCGCGATGACGGCTGGAGAAGAAGCCATGGGGGGCTTCATGGCCTTGGCCTTTTTAATACTCTCCGGGGTCACCCTGGGCTTAAGGGGCTCATGCTCCGGCTTGGCTTGTGCGTAAACGTTCGCAGTCACGGCAACGAGAATGCCGACAAGTACCCACTTCCACTTGGTCATATCTTCCTCCTATTAAGTTGTTTTGAAAGGTAACCCTATCGAGAATGTAGAAGGTTTTACCGCAATCAATTTAGGGATGTCAACACAATTATTGATTTTCGCATGAATCAATTAAAAACTTTGACACCCCCTTTCACGGGTTGTTCGAGTCTACCATGCCTCGCCGATACAAACAGATACTTTACGCCTTTGGCGCGCCCCTTATTTCCCGGAGATCGGGGAGAGAAATCTGATACCCGCCGCCTTCAAGCTTTTCTAGAATTTCATCGATATGCTTTTGCCCGAGCGTTTCGAGGACAAACTCCACTTCGGCCAAGCGGGCCGGAAGACGCGTAAAGGTTCTTTGGTGATGAATCTCGACAATATTGGCATGGGCGGCTTTTAAAATCTCCGTCACATCAAACAATCCCCCCGGCACATCCGGGATGCCAACCTGGAGGCGAACCAAACGGCCCGAGCGAACGAGACCTCGTTGGATGATCGAAGAGAGGGCAAGGATGTCGATGTTTCCGCCACTCAGAATGAGGACCACCTTTTTCCCCTTGAAGCGTTCCCGATGTTCGAGCAAGGCCGCCAGGCCAACGGCCCCTGCCCCTTCCACCACGGTCTTTTCGACTTCCAATAAAAGGAGCACCGCCGCTTCGATCTCTTTTTCTCCTATAAGAAACACCTCATCGACCCGCTCCCGGATTATCGGCAGCGTAAGTCGTCCCGGCTCTTGCACCGCGATCCCTTCGGCAATGGTCATTTTTCCACATTGGATCGGCACGCCTTCGAGCGCCTGATAGATAGCGGGGAAGCGGGCCGATTGGATGCCGACGACCTCGACTTCGGGACGAATCGATTTGGCGGCCACGGCGATACCCGAAATCAATCCACCACCGCCCACTGGAACTAAAAGAACATCTGGGTCTGGAAGGGCCGAGAGAATCTCAAGACCAATCGTTCCCTGCCCGGCAATTACTTTTTCGTCGTCGTAAGGATGAATGAGACAAAGCCCCCGTTTCTTCACCAATGCCTCGGCAAATTGGTGGGCTTCGTCAAGTCCCTTGCCATGTAAAATGACCTCTGCGCCAAAGGCGCGGGTCCGCTCGACTTTCACGTTGGGCGTCAGCTGCGGCATCACAAGCGTCGCCGACACGCCTAGGCGTTTTGCGTGATAGGCCACGGCTTGGGCATGGTTCCCCGCCGACATGGCAACCACGCCTCGCGCGCGCTCCGCCTTCGAAAGACTCAGCAATTTAACGAGGGCTCCACGTTCTTTAAATGAAGCCGTGAACTGGTGATTTTCAAATTTAAGGAAAACCTCCGCACCCGCAATCTCGGAGAGGGTTTGTGAACGGCTCAAGGGCGTTTGAACAATGCTGCCGGAGAGGACTTTCGCCGCCGCGTAAATATCTTGGAACGTTACCGCCATGCCCCTATTTCCTCCATCGTCATCACCCCTCGCACAAAACGCCGCAGAGACGAGCGACCTCAATTAACACCCATCCGATGGCGCTAATTCCCTGTATAGTTCGCCCCTAAGTAATGGCCCGACAAACTTAGAAAGACATACAAGGTTTGCTTGCTCGGGTCTTCGATTTTTCCGTTATTAAACGTAATCACCCACTCGGGTTCCTTTTTGAAGGTTTTTTGGACGATATTCGTGGGTTTTATCGACTCCCAAGATGGATCCAGTTTTCCTTTTTTCACATTATTCGCCACAACGTCGCCCGCCGTTTTTAAGGCCTGGTCTTCTGAAATGGGCGCAGTGGGTTCGTGGCTATGGTCGCCGCCGGGGCCCGCAAAAACCAAAGCGCTCGAAAACGCGAATAAGGCGAAAAACACTGCTGTTATTTTTTTCATCTGATGTCTCCTAAAAAATTGAGTCGTGCCGGTTTTTTTGTTGTTCGATGAGGCTTTCTTCCATTTGTTTATGTTCGTGGAAATGGTTGTCCGTACTGAATCCAAAACGATCCGGATCGGTGGTATGCGTGTAGCCGTGCATTTGCATCAAGAACAAGAAGGCCCCGGCGACAATCAGTCCGGCATTGGAAACGGTACTAAACTGAATAAACGCTTTGGACCTGCGCCACCCGATAATCAAAACGAGCATGATGCTTAGTGCCGTGACCTGCCCCAACTCGACACCCACATTAAAAGAAAGGATTCGCAAAATCAATCCGCTATCGCCCAAAGGCAGTTGCTGAAGCCGTGTCGAAAGACCAAAGCCGTGGATCAGTCCGAAGCCAAAGATCACCCACAAAAGATTGGGCGAGGGCATTTTCAAGTATTTCCGAAAGCCGTCCAGATTATCAAAACCCTTGTAGCACACACTAAGGGCAATGACGGCATCAACGAGAAAATAATTCGCCGAGATACCGAATACTGTCGCAAAAATGAGCGTCAAACTGTGCCCGAGCGTAAAGACCGTGATGAACTTCACAATGTCTCGAAAGCCCGTTAAAAAAAAGATCACCCCGAAAATAAAAAGCAGGTGGTCGTAGCCCGTCAGCATGTGGCTTGCGCCCAGCCAGACATATTGCCCATAGCCGCCGTCGATCATCGCCTGCTTGTCCGATTCGGAAATCCCGTGCGCCTGTGCGAATACAGGTATCAAGACCAACATGAAGGTTATGGCCAATCGTTTGAATATCTTCAAGCTCATCTTTCCTCTCCTCATTTAAAGCGTGCCCGTTTCGTGAATCTCGGTTATAAACCAAATGCCGATGCGCGCGTCGGCCTGTCCTTCTTTTTTGAGTGCTTCGAGCACCGCTTTCACTTGGGACTCTTCCAATATAACATCCACGCGAATGCGCGGTACATAACCCACCACCCGGTCGCGAACACTTTGAAAAACATCCTGCCCCGTTTCAGCGGAATGCCCTTCACAGGGCACGAGCGTAAACCCGCTGACGGCCGGTATATTTCTGAGCCGATCCGCCACATCGCGCTTAGCCGATGCGTGGACGATTAAGGTCAAGCATTTCATCGCGAGTCTCCTTCTTTTTAAGCTTGGCTTCAGCCCGGCCTTCAAACCAGGCATAAAGCGTCGGTAATAAAATCAGGGTGAGCAGTGTCGAGGTCAAAAGCCCTCCGATAACCACAACCGCCAGCGGTTTCTGTAATTCAGAACCGGGTCCTGTCGCCAGCAATAAGGGGATCAAGCCTAACCCAGTAGTGATGGCCGTCATGAGCACAGGGCGAAGCCGCCGTTCCGCACCCTGAAGCACCGCCTGCTCCACCGGCAAACCCTCTTCCCGCAGTTGATTGAAATAACTCACCATCACAATCCCGTTCATAATCGCCATGCCAAAAAGGGCGATAAAACCCACAGAAGCCGGCACCGAAAGATAAAGCCCTGAGACAAAGAGGGCGACGATGCCGCCAATCATGGCGAAAGGGATATTCAGCAGGATGAGCCCGGCCTGCCGGATGGAATTGAAGGTGGTGAATAAAAAGAGAAAGATGAGGGTAATGGCAATGGGCAAGACAATCGCCAATCGTTTTGCCGCGCGCTGCTGGTTTTCAAACTGACCGCCGAATTCGACAAAATATCCCGGTGGCAGCGTGATGTTTTGTGCGATGGCTGTCCGAATTTCATCCACAAACCCGACGATGTCGCGGCCTTCCAGATTCGTTTGAATGACCACCTGCCGCAGCACGCCTTCATGAAAAATCTGCACCGGGCCATCCACATCCACAATATCGGCCAGAAGACTGACCGGCACCTTATCGCCGGTCGGTGTATCAATCAAAATGTTCCCAATCGTTTCTGCCGAATCCCGCAGGGCTTCGGGATAACGCAAGAGCACGGGCGTGCGCCGAATGCCTTCCATGACATCGGTCACAAGTGCCCCGCCGACTGCCGTACTCATGAGTTCGTTGATATCCTCGGCGTTGACCCCAAAGCGGCTCATCGCCTCGGAACGCATTCGCACTTCGAGATAACGCTGCCCGCTGATGGGGGTTCCCACAATATCCACGCTACCCGGAATCTTCTCTACAATGGCCTCAATTTTTTTAGAGAGTTCTTCCAATAAAACCAGATCTTCACCGTACAATTTTACGGCCAGCGCGGCCCGAACGCCCGTCAACATTTCCGAAACGCGCATGTCGATGGGCTGGGTAAAGGCGTAAACGATACCCGGAAACTGATCCAGAATTTCGCGGAGTTTTACTTCCAGCTCCGCTGGGCCGTCCACGGTCCATTCTGAACGGGGTTTCGTCAGCAGGAAATTATCCGTCTGATAAAGGCCCATCGGGTCGAGCCGCAATTCGTCGGAACCCATGCGAGCGGCCACGCCTTCGATTTCGGGCAAGGTCATGAGGGCGCGTTGAATATCCCCGTCGATTTCAAGCGAACGTTCGAGGGAAATACTGGGCAGTTTTTCAACAATCACCACCGTCATGCCCTCATCCAGTATCGGCATGAATTCCTTGCCGATAAAAGGAAAAAGAAAGACCGATCCGGCCAAGAGAAGCACGGAAATACCCACCGACAGCTTTCGATGTTGGAGTGAAAAGGCGACCATTGGCCGGTGAAGATTTTTGAGTTTTTCGATCAAGAAATTTTCTTTTGCAGGGCCGCTGCCTTTCATCAAAAAACTCGCGAGAACGGGAATCACCGTCAGGGCGATCAACATCGAAACGGCAAGCGCCAGAGAAATGGTGATCGCAAGCGGCGAAAACAGTTTCCCTTCCAAACCGGTGAGACTGAGCAAGGGCAGAAAAACCACGATGATAATCAGCGTGCCGGAGACCACCGGCTGCGCCATTTCTGTAACCGCCCGGTAGACGATGTGCAAAGGATCGATGCCTTTTAATCGGCGGGCCAGATGGGTTTGAATGTTTTCCACGATGACGACTGCGGGATCGACCAGCACCCCGAGGGCAATCGCCAATCCGCCCAGGGACATTAGGTTTGCAGAAACCCCTCCGATATACATGGGGATAAAGGTCAGCAAGATGGCCAGGGGCAGGATGGTGGCGACCGTGAGCGCGCTGCGCATATTCCCTAAAAAGGCGATCAGGACAAGGATCACCAAAAAAAGGGCTTGCCCCAGGGCCGAAGTCACTGTGGCGATGGCGGTGTTGACCAAGTCTGTCCGGTCATAAAAAGGGACAATTTTCACACCAGGCGGCAAGCTTTTTTCGATTTCGCTGAGGGCGGCCTTGATACCTGCAACGGTATGGCTGGCGTTGGCGCCCAAGCGATTGAGGATCAAGCCCTCGACAAATTCCCCTTCCCCGTTTTTCGTGACTCCGCCGTAACGGGTGAGTGACCCGACACTGACGCTTGCGAGGTCTTCAATATGAATCGGCTGGCCTTCGCGTGTTGCGACGGTGATATTTCGAATGTCTTCTTCCGACTCGATTTGCCCCACCGTGCGGACGAGCAGCACTTCATTGTTGCGCACTACGCGATCTCCGCCCGCATTGCGGTTGTTGTTTTCCAGGGCCTTTTTTAAATCGCCGATATTCAAGCCCATCGCCAAGAGGGCATCCGGATCCGGGATCACATGATAACTGCGCACCTCGCCACCGAGCGCGTTGACTTCGGCCACGCCATCCACCGAAAGCAGGCGCGGACGAATCACCCAATCGAGGATGCCGCGCAGTTCAATGTTGTTATGCTGCTCGCTCTCGACCATGAACATATAGGCCTCGCCCAGTGGCGTTGTAATCGGCGCAAGTCCGCCCTCCACACCACCGGGCAGGTCGCTCCACACCTGGTTTAAGCGTTCGGACACCTGCTGACGCGCCCAGTAAATATCCGTGCCTTCCTCAAAATCAATTTTGATGGAAGACAGCGCGTACTTGGTTAAAGAACGGATGACGGTTTGGCGCGGAATGCCGTTGACCTCGACCTCGATCAGCCGGGTAATACGCCGCTCCACCTCCAGGGGAGACATGCCCGGTGCTTTGACAATGACGACGACCTGAGGCGACGAAACATCGGGGAAGGCGTCAATGGGCAAGTTCATAAAGGCCCACGCACCCGCCGCCGAAAGCCCCAAGGCCGAAACCAGCACCATCAGGCGTTGCGTTAAAACAAAACGAATGAGGTGGGCGATCATTTCACTTCACCCCCTTTGTTGAGCCACTCGGCTTTAATGACAAAACTGTTTCGGGTCACGACCTGCTCTCCACCCGAAAGCCCTTCTAGGATTTCAACCCGTCGTCCGTCGGAGGCCCCCAATGTAAGCGGGCGCAGCTCAAAGCGTTTTCCCATTTGAACAAATACGGCCTTGCGATCCCCGATGACCTGTATGGCCTCGGTCGAAACAGCCACCGCAGCAGCCACGTCTTTTTCGAGCAGATCCACGGTCACAAAAAGGCCGGGCCGCCATTTCCTCTGTGAATTTTGGAGGCGAATGCGCACAAGGCCCATTTGGGTTTTTTCGTCAAAACGCGCCCCGATATGAATCACCTCGCCCTCATCTTCAAGTCCGGCATTTTGGGAGCGCACCCTGGTTTTTTGACCCACTTTGAGCAAGGTTAAATCCCTGGCCCGCACCCGGGCATCGACCCAAACGGTCGCCATATCGGCCAGCTCAAAAAGCGGGGTTTTTTCATCCACGGCTTCACCCAAGAGGACATTCTTTTCGATGACCACGCCATCGACTGCGGCCCGAACCTCGTAACGCGTCAGGGACGCATCCGAAAGGCTGAGCCCATTCTTTTCGTCTATCGGCTCCGCCACAAGCAGGGCGAGTTCCGCAGGTTTGAGTCCGAGGGCGAGCAGTTTTTGTCCTGTCATGTGTTTACTCACTTCCGCTTTTTCCACGGCACGCTTGCTTTTAAGATAATCTTCTTTCGCTGAAATTTTTTGTTTTAAAAGCGCCTCTTCCCTGGAAAAAGAACTCCGTGCAAATTCGAGATGGTGAACGGCTTCAATGTAATTGCTTTTGGCCTGGGCCAGTTCTCTGCTTTCGATAAGGGCAATCACTTCATTTTTTTTGACGGCATCCCCCAGGTTTTTGAGTATCCCTGTCACCACGCCTCTTAACCTGGGTACCACCTGCGCGACCTTGTCGGTATTGAGCTTCACCTGCCCCGAAAAACGCAGGTCGGATTTAATGTGCGCAGGCCCAGCCGTTTCAAGGGTGATTTGCGCATTTTTAATGCCTTCATCCGTGAGCGTGATGCTCAAGGCAGATGCGGGATTCTCTGTCTGCGCTTGAGCGATTCTGAGCGGCGCAGCGAGGCCCACTGTGAATACAAACAGAGCTAAAATACCGGCTGATTTTTTCAAAGTGGTTTCACAAAACGGATTCATCGCGCACCTTCCTTCCTGTTCATTTCTGTATTATTTTCATCTCTGTTGTCCGGTTTGGAGGCAACCGACACCCCGGTCAGCTGCTCCAGATCGGCAAGCGCCAAATGATAATCTGTAAGCGCATCCAGATATTGTGCCTTTGCATCCGAAATCGTGCGCTGGGCGTCCAGTACGTCCATGAGGCTGAATTTCCCCAAACGGTAGCCTTCATTCACCGCCTCAAATGCACGCTTCGCACCGGGAAGCACATTTTGTTTAAGTGCCCTCAGTTCGGCCTGCGCAGCAGCCAAGGTATTGTAGGTGGCATTCAGATCGGTGTTGATCTGAATTTCTGCCGCTCGCCGCGCGTCTTCCGCCATGGCCAGTTCATGCCGGGCTTCGAGCGTCGCCCCCTGGTTGCGATCGAATAAGGGCAAGGGAAAGGAAAGACCGAAGACAAAGGCGTCATCATCCGATCCGTTCAAACGCCGAATGCCGCCACTGAGGGTGAGATCCGGAATGGCTTTACTTTTTTCAAGTGAAACGGCTGTTTCACGTGTTGAAATTTCAAGCGCCCAACGTGCCAGTTCCGGATTTTGATTCAGGGCTTCGACCAGTGTTTCGATTGAAGGGATTTCAGAGACCGCGTCAAGTGTTCCCACAACCCGCTCAAAACGCGGATCGCTGCTGCCCCAGGTGGCGGCCAGTTTTTTTCGCGAAAGCATCACGTCTCGTTTGGCATGCCCGAGTTTAATTTCAAGAGAGGCCAGTGCGACTTTGACTTTGGTTTCTTCGACGGGCGAGGCTTTCCCCGCCTTGACGCGGGCCGAAACGGTTTCCACCACTTGTTGCCCGATTTTGAGCACCTCTTTCATTAGAGCAAGGCGTTCTTGCGCAGCTAAGGCCGTGGTGAAGCGTTTTGAAGCCCGGGTAAAGATTTCCATGCGTTTGATTTCATAATCCCATCCCGACAGGTTTTGTTCGAGCACGGCACTTTGCTTTCGGGCCGCGCGTTTTCCGCCAAGTTCGATGAGTTGGCTCAACTGAATTGTGGTTTCGGCCTGATCCGTGCCATCAAACGACCCCGATCCTGCGACGTTTTCAAGGCTAATACTGAGTGCCGGATTGGGCATAAGACCGGATTGTAATACACCTGCCTCATGGGCACGTACCGCCCAGGAGAAGGTTTTGAGTTCCGGGTTGTGGATCAGCGCCAGCGTAAGCGCTTTTTTCAAGCTGAGCACGCCACCGGGTTCTTTCAGCAAAAGTGGTGGTTCATTATTTTCCGGTGTTGTGGGGGCCTGAAAGGCCGGGATGTCTTGGCCCAATGGACGTGATTTTGGCCAGACCATCTGTTCGGGCCGTGGCCCACAGGCAGCGAGTCCTCCTGCTGCCAGGGCAATACTGAGCACGAAGCGGGTACTCAAACGCATGGTAGTCCTCCGCGATATTCAAAAAACGCACCTTTACAGAAAAGGGCGAACAGTTTAGGGACTAAAGATTTTAAAGAAAGAGGGGTGATTTATGCGGAATAGGGTGGCGCGCGAAGCGTTGGGGGCGAAAATCGCAGGCTTTGTCGTGGAGGCCCCTGTTGTTGAATCCGGGCCATCGTTTGAATGTGTATGGGGATGCTGAGGTCAAAAATACCTTGATCCAAGGCAAGCGGCTGCTTTTTGACGAGAGAAAAAGATGGAAGCGATTGACCCACATGGAGAGAAAAGAGATCAATTTGGGAAGTCAAATGGTGCGAGGTTTCGATTGAAACACCCGAAACCAACACATCCCGCTCATGAGACGCTTTGTGTTCATGACCATGCAGGGTCTCTGGAAAAAAATCGGCATGGATGGCAGCCTCGTGCCGATGCTCTGCCAATTCGCCAGGGAGATGGTTGTGTGCCGGATGAAGGTGCAGCAGGGGCAGAAGCTGTACGCTTACAAGGAGACAATAAATAATGATTCTTCGTAAAGGGATTTTAAGCAACAACGTCTTCACTTTATTTAAACGAGGATTCATAAATACTTGGACCTACTCTCACGCAAGATATCACGGCGAGGAGAAATTGACAAGACTGGATTGTTTTTCAAATGTACATCATATAGTCACCGTTTCATCAGCATCGTTTTTCTAAGAATTTCTTGACAAGCCCTCCCGCTAGTGCTATCTTATTTTTTATTGTGCTATTAATAGAGCAATAATAAATATTACGTAGCACGAATATTTAGATAGCACTTATATCGCTTATATCGATTGATAACGAACGATGAAAGCATAGTTGCTGAGGAGATCGCTTCCGGTGCAGCAAAAATCCATATTGATTTTAATCGTATTGTTTATATCGGGTCTGTTTTTACTTCGCCTAGAAACCCTCCATGCGGAAGAAGCACAGGACATAAGTCCTATCGCTCAGGAAAGCGATCAAGCCCAAATAAAAAAGAAACAACGGCCCCAAGAAAACAGAGAACAGGATTCACCTCCAAAGAAAATACAACCTGCGAAACCGCATATTCATGAAGAACTACAGCAAATTAAGGCCCGCTTGGAATCCATTGAACGCGATAGCGAGCGGCGTCACATCATCAGCGAAGAAGGCATTATCGATGACCAGTCTTACCCGCTTCAAACCTCCACTAAAACCCATCTCAGCGGCGGCCTCACTTTCATCGCACAAGGCATACACAACAATCGTGCACAATTCGGCGGAGATCGGGGGGATGGCAATTTGTCCATCGACCTCATTTTAGAAAGTGAAATTCGCGATCATGGCTTGTTCATTATGCGGGGTGAGTTCATGCGGGGCGAGGGGCTCACGCGTCTGCCTCCCCTGACGGCGGGGGTGAATGCGGATATCGAGCGCTTCACGGGTGGGCCCGATAGTTTCCATCTCATCGAAGCCCTGTACGAACAAACGTGGGGTAAGGAACGATACCGTTTCGCCTTCGGACAGATCGACACGACTTCCTATTTCGATCTCAACGAATACGCAAACAGCGAAACTTTTCAATTCATCTCCCCTCTTTTCGGAAACAACCCCGCCATCAAATGGGGTGGAGATGCGAACGGCTACGGACCCGGCATTGCTTTTCATTTTCATCCCATAGAAGCCATCGAATTCAATCTCGGCCTTTTTGAAGGCGACGGAAACTACACCGACCTATTCGACCAAGCCTTTATCATCGCCGAAATCGAATTGGAGTATCATGGAGAAAAGCTGGAAGGACACTACCGATTTATTTTCTGGTCGAACGAAACCAACCGGCCAGAGATCCTGAATCCTGCCCTCAGCGCCTCCCGCAATCGTGGATTTACAATCAGCTTTGATCAAGCCTTGACCGAAAACCTCGGTGTTTGGACCCGTTTCGGCATTCAAGATGGCAGGGTCTCCGAATTCGACCGCCATGTCTCCTTTGGTCTCCACATCAATGCACCCTTTAACAAACCCGGCGATGTCCTCGGAATCGGCTTAGGAAAAACCTGGGTCAGCGATGAAAATGTGCGCGCGAGCGGCCTCGATAAAAATGAGATCGTCGTCGAAACCTATTACAACTTTATCGTGGCGCAAGGCCTCCACCTTTCGCCCGATATTCAGCATATTATCCACCCTGGCGGAAACGGGGCGATAAGCCCCATCACTGTTTATGGGATACGGACACAGTTGGCCTTTTGATCTATATACATTTAAAATACATTTAAAAACGCTATCGACGACGTGAAAGGACAAAAAGGAGCGTTCATGAAAACCGCGATTCTGATAAAAATACCATCGATCCTCTTCTATTTTATTTTTACTTCATCCCTACAAGCTGCCCCGGACAAACTTCATGTGGTCACGACGGTCTCCCCGATTGCGAATTTAATAAAAAACGTCGCCGGAGATCGTATCCACCTTCAGGGCCTCGTCCCGGAAGGCGCCAATTCCCACACCTTCGAACCCTCGCCCTCGGATATCAAATATCTGACCTCTGCAGATCTGTTTATTTATAACGGCCTGGATCTTGAGATCCCCACCGAGAGGCTCGCCCAGGCCAACAAAAAGGCGGGGGCTGTTCTTGTGAAATTGGGCGACCGAACGATTTCGAAAAAAGAATGGCAATTCGATTTTAGTTTTCCCGAATCGGAAGGCCATCCCAACCCCCACCTTTGGCTCAACGTCGCCCATGCCATGAAATACGTCGAATTGATTCGCGACGCCCTGGTCACCGCCGATCCGGCGAATAAAGCCGATTATGAAGAACGCGCGGGCCGGTTCAACGCACGGCTCGCGGCGCTCGACCAAGCCATTATGAAAACGATGGCGACGATCCCAGAAAAAAATCGCAAGCTCATCACCTATCACGATTCCTGGGCCTATTTTTGCCCGCGCTACGGCTGCAAGATCATCGGGGCCATCCAGCCCGCCGATTTTTCGTCCCCCTCGCCGAGGGAGGTCGCCCGTCTGATCGACCAGCTCAAGGCTGCCAAGGTCCCGGCGGTCTTCGGCTCCGAGGTCTTTCCGAGCAAAATTTTGAATCAGATCGGAAAAGAGGCCGGGGTCCAATTTGTCTCGACGCTGCGCGACGACGACCTGCCCGGTGAAGACGGCGCGCCGGAGAACAGCTACATCGGCATGATGCTCGAAAACGTGCGGACCATGGCCAAGGTTCTGGGCGGGAACGCCGAGGCCTTGGAAGGGGTTGACCCTAAAAATCAATAAGAATAAGCTATACTCTTTATAAGACGCCACTTTCTATTTGAAGTGGATACGCGTTTTCCCCCTTTCGCAGGGGGAAAATTTTTTAGACGACGGGGGAGGACATCGATGTCAAACTTGATACGATTCGGGGTGTCGATTGACGAAGGCCTGCTGAAGGACTTCGACAGCTATATCGAACGCAAGCGCTACACCAACCGATCGGAGGCCTTGCGCGACCTGATACGGGATCACCTGGTCGAGGAAGAGTGGGACGAAAACAAAGAAACGGTCGGCACGATCACCATCGTCTACGATCATCACGTGCCGGAATTGATGGAACGGCTCACCGACGTGCAGCACCAATACAGCAAGCTCATCCAATCGACCCTCCATATCCATCTCGATCACCACCGATGCCTCGAAGTGCTCGTGGTGCGCGGCAAAAGCGGCAACATCCGGAAGATTGCGGATGAACTCATCTCCACCAAGGGGGTCAAGCACGGAAAACTGACCGCGACGACCACGGGAAAAGACCTCCACTAACCATGATCGAAACTCACAAAGACCACACCACACCCCCCCTCGTCAGCTTTTCCGAAGTCGCCTGCGGCTATCAAAAAAAGGTCGTCTTTCAAGGTTTGAGCTTTCAACTCTATCCGAGGCAATTCGCCGGCCTGGTCGGCCCCAGCGGGGCCGGAAAGTCGACCCTATTGAAGGCGATTCTCGGGGTCTCCACTCCACTTTCCGGCACGATTACCGTCGCCGGAAAAGAAGTGAAGGGAAGAGTCCCCTCGCATATCGGCTATGTCCCGCAAGTCGAAACGGTCGATTGGGATTTTCCGGTGACGGTCGAACAAGTGGTGGCGATGGGCCTCTATAGAAAGTCGAAGCGCCTGCCCTGGTTGACGCGCGGCGAGCGCGACCAGATCCATGCCCTGCTAAAACAGCTCGATATCGGCCGCTATGCCGATCGGCAGATCAAACTGCTCTCCGGCGGAGAACAACAACGCGTCTTTCTCGCCCGCGCCCTCATCGGCGGCCCCAAGATCTTAATTCTCGACGAGCCCACCTCCGGCGTTGACCTCAAGACCCAGCATGCCATCCTGCATCTGCTCGGTGAAATCAACAGCAAAGGCGTGACGATTTTGTTGACTACGCACGACCTCAACGCGGTGGCCCGGCACCTGCCCTGGGTTATTTGTTTTAACAAACGGATCGTCGCGCAGGGGGACCCGGAAGAGATATTTACCTCGGAGATCTTATCCCGGACCTACGAGTCGGAAATGAATGTCATCCGAAAGGGAGATATCATTTTAGTGGACGACAGTCCCAGCGCGGGTCATCATTTTAAAAAACATACCCACCATATTTCGCAGGGGGCGATTCGAACCCATACGCATGCCCTGCCCGAAGACTCGGGACCCAGCCACCGTCATGAGGATTAAGTGAACATCGTCACCGATCCCCTGCAATACGAATTTTTTAGGCACGGGCTCTTGGCCGGGGTCTTGGTCGGGGGTATGTGCGCGCTCATCGGCGTCTACATCGTCCTGCGCCGGATGAGTTACATCGGCCACGGCCTCTCCCATGCCGTCTTCGGCGGCGCAGTGGTCAGCTATGTGATGCAGTGGAATTTTTATCTCGGCGCGGGTCTATGGGGTTTTCTTTCCGTGCTGCTCATCAACGCCATCGCGCGGCGGAAAAAGGTAGGTGCCGATGCGGCCATCGGCGTGATCACCACGGCGAGTTTTGCGGTCGGCGTCGCCATCATCAGCCGCTACCGACGCTTCACCAAAAGCTTCGATGCGGCGCTGTTCGGGAATATTCTCGGCGTCACTTCCGAAGACCTCTGGATTATCGCCGCAGTCTCTCTGGTGACGGCGCTGCTGATCTTCATTTTTTACAGGGAATTTTTATTCACCACCTTCGATGCCGATGTCGCCCGCATCTATGGCGTGCCCGTCGGATGGGCCGAGGGACTCTTCTCCTTTATTTTGGCCTCCATCGTCATTGTCTCCATGCAGGTCATGGGCGTCACCATGATCGCCGCCGCCATCGTCATACCCGCCGTCACCGCGCGTCTCCTCACCGACAACTTCAATAAAATGATCTTCCTGTCGGTAATTATCGGCATTTTCTGCGGCACGGTCGGCATGTATCTCAGTTTTTATTTCGACCTGGCCTCGGGCGCCACCATCGTCCTCACCGCCGCCGTTATTTTTATATTTGGATATCTCATCCACTTGTACCGGTCACGGTCCATTTCCCTCAAGCCGGACGAACTGCCGACGCCGGTGGAAAACATGCCGACGCACGCGCACCCCCACTCGCACGACGGATTACAACATGTTCACGAACATAGTCACACGCAGCGTGAGATCCCCGGTGGAAAACCCGCTCCACAGCCGCATCATCCGGATGCCTCCACTCAAAAATAAATAGAAGCCGCCCTTCGTTTTTTTTAATCGATTTCGGAATAAGATAAACGCGGAGGGAAAGTCCTTATTGCGTTTCCAGCCGAAGCGCTTCCAAAGCGCGTTCTGCTTGCAGCTTTTTGACGATGAGGACGGCCTCGACGATCATCCAGACTTCCAGCAACAAGATCGCGGCGCCAATCACGACGGTCATCCCATTCGCGCCAGTCCCTTCGGCACCCACCTGCCCAAGCCAGGTGACGATATTATAAATCATCGCCGCCGTGGTCATCGTCACGAGAAACACCATGGGAACGGCATAGTGCAGTAAGGGCCGCTTCGTTCTATAAAGATAGACATAAAGGACCAGCAAGGTCATGCCCCCAATCAATTGGTTCGTCGTCCCGAACAAAAGCCATAAAGGGAGCCAGACTTTGGGTCCGGCCAAAACCAAGGGGATGGCGGGGCCGACGGCCAGCAAAGTGGCCACGTAACGGTTTTGAAGAAAAGGTATTTTAAGCGCCGCCCCGACTTCGGAGACCACGAAGCGCTGGATGCGTGCGCCGGTATCCATGGAAGTCGCCGCGAATGAAATAGCCAGAATAGCGACGAGGGTTTGCGCCCATTCTTTTGAAAACAGAAGCGCCTCCAAAAAGGTCCCCGCCCCCGTGACGAAATTGGAGATGGCGTTGATGCCAGAATCGTTCCAAGACGCATAGGCGGTGTTCCAATCCGGCAGTCCCGCCGAGACTGCAAGCGTGGCGATCATCGCCAGGACGCCTTCTCCCAACATTCCGCCATAGCCGATGGCTCTGGCATCGCCCATTTTATCAAGTTGTTTAGACGTTGTGCCGCTCGATACCAGTCCGTGAAAACCCGAAATCGCACCGCAGGCGATGGTGATAAAAATAATCGGGAAAAGCGGCGGCGCGCCCACCGGGTGGAGGTTCAGCACGGGCGCGTGCATCTCTGGATTCAAGACGACAAGTCCGAGGACCAATGCCGTTAAGCCGACAATGAGTTTATGCGAATTGATATAGTCCCGGGGCTGTAGCAGCAGCCAGACGGGCAAGAGGCTGGCGATGGCCGAATAGATGAGCAGAATCACTGCCCAGGCGATGACGGGATCACCCGTCGGACCCACAACAAGGCCTTCGAGCGAAACGGGATAGGCGACGCCCACAACCACGATGGCATATAGCGAAATCAGCGCGAGGAGAGAGGGGATGAAGATCCCGCCCTTCTTTTTGCGAAAATACAGACCGATGATGACGGCGACGATAATTTCGAAGTTGATGGGAATCACCGAGGCCTGGTAACGATGAAACAGAATTCCGATGGCAAAGGCGAAGACCGCCAGTACAATCCATATTAAAAAATAGATGATAATTTGGAAGAGGATGCGGACCCTCGAGGAAATGACGGAAGCAGCCAACTCCCCCATGGTCCGGCCCTCTTTGCGGGCCGAGAGGGCAAGCGCCCCAAAATCGTGGACCGCCCCGATAAAAATCGTCCCGAAGACAATCCAAAAAAGGGCCGGAAACCAGCCCCAAATGATGGCGACCGCAGGCCCGATAATCGGGGCCGCTCCGGCCACAGAGGTGTAATGGTGCCCCCAAAGGATATGCTTAGAGGTAGGGATATAATCGTAATCGTCGCGAAGATTCGGATCGTGCGCGGGGGTGAGCTCTGCATCGGATAGGCCAAAGACCTTCTCGGCGATGACCTTGGAATACCCGCGATAGCCCACAAAATAAAATAGGGCCAAGACGCTCAATGCAATTGTCACTGCCATGGCTTGCCTTCAAATCGGGCTGAAAGGCCGCCATCTTCACATAGAAATATGGAGCTGTCAACCGAGCAGCAACGCGGCTGATAGGCTGGCAGGTTTTGTTTTGCGGGGTTTTGGCGCCTGGAGGCCTCCCTATTTAAAAAAAGCGGATAGGACTTCAGAATGCGCTCCCAACCGCTTGGTATTGCGAGCCTTTCTCCTTGACAGGCTGGGCCCTGATCGCTATGCTCTAAGGCAGGAAGAAATGTCTTGGCGTTTATCTGGGGTGTGACGGACCGAATGCAGCACAGACCTCCCACCGAAAAGCAATTTGCCCTTATCCGCGTTCTCATCGCCCTGGCCTGGGCCGACGGCGAAATCAGCAATGAAGAAACCAACTTCTTAAAAGATTTTTTTTATAAATTCGACTTCAGCGGGAAAGATTGGGCCAAGATCGACCTGTATCTCGAAGATCCCATCCCTCCAGACGAGGCCGAGGCCCTCATTCAAGACTTTGTCCAGCGCTTGGGCGCTAAAAGGGAACGCGAGGAGGTCATTCAACTCCTGGAAGGACTCACCGCCGCAGACGGCGTCCGCCAACCGGAAGAAGAGGCTTTTTTACAACGCTTTTCCGAAATGGTTCGCGGCGCCGGTCCGGCTTCGGCGCTCATGAGCGGCATCAAAGGGCTCTTTCGGGAAACGTTTTTGAAGTCGAACGCGGGCTCGAAACGTAAGGAAGAGCTAAACGACTTTCTCAACAATCGGATTCTTTTTAAAGTCAGGCGCGCCCTCGAACGGGAAAAGTTGCAGATCGAAGCCCGGCCCGAGGCTTTGGCTTATGCCTCCCTGTTCGCCGGCCTGCTCGCCCACGCCGCCGCAGCAGCCGATGCCCTCACCCATGCGGAGCTTGAGGCCTTGCAACGGTCCTTAAAATCGATCGGCGGATTTGACGACGAGACCGTCTCTCTCATCGTCTCCGTCATCCAAGATGCGGACGCAAAAAATCTGGATGCCTTTCGGATGAGCCGCGAGTTTTATAAATGCAGTAATACCGAGCAAAGGCACCAGCTTTTATCGTGCTTATTCGATGTCGCGGGCGCGGATAACGCTCTCGCCCACGCCGAAGTCGAGACCGTCCGCAGCATCGCTTACAATCTAAAATTTTCCCACCGCGATTTCATCGATGCGAAAGTGAAATATCGAGAACAAATGGAGGCAAAATAAGTCTTCTCCTTATAAGACCGGCGGAAGGCCTGCCGATCCTCTTTCTCAAGCGACTCGGTTCGATGCGATGCGGGCAAGAGCGCTCATGCTGAATAATCGACATCGTCTAAATCTCCGGTCAAAGCGGTTCAAAAAGATACAGGTCATCGACGCATGCAATCCATGGAACAAAACGACAATCTCCCGGCAGAGCCGAAAACGAGCGGGTCGTGGGAAAAAGTGCTCGAAAGCGCCTTCGACGAGATCTACCTTTTCGACGCCACCACTTTGAAATTCGCCCAAGTCTCCCATGGCGCCCTCCACAACCTCGGCTATACGCTCCAAGAGATGCGTCAACGCACGCCCCGCGATATCAAAACCGACATCAGCGAAGAGGCGTTTCGAAAGCTCGTCCGGCCCTTGCTCGAAAACAGGCGGAACCTCGTCGTTTTCGAAACGCGTCATCGTCGCAAAGACGGCAGCACCTATCCGGTCGAGGTCCGTTTACAGCTGGCCCAAGAGAGCCGCCCGCCGATGTTCCTTGCCATTATCAACGATATTTCAGAACGAAAACGCGCGAGCGAGGCCCTGCGGACAAACCAAGAGATGTTGTCCGAGGCGCAGCGCATCGCGCATATCGGATCCTGCACGGTGAACTTCGCCGATAATACGGTGCATTGGTCCGACGAAATCTATCGGATTTTAGAAATCGAAACGGAAGCCAAAACCGCCTCTTACGAAGCCTTTCTGGCCGCCATTCATCCGGACGACCGCATACGATTCGATCAGGTCCATACCCATTTGATCTCGGATCCCCGGCCCTACGATATCTCCTACCGCTTTTTGATGAAAAACGGCCGGGTCAAATACATCCATCAATATTGCGAACCCGCTTGCGATAAAAATGGAAATATCGTCCAGGCCATCCACACCGTGCAAGACGTCACCCCGATGCATCAAACGCAGTTGACCCTCCAAAAACTCAACCGTTCCCTCAAGGCCCTCAGCGCCTGCAATGAAGCGGCGATGCGTATGCGCGACGAACGGGAACTAATCCAAAAAGTGTGCGACATTATTGTGACCATCGGCGGCTATCGCTTCGCTTGGGTGGGATACATAAAATACGATCAAGACAAAAGCATCCATCCCATGGCCCACGCGGGGCATGGAAAGGACTATCTCGATGCCCTCAAAAAAAGCTGCGAAGATCGGCTTTACGGGCAAAGCCCCACGGGCACGGCCATTCGAACGGGCGTGTCCGACGCCGTTCAAGAGATCGCGTCGGATACTCTAGACAATGGAGCGAATACCAGACCGCGCTTTGGCCCCTGGCAAGAGGCGGCCCTCAAGCAGGGCTATCGATCGATGGTCGCGCTTCCCCTCGTCGAAAAAGAAGAGGTCTTCGGCATTTTGAATATTTATTCGGCCGAGGCGGAGGCCTTCAACGAAGGAGAGGTCCAGCTGCTTCAAAAGCTCGCTGACAATTTGGCCTTTGGGATTCGCGGCCTGCGGGCGCAGTCCGAACGCTCGGCCCTCCAACGCCAATTGGAACAAAGCCAAAAAATGGAAGCGATCGGTCTCTTGGCCGGAGGCATCGCGCACGACTACAACAATTGGCTCGGCGTCATTCTCGGCTATCTCGATTTTCTAAAGGATCATTTGGCCGAGGCCGGGGAACCCTTGAAATGGGTCAACGCGGCGGCGAAAGCCGCAGAGCACAGCACGAATCTCACGCGCCAGCTCTTGGTTTTTTCCCGGCAGCAAGCCGCCACAAAATTGCGCATCGACATCAACAAGGTCATCCAGGAAATGGACGATCTCATCGAGCATGCCCTCACCCCCGAAGTGGAAGTCGAGTATCTGTTCGAAGAAGAGATCTGGAAGATCGAGATCGATCCGAACGAATTGAACGATACCATCCTCAACCTGGTCTCGAATGCCCGCAGCGCCATGCCCAAAGGCGGCAAACTGATGATCGAAACGATGAACCGGGTGCTCGACCGACTCGATACGGCCCACAACCCAGGGATAAAGCCCGGCCAATATGTCGAGTTGGCGATTAGCGATACGGGCACCGGCATGACCAAAGCGATACAGACCCGTATTTTCGAACCTTTCTTCACCACCAAGCCGGAAGGAAAAGGCACCGGCTTGGGCTTGGCCATGGTCTACGGCTTTGTAAAGCGCTACGGCGGCTACACCAAGGTGTATTCCGAACCGAATATCGGCACCACCTTTCGACTGTTTCTGCCGCGCGCACCGCTTCTCGAACCGGTCGAAGTGACGGATAGCGCAACGAACACAAGCATGCCCACCGGGACCGAAACGATTTTAATCGTCGACGATGAAGTCGAGCTCCTCTACTTGGTCGATAAGTATCTATCGGACCTGGGCTATAAAACCCTCCTTGCAGAACAGGGGGCGCAAGCCCTCGGCATGATTTCGAGCGGGCAAAAAATAGATTTATTGTTCAGCGATGTGGTCATGCCCGGCGGGATCAACGGCTACGCATTGGCCCAACAAGCGGTGAAGATCAAGCCCCACCTGAAGGTCTTGCTCACCTCTGGATTTTCGCCGAAAACGGCGGCGCGCGATGGCTCGGCAAAATTTTCTGCGAACCTCTTAAGCAAACCCTATCATAAAAAGGACCTGGCCCAGCGTATTCGCCGCGTTCTCGACAAAAAAATAGATGCATAAGTCCAGGCCGCTCAGGAAGATTTTTCTTGAATTGATCGTCGTCCAATACAGGCCTAAAATAGATGGTGGCATCCCGCAGCATCTTTTGTCTAGACGATCTCCCTATCCTTGTGTCAAACGGAACGCCTCCCACGCATGACGATACGCGCCTCGGACTAAACACTTGAGTGTCCCGTATTCATTAAAACAAGAGCGAATCCCTTCCACCCTTGTTCATGGATGCGGCATTGAATAAAATGGATCACGTCGAAGGCACGGAATCGGACCTTTATCTCAATGGAATGCGCTTTCTTCATCGCCGAGATTACCGGTCCGCACTTCGCTGTTTCGAATCGGCACTGGAACGCGCGCGACAACGAGAAGCGCATCCCAAGACGTTTGACCTCTTGATCACCCTCGGTAATATTAACGCTCAACTTGGAGAAGCGGAACGCGCCCGGTCTTTCTATCAAGAAGTCCTCCACCTCCAAAAAGAAGATCCCGATCCGCACGCCATTGGACTGACCCTCGTGAATCTCGGAAATCTCTGCCGGGAATCGGGGGAATGGGCGCGGGCGCGGGCGCGGGCCTATTATTTAGAAGCCGAAGGCTTTCTATCGGAGACGGGAAACGAACAAGCACTCGCCCTCTTATATAGTAACTTTGGACTCCTCGCCCAAGACGAAGGGGCCTTAGCCGACGCACAAAGTTTTTTAGAAAAAGCGATCGCCTTGCACAAAAAAACAGGCTACGAGGAAGGGCTGGCCGCGGCCTGGTTGCAACTGGGGCGGGTCTTTCTGCAAGGCAGTCGAATGGGACAGGAGGCCGAAACTTGCTTTAATTATGCCTCGAGCCATTTCGGTGCACTTGGCGATCCCGGAGGCGAGATCGAGGCTATCCGCGGCTTAGCGGCCGTCTACGAACAACGGAAAGACAGTGCGTTGGCCATGGCGTGCATCAATCGGATCTTGGAAATCAATAGGCGTTATCATTTGAACACCGCCCAAGCCGACCTCAATGTTCTGAGTCGGCTTCAAGCCCGATAACACAGGTCCGCTTTTCCCGATTTCCGTCAGCCCGAGCGCCGGACCGTTGGGGGAGACAATGCCTCTTGTTCATGCATAACGATCTGTATCGACAGCCCGCATAAACTTAGGAAGGAGCATCCAATCGACACACACGAAGGTTTTAGCCAAAAAGAATGGGCGCGCATCAAAGACAAGGCCTTTTTTACCGAAAAAGCCCTCATCACACAAAAGGTTAAAACCTTGCTCCAGCAACTGCATCGCGATTTGGAACCTGAGCTCGCCGCCGCCGACTTAATCGCACCGAAGGGATTTGACCGCAGGGTAAGCCAGTTGGTAAAAGGCGAACACCTAGGCGATTTCCCTTATCTTTACCTCGATTTTCCAAAATTTTTCAGCCATGAAGAAAAGTTTACCTTTCGAACGCTCTTCTGGTGGGGACATTTCTTCGTATTTTCTTGGATAGTACAAGGCACAGCGCTTCGCCAATACAAGGCAAACCTGCTTGACCATTACGAACGATTGGCCGACAAAGGGCTATACCTATTAATGACAGAAAGTCTATGGGAATGGGGAAACACATCGGACAATCTGCTTGAGATCCGAAGCGATAATCGCGAAGCGGTTGCTACGTCTCTTGAGGCTAGATCTTTTTTAAAGCTTCATCGCTATATCGATTTCGATCATCCCGCCGTTTTAGGTGGGAGGGTAAACGAAGCGGCATTGGAAGCCTTTCGCCTGATGTTACCTATTGTCCGGCAGCGATAGATTTTTTTAAGTTTAACCAGAAATACAGCTCAGTATATTTTCATGGAAATCGAAGGGCGAATACGGGCTAGCCATATCGGTAGGCGAAGCGCCCAACCGGTCTAGAGGGCGGACCCGAAGCGAAGGAGAAAGGGTCTACTCACAAATAATGTTTCCCGATAAAGGTCTGGTTTGACGATTGGGAGGAAAAAGATTTATGATCCGATAATAGTGCTTACACTAAATATTGGAGGGGCGATTGGACGACTATCAAATTACACCGCTAGAGGTCAAAAATAACAGAGAGGCCGGAGATGAATTTATTATTTTGGATGTCCGGGAACCCCTGGAGTATCAAATCGCCCATATTCCGGATTCGGTACTGATTCCCTTGGGAGAATTGAAGGCAAGAATCGAGGAACTGGACCCATCGAAGGATATTGTCACGCTCTGCCACCATGGCATGCGGAGCCAATCGGCCTTAGGCATCCTGCTACAACACGGCTTTACAAAAGTTAAAAATTTAAATGGCGGAATCGATGCCTACTCTTTAACGGCCGATCCGAGCATCCCCCGATATCGCTAGGCGACGGGCCAAAAGGCCTTCGGCGGCATCAATTGACTCGATCGCTTGAGTCGGGAGCCTGCCCCAAACCCCAAGGCGACTTTTTTAACCAATCGACGAGCGCATCGGGCTTGAGCGGATAGCTCATATAGAAGCCTTGCGCGGCATCGCAACCCATCTCGCGCAGGCGGTTCCAGGTCGCTTCTTTTTCCACCCCCTCGGCGACGACCTTCAATCCCAGATTGTGCCCCAGGTCAATCGTCGATCGCACAATGACCGCGTCATCCTCATCTTCCACCATGTCTTTGATGAAGGACATGTCTATTTTTATTTCGCTCACCGGAAGTTTTTTTAGATAACTTAAAGAAGAATGGCCGGTTCCAAAGTCGTCAATGGAAAGCCGAATACCGATTTCTCTTAGGCGATTGAGGTTTTCCATTGCGCGCCCCAAATCGACCATGATTGCGCTTTCGGTGATTTCAAGTTGCATCCGCTCGGCGGGTAAGCCGGAAGCACTGAGCAGATCGGCCACTTTAGCCGCCAGCTCGGGATCGTGCAAATTACGGGCGGAGAGATTCATGGCCATGTCGAGCGGATACTGCTCGCGATGCCATTGCCTGCACTGCTTGATTGCCGTTTCCAAGACCCAGTGGGTGAGGGATTTGATCAAGCCGGTCCGCTCTGCAAGCGCGATAAACGTATCGGGTAAAATCACTCCGCGTTCGGGGTGCTGCCATCGGACCAATGCCTCCACCCCAACAATCCGGCTTTTTTTCATATCGATTTTAGGTTGATACACCAAAAAAAGGTCATTGTTGTCGATGGCCCTGCGCAACTCGCTGATGAGCGTCAGTCGAAACGCGTTATGCCGATCGAGTTCCGAAATGTAGACCGTGTGACGATTGCCCGCCTGCTTCGCAACATACATCGCCATATCGACGCGGCGTAAAAGGGTTCCCGTATCTCGGCCATGATCGGGAAAAAGGGCGATCCCGATACTCGCCTCAATGGCGAGTGGGAGGTCGTTTAAAACAATGGGTATCTCGAGCGCTTTTAAAATTTTATCGGCGGTGCTCATTGCCCCGTCGACGCCGGTCTCCGGGAGCAACACCCCATATTCGTCACCGCCTAAATGCGCGACGGTGTCCGATTTACGAAGGAGATTTTGTACCCGCCTTCCCACTTGCTGTAAAACAATGTCGCCTTGTTGATGGCCCAAGGTATCGTTTACATCTTTAAATCGGTCCAAGTCGATCAGCAGAAGTGCCACCGGGGTCTTATCCCGTTGCCCAGCGAGCAGGGCCTGATGCAGCCTGTCATGGAACAGATTTCGGTTCGGCAAGCCCGTCAAAGGGTCATAAAAGGCCATTTGCTTCATCTTTTCTTCGACCCGCCGGCGCTCTCTTCGGATCTCCGCTTCCCGCAATTCCCGATCGATGGCCACGTTCAGTCTCGCCAAGTTGCCTTTCATGACATAATCGTGAGCGCCCGCTTTCATAATCGCCACCGCGACTTCCTCGCCGATAGTAGCCGATACGATGATAAAGGGGAGATCCAGTTGGCTTTTTTGCATGACATCTAAGGCGCGAGCCGTGCTAAACTTCGGCATACAATAATCGCAAAGCACAATATCCCATCGATTTTGAGTCAGGGCGGCTTCCATATCCGCAGCCGTCTCGACCCGCTTGATCGTCGGATCGTATCCGCCCCGCTTCAGATTCAGCTGAACCAAGGCGGCATCGTCTTCCGAATCCTCAACCATGAGTACCCGAATCGGCGTTCCCATTTAATCCCTCACCGTGCTGGGCGGATTTTCGTTCAAGCTCAACCAATAGACCCCCATCAGCTTGACGGCCTCGCAAAATCGGTTAAAATCCACCGGCTTGCAAATGTAACTGTTGGCCCCCAGGCGATACCCTTCGATGAGATCTTTCTCTTCATCCGACGTGGTTAAAATCAACACGGGAAGGAGGCTTGTGCGATCGTCGGCGCGGATGCGCTTTAGGACTTCGAAACCGTTCATTTTCGGCATATTCAAATCGAGAAATATCGCCGCCGGCATCTGGCTTTTGTCCCGACCCCCATAGGTCCCGGTGCCGAAAAGATAATCGAGGGCTTCCCGCCCGTCCCGCGCCACGACCATCTTGTTGTCGATCTTGTTTTTCTTCAGTGCCCGCTGGCAGAGCGCGACATCGTCTTCGCTGTCTTCGACCAATAAAATGGTCTTATCGTCCGCATCCATAGGCTCACCCTTATAGCGTAAAGTAAAATGTTGCGCCTTTGCCCACCGCCGCTTCCGCCCAAATGCTCCCGCCGTGACGGTTAACGATCCGCTGAACCGTGGCCAAACCGATACCGGTGCCCTCAAACTCTTCCTCGGTGTGAAGCCGCTGAAAGGGGACGAACAGTTTATCCGAAAATTCCATCGAAAAGCCCGCGCCGTTGTCCCGAACGAAAAAAGCGGGCTTCTCTCCAACATGCGTTATCCCAAATTCTATTTTGGCCTGCCCTTGCTTTTCCGAATACTTCCAAGCGTTCCCCAAAAGATTCGTCAGCAGGGCCTGGATCAAGCGTTCGTCTCCATCGGCAACAAGGCCTTCCTCAATGGTCCAATCGACTTCGCGCTCGGGACAACTCATATTAAGATCGCTCGCAATCGCGTGGGCCAATTCGCTCATCGGGACGCGCCCGCGTTTCAGCGCTCCCCGCGTCACGCGGGACAGGGTCAATAAGTCGTCCACAAGATTGGCCATATCATGAGCGGAGTTTCGAACGCGATTCAAATAATCTTTTCCCTCGGCGTTCAACCGTTCCGAATAATCTTCAATCAAGGCCTGACTGAATCCGTCGATCCGCCGCAAGGGCGCCCGCAAATCATGAGAAACGGAGTAACTGAAGGCCTCCAACTCCTTGTTCACCCGGGTAATTTGAAGATGCGCCGACCGGAGTTCGTCCGTCATGCGGTTAAAGGCTTGAGCCAACTCACCCATTTCGTCGTGGCTTACGATGGCAATATGATAATCGAGGTTTCCGCTTCCAATCCGCCCGGCTCCGTCCTTCAATCTATTTAATCCAAGAACCAGGTAGCGCGAAAACAAATAAGCCACCGTCATCGCGACCAAGATCGAAAAGATAAAAATTGCCAGGGTCATGCGGTTCGTAACTTCCGTGGTTTCATAAAATTCAAAGCGCGCGGTTTCGGCGAAATTTTCTTCTCTTGCTTTCAGCGCACTCAGTTCCTCCATCAACATGCGCCCCAAGGGTTCTCCGCGCAAGGCCAATTCTGTAATCGCTTTTCCATGGTCCACGCCAAAATTTTCATAAAAGATTTTCCAAGAAATGCGGAGGTCGCCGTAGGTTTTGCCAAATTGTTCCACCTCTCCGACGGCGATCGGGTCGGAAAGTGCTGCAAGGTCGGAGATTTGCTTCGTAATTTTTGCAAGCTGTGCGTGGAATTGGGCCTTTTCCTCGCGCCCGACTCCCGTTTCAGGGTGGTCGACAGCAATTTGGCTTTGCAAGTCCACTTGCTTGAGGCCGTTGGCGAGATTCTGATCGATCGACAGGACAAGAATCTGGCGGGACATGGCTCTTCTGAGGCCTTCGAAGGCGCTTCCCTGTTGTTGGCTGCTCCAAAAATATACGACGACATTGAGGCCAAAAAGCAGGAGAATCGCCAAAAACGAGAGCGCCAATCGTCTTCGGATCGTCATGGATGTTCGACTACCGCAATGGATATCCTTGTTCGCCGGGCAGATATCCGTTCACCTTGATGACCTTGAGATCTTGCGGAACTTGGTCCGCATCGACCAAGGCGACGGCGCCCGGTATGCCACGAATTAACTTAAACGCAACCTCATCGGAATAAAAAAGTTTTGGCGCCACAGTCGATTCGGCGCGGAAGACCTTTGCGATCCAATAGTGTCGATACTGTGCGTCGGTCATTTCGTAGATCACTCTTAATAAGACTTCACGCTCTGGAATCGAGGAGGCCGGAACCAAGAGCGTGACGCGCTGAGATTGAGACCAGAACTGACGGTTTCCCAAAAGCATTCTGCGGACCTGAACCAGCGTTAAGCCTTCTTCCTCCACTTCGGGATGCACCACCACGGCCACATCCTTCGCCCAAGCGGATTGATAAGGCCCCAAAATGGCCAGAGAACAGAGTCCGGCAAGGAGCACGGCGCCTAAAGCGCTCAGCGCGGGATGGATCTCCTTGGAAAATTTTGTTATGGGTTTCGGCGCGTATGCCATGCGATCCCTGTCCATTTCATCACGACTGCTCAAAATGTAAAACTGACTTGACCGAAATAACCGTTTACGTCCGGCATCCCCTGTCGATGGTGCTGACGATATTCGCCCTTAAAGGCCGCGAAATAGGATGCATCGTAGCGGATGCCGATAATGGAGGTTTCTTTATTAAAATCGCTTTGCTTGAAAAGGACTGCGTCCGAAGGCACATCGAAGCGCTCGAAGCGGTAATAAGGCTTCCAAAGCGAATCGAACCACGGCAAACGATAGGCGACTTGGATGTAGTAGGCTTGACTGTCGCTGCTGCGCCCCCCGGCTTGACGATGATTCACATTCGCAAATTCTGCGATGACTTCGGGATCTTCTTTCTGCCAAACGAAATGTGCGCTTGCGATCCATTCCTCAAAGCTTCGTCCGTCGTTCAGTGAAATTTTATCTTGGTAAAAAGAGGTCCCGATTTGAAGGCCAAAAAAGCGGTCGGGTCTTGCGAAGAGATTCACGAGCCATGCCCGATTGTCGTTTGCGTCCCCCGCATCGCCGGCCCCGCTGATGGCTTGTGCGCGGCCGTTCCCCACACTGGCCGTATAAGAAAAATTCAAACCCTCGGCCGGAACCGATCCCGTAAGCGAGGCCCCCAAGAAATGTACCGGGATAAAGGTTCCGCCGAACTTCGTCATTTCGGGGCGGTCGATACTGGTCTGCAACCAAAGACCGTGATGGAAAGACATATTCCACCAGTTAATCGGCGTGTGATCTCGGCCGAATGACAGCTTCAGCAAATCGCCCTGATCGAAACGAATGATCAGCCGCTCGACACCCACAGCGGTTCCGGTGGTTTTAGAAGAAAAGGAAAGTTCCGAAAAAACGCTGGTTGTTTGAGTTAAGGAAGAGCTCATATGCAGAACAATCTGACCTTGACTGAATCCGCTTGTCCTATCCGGTTCGTCCGTGTCGGAAAAGTTAATATCGGACCACCCGGTGATTTGCGGAGAAGGAGGGCTGCCCTCTTCGTGAGAAAGAATCTCTTCCCCTTGCGCGACAAGAGGAATGGAAAAAAAGCTGATGGCAGCCAAAGAAATGGCAAGGGGGACGATAAAGCGAAGTAACGATCGGATTGCGCACGACTGATAAGGACCTTCTACGCTCATTATTCCCCCCTCCACGATTCTCTGGCGACAAATTAAAAGATACCAGGGATTTGAACCCTGTCAAGAAACGGAGGCATGGTATCTTTTCCCTTTCGCTTCATCTTCCCCGCGCCCCCCAAAAAATGATAGAGTGGCCGAATGATGGGTTTGGATAAATCGAGCAGTCATCCGAGAAATCGCGCCCTGAATTCAAGCGCTTTGGAAGAAATGGAACCACACAAAAGAGAGACAGCCCCTTCGATAAATAGGGTGACGCGATACTGCAAGAGAAGCGTGCTGATCGCCTGCCTCTTGCTTATCTCTTGCGCCGCGACGCAAACAAGGGAAACGGCGCAAGAAAAAGGATTGTTTTGGACGCTACGATCCGGAACGAGCACCGTCTTTCTCCTCGGCTCTATTCATGTCGCCAAACCGGATCTCTACCCCTTGCCCCGCCCGATCGAAAAAGGGTTTGCCCTCTCCGACACCCTAGTGGTCGAGGCCGAAACAGAAAAGTCGAAACCACAATCGAACGCGGAAATGGCGTTTATCGTCCGGTCCGGAAGCTACCCGCCCCACGACAGCTTAAAAAAAGCGCTCTCTCCAAAGACCTATGCGCTGACTCAGCATAAACTAAAAAAAGCCGGTCTCGACATCGCGCACTTCGACCGCTTTAAACCTTGGATGGTGGTCTTCACGCTCATGGGCGTGGAGTTGCAACGCCTCGGCTTCCAAGCGGAATACGGCATCGACATTCATTTTATAAAAAAAGCACAGGGTAAGAAAAAAATTGTGGAACTGGAAGGCATACGGGAACAAATTGGATATCTGAATGCCTTTTCGGCAGAAGAACAAGAACAATTCCTTTTATATACCCTCGCCGATCTCGAGCTTTTTGAGACGCAGATTGACGCCATGTTTGCCGCCTGGCTGCGTGGCGATGCAAATGACTTCGATCGGCTGATGACTGAAAATTTTTCGAGCCGTCCCGAGCTCGCTTCGATCTCCGAAAAACTGGTTGCGGGGCGGAACCGAACTATGCTTGCCAAAATAGAATCCTTTCTCAAGCAAAAGGGAACTTACTTTGTCGTTGTCGGGGCAGGACATTTGGTGGGAGAAGGAGGAATCGTCAATCTCTTGAAGAAAAAAGGATTTCGGGTCGAGCAACAATAATGAGGGCCTGCGAAGGACAAGGGCTGCGATTTTAGGAAGAGGTTCTGTGGAAGAAACTACTTTGATGCGAGCGCCAGAATCGCTTCGTTCTCAAAGGCCAGTCCGCCGTTTTTGCGATAGGGGGCCATAAGACCTTCGACCTTATTTTTTATGGATTGCCGCTGCGAGGGCGAAAGCCGGTCGAGGGCATCTTTCAGCAGACCGGCGCTGGTGCCGACGGACCAATACGATTCAAAATCGTCGAAGCGATAGGTTAAGACATAGGGCTTAATTTCGATCGCTTCGAAGCCCGCCGATTTTAGAAGCGCCTCTAACTTTCCGGGCGGGCCGAGACTGCCTATTCTCGGCAGCGGTGGCCTTGCCTCTTCCGGCAAGGACTTCATCAAGACATCCCAAACCAGATAGAGGGAAGAAATCCGACGGAACTCTCCCCAAACGGCGATGGCCATCTTGCCCTTTGGCTTTAAAACCCGGCGCATCGCCTCCACACCCAATAAAGGATCGTCAAAGAGCATCACGCCGAATCGGCTGATCACGCGATCGAAGCGATTTGATTCAAAGCTTAAGGCCTCGGCCTTCATCTCTTCAAAACGGAGCGCGGATAAGCCTTCGGCTTGAGCCTTTTGGTTCGCGCGCTCCACCATGGCAGCGGCACCATCGACTCCGACGACATCGATTTTTCGATTTCGAAAACGACGCGCCAAGGTCAGCGAAGGTTCGCCCGTGCCGGAGGCCACGTCCAAAACGGCGTCTCCCTCGGAAATATCCGCGAGATCGATTAAGGCTTCGGCAAGGGGCTGAATGTAAGGCAGCCATCGGTCGAAAACCTCCGCCATTTCGTTCCAATCGATTACATTTTCTTGAAGGGTTCTGGTACTCGGTTTATTTTCTAGGGTATCTGCTAGGGTATCTGGAGGATTATTTGGGAGATTATCCGATTGAGTCGTCACGACGGGATTATGACATGCGGGGTGCGTCTCATGTCAAGCGCCTCGTCAGAGGACTTGGCGTTCTATTTACACCCTAGAATTTAGGTCTCTGCTTCCCCTTGCATCGTGTCACCCATCGTTTATCTCCAACTTTCTATTTCTGTTCTACTCGCCTTTTTTCTAAAGTTTTTCCGATTTCAGTCCGATAGAGCCGTCATAAGCTAAAAAAAATAAGTCTGTTATATTTAAAAGAATAAGCCTCTCTACCGCTACGAGAAAGCGAGCTTTAATTTGACATCGCATTTTAAATGGTCCCTGATCGCCACGCTGATCCTATGCAACCTCCCTAATCCCGTTTACGCTTACGAAGCCGTTGAAAATATTCAGAATGGAAAAATTCGCGGCACCGTGCAGTGGAAGGACGAAACGATCCCTGAAAGATATCTTCATACCATCGTTAAAAACCCCGACTTCTGCGGCAAAACTTTTGCGGACGATGCCTTGGTGGTCAACCCCCAAAATAGCGGCATGGAGGGCGTGTTCGTCTATTTATCCGATATCGAAAATGGGAGAGCGCCCAAGGGCCAGTATGTGAATATCATCAAAGGATGCCGCTTCAACCCCCGGGTCATGGGCGTCGTGAAAGGGGCGCTCATCGGCTTCCGGCACGATGACTTCATCACCCACAATATCCATCTCTTTCGATTGGATAATAATGCCACGGTGCTCAATTTTGGATTACCCATTCATCGATGGCAGCAAACCATTACCCGGATGCACCGGCAGACCGGCCTCTTAAAAATGCAATGCGATATCCACGCCCATATGAACGGCCTGATCGTTTCCCTGGATCACGATTATTTTGCGATCACCACTGCCGATGGTGCCTTCGAGATAGGCGAGATTCCCCCAGGGAAATACCATCTCGTCGCCATTCAAGGCGGTTACAAGATTCAAAACGAACAAGAACAGGCTGAAGAAGGCTTTCGACCTATTTTCGAAATGCCCCATCAACTCACCGAGGTCATCGAAGTAAACAACAATGAAACAACAGAAGCCCGCTTCGAGTTCCACATCGATAATTGACCCTTATTTTTAAATAAAGAGATTAAAGTGGAGGAGACTTTCAATGATCAATAAAATGCTGTTCACAGGCACCCTATTCATCGTTATTATGCTGCTCGCGCCGCCACATGTCCGAGCGGCCAATATAGAATTTTCGGGCTTCGGCGATATGACCTACGGTTATCTTTCTGGAGGACCGGCGGATGAGGCCGATGCCGCGCTGTTCGCATCAGACGGCACGGATGCCAATCCCTTAAGTCAAAACGATGGCTTTGGCAATGTCGGCGTCGATTTTGTGATCTTTGCCGAATTGAACGACCAGCTTTCTCTGCTCTCCGAAGTCAACCTGCAACTCGAACGCGGCGGGTCGAGCGAAATTGGCTTGGACCTCGAGCGGACCTACCTTAATTACAGGATTTTACCGACCTTCAATATTCAGGTAGGATCGTTCTTTACACCGATCGGCTTCCACAACCGAACCCTGTACAGCCGGGCCTGGCTCATGAATTCCATCCAGATCCCCGACTTCGACGAAGAGGAACTCGGTTTCGTCCCCACGCATTCGACCGGCATTCATGTCTATGGCAACGTCCCCACCACGGGGGCGCACGCATTGAATTATGCCCTCTCCGTCGCAAACTCTCGAGGTGAAACACCAGAGACCTTGATCATTAATAGAGATGATGGCGACCGGAAAACCGTCACCCTGCTTTTTGAATGGGTCTTTCCAGAGTTCAGGGACTTCCGTATCGGCTTAAGCGGTTGGCAGGCGCAGTTGAACACCCGTAAGGTCGGACCGCTCATTGGAGATACCGACACGGGTGAACCCGTTCGTTTGGACGAAACGGGCTTCAACCCCTACCTGGTGGTTTACGCGGAACATTTCAATCTGAGCTTGGAATATGTCACCCTCACCCAAGATGACGATCGGGGAAATCTCTCTCCCAGTTCATACGATTTCACCAGTTTCATGGGCGAAATTTCTCTCAATCTCATGGAAGACAAACTACATCCTTACATTCGATACGATGAAACCAATCTCCCCGGAACCGGCGGGCCCTATCTGACCCTGCGAGACGAAGACGGCGTACTGACGAGAAAGTATATCCCTGAAATGCGGGCGATCATTGTCGGCGCGGCTTACGATCTCTTTGCCTTAAACCGGATCAAGATAGAGTGGGTTCGAAACTTGGATGGCCCCCGTTCGGAAAATGCCGTGAGCATCCAATCGGCCTGGGCATTTTAACTTTGCTTCATAGAAAAAAGGAGGAGACTATGAATATTAAACTCGTGATTCGTTTTTCCGTGTGGGTCCTCTTGCTGGGCCTGCCCCTGCAAACCTTCGCCGGAGAGATCGCTATTATCATCAATGCGAATAACGCCGTCACTGCGCTTTCGGCGGATGAGGCACGTAAATATTTACTCAAAGAAACCGACTCCTGGCCAGACGGCACCAAAGTCCGCTCTGTCGATCGGATGGGATCCTCTCCGGAACGGAAGGTCTACCTGGACAATATTATTAAAATGTCCGCCGAACAGCTTGAGAAATACTGGGTCGGCAAACGGTATCAAAATGGTGTGCCGCTCCCGCCCAAATTAGGTGGAGACCAGCAAATTATTGAATACGTCCAATCTTTTCCGGGAGCGATCAGTTACGTAAAAGCCGATAGCATTCGGCCCGACCAACGGTCTACCCTCAAAATCGTCGGGACTTTCCCTATGCAATAGCTTGAGATAGAAACCCGAGACCCTCCCTCAATCGGAGACAGCCCCCAAGGCGGCGTGGGAGAAAATTATGCTTAAATTCTTTAGAGAGATGACCGTCCAAAACAAACTACTGGCGAGTACTGCTGCAAGTCTATTTTCTTTTGTTGTCGTTTGGTTTTTAATCGCCGAGGTCATTAACACCTCCGACTATAGCTTTAAACAGGCACAATCCACATTGGAAATCGTCGATGCCGTGGGAAGGACGGCCATCTCGGTGCAGCGGCTCTCGGACCCCATGGGCAATCTCCTTTATGACTGGAACGTGAAGAACGCGCAAGAAGGTTTCGAACAAGAATTACTATCCTATCAAAAAGAGTCCGCGGCACTCCGAAGCTTGCTCGAAAAAATATCGGACCCGATCGTCACGGAAAACAGTCGCAAAACACAAGAAGCCATTGACCGTATTTCAAAGCTGTCCACAAAGATCGTCGCCGCCGCAGAACGAAAAGTCACCGCTGAAGGGGAAGGTAAAATGTTTGCCGCACAAGCGGCCGTCGAAGAAGCCAGCGAACTCATATATCAAATCCATCAAATCGACATCAAAGCGGTCGGGTCCATGCGAACGATAGAAATGTTTCTCAAAAAGAGAACGGAAAAAATCTTCGAAGAGAGCCTCGATACCAACAAACAGTTTTCCTATTTTTCTATCGGCGTCTTGTTAATCAGCATCGTCATCACCAGCCTTCTCAGCCTCTTCATCGCCAGATCGGTGTCTCGACCGGTCTCCCTCCTTAGGAAAGCCGCGGATGAAATCGGACAAGGCAATCTCGCCTACACCATTGAAGGAGAATTTTACGGCGAAATGGGCGCCCTCGTTCAAGCGTTTTCCGGCATGGTCTCCAACCAGCGGCGCTTGGTGAAGGAAGTGAAGAACAGTTCGAAACAAATTGCATTGGCCTCTATCGACCTTTCCAGTTCCAGCCACCAAATGACACAAAACTCCGAAAATGCCGCAAGACAGGTGACCGCCGTTTCGGAATCCAGCGCGACGACCAACGAAAATGTGCAAGCCGTCGCCTCGGCGGCGGAAGAAATGCTCATCACGATTGGTGAAATTTCCAAAAGCATTCAGGAAGAATCGCGTATCGCTGCCCAGGCCGTCGACCTTTCGGATATCACTACCGCAAGTATCGCTAAGTTGAGCCAATCGAGCCACAAAATTGGTGAGATGGTTGAGGTCATCAATGGCATCGCCAAACAAACGAATCTGCTGGCTTTAAATGCCACCATCGAAGCGGCCCGCGCCGGCGACTTGGGTAAAGGCTTTGCCGTGGTTGCGAATGAGGTGAAAGGCTTGGCCAATAAAACCGCAGCCGCAACGGAAGAAATTAACCGGACGATTCGAGAGATTCAAGAAGATACAAAAAACGCAATCGTATCCACAACGGATATTTCCAAAGTCATTGAAACGATCAATAAAATCTCCGAAGCCGTTGCGGGGGCGATCGAGGAGCAAACCGCGGCCACGCGGGAAATTACCCGGAATATGTCTCAAGCGGCCAACGAATCGAGAAAAGTGCTGGAGAGTAACGAGGCGGTTGCAAACACATCCAAAAACACCGCGGAAGGGGCGGAAAACATACTCAAGGCCGCCAAAGCGCTATCAAGCATGGGGGAGGAGTTTCTGCAGCTCGTCAATCGGTTTAAAGATTAAACGAAGCGATACGGGGCTGCCCCGAGCCGATTTATTTTTCAATTGAGGCCAATCGCCTTCCGATTCATCCTGACGGCCTCTTTTCATATCTACCCTAGGAAAAATGGTAAGAACGACGCATCGGTTTCTCAACGGACCCTCCCGCACAAGACTCCACCTTAACAATGATCGTCATCCCTAACCCTCGTAGAAACATCAGAGCGAGTACGCTCCAACTTGCTTCTCGCAATCCCCGAACAGCGAAAAAAGCTATAGCATTCGATTCTCGGACTATGCCAAGATAAAAACAAAATCACCTCTGAACGGCAGAAATCACAGGACAGGAGAACATGATAGCACCGGACCTCGCTCAATCCGAAAACGAAGACTTTGGACTCGGGATCGAAGGCTTTTCCTATGCCGATCTTTACCGCCCCGAAAAATTGAAGGATTTGACCGCTGCCTTCGAGGAGGCCTTTAGATGCGAAGACTCGGAAAATTTTGAACGCTATCGATCCTATCGAGATGACCTCAAACACAGTTTGAGGCCACCCGAAGAATCGGAAATGCTCATTCGGGCGGCCTCGGCCCTCAGTCCCTTTATCGCCAGACTGTTTTCTATCGAACAGGAACGCGCCGGGCTGATGGAAGCCATTCGAGCCCACAAACCGATTTTCCGATTCAAGAAAGAGTTCGTCCAAAAACGCGTATTGAAATACGATGCGAAGGATCACCTCTCCGGCCCCAATCTTCAAGGCTTGGGCGAAAAAACCTGGCGGACGATGGAGGCCCTACAAGGCCAAGGTGTCGGGAACGCAGACCCGGAAAGCTTTTGCGCGGCTGCCGTCTGTCAGCTCCTCGATGCGGAAAAAGCCCTCGAGTTAAACCAAAAAAGAAAGGAGCCCCTATCCGATGTTGTGCGGAACACTCTCTCCCGCCTTCTTGATCATTCGGGAAATCTAGTAGGCGGTTTTTTGGAGGGAGAGGGTCCCTTGGCCGCGACATTGGAGGCCGTGCATAATCAGCTGGACACCTTGACACAGTGGTTCCACGCCCAGCTTCAAAACCCTGAAGACGCGGCGATTAAAGCCTGGAGCGCCTTCCACTTCCCGAAAAAAATCGATTTCATGCATCTTGTCGAAAATGAACGACCCAGCACGGAGAGGCCCGAATGGATGGTCGGCCCCGAGAAGCATCTTCGTCGGCGCGACGGCTTCCAACTCACCGACCGGCGATATTCCGAAAAACAGGTCTTGGACGAGATCGACTACTGCGTGATTTGCCACCCGCGCGAAAAAGATAGCTGCCGCATCGGCATTCACAAAAAGAAATCCCTCGAGATCGAAAAAAACCCGCTGGGCATCGACCTCAACGGTTGTCCGCTAGATGAGCGAATTTCCGAGATGCACGTGCTTCAAGGCGAAGGCGACGCCATCGCGGCACTGGCGATGATTATCTTAGACAACCCCATGGTCCCAGCCACCGGTCATCGAATCTGCAACGATTGCATGAAGGGCTGTATCTATCAAAAACAAGAACCGGTGAATATCCCGCAAGCCGAAACCCGCATCCTCACGGATGTCTTGGACCTTCCCTATGGCTTCGAGATATACAGCCTCCTCTGCCGATGGAATCCGCTCAATCGGAAACGGCCCTATGCCCTGCCCTACAACGGGAAAAATATCTTGGTCGTTGGAATGGGTCCGGCGGGGTTTACCCTCGCCCACTTTTTATTGAACGAAGGTTTCGGCGTCATCGGCATCGACGGCTTAAAAATCGAGCCGCTTCCAAAAGCACTTGTGGGAGAGGCATCTACGGCGCCGCAGCCTGTAAAAAACATCTCGACCCTCTATCATGAACTCGACCAACGGGTATTGTCGGGATTCGGCGGCGTGGCCGAATATGGCATCACCGTCCGCTGGGATAAAAATTTTCTCGATCTCATCCATCTCTGCCTGGCTCGACGCAATTGCTTTCAGGTCTACGGCGGCATCCGCTTTGGCGGAACACTCACTGTCGAGGACGCCTGGACGCTTGGCTTCGACCACATCGCCATCGCCGCGGGCGCGGGCAAGCCGACGATTTTGGATATGAAAAACAATCTCATCAAAGGTATCCGCAAGGCCAGCGATTTTTTAATGGCCCTGCAGCTCACCGGCGCCTTCAAGAAATCGTCGCTGGCAAACCTGCAACTTCGTCTACCGGCCCTTGTGATTGGCGGCGGGCTTACCGCCATCGACACCGCAACCGAGGCCATGGCCTACTACCCCGTGCAAGTCGAAAAAATTCTGTCGCAATTCGAGACCCTCTGCGCCCACAACGGAGAAGACGAGCTGCTCTCGATATTTGACGAAGAAGAAAAAGAAATCCTTCAGGAATATTTAAGGCATGGGCGGGCCATTCGAACGGAGCGGGCCCGTGCTAAAGAATCGGGTGAGACGCCCAATTTTATCCCCTTGCTTCGCGCCTGGGGTGGGGTCGCCATCGTTTACCGAAGAGAGATCGAAGACTCTCCGGCCTATCGCCTCAACCACGAAGAGATTATTAAATCCTTGGAGGAAGGCATTGACTACTACGAAACCCTCAGTCCCATCGAGGCCATTCCCGACCGTTTCGGGGCCGTCGCCGGCGTTCGATTTGAAAAACAACAATTGAAGGATGACGATTTGATCGGCTCGGGCGACTATTTGGAACTGCCCGCCAAGGCCGTCTTGGTGGCTGCGGGAACCACGCCGAATGTCATCTACGAAAAAGAATACCCCGGAACCTTTCAAATGGACGCGCGGAAAAAATTCTTTAAACGCTATCAGCCCACATGGGAGGGCTCGGATGCGCTAAGGCTTGAGGCCTCGGACGATTGGACCACGCCCGCCGTTTTCACCTCGTATCAAAAAGACGGAAAGTTTATTTCCTACTACGGCGACAATCATCCGATTTATGCGGGCAATGTGGTCAAGGCCATGGCCTCGGCGAAAGACGGTTATCCCGATATCGTCCGGCTTTTCGAAAACGAACTCGCAGCCCTATCATCGAAGGATCAAGCAAAACGGGACGCGGCCTTTCTTGCTTTTTCAAAAACGCTCAATGAAACGCTTCATGCAAGCGTCGTCGATGTGGTCCGCCTCACGCCGACCATTATCGAAATCATCGTGAAGGCCCCCATGCAGGCGCGGCAATTCAGGCCCGGCCAGTTTTATCGTCTGCAAAGCTATGAATCCGGCGCTAAAATGATTGAAGGATATTCCCTGCACACGGAAGGGATCGCGCTCACCGGGGCCTGGGTTGATCCAGAACAAGGACTTCTTTCGCTCATCACCTTGGAAATGGGCGTCAGCTCCCGGCTCTGCGCGGCATTGAAACCGGGCGATCCGGTTGTGGTGATGGGTCCGACCGGCGCGCCGACGGAGATTCCAACGGGAGAAACGGTTCTCCTTGCCGGGGGCGGGCTCGGCAATGCTGTCCTCTTTTCCATTGGCAAGGCCATGCGGGCATCGGGCAACAAGGTCATCTATTTTGCAGGCTATAAAAAACCGGAGGACGTTTATAAAGTTGAGGAAATTGAAGCGGCTTCGGATTTGATTGTGTGGAGCGTCGATGCCGGTGCGCCCATTCAAGCGGGACGTCCGCAGGATAAAAACTTCGTCGGCAATATCGTCGAGGCCATGGTGGCCTATGCCGAAGGCAAGTTGGGCGACACCCCGCTTTTACTTCAGGAGGTAGACCGCATCATCGCCATCGGTTCCGATCGCATGATGAATGGCGTAAAAATGGCGCGACATGACGTCCTCGCACCCTATTTAAAACCGGGTCACCTTGCCATCGGCAGCATCAACTCACCGATGCAATGCATGATGAAGGAGGTCTGCGCCCAATGCCTCCAAAAGCACGTCGATCCGATTACAGGCAAAGAGATCTGGCCGGTCTTTTCTTGCTTTAATCAGGATCAAGTGCTCGACGAAGTCGATTTCAAAAACTTAAACGACCGCTTAAAACAAAATTCAGTCCAAGAAAAATTGACCAACAAGACCTTGGATTTGTTGTTGAAAAAAGAAAATATCATGCGGGTTTAAGACGGCATTTGAAATAATGAGGGCTTGGAAACGAACAGTATTAGGCAGGGGATCGCCCTTGTTTTTCTTTGATTTGAAGATATCCTTCTAAAATGCCTTGTACTTTCTCGGCCTGCTCGAGGCTGCCTTCTTTGAGTAAAAGCTGCCGAGTAGAGGAGAGCTGGTCTTTCACAAACTGAGTACTCAAATCCTCGAACAATGCAATTTCGAGGAGCTCATGAAAGTACCGTTTGTCTATTTTTGCCTTAAATCGTTCTTCCGGTGTTTTGAGGTACGCCTCGAACACCTCCCCGAGCGTCCGAAGATTTCTTTCTTCAAGATCGCCTTCCGCCCTTTTATATTCGGCTAAAACCACGTCTGAAACAAATTCGCGCTTCAGGCCCTTGCCGTAGACGATGGCAATGGCATCATAATAATCCTGCCTTGCGATCTTATCCTTGAAGCGCTCCTCCGGCGTTTTTGAACTAAAAAACCCCATCGCCTCGCTCCACGCAGAGACGCTTCTCGAAGGGTGCCCTCCCAAGGAAGGCAGGCACCCTTCGATTTCGAATATCCAGGTTAGTCAGGCGAGCTCCGCCTTGCAAAGGCACGACCTGGTTTTAATTACATCCACCAAGGAATATCGCCAGTCTCAGATTGGAGATACCCTTTTAAGACGTCCGTTCGCGAGACGACGCCGATGACAGTCCCATCGGGGTCCACAACCGGAACGCGAATAAAATGTTTTTCCTCCAAGGTCTTCATCACTTCGTCCGCCGAAGCTTTTTCATCGACGCAAACCGGCTTTGTAGTCATCACCTCTTTTGCGGTCACCTTGCCCAGATCTTTCCCCGCGCGAAGGGCCTTGAGGATGTCGAACTCGCTGATAATGCCGACAAGATGTCTCTTTTCATCGACGACAGGGAGGCTGCCAAATCGTCCTGTTGTAATCGCGACGGCAACCCTATCGGCCATTGATCCTTGGAAGCATGTGGTCACCTGCGATTCCATGAAATGTCCAGCGGTTAGTGTACTAAACGCAGTCTTTCCTGTAAGGTAGTCCACCCGTCGTCCCATGATGATACCTCCTTTTTTATTGTGATTTTTCTTCCCTTCCTCCCTACACCTTTGAAGACTCATCCTCTCTCTATCGTGCCTTCGTTAAGCTGTATGCCTTTTGGGTTAAAAAATCAATCCATATCATTAGAAGGTTTCTTCTCTCACGCAAAGAGTGAAGAGGTCCTGTTTGTAGAATGCCTTCCCTTGGAAAATCGCGCGTCACAGACTTTCTGTGTCCGCAAGAGCACCAGTATGCCTCGACACCTAGAGGTGTGAGCTGGGACATCAGGAAGATCACATCGGAAAAGGTCCTGTAACACCAAGACCTTATTCTTTAGGTTTTTGGGCTGGCCCGATCGGGCTCAAACGCCCCGCAGGAAAATCGATCGAATACGCTTGTCCAAAACCCACCGTGTACTGTCCACTTTCGGGATGTAAGGCGAACAAGTGAAAATCGGGCAAGCCGCGCAAGATGCCCACGACCTCTCCGAATTTTTCCGCCATGGCATCGAGGCGTCCATGATAATGATTGTCGGAGCGCTCGACTTCTTCGGCCCGGCAGCGAATCACGGCGCGCTCCCGCGCAAACAGATTTTCGACCTCGCTCTCCGGACGGATGAAAAGAATCGCGGCCTGTGGGTGGTGTATCAGGTTCACGGTATGACGGGCCAATTCGCTGATGAAGAGATAGAATATCCCTTTTTCGTCTCGCACAAAAGGGGCAGTGCTGATCTCCGGTTTTTTGTCCACCGAAACTGTCGAAAGCAAGAGCGTTTTTTGTGAGGCAATCAGTTCGCGAAGACCGGCGTCAAGACGGGCAAAATCTTCCTGCTCCGAATCGGACGGGCCGCCTGTCTCTATTTCGTTCGATGGTTTATTCATCGGCCATCGCCTCGCGGACTTTTTGGCCAAGTTCGCCAATACTGAAGGGCTTTTGAATAAAATGGATCGCTTCGAAGGGCACTCCTTGCTTCAGAATAATATTCGAGGTATAGCCGGACATAAAGAGGACTTTGATCCCGGGTAGGATTTGGCCTATCTTCTTGCTTAACTCTGTTCCCGCCATCTCGGGCATTACAACATCGGTCAGCAAAAGATCGATCCGAGCGGTTTCGTTTTCGACCAGGGTCCAGGCCTCCCCCGGATTATGGGCTACCCACACCGTGTAGCCCATTTTTTTCAGCATGGCCTTCACCATCCCGCGCACCAAGGCATCGTCCTCCACCAAGAGTACGGTACCCGTACCGGAAGAGACGGCAGGCTCGACGAATGCCTCTTTAAGCCCCCGATCCCTTTCTATTTTCGGAAAATAGATTCTAAAAGTCGATCCCTGCGCCGGTGCGCTTTCGACATGAATAAAGCCGCCCGCCTGCTTGACCACGCCGTACACCATCGACAGCCCAAACCGGTGCCCTTGTCCACACCCTTGGTTGTGAAAAAGGGCTCGAAGATGTGCGACATGACGTCCTTGTCCATTCCAATCCCATTGTCGCTCACGGTCAAACGGACAAAGTGTCCGGGGGTGAATCCTAAATGACCCTTGCAGTCTTCCTCCATAAGGATCACATTTTCCGTTTCAATACGAAGAATGCCCCCTCGGGCATTGCATCCCGGGAATTGACGACCAAATTGATGACGATCTGATCGATCTGAGCGGCATCGCACTCGATCTTCCAAAGATCGGCGCCCGGATGAAAGCGCAAATCGACATCTTCGCCAATGAGATGCGAAAGCGTTTTTTGCGTGTCGGCGATGCGATCGTTCAGATCCATCGCTTTGGGGCTGACCAGTTGTTTTCTCGAAAAGGCCAAAAGCTGTTGGGTCGTACTTTTCGAGCGATTCGCTGCCTTTTCGATCTCGAGTACGCTCTTCAATATTGGGTGGTCCGCAGGCAATGGGTCTCGAATCAATTCAGAATAGCCCAGGATTACGCTGAGCATATTGTTGAAGTCGTGGGCGACGCCTCCCGCCAGTCGGCCAATGGATTCCATTTTTTGCGCCTGAAGCAGTTCTTGTTCAAGTCTCTCCTTTTCCAATGCCGCCTGCCTGCGCTCGGTAATATCGTTTCCGAAAGAGAGGGTCGCCACCCCTTTCCCCTCGACGGCGATTTGATTGTTTTGCCACATGACATGGCGTTCCTCACCGGCCTTGGTGAGAATAGGATTTTCGAAGGTCTTTGGCATCCCGCCTGCGAACAAACGTGTGAACTCTAGATGTACCTGTGGATATCGATCTTTTGGAACCAAAAGATCGAACCCCTTTTTTCCCGCCAATTCAGCGGCACTGTAACCGGTCACTTCCTCGGCAGTCTCGTTGAAAATATCGATCTTTCCCTCGCTGTCGAAGCTGAGGATCATGACATTCGCCGTGCGAATCAGATTTTCCGAAAACGCCTTGGCTTGTTTCAGGGCCTGCTCAGAACGCTTTTGTTCGCTAATATCGCGGGAAACGCCATAGAGGCCAAAAACCCTTCCATGCTCGTCGCGGAGCGGCCCCTTCGTGGTCTCGAAGATCCGGTATTCGCCATCGGCGGTCGGCGCGGTCTCTTCAAACGTGTCCGTTTCATTGCCTTCTATAATTTTCAGATCCCTTTCACGGAAGGCCTCGGCGAAAGGCCATGGGAAAATGGCAAAATCGTCTCGACCCAAGACCTCGGAGGGCAGCTTGCCAATGATGCGTCCGGCGGACGTATTGATCAGATCATAGCGTCCTTCCAGATCTTTGGCAAAGACGGCGTCGGGGGTACTCTCGACGATCGACTGCAGGTCAGTGCGCGGGGTACTCAAGGCCGCCTCCATTTTTTTGCGATCGGTAATATCGATGTGCGAACCCATCATCCGTTCGGGGTTTCCCTGCGTATCGTAAAGCAAGGCGGCTTGCGTCAGTATCCAGCGATAGGAACCGTCCTTGTGCCGGATTCGAAATTCCTCCTCGTATTTCGGTGCGGGATTGGTGACCTAGGCGTGGACACGGTCGACCCTGCGCTGGAGATCCTCGGGCCGATCGGGATTCCCACTCTTCAAAGCGATCGGCGATTTCGGCATCCGCATAGCCGATTTGATGCTTCCATTCCGGCGAGTAGCGCACGCAATCCGTGCCGAGCTCCCAATCCCATAAGCCCACATTGGCGGCATCGACCGCGAGGCGTAAGCGTTTCTCGCTCTCGCGAAGTGCATCCTCGGCCTCTTTCCGTTGGGTCATGTCGGTGATAAAACCTTCAATCGCAAGAAACGCCGCAAGAAACGCGCCCTCGGACGAAAAGATACCCCGGCCTTGCTCCCATACCCATTTCACCTCCTTCTGGACCGTAAGGATTCGGTAGAGCAATTGAAATGGACGGCGCACGTCCAAGGCGGCCTGCACCTCAATCCAGACCTTATTCTGATCATCCGGAAAGATAATATCTTGTCCGTATAAACGGCGTCCTGCCCTAAAATCGGCGGCGGGGTAACCGGTGAGTGCCGCAATGCCATCGCTGATAAAATCCATCGTCCAGTTTCTATCGTTGCGGCAGCGGTACACCGCACCGGGCAGGTTGTCCAGCCGGGTGGCCTGAAATCTTCGATGTTCGCGCAAGGTCGCTTCCGCGCGCTTGCGCTCGGTAATATCCTCGACGATCGCCAAATGAAAATCGGGGTCCAAACCCGGCGCCCAGAGCGGCATCACCGTGAGGCGGACGGAGAGCGCTCCTCCCTCCTTTCGGATATAGCGTTTTTCGATCCGAAAAGTACTCAGCGCTCCGGCCCGCAACTTTTCCATGTTATCGATATCCACCGGAAGCGGGATGGGTGATGGACTGGAAATCCATCCGGAGCATCTCTTCGGAGGTATAGCCCAGTCGGTCGCAGTAATAGGGGTTGATGCGGGTAAAGGCGCCGGTAAGGCTGTTGAGCTCTGCCACCCCGACTGCCGATTGCTTGAACAAGGCGCTATAAAGTCGATCGCTTTTACGAAGCGCATCCTCCGCGCGTTTTTGATCGGTGATGTCACGCACAACGATTCCAACGCCGGAAATCGATCCATCCGTCTCCTGTATGGGGGAATAGCGGACATCCCAATAACGCGGGACACCGCCGGACACGGCAAGCCAGACTTGAAAACGGGCGGGCTCTCCTCGTAAGCATCGGTCCCGCCGCGGCTTGAGTGTTGTTTTAAAAAACGCATCCCCAAATAAATAGGCTGCGGTCCTTCCGATGATTTGATCCTGCGTTTTCCCAAAGGTGGAAAGATAGGCTTCATTAACGGCCTGATAGACATACTCGCGATTGACAAAGGACATGAGATCGGATGACGAAGAGACGATCTGTTCGTACTTTTTAAGGACATCTTCTTCTCATTTTCGATCCGTGTTGTCGCGAACGAACGCGACATGAAACTCGGTTTCGCCGAACCAATAAGGCGTGGCGTCGATCTCCACGGGAAAGGGGCTCCCATCCTTGCGCCGGTGGACACTCTCGATGTGAAAGACATCGATCTCTCCGTCCGATTTGGACTTTTCCCAAATACGTTTCCACTTCTCCATCGGATAAATGGGATCGATGTCCGGCAGCCTCAAGGCCATCAGTTCATCGCGCGTATACCCCAAAGATCGGCAAGCCTCTTCATTGACGTAAGAAAAACCCGCCTCCCGGTTCATCCAAAAAACGGCGATGGGGGCTTCGTCGATCGTAAACCGAACCATTTCGAGAAAGGTATCGCCCGAATCTTGATTTTTTAAATCCATCGTCGTGTCCTTTCCCAGCCGAAAAAGCGTAATCCGGGTTAGCCGAGTCCTTCGATAAACTGCAGCATGGTCCGATAATAACCCTGGCCGCCGACGATATACGAATCGTTGTGGCCCGCATTGGGAATCGTATAAAACTGCTTGGGTTCGTTGGCGGCCTCGAAAACGCTCCGTCCTTGTTTAAAAGGGACAACCTGGTCGCGATCGCCGTGGAGAATAAGCAGGGGAAGGTGGACCGACTTGATCTTCGAAAGGGTGTCGTAACGGATTTTCAACAGGCCGCTGGGAAACCAGGGAAAGTTTTCCCGTGCCATGGCTTTAAGGGAACTAAATGGGGCTTCGAGGATTAGGCCGCCGAATTGAAGTTCGGCGGCGAGTTCGACGGCAACTGCGGCGCCAAGGGATCGTCCGAAAACAATGATTCTCCGGGGATTCACATCTTTTCTCCCCAATAAGTAATCATAAGCCGCGCGGGCATCGAGCCGGGTCCCTTCCTCCGAAATATCGCCCTCGCTTTTTCCATAACCCCGGTAGTCGATGATGAAGATATTGACTTTGAGTTCGCGATGGAGGCGGGCGAGGAGATCCACCCGGTTTCCAATATTGCCGGCATTGCCATGAAACCACAGCAATGTGTAGCTGCTCCCCGTGTAGGGAACAAACCACCCATTGATCCCGAGCCCGTCCTCCGTGGTGAGGGTAAGATCCTCGAAGGCCATGCCCACATCGGCTGGCGTGGACATCAGGGTTTTATCCGGAAAATAAAGGAAGCTTTTTTCCATCGAACATCCGCTTAAAAAAACGATTAAACAGGCAAAAACATTAAGCGCTACGCGGATAGGACAATGAGGGAGGAGCCGATTCATCTTTATCGGTCACCGAGGGCATCGGGTGGGTTCCGTCTTGCCAAAACGATCAAGGGATTTCAGCCCCCTATTCAGCCGTTTGGGGAAGTCCGCAGGAAATTTCATAGTCGAGCAATTCGGTGATCTTGGGGTTCGGACCGCAAAGAAGGCAGTTTGGATTCTTTGGCACTTTTACATTCTGGAAGCGCATCTCCAAGGCATCGTAAATCAAGAGGCGGCCCGCCATGGACTCGCCGATGTCGAGAATTTCCTTCAAGGCCTCGGCGGCCTGCAAGATGCCGATGGTGCCGGCGAGCACGCCGAGGACGCCCGCCTCCTGGCAGCTAGGCACCAGGCCCGGCGGCGGCGGTTCGGGGTAGAGACAGCGGTAACACGGTTTTGGCCCATCCGCCGAGTGATGCGGTTTGAGCGTGGTCAGTTGCCCTTCGAAACGAAAAATGCTGCCCGAGACGAGGGTTTTCTTCAGAAAAAAACAGGCGTCGTTAACCAAAAACCGCGTCGCGAAATTGTCGGAGCCGTCGAGGACGAGGTCGTAATCCTCGATGATGTCCATAATATTTTCGGAATTCAATCGCCCGGTATAGGCCTTCACTTGCACATCGGGATTCATCTTCTCGACGGTCTCCCGCGCCGAATCGACTTTCGGACGATCGACCGTTTGGGTGCTGTGAATGATTTGCCGCTGTAGGTTGGATAGATCGACTTTATCGTCGTCGATGATCCCTAAGGTGCCGACACCGGCGGAGGCCAAGTACAAGATGGCGGGCGAACCCAAGCCCCCGGCCCCGATGAGAAAGACCTTCGCGGCGGCAATCTTTTTTTGGCCTTTTCCTCCGACCTCTTTAAGGAGAATCTGGCGGCTGTAGCGCTGGAGTTGATCTTCGGTAAAGGACATGCTTTTCCTGTCGGTCTAAACGAATGTCTTGAAGACTTTATTCGATAATATTGCGTTCGATGGGATCGACCTTCACGCCGCGCTGCTTCATCCATTGCACGGCCTCTTCGATCTCCGCCACCTCTCCGGTCAATTCGAGATCGACCCATCCCGTTTTTTCGTTCACGTCCGCCCGGCGGACGTTCGTCACGATTTTATATTTTTTCCCCACTTCGTAAATGATCGGCTCTCGGATCTTCTCTTCGGGGAATGTAATATGTACCTTTAGATTGGCCAAGTTCACTCCTTATTTTCGAAACGACCCGATAGGCGAGCGAACCGACGGTCGCAAAGCCTATCCGCCGGCAATGGCCGGAACGATCGAAACCTCGTCCGAACTTTTTACCGGCGTTTGAAGTCCTTCATGGAAACGGATATCTTCTTCGTTGATGTAGATATTGACGAAGCGGCGAAGCGCGCCCCCCTCATCGCAAAGCCGGCCTTTGATTCCCGGATAAGCGCGGTCCAAGGCCTCGATGAGGTCCGCAACGTCTTTGCCCTCCGCAAGGACTTCCCCTTGACCATCCGTCAGTTTTCGTAAGGGGGTGGGAATCCGTACTTTCATTATCGATCTCCTTCGCCTTCTGGTACTCGCTCTTGTCCCTGGAGTATCAGCGCATCGCTTTTTTTTAAGGCCTCTTGAAAACTCATGAGGCTGGGTGAAATAAGCCACGGCTTTCCGACCGAGGGCGCAATCGCCTCCTGTGTTTTTAGGCCGTTGCCCGTAATATAGGCCACCACCGATTCATCCCGCTTAAAAACACCTTGTTCCGCCAATTTTTTTAAGACGGCTATGGTGACGCCTCCGGCGGTTTCGGCAAATACCCCTTCCTTTTGCGCGAGCAACATCATGCCTTGCACGACTTCCTCATCGCTCACCGATTCGATCAGGCCGCCGGTTTCCCGAGCCACTTTAACGGCATAGAAGCCGTCGGCGGGGTTCCCGATCGCCAACGATTTTGCAATGGTTTTCGGTTTGACCGGTTTGATAAAATCGCGTTTTTCCTGAAAGGCCGCAGCCACCGGTGAACAACCTGCCGCCTGTGCGCCGTGAATCTTCGTGGTGACTGGACCCACGAGGCCCAGCCCTTCGAACTCGTGAAAACCTTTATAAATTTTAGTGAGAAGCGAACCCGAGGCGATGGGAACGACGACATGGTCCGGCGCTTTCCAATCGAGATACTCCATCGTTTCATAGGCCAGCGTTTTGGAACCTTCGGAATAGTAGGGGCGGATATTGATGTTGACAAAGGCCCAGGGATACTCGCCCGCTATCTCGCTGCACAGGCGGTTTACATCGTCGTAATTGCCCTCAACGGCCACGACATTCGGCTTATAAACCAAGTTACCCAAAATTTTTCCGGCCTCCAAATCGGAGGGGATGAACACAAAGCACCGCAGGCCCGATTCGGCGGCGTGGGCCGAGACCGAATTGGCGAGGTTGCCGGTCGAGGCACAGGCCACGGTATCGAAACCCAATTCCTTGGCGCGGGTTAGGGCCACGGCCACGACCCGGTCTTTAAAACTGAGAGTGAGACAGTTTACCGTGTCGTTCTTCAAATAAAGCCGGTCGAGTCCCAAGAGCGGCCCCAGATTCTTCGCATGGATCATGGGGGTGAAACCAGCATTCAAGCCTGCAGTGGGTTCGCCCTCAATGGGCAGGAGGTCACGATAACGCCACAAACTCTTCGGCCCTTGTAGAATCTTTTCCTTCGAAATCTGCGTTCGGATAAAGTCGTAATCGTAAGCCACTTCCAGGGGGCCGAAACAAAACTCGCAGACATGGATCGCCTCCGCGGGATAGGCCTTCTTGCATTCCTTACATACCAGTCCTTTGATCTTTTTCATGGCGCCCCACGCTCTCTGGCACTCGCACCATGCCCTTGCGTATTGGCCGTCGCGACCGCTTCCAGATCGCATAGCGGCTGCGCCTGCATTTCCAATTTTTCGATCGAAGGCTGCGTGCCGCAAAGGGGGCAATTCGGATTGCGCTGGATAGGGATTTCCCGAAAAGTACTCTTCAGGGCACTATAGTTCAAGATTCGGTTGGTCAAGGGCATGCCGATGCCTAAAATCAATTTCAAGACCTCGGTGGCCTGCAGTGTCCCGATAAACCCGGCAAGGGCGCCCAGGACACCTGCCTCCTGACAACTTGGCACCACGCCGAGCGGCGGGGGTGTGGGGAAGACACAGCGATAGCACGCCGATGCGTTTGGGATAATCGTAAACAGCTGCCCTTCAAAACGGAGGATACCGCCATGCACAAGGGGTTTTTTTGCAAAAAAGGCGGCGTCGTTGATCAGGAATTTCGCGGGAAAATTATCCGTGCCATCGACGACGATGTCGTAATCGCCGAAGATTTGAAAGGCATTTCCCGGATTAATATATTTTTGATAGGGCACAACTTTAACATCCGGATTCAAGGCGGCGATTTTTGCAGCCGCAGAGCCGACTTTGGATTGTCCGACATCGGCCGTGTGGTGAATAATCTGCCGTTGCAGGTTGGTTAAATCGACAACATCTGCATCGGCGATCCCAAGGGTGCCCACCCCGGCGGCCGCCAAATACAAGGCCAAGGGGGCCCCGAGTCCGCCCGCGCCGACAATTAAGACCTTCGCCTGGCCGATCTTCTTCTGGCCCTTCCCCCCCACTTCCGAGAGGATGATATGCCTGCTGTATCGGATGAGTTGTTCTTCCGTAAACGCCATTGCTTCCTACTGGTAGATTTTCTGCTGTTTAGATATTGAAATATTTTTCGATGCTGATGTAACGCTCGCCCGTATCCGGCAAAACCGTAACGACAATCTTGTCCTTGCCCAATTCCCGCGCCACCTGCTTCGCCGCCCAAGCATTCGCGCCCGAAGAAATGCCCACCAGCAGGCCCTCTTCCCGTGCGAGCGCCTTCGCCGCGCGATAGGCATCGTCATCCGTGACGGTCATCACCCGGTCGATGATCTCTCTGTTTAAAATTTCGGGAATAAAGCCTGCGCCAATGCCTTGGATCTTGTGCGGACCCGGATCTCCACCGGAGAGGACCGCGCAGTTGGAAGGCTCCACCGCAATAATTTGGGTATTGGGGTTCTTTGCTTTGAGCACCTCGCCAACGCCTGTAATCGTGCCCCCGGTGCCCACGCCGGCGACAAAGGCATCGATCGGCATCTCTAAGGCCGCCAAAATTTCCGGACCCGTCGTTTGCCGATGAACTTCCGGATTGGCCGGATTGGAAAACTGTCCGGGCATATAGTAACTCGGGTTCTGTGCAATAATATTTTCGGCCTCTTTAATCGCCCCCCGCATCCCCTCCCAGGCCGGGGTTAAAACCAGCTGCGCCCCGTAGGATGAAAGTAGGCTCGCCCGTTCTAAGCTCATCGATTCGGGCATTACGAGGATCAACTTATACTTGCGAACCGCCGCCACGAGGGCCAAGCCAATGCCGGTGTTGCCGCTCGTGGGTTCCACGATCGTCATTCCCGGTTTCAATCGGCCGGAGGCTTCCGCAGCGGCGATCATACTGATACAAATACGATCCTTGACGCTGCCTCCCGGATTAAAATATTCGACTTTGGCGAAAAGCCGGGCGGCCGGGGCCGTCGAAAAGTGCTTCATTTCCACCAGCGGCGTCTTTCCGATGAGCTCGGTAATGTCCGAGGCCCGCTTCGGCATTGGCGCACCCCCGCCCATAAAATAGATCAGCTCCAATTCATCGCCGTCCTTAAGGGGGGTTTGATCGCGCTGGGCACGTTCGACCATTTTGCCGTTCAATTCAATGGTCACCATTTGCGGTTCGATGTTTTTGGCTTTGAGAAGGTCGGTGAGCGTGGTCCCCTGAAGCTCTTCTTTTTTACCGTTGACTTTAATCTGCATTCCTTTAGGCTTCCCTGAAATGGCGATTCGCAAAGTCCTTTATTTATCAGATAAATCGGGCCCTTGTCAAGAAAGTGGCGCTTCCCCAAGAATAACAGTCGGATCTTGAAGTTGGCCTTCTCCGAGCGACAAGATCAGTCCCTAATCACCCGCAAACAATCGGGGCGGATCGGGTCGAAAGGAATCATGAAGGCAGGCCCTATTTTTTGCGAATTTCTTCGAAAAACAGACGAATGCGCGCGGCGTTCGCCCCGACATCGCTCATGCCGACACGCGATACGGAACGGATGTCGAGGCGGCTTCCGGTATCCATGGGTCGAATACGGATCACGATGTCGTCTTTAAATCCGAACCAAAAAGTGGTGTCCGTCGCCTCAATCCGCCGAGCCTCCGGCAGGGCGGAAACGACCTCCCATTTCAAGGCCTCTGCCACAGACAAGGCCTTCACGAAGACCTCCGCCGGGTCGCTGTCCATCAGCTCGGTATCGATATCCGGATAAGCCTCCTGCTGCTGAATCGCCACGTCGAGGCCCCCGTAAACCGCACCATTCGGGGCCTCCATTCTGAGGGGAAGCAAGGCGACGAATTGAGGCGGATCGCCCGTATCGCTTGTAATGTCGTGAATGCGCGGCACCTGTTTGGCCCGATACAAGCCGTGGGCCGGAACGGCGACCATCGCCGCGCTCAACAATAAGGATGCCAGATTTCGGCGGAAGCCCGGACGCCCTCGGCTCGGCCGCGTCACAAACAAACCGATGCCGGAGAGGATTAACACAAGAATGGCCCCGTAGACCGACCATTTGAGAAACAAAAATCCCGTCTTAAACGACCACCAGTGCCAGCGGTGCCCCAGTCCCGAGAGGACCGCCAAGAAGAAGGCCATCAGAGCCATTCCGGGAACAAGCGCGCCAAAAACCCTATCGGATAACGTGCCGGAGTCCTTTTCCTTCATATGGAGTCTCTGTGGGTCTTGCCTATCGATCAGGTCTTCTGTTTGATCTGTCATGGAGCGCTCATCCATTCCTCAAGGCGCGGACGCAAGGTCTCGAGCGACTGATAGCCTCGGGTGAGCAAGGACAGCGCCGAGGCTTTCTGCAATACGACAGTCGGAAATCCCTGAACTTCCCACTGATGTGCCTGCCGAAAGTGGCCACGCGTTTGCCGATGAGTTTCGTCCGAATGAAGCATTTTTAAAAAATCGCTCGCCGCCAGGCCTTGCGTCTCCGCCAAGGCCGCCAAAATACTGGGCTTTGTCACGTCTTTTCGATCGGCATAAAAGGCCTTTTGCAATCCTTTAAAGTAGGGAAAAGCCAGGGCCGGATTCAGGCAGGAGACCGCCACCACCGCCCGGCAAGCCGGTTCCGTATCGTAAACGAATCCCTCCGGCATCGCCCCTTCAAATTGAAAAGGCTGTCCCGTGCGCCGGTGGACCTCGTGCCAATGATGGAGGATCTCCTCCCGCTGCCCGGCCTCCATGGGCTCGACCGTCCCCGGCCGCAAACCGCCCATGAGCAGGGACACATCCAGCCGATCCGAATAGTCTTTTTGAATGGCATCGATCACCGGGCTAAAACCCCAGCACCAAGAACACATCGGATCGGCCACATACCAAAGGCTAGGCTTATCCATCGGGGCGCACCTTATTTAATGCTTTGAGCATTTGAAGCCTCTGCACCTCTTGATTTTAGCCCCTAATTCCTTCATATAACAACCGGAAAAATGGAGATGCCTTTCAAAACGAAGCCAGGACCGCCGGGCTTCCTTAAAGAAAACCACCAATGAAACCGTATTTAGAGCTCGTCAAAAACATCCTCGAGCACGGCGAGGCGAAAGAAGACCGCACGGGCACCGGCACGCTTTCGATCTTCGGCTGCCAGACCAAGTACGACCTGCGTGAAGGCTTTCCCCTGCTGACAACAAAGAAGGTGCTTTTTTCGGCGGTTGTCTATGAATTGCTGTGGTTTTTAAGAGGGGCGACGAATATTAACGAGGACCTCAAAACGCACACGCCGATCTGGAATGCCTGGGCCAATCCGGAAGGCGAGCTCGGGCCGATCTACGGCTATCAATGGCGAAAGTGGGAGAAATTCACATGGGATGAACAAGCAAAGACCTATCGCAAAGAGCATGTCGATCAGATTCAAAAGGCCATCGCCTTAATTAAAACCCATCCCGACTCGCGCCGCATTATCGTCAGCGCTTGGAATGCGGCGGATATCGATCGCATGGCCCTGCCGCCCTGCCACGCCTTCTTTCAGTTTTATGTCATTAAGGGCCGCCTCGACTGCCAGCTTTATCAACGCTCGGCGGATGTCGCCTTGGGCGTCCCCTTCAACATCGCCAGCTATGCCTTGCTCATGTTGATGATCGCGCAGGAATGCCATCTGACACCCGGCATCTTCGTACACACCTTGGGCGACGCGCATATTTATACCAACCATGTCGAAGGGCTTCGGGAGCAACTCCAACGCACCCCCAAGGCCCTTCCGCAAGTGAAAGTCGCCAACAAAGGCGTACTTGAAGTGCGATTTGAAGACATTACGCTCTGCAATTATGAACACGACCCTTTTATTAAATTCCCGATTTCGGTTTGATGATGCGGCCCTTTTCCATGATAGTCGCAATGGATTCGGAGCGTGGCATCGGGAAAGACGGAGACCTGCCTTGGCATCTCCCTGGAGATTTAAAACATTTCAAGCAGCTGACCTGTACAACGGATGCCCCTGACAAGCAAAATGCCGTAATCATGGGGCGGAAGACCTGGGAGTCGATTCCGCCTCAATTTCGCCCGCTCCCGAATCGCTTGAATGTCGTGCTGAGTCGGAATCCCCTGCCCAGCTTGCCCCCTGAGGTCTGCCTCGCCCCCACTTTTGAAGAAGCATTTCGCCGACTGGAGGTCCCGGCAATTAAAACACCCCCGGATAAAATCTTTGTGATCGGAGGCGCGCAAATTTTCGAAATCGCGATGGCCTCTCCCTTCTGCGAAAAGCTGCATATCACGCATATTAAAAAAACTTTTCAATGCGACACTTTTTTTCCCTGGTTCGAATCCTTATTCGAGCGATCTGAAACTTCTACCCGGATTGTAGAAGGAGACACCCAATACCTTTTTGCCGAATATCGAAGAAAGAAACCCTTCTAGAAAATGGATCGAGTACCAGAAGCCCATGGAAATGGATCATCCTCCAATCTCAACGGATTAACCCCATTCGCTTCGCCCATGGCCATGACTGAATTCTTCCCGTATTCGTGATTTTTAAATCACGCTGAAACATCCAACCTTTCAATTTATGTGACGATGCAGTCGTACTGGCCCGTGGTTTCGGAGGAAACGCGTCCGTGGAATCCGCGGGCGGGCAAGGCCCTCATCGTGTATCGAGAATACAAAGGAGGCGCGTCCAGCCTCACTCGTCCGGAATCGGTGGAAAAATGCACCCCGCCCTTCACCTGTTTCACGATTTCAATAAGTTTTAAAAAATCCCGGCACGTCAGCCGATCGGCCCAAGTTGATCGTCGCGGTCGGAACCTTTACCGGCCCCTCCGCCCCGACGCCATCGACAGGGCGGAGGGGCTTGCAGAAGACGGGAGAATCATCACCTGTGACAACGATCCTGCCGCGCAAAAGATTGCGCGGGCGGCCTTCGATGCGAGTCCTTACGCCGATAAAATCGAATTGAAAAAGGGCGAGACCCTCGATACGATTCGGCAATTGGGCGCGGGCATCGATTTTTCTTTCATCGATGCCGACAAGGCGATGTATTCGGAATACTATGAGGCGATCCTCGCGAAAACGCGTCCCGGCGGTGCGGCACCTCAATGGCAGCGCCGTCCCGGGCCGTTGCTGCTTTTGGGTTCCGCGTGCGGGACGGGTTGGCGTGGGCGGCGTCGGAAATGAAGGAAGCGGGTTCGCTGAAGCGATGCCGCTTGAACGCGCTGTCATTTCGACCCGCGGGAGAAATCTTAAGTTTCCCCGCGCCGTTCAGGAGGACGGAGAAGCTGGATTTCTCAGTCACTCCGTTCCTTCGAAATGACAACCCCTATTTCCGCCCCGGAATCGGAGGGCATCGATCATGCGGAGATAAAGGGCGCCTCGGCCCAAACCTCCCCCCAAAACGAAACCGCCAAAATCTCGATCCTGCGTGACGAAGATACGGCCCGCGCCTGCGCTTTCCAGTCTCCACCGCTCGCCCGGAGGCGGGCCGCTTCGTAAGTAATCACTTGGTCGGCCTTAACTTTTCGTCGGACGATCTGCTCAAGCCGCTCCGGTCGAAATCGTAGTGCAAAATGCCGTCTCTTTTAAACGGCCTCCTCTTTCACCGATGCACCGTAACTCATGGAAAGGAGACGTTCCACCGTTTCTTCAGTCACGACATATTCCTTTCGTTCCCCATCCTCTGGAATTTCATACATGACGTCAAGTAAGAGATCTTCAAGGATGGCGCGCAATCCCCTTGCGCCGGTTCCGAGCGCAATGGCCTCTCTTGCAACCGCGCAGAGTGCATCCCCTGAAAACTTCAGCGTCATGCCCTCAAGCGCGAACAGCCTTTCGTACTGCTTGATAATCGCGTCTTTCGGTTCTTTTAGAATACGGACCAGATCGTGTTCGTTGAGTTTCTCCAGTTTCGCGATGATGGGAAGGCGGCCCAGAAACTCCGGAATCATCCCGAAGGCCATCAAATCTTCCGGGAGAATCCGGTCGATCGAATGCCCGCGTCCCGCACGCATAATGCCGCTTCCAAACCCGATCGTTTTTTGCTCAAGCCGCCTTGCGACAATCGATTCGATCCCTTCAAAAGTCCCGCCGCAAATAAATAAAATATTGACTGTATTGATCGGAATCATCTTCTCATGCGGATGTTTTCTACCGCCATGCGGGGGCACGTCGACAACCGCGCCTTCGATGATTTTAAGGAGCGACTGCTGTACCCCCTCTCCAGAGACATCCCGTGTCAGGGACGGGGATTCGCTCTTGCGGCCGATTTTGTCGATCTCGTCGATGTAGATAATGCCCCGTTCGCACTGGGCTATCTTGCTGTCCGCCGCGTGATAAAGACGCAGGACAACATTTTCGACGTCCTCTCCAACATAACCGGATTGCGTCAGCGCCGTCGCATCGGAAATAGAAAGCGGCACACCAACGACTCGCGCCAAGGTTTCGGCGAAGAGCGTCTTCCCTGTCCCGGTCGGCCCGATCATGAGAACGTTCCCCTTTTTCATCTGTACAGAGCCGTTCTCTTCGGAAAAGAAAACCCGTTTGTAGTGGTTGTAGACGGCGACGGACAGGATCTTTTTCGCCCGTTCCTGGCCAACCATGTATTCATCCAAAAAGGCCTTGATCCTCGGCGGCCTTGGAAGGCCTTTTCTCTGCTTCAACACCTTCTGTCCTCCGGGTTCGCGAGATTCAAACATCGAAGACCTCCTTCCTATTCATCTTGCCCATTCATCTCGGCCGTTACAGGATGCTCGGATCCTCCGTATCTTTCCATCGCCGCCTGAATATGCCGGTCATGTTCTAGATGCGCCCGGGAAGAATCAGCCAAACGGCTTAATACTTTGGAATCGGTTGCCTTTAGAATGGTCGAGAACAGCTTGTTCACCTCGGATGCTTCAAGGGCGGCGAGTATTTCGACGGCATCCTTTTGCGTCATGCCGGAACGGACGCGCCGCTCGCAATTCGAAAGGAGGCCGTTTAGCGCTTTCTCAACCTCCGGATCGATCTCAATCGGTCTTTTGAAGCGCGTCCCGTTTTGCAAAAACATTTTTTCTATTGCGAGAAGGGAGGCATGTTTTCCCTCATCCGCCGACAGTTCTCTCCACAAGGCGGCCCACTCCGTATCCTCGGGGGATTGGTCCGCAATCTCCCGGTAAACTCTGGAGATGCGTTCCTCTAAGCTTATCTGAAAATCGATCACGCCTTCCGTGTTCACGACCGCCTCCTTGTCAATAAAATGGAAAAGCCCCTCGACCTCCTATGCGGCCTTTCTGCAGGGCACAAAGTCTTCCCGGACCTGGACGCCGGACCTCTCTAACGCCATACAGATGAAGAAGAGCGCAGCCTCGATCAGAAAAAAGCCGCCCGATATCAAGAAATAAAAACCTCTCCAACGGGAGAACGTTCCGGAAAGATATCCAGGACCGGAGAACAGGGGACCGTTTCGCGTCTCATTCACACTGACTTTATAATCGTTTTCGGGGATTTGCTCCTTAAGACTGGTTTCCAAGGATATTATCCTTTGGATGATTTCCCCTTGCTCTCGTTTCAGTTGCCCGAGATGTTGCCATAAATCGTGAAGGCGGTGGCTCTTTCCATAGCGTATATAATCCGAGTGGTGGCTTGCCTCCTGACTAATATTTTGACTCAGTTGATCGAAGCTTCGATTCAGGCGTTTGTAGAGAAGAGGGACCTCTTCTCCCCGCACGGCCGCGAACACCGCTTCCCCCCTCTCCGAGACCGCCCAATGCGATCTCGCTTCCTTCGCCTCGCGACCGCTTAGGTTCCAAACACGAAACAGCGGCACGGAAGCCTCTTGCCGTTCCATCCCTCTGAACGACTCACTGTCACTCATGGCCCTTTCTTGAAAGGCCGGCCCTGTCTGCTGGGCCACAACATCGGCCGGGCGCGCCCCCGTGAAGAGGAGAACCCCCATGCCGATCGCCACGATCAGCTGTCTTATTTTATCCTGGGATTTCACTTCACCCTCCTCTTGCCTAAAAAATACGGAACGACCTTCAAAAGGAGGAGCCCCTGCCCCTTTCCGGAAGGGGAGGGGCCCCATCTCCCCTTCCTTCCGTATGTTGTCTCCCTCGTCTGCTTCCTTTCTCCCGCTGGACTCAGGCCGCTTTTTTGTATTCCACGTACTCTTCTTCCGCTTCCTCTTCTCCTTCAATCGGCACTCCCGGCACTCCGTCGCGCATGGCGGTCCGCGCAAGCGTCCACATCGAGAAGAGGAAGCCGGTCATTGCGAAGAAACCAAATTCCCAAAAGCCACCCCATCCTTCCGATGCGCCCCTTTGGGAACCCGAAGACGCGGCAGTGACTACGGCGGGAAGCAAATGGGCCATTGGCCGCCCGGTTTCATCCTCCAGAAGACCGGTCGCGAAGCGAAAGTTGTCCAGGGCGCCAAACCCCATAGTGGATTTAACGGTGAGGACGGCATCGCTTGGAACCGGAGGGCTCACTTCCCCCTGCAAGCTGGTGAACACCGCTTTCCCCATGACATCGGTCGCCCAATTTTTTTGTGCTCCCTGGACAAGATGCCTTACGAATTTCAATTGGCGCTCCCTGGCATCGATCCGGCGGGCAAGCCTTGCATCCTCTGCATCGATTAAAGCCTGCTTTGCCTTGACCCTGTTCAGGGCCCGGATGCGCTCCGCGATCGCCGCCGGTCCGAGGATGGCCTCTTCGCGGGAGACAATATCGGCTGTCCTTGCCTTGGCATTCGATAAGCGTAGAATAGTCATCCCTCTTTCCCGGTCAATTTGGGACACCGTAAATTTCTCCACAGCATCAAATGCGGCAAGGGCTTCTTCGCTAAACCTCCCTTCCGAAGCCTCTCCCCGAATCAGATGGTCCATGGCTTCCTGCGTCCTGACCTTGCTCGAATCCAGGAGGGCGAGGTCGATTATCGCTTTCCCCCCTCTCTCGACGGATTTGCCGTAAATGATCTTTAAAAATTTTATCTCCGTTGCATCGGATCGCTGCACCCCTGTAAATATGAGAAGCCCAAGGCCGAGCACTCCGATGAGTCGTCTTATTTTACTTTGCAATTTCATTTCACCCTCCTTCCATTGAAGGTCTTCCTTCACCACGCTTTTGTAAACGCGTATTATTAAAGTGAGCAAATAAAGTGCCATCGGCGCCCATTGACCTAAAATATTTTGTTCTATGGATTCAACATGTTCTATATTCAAATCCTAAGAAAGAAAAAACCTTTGGGGTGTTTTTCCACGGTCCGGGGAGAAAACAGACTGTCATGAGGTCTATTTCTTACGGTTCCTCAAAAAGGCATCTCCAATCGATTAAGGCCTTGAGACGCTTGACCGTTGACCGAGGGTTTCCGTCAATAGGTGTGTGCCTGATCAGAGGATATCGATAAGATTGTTTCAGATACTTCGACTGCGTAGAGAAACTCTCGACCGAGAGATATTGGCTTCCTCGACAGAAACGCAACACGATATGAGTAATGGTCTCGTAAAAAGTAGACTGTCATTTCGACCCGCGGGAGAAATCTTTCCTTGTCCAAGACTGCATCCCAACGACAGGCTTGATCCCGTCATGCGTGTTTTGTCCGTGAGGGTTTGAGGTTCGCTTTGTCCGACGCCTCATTGCGATTTGCCTCGCTCACGAGGTCCTCCGGGGATCGGGCATGCTGCTCTAGGATTTCGTAGATACGCTTATAGCGCGCGATCTCGCTGCCCGACGAGATCTTTTTCCCGTAATAGATGCCGAACAAGGGATTTCTTAAAATGAGGGCGCCTTCGTCGAAGAGGACGAAATTTACAGGCATCTCCACTTGTTCCGCGCCGGAGAGGCGCAAATCGTCCCACATCGCAATCCGGACGTCGATGCCGTCCTGCACCTGATGTTGGATGGTCATCAATATTTCAGCATTTGAGAGATCGAGCGGACGGAGCACGAAAATCCGCCGGATTGAAATCCCGGATTGGCACGCGAGGATTTGATTTCGGTAGTAGTTCTTTTTTTGAGCCTTACCCAGCCAGTCCGCGATTTCAACCGAATTGACGGCCCGGACCACCTTTTTGCAAACCGAGAGCGATTGGCTGGCCTCGAAATAATATTCACTCTCGGTCAGCGGCACGGTACCCTCGCTGAGCATCTTCAAAACGCTTTCTGTCATCGTCATGAAGTTTCGACCCTTGGACACGATTCCCGGATCGTGGAGTTGCGACATCAGCGAATCCAAGGGACGGGCGGTTAAAAACAATTTCTCGAAGCGGTCTTCGATCTGCTGCAATTTGTGCCTGATCAGCGAGACGCTTAAAGCCAACAACAGTCCGACGCCAAAGACGGTGTAGGCTTCTTTTTCGAGGTGCAGCCCAAAATGGAAAGCCAAGGCAATACTTGAAGCCAACAGAAATTCGACTAAACTATGCATCACTGCCACTCCCGACATACAGTTGAGGAATATTCGTTTTGGAGACCATTAGAATTCGATCTCGCCTCTGTAATTGATTTAAGAAAAGGCGCGGTCCTAGACGGAGCCGCGCCTTTTGGTTTGCTTAATCCTTACGCTTCACGTCGCCGTGTCGCATGCCGAAGCCCGTAATCACCAAGACGTCGTCCGTCGGATAATCGTCCAAGGAGGGCATGAGGGCGTCGTTGGAATGCTGAATGGAGAGGTAGGCGGCTTCGCCGTCGGGTGAAAAAATGAACCCAGTGGGTTCGGCGGAGCTGTCTTTCACGGACAGGACCCGGACGCAGCCGTCGGTCTTGATATCCCGATCGGCGCCGTCACGCAGACAGGCGAAGATGTCGCCGTTGTCGTGATCTTCAATGACGTACAGAATACCCGAATGGGGTTGGAAGGCCAGATTGTCCACCGAGTTGAATTCGGGATCTCCTTCCACGAACCGGTTGGCGATCACGGTCCGCTGATTTTCGTCCGCCAAGGCCGGTTCCCGGTCCACGGCGCAGACCACTTCCCCGAAATTCGAGGCCCCTTCGTTCCCTGTGTTCGTCCAGCAGAAGCGAACGGCATTCGGAAAATCGTCCGAAGCGATAAAAACTGGATCGCGATGGAGATCCTCGGGGCGATAGTAGCCCGCTGCGCCGAAGGCGTCGGCGTCCGTTCGCGCATTCGCGGCGCCAACCTCGACCCAGGCGCCGTTTCCAATTTCGCAGCCCTGCCCGTATTGCTGGCGGCCGTCTCGGCAGGAAATCTGAAGCGCATAAACGGAACCGGCCACCAGGGGCGATTGATTCAAATTTATAATGGGATCGTTTCCCCTGTTTGGCACGTCCGGAATAAATTTGAAGATGGCGCCGCCGTCGGCGTCGGCGACACCGCTCCCGGGCCGTAATTCGTCGCCGCCGATCACCACGCCGTTGGGCAATACGGTCAGGCCTTCCCAGGCCATGATCGGCAAGGCAAACCGTTTGGCGATGTGGGCCGGGTCGCTGACCGTGCCCAGGGCGCGATCCAAGACGGTTTCTTCCGTTACCGCCAAGGGATCGAGAATTTCGTAGGCGGCGCCGTCGACCGTCTCTTCCGTGGCTAGAACGGTTCCCCAGGCCGTGGTGCGAATGCCGTCGCAACGACTCATGCCGCGCAGCAGGGTTTCGACTTCGCCCGTTTTCAGATCGATGCGCTGCACGGAAGGATTGCGTTTTCCGGGGGCGATGACGGACAGACCGCCTTCGACGCAAGCGATGAGATGGCTCGGATGATCCTCCGGAAAAAACGAAAACATGTCGGTCGCATTTGCGGCCTCACGGGTAAGGTATTCGACGCGAAGCCCCTTGGCCAGAAGGACCTGGTCTTCTGGACTTTGTATCGGCGTGCGATAAGGCATGACGGATTCGGAGGCCGAGGTTTCCAGGGGGTTCTTGATGCCGAAGAGATGATTGGATTCCGCGTGGAGCCGACCTTCCACTTTTAATCCGAAATCGTCTTCTCCAAAAATATTATCGTTTTGGGCCTGAGTCATTACCGCTGGAATAATAAGGGCGGCCGCGAACAGACTGACAACAAGTACCCGACGAATGAAAGTGCCTTTTCGTATGTTCATTGATTCCTCCAAGTTTTTTTTATGCGCGTTGATGACTTGTTCTTTGCTCTGTTCTTTTGCCGGTGCGGCGATAAAATAATTTGCAGACTGTTTTTATCGACCGTTTGTACTTTATAAAAAAATTGTTGCGATTCTTTTACGCTTGGGTTAAGACCCTGTGAATTATGCTTTATGGAGAACGAAAAAAACGATCGAACTACGGGGCGAATCCACAGGTGGGGGAGAATTCTTAAAGAATGGACATCATTTGCTGACCGCATACCCTTTTGGAAAACGATATTTGAATGGCCCGTTTGTTACCCTAAACAGGGACCTGAACCCGCTTACAGCGTTCTTTTTTCTTGGGATATGCGCGGTTCATTAAAATCAAGTGATCGATCAACTCTCCACAGGCGATGCAGCGCCACACCGACAGTTTCCCACAAGCGGCTTGATCGACCAGGATTTCGAATGCCATCAATCCTTGGCATCGGATACAGTGCATTTTATTTGCATCCTTGGCTTAACCGATGGCCCGTTCCACTTCCCGTTGAATCTCCAATCGCAATGCGCGGTCTGGCCGGGTATTGATGAAAAAACCATGGACCGGATTGGGCTTGCATCTCAAGGCGGCCGGCTGCGCTTGGGCGGCTGTGTTGTGGGTTGTAAACCTTGCCGGTTTCTTATGTCGTTTCTTTTCATTATGTGAATGAGGCATTGCTGTTTCTCCTTGGCATGTGATTATTTTAGGGGATGAATGAATCCCGATAGAACATACAATCTAGCAAACGGACAAGCAATCTTCTTGCTTTAGAATCGCGGAGATCCGCGCTTCGGATCCGAGGTCGGTCCATCCGATGTCCTGCGCCAATAAAACGGTGAGCGGCAAGGTCTGTTTTAAGGTGGAGGATTGCAGGAAATCGGTCGAAAGGTTCAGCGGCTCAAGACCCGCATAGGCGTGCTGGGTCACCTCCATCTCTTGAGGCGTGCCGATGCTCGTGTAGATGGTTAGAAACATTTCGAAAAGTGTGGGCAAAACTTCCTTAATAGCATTGAGAAAGGTCTGGGCCTGGAACACCATGACCCTGGTATTCCAGACCCCGCCTTCCATCATGATTTCTTCCGCCGCAGCTTTCGCTGGTTTTTCAACAAAACATTCTACGGTATATAAGTGTTCGATATCCTGGTGAATTCGATCGCCCGGCAGTATGTAGCCATATTCCGGTTCCAAATGGGAGGCGCGCACCCCCAATAAGACCATGCGTGAGGGATCCGCTTCGGCGATGGTGAAGGCCATTTCGAGGGATGCGCGAAAGCGATCGTCATTGGCGAAATGGTGATCCGAAGGCAGAACGGCCACGTAGGCATGGGGATGGCGTTTGAGAAGATGAACGAGCGGAAGAAGAAGTCCGGCGGCCGTTTCTTTATTTTGAGGCTGGAACACCACGGTGTGTTCGGGCCGGTCATCGAGCTGACGGGAGACCTCTGGATAGGCGAGGTGTTTCCGGTCAATGACGGTAAAAATGTGTTTCCTGGGGATGACGCGCTCGGCCCGCACAAAGGTTTTCTCGAGCATGGAATTGCCACCCATGAATGCCACATATTGTTTTGGAAGGTCACTGCCGGTCCATCGTTGAACAAAGGATTTCAAGCGCTTCCCTTCTCCGCCCGCCAAGACGATTCCGAATCGTGACGATTGGTGATGATTGTCATGCATTTCGATTCCTCCTAAAAAGGCCATTGAATAGATTACAGGCCCAGTGAACGGTTTTATTATTCTCGCATTTTGTTTCGACAATATTTATACGACAGGGAAGTTATAGAATGTTGAAGACGATGTTAACTTTGGGTGAATTGGAAGTCGATCGGCCAAGATCGCAGTGGTGGTAAATCCCTTGAAGGCTTGAGGTCGTCGCTTTATTAAATAGGGATGATCCGTCGGGTTGAAGGCCTTGGCTTTTGTTGCAGAAGAAAGATGTGCTATAAAAACGCGGGTTCCGAGGACACAGAGGGAAGAACCCCGAGCCGTGTCTGCTGTCTCGTCAGGAAAGAACCTCCCTGCCCCCGGAACAGATAACCTGATCCGTAGACGGTCAACGCGATTGTCGCGATAAACGGGCGATTAGACTTCGGGTTTTGTCGCGAATCAAGTCCCGTATCTTGGCAAAGCCCTCGGCGTCCAAGCCTTTCGGGTCCGGAATTTCCCAGTCTTCTCTTCGTTTCCCTCGCACCGCCGGGCAGGCGTCTCCACATCCCATTGTGACCACCACATCGTATTCGATCTGCGGAATCCGGTCCAGTCCCTTCGAGAGGTGGACGCTCAGGTCATAGCCGATTTCTAGCATTGCGCCAATCGCCTTCTCGTTGATCTTTCCGGAAGGATGCGAGCCGGCGCTGTAGACGGCGATTCCCTCCGCGCTATGTCTCTTGGCGAAGGCCTCCGCCATTTGGCTCCGGCAACTGTTTTCGATGCAGACAAAAAGGACGGACTTCACGATGTAGAACCACAACAGGCCTGCTTATGAAAAAAACCGCAGGCGATCATAGCAAGATACCCGCCTATTATCGGCGCGGCGATATAAATCGGCAGATGGCCGAGGTGACCGCTGACCAAGGCCGGGCCGATCGAGCGGGCCGGGTTCATCGAGGCCCCCGAAATCGGTCCGCCGAAGTAGGCCTCCAGTCCGACGATCGTTCCGACGATGAGAGCCGTGAAGCGCTTGACAGAGCCCGAGGCCGATGTGACGAGGCAAAGGGTATAGATTAAAATGAAGGTCAACAGGATTTCCAGCATAAACGATTGCCATAGGCTACCGGAGGGCAGGGTGGCCCCCAAGGTCGGGTGACCGGGGAAGACGAGATAAACGCACAGGCTTGCCGCAATGGCGCCAAGGATCTGGCTTGCCATGTAGGGCAGAACCCTGCGGCCGGGGAAGCGCTTCGCGGACCAGAGGGCGAGGGTGACCGCCGGATTGATGTGCGCGCCCGAAAGCTTGTCCAAGGCGTAGATCGTGGCCGCCACGGCAAGGGCGAACGCCAGGGCGATCCCGAAATCGGTCATTCCGCCAGCGGTGAGATCGTTGGCGACAAGGGCGGACGTTCCCGAGAAAACGAGAAAATAGGTCCCGATGAATTCGGCAAGGACTCTTTTTATCATCGTATTATGTGTGGGATGCCTCGGTGCGCATTTCAAGATATTCATGATAGTGCCCGTTTTTACCGGAGCCTCTCCCATAATAATGCCATTGCGGAAAATTAAAATCGGCGGCGATCGCAGCGGGCATGAGGAGCGTGGCCTTTAAAAATTCTTCTAAATTGCGAACGTTGACAATCGTGCATTCCAATCCCCAGCGATCCATCTGATCGAGGACCCCTCTTAAGTTTTCGACGCACCAGTTGATTGCAAAGCGGTTGATCCCCCAACTTTTATAAAGATCGAGGATGGCCTTGGCCTGCTTCGGTTTGCTTAAGATCAAGGAGGCGATGAAGTCGACGGGGGTTTGAAGGATGGCCTTGGGATAGCTCATCGACAAGGTTCTGAACTCTTCTTCCAGGAGGCCGACGCTTCCATGAAACCAAAGCCGGGCCGGGTTTATTTTGTAAAAATCGACGGACTCTATGAGTGGGTCGATCAAGTCGCCGCCTTCATTGAGTTCGAATAAAATGGATTTGTCCGTTTTGGAAAGGCATTTTAACAGACAATCCAAATCGAGGGAATGACGTTTCTCGGTCTCTCCTGTGTCCGAAAAGGAAGGACGTCCCAAGTCGCATGCGCCCCAGCGAACGTCGGATACAAGGAATTGTTTGAGGTTCTCTTCGTCGTTAATGCCGTTCCAGACGAACTGTAAGTGTTGGGGAAGGGCTTTTTCGTCAATCAGTGCGCAAAGGTCGTAGGCATTTCCGCTTGCCGAATAAGCAGGCAATTGGACTCTTTTGGATTCAAACAGGGTGTCTGCGTGCAACAAAATGATTTCCCGCTCTGAGTCGATTTCCGCGACGGCCGTTAAATTGTCCGCTTCGTTGTCCACGAAGGCAAAGACGTGGAATCCGGCGTCTAGAAATCTCTGTATCCCCTGAGCCTTGGACTCCTTGACCTTTTCGTTCCATCCATGAGGGTTCATCTGCAAAAGGGAATCGGAAAACCGGACTTTATATCGTTTTCCGAGCTTGTTCAGCGCGTTTAAGGTTTCGCAGCGGACCGATTCGGGCCGCCCGGTGTTCAGGCCGACATCGGTATTGCCTTGCAATTGGAACCATCGAATGATCTCCAGAACCCCATGAAAGGGCCGTAGCCCTTGAGATAAGGGATCCGCTGACCAGCGGTTTTTGTCGTACCCATCTAAAATGTCTAGCCGCGCTTTTTCCGGAATGCCGAGTTCTTCCAGAAGCCATTCGGTTCGATTTTCGTCATGGGTGACCTTAAAGAATTGAAGTTGACTGAAATAATGTGTGCCGTGTTTTTCGTCGTAGGCCCTTAATAGATGGGGAATCGCCGTCCGCCTATCCAAAATGGTGCCGTCGATATCGAAAACAATCAAGAGTTTGCCCTCAGGGTAGCGTGCCCGCATGTTTTCGTAGTGATCCGCCAGGGTTTTCATCCAATTTGTTTGATGCATGGGTTCAGCCTCCCTATCTCGACCGGAATGTCTATTGGAAAAGGTTCAGTTCCAGGCGAGTCGTCGTATGGTCTTCTCGCCTGGAACCGTGTTCATATCCTTTTTGGATTAATCTACCTAAAACTTCGTGACCATGTCGATTTGAAACACCTCCTGATTGACGCTGCCCTGAATAGGTTCGGTCTTGTAGTAATCGAGACCCAAAACCACATTCTTTGCGAGCCCGATGTCGAGCATCACTTCATGACCTTCGAAGCCCGTGCCGCCGCCCGCGAAATCCGAGTCGGACAGAAAATCGGGCCAGGCATCTTTTTCCAAGGATCGAAACAGATATTTAAACTGCCATTGTTTCGCAGCCTTGACCTTTTTATCTCCCACCTTGAAGCCGAACACATAACCACTGTGCTCGCTTGAAGGATCGGAATTGTTCACATATTCTCCAAAAACCGCCGCATGAGGAAGCGCGCCCAAATCGTCCATCGAAACCTCGATGTTGGGGACGATGGCGTCGTACTCGTAAATTAAAACGCCGCTGCCGTCGCCGACGGAATCGGAATTGGTCTCCGCCGAATTCGGTAGAAACCCCGCGCCCTTCAGGTTGCTAAAGGCGTAATAGGCCACGGCGCCGTTGATGGTGAGGTTCCCCGCCTTTATTTTGATGCCGGGTTGAGCTGCATACAGGGCCGGATCTGCCCCCGCCTTGTTTTCATCGAGAACGAAACCCGCGAGATTCAGAAAGAATGGATTCACTTTCAAGACCACGCCGCCTCCCTCTACAGTGATATCGCCATCCCAGAGCAAGTCGGAAGGGTGCCAAAGGACCTCTTTGCTTGCGAATTTTCCGCCGAACAGCGTCGCCGGCTCGGCCAATGCCACTTCGACGTAGGCAAGATCGAGATTGATTCCTTTCGAAGAAAAGGCATCTTCGAAGGTCTGATTGGTCGACCGCGAATCCGCACCCCCGCTGGCCAGGCCGATGCCGACCTTGACCTTGTCGTTGACTTCCGATTCGAACCCGACCCGCGCCCGGGCCCTGCCGCGGCTCCGGTCCGCTTTGCCCTCGACTTTGTCCATCTGATAACGGAGCCGGATATCTCCCTTCACCTCTGTGTTTTTTGCCCAATCTCCAGGTTCCGCAGACACGTTCCAAGGCGCCAGCACAATCAACACAGCACTGAGTCCCAGGGTGAGCAAAGTGTAAAGATTCTTCAATTTTCTACCTCCCATTTTTCTTTTGTTTTTGAGTGTGTGTCGGCTATTGATTTAAGCCAACGCTTTGCATTGTTGCCGTCTTTCAAAGACGCATTTTAAAACGGACCGAAGTATAGGGGAGAAGTGTTGAGAAATGATGGATTCATTGTGAAGATTGTGTAAACTGTAACGAAGTGTTTTTTTGAGAAAGGCGGTAAAACTTACGATGTTTTAGGAAATGTCAGCGTAAAAGCGGACCCTTTGCGCAGGGTGCTCTTGACTGTAATGTCGCCGTTGTGGGCCTTTACGATATGCTTTACAATCGATAAGCCCAACCCGGTGCCGCCAAGGGCTCTTGAACGTCCTTTATCGACACGGTAGAACCTTTCAAATACACGGGGCAGGTCGGCCTCCGGGATGCCGATGCCGTTGTCTGAAATTTCGATTTTTACAGAGGTCTCCTCTTCTTCCACCCTTACCCGAATTTCTCCGTTTGTTGTGTTGTATTTGATGGCATTGTCGACCAGATTGAAAAATACTTGCATGATTCTAGCCTCATCGGCGAGGATGGGCGAAATGCCTGTGGGTGTCTCGATATCGATTTTGATCGATTGCCTCAAAAATTGCGGCTGCATCGATTTGACGACCTTTTTGACGATTTGCACGAGATCGACCGGTTTAAGATTCATGTTGAGCTTACCCGATTCAATTTTAGATAGGTTTAATAGATCGTCGATCAGGGTGGCGAGCCGTTCAGAATCGTCGTATATTATTTTTAAAAATGTATGGGCATTTTCCCGATCGTCAAGTGCGCCTTCCAGTAGCGTTTCTGCGTAGCCTTTGATACTGGCGACCGGCGTCTTGAGTTCGTGGGAGACATTGGCAACAAAATCTTGGCGAATTTTTTCGAGCCGCCGCACATTTGTATTGTCGTGAAAAACGAGGATGGCCCCTTCGGGCCGATTGTCTCTCATTACCGGTGAGGCATACACCGATAAAATCTTTTCTTCAGGAGAAACAATGGAAATTTCACAAGCGTCCAAGCGGCAGCGGCTGTTCACTGCGCAATCGATAATTTCTGCGATTTCGAGGTTCCGGATGACCTCTATCGAATTTTTCCCCCGCGCATCTTGTTTGATTTGAAAAAAATCTCTAAGCGCTGGGTTCATGAGTAAAATCGTTCCTTTTGGATCGACGACAAGGACGCCTTCGAGCATGCTGAGCAAAACCGCTTCCAGTCGCGAATGGCTAAGACGCATCTCCTGCAAGCGGTTTTCGAGTTGTTCGGACATTTCATTAAAGGCATCGCCAAGATCGCCGATTTCATCGTTTAAATAATGTGTGTCGATCTTAGAGAAATCCCCTTGGGCGATCCGATTCGCAGTTTTTGAGATTTCCCTGATCGGCTTGGAAATATAAGCCGATGCAAAAAAATTAATCATCATGGCCAGAATAAAAACCGCAAAGAGTGAAAAAGCGATGACCCCGTTCATCTGCGCTAAGATGAGTTCTATCTCTGAGAGGGGAAGGGACAAGCGAATGATACCCTCACTCTGTCCACTGCCGAAGGGCATCGCCATGTAGAGCATATTTTTATTGACCGTTGTGCTGAAACGTACGCTTTCGCCGAAACCGGCAGAGCGCGCCTCTTGGATTTCGGGACGATTGGCATGATTTTCAACCTCTCTGAGCGCTTGGCCTTCCAATTCTGAATCGCCCAGTACGCGGCCATCGGAAGCGATCATCGTAACACGCAATTTAAGGTCTTTTCCCATCTGATCCGAAATTTCATCAAATTGCTGCCATCGTTTTTGATCGTTCGAGATTTCATCCAGCCTGTATTTGGACAAGAGGGTCATTGATTTCAACGACGTTCTGATCGACTGGTCGCTATATGCCCTTAAATTATGCTTAAGGGCGAGATAACACGCAACGAGGGTAAGGGCGGTGACGAACGAAAAGACAAAAGTAATTTTATAATGGGTATTGACTCTCATCGGTCTGATCCCCGTCTAAAGACTTCCCCTTTATTAAAGTGGACCCCCACGGATTTTATTCCCGCTGTCTGACCACGCTCCACCATGCGGCATCCTAAAGGATATCGCGTTCTGGACGGCGAACGACTGATATCGAATTCAGTTTGGACGAAAATATGAACTATTTCAATTGGGGCCCTATAAGTTCACAGAAACTTAACAAATCCTTCGTTTTTTCACCACATAACTCCTTTATTCTGCCTCTCGTGGTTTAAAACAGTTACTGATATGCATTTAAAAATAAGGAGAGAACGGACCATGAGAATAAAGAGAATAAAAAAACTTTTAGTGCTGGCCCTCAGCGTATTATCCAGTGCAGTCGTCGCGGTTCCGGCGCAAGCCGCGCGAGACCATATCAGCATCGTCGGTTCTTCGACGGTCTATCCCTTTGCGACGGTCGTTGTGGAACGATTTGGAAAAACAAGCTCTTTTAAGACCCCTACGGTTGAATCGACTGGATCGGGCGGGGGTTTGAAGCTCTTCTGCGCCGGGGTCGGTGTTGAGCATCCGGACATCGCGAATGCTTCGCGGCGCATCAAAAAATCGGAATATGAGCTCTGTCAAAAAAATGGGGTGCGTGAAATCGTCGAGGTCAAAATCGGCTATGACGGCATCGCGATCGCCAATTCAAAAAAAGGCGCAAAATTTTCGCTGGAGCTGCGCGATCTTTTCCTGGCATTGGCCAAAAATGTCCCCGACCCCAAAGGGGGAGAACGGGTGATCGAGAATCCCTATAAAACATGGAAAGAGGTCAATCCAACACTTCCCAATCAGAAGATCGAAGTCCTCGGCCCCCCGCCGACATCCGGTACGCGCGACGCCTTTGCTGAGCTTGCCTTGGAGGGAGGATGCCGATCCTTTAAGTGGATTGCGGCGTTGAAGGAAAAAGATAAGAAAGCCTACAAAAAGGTCTGCCACACCATTCGAGAGGATGGCGCCTACATCGAAGCCGGTGAGAATGACAATTTGATTGTCCAGAAACTGCATGCGAATCCGAATGCGCTCGGTGTTTTTGGTTTCAGCTTCCTCGATCAAAACCTGGACAAGGTTCAAGGGTCGTCGATTCAGGGGGTGCAACCCCGGTTCGAGTCGATTGCCGACGGCAGCTATCCGGTATCCCGTCCCCTTTATTTTTACGTTAAAAAGGCGCATATCAATGTTATTCCGGGGATCAAGGAGTACCTCTCCGAATTTACCAGTGAAAAGGCTTGGGGGGATGAGGGATACCTGGCGGATCGCGGCTTGATTCCGATGCCGAAGGCGGAACGGAATAAATTTTCCGGCGATGTGAAAGGTTTGAAAAAACTTGAAATGTAGATTTCCCGTCGTTACCGGCTGCCGGTGTTTCGCGGTCAGCCGGTAACGGATCCTTCACCCTTTTGACGACCCTGCGGAATACAGTGATCCTTTTCTTTTTTTTGATTCTCCTGAGCGGCGCTTTCTACTTTTTCGGCCGTTACAGAGCGCTCGTTATTGCTCAGGGGAACCTTCGCAACCTTCACTCCCTCCCGGAGCATTACGGTTTCTATACCGCAATCTGGTGCGGTCTTCCGGCGGTTTTCGTTCTTGGAATCTGGTCTGTCTTTGAAGCACCGATTATGACGCATCTTGTTGTTTCCGAACTCCCAAGAACCTTTCAAACATTGGACCCGGGCCGTCTCAACCTAGTCATTAACGACATAAAAAACATGGCCAATGGCATCGGCGCTTCAAAAGAAGTAGACCCTCTCCTTCTCGCCGCGGCGAATCGTTACCGCTCCCTTCGGTCGATAGGAGAGACCGCCCTGGCCATAGTCACACTAACACTGGCCCTTGGCGGCGGCAGCGTGACTTTATTTTTTATCCAAGCGAAACAGCGGGCCCGGAACCGAGTCGAAACCATCGTGAAAGGACTGCTCTTCGCCTGTTCGTGTCTTGCGATCCTGACCACGATCGGGATCGTGCTTTCCGTTGCATTTGAATCGATCCGGTTTTTTAAATTGGTTCCGGTGAGCGATTTTTTGTTTGGTTTAAAGTGGAGTCCTCAAACCGCGATCCGGACCGACCAGGTCGGCGGATCGGGGGCCTTCGGGGCGGTTCCCTTACTTGTCGGCACGCTCCTGATCTCCTTGATCGCAATGGTCGTCTCCGTGCCGGTCGGGCTTATGTCAGCCATCTACCTCTCCGAATACGCCTCCCGATCTTTTCGCGCCGTGGCCAAGCCCTTGCTTGAGATTTTAGCGGGAATCCCGACGGTTGTGTACGGATTCTTCGCCGCGATTATGGTCGCGCCCTTTCTCCGCGATACCGGCAGCCGATTCGGTTTCGATGTGGCCTCCGAGAGCGCCTTGGCCGCTGGATTGGTGATGGGCATCATGATTATCCCCTTTGTTTCTTCCCTTTCGGACGACATCATTAATGCGGTGCCGCAATCCCTGCGCGATGGTTCTTATGGGCTGGGGGCTACTCAGGCGGAGACCATTCAGCGGGTCGTCATTCCGGCCGCCCTGCCTGGGATCGTTAGTGGCATTCTCCTTGCGGTTTCCCGCGCCGTCGGTGAGACGATGATTGTGGTGATGGCTGCCGGTTTGTCCGCCAATCTCACCCTGAATCCCTTTGAGACGGTGACGACCGTAACGGTTCAGATTGTGACGCTCTTGACCGGCGATCAGGAATTCGACAGCGCCAAGACCCTCGCCGCCTTTGCCTTAGGCCTCCTTCTCTTTGTGGTCACATTGATTCTTAACGTCATTGCTTTGTATGTCGTGAGAAGATATCGGGAACAATATGAGTAAAGTACGGTTGACAGCGCCCCCTTACAGGTTACGGGGTGAAGAACAAGACAGCAGGCGGAGGACGTGAATAAACAGCTAAAAAAAAGGTATGCGGCAGATTGCCGTTTTCGGGTCTATGGCATGGCGGCGGTTGCGATGAGCCTCTTTTTCTTATCGCTTTTGTTTGTCAGTATTATCGGAAAAGGTTACACCGCTTTTCAGCAGACGGTGCTTTTACTGGATGTTTATATTGACCCGGAAGCGATCGATCCGGAAGGAACACGGGACAGCGCCGTTTTATCCTCCGGAGATTTTGGGGCCCTGATCAAACAGGCCCTGCTGAAGAGCTTCCCGGAAGTTTCGGACCGGCGCGATAAACGCGCCTTGTACCGTCTGGCCAGCTCTGGCGCGGAGTTTAAGTTGCGCGATCGGGTAAGGATCCATCCTGAATGGATCGGGAAGACCCTGTCGATCTGGGTTCCGGCGGACGGCGACGTCGATATGTTGATGAAAGGATCTATTGCCCGTGATGGGCAGGAAACGGATCGTTCCTTGGAAGATAAGCAGATTGCATGGATCGATCGCCTTATCAGCGAGGGCCGGCTGAAGAAGGAATTCAACACCACCTTTTTCAGCGCAGGCGATTCCCGCGACCCTGAATTGGCCGGGATTGGTGGCGCGCTCGCCGGTTCCCTTTTGACGCTGTGTGTCACTCTGCTTTTATCTTTTCCGATCGGTGTCGCCGCAGCGGTCTATTTGGAACGGTTTGCGCCTCAGAATCGATGGACCGATCTCATCGAGCTCAACATTAATAATCTCGCGGCGGTGCCCTCGATTGTCTTCGGTCTGTTGGGCCTGGCCGTTTTTATTAATCTCTTTGGCCTTCCCAGATCGGCCCCAATGGTTGGGGGCTTGGTTCTGTCGTTGATGACGCTCCCGACGATCATCATCGCAAGCCGCGCCTCTTTGAAGTCTGTCTCTCCGTCGATTTACGAGGCCGCCTTAGCCATCGGCGCCTCGCAGATGCAGGCCGTGATGCATCACGTGCTGCCAATGGCCATGCCGGGAATAATGACCGGAACGATTATCGGCATGGGGCGGGCCTTGGGAGAAACCGCGCCCTTGTTGATGATCGGTATGGTGGCGTTTATCGTCGATATTCCGGGAGGGATATTCGACCCGAGCACCGTGCTTCCGGTGCAAATCTTTCTTTGGGCCGACAGTCCGGAACGCGGGTTTATGGAACGGACCTCGGCGGCCATCATGGTGCTGCTCCTTTTTTTGATTGTGATGAATGCGACGGCGGTCATATTGCGAAAACGTTTCGAGGGACATCGATGAAAGAAGAAAAGTGCTTCGTGGGAAAAATTGAGCCTGCCCTCCCCTTCCCCAAGAGCCTTTTTGTTCCTCAACCGGCGCTTAAAAGGGAGCGTGCGCTCCGGTCTGATCAAATCGCCGGGCAAGAGATTCAGGAAACGGTCGGCGAAATCAGGCTAGAGGATCCACGTCTGAGCTGCCGGGATGTCAGTGTGTTTTATGGTGATAAACAGGCCCTTCGAGGGATCAATCTCGACATTGGACGTCATGAAGTTCTTGCGATGATTGGACCCTCCGGCTGTGGCAAGTCAACCCTTTTAAGGTGCTTTAACCGCATGAATGACGCGATCTCAAACTGCCGCGTGACCGGGACGATTATCATGGACGGCCTGGATATTAACCGTAAAGAGACCGACCCGGCATCCCTGCGCCTTCGCGTGGGCATGGTCTTTCAAAAGCCAAACCCTTTTCCAAAATCAATCTGGGAAAATGTCGCCTTTGGACCCCGAATACATCGCCTGGCGCAAACGAAGGAAGGTATTCATGAGATCGTGGTTAAGAGTCTTCAGCAGGCCGGATTATGGGATGAAGTCAAAGATCGCTTGCATCAACCTGGGCTAGGACTATCCGGGGGACAGCAGCAGCGACTTTGTATCGCGAGAACGATAGCGGTTCATCCTGAAGTTATTCTGATGGATGAGCCCTGCTCTGCACTCGATCCGATTACAACAGGAAAAATTGAAGAGCTGATCCATACATTATTGAAGAGCTGATCCATACATTACGGAAGGAGTACACCCTCTGTATTGTCACGCATTCGATGCAGCAGGCATCGCGTATTTCAGACCGCACGGCCTATTTCCACCTCGGCAATCTCGTTGAAGTCGGTAAAACAAAAAACATATTCATCAATCCGCTGCATCCATTAACGGAAGATTATGTGACCGGGCGTTTTGGTTAAAAAAGAACTTTCCAATATTGGTTCTGATTGCCCAGGTCTTACTTCAGATAGAGACGCGAAGAAGTAGAATAGAAATGCGATGGTGCAAATAAATGGGTTCCTTACGCCTCCTCTCCATAAAACCGATAGCCCACCCCTCTAACCGTTTCAATCCGGTTTCCGACCTCTCCTAGTTTTTGTCTGAGGTGGCGGATATGGGTATCGACAGTCCTTGTCGTGACATCCGATTCGATATCCCACACGTCTTCCAATAATTTATCGCGGGATTGAACCCTTCCTTTTCTTTGCACGAGGGTGAGGAGGAGCTTGAATTCCATGTGGGTGAGCACGACTTCTTTTTCACAGACAGTCACCTGATGACGGGGAATATCGATGGTCAATTCTTCAATGGAAATCCGTTCTTTTTCTAAGTTCGTTTCCTGGCCCCGCTTTAAGACCGCTTTGACTCTTAGGATCAATTCTCTGGTGCTAAAGGGTTTTGCGACATAATCGTCTGCTCCCAATTCAAAACCGACGATCCGGTCCGTCTCCTCGTTTTTTGCCGTGAGCATAATGATTGGAATGCTGCAGTGTCTTGGGTTTTGCTTAATCTGCTTACAGCAATCAAAACCATCAATGCCTGGGAGCATGATATCGAGAATAACGAGGTCGATCTCATTTTGAGCGATCAGATCGAGACCTTCTTCCCCATTTTGTGCCGAGAAACAATGGAACCCTGATTTTTCTAAGTTGTAGGTGATCAATTGTAAAAGGTGGCGATCATCTTCCACAATAAGGATCTTTTTTTTCGACATAAGCCCGTCCTAAAATAATACGCGGATGATGGAGATGACAAAAACATTCTCGTTTTAACAATAAGTCCATGATTAGACTAAATCAATAAGATAACATCGGCCTATTAATGCGATATAACGATTTTGTAAAATATTCGTAAACATTTTTGGCCTGATCCGCTGAGGAAAGAGGCCTTAATAAACTCTACTTTCTTACCTCATTTTCATAGTCACATAAAATGGCGGGATGACACGGCACATAACCTAAAAACTAAATAATTTTTGGGATTGACAAGAGTTTGGGGCTGTTCCGGTTCTTCTCCAAATTATAAACCGCGGCGGTGTCCACACCGATCTGTTGCGCGACCTGTTCTTGATACAAGCCTAAATCAAATCTGCGTTTTTTGATATGATCACCGAATGTTCTTAAGGTATTCGGATATGAAGGTGGTGACGGTTTTGTGGCCTTTAAAATCGTATGACAGAAAAGCGACGTGGTGAAACTTGGTGAAGACCCTATTGATATGCATTGAAACAGGTTCTGCGTGCCGATGTCGAGTTTATTTAGTTTTTTTAGTCGTACTCATTCATTCGAGTGCTTCCAGTGCTCAATAAGAAGTAACCTTACTGAATTGAAGTAGATGGCAATCCGAATTCGTCAGATTTTGACTGCAAGAGTGATTATTGAATCACAGCAACTAATACAATGCGTTATAAGATAATGGTTGTTGACTGGAATCAATGCGTTTTAAACAAATTCCGTTAAAATGTGTATCTCAATGAGAAACGCGAGAGAGGCATGGCAGTCATTGTAAAATTTATATATGAGGTGAAGTCCGGTCGCATGGCAGACTTCATGACCAAGTTAAAACAAGCAGCTGATCTGAAGTTTCATAACCATGAGATACCAAAGTCGTTTCGTCTATTTCGTAATTCACTTTCCAATTTAGAGGCTCACCGCATTGTGATATTGATTGAGTATGAAGACATGGCAGCTTATACTGCGAGGACAGCCTATGAGAATAGTAATCCAGAGTGGAGAAAACTCTTTGCAGCAACTCATGACTCACCAGAAAGGCTTGTGTCCATGGAAGTACTGACTGAATTTTATCCTACTGATACTATTTTTACTTGACCATAAAAGGCGAACATCATCTCAAATTTGAATAAGATGCCCTTTCTTCCGGTAAGAGCTATTTTGGGGGGAAGTCAAGATGCAAACATTTGAACGGTATTTTCAAAATTTTGACTAATAGTTTTTAAAATTATGCAGTTGACTTTTCTTTCCCTCTAATACGCATTTAATCGTATTAATAGAATTACATGCGGTGGCATTTGGTAGAGAAGCTGTAGTGAAAACCAATCAGGGTTGAAGTGTTTCATCTTCCTGGTAGGTTTTGGTCGGATGACATAGCGCATTAAATAGTTTGCCATAGGTATTAAACATAGAGATGAGCATCATTGCTCTCAATTAACGTTTATATCAAAATGAGCCAATTTTGATTTTTCATATTTACAGGCGGAGAGGGAAGCCGAGAAATAAGACCATCCTTTACAAGATATCTGTAAACAAAATCTAATGCATGGCTATCCCTACTACACTGTAAAGTTAGTTATTAATAGTTTTGTCTTTTGGTACGATCTTCCTGAAGGGAGGATCGTCCATGAGCCAAAAGCAATTCCGGGTCAACTTAAACGAACGGGAACGTCAAAAGCTGCAAAAGATCGTGGGATCCGGCAAAGACAAAGCGCGTAAAATCACCCGGTGCCGAATTCTGTTGCTTGCCGACGGAGAAAGTGGCAAGACAGACACAGAAATATCCGACGCCTTACATGTCTGCCTGGCCACGATATTTAATATCAGAGGACGCTATTGCCAGGAGGGATTGGAGCGCGCCATGGGTGAAGGGGCGCGTTCCGGTCAGCCTCCCAAATTTGAAGGCAAGGCGGCCGCCAAGATCACGGCGATCGCCTGCAGCGCTCCGCCGGAAGGCCAGGCTCGATGGAGTTTGCGTCTCTTGGCCGATCGCGTCGTAGAGCTTAAGATTGTGGAGTCCATCTCGCATCAAAGCGTGAGCAACATCTTAAAAAAAACGAACTCAAGCCTCACTTAAAGAAGCAAGGGTGTATTGGAACCCTCACCGCCGAGTCTCTTTGGCGGATGGAGCAAGTGTTGGACATTGATGAGCGGCCCGACGATCCTCGCAGACCTGTGGTTTGTTTTGACGAGCGCCCTTGTCCACTCTTGGGTCATGTCCTGATGGCCATCCCCATGAAGCCCGGACGCGTGGCACGCGAGGACTATCATTATAAGCGAAACGGAACGTGCGTGGTCCTCATGGCCGTTGAGCCTTTAGCAGGACGCCGCATGGTGAGCGTCACGCAACAAAAAACCAAGAAAGATTATGCCGAGTTCATGCAAGCTTTATCGGTGTCCTATCCGGAAGCCGAAAGCATTGTGCGGGTTCAGGACAACCTGAACACACACAATCCGTCTTCCTTCTATGAGGCCTTCCCGGCCGCCTTGGCTTTTGCGTTAGCCCAAGGTTTTGAAAGGGTCTATACGCCCAAGAAAGCCAGTTGGCTCAACAGGGCCGAGATCGAATGATCGGCTCTATCCAAGCAATGCCTGGATCGACGTATTGCCGAGAGGCGGACCTTGACCTCCGAAGTGAATCGCTGGACGAAACGGCGCAATCGTCTCAAGGTCGCCCTACGCTGGAATTTCACAAAGAACAAGGCTCGAGAAAAATTCAAGAGATTCTACGATACCATTAAAAACTAACTTTACAGTGCAGTAGCAACTTTGGAACGCCGAGAATGCCTGGGGCGAGATTCCGTGATAGCGCCGCCTCCGGATATAACCCGCCACCCGCTAACCCAGCGTTTGGCTAGGGTTTCGGAGCCGGAGAAGTCCACACCGCCCATACGCTGATGATCGGCTTGGTCTTCTTGTCCTTTACGTGGTCCGGAGCCACAAAATTGCTTGCGCCGGTGATGGGGCCAATCTCCATTTTCCTGGGTGCGTTCACAAAACTCATTGCGCTAATTTCATCAGGAGCATCCGCAGAGAAACCGAAGGGCGTCATAATAGAACAGGAGGTAACCGTACCCGTACATCCTCGCACCATAGAGGGAATCGAATCGAAGTTCCCTTTCTTGCTGTCTAAAATGACCGTGGCTCCCAACGCGGAAGCCGCTAGCTTTGCATCTTGCATAGTTGTGAAGGTAAACTTCTCTGGGCCATCACATCCGGAAAACAAATCCACACACGCTCCCGCAACGAATGATACATCGTAGGTCTTGGTCCCGACGACAACCCCTGTGGCACCTGTCATTTGGCCAGTATCGTCGATTATTAATGAGACTTCGGCCCTGGCTTCGGGAAGAGAAGACAAGAGCATTAAGGCGGCAAAGAAAAGGGGCTTCGCCGTTTGCACTGCCTTAGGCCCCAACAGCTGAGACAGTTTCCATTTAAAGCCAGAGCGTTTCATCTTCGTGTGTATCGTTCTCATTTCCTTCCTCCTGTGAGTTGGGTAAGGTGCACAGACTCTGTTTGTTTCCATCTCACGATGGGCACCATAATACGGCATAAGCCCGATTGTTTCCTAGGCTTTATGCTTGGGTCCCTTCGGTATGGCTGTATTTTTCGAAACGGGTTCAAGCCGACATCACAATTCTTTTTTCTATAAAAACATAAGCGGATTCACAGTCGATCACTCCGGCGATCGAGGATAGAAAAGCGCCATGCTATTCGTAAATCCATGTAAGAAGGCCTTACCTCCAATCGGACCGATCTCGCCCGCGCAGAAAAACCCCGCGGCGGGCAGCGGGCCCAGGTGGTCTTGAAGGGTTTCGATGTCGTGATGTTTGCACGAAAAAAGATTTTCGCCGCGCCCGTTGCAAGTGAACACCAGCGCCCCCTTGGGCTTACTCCCATGCATGCGTTGCTGTTGTAATATCAAGAGTGCATTGAGATCTTCGATGGCCGTTTCGGCGTCGCGCACATGAAATTGTATGCTCTGCCCCGCTTGAATCACATCGCCGATCATCCCCGCCCCGGTTTCCTGGTCCAAACGCATTAATCCACGAATTAAAAAATCGCCGCGCTGATAACCTTTTTTACTTTCGTCAATGGTCACGCCAATCAGCAGGGCCTGTTGAATGAGCGTCTGATCGCGGGGGGACGCTGAGCTGACCACCTCCTGCAAGACCTCGATGAAGGGTCTGCCGGAAAGTTCGTGGATGACATTCTCTTCCGCATGCGTCACCACATAGGCCTCGCCGATGGGCCGACACCCTTGAGAGACCACGGTGTCGACGGAAATATCGCCGCTGAGGGCGAAGCCGACCACGCCTTGGTCGTAGTAGCTTTCGTCTAAAAAAAGCGTATTGCGTTGCGGTTGATTCGCCCCACTCGCGATCCCGCCGATGATCGGACAGTTCGGATAGGCCGCATTGATCCCCTCCATTAAGGAATTGATGTCGAGTAAAAAGGGATCGGGCAGCAGCAGAAAAACGGGCCGCTCGTTGGGGAAGAGATCGAAAAAACCTTGCCAATCGGCCGGCGTTTTCATTTGACTGAGTTGGGATTGATCGAGATAAAAAGGGTTGACCGTCACCCCGGGAAGCTTCGCCAGCAAGAGGGAAGCGGCGGGAAGGTTTTCGACTTCGATTTGGCCGCCGATGATCCCGGCGCAGGTCCCCACCATCAGGTGGCTAATCGCGATATGCCCACGAATGCCCTCCACAATGGTCTCCACCGATTCGCGCGACATCAGCGAAAGGAACAACACCCCGACATCGTATTCCCCCGCCGATCCATCGGTTAAGGCGGCGACGATTTCTTCCGGATCGGAAGATTCAGAAAACCGATTCTCGAATTCCATGTTTTCCCCCGTTGTTCGTTTCGCGCTACGACAAAGATGTGGGACGAGAGTAACTTTAAAAAAAGAAAAGTGCGATACAAACCTGGCGATTCCTGCCTGCATCGCGATGATTATTGCTGCCATAGTAACGTAGTGCGTAGAAACCGTCAATCCTTATCCCCATTGCACTTCCTTCCGGGTGAAGGACATCGACACCCCAAACAGCAAGCGGAACTTCTTGCAGATAAGCCATTTGATAAGCTATGCTTAGGCCCATGGCCAAGCTGACCAATAAGCAGCTCAAGCTTGCGGTGCAAGCCCAACCCGACGATTCCACCTGCGGCCCCACCTGTCTACATGCCGTCTACCGCTATCACGGCGATCCCATTTCCCTGGAACAAGTCATTTCCGAAGTGAAGCCCCTGGAAGGCGGCGGCACGCTGGCCGTATGGCTCGCCTGCCACGCACTTCGCCGGGGATTCGATGCGCGGATCCATACCTATAATCTCCAAATCTTCGATCCCACCTGGTTCCGCAAAGGCGTCGATCTCCGCCAACGTCTGAAGGCCCAAACGGAACAAAAAACCAATAAAAAACTGGCACTGGCCACGGAAGCTTATTTGGAATTTTTGGACCTCGGCGGGCAGTTGGATTTTAAGGATCTGACCTCCGGGCTCATTCGGGGACTCCTCAATCGCGATCTCCCCATTCTCACGGGTTTAAGCGCGACCTATCTTTACGCCTGCGCCCGCGAACACCAGGACGAGTACGACGACATCCGGGGCTTGCCCACGGGGCACTTCGTGGTGCTGAGCGGCTATGACCGCCTGAGACGACTGATCATGGTCGCCGATCCCTTGCAGGATAATCCGGGTTTCGGATCGCATTACTATTCGGTCGGCATGGACCGTCTGATCGGCGCCATCCTTCTTGGCATCCTCACCTACGATGCCAATCTCTTGGTAATCACGCCAAAGAGACGAAAAGACTAAAATCAAATTAAAGAAATAAAACTGCATCCATAAAAATAAGGAGAGGCGTGAAAATATTAATCGTCGTCGAAAACCCCAAGCTCTGGCCACTCGACATCCCCGGCACGGAAGTCATTCAGGCCAAAGATTATCTCACCGACCGACGCTTCATTACCCTCAAACGGGCCAAGGTCTTTAACCTCTGCCGGACCTACGGCTATCAAACCGTCGGCTACTATGTCTCGCTGCTGGCCACCGCGCGCGGACACAAACCCCTGCCCGATGTGACCACGATTCAAGATTTGCGCCTTTCACCCTTGGTCCGCATCGTCTCCGAGGAGCTCGAAGAGCAGATTCAAACAGTCCTCGCACCCATCAAGTCGAACCGTTTTGTGCTCAGCATCTACTTCGGGCGGAACGTGGCCAAGCGCTACGACCGCCTCTGCCAGTTGCTCTTTAACTATTTTTCCGATCCGCTCCTGCGCGCGGAGTTTATCTATGAAGACGAGGAATGGCGGATGAGCAATTTAAGGCACATCGCCGTTGGGGAGGTGCCCGATACGCATCGCGACTTCCTCGTTGCCCAAGCCCAGCGCTATTTCGCGCGCCCGGCCCGTTCCGATCCGAAGCGGCCACGCTACGACCTGGCAATTTTATACGATCCGGAAGAGGTCGATTCGCCCTCGGACGAACGCGCCATCAAACGCTGTATCAAAGCCGCAAAACACTTCAACATGAGCGTTTCGCTGATCGAAAAAGAGGACTTCGTCCGCATCGCCGAATTCGACGCCCTCTTCATCCGCCAAACGACGTATGTGAATCACCACACCTATCGCTTTGCCAGCCGGGCCCAGGCGGAAGGCCTCGTCGTCATCGACGATCCGGAGTCCATCGTCCGCTGCACGAACAAGGTCTATCAGGCAGAACTCTTCGACCGCAACAACATCCCCTGCCCGCGCACTCTTGTGGTGCATCCCGACAACGCCCACATGATTCCAGAGTTGCTGGGCTTCCCTTGCGTGCTGAAACGCCCCGACAGTTCCTTCTCGGCGGGCGTGGTAAAAGCTAAGAATCCGGAGGAACTGAAACAACACCTGGATGCCTTTTTCGATAAATCGGAGCTGGTGGTTGCCCAGGCTTTCCAGCCCTCGGACTTCGACTGGCGCGTCGGCGTCTTGGACGGCAAGGCCCTTTATCTCTGTAAATACTACATGGCCGCCGGGCACTGGCAGATTCAAAAGGCCTACGGCTCAAACGTCCGACGCTATGGCAAGGTCGAAACCCTCGCCGTCGAGGACGGTCCGGAAGGCGTCGTCGTCCTAGGGGTCCGCGCCGCGAACTTGGTTGGCCAAGGCCTCTACGGGGTCGATATTAAAGAGATCGACGGAAAGTACTTTGTGATGGAAATCAACGACAACCCCAGCATCGAGGCGGGTTGTGAGGACGCCGTGCTCAAGGACGCCCTGTATCATGAGCTTATGGGCTATTTCTACGAACGCCTTAATCAACACGAAAGCCCAAAAGAGGCGGGACACTAAGCCATGCCTCTTCATCTTTTCGAAGCCGTCGGAATCGAACTCGAATACATGATCGTCGACGCCGAAAGCCTCTCGGTGCGGCCCATCGCGGACGCCCTTTTGAAGGCCGTCGGCGGCGCCTACGAACTCGAAGTGGCCTTAGGCGAGCTGGCCTGGTCGAACGAGCTGGCCCTGCACGTCATCGAATTGAAAACCAATGGACCGAAGCCGAGTCTGGCCGGTCTGGCCGGACAATTTCAAGACCACGTCCGGCGCGTCAATACCCTTTTGGTCCCCATGGGCGCGCGGCTGCTACCGACCGGCATGCACCCCTGGATGGACCCCCACCGCGAACTGGCGCTCTGGTCCCACGAAAACGACATCATCTACAGTACCTTCGACCGGATTTTTAATTGCAAGGGCCACGGTTGGGCCAACCTACAGAGCATGCACATCAACCTGCCCTTCGAGGGCGACGCGGAATTCGGCCAGCTTCATGCGGCCATGCGACTGCTCTTGCCTATTCTCCCCGCCCTCGCCGCCAGTTCCCCTGTGGCTGATGGCCTCGCCAGCGGTTTCTTAAACACGCGCCTTGAGGTCTACCGAACCCACGCGGCGGCCGTGCCTTCGGTCGTGGGACAAGTGATTCCCGAAGCCGTCTTCACACGCCGCGACTACGAAGGAAAACTCCTCAAAACAATCTACGACGATCTCGCCCCGCACGACCCCGAAGGCATCCTGCGCGACGAATGGGTCAATGCCCGAGGTTGCATCGCGCGCTTTGATCGCATGGCCATCGAAATTCGCCTGATCGACACGCAGGAATGCCCGAAGGCCGATCTCGCCATCGCCGCCGCAGTCACGGCCGTGCTCAAGGCCTTGGTCGCCGAAAAAGGAGCAAGTCTTCAAAGCCAGATGGCCTGGAACGAAAACGATCTCGCCGCCATATTACGAACAGGCATTCGCGATGCAGAAGAGAGTCTGATCGACAACCCGCGCTATTTAGAAGCCTTTGGGATCAGGGGCAAGACGCGAATGAAGGCCGGGGAACTTTGGCAGGCCTTGTTGGAACGCTGGTTTTTTTTAGACCCGAATTATAAGGAATGGGAAGCCCCGCTGCGACTCATTCTTGAGCAGGGTTGTCTGTCCCGCCGCATCCTTCGGGCCCTGGGCCCCAAGCCCCCTCGCGAAAAACTGCACCAGGTCTATCGGCGATTAGCGGATTGCCTAGAAAAGGGATCCTTGTTTGAGTCGGCGGGATGAAGTTCGGCACGATCATCCTCAGCTGCGAACATGGCGGCAAGCGGGTGCCGGCCGCTTACACTTATCTATTTAAAACGGCAAAGGCCCAAGCCGCACTGAACTCGCATCGGGGTTGGGACATCGGCGCGCTTGACGTCGCCAAGAGGCTTGCCCACCTGCTCGGTCTCCCCCTCTTCGCCCACAACATCACACGTCTTTTAGTGGACCCGAACCGTTCCTTCGGCCATCCAAACCTTTTTTCAGAATTTTCAAAGGGACTCTCTCTGTCCGATCGAAAAAAAGTATTGGACTCCTGCTACCACCCGCACCGGACGCAACTCGAAGCCTCCCTCTCCGCCGCCCTCCGAAAAAATGGCACCCTATTGCACATCGCGGTTCACAGCTTTACACCGGTATTAGATGGCGAAAAACGTCGTGCCGATCTCGCCCTACTTTACGATCCCAGGCGACAGCCCGAAAAGACCCTCTGCCTTCTCTGGCAAAACAACCTCTCCGCATTGGCCCCGGACTTGAGGATTCGGCGCAACACCCCCTATCGCGGCAACGCCGACGGACTGACGACTGCCCTACGCCGTAGACACGATGCGCGGCGCTACCTCGGCATCGAAATCGAGATAAATCAGGCCTTACTTTTAAACGGGATAGGAGAGAAAAAAAAAATTGCGGACTTGATCGCTCAAAGCCTCCTTGAATTGAAGAGGCATCTTTAATTCATAGGCCCTGAATAAACGGCAAGCGCTCCCTTTTTTGCATCCAAGTCCGTTATGGCCTGCATGCATTAATCGAAAAGTGAGGGCTGAGGACTTGGGAGGTTGGGAAAGAACTATCGCTTGCAAGCCTTCTTTAAAGTGCGTTTGAGAATGATCGAATTCAGGAAAAAATAGTGTCGGGCGAATCGATGAGATTCCATTCTCAAGGAAAGATTATTTTTTGTGGAGATGCACACGATTTCGTCCTGCCCGCTTGGCCAGGTAGAGGGCTTCATCTGCGTAGCGGATAAATTGTTTAGGAGAAAGTTTGAATTCGTTGACCTCTTGGATTGAACAGACGCCAAAACTACAGGTCAGCGGGGCGTCGTCAGGAAGAATGTGGGCGGCTTCGGTGCTGGCCCGGCGAAGGCGTTCTGCGGTGGCGAGGGCTTTGGCCTCATCCGTTTCGGACAACAAGATCATGAGTTCATCGCCCCCAAAACGCGCCAAGACATCATAGGGTCGTATGATCGCCTCGAAGGATCGGGACAGGCCTTGGAGCACCTGGTCGCCGACAAGGTGTCCGAATTTATCGTTGATGCGTTTAAAATAATCGACGTCGATCATAATGACCGAAAGCGGGCTTTTTATGCGGGAGGCCCTGCCGATTTCCGAGACCATGACCTTGTCAAAATAATGCCGATTATAGAGACCCGTAAGCGGATCGCGAATGGACAGCTCCTTTATTTTTTCGAAGGCCTGCTGCTTTTGAATGGCGATCACCGCTTGGGCCGCGAGCATTCGTAGGCTTTCGACAAGAGAATACGGAAAAGCCCGGGGCTCGAAATCGTCGGCGTATAAAATACCGACGGGCCCCTTTTCCGAAACGAGGGGGAGGGCAATGAGCGCTTGGATGCCTTCATTCAGAATAATGGGATTGTTATAGGCTGGAAAATCGCTAATATCCGGCACCAGAATCGGTTGGTTTCCGGAGAGGATCTCTTCGGTCAGGCCTCCAGGCCGGACAGGGTAAACGGCATTTTTGTAAAACTCGGACGAAAACCCTTTTGACGCCACGAGAAAGAGCTGTTTTTTTTCTTTGTTGTAGACCGAGAGGGAACCGGCCGGCATGCCGGTAATGCGGGTCGCCCCGGCAACGATGGCCTCAAAGATTTGGTCCGGCGTTTCGGAACTGGAGAGCATCAGGCTGATATCGAGAAGGATCTGGTGGTCGCCAAGTTGTTTAATCAGTGTGGACTCTTTCTCTTCGAGTTCCAGGATCACATTCCACAAAATCCGCGTGACCTCGCCGGTTGCCACATCAAACCGCGCCTCCGGAAAGTTGAGGAGGTTTATCCCGACATTCGGATTCCCGGTCAGATCGAAAACAAGATCAATCGAGAGTTGATGAAAAAGAGGAAACGGGTCTTCCAGAAAGATGGGGAGATTCGCGGATCTTGCCATCGCAATGGCTGGGGCTTCGGGGTTAAGGTCCGCAACGCCAACGATTTTGATCCAATTAAATTGCAGGAGTCGGCTCAATACTGCTTTCCCGCCGCTCCCGGCACCGATAATAAAGACCTTGACCATTGGACAAGTCTATCCGCGAAAGTATTATTGTCAAGTCTCTCAACGTTTTAAGAGACAAGTTTAAAAATCGATAAAAATCCGAGCAAAAGAAAATAACGATAGATAAGGAATTGAAACCGTGGTCAGGGGCTTCGCGACCATCGCGAGCCACCCTTGATGTGCCGTCTCGCATATTTTTTGGGGGCCGCGTCTGATCCATTTTAAAATCAAATCCTCTTCAAGTGGACACCGAACATCTGAATTGCGGAATGGAAAGAAAATCATAATATGTACGGGAAGAATGCGCGAATCACCACAGTTTGGACCCGTTAAATCAGTCGCACTGTTCAAGCTTTTCTGTCATTGCTGTGTCCCCTTCTTCGCCAACACAAGCCCGCGGCTTTTAGTGGACCCGAACCTATCTCTTGGATATCAGAAATTCTTTTCCAAATTCACGAAGGCACTTGACTCTTCCGAACAAAGGAAGCTCCCGTACCGCCTACGCGCCGCATCGGAAAAACATCCAGGAATGAAGCCGCATTGACTCCCGACTTGCGGTAAGACGCAACACGCCCTCTCGCGGCAAGGCTGACGGACGCACGACGGCGCTGCGTCTGAAACACGGTGCACAGTGTTATCTCGGCATCGAAATCGAAGTCAATCAAGCCTTACTTTTAAAAGGATTGCGAGAGAGAGAAACTGGCGGACTTAATCGGTCGAAGCCTCCTCCTGCTTCAGCCGCACCTGTAAATAAACCCCGTGCCCTCGTACTAAGCCATCACAACTCCGCTTCTCACCCCAACCCGGCAATTACCTCTATGACACGATTTATGACAAGATTGATCTCTCACCTTGCTTGGGAAGGTTGGGACGTGAGATCTCTTCATTTCAATAAAATCTGGGCAGATGAAATCAAGGGTGATCTCGGAACGAAAAAAGGACAAATGCCTTTACTTATATTGTGAACTGGTTCTGAGGGTGACATCCAGACCTCCCGAATGGAATCTGAGAATCAGCATATAACTATTTTATAAATGAAAGGGAAAGTCGAGTTAAAGATTAACCCACATTCAGAGACAAGGCTCCCCTAAGCCCTCTCAAGCACAGAATCTGCCTAAAAACAATTAAAACTAACAACTGATCACCGCTCAAGTTATTCCTCGTTCTATCCGACAAGACAGTCACGAAGCGTCAAAAAAGATTCCTGCTATACTTTTAATGCAAACGGATCGGATTCAACGCTTTAATGTTTGTCAATAGAATCTGCTTCAATCGTTTTTTATGAGATCAAGCTTGTCTTTATGAACGATCTGAGGAAAGGAGAGAGAACGATGATTCCTTTAAGACAGGGTATCGCTCTGCGCATATTCATTGCCGCTGCACTGACACCGGCGCTTTTTTTACTTGGGTCGGGTCGGTCTGCTTTTTCAGAAGACCTGTCCCGCTGCGATGCAATTAAGAATGTGGAGATCGCCCAGAATACGATTCAGCGTCCGCCTAGGAGAAAAACGAAGGTAAAGATCACGACGGCCATGTTAGATAGCCTTGTGAAGGAGAAAAAAACGCTGCCCGGTCAACTCGCCGCCCTGCCCGAAGTGCCCATCCCGGGGGATAATCCACAAACGCCGATGAAAATTGAACTGGGCAAGTGGCTCTTCTTCGATCCCAGACTCTCTGGAGACGGCCACATCGCGTGCAGCACTTGCCATTCTCCCGGCCTCGGCTATTCTGATGGCATGGCGAGGTCCATGGGTTTAGCGAAGAGTTAGGGCGCCACAGCCCCACCGTCCTGAATGCGGCGTATAACAAGTTGCAATTCTGGGATGGCCGCTCACCTTCCTTAGAAGACCAAGCCCTAGGTCCCATTCTTGCCGCAGGCGAAATGAAAAATACGGAAGAGAAGGTCATCGCTTTCTTAAATTCGGTTCCTGCATACAAAAAGACCTTCAATACGGTCTTCGGAAAAGACCCGAATTTCGACGATGTCGGCAAGCCGATCGCGGCCTTCGAGCGGACGATTGTGACTCCGAATGCGCCTTTCGATCACTATATGAACGGGGATATCAAGGCCCTCAATGATCAAGAAAAAAGAGGATTGATTCTCTTTGTCAGCAAAGCCAGCTGCTCTCAATGCCATAAAGGCGCCAACTTCAGTGACGATGAATTCCATCGACTCGATGTTCCCCTTGCAGGGCCTCTGAAGGAAGATCTCGGCCGCTTTGAGGTAACGAAGGCTGAACAGGATAAGGAGGCATTCAAAACCCCCACACTGAGGAACATTAGCCTAACGGCGCCCTACATGCACAATGGTGCATTTGCTACCCTTGAAGACGTGATCGAGTTCTATGACCGAGGCGGCGGGAAAAATCAAAACAAGTCCCCGAAGATCTTGCCCTTAAGCTTAAGCCGTGAGGAAAAAGACGACTTGATCGTTTTTTTGAAATCATTAACTGGGGAACAGCCAAGGGTGGATTTTCCCCAGTTGCCTCAATAACACCCTGTCGTGTGAAGCGGAACGCTTTTAATCGTCCCCTTTGGTCTTTGGTCTTTGATCTTTAAATGGTGTGGAGCTTTAGACCAGGAACGCTTGGGACCTGTTAGCGAATGAGAAAGGAGGTTGGGAATGAGAGTCTTCGGATGGGCTTTATTAATATTTATGTTTAGTGCCGTCGCCACTGCAGAAACGATATCCGGTCGTGTTGTGATCTCAGGAGAGCCGGAATCGAAAGATGTGGTGATTTATATAGAGGGGAAATTCAGTGGCAATTTACAGCCCCCCATGAAAAACCCCGAGATCCTGCAAAATAATCAGGTCTTTCAACCGACGGCCCTTGCGGTCACGGTGGGAACCACTGTCGAATTTCCAAATGACGATGACGTTTTCCATAACGCCTTTTCATTTTCTCCATCGAACCCCTTCGATTTTGGGCCCTATGGGCCGGGCAATGAACAACGGGTCAAATGAAAAAGATAGGGATTGTAGAAGTTTTTTGCGATGTCCATGAACATATGTTCAGCAGCATTATAGTCCTAGATCATCCCTATTTTGCAATGTCGAAGCAAGATCACTACAGCATTAAAGATGTGCCCGCCGGAAAATATACCATCAAGGCCTTTCTTAGTCCCGATGTGATTCAGACCAAGACCATCGAGCTGAAGGTGGGAACGCCACTCACAGTAGACTTTCGCTTGGATGCGAAACAGTGAAAGAAATGCGATTGGAAAACAGGGAGGGAGTGTAGATATCATGGCCCTTAGCCTTAGGAGCAAGATCCCTCTTCTTATGGTGGGTGTTGTCGTTTCTCTCGTGATGCTCATCCTCTATACCGTGAGTTCCATAGTGAATCGTGAGACGGCAGTGACACTCGGAAGAAACTTACAGGATGCCCAGTCTGCATTAAATGAATTTAACGAGCTGCAGATTCGAGAAACGCAGCTTGTTGCTTCTTTGCCATTTTTTATGGCCACATTGCGCACGAACGACCCCACCGCCATTCTTCAATTGATCAAGTCCCTTCAAGAGAAAATGAGAAACAATCTCTTTATTGTCACGGATGCCCAAGGGATCGTCCTCGCAAGAACCGACGAGGAAGAAATTGGTGTGCAGCCCTTTACACATCCCGTTGTCCGAAACGCATTGGAAGAACAGGTTACGACCGGCATCCTCAAAGTCGATCAAGCGATCTATAGAATTTCTGGGATACCCGTACTCCAGAGAAAGCGGGTTATAGGCACGCTTATTGTCGGTTTTCTCATCGATTATGCGGAGATGGAACGTCTCCATACCATTACCAAGAGCGAGACCAGTTTTATCTTCGAGAATCAACTCGCCTTTTCCACGTGGTCGGGGGAGAAAAGAAAAGGGTTAGAGGCGCAACTGCAGCGGATCGACCTGCAATCGTCCGGAGTGACGGAGAAGGGCGCCCAAGATACCTATTTCGACTGGGCGATCGGAGACCAACAATACATCGCAAGCCTTGTTCCTCAAGGCACTAGCGAAAGCGGAAGCACAAAGGGCTACTATCTACTTCAACAGTCTAAGAATAACGCGACGCGATTCTTGGGGACCATACAGCAGACCATCCTCATTCCCGGTATCGCTACTGGTTTAATTACTGCCCTGATCAGTTATTTTCTACTACAACAAATTCTTGTTCCTATCGATAAAATGAAACAGGCGGCCAAGGCCATTACCGAAGGCAACTTCTCTATTGCCCCCATCAAGGTGGGTCAAAATAATGAAATAGGCACTCTCGTGCAAAGTTTTTCCACAATGGTCGATGGTCTTCGGAGTGCGAAAGCCCAACAAGACGCATTCGTGGTCACCCTGATGCAGACCGCTCAATCGGTCGCCTCGGCGGCGGCAGCGCTGACCAGCTCCAGTGAGCAGTTAAGCACAGACTCCAAAGCGGTTACCCGACAAGCGGCAAAAGTCTCAGCGTCAGGCACCCAAAATAACCAGAACATGCTGATGGTGACCCAGTCCTCTGGAGATATTTTGACAACGATTAAAAACATCTCTCAAAATGCACAAAATGCAACAATGATTACCGAGAAGGCCGTAAAAATGGCCGAATCCGCAAATACCATTATTTCGGAACTGAACAATTCCAGCGTAAAAGTGGGAGAGGTGGTTAAATTTATTAGTACGATAGCGGGTCAAACCAATCTCTTGGCCCTCAATGCGACCATCGAGGCCAGCCGTGCCGGTGAGGCGGGCAAGGGCTTTGCGGTCGTGGCAAATGAGGTGAAAGATTTGGCCAATCAAACGGCCAAAGCCACCGGTGAGATCAGCCTGCAGATCTCGGCGATTCAGATGGATGCCAAATCCTCGGTCACAAAAATAATGGAAATAAGTACGATTATCTCTGAGATCGATGAGATCTCCACGACAATTTCTGCTTCGGTCGAGGAACAAACGGCCATGATGACCGAGATCAACCATAACATCGCAGAGGTCTCGAAAGGGAGCCAAGAGGCGCTGCAAAGTATCCACAAGGTCGCGACCGCTTCAAGGAGTACTGAAGCGGAAGGAGAAAAGGTTAAGACCTCCTCCAAACAGCTCGCCCAAATGGGCACAAATTTAATCGATATTGTAAACAAGTTAAAGACCGATTCTAAGGCCGGCCACAGATCACTCTGAAGAATATCGTGGCGCATGTAAAATCATCCTTGGACAAAGGATCAAAAAAAGCAGTGAATAAAACGACGATAACAAGCAAACTGATGCGTTTCTTTTTATTCATTCAACTCATCAACCCCTATACCGTTTTTGGGATGAGCCCGGAGGATGCAGTTAAAGCCTTAGCACAACGCGATCTTGAGTTGAATGAAGATACCTTTATTGCCAGCGCCCGGGACGGAGATACCCTTTCCGTGTCTTTGTTTTTGGATGCAGGGATCGATCCAAATGTTAAGGATATCTATCAAAGGACCGCCTTGATAGAAGCCGCGCTCAGTGGACATACGGCCATTGTTGAACACTTGCTAACTCGCGGGGCGAATCCCAACCAAAAAGACATGGATCATCGGACGGCCTTGATGGAAGCCGCGCAAGAGGGCGACACGGAGGTCGTCGAGGTACTCTTGGCCCGGGGAGCCGAAGTCGATGCGAAAGATAAGCTGGGAAGGACCGCGCTGATGTTTTCGTCAAAGCATGATCGTTTGAAGACGGTCCACGTTCTACTCGCGCATCGGGCAGATATTAGGACGAAAAACGAGGGGGGCTGGTCCGCCCTATTTTTCGCGGCGGCAAGCGGCCGCACACGCATTGTCGAGGCCTTATTGGCTCAAGGCGCTGATGTTAATGCGAAAGACACGATCGGGGCGACTGCCCTCATGCAAGCCGCAGTGAATGGTCACACTGATACAGTGCAGACCCTATTAACCCAGGGGGCGGATGTCAACGCGAAAGACACCATCGGCGAAACTGCATTAATGCGTGCAGCGATGAATGGCCATACCCAAATTTCTCAAGCGCTGCTCAGTAAAGGGGCCGATCTAGAGGCGCAAAGCGACCAAGGGTGGACCGCATTGATGTGGGCGGCAAAATATGGCCGCTCCAACACAACACGGGCCTTATTGGCCCGAGGATCCGATGTCCACAAAAAAACAAAGTTCGGTCAGCACGCCTATACTTTTGCATTATTAAGTGGCAATACAGATACGGTGCAATTACTTAAGGACGCAGGCGCAACAGAGTAAGCGATACCGGATGAACGCTTGTATGAATGGCAAGAAGTCATCGATCACGTTTATGGAAGGAAGCCTATTTACAATCCAATTGGGACTGCGTTTCGAGGTATTCTTCGATAATTTGGAGCGCTCCTGACGCGCTGGGTTCTATCAGCAGGTAGTAGCCATGATCCGTGTAACATTTTCTCTCAGAATAGCGTTCTGCTTTTATTTTGAAGCCTTTCCCCTGTTTCGAAATCTTCACATTTGAAAAAGTACTTCTATCGTTTTGCGCCTTGGCCAAGGGCATCACTTGAGGCACCAGGGCTTTCCATTCTATCCCATTCAGTTCCATGATCTCTTCTTGCCCATGCCCTTGGGTGCGGGCGCTGTGAATTCTTGCGTTTTCCGAATAGAGATCAACGATGGCAGGATCGAAGTTTTCGGCCAAGGCAATAAAATGTTGAAAGAAATGCTCTGCATCCTCATTGGCCGTGGCAGGACGAGGAAGCAAGATAACGATCATTAATATAAGACAGAAGAAGGTCTTCATTCGCCGAATGCCTTTCGATCCGGAAAGCCTCACAAGCTTACCCGCTTCCGCGCCCGAAGCTTTAACTTAATCGGCATGCCTCGAAAACCGAAGGCCTCGCCCAGCTGGTTTTGGATGTAGCGCTGATAATTATCGGAAATCGCCGAGGGGAGATTGCAGAAGAGCACAAAGGTCGGCGGCGCGACGGAGGCCTGCGTAATGTAGAAAATGCGGACGGCCTTCCCTTTGTGAAGGGGCGGCGGTTGCTTTTGGATGATCTTTTCGAAAAAGCGGTTGAGATCGCCCGTGGACACGCGCTTGTGAAAACCTTCATAGATCCCATCGATCTTTTGAAAGAGCCGGCTCACCCCCTTGGCCTTGATGGCGGAGATGTACAGCACTTGCAGGTTGTTGACGAAGGGAAAACGGAAGAGGAGTTGATCCTCAATCCGCGCCCGCCCCAACTCGGCGTTATCGAATAAGTCCGATTTATTAATCAGCAGGATTAATCCTTTTCCCGCCTCGATGATCATCCCCGCAATCTTCGTGTCTTGCTCGGTGACGCCATCGGCGCCGTCGATCAGCAGGAGGGCAATATTCGCACGTTTCAGGGCCGCCTTCGCCCGCGACACGCTGTATTGTTCTACCCCCCATTCCACCTTGCCGCGCTTGCGCATGCCCGCCGTATCGATAAAGAGATAGCGTTTTCCCTTTCGCGTCACCCAGGTGTCGATGGTATCGCGCGTGGTGCCGGGGACGTTGCTGGTTAAGAGCCGCTCTTCTTTTAAAACCGTATTCACGAGCGTCGATTTTCCCGCGTTGGGGCGACCCATCAACACAATCTTCGGACAGACTTCAGGTTCGGTCTCTTCTTGCGGAGACAAGTGCGGATAGAGGGCATCGAGCATGTCGTAGATGCCGATGTTGTGCTCCGAGGAAATGGGGTAGAGCGCGTCGGCCCCCAAGGAATAGAATTCCGGAATCCGATCTTCAGCCCCGCTCTCCGTTTTGTTGACCACGTAATAGACCGGCTTGCCGCTGATGCGCAGAAGGTTCTGGACTTCGAGATCGACGGGCGTCACACCCTCTCGCGCATCCAATAAAAAGAGAATGAGATCGGATTGAGCGATGGCGCTTTGCGACTGATGGGAGACCTGCGCCGTCAGCGAGTCGCCCGAACTCGGATCGAGGCCGCCGGTATCGACCAGGGTAAATTCCCGGTCGCGGTAGCGGCAGAGGATTTCGTTCCGGTCGCGCGTAATACCGGGCAGATCTTGGACGATGGCCTTTCGTCGTCCGCAAAGCTTGTTAAAAAGAGTCGACTTGCCCACATTGGGGCGGCCGACAATCGTCACGACAGGAGGCTTCATTATCCCCACCGGCCCTTTCCTGTCTCTTCGGCGGCCTTGCTCTTCTCCACCATTGGCCGCCAGAGTTCCTGCAGCGATTCGTCCTCGACCCTAAAATTCTGGGTAGCGACAAAGGTCATGCCGTGATAGAGATTAATCTTGTATTTTCCCCGGCCGTATTTCTCGGTGAGGTAGGCCATGAGTTGATCTATTTCCATAAGTCCGTCGAGTTCGGCGGTGGTGCGGCTTTCGAGATCGTTGAAGACGACGATCATACCGACCTTTTCCTCCACCAAAATTTTCACCGAGGCCTCCGGATAAATACTCTGGTATTTGGCCTGCATCACTTTGAGTGCGGGTGCGCCCGTCGATGCCGTCCGGCGTATTTTGCGGACGTATTCCTTAAACATCGACCACAGCCAACCCTTCATTGGAATTTCTTGTTCCATGTTCATTTCCCTTCCTGAGAACCGTTTTTAGCGATCTGCCACATTCAAACTTCCCCCTTTAACAAAGGGGGATTGAGGGGGATTTGCCCTTGCTTCATCTTTTGATCCTGTTTAAATCCCCCCTTGCCCCCCTTTTTCTAAGTGGGGTAAAACAAAAAATACTTGATCATTCAAGTCGTCAAGCGTTTATAGATCTGCGGCAATTTCATCGGCAGCCGCTCGACGTGATCGATCACCATGTAGGCGATCTCGCCGTACATCCCTTTCAAATACTCGGCCCCCTCCCGATCGACGGTAATGCAATAGGGGTGAATCCCTTGGCGCTTTGCCTCGCGCAGGGCCATCTTCGTCGCGTCATGCCGCAATACAAGTGCAGCATGACAATAACCTGTTGTTACGCCGCCTTTTGCCTTTCAGGTTTTGCGCAATGAACTTCATTCCGACTGTCTCACCTAGCTCAACACAGACTCAAGGCTTACCCTAAATTCGTTTTCATCTTCGTTGTTATAGAATGGAACGCCAATCAAACGGTACTTCTTGTCATCAAAGATCAGGGTCTTGTCCTCAGACGCTACGGTGATTTCTTTCAGGAAGGTCTCTTTCCAACGGTCATGGTCTTTGAGATGCCTGCCCTTTGGTTCGATGAAGAGTTGATACGTCAATAGGTCGCCGTTTTTCTGGCGCAAAAATAGAACAAAGTCAGGTTGGAAGGCTTGCCCATCAGAAAAGTTGTAAATGGCGAAATGCCCTTCATTGCGAAGCAGATAGATTTTGTCATATTGCTTTGCCAGTTCACTCATCCGCCTATCGAGCATGCGCACAAAGGCTTTTTCTTCGCTCGTGCCGTAAACGGCGTTGAAGGCAAACCACTCTTTGGCGGAAACCAAATGCGCAAATTGGAGATCTTCTGCGACACGGGGATTTTTAGCGTCAAATTTCAGCAACTTGTCTTTGAAGACTTCACGCACGCAATCGCGCCTGAAGTTGAGTGTACCTTCGTACTCGGTGATGTTGGCGCGGATTTCGCTTTCGATTTGCCCCAGCAATCCTAGCATGGCAGAGAGTTTCTCGGCGCGGTTCTCTTCCAGTCCGTACAGGTTACCCTGAAAGGTGATTTCTAATCTGCCGAGGTAATCATTGGCGGCAATGAAATCGCGCATGGAGGCGAGGTTGGGGAAGTAGCGTTTGAGGTTGGCAAAGGTGAAAAACGGGTTGCGCGCAAGCGCAGATTGTACGAGGTTGCGATCGATGTCGGACACACTCACATCACGATTCATTTCGTCTTTGACTAGCGTCCCGTTTTTGCCGTTTTCCAGAGCAACCGTCGCGCCACCGTGACCTGTGGCGATGACGTGAACATAGTTTTTGCGCTTCACACCCAAATCGGCGAAGGATTGTACACGCTGGTAATTCTTGGGCTGGCGGTCGTTCACCCACACCACGCCGTATTTGTCAAAATAGGTTTTCTTGAACGGTTCTTTCAGTTTGAGTTCGCGGGTCACTTCGCGCTCGTCCATCATGCCCTGATCGATGAGCGCTTGACGGATTTCGGCGATGTAGCGCGAGTCGTTGATGCTGTGATAATGCAATTCTTCCAGAACGCGCAGTTCGTGTTCAAGGTCGCCGTCGAATTTACGACGGAAACGGTCATTATTTTCAGCTAAAACAAAGGGGAAGTAGCGTGCCCCGCGACCAATCAATTGTGCTTCGGACATCGTCGTTGATCCTATTTTCCCTTTGCCAGAATCACGCACTTCATAACAGCGGACAATATCAAACAGGTTCAGCACGTCCCAGCCTTCGTTCAGTTTCTGCACGGCGAAGATGGCGCGAATGCGGTTGGTTTTGTCTTCCAGCGTGTTGACGAGAATTTGATAGTTCCCTTTTTCTTTCTCATCGTTCACCGACAGACAAAAATCGGGGTGAAATTCCTGCCTCAGTCGTTCGACCAGCTGCTCGTCGCTGATGCGGTGTTCGTCAAAGAACCGAAAGGCGCGCTGCACAAGCGGGATGTTCGACTTGCGGATGCGGGCGATGTGCTTTGCCGTAAGACCGTCAATGAATTTGTGAAAACTGGCCTTGTTTTCCCGCGATTGCGCGATGGTGCGCTGGGCTTTGAACAAAATCACGGGCTTGAGATTGATGCGGTATTTCGCCGCCACTGCCTGTTTATACTGGCTGAGAACCAAGGCTTGCAGGATGCGCTCCCGCGGCTCGAAATCCGATTGAACGATGACGACATCCTTTGAAAAACGGTCGTTGCGGAATTGGAGCAGGTCGTAGCGGATGATGACCTTGTTCCGATATTTCTCCACCATCGCGGGCGTGGCGTAATCGTGCGTGGCGGTGAACTCAAGTAGAAGATTCTCATCGTTCTGCGTAAAGATGCGCTCGACGGTATTTTCCCAGCTCTTGAACATCTCCATCTGGGATTTGGTCTTGACGTTGATGTGATGCGCTTCATCCGCAATCAGCACCACTTTGTGTTTGCGGAAGTCTTCAAAGGTGATGGCGTTTTCTTTTTCAATGGTCAGGTCGGAGTGCAGTTTTTGAATGGTGGTAAAGCAGATGTTGATGTCGTATAGATTGACGGCTTCAAAGTTCTCCACTGGTGAAACGCGCACGCGGCGGTTGCCGATGACAAGTTCCTGATTGAACAGGTATTTGATGGAGGCGGGATTGAGAAAGTTGTCTTTGGTCTTTTCGATGATGTTGGTGGAATTGACAAAGAACAGGAAGTTGCGATAGCCCTGCTCGTAGAGATACAAAATCAGCCCCGCCATGATGAGCGTCTTGCCACTGCCCGTTGCCATGTTGAACAGGAAGTGCAGGGGATAGGTTTTGTTGGGAAAGTCGTTTTGATGGCAATGGATAAAGCGGGCAAAGGCATCTATCTGATAAGGGCGCAGTTCGTATTTGGCGTTGAGATTTTGCGCAACACAGTCAGGAATTTCTTTTTTGATGCTGCCCCATTGTGAAAGCGTGTCGAGTTGCTCATATAGAAATGGCTCAGACATGCGATGTCTCCGTCTTTTTCTCATAAAACACAACGCCCACGCGCCTGATATGGTCAATGACATCCGGATCGCTGATTTGGTGAAAAATGGACAAATCAAAGGTGTAGGGCAGGAGCAGGTCGTCGAGCTCATCCATGATTTTGTAGAGCACTTGCAATGTCAAGTCGGCCCCGCCGTTCAGGGTCAAGTCAATATCCGAGCCGTTTTTGTAGTTGCCTTTAGCGCGCGAACCATACAGGATCGCCTTTTCCACCTGAGGATGACGGGAAAATACGTCGCAGATTCTTTCTATGACGGACTCTTTCAAGCCGAAGCGCGGGGTCATTCTTGTTCCTCTTTCAATTTTTGCATTCGGGCATGAAAATCTGAAAATTCAGCGAAGTAGGAATGTCTGATTGCAGACACAATCGCCGTCGCAGTTTCTTCATTGTATGTATGCGAGGTCAGGTTGCGGCTTTCAATCATTTTCATCCACGCCTCGCCGTTTTCAATCAAGCCTGTTTTAAAGGCTGCGCGCGTGGTGTCTTTGGAGCCATACATTTTTTTGACGCCGCGCTCCTCCAGAAAATCCTTCAAGGTGTTCCATGCCATTTCATGAGTATATTTAAAAGCCTGGATCAGCCCTTGTTCTTCAAGTTTTGAAAGTTGGCGTTGTTCCGACAGTTCGATGGCTTCCTTCAATTGGGCAAATGCCTTGCTGAAGTGATTGAAATGTTGAATCCAGCGGATGTCTGGCGCGGTCATACATCGCCTCCGTAAAATTTCCGGTTCAAAGCCTTGTCTTCGTCGCTGACCTGAAACTGTGCGTCGTCTATCTCGGAAAGATTCACAAACAACTGATTCTTATCTAACAATTCCGCCAACAAGCGTTTTTGCTTTTCAAGCCCGTTTTCATCCTTGCCAAGCGCTTCAAAATCCTTGACGGCTTCTTCGGGCATTGCGGGGTTGACGTACCAGTTCAGGAACGAGCCTTCCGCCATATCCTGCCAGATTTTCAGCAGTTCCTGACTGTTCTCGGCGGCTTGGATGCGCTCCACGAAGGCTTGGTTGTATTTCATCAGTTCAAGGTAGATGAAGTCGCCTCCGCCCTGCCAGTTGACCGCTTTGGAGATGCCGCCCTGCTCGCCCGCCATGACTTTCTTCAGGCGTTCGACGGGGATGCTTTCGATGTAATCCATCTGCTCGATGCCGATGTATTGCCTGCCCATTTTGTGGGCAACGGCGGCGGTGGTGCCTGAGCCCAGATGAAAATCCAAAACGAGGTCGCCTTCTTTCGTTGTGTATTCAATAATGCGCTGAAGGAGCAACTCGTTCTTTGGATATGAAAACACCTTTCTCCCGAACAATTCTACAATTTCGTCAGTGCCTTTCTTGTTGACCATGCTTTTAAGCAACTCATCCATAGCCTGATTAAGAAAATCGGATGACACATACGATTTATCAAAGTCATCACCCTTTTTCTCGACTTCTTCGGATTTGAAAACTCTCATCGCGGGGCGTTCCATATTCAAAAAGTCATAATCGCCAGGAAACACTATCTTCTTTTTTCGCAAATACTCATCTACGGAATCTTTCGTGATACCCCAACAACGGTTTGGATTAACAGGAAATTCCTGTCCATTTCTCGGATTCACCAACGTGAAATTTGAATTGGGGCGTTCATAGATGGTTCGTTGTGTAGTGAGGTCTGTTAATCGCCACTCATCATCAGGAAAATCAGGTGTTTTGTAATACTTTCTGGCGACTGTCCGTTGGAAGAGCTCGCCCTTCTTCGATGCACCCTTTGTATACATTAACATCCAATCAAAGTCCTGCGATAGTTTGTAAGGCACATCACTCTTGCCGCTTCTTGTTTTTCGTGGAACGGTGGCAATGAAATTATCTCGTCCGAAAACATCATCAGCCACAAGTTTCAAGTAGTGCATTTCTGGGTCGCCGATGTGTATAAAAATTATTCCATCAACCTTCATCAATTCCCTTGCGATTTCCAATCGGTTCTTCATAAAGGTCAGCCATGTTGAATGACTGAAACTGTCGTTGTAACCAAAACTGTCCCCATCAATGTTATACGGCGGGTCAATGTAAATCAGTTTGACCTGCCCGCGAAACTGCCCTTTGAGGGTGTGCAGGGCGAGCAGGTTGTTGCCTTTGATGATGAGGTTTTCGCGGATGACACCGTTCTTATCGCGGCGGAAACTCGTTACTTTCTCTTTGCCCTTTGCCGTGTGGCGCACAAAGTGGGTCAACACTTTGGGGTCAAGCAGGCGGTTGATTTCATCCTGCGCCAGCACTTCATTGAAAAATATCTCTTTGCGTTTTTCTTCTTCGTTGGTCTGCCCGCCTTCCAGCACCGTGTCTTTGTAAGGCCACACCAGCGCCACGTCGCCGCGCTCGCGCAGGTATTTGTCGCCAACGGTCAAGCCAATGCGATTGCGAAAGCGGGTATACGAGTTGTCCAGAAAATTCTTTTGCGAAAGGTAGTCAATGAAAGTATTGGTGTTGAAAATCCAGTGCCCGTCGATTTCGTCAAAGAACGTGGCTTTGATTTCTTGGTCAGAGAGGAGCAACTTCACAAGGTCGCGGTCAATCTTCCAGGCACGGTCTTGCACGGCGGCAAGGACGATTTCGCCCTCATCATCCACAAGGCGCGGGTCGGTTTTGAGGAGGTCTGTGAGTTGGGTCTGGAATGACATCAATTACTCCATAATCTCGTGAACTCTTTGACTGAATGAAGTGACATGAGAAAGCGTATCCCATTCGATAAAAACCACGTCATATCGTGGCTCGACCGCTGCATCCATGTCCTATGATGGCGTTTCCTTTAAAGAGCAAAAGGCTCTCCATTCAAGTCGTCAAACGCTTATAAATCTGCGGCAATTTCATCGGCAGCCGCTCGACGTGATCGATCACCATGTAGGCGATCTCGCCGTACATCCCTTTCAAATACTCGGCCCCCTCCCGATCGACGGTAATGCAATAGGGGTGAATCCCTTGGCGCTTTGCCTCGCGCAGGGCCATCTTCGTATCGGCCGTCGCATACGAACCCCGGTAGTCGTCATCCAAGGGTTTGCCGTCGCTGATCAAAACCAGCGTTTTGATCTTTGCCGCCTGCGCGCGCAGTTTAAAGGCCGCATGGCGGATGGCGGCGCCGTCCCGGTTTTGAATGGCCGATTGGATACCTGCGATGCGATGATCGATGGCGCGGGTGTAGGGTTCGTTAAAATCTTTCATGATATAAAAATCGACCCCATCCTTTCCCCGTCCCGAAAAGCCATAAAGGGCAAAACTGTCACCGATGGCATCGACGGCCTTGGCCAACAAAAGGAGGGCCTCTTTCTCCGTTTGCAAAATCGATTTACTTTGATCGGGAAGTTGCTGCTGGGTCGATCCGCTTAAATCGACGAGGAAGGCCGCCGCGACACTCCGTTCTTTTTTGAGATGGCTGATATAAATCCGATCCGATGGGTTTCGACCCGACTTGATCTCGACGCGCGAATCCAAAAGCGCATCCAAGTCGAAGGCATCGCCCTCGCGTTGGCCTTTCACGCGTTTGAGTCCTTCCGGCCTTAACATTTGAAAGGTGGACACGACCGACTGGGTCATCCCCCGATCGTCGTCCAAAAGAGAATCGACATCCGAAGCCGCATCGGAGGAGAACGTTCTTTCGATCACCTGCGACCAGGCGGGACGGTAGTCGCCGTCCTCGCAGTTCCATTCGTCGTATAAAAAATGCTGCGTCCCCGCCGCGGCTCCGTGTCCCTGCCCTTCGGCCTTGAGTTGCGCTTCGATGCGGTCGAGCGTGGGGTCGCCTTCTTTATATACCTCGAGTTTCGCCTCTCCCCGTTCCACCGATTGCGAAATGGCCGAAGAGACGGTCTCGTTCGATACCGACACCCCCGCGTTTTTGAGTTTTTCGATGAGGTCGTCGGTATAGCGCTGCTTCACCTTTTGGGCCTCCTCGAAACGCTTGGGATCGATCGCGCCGCGTGTCGATGGGCGTAACTCTCCGCTCTCTTGGCCCTTCCCTTTCACCTTCTCCCCCGGCTCCGATTCGAAGGCCTCCATCGGACCCTCCGGCGCGTCTTGCCCGCTTTCGTCCGTTTCCAAAAACTGATAAGCCGCCGCCGCGGCCTTCATTGACAAGGCCACCGTCGCCTTTGGATCTTGCACCGCGCCGAGAATCCGGCAGGCCTCAAAAAGAATGGATTGCAAGGGGGCCGGGATCGGCTCTTTGGTTTTTCCCGCCAAGGAAATTTGGAGAAGCAATTCGTTGACCACCCCGCGCGGACTCAGGCCCATCAAGGGCGGCCGCCGTTCCAAATCGGCCTCCCGCATGCGGATCATGGCCTTGCGAAGACCGGGATATTCGCGGCGCAGAAAATATTCCACGCGCGCGCCTTCCGCCAATTCGAACAAGCGATTGATGGTGAAGGGCTCGGGGAAGAGAGAGAAAAAAGAAGCGAGGCTCGAAAATCCGCCCCGCCTTCCGTAGCGCAGCTGAAGCGATTCGATCAAGTCGGCCGTCTCGGCGATCTTCGGATAAAAAGTCCCAAATTCGAGATAACCCGCCTGATAGGCGGTGGCCACCTTGTACCATTCTAAGTTCAGGCGATCATCCGTAAAGTAGCCGACATGCGGCGGGAGGTAAATCGTTTCGCCGTCGGTCATGGGCAGTTCGGACAGGCCGCCCGATGAAGATTCCGCCGCCCTTAAATCCGTGGTCGGCTTAATCGAAACCGCTTTTCCGGAGAGGCCTTCCGCAAAAAGCTTGAGCGTTCGCGAGACTGTCGCAAGGGAAACGCCGCCCCGCAGGCGATCGATGGCGATTTGGCCGATCTTGCCTTCCAAGGAGAAAAAGGCCTTTGCGGTTTCCGAGCCCGATTTCAAAAGGGCGATGCCTTGCGCCACCCACTCCGGAAAGCGATCCGCCATCTTGTCCATCACCTTGAGGACTTTTGGGCCGTTCAACAAGAAAAGGCTCGACAGCTCTCCATCGAAGCGTGCGATTTCGAGGGCCTTCTGCAACAACAGCGACTCAAGGGCGAGTGGACGAAAAGCGGAAAGCACCGTCACCGACTCGCTGAAGATCCCCTCCGCCAGGTGGGGCGCATGCTCTGCCACTTCGGAGACCAGCGTCAGCACCTGCGTTTTGATGGCGTCGGAGGGCAGCTTCGAAAAAATCTCCGGACTGCTTCGTATAAAGAGGAGGGTAGAAAAGAGCTTGCCCGCCGAGAGTTTTATCCCGACGGCAACCCAGAGAGACAGCGCTTCAATCGGCAGATAGGGCAAGAGCGCGGGCGTGACCCGAAAATATTCCACCGCCAAGGTATAGTCGACTTCCCCCAGCGCGCGGCCTTCGGCGATCCATAGAGAAAAGGAGGAGGCATTGAGCAGATCTTGCGAAAGGAGCGCCGGCGCGTTGAGATAATATTCGACTGCGAGATTGACATCGCCGTCGGCCAAAAGAATGCCCTGCTGGATAAAGAGCGCCCGCAGGTCTTTGGATGCGATTTGCGAAAAAACCTTGGGACCCTGTTTAAAAAATCGAATCCCCGAGGCCGCGGACTTTTGCGCCACCTTGATGCCCATGCCCACCCAACCGCTCAACTCATCAGGTGTAATGGATTGAAGCACCTCCGGCAGCACACGAAAATAGGCTGCGGCGGCCTTCGTCGAAAAGTCAGAAAGGATCAGGCCGATGTTTAAGGCTGGGGCTTGGGCATCGGCGGCCACCGCGTGAAAATGATCGGCCAAGGCTTCGATTTCGTCCGCATCGAGCATTTCGCCGAAAAGTTGTTGAAAGGATGCAAGCGGATCGGTGACACTCATTCAAAAAAACTCTGGGTGATTTCAATGAGGCTTTGACGCATTTCGGGGTCGTCGGTCATGGCATCGGCGATGGCCGCGCGGCAGGCCAAAAGCGGGGCGACGCCATTGGCGATCAATTGCCCGGCATAAATCAACAGCCGTGTGCTGACCCCTTCTTCGAGTCCGTGGTTTTTGAGGTTGCGCACCTTCGTTCCGATAGCGACGAGCACCTCGGCTACGTCCGGAGAAATGCCCGCCTCGTGCGCAACGATGGCCGTTTCGGCGGTGCGCGTGGGATATTGAAAATCGAGGGCGATAAAGCGCTGCCGTGTACTCTGTTTCAGGTTCTTCAAAAGCGATTGATAACCGGGATTATAGGAAATAACGATCATAAAATTTTCGGCCGCCTCGATCACCTCTCCTTTTTTTTCAATCGGGAGAATGCGCCGATCATCGGTGAGGGGATGAATGACGACGGTCGTGTCGTTTCTCGCCTCCACGATTTCGTCGAGATAACAAATGGCCCCGTGCTTCACGGCGAGAGCCAGCGGCCCATCGGACCACAGGGTTTCGTCGCCTTTGAGCAAGTAGCGGCCCACTAAATCGGAGGCCGTGAGGTCTTCGTGGCAGGCCACCGTAATTAAAGGGCGTTTCAGATGATAGGCCATGTAGGACACAAATCGGCTCTTGCCGCATCCCGTGGGCCCCTTGAGGAGGACCGGACGTTTGGCCTTACAGGCCGCATTAAAAAGATTGACTTCCTCGCCAACCGGCTGATAAAAAGGCTCTTTTTTCAGGTAAAATGATTCCATCTTCGGTTCCAAATCCATCCCGCCTCCTTTATTTTCATGGGGCCGTGATTATACCCCTCCGCCGGGCCAAAAACAATTGCCGGGCCGCTTTTCCTTCTGTATCTAGGGGCCTCTATCCATCACGGTGTAAAATATTCGAGCCCAAAAAGACCGTGAACGGCCTTTTTTTATCTCACTGGGCTTTGACACTTGTGTGGCTTTCAATTAAAGTAAGAATAATCGCATAGATGGAGGAACCCGATGACCGATTTCGAGATCAGTGATAAAGAAGCGCGGCTGGCCTACGACGCCAGGAAATTTAACGAAGCGCGCGACCTTTACCAGCAACTCCTGAAAAACCATCCCAATGGGAATGCCGACATCCAAAACAAGCTCGGATTAATCGCATTTCAAACGGGGGAGATGGAACAGGCAATCACGCTCTTTAAAAAGGCACTCGAAATTAACCCCCGCTATACGGAGGCCTCGCTCAACCTCACAATTGCCTACAACGAAATCGGGCAATACGAGGAAGCCGGGGGCGCCTTCTCGCAGGCCGCAGAAATTATACGTAAGCAACACGACAGTATCGATCCCTATATTCAGGGAAAGTTGGCGAACGAGCACGCCAAACTCGGCAACATCTACTGCGAAGCGGGACAACTCGACGAAGCGGAGGCACAGTATCGAAAAGTCCTCTCCATGCGGCCCGATTTTGTGGATGTGCTCACGAACTTGGGGATAATCCTGAGGGGGAAAAAGGCCTTCGACGAGGCTATCGCGTTTTTTCTGAAAGCGAAACTCATCAATCCCCGCTATACCCGCGTACGGATACAGCTTGGCATCACCTATTACATGCAAGGCGCTTCAGAACGCGCCTTCGCCGAATGGGAAGCCGTCCAAAAGATCAACCCCCATGGCAAAGAAGCGGAAATTTATCTGGCGATGCCGAGAAAAACCGGCCTTGAAAAAACAGAACAACAATCTTAAATAAACACGCGCTTAAATAAACAAACGCCTTCTCCGCCCGCTATCCCGCTCATCGGCCTAGACCTAAAGGCCCGCTTTCCCCAGTCTTTAACTAGGTCTCGAGAAAGACCTGCTTACTGATTCCATTTCAATCCGACTTAAAAAATGCGGCCACCGCTTTGAAATCGTGCGTCCTCGGCGCCGGGGGCAGACTCTCCAAAAATTGCTTTCCGTAAGACTTGGTCGTGATGCGCCGATCGAGGATGGCGATCAGGCCGCGGTCCTGGCTGTTTCGAATTAAGCGGCCGATGCCTTGGCGGAGGGAGAGAATAGCGACGGGAATTTGGAAGCTTGAAAAAGGGTCTTTTCCCTTCAGGGCAAGGGCATCGATTCGGGCGGCTGTGAGCGGATCGGTCGGAGACGCAAAGGGCAATTTATCGATGATGACGCAAGAAAGGGCCTCGCCTTCGACATCGACCCCCTGCCAGAAACTGGTGGTGCCGAAGAGCACCGAGGAGATGTCTTTGCGAAAGGCGTCAATAAGGGCCTGCTTGGGCCCTTCGCCTTGTTTGAGCAGGGGATAAGGCAGGCGGGCGGCGACCTGCCGATACACCGCCTCTAAATTTCGCCAGCTCGTAAATAGGAGGAAGGCGCGTCCCCGGCTCTCGCCTAAAATCCGAACGATCTCTTCGGAGATCGCGTCGCAAAAATCCTCGTCCGAGGGCGCCGGAAGATGCCTCGGTAAATAAATGAGCGCCTGTTTTTCGTATTGGAAGACCCTGTCGAGTATCAGCGCTCGGGTGCGCCCATCATGATTGACCTTATCGACTCGGTCGATACCCAGCCTTTCCTGAATGTAGTCGAAACGACCCTGAGTCGAAAGCGTGGCCGAGGTCATGATGGTGGGGATCTCCCACTTAAAAAGCCGCTCGCTTAAAATTGTCGAAACATCGAGAGGAGAACTGTGTAGAAAAACGCCGCCACGGCCTTGCTCCACCCAATAGATCGATTGGGCCGCGTCTCTTTTGTCGTCGAGAAAAATCTGCAGATCGCCGAGGAGCGTTTCGATGCGCTCGGAGAGATGGGCAACGGCGTCGCTTTTGAGTTGGAGCACAACGATCGACCGGTCGAGCTGTTTCAGTGCGGTAAAGAGCTCCGAACCGGCATCCAGGACCGCTTTGGAAAAATGACGGGCGGTGAGTCGGTAGCGATCCTGCCCCAATCGAAAAGGTTCGAAAAATCGCTTCGAGCACATTAGGGTTTGCCTACACTGCTCAAGACAAGCGGGCGCTTTGACCGGGTTGAAGCCGAATTCCCTTTCGGCATCGCGGACAAAATCCTCCAGGCGATAACTGCTAAAGGAGGTTCCGAAATATTGTGTCGCGACTTCTTCGAGCAGATGCGCCTCATCGAAGACAAGGGCTTGGTAATGCGGCAAGATTTCCCCGTATCCGCCTTGCTTCAGGGCGAGGTCGGCAAAAAAAAGATGGTGGTTCACCACCACGATATCCGCCGCGGCCGCCGCTTGCCGGGTGCGCGTCAAATAACATCGGTCGTAGTCGGGGCATTGCCCGCCCAGACAGGCCTCGCTTTTGATGGAAACCTCTTGCCAAGCCGGGGCGGATTCCGACAGTCCGGCGATTTCGGCGCGATCGCCCGAGCGCGTTTGTTCCGCCCATGCCCGGAGGGTCTCGTACTCGATTCCGTCCCTGGAATATTCGCCCGCGGCGCCCGTATCGATTCCGCTTAAAGACGATTGCCGAAAGGCTTGACCGAAACGCTGGAGACAAAGGTAGTTCGACTTGCCCTTCATCATGCTGTAATTGAAGGGCTGCGGAAGCGCCTTGGCCAATAAAGGCAAATCCTTGTAAAAGAGCTGGTCTTGAAGGGTCTTGGTCCCGGTCGAGATGATGACTTTTTTTTGACTCAGGATAGCGGGAATGAGGTAGGCCCAGGTCTTGCCGGTGCCCGTCGCGGCTTCGACCAGCAAGGGGGCCTTGCACCTGAGGGCATCCTCGACGGCCTGCGCCATTTTAAGTTGAGCCGGTCGGAATTCGTAGCGAGGGAGCACTTTCGAGAGATGACCCTCCGGCTGGAAGAATTTTTGACAAGCCCCGGCGGGTTGGGTATCTTTTAGTTTAGATTTTCGAGGCACGGTTTAACATGTCGAATAGCCAGATAGAAGGAAAAGGGCTGACTGCCTTCGTTCGGGATATCGCCGACGGTTTCAAGGTCATCAACCCCATCGTACTCAAAAAAATTCCGACGGAGAACTATAAAGACATTTTCCAATCGCTCAACAAACTCCAGCGGGACGTCAGGGCGCAGCCTTTTCCGTCCCACGACGTCCAAAATATTCGAAAAAGAAATCTCTCCCTCCAACGCATCCAAACGGCGCTGACGATTTTACAGCACAGCGCAAAAGAAAAAAAAATCCGCCTCGTCTGAGGGCTAGCGCTTGACGACGATGGCGTCCAGCTGCTCTGCCTTTCGAATTTGCCCGGCCACCGCCATCGCTTCGTCCCGGCTCTGATACACGCCGACGCGGACGCGGAGCATGACGTCTTCTTTGCCCTGAATGTAGGCGTTGTATCCTGCATGCTTCAGACGCGACACCAAAGCCTCCGCAGTGCTTGCCGTTTTGAAAGCGCCCAATTGAACGGCATAGCGAAGGGGCTCCGCCATCGCCACTTTCGGTGTGGCTTGCGCTTGCTTTGGAAGCGGCAGGGTTTTCTTGACCGCTTCTATTTTTTTGGGCGTGTCTTTCAGGGCCTCTTTCAAAATTGCTTTGGGCGGCTCTTGGCTTCCCCCTTTCAAGGGTTCGAAGACTGGTCCCGGATTCGGCGGATTGGAAAATCGTTTGTCCTTGTCCAGATTCGGAAATGGCTTGTCGGCCAAAGCTGGTGTCGATTTGGCCGTGTCCGGTTCCGATCGAATGACAATATCGCCTGCCGAAGGCTCTTCGATGACCATTTCTTGAAAGGCCTCTTCTTTTGGAAGGGCAATCGAATCACCGCCTTCTTTTTCGGGAGCGGGCGCGGTACGGGAGGGGGCCAGAACAACCGGATCTTCCGGTGCATCGCTGCCTCCCCTAAAAAACATAAAGAGGGCGACAAAAACCACCAGGCTGAGCAGGCCGATAATGAGCTTGCTGGGCGATTTTCTAGGCGGCTCAAAGTCATCATCATCATCCTCCTCGTCGTCGTGCCGAATTTCTTTTAATCCACCCAAGTCTTCTTCTTCCAGATCCGCCATTTTCCAACCTCCTTAAACTTTCGTTCTCCCTGTATGATGCCCAGTTGTCTACAGATGCATCTTGAGCGCTTTTTCAACTCAGAGCTCAGCGCGCTTATAAGATGAGCATCGCATCGCCGTAACTGAAGAAGCGATACCGCTGTTCCTGAGCCCTGCGATAAATTAATGCCACCGCTTCCTCGCCGGCGAAGGCGGTCACCAAGACCAGCAAGGTGGACTGGGGCTGATGGAAGTTAGTCAACAGGGCGTCCAAACCCTGAAACCGGTACCCGGGCCGGATAAACAGATCGGTCTCTCCCTCTCGCGCCGAGATGCTGCCGCCAGGCGCTGCGGCGCTTTCCAAGGCGCGGGTGACTGTCGTTCCGACGGCGACAACCCTTCCCCCCTTTTGCCTTGTGGCATTGACTGCCTCCGCAGCCGATAGCGGAACCTGGAACCATTCGCGATGCATCTGATGCTCAGAGAGCGTTTCGCACCGAAGGGGTTGAAAAGTATCGCGACCAATATGCAGGGTCGTTGTCGCCGTCCGGATGCCTTTGGATCGAATCGATTCGATTAAGGCCTTCGTAAAATGAAGCCCGGCGGTCGGCGCCGCCGCTGAGCCCCAGGCTTCGGCAAAAACGGTTTGGTAACGTGCTTTATCCATGGGCTCCATCGGTGCAGATTCGGTGCGCCGCTTGACGATGTAAGGGGGAAGCGGGACTTCGCCCCAATCCTCCAAAAAGGAAAAGAGGTTCGAGTAATGGCTCCCGCTCAGATCGAAGATCAACTCCGCCAAGCCTTCATTGAGGTCGCGCGTCATCGTGCCGGAGACGCCCCCTTCGAAAGAAAGCCTCATGGGCACCTTGCGTTTCCCTTTCACCATGACTTCCCAACACAAATCGGCCTCGGCGCCTTTAGGACCGACTTTCGAAAGCGGGCGGAGTAGGAGCAGCTCAATGGGGTTGCCGTCCACCTTCTTGCCGCGAAGGCGCGCCGAAAAGACCCGCGTATCGTTAAAAACCAAGAGGTCGGCGGGGTTCAAATAGTCGGGTAAATCTTTGAAGGTTCGGTGTTCGATGACTTGGCGCTTGCGATGGTAAACAAGCAAGCGGGAGTGGTCCCTCTCGGGCAAGGGATGGGTTGCAATTAAGGAGGAATCGAGCGAATAATCGAAGCGGGAACATTTCATTTCGGACGATTCGCTCATCGTAACAAGCCTCTTCTCCAGCGTGTTTTCACAAGATTCAAAAAAAAAGGCCAAGGATAAAATGTATGAAACACGATTATCTCTTGCCGAAAAACCAAAAGAAAAGGGACACGACAAGACTGAGCAAGATGGAGGTTGCTATCGGAAAGTAGAAGGTGAAATTTTTCCTTTCGACCAGTATGTCTCCCGGCAGCCTTCCGATGCCGGGAATTTTACCGAGAAAGGTCATAACCGACCCGGCGATAACGAGAACGATACCCAAAATAATGAGCGTACGCCCGATCTCAAACATGGCGATCAACTCACTTCCCAATCTCCAACATGCGATCGATCGCCTTCTTGGCCCGCAATCGAACGCTTTCTTCGACGACGACCGGATAGCGCATTTCCTCAAGCGACCAGAGAAGATTTTCGAGATTGTTTACTTTCATATGGGCGCAATCGCACCAATGACAGGCCGGGATGAATTCTTTTTCGGGACTCTCTTTTTTCAGGCGATGTAGAATACCGATCTCCGTCGCGACGATCACTTCCTTTTTGTCCGTTTTCTGGGATTCGAGACAGATGCCGCTTGTCGAGAGCACCCGATCCGCCAAGGCACTCACTTCGGACGTGCATTCCGGATGGGCCAAGACGACCGCATCGGGATGCGCCGCCTTCGTCTCTTCCAGCTCGGAGACCATGATGCGGAAATGCGTGGGGCAGTAGCCGTTATACAAAATAAGCTTTCTGCCAGTTTGGCGCATGATATGCGCCCCGAGATATTGGTCGGGAACGAAGATAATCTCCCGGTCTTCAGGGATCGACCGAACCACATTGGCGGCATTCGAAGAGGTGCAACAGATGTCCGACTCGGCCTTGACCTCCGCGCTCGAATTGACGTAGCAAACCACAACCGCATCCGGATGGTCGGCCTTCATGCTGCGCAGTTCATCGCCCGAAATCATTTCGGACATGCCGCAACCGGCCGACAAATCCGGAAGCAGCACCGTTTGCGTGGGGCAGAGAATGGCGGCGGTTTCGGCCATAAAGTGAACGCCGCAAAAAATAATGACTTTGGCGTCTGTTCGGGACGCTTTTTGGGCCAGCTCGAGCGAATCGCCCAAAAAATCGGCGACATCTTGAATTTCGCCCACTTGGTAGTTATGCGCGAGGATGATCGCTTGGCGTTCTTTCTTCAGCCTTTCGATCTGCGCAACCAGACGCTCTTCCTTCGCAACAAGTGCCATCTCAACCCCAACATTTTTAAGGGTTTAGTCTAGCACAGGCACTGTGCGCAATCAAGATTTCAAGCCAATCATGAGGCGCGCTAAAAAGTCGGTTATTCGGGCAAAAGGTCATTCGATACTCAAAATTTGGAAACGAGGCTCTCGGGAGGATTAACGGACAAAGGATTTCAGCCAAAAGGTTGAGGAAAGGTGTCGAGAGAGGGGCATCATCGACACCTTTTTTGTCTAATCGTCCGCAGCAAACGCCGCAATTAAAATTGACTCCTAAACCTATATTTGATAGGCTCCACCAATGCCGCCCTACCCCCAAATCGCTTCGCTAAAAAAATCCCTTCCCGGAATGCTGGTCACAGGGATCACTGGAGGGCTTGTGGGCTCGTTCATGGGGGGCTTTCTCTGGATTTTCGGAATGGCCGTTCTGGGCGGATTGATCGGGAACATTGTCTGGAGATTGGGTGGACAACACTTTTTTTTATATATCGTGATCGGCGTTGCGTTCGGCAGTGGCGTGGCGGCCTACCTGGGAGGAGCCGAGTCGGCCTTGCTGGGCGCGGGAACCGGCGGAGCGGTGGGCGGATTCATCGCGGTCAACATTAAAATGCTTCAGCCCAAAAGTTTTAAACCTTTATTTAAAAAACCGATGGATAAGTCATAATCGATGGGGACGGCTTTTTGATTTTTGGAAGGGACACCCCCTCTTCCTCGATTATTGTGCGTGTAATCACCCAATTCCCTCCCAAGGTTTACTTTCAGTACAAGAGACCGCCGTATACACCCACTTTCAAAGTCGGGATTCAGGAAATGATTTCCTAGGCGTACGATTCGCCTATTGAACCGGAAGGCCTGTTTATGGATCGAAAAGCACGCGTCTGGCCTGCGGCCTGGCCCCTGCCCTTTGGCTGGCTCCTCCTTGCCATATTAGGTTTGGGTGCCCTATATGTGTCCAAAAGCGTCTTGATTCCTGTCCTCCTTGCCCTTATTTTTGCCTATGCCTTCGATCCGGTCGTCGATGGGCTCGAAAAAAGGAACTGCCCGAGATTTGTGTCCATATGGTTGATCTTTTCGCTCTTGCTCATCACTTTTATTTTGGTTTTGATTTTCGGCATTCCCATGCTTCAAGACCAGAGCATCCGAGCCTTCCAAAAGTTCCCGGCGTATTTGGAACAACTGCAACGCGACGTGCTTCCCGCCCTGGATAATGAATTCGGCATCCGTCTCCCCAAAACCATCGACGAAACCTTTGACACCGTATTGCCTCAGCTGAAAAAAGAAGCGCCGCTGATTTTCAAACCGGTTACTTCTTTCGTGCTGAGCTTTTTCACCAACACGGTTGGGATGCTCGCAGCGGTCGCTAATCTGATGATTGTTCCCATTATTTTTTATTATTTATTGCGCGATTTCGATGTCATGAAAACACAGATTTCCGCTTATGTTCCTTTTCGGCATCGGACGCGGTTTCACCAAATCGTAAAAGAGATCGATCGCATGCTCAGCGGATTTTTAAGAGGCCAACTCTGGATTATTCTTCTCTTAGGAATTGTTTATGGGCTGGGACTTTCGTTGATTGGGGTGGATTTTTCGGTTTTGCTGGGGATGGTCGCGGCGATCGGAGAGATCGTTCCTTATATCGGTTTTTCCGTGGGCCTGCTGCTTTCCCTATCGATTGCGGCCTTACAATTTCAAGATTTTATCCATCCCCTCTTCGTTCTCCTTCTGTTTGGCGGGGTGCAGGCAATTCAAGGGATCGTGATTGCACCCTGGGTCATGGGAAAACAGGTCGGCCTGCATCCTTTGGCCATCATTTTAGCGGTCTACATCGGGGGAGATTTGTTCGGTTTTATCGGTGTATTGCTGGCCGTTCCGGGTGCCGCAATTGTGATCGTCCTCTTCAAAGCCCTCGCGGCATCTTATCGAAATTCCTTGCTCTACCGTGGCCCACGCGAGTAAACACGCCGCGATCACAATTTTTCCAATTCGACCCACATTAACTTTTACTAAGGAAAGTACTCTGCGAAACCCCATACCCGCTCTTCCTTCTGGCCCGATTTTGCCACCCCTTCAATCGCCATGAGGTGGTAGCCCCCAATCAACCAATTTAGCGAGGTCTCGCCTCGAGACCAAAGATGAAGGGGGCCGATCTCGGGAGCGGTTTCGACTTCCCAACGGTTCGGGACTTTATAGAGCGAAAAGGGAGGCGTTTCCTTGTGGATCTCTTTGATCGTGATCGGCGGATTAAATTGATGCACGATTTTTTTTTCGTGGAGGATGGCACCGCCTTCAGATTGAAGGGTTTCGGAAAGCTGGGTTTCCTTGAAAAAGGCTTTTTGATCGGCCCGGTTCCGATGCAAATAAATTTGCATCCCGTTTTCGCTTTTCAAATAAAAGGCTTGATAGTCTTTATAGAGGTGCCGATGTCGGGTCAAACTGTTAAACCCGTTCCAGATCAACGATTCATGGATTAAATCGCCCCAAGAGTCCTTCCCATGAAGCGTGACCACCGCTTCCGAAATGCCGATTTTATTCTTGATCGCCGCCCCATCGCTCTGCGTATAAAAGAGTTCGTCGGCACCACTCGATATTTTAATTGTATAATCTCCCCCGTCGTACCGAAGGATGAATCCCGAGCCGCCCGTGCCTTTTGCATTGGCGTAATAGGAAGGCTGAATTTCATCGAGTGCTTTGGCCTGATAGGGGTATTTATCGTTCCCTTCAAGGAGCTTCCAATGGTTTTTTTCGAAGACCGCCCCGAAAAATTGCCCAAAATATTGGGAAGGATCTCGGCCGCGCTCAAAGGTGAAGAGGACCATGAGGAGATTGTCGATGTCACGTCCTCGAAAGAGGAAGCGATCGGAATAAAAGCTCACTTCAGCCTCTTCCAAAGGGGTCGGACTCGGAACCTGAGCGGAGGATTCGAAAGGGAAAGGCGAAAAAAAAGGGGCAAGAAGAAAAAACAACGAGAGACAGAAGTGCGGTTTCCTCAGCATAAAAATCATGGTGACAGAACGACAAAGACCTGTCAATTCCCGTGCGCTGGCCCGTGCCCGAAGGCCGGGTTGGCGCCATCGGCCTTTCTTTGTTATAATCGCCGCGAAAAAACAAAAGAGAAAGATTGCCATGGTTCAGGATCCCGAGCGTTTTATACAAGAAAAACTTGCGAAGAAGACCTTGTCGCCGAATACAATTCGGGATCTGATCATGGCGGCCCTGCTGATTGCGCTCCAAGGCCATGAAAAAGACCTTTCTTCGAATTCCGAGCAAGCGGAATGGCGGGAAACCAAAGCGGTCGAAATTCGAGAAAAGGCAAGCCGGGCCTTCGAAAAAATGGGTGCACCCTTTGAATATCCCTCACGCGCACAGCTCATCGATGCGACGGAACGCCTCAAAAAAGACTACCACTGGGACCAGATGCCTCCCAGGCTTCGCGACACATTCGAAGACATTTACGGTCTTATTCTGTCAAAATTTCAAGTTTAAATAGAAGCAAGATCTCTATGATATTAAAGGGGGAGTCTCTTTTTTTGGACCCGATTCGCCAGCCGGATACGACAAAAACCGTCCTTGACAAAAGTAACCACTTGCAATATTATAACGCCGCCTCATGCTCAAGCACAGGGAAATTTTTGATATCGGGTCTATTGCCTTGATTGAGTCGTTTGGGTGCACGAATGTTTAGAAGGCAACTGGCCTTTTCAAAACAAAGTCTGGGATAAGTCAGTAGGAGGGAGAAAAGTTTTTGTATGTTCTTCCTTTTATTCATGGCTTCAACAATGAGCAACAACGAGATAGAAGGAGAAAACGATGAGCAAGATTTATAGATTACTCGGGATAACGCTTGCGTATAGCGCCATGTCGGCAACGCTTGTCTTTGCCGGCTATGCAGAAGGACCCGTCAGTGGCGGCGGCACCATTTCGGGAAAAGTGTCTTTCAAGGGTGCGCAGCCTGCGCCAAAGGATTTCCCCATCGGAAAATTCCCACAGGAAGCGTTTTGCTCGAAGGTGGATACGAAGGATGGCAAGCGCTTGCGCCAGGATGTGCGCGTCAACGGCGGCGGGCTTGGCGATGTGGTCGTTTTCATCGACAAAATCGAAAAGGGAAAGGCCTTTACGAAAACGGAGGCGAAAATTGTTGCAGACAACTGCCGCTTTTTGGTTGCTGAAGGCGAAGGTCCATCTAGGGCGGTCACCGTGGTCTTGAACGCGAAGAATACAGGCAAGGGTACAGTCATCAAAATCAAAAACCTTGATGCCGACCCCAGCGATCCAAAGACGGTTGAAGGCGTGCTCCACAACCCCCATGGTTACGATGTGCAAGGTATCAAAACAACGACCATTTTCAACAAACCGATCCCGAAGAAAGATCAGGAAATCGAGTTGGACATCAAAAAAACTTGGTTTAAGAAAAGCGACTCTTTTATGAAGATCGAATGCGATCAGCACAACTACATGAACGTCTGGGCCCTCCCGGTCGACAATCCATACTATGCCATCGTCAACGACGACGGGACTTTCTCCATCGGCGACGTGCCTGCAGGCAAGTACGAACTGAAGGCCTTTCATCAGGAATTAGGATTTAAAAAGATGATGATTGAAGTTCCCGGAGGGGGCGCCGCCACAGCGAATTTCGAATTCGGTGGCTAAACCGGTTTTCGTTTCTTTTCGATGATTTCAAAAGGGGGGGGGTTATAGCTCCCCCTTTTTTTTTGAATAAGCAAAGACGCCCAACCGATATTCGGGAGCTTGGCGATTAGATCGGGCGAAATAAATCGCCTATGAGAAACCGATTTCTTTGGCACACCATACTTTCATTAATTTAGAAATAAAACAACCATACCCACAGAATATTAACGCTAATCGGCATCAATAAAACGTCCGGCTCCAAACCTTTGGAATCTTGAAAATCTTATAAAAAAAACGTATCTTATTTTCTTATGCGATTACACATACTCGAAACGCGACAATTGAATCGCCTGCTCAGCCGCGAACGTCAACGCAGACAGCTTGAAGAAGACGCACCTGCCCTCGATCAGACCTTAAAAGAAATACTCAGAAAGGCCAACCAGTTTGTCCCTTCGGAGGCCGGGTCTATTTTGCTGGACGAACCCTTTCGAAAAAAGGGAAAAACGGCTTTCCAAGAACTGGTCTTCGTCGCCTGCTTCGGTGTGGGCTCCTCGAATCTTCCCGGTCTCCAATTACCGGTCAATGCCGGTGTAGTGGGGGTAACCTACTTATCCGGAAAATCCTCTTTGTGCAAGGACCTTTTATCGGATAAGAAATTTAAAGCCAAACGCGATCAACTGAGCCGATTTCGGACAAGGTCGATCATTTGTGCCCCCATTATTATCGAAAAATCGGTCTGCGGCGTGATCGAACTGATCAACCGGAAGGGAAAGGCGAATTATTCCGAAGAGGAACTCAAGCTTCTGGAGATATTTGCCGGCTATACCTCGACACTGATTCAAAATGTCTTATACGCCAGAACCCATATCAAAATTGCAAAACAGGACGGACTGACCGGGCTGTACAACGACCGTCATTTTTACGAAAAACTTGATCAAGATATTCGCGTGGCAAAGAAAAGTCCCGAGCAAGATCTCATCTTACTCTTTATCGACATGGACCATTTTAAAGAGGTCAACGATAAATACGGACATTTGGTCGGGAGCCAGGTACTCAAAGACATCGGTGACATCCTAAAAGAGGTCTCCCCCACCGATGGAACGACCATTGCGCGGTACGGTGGAGACGAGTTTATTATCATTTTTACGAAAATGCCTCTTGCCGAGGTCAGGCAAGTCGCCCAGGCCCTCTGCGATGCCGTCTATAAGTTCGAGATTTCGGAACGCCCCTATTTCCCCAAAACCCCCGCCAAAAAACAACTACATAGGCGGCTGACTTGCAGCATTGGCCTGGCCTCGCTCCGGGAACACATCGGTTATAAATTATCGAGGAACGAAATCCGCCAACTCCTAATTCGGAAAGCCGACGCCGCCATGTATCGGGCAAAATTAAGCGGAAAAAACCGCGTGAATATCGCAAGCCGGGATTAGCGCTTTAAATAGATTCGATCGAAACGCTTCAAACTTCGGCGATGGACAAAAGACGCGTTCCAACTTCCGCGATAGGCTCACTTCGCCCGCATCATCTCCTCAGCATGTTGTCTCGTAATCGAGGTTATTTTAAGCCCCCCCAACATACGCGCGAGCTCATCGACTCGCTCCTTTTTCGAAAGCGCCCGAATCGAGGTCACCACGCGGCCTCCAGAGTCTTTTTTTTCGACAAAGTAGTGATGATCCGCAAGTGAGGCAATTTGAGGCAAATGGGTTATGCAGAGGACTTGGTGTTTTTTTGACAAGGCCGAAAGACGTCGTCCCACACGCTCCGCAATTCCGCCGCCAATCCCTGCATCGATTTCATCGAAAACCAAGGTCGGAACCGGATCGACTTCTGCCAAGGCAACCTTTAAAGCCAGCATAATTCGAGAGAGTTCACCCCCCGAGGCCACCTTTGACAAATTTTGCGGCGGCGCTCCCGGCAATGAAATGAGAAATTCGATCTGATCCGTCCCATTGATGGAAAATTCTATTTTCCGGTGTGAAATGTCAAATGTCGTCTTCTCCATCCCCAAAGTATCGAGCGTTTCTTTAACCTTTTTTTTTAGATGGACCCTCCCTTTGGCGCGGTTCACCGAAAGCGCCGCCGCGACACGCAAAAGCTCTTTTTCGATCACGCCAATTTTTTCTACCAGCTCACGGCCGTGCGTTTCGTTGCCTGAAATAGCAGCCAGCGCATCTTCCAGCGCTTGCCGATGGGCAAGAATTTCCGCAACACTGCGTTGCATTTTCTTTTTCATTCTTTGTATTTGGTAGAGCCTCGACGAAACCTCTTCTAGACGTTCCGGCCGAAATTCCGCACGATTGAAACGCGCACGTAATTGTCCCGCAAGTTCTTTTAAGAGGATCTGAGACTGCTCCCAAAGATCAATTTCAACCGTTCCCTCTTGCGTGATGCGATGTAAATCTTTGACTGCAGTACCGACCGCATTGAGACCGCTTAATATTCCCTCGTCATCTGTGAGCCGCGCGTAGGCATTCTGGGTGTGTTCGGAAATCGACTCCCAATTTTTCATGACCTCGGCTTCTCTCTCCAATTCTTCTTCCTCGTTCAAAGACAGCTTTGCATCCCGAATTTCGGATAACTGGAACTCAAGCATCGATTTTTGCCGTTCGGCCTCGGCAGATTGTCGCATCAAGACCTCTAACTCCGTGCACCAACGCTTCCATTGGCGGTAGGTACTTTGGTAGTGGACCCGATCGGCACTGTGCTGGCAAAAGGCATCGAGGAGATCGAGCTGGCAGTCCAAATCGGTGAGTAAAATATGCCCTTGCTGTCCGTGAATTTCGACCAGTTTTTGAGCGAGCTCTTTTATGGTGGAAAGGGGCGTCATTGCGCCGTTGATATAGGCGCGGTTTTTCCCCGATTTGGAGAGAATCCTTTTCAGGATAAGGTCGTCCGATTCGGACTTTTCTGCGGAAGGGGTCGAAATCGGATCGAAGCTTCCTTCGAGTAGGGCTTCTTCCGCTCCTTGGCGAAGGCCATCCACAGAAGACCGTTCGCCAAGGAGGAGGGAAAGGGCATCGACCAAGATCGATTTGCCGGCACCGGTTTCGCCGGTGATTACACTAAAACCATTCGATAATGAAAGAGAGACTTCCTCAACAATTGCATAATTCTTGATATGAAGTTCTCTGAGCATGCGATTCTATTGGCCATCACTTGGAGAGGACGGTGTCAATCTTATCCTTAAATTGTTTTTTCGAGGCCGCCCCGACTATTTTATCGATTACGGTTCCGTTTTTAAAAAACAGGAGAGAAGGGATCCCCATAATCTGATATTGGCTCGAAATATCGGGATTGTCGTCCGTATTCAGTTTACAGACCTTTAATTGTCCATTATATTCCCGCGCCAACTCTTCGATGGTTGGGGCGATCATTTTACAGGGCCCACACCATTCGGCCCAAAAATCGACCATGACGGGGCCACTCGACTTCATGACCTCTTCCTCCCAACTTGTGCTCGTGACATTTACAATATTTCCCATTTCCTCTCCTTATTTGTGCGGCGACTTTCCCATCAAAAACAATCAAGATCATTGTAAAAAAGTATCGCCTTTAAGTCAATCGATCTCAAATAAAATAGCCCCCCGTCGCTCAAGACAACGGAGGGCTATTTAAAAAAAACAGATAATCGGAATGTGCAGCGATTACATCATGCCGCCCATACCGCCCATACCACCCATACCACCCATATCCGGAGGCATTCCATGTCCCTCTTTCTTTTCGGGCAGATCCGCGATCATGACTTCGGTCGTGAGCATGAGACCCGCGACGCTTGCTGCGTTCTGCAAGGCTGTTCGCGTCACCTTCGTCGGATCGATAATGCCGGCTTCCACCAAGTTAATGTAGGTTTCGGAATTGGCATCGAAACCGATTGCGCCTTTTTCTTTTTTGACGCGATCGACAACGATGGAGCTTTCCACGCCCGCATTTTCTGCAATTTGGCGCATCGGCTCTTCGATCGCCCGTTTGACGATGTCGCATCCGATTTGCTGATCGCCGGGAAGATGAAGCTTTCCGAGCGCAGGGAGGCAACGGATGAAGGCCACACCGCCACCGGCGACAATACCTTCTTCAACCGCGGCTTTCGTTGCATGGAGGGCATCTTCGACGCGCGCCTTGCGTTCTTTCATCTCGGTCTCTGTAACAGCACCGACGTTAATCACCGCAACGCCACCGACGATCTTCGCGAGACGTTCTTGGAGCTTCTCACGGTCGTAATCGGACGTGGTCTCATCGACCTGTGCCTTGATTTGTTTCACGCGCCCTTTGATCTTTTCCTTATTCCCGGCACCCTCGACGATGGTGGTATTGTCTTTGTCGATTGTAATCCGCTTGGCTTTGCCCAAGTCGTCGAGCTTGATGTTCTCGAGCTTGAGGCCCAAGTCTTCGGAAATCACCTGGCCGCCTGTGAGGATAGCGATGTCTTCCAACATCGATTTTCGTCGATCGCCAAAGCCCGGCGCCTTCACAGCCGCAACATTTAAGGTCCCGCGGAGTTTGTTCACCACGAGGGTGGCAAGTGCTTCGCCATCAACGTCTTCTGCAATAATCATCAGAGGACGTCCCGATTTTGCAACCTGCTCTAATACGGGCAAAAGGTCCTTCATGGAAGAAATCTTTTTCTCATGAATGAGAATCAGAGCATCGTCAAGCGAGACTTCCATTCTTTCGGAATCGGTGACAAAGTAGGGAGAGATATAGCCACGATCGAACTGCATCCCTTCCACAACTTCAAGAGAGGTTTCAGCGCTTTTTGCTTCCTCAACGGTGATCACGCCGTCTTTACCGACTTTTTCCATCGCCTCGGCAATCAATTCGCCAATGGTCGAGTCGTTATTGGCGGAGATGGTTCCGATTTGAGAGATCTCTTTTTTCGTCTTGCAGGGCTTGGACATCCCCAAAAGTTCTTCCGTTACTGCGGCGACGGCCTTGTCGATACCGCGCTTCAGTTCCATTGCATTTGCGCCGGCAGAAAGGTTTTTCGCACCTTCACGATAAATCGCTTGTGCAAGGATGGTAGCAGTTGTGGTTCCGTCACCGGCCACATCCGACGTTTTACTCGAAACTTCTTTGACCAGTTGCGCACCCATGTTTTCGTAGGGGTCTTGCAACTCGATTTCTTTTGCCACCGTCACGCCATCTTTGGTAATGGTGGGGGCGCCGAACTTCTTCTCGATGACGGCGTTTCGGCCTTTCGGTCCCAAGGTCGCCTTGACCGCATTGCTGAGTTGATTAATGCCTCTTAGAATTTTGACTCGGGCATCGTCTCCAAATAGTATCTGTTTTGCCATTCATTCCTCCTTGCGTAATTTGACCTTTTATTTACTCAACGATCCCTAAAATATCTTCTTCCTTAATGATCAGGAATTCTTCATTATCCAGTGTAATTTTGCTCCCGGAATACTTGTCAAATAGGATGGTTTCACCTACTTTCACATCTTTGACTTCCTTTCCGATTGCCTTCACTTTCCCTTTTTGCGGTTTTTCCTTTGCAGCATCGGGAATATAGAGACCGCTCGATGTCTTTTCGGGCTCCTCGGAATAACTCACAAAGACCCTCTCTTTTAAGGGTCTGAACTTAACGGATTTCGCACTGGCCACAGCCATCTTTCCCCTCCTTCATAATTCACAATTTTGACTTCGATAGGATTGTCTTCGACATGTCAGGCGTCGCTAAAAAACACGCCTAGGTCATAAAAAACATGCGTGACAAACGATTAGCACTCTCTTCTGTCGAGTGCTAATCGTTTATATAACACTCAATTTTATAAAATCAAGTGGGGGACTACTTTTTGGCGGGTTTTTTTATTTATGGTCGGATATGCGGGGCATCGCTTATATAGGAGGCAAGAAAATATCGTATCTCGCTGTTTTTCAATAGAGAGCCGGTGACAGTTCCTTCCAATGTTATTCTTTTTTGGCTGAAAGAAGCGGATCGATCTCCTTGAAAATTCTCCATCCTTTCAGCAAATCAACCGCTTTTTTCAACTGGGTATCTCTATCTGCTTCAGACCGTCGGGGATCGGATTCTATTGTTTGACGACGATTCTCCGCAGGGGGGAAATTAATTTCCGTATCGTCCATATTTTGAGTTTCCGCGTCCGATTCGTTTCCCAAATGTCGTGCAAGGTCTTTTTCCCGGACAATCGGACCCCTCTTCACCTCTTTAACCTGCTCTTGCCGGACAAGGATATCCGGCTCAATGCCTTTGTTTTGGATGGACCGCCCATTGGGGGTGTAATATTTTGCAGTCGTTAGCCTCAAAGCAGAGCCATCCGATAAAGGCAGAACGGTTTGAACTGAGCCTTTTCCAAAGGTGTGTACGCCGAGAACCACGGCGCGCTTCCAGTCTTGCAAGGCCCCCGACACAATCTCGGAAGCGCTTGCACTGCCTTCGTTCACCAATACGATGATCGGAATGCCATTCAGGTGACTCGCTTGGCTCGCCGTATACTCATCCTGATCCCCATCGCGGGACTTGATCGAGACGATCAACTGACCACTTTCTAAAAATTGATCCGAAACTTTGACGGCCGAATTGAGGAGACCGCCGGGGTTATTCCTCAGATCGAGGATCAAGGAATGTATCTTCCCCTTGAGTAAGCTCGATATCGCCTTTGCGAGATCGCGGGCCGTTTGCTCCTGAAACTGTGTAATTTGAATATAGCCGATCCCCGGTTCCAGCACCTTCGAATTGACACTATTAATCCGAATCGTGTCTCTAATCAGGGTAAAGACCAACTCCTCGGGCTCGGATTCCGATTCTGTGCCCCGTAATACGGACAAGGTCACCGCACTCCCCTTCGGTCCCCGCATCTTCTGGACAGCCTCCATTAAGGAGGTTCCCTCGACCATTTCATGGTCGTCTACCCGAAGAATAATATCCCCAGTTTTAATACCGGCGATTGCAGCGGGGGTTCCGTCAATGGGAGCGACCACCACCAATTTTTTTTCCCGGACCCCAATCTGAAGCCCCAAGCCGCCAAACTCCCCTTTCGTATCGACTTGCATTTCTTTATAGACTTCCGGAGGCATAAAGGCGGAATGGGCATCCAAAGCGCCCAGCATCCCTTTAATGGCGCCGTAGACGAGGTCCTTGGTTTCGAGGGGCTCGACATAGTTCGATTTCAGAGATGAAAGGACTTCGGAAAAAATCTTCAGATCTTTATAATTATCCGTCTCCGCAGAGACCTTCGATTCCAATCCCTTTCCGACGTAGAGGGTCATGCCGACCGTTCCGAACACAACCATCAGTAAAAAGGTTATGCGCACCCTTTTTATAAACCGCATCTTTTTATCCTCCAAATGCTCCGAACCGATCATTGCCCTCTACCTAACCCGTCCATCCCCTACAAGCCCACCCGCTCGATCCTAGGCTATTTTGGCCGGACTTTAAACATCGCAACTAGTATATCGTTCTGGCAATAAGAATGCCATCTACTCCATTATAACCGAATAACCGAGGCTTAGCGTTTTTGAAGCCAATTCATCGGATTGATGGGTTTCCCTTGATGCCGTATTTCAAAATAAAGCTTCGGATGATTGGCCAATCCCGTCCCCCCAATCTCTCCGATTACGCGATTGACTTTAACCGGATCGCCGACATCCACAAGCAGTTTTTCCAAATGGGCATACAGCGAATAATAATTTTCGCCATGGTCGATAATGATCACCATGCCGTAGCCGCGAAACCAATCGGCATAGACCACCGTTCCATCGAACACATTTCTGACCTCTCCCCCTTCTCCGGGGGCGATCTCAATGCCTTTCCGATAGATCATTGTGTCAAACTTCGGATGCTTTTGTCGACCGTAAAGTCCGACAATTCGACCATTGTTCGGCCACGGGACCTTTCCTTTTTCCTTCGAAAATTTTCCGGCGGGGGTGGCATTTAAGCGCTTTTTTTCTTTTTCAAGCTGCCGAATTAAAGACTGGATCTGCTGAGAAGAATCAGTCATTTCCGAAATGGCCTTCTTGTACAAATCGCTCTCTTTGCGCACCCGGGACAGCAGCCGGTCTTTTTGCCGCTTCTCTGTCCGGCTTTCGGTGAGTTTTTGCGTCATCGCCGAGCGATCCGCAATCAAGACCTCCTTGACTTGATTTAGACTCTCTTTTTTATCTCCAAGGTCTTCATAACTTGTCTTAAAAAAAGAAAGGACTTCTTCCTCCTTTTTCGCAAGGGCTTTAAGGTAGTAAAGCCGTCTTAGCAAGTCGGGGTAGTCTTGAGCGTCAAATAATATTTTAAGCCCTCCGCTTTGTTTTTCTTTATATATCGTTCGAAGACGATTAGAAATGATCGACCGGGACTTCTCTATTTCTTCTCCCATTGCGCCGATCTGATCGGATAAAACCAAGGCTTCGCTTTCCTTCTCTTTGATCTTGGTCTCGAGTAGGACGACTTCTTTTCGATAGAGCCGATAACGGCGGTCGATGACCTCCAAATTAGAAAGGATTGACTGTTCCTCCCGCTTCGCCGCACTCTTCTTTTGTTTATTTTTTTCGATTTCGGCTTCTAATTTTTTTAACGCTTTCTCTTCTTGCGTTATCTGCTTGCTCAATTCCGGTGGGGTCTGGGCCTGAACGCGCTTGGCCGTCCCCAAAAAAAAGACAATCCCTACCACAAAGGCAATGCATTGAAGCGCGGCCCCTTGGCTTTTAAGCCTTCTTCTTTTCATGCCCCGGATTCCGTAACCGTAGAAGATGGCTTAATGAAATAAAACTTCCGATCCCGCCCAAAAAGCTCCCGGCACAGATCAAACCGACCAAGATATTCGTGGGGAGGAATTGGAAGGTTCCAATTGAACCCATCCCACCCAGTATCGTCAGCAGTGTATCTTTCGCGTAATAAAACACGAGAAACAGGAAGACGATCGAAAAAATACCGCTGATGCCCCCCATCAATACGCCTTCCATCACGAAAGGCACTTTAATAAAACGATGGGTCGCCCCAATGAGTTTCATGATTTCAATCTCTTCCCTTCGATTGTAAAAGTGTAATCGGATCGTGTTTGCAATATTCGTCATGACGGTAATCGCGAGAAAGACACCGATACCCACACCGGTAACCGTGAGCAATTTCAAGAAAATGAGCAAGTTTTTCAGCCATTCGGAACCGTATTGAACTTCTTCAATTCCGGAGAGCCCCTTAAACCGCGCGACAATTTCGCCCAATATCGTTGGATCTTGATAGCTCGGCTTTACTTTGACTTCGAAGGAGGCGGGAAAGGGGTTCTCGCCCAGGCGCTCGACAAGACCTTGATCTTGAAAAGAACTGTTAAAGGTATGCAAGGCCTCTTCTTTAGAAATATAGACAAAGGACAAAATTCTTTTGTCATTTTTCAAGGCCTCTTCGATGTGGGAGACCGTTTTTTTGTCGCTGCCTTCTTTTAAGTATATGCTGAATTGCACGCTTTCGCGCATCGATTGAACAAAGCCCTGCACATTATAATAAAAAAGGAGGAAGACCCCAAACAACATCAAGGTCAGACTTAAAGAAATCAGCGAGAATGCCGCCATGGTCTGGTTGAGCTTAATATTTTCAATGGCGGATTTGAGATGAAAAAAAGACTGCTTCATTCTGGAAGGCCGTCGGAGACGATTTTCCCTTGATGCAAAACCAGGGTCCGCCTTAAAATCTTGGAGAAAAGATGCCGGTCATGCGTGGCCACCACCACGGTCGTCCCCGTCGTGTGGATATTCCTCAATAGTTCCACAATGTCCAAAGAGAGCTCGTCATCCAGATTCCCGGTCGGCTCGTCCGCTAATAAAATCGCGGGGCGATTGACCAGCGCGCGGGCGATCGCCACCCGCTGTTGCTCCCCTCCAGACAGATAAGACGGCCGCTGGTCATGTTGATGCTCGATACGGACCATTTTCAGGACCTCGATCACCCGCTTTTTAATATCGTTTCGGGCCGCGCCGCTGATCACCAGCGGAAGGGCGACGTTTTCGAAGACCGTTTTACGCTGTATCAATTTAAAATCCTGAAATACAAAGCCGATTTTCCGGCGAATATATGGAATCTGTCCTTCTTGAATACGGGAAACATTCTGACCGCCAATCAGAATCTGGCCTTCGTCGGCCCGTTCTTGGCAAAAAAGCAATTTCAACAGCGTCGATTTCCCCGCGCCGCTTGCACCCATAACGAAAACGAACTCTCCCTTTTCGATCTTGAGCGTCAAATCGTTTAAGGCGAGAAAGTCTTTTCTATAATATTTGTAGACGTGAAAAAGTTGGATCATGCTCGTCTCTACCTGAATGCCCAACGTCGCGTTTAATACAGATTACACCATGCGCCTATTGGACGACAAATCATCACAGCGTTGACGCATGAAAAGGTCGAAGCCCTCCTCGTTTTGAGGCTGGATTCGTCCTTCCCTTTAATTGGACCCTGCCCTTTAGTCCTTCGGAAATCGCACCTCAACACAAAATCGACCGAATGATTTTAGGCAGTCCTTTGGCTTGGGAAGTTTGAGGTGGTCCGTCAACGCATCTGCGATAAGGATACGGGTCAATGCAGTGGCATATCAATCGATGCTTTTATTCTTTTCAACGAGGTACTCGGCAATGAGGGCATCCAACTTCTCCACGCTGTCGTCAGTCGAGGCGGCACCGTGTTGAGATTTTCCTTCGGAAGGGCGGTCTTGCTGTTCCAGTGGGCCAATCGCCTCGGTCATATTCTGACCGGCCGTTTCGACCCCCTTAATCTTTCCGGCGACGAGCTCCCGTAAAATGGTTTTATGTTGCTCCTTCATCATTTCCACAACCGTTTCGCGGTATGAAGGCGTGCCCAAGAGATCGCTATAGTCGCTTCGTTTTGAAGCAAAGACAACGCCGTCTTTAAACAAAAGGGTCGTAATAATGGGGTTATCCTTTCCACCGTCTTCCGTTTGCGCATGGTAAACCTTGCCTTGGAACTTGATATTCGTATTCATCCCAATCGACATCGTCATGCGTATTCAATCCCTTCGAAGGCATTTCGGATCAACGCGATTTCAAACCCACGCTCTTTTTTTAAGACGGTCACCACGTCGAAGCGGCATGAAACTTCGCCTATTTTATTGTCCTTCAAATAAGCCAGCGCCACTTGGCTGATCTTGGCCTGTTTTCTTCTATCGACGGCGGATTGAGGCGAACCGAATTGCGTCCCCGAGCGGCTTTTCACCTCGATAAAGACGATTACCTCCCCATCGCGCGCAACAATATCGATCTCGCCAAAGGGCGTTCGATAATTTTGCTCAAGAAGGCGATACCCCTCTTTCTTTAAATATTGAGCCGCCATCGCTTCGCCGGCGGCGCCGATCAGCAGATGACGCCGCGAAAGCTTTTTCGGTGCAGAGGGCATGGGCCATACTCCTTTATTTTTTCGAAATGCTCTCGCGTACCATAACCCTTGTGACGATGAAACTGATATTCCGGAAAATCCGCGTGATATCGAATCATCAGGCGGTCGCGGGTCACCTTCGCGATCACGGAAGCCGCCGCGATGCTTATCGACAAATTGTCTCCACGAATAATACCCTCTTGCGGAATATCGATATTCGGAAGGCGCAGGGCATCGATCAGAAGGTAATCGGGTTTCGTCTTTAGAACTTTAAGCGCTTGTTGCATGGCAAGTAAAGTGGCTTGGTAGATGTTGATTTCGTCGATCGTTTCGTTTTCGACGGTCCCGATACCGATGGACAGAGCCACCTCCGTAATGTGATCGTAAAAACGCTCGCGCTGGAGGGGAGTGAGTTTTTTAGAATCGCGGAGACCGGGAATGAGGCAACCGCGGGGTAAAATCACGGCAGCGGCCATGACGGGGCCGGCGAGCGGCCCGCGACCCACTTCGTCCAGGCCGCAGATCTTCTGATATCCACGCGCCGCTGCCTTTGCTTCAAAGGAGGTCATCTTATGTAAAGAGACGTTTGAACGGAGCGCTCCGGAAACGCGGGTGAAGCGACCTTATTCTGACGGGCTTGCCGACACTGAGGAAGCTGGTCCTTCCGCGGGAGCGTCTTCCCCTGACGAGACCTCCGCTACGGGAGCACTTTTCTTTTCCGAAGGCCTCATCCGGTCTTTTTCCGATATACGGGCCGCCTTGCCGGTTCTATCCCGAATGTAATAAAGCTTCGCACGCCGCACTTTTCCTTCTCGGACCGTTTCTACTTTTGTGATAAACGGAGAATGAAGCGGAAAAATTCGCTCGACGCCCACGCCGTAGGACACCTTCCTCACCGTAAAAGTCTCGCGGTTACTTCCGCCTTTTTTCCCAATCACGACCCCTTCATAAATTTGGATTCTTTCCTTGTCCCCTTCTTTGATTCGTACGTGAACCTTAACGGTGTCGCCGATTTTCATTTTTGGCGGGTCCTTTTGTAAAAGTCCTTGTTCTACCTGCTCTAATCGATTCATTGCCTTTATTCTCCTTTTAAATGAATTCTGCTCAATTCCCGTGACGAACGGTATCCGGCTTGGGCGATGTCAGATCGGTGTTATCAAGCCACTCTTTTTCTAAGGGCGTCAATACCGCTTCTTCCAGCAAGTCCGGACGTTTTTTAAGCGTATTTTCCAGCGCATGCCGTCTTCGCCAATTTTTGATTTCCTCGTGGTTTCCCGAGGTTAAGACCTCAGGGACCTTCATCCCTCTAAATTCATAGGGCCGCGTGTAGTGAGGATACTCCAAAAGAGAACCGGAAAACGATTCTTCTTGAGCCGAAAGGGCTCCACCCAAGACGCCAGGAACAAGCCGGGCCGCCGCATCGATCATGAGTGCAGCCGGCAATTCTCCTCCCGTTAAAACATAATCGCCGACGGAAACTTCTTCAAGATCGAGTCCGCTATTCACCCGCGCGTCGATCCCTTCGTAGTGGCCGCAAATAAAGACGAGGCTGCGCGTTTCACGAGAAAAATCTTCCGCCATTCGTTGATCGAAGCGCCTGCCCTGCGGTGTGGGAAGAATAATACGTATGGCGCCCCTCTCCGCTTGAATCGGTTCGAGCGAACGAAAAATCGGCTCCGGCTTTAAAACCATCCCACAGCCACCGCCATAAGGGCTGTCGTCGGTAACGCGGTGCTTATCGAAGGCATAATCTCGAAGTTGATGGACTCGAACATCCAAGAAGCCATTTTTTATCGCCCGCATTAAGATACTTTGGTCAAAAATGGGCCGGAGCATCTCAGGAAACAAGGTTACAATATCGCACTGCATCATAAGGCCAACAAACCTTTGGACGGATCAACGGTCATGCGTTTTTTTGCTAAGTCAACTTGCAAAATAATATCGTGAAGGGCAGGAATCAGATATTCGCGTTCGCTGTCTTTCACGACAAAGATATCGTTGCTGCTGGTCTCGATTATCGATTCAATCACCCCGAGGCAAACACCACGCTCCAAAAAAACATCCATGCCGATCAAGTCGGACTGAAAATACTCCCCCTCGGGGAGACAAATCCGCTCATCCTCCGGAATTTGCAAAAGACCGCCTTGCAAAGGGGCTACGGCCTCTCTTGAGGACAGTCCCTCAAATATTAAATATACATAAGGAGGCCCATATCGCACCCGCGCGATTCGATAACGTAGATTTTGGCCTTCTTTCGTCCGAACACTTACCGATTCGAGTGCTTCAAACCGTTCTGGAAAATCCGTCAAAAGGCCGATCCTCAGCTCGCCCTGCAAACCGATAGGCTTTATGATTTTACCGATGGTCACAAGCGTTTCAGACAACTTATTCTAAAATTTCAAGGACGCAGCGTTTTCCGATTTTCGTGCCGGCGGCATTCAAGATAGTGCGCATAGAGCGCGCTGTCCGACCTTGCTTTCCGATCACTTTACCCAGGTCTTCTTGTGCAACGCGCAGCTCAATAATCGTTGTCTTTTCACCTTCCGTTTCTATAACCGTCACACTTTCAGGTCTATCCACAAGCGATTTCGCAATATATTCCACCAACTCTTTCATCGAAGCGACCTCCATTCGTACGCTCGGAAGGGAGAGGATTCATTCCTCTACTTTTATCAAATCACGACACGCTTTGTTCGGCTGCCTGCTTAAATAACTGCGATTTTTTAAAAATCGACCGGACCGTATCCGAGACTTTCGCCCCTTGCCTCAGCCAGTGAATCGCCCGCTCCTCTTTCACGGATATTTTATTTTCTGCACCGAGGGGATCGTAGGTGCCTAAAATTTCGATAAATTTTCCGTCTCTAGGCGATTCCACATCCGAAACCACTAAACGATAAAACGGCCTTTTGTGCCTGCCCATACGCGTCAATCTAATTTTTACTGCCATTTCTTCATCCTCTCTAATCGATCGAACTAGAACTGCCGATCGAACCCGCATCAATGATGCCGATTCGTCTATCTGCATTTCGCCTTTTTGTTGTAAGCCTCGCCATCCACACGCTAACGCAGGACCCGATCCCGCTTCTCCATACGACCCATACCCCATGCCCACTTCAAAACGGCATGGGCATTCCTTGCAATCCGCTCTTTCTTCCCGAAGACATCTTTTTCATCATTTTTTTCGCCTGCATAAATTGCTTCAGCAGGCGATTAATGTCTTGCACAGATGTCCCGCTGCCTTTCGAAATACGCTTTCGCCGATTGCCATTAATAATGGCCGGATCTCTCCGTTCCCCGAAGGTCATCGAAGAGATTATGGCCTCGAGCGATTTGACTTCTCTCTCAATTTTCCCTTCGTCCGGAAGCGCCTTCATGCGGCTCATCCCCGGAATCATACTCATCAACTTCGCGGCCCCGCCCATCTTTTTGAGTTGCTTTAATTGGTCGCTAAAGTCTTCGAGCGTAAACTTATCCTTGCGGAGCTTTTGTTGGAGTTGGGCGGCTTCTTCCTTGGCGACATTCCCTTCCGCCAATTCGATCAGCGAAAGGACGTCCCCCATGCCGAGGATTCGCGAGGCCATCCGGTCGGGATAAAACAGCTCGAAGGCATCGAGCTTTTCCCCCGTGCCAATAAAGCGTATGGGTGCGCCCGTAACCGACCGAATCGACAAAATCGCGCCGCCGCGCGCATCGCCCTCCGTTTTGGTTAAAATGACACCCGTTAGACCCAGTTTTTGGTGGAAGTTCTGAGCAACATTCACGGCCGTCTGCCCGGTCATGGCATCGGCAACCAATAAAATCTCGTCCGGAGCGGATTCGGATTTCATTCGAACCAACTCCAACATCAGGCCTTGATCGATCTCAATCCGCCCTGCGGTGTCGATAATAACAACATCGAAACACTGCTCGCGGCCATAATCGATGGCGCGGCGAACCAGGACGACGGGATCCGATTCTCCACCCGAAGGGACAAGGGGAACGCCGAGCTCTTTTCCGATCACTTGCAATTGATCGACCGCCGCCGGGCGCTTTAGATCGGCGGCAACCAAGACCACGCGTTTTTTTTTCTCCTGAAAATAGCGTGCGAGTTTTCCGGAGGTCGTAGTCTTTCCCGAACCCTGCAGCCCCACCAACATCACCACCGTGGGCGGCTTCGCAGCCAGGGCGATGTTCTGCTCTTTGGCGCCCAGAAGCGTCGTGAGTTCTTCACGAACGATTTTGACGACCTGTTGCCCAGGGCTCAAGCTGTCGAGAACGGTCTTTCCGATCGCCTTCGTTCGGATCGCGTCACAAAACGACTTGGCAACCGTGTAGTGGACATCGGATTCCAAGAGGGCCATCCGCACTTCCCGGAGGGCCTCATCGATGATCTCTTCGGTTAAAAGCCCTCTGCCTTTGAGTTTCTTCAGGAGGCGTTCAAGCCGTTTTGTTATATTTTCCAACATGATAGAAAAGACTTTGACTCAAAAAAATATTGCAGATTATAGTTGGATTCCCTAGGGAAGTCAAGGAGATTCAGGGCTTTTCGCCGCTTATAGAGATCCGCTCCGCGGCGACCCATCCTCCCTTTTTGTCCCTTTTTTGCGGTTGAAAGGATTTGCGCACAGAGTCACCGCCGACACCATAAACAACTCTGTGCACCCCCGATCGGATTCGACCCCTTCTTAACATCGGAGACTTTTCTGCTGAACTTGACATGGACCCAGGTTTTGATTACAAACAGGGTAGACACTTTATTGAAAATCAATAAAATCAGAGCAATCGAAAACGCACGCCGCCATCGCCAATTTTGAAGAAATATCGTATCGGCACCCTAGTTTTTGGCCCCAATGATATTTGGCCCCAATGAAATAAACACATTCTCAGCCTGTAAGGAATCAGCATCTCCTATCTTGCCGAAGTGACACATCATGATGCGCCGCAGAACGATCCCACGGGCCCCAGTCGCCAATCATCCAACCGGCCAAGCGACTACTGGGTCGCATGGCGGAAGTTGTATTTCATTTTGAAAGGCCGGACGGATGCAATTTAGCGCAAAACGGCGGATCGCCCGTGTTCGCCGTTCCGGCTTCAGCTTCTTCAATCTCATCACCCTTTCCGAAGAACGAACCTTAATGATGCTGGCGGTGATTGTGGGGCTCAGCTCCGGCCTCAGCGCCTTTGTCTTTAAGCGCATGCTGGATGGCGTGCAGCATTTATTCCGCGATCCGAACATGCCCGGCCACCTCGCCTCGGCTCATTGGCTGCGCATGTTCTTTCCCGCCATCGGCGGGCTCCTCGTCGGTCTGTTGTTTTATTATTTCGACAGGGACGCGAAGGGCCACGGGACGCCGGAAATCATTTACGCGATCCGGCGGATGGGCGGGCGCATCCGCTCCCGCGTCGCCTTTCTCACCTCCGTTACCAGCGCGCTGACTATTGGAACGGGAGGATCGGCCGGACCCGAAGGGCCGATTATCCAAATCGGCGCCTCCGTCGGCTCCTCCATCGGACAATTGTTTCATGTGTCTCCCAGCTACCTAAAAACCTTGGCGGCCGCCGGCGCGGCCGGGGGGCTGGCCGCCGTGTTCAACGCCCCGATCGCGGCGGTGATTTTCGCCTTGGAGGTGCTCCTTCGAGAATTCAAGGTGCAAGTGTTTTCGATGGTGGTCTTCTCGTCGGTCATCGCCTCGATCACCTCCCATGTCCTGCTGGGCAACAACACCTTCTTGCCGACGCCCCCCTTCGGCATCCAACATCCCGCAGAGTTAGGACTCTATTTTCTGCTGGGACTCATCGCGGCCCCCGTGGCCAAGGCCTATGCCGTCACCATGTTATGGATGGCACATCAATTCAGCGCGTGGAAAACCATTCCGAGGCCGCTTAAACCGATGATCGGCGGCCTCCTCGTGGGGATCATCGGATTGATCTTTCCGATGATCCTCGGTTCGGGTCACCTCGAGGTCACCGCCGCCTTGTCCACGGATACCGACTTATTTCAATCCGGATTCTCCTTCCTCCTTTTCCTCATCTTCGGAAAAATCATCGCGACCTCTCTCACGATCGGGTCCGGGGGATCCGGGGGAGATCTCATGCCCTCCTTGTTCATCGGGGCGATGATGGGGACCGTCTTCGGCAAAGGCGCGCATCTCTTCTTTACGAATATCGCCCCGACCGGCGCCTACGCCGTGGTGGGCATGGCGCTGGTCTTCTCCGTCGTGACCAACGCGCCGGTCACGGCCATTATGATGATGTTCGAGATCACCCAAGACTACCGCATCATCCTTCCGCTTATGTTTTCTGTAACCATCGCCATGCTCATGGCCAAACAGATGAATGAGATCGGCATCTACGGCCGGGTCCTCCTACAACGGGGCCTCCGTATTGACGGGGGAGATGTCCACGATCCGGTCATGCGCGTCACCGCCGCAGAAGTGATGGTGAAAAACATAGAACTTGTTTGGCAAAACATGACGGTCGAAAAACTAACCCAGGTCATCGAAGAAGGCCATCATACGGGCTTTCCGGTGGTGAATGCGCAAGGCGAGCTTCTGGGAATGATCACCTATATGGAGGTCCATAAAGCCGTACAGGATCAATTGGACATGAAGAAGGTGCTTATCGATCAAATTATGCGAAAGGACATCTCCACCGTCTTTCCCGACGATGTCCTCGTGGACGTCGTCCGAAAAATGCAGGAAAGCCACACCGACCGCATCGCCGTCGTCGAGCCGGACAACCCAAAGCGCCTCCTGGGTCTAATCACGCGATCCAACATCCTCTCCATTTATGAAACGGCTGCGGACCCTCACGAATAATTACCGCAGCTTAGAATCCCGACGCCTGAAGGGCCTTTTCGGAATTCGAATGCCGATGCCGGGGATTTCACGGACCTTTGACTTCTCGATTCAGCCTGCGTAAAATCCGAAGCGCTAGGGTAGTGCTGACCCTCCCCACATCACCCAAGGACGTGCCATTGATTTATTCTCACTCCCGCCTCGACAGCTATCGACAATGTCCGCTTAAATTTAAGCTGAACTACATCGATAATGTCCCCTCGGAAATAGAAGGCATTGAGGCCTTCATGGGATCGCGCGTCCATGAGGTCCTTCAAAAACTCTACACCGATTTGCGTTTCTGCAAAGAACCCTCCCTCGAATCGCTCCGCCAATACTATCGACAGATTTGGGAAAAGGAATGGCACGAGAACATCCGCATCGTCCGGGACGAGCTAACGCCGGACGACTATTTTGCCTTGGGCGAGCGATGCCTCGTGGATTACTACCATCGCTACAAGCCCTTCGATCAAAGCCGAACCCTCGGAATCGAACACCCCGTTCAGTTCGCCCTGGACCCGGAAGGGAAATACCTCATGAAGGGTTTCATCGATCGGATCAGTCAGCCGAGAGACAAGGTCATTTGGATTCACGATTACAAAACAAAGGGCTTCTTCCCAACGCAGCAGGATCTGGACGAAGACCGGCAGCTCGCCTTTTATCAAATGGCCGTCGCACAGCTATGGCCCGAGACGGAGGAGATCGAGCTCGTTTGGCACTTCCTCATTTTCGATCAAGAAATCCGCTCGCGCAGGACGCCGGAACAACTGTCGGTCCTCCGGGAAGAAACCCTCGCGCTGATTCAAGAAATCGAATCGGCGACGGCCTTTCCGCCCAAGCAGAGCGGCCTCTGCACCTGGTGCGAATATCAAGCGCACTGCCCGCTCTTTTCGCATCTTCACGAAACAGCCGCCTTGGCCCAAAATGCCTATCTTGAAGAAGAGGGCGTCGTCTTGGCCGAAAAACTGGTCGCCTTGCAAAATCAAGAAACGAAACTCAAAGAAACAATTGCCCAGGTGAAAGAAGCCCTCTGGGCCTATGCAAAGAAAAAAAACGTGGAGGTCGTCTTCACGAAAGAGCACAAGGTCCGGATCAAGGTCTACGAAAATACGCGTTTCCCGGGCAAAAACGATCCGGGACGATCCCACCTGGAAAAAGCGATTCAAGAAGGGGGGAAATGGGCGGAGGTTTCGTTTTTGGATGTCTTCGCCTTGTCGAAAGTTCTGCAAGCCGGCGGATGGGACGAAGCGCTCGTCGAAAAAATAAAAGGGATGGGAACACCTGATCAGAGCCTTTGGATTAAAGCCTTCCCCCGGAGCGGCCGAGGATCTTGGTGAAATGAGAGTCCCTTGGTGAAATGAGAGTCCCATGAATGCTTGACTTCGCATTACCCCGCCACGCGGGGTAGCATTCTGTTTTCCGATAAAAAATACGGACCTTGGGCCCGCCCACACGGCCCTCTTTACCTTTACATTCTGACGCCAAACTGCCATAATTCCGACCTTTAGTTTTTAGGGAGTCGATAAACCAATGTCCGAATTCCGTGTCCGTTTCGCCCCCAGCCCCACAGGGTTTTTACATATCGGTGGCGCGAGAACCGCACTATTTAACTGGCTTTTTGCCCGTCATCATGGCGGAATGTTTTTTCTCCGCATCGAAGATACCGATCAATCGCGTTCAACCGACGAAGCCATCGACGCCATCTTAGACGGCATGCAATGGCTCGGCCTCGATTGGGATCGATGGGAAGGCGGGACGGGCGACACCGTGCGGCAGACCGAACGCTTCGGACTGTACAAGGAAAAAGTCGCCGAGCTTTTGGACCAAGGAAAGGCCTATCGGTGTTATTGCACCGCGGATGAATTGGCCGAACGGCGTAAAGCGGCGATGCAGGCCAAGCAGGTACCGCGTTATGACGGGCGATGCCGAGACCGCGTAGCGCCTTTGCCCGATTTGCCTTTCGCAATTCGCTTCAAGGCCGAAATGGAAGGCCAGATCGTCGTGAAGGATCTCGTGAAAGGCGATGTCGTCTTCGACCGAAGCACACTGGACGATTTAATTATCGCACGCTCCGACGGAAGCCCCACCTATAACCTATGCGTCGTGGTCGATGACGTGGCCATGGGCATCACCCATGTCATTCGCGGCGACGACCATCTCAACAACACCCCGCGCCAAATCCAGCTCTACCAAGCCTTGAACTTCCCCATTCCCCTCTTCGCTCATGTCCCTATGATCTTGGGCGCCGATAAGGCGAGGCTTTCAAAACGGCATGGGGCAACCGCGGTGCAAGAGTATCGACAAGAAGGCTATTTGCCGGAGGCCATGGTCAACTACTTAGTCCGGCTGGGTTGGTCTCATAAGGACCAGGAGCTCTTCACCTTAAAAGAGTTGATCGAAATGTTTAGCGTGGAAGATGTCGGGTCGGGCGCGGCGATCTTCAACCCGGAAAAACTGCTTTGGGTGAATGCCCACCATATCAAAACGGCGGCCCCGGAGCGCTTGTCGGCACTCCTTTTGGACCCCCTCGATCGGCTGGGCATTAAGCAGGATACGGTTGATCTTGACTATCTTCAACGAATCGTTCCCTCCCTTCAAGAACGCTCGCGAACCTTAATCGAAATGGCCGAATCCGTGGCCTATTTTTTTCTAGACGAGATCGACTACGATGAACAGACCCAAAAGTTTCTGAAGCCGGAGAACCTTGCAATCTTCAAAGCGGTGCGGGAGAAATTAAGCAGCGTCCCATTCGAACATGACCCGATGTTGGAGGCATTCAAGGCGATATGCGAAGAAATGGGACTCAAGCTCGCGCAGGTTGCACAGCCCATTCGCGCCGCCCTCACCGGGAAAACCGTCAGTCCAGGCATCTTCGATGTGCTGTCGCTTCTGGGGAAGGAAAAGGCGCTCAAGCGGATCGATTTTCAAATAAAACGCCTGTCACCCCTTGAACCTTGACAGGGTCATCCCATTTTATTACAGTCTGAACGCTTCGACTATACCATTCGTTGGGGGATCGTCTAATGGCAGGACGGCAGACTCTGACTCTGTCTATCGAGGTTCGAGCCCTCGTCCCCCAGCCAGTTTTTTCATACAAACAGGTCATGACGTCCCGCATCTTGTTGGGCTGCTTAATGATCATGCCCTCCTATTCAATCCACTTTTTACAAGGGTTTTGAAATGAACGAATCAGTGATTATTCCCTCTAATACCCAGACACCCCAAGCAGTGACCAAAAGGCTCGATGCATTTCTTGGCAGCTTCCAGCCTTACGAAATCAGGAATGGGGCCAAGTTGAGCCTATATTTGGACGAGAAGAGTGGCGCTTTCTATGTGACCTGCCATTTAGAGGGGCGCGTTCTTGCTCAGTTCTGTGACATTGAAGCAAGTCTTGAGGGTGATGAAGAAGATGAAATCTACAAACTAAATCGTGAAATAACATAAGACCAAGCCGCTTATAAAGCAATGGAAGAAGATGCACTTGGGACTCTCAGCGCATGGTTAACCCACGCCCGCACTGCGAAGAACATGTCAGCACCAGAGCTGGCGGAAATAGCTGGATTATCCGTGCCCTCGATCTACAACATCGAGAGTGGTCGTATATCGAACCCGCGAAACGGGACAATCCAAAAATTGGAACGTGCCTTGGGAAGTACGCTGTCCGCAGAAATGAAGGAAGAAATACGAGAAGAAGCAACAATCGAGGGGCTTGGCGAATTTGTTGAGTTTGACCCACACAGTGATGGAGACCTTCCCTCAGCACCCGGCATCTACGTGTTATACGATATTAGCGAGCGGCCGATTTACGTTGGTCAAGGGTCAAACATTAGAAACAGAATAAGGTCGCATCAAGAGAAATTTTGGTTTAAGCGACCTATTGTCGAAACGGCTGCTTACGTCAAGATCGACGACACGACTCTTCGTGAAAAGGTGGAGAAATTCCTTATTCGCTTCTTGAAATCGAATGCCGTATTAAACAAACAGAATGTTGAACGCTGAATGTAACGACGAGTATGTGGGGCTAACAACCGGTTCCACGCGACCGGCTACGCCGGCGCGTGAACCAGAACGTTATTAAATATAGATGAGACTCAAACGAGGCCCACACATGGAATTTCCAGTGATTATAGAAGAAGACCCGGCGGGGGATATGTGATCTCCTGTCCCACGCTGAAAGGCTGTGTTTCTCAAGGCGAAACGGAAGAAGAGGCCCTGGAAAACATCAAAGACGCCATTCAGACCTACCTTGCAAGCATCCAAGACCTTAAACGAATAAACAAACTGAAGACCGTCGAAGTCCCGGCTGCACGACGAACCTGCCTCAAGTCTCTCATGAGCGGGTTATTAGGGCGTTGAAGAAAGCCAGTTTTTCCATCCTCCGCAAAGGCAAGCATATTTCCATGACGGACGGAAAAAACCTAGTCATCATCCCCCGCCATCGCACCATCAAGCCCGGAACGCTAAAATATATCTTCGAAGGCGCTGAGATCAGCATAGACAAATTTCGTTCGTTTCTTTGACGACCTGCAACACAAATACGGTATAAATTCTGGTCACGGTTTTAGTCACGGTTGCAGATATAACATCATCACACTCAGTCACAATATAACGAGAGAAAACATTTTAAACTTAATAGGTTATCACTCTTGGTCATCATTGGTCACATTGGGTATTATTCGGTTTTTTAGGTCTCTGACTCTGTCTATCGAGGTTCGAGCCCTCGTCCCCCAGCCAAAATAAAAAAGGCCCGATGAGGGCCTTTTTTTGTGGGACACATGCAGATGCGAACTTTCAACAACATCAACCCTAAAACGATTACATCCACCAGGGAACATCTCCGGTCTCGGATTGCACATATCCTTTTAAAATGTCCGTGCGCGAAACCACGCCGACCACGCGTCCACTGTCGTCTACCACCGGCACACGAATAAAATGTTTCTCCTCCAAGGTTTTCATCAATTCTTCGGAGGAGGCCTCTTCTTTGACGCTGACGGGGTTTGAGGTCATGACATCCCGTGCCGTCACGGCACTGAGATCCTTTCCGGCGCGGAGCGCTCTTAATAGATCAAATTCGCTGATAATGCCGACCAGCTTCCTGTCTTCGTCAACGACGGGCAGACTGCCAAAATGTCCAGTTGTAATGGCAATGGCGACTCTGTCTGCTTTCGAACCTTGAAAACAGGTCGTCACTTTCGATTCCATGAAATGTCCTGCATTCAGTTTAGAAAAATCGGATTTACCCATAAGATAATCAACACGTCGCCCCATCGTTCCCTCCTCGGTTCAGTTGTTTGTATTTCCTGATAATATCTTCTAAATAACTCTAATATCTTACTATGCTTTTAGTGGATGTCAATGCAGGCTTCGGCGATGGATGCACACCCATTGCGGACCCTGAAGAGGGAGGGGAGAACGATAACCGACCCGACAAACGATTCGATGCCTTCTATTCATTAGAATAAATATTGGGTAGCGTACAGAACCCAAAAATAAAACAGAAAGGAATGGACGAGAAGTAAGCTTAGGATACGCGCTTCGGAAAAAAAGTCTTACCGTCAGATCAAAAGGGAATTGACGTCTCTTCAGAATCGACTTATGATATATCGATCGAAATTAGGAGAAAAAAATTTGAAAATAATGGCCGGCGCGACCTCGCTTTTCCTCTGCCTATTTTTTCCGGAAATCTCCCTGGCCATGGGAGAGCGAATCGCCCCCATAGGCAACATTGAACGCTATTTCCCGGACGAGGTCGGCATGACTTGGACGTATCAAGGCACCATTGCCGACGACGTCATGCGCATCGCCACTTACACCAATGTCTCCACCGTTTCCGGCTTGGCGAAAAAAAATGGCGTGAGCGTCAAGGTCTTTCAAGAAACCAATCAGGCCAATGAAGGTCCCTCGGAGAGTTATTTTTTAATGGATGCAAAGGGCATCGACTATCATGGCGGGGAACCCACGACCGAATTTGAAAATCAGCTCATCCCCTACCGCATCATTCAATTCGATTTGGCACTCCACCAACCTTTTTCGCAACTCAATAAAAGAGGGATCTCCTTCGGTCGGGACTACGATCAGGATGGCATCGATGAAATGGCTGATGTCTATGCGGAAATCACTGCGGAAGGTTTCGAAACGGTCTCGGTGCCGGCGGGTGTCTTTAACAACGCACTCAAAATGAAGGGCTTGATGGTGATCCGACTCACGCTTTCCGACAGTGGCGAAGTCGTTCATATCATCGATCGCACCCACACCTGGTTTGCCTTGGATGTGGGCACGGTCAAAGGGGTCGAGTCCATCGAGTTTCCGCAATTTGAAGGACTCCCCCCGCTTTCGACCGTCATCACGGAATCGCTCAGTGCATTTTCGGGACAGCCCGATCAAAAGCAGTAAAGCGCAACGCCGCTCCCTGCTTGCCTAAACTGCCTCAATCATCTCTTCCACCAAGTAGAGCATAATCTCCCCGAAGGTTGGGTGGATGTGCGCAATGTTGGCGTATTCTTCGAGCGTGCAGCGAAAATGCATGGCAATGGCCCCTTGGTGAATCAAGTCCGATGCCTCCGCGCCGAAGATGTGGACGCCGAGAATTTCTCCGTTCTCGGGGTTGGCTAAGATCTTGATAAAACCCTCGGTCTGGTCCGTCACGATCGCTTTGCCCAGATCGTCGAAGGGAAAGGTGCCCACCCGAACCGGAATCCCTTTTTCCTTGGCCCCGCGCTCCGTCAGTCCCACCCGTGCAAATTGCGGATCGGTAAAAATGGCGATGGGAATGACGCGGTAGTCGGCCTGTTGCACCGGGCCCTTCACCAGGTTTTCCCCGGCAAGTTTTCCCTGATAGGTCGCCACATTCACCACCAGGTTCAAGCCCGTCACATCGCCGGCGGCATAAATCTTCGGGTTCGTCGTTTGAAGGAAGGCGTTGACTTTAATACCTGTCGTGTCGCACTGCACCCCGGCGGCTTCGAGACCGAGTCCCGTAATATTGCCGGTGCGGCCCGTGACCAATAAAATTTCTTCCCCCTCAAGCGTCTGGGCTTTTCCTTCGTGTATAAAGCGAACCCTTTTGAGCGAACCGGCTTTTTCGATCTTTTCGATCTGCGTCCCCGTCCAAAGCGCAATGCCGTCTTTCCGGAGCAAATCTCCATAGGCGCGCCCCACATCGGCATCCTCTTGACTCAATAGAAGCGGACTGCGTTGCACCATGCTGATGTTCACCCCCATGCGCTGAAAAAACTGTCCGAACTCCAGGGCCTCCGCCCCACCGCCGATCACGATCATGGAGGCCGGGAGTTCCTCCAAAGCCAAGGCATCGTCGCTCGTTAAGAAGCCCGTTTCTTCCAATCCCGGTAACGGCGGCACCCCCACGCGCGAACCGGTTGCAATGAGATAGTTCTCGCAAGCGTAGATCGTTTCACCCACTTGAAGCGTATTGTCAGATAGAAAACGAGCGGCGCCCGAGAGGAGGGCGATCTTGGAATATCCCGTCGTGCCCAATTGGGCGTCCTCCGCCATTTCGGCAATGAGACGGTCTTTTCGTTTTTTGATTTGGTCGAACCGAAGCTGAATCCGCCCTTCCGTATACACGCCGACCTCCGGCCCCTTTTTAATCATGCCCACGAGATCGGAAGACCGCAGATAGGCCTTGGTCGGCATGCAGCCGTTTAAGATGCACAAACCGCCGAAGGGACCGGACTCGACCAATCCCACCCGCGCTCCAGCCCTCGCGGCCACCTTTGCGCCGTAACGCCCCGCGCTGCCGGCGCCGATGACCATAACATCAAAATCATTCATGTGAGATCGAATCCATGTAAATGAGCGAACAGCATCGTGAGAAAACCGTAAGCGTTAATTCGTGAGACTCGCGCCCCAGCCTTCACAGCGTGAGCATCTTTAGGTATTCGGAAAAATCCGCCGCGCGATCTTTGTCGCCCCGGTTTGTATAACTGGTGATCAAATTGCGGATCATGCGCACGAGAATCGCCCGATCGGGCGTGATCCCCAGATAGTCTTCCCGCCAAGGATGTCCCATGCGGGTCACAAGATCGATACATTGGTCCCGCGTTAGCACACGGCCGGCATTGAAAGGATCGATCAAACGGGCTTCACGCCCCGTTGTGTAGGTGACGAGAAAATGGCCCGGCAGGCCCACTCCCATCACCGGTAAATCCAATCGGCGGCTGAGAAAAAGATAGACGGCCGAAAGCGAGATGGGGATGCCCAACTTCCGATCGAGAACCCGGTTTAGATAACTGTTCTCCGGATTGGCATAGTCGTCGTTGTCCCCTTGAAAACCGAGCTCCACAAACAAATAGTGATTCATCGTTTGAATCACGGTGTCGGGTGCGCTCCGTGCGCCCAGGCGTTCCTTGAGCGACCCCGCCATTAAATCCAAACGCTGTCGATAGGCCGCAACATTCAAATCGGGATAAGCGACTTGAGCAATCAGAAAAGCCCCCACCTCCAAATCAACCGCACCCTTGGAAAAGACCTGAAACCGTTGCGCCGCCGCCGCTTGCGCGAGGCAGGCAAGCATGTCGTGGGCCTCACCCCGTATCGCCACGTCCTGCTGTGCCAAGGCCTCACGGAGATAAGGAACGGCGCGCGAACCCAGCGCCAGAATTTTTGCGCGAACGGCTTCGGCAATCGCAGCGTCTTCCTCCGCAAGAAGCTGAACCAAGGCGCGCACCTGGCGGTCGGGAATACCGCCTATTTTATCGTTAATTTCGCTCATATCCATTCAATAGAGAGCGATCACACCCCCTCAGAGTCAAACCCTGCTTTAATCATTCGCAAGGACCAGAGATCAGATTAATAGACAATACGACAATCCGGAAGCGCACGTCTCAACTTGGCAATTTCGGCCGCTCCGATCCAAGTACTTTTAAGATCCAATTCTTTCATGTGAGTGAGTTCAATGAGGTCCGGCAATGCCGCGTCGGTGAGATGGGTCCCAGGAAGAAATACCGAACGGAGATTCAACATCTCATGAAGGGATCGAAGCCCCGTATCGTTAACCCGTGTACCTCCGAGATAGAGCCACTCCAGAGAAGGCAATGTCTGAAGGTGTGCCAAGCCCTCATTGCCAACCCCTGTCGCGGCAAGGGCGATCCGCTGAAGGGCCCGTAATCCGCGAAGATGCACCAAGCCGATATCGGTCACCTTTGTGCCGCCCAGAAATAATCCTTTGAGGGCAGTCAGCTCCCTTAAGAACGCCAATCCGCTATCCCCCACCAGAGTACCCCCAAGGGATAGCTTCTTCAACCCAGAAAGCGTTTTCAAATGCTCCAGCCCAACATCGGTTACCTGTGTCATTCCCAGATCGAGCTCTTGTAATTGAGTTAAAACCTTCAGGTGAACCAATCCACGGTTATCGATGCGAGTATCCCATAGGCCGAGCTCAACAAGGGAAGTCAGTGGTTCGAGAAACGCCAATCCCGCGTTCGTAATAGCGCTGTTCTTTAGATCAAGTTCTTTGAGTCCGGAAAGATTGTGAAGGTGTACCAGATCCGCATCCGTAATTTTTGAGTATTCCAGACGGAGGCTTTGTAAATCGTTCGGCTTAAATCCCTCGAGAAAAGAAAGCTCGGAAAGAGAGTCGTCTACTACCTTGATTTTGAGTCGGAGATCCAGCCCTACTGGAATAGACACGCTTCCTCGCGCCTCTCCTGCCTCGCGCCATGCGTTGTTCAAAAGATCTCCGCGCTTTCGGTGAAAGAGGGTCCCAACGGAGCAGTCGGGAAAGTGTAACGTCGATCCTGTTCCCTCCTCTTTGAAGACTGTTTTTTCCAAACGCTGAAGACTCATAAATTGTCCACGGAAAAGCCTTGACTATACAAGGGTAGGGGCGAGGTACTTCTCGCTTCCTAACAGGTCGGTCTGCATGAAGATACTAAAATTGAGGCGCGAACATCAAGAGTAAACGGTGATAATGGCCCCAGAGTTCTTGCATGGCTTCTATCGGCCTAAAAAAAAGATAAGACTAATTGACAATTGGACAAACTTGAAATAGCATACGATTTTTAAGTCCATCAGGGTATGCAGATGTCAACTCACCCAGACAATGATCGGCTTTCTCCTGGCTCCGCGGATCAGACTGTGGGCAACACCGATCAGAGCGTCGATCTCGAAGCCATTTCGCAATCCCCCAATGTGCCATTCTTGACTCAGGGACCGAAAAGAGAGGGGGAGTGTCTTCCCGAAGAAACGGCAACCTACCCGATATTCGACCGGAGCGGCAGTGTGGCCCGAGTCATTGAGGCTACTCAAGAACTTTCCGTCTTGGAACAGCTTCAAGAAGAAGACCGGGATTCTGTCTCCGACGAAAGACAGCCGGATGGAGGAGGAGCCCCTTTTTTCGGAATGATCAGCAACGATCTAGGAATGAAATCGATTTTTCAGTTGCTCAGACAGGTCTCTTCCAGTAACGCCGCCGTCCTCATTTATGGAGAAACGGGGACCGGGAAACAATTGATCGCCGAAGCGATCCACCAGAATAGCACTCGCCCAAACGGACCTTTTATCACGGTCGATTGTGGATCGCTTTCGGAAACCTTGCTGGAGAGCGAGCTTTTCGGCCATGTCAAAGGTTCGTTCACCGGGGCAATCCAAAATAAAACGGGGCTCTTTGAAGAGGCACAAGGGGGGACGCTTTTCTTGGATGAAATCGGCGACGCCAGCCTGCCCCTTCAGGCCAAGCTCCTTCGTCTTTTGCAGGAAGGGGAAGCACGGCCGGTTGGAGGAACACGAAGTATCAAAGTCGATGTCCGCGTGGTGGCGGCCACCAATAAACCGCTGAGCGATGCGATTACCCGCAAAACCTTTCGAGAGGACCTCTACTATCGTGTGGCCGTGATCCCGATCGCGATTCCGCCACTTCGTGAGCGGCCGGAAGATATTCCTTTGCTGGCGCGCCATTTTGTTGCGAGATACGCCGCCCAGAATCGGAAGGGGAGTATGCGCCTCTCCGACGAGGCCATGCTCCTTCTTCTCCGGTGGTCCTGGCCTGGCAATGTGAGGGAGCTTAAAAATGTGATCGAACGCGCGGCGCTAATTTCATCTCCTCCAGAAATTCTTCCCGATTCGATCTTCATGAAGGAAGGGACCGATTCTATGGGCATTACTCCGTTTGTTTCCCCGAGTTCCAAAATGGGAGAGGCCTTGGCAAAAGTGGAACGGGAGCAGATCCTGGAGGCCCTGCGATTACACAAGGGGAATAAGTCTCTTTTCGCACGGTCTCTTGGCATCTCCCGGGCCAGCCTCTACCATAAGCTCAGACAATATCAGATCAGCACGCCGATTCAGCTCCCATAGCACTCCTCAACCTCGCTTTATATTTTCCAATCCGATCCATATCCACCCGCCTAAAACGCAGCCTCACGACTCAAACTCGAAATAAAATTCATTCGTTGATCTATTTTTTAGGCAGTTGTCTAAAATTCATACGATTGAAATCATGCATTCCATGGCTTCTCATTTCCCTTTAAACTAAATTACTAATAAATACAAACCTTTCTCAATCTTCTCATTTTATTTTATTTCTGGTATCGCTTTTGTTTTTCTTTAAAACCGCTGTTGCTCTTTTTTACAAAGCGCCTCAAAAAGGTTCTGGGTTTACCTTGTAAGAAACGCGCAAGCCACACCACAGAGAAGCGATACACACATCACCTTTCACAGCTTTTTTTCGCTCGAACCACTCGAGCACATCAATCGAAACAATGCGACCAATTAAATAATAATGGGGGGGAATGGATAAGTTTAAAAAAAGAGGTTCTGGGTAGGGATACTTATTTTCGTTATGATTGTCTCGTTTCAAGGCTTGGCAATATCCGCCGAGACAGAACACGAACACACACAACATGCAGGAAATGAGGATACCTGAACGGGGGAAACCGGCCGCGATTCCAGTCGGCGCCATCCGACAAGACGCCGGCGTAGAAATGATGCACCGGCTCTCGCGTCAATTAAACCAGGAAATCGAGAAGGCCGGAGGACAGATGGGTGGTTTCACCTCCGCTTCCGAGGCCCATACCCAGTCTCAGGGAATTCCGCTCATGATTTCCAATGAAGAGTCTGTGACCTCAGGCGGTCGTTGTCCTGCAAACGCGCCGGGGAAGGACTTCGATGTTTCCGCCATCAACGCGGAAATCACAATCAGCCGCTTCATGGATTTCTATGCCGGCTATCTCTATGTTCTGGCCGAAGACCTGGAAAAGGTTCGGGCTGAAGAGAAGAAGAACAAGGCCGCCCGCGAGAGCGCCGATCCTTTCCCGTCCGCCGCGGTTTCGGTTGGCCTTCAAGGGGATCTGATCCAACCGCTGGTAATCCGTGCCAATGCCGGCGATTGTGTTCACCTGATTCTTCGCAATCAAACTGAAAATGACGAGTCGGTCAGCATGCACATTCACGGATCGAGCTTTATCGTTAAGGCGACCGGGCAGGCAGCGACGATGGTCAATAAAGATTCTCTCGTCATGCCCGGCATGAGCCAGGAGTTTGAATGGCATGTCCCCGGTGACGCGCCGATACCGCGCACCCCTTCCACAGCCATGCCGTTCGGGAACAATGGTCGCTCGGCATGTTCGGCTCGCTAATAGTCGAGCCCCGCGGCTCCCGCTATTTGAGCCCCTGGACCGGCAAAGCAATGAAGAGCGGCTGGATGGCGATCATCGAGGACCCCAACGGCCCCGATTTTCGGGAATTTGCAATCTTCTATCATGAAATCGGCGACGAGGTTTTCCGGATTTTAGACCGCAAGGGAGAGATGCTTCCACAACGCGATGCCTTCACCGATACCTACCGGCCAGGCGGACGGGGCTTGAATTTAAGAAGCGAGCCGCATGGCACCCGTTTGGCCCTGCAGGATAAACTACACGGCGTCCACGATGAATCCATGGCTTAGGGCTCTTACACCTTCGGCGATCCCGCCACGACGGTTCCGCGGTCTTATCTCGGCGACCCGTCAAATACCGAATGATGGGCGGATCTGAAGTCGTTCATTCCCACCATCTGCACGGTGGCAGCGATCGCTGGCCCCGACATCCTGGGGCGGTCTCCAAGGCGGAGTTTAATTTAGCGCCACCGCAAGCGGGACCGGTCCGATCAAATTTCCTCCGATCCGCACCAGCTCGGAGCGTCTCGACGTTCAGGCGATTGGCGCCGCAGAATCCTACGATCAAGTCATCGAGTCCGGATCAGGGGGCTGCGCTTATGGCGCAGGGGATTATCCCTTTCACTGTCACATTCCTCAGCATGATGTCACCGGAATGTGGGGCTTCTGGCGGGTCTATAATACCCTCCAGACTGCCGGGTCTCAAGACGACATCATGCCCCCTCTGGCTGAATTGCCAGACCGGAAAGGAAAAATGAAATTGGCAGTTGACTCTTCCAAATTGATCGGGAAGAGTGTCGATTGGTTCGGCGGCAAGCGTTTTGAAATTACCACCAATCAGACCGATTGGGAGGCTAAGCCGCCTAAGGTTGCGGTCAAGGATTGGGTGGAAATGATGATGCCGGCGCAAGGAAAGCCGGGAGGAACGGACGACGAGCACAAGCAGATTGTCGCGATGGATGCCACGGTGCTCAACTGGAAATGGGATGGCAATATTGCGCTCAACGAGCCGGAGACCCAGCAGGTTTGGGTCAACTACAAGTCGCCCACTCCTGGAAAACAACCTCCCCTCCGTTTCGATGCCATCACGGGGAAGCTTTCCATTCCTCACCTCCGGCCTCACCTCGGCAAGCGAGTGCCTTTCTCGCCAGAGCACAACCCGGCTCCTTTTTTCGAACCCATCCGTGCGAAAGGAACGGAACCGGCAATACCAGGACAAAACGGACCTTGGAGTCTCTGTCCGGAGAGAGCCCCTCGGAAGGACTTCACCATCAACGGCATCACCCTTCCGATTACCTTAAGAAAGGCGACCGCCAAAACGCCGGCCATTGTCGATCCGGATGGGCTACTTTTCGTTCTGGAAGAGGAAGAAGCGGAGGTTCGCGCCAACGTCTATGACTGCGTCGACATGATCTACAAAAGCAAGATGCAGGATGACGACCGTACGGTCCATTCCAATAAGACGAACATTCACCCCCATTTCTTTCAGTTCGACATCACGGCGTCGGACGGGGTGATCATCGGCTTCAATTACGAGCAGTCGGTTCGGCCCTTCACCATCTTGAAGGCGGAGGACAAGCAGAAGCCGAATTATGGGATGCCGGTACCGCAGAACACCACCTTGACGAAGGCCGCCAAGCAGGGGACACATCGATTGAAATATCGACAAACGTTCGCCATATCGATGTTCATGGCAACAAATTCGATACGCCGATGTATCACCCAGGGATTACCGTCGGTATCAGCCTCGACGGCGTGGGCGAATTCGAAGCAGTCAAGATTAGAGAGATCAAAGGCACTACGGTCATTCTGTCCGCCCCCCTCTCCGGAAATCACAAAAAAGGGGCGATCGTCAGTCCGGAGTTTGTCCGCTACCGCGGGTATCCGGATGTCGATCTGGGTCTGGTCTTCTGGCCCGACCATGTTTTTGGATTGGACGGGTGGGGACATGGGCTATTCGGATCGACCATTGTGGAACCGGCAGGTTCCACTTACCATGACCCTGTCACCGAAAAAGAAATCTGGAGTGGAATTGTGGCCGATAGTCGCACCACCGACCCCGTTTCCACTCATGTAACCGGAAGTTGTCGGGAAATGGTCATGCAGATCATGGACTCAAACCCAAGAACGGCGGAGCTGATCACGGCTGACAATCCCATGGCCGGAAGACCTTCCGTCGATGGCACCCCATCAGCTAAGTATCCCGACCGGCTCAACACGTCGGCGATGACCGACCTCAACGGCGGAGAAGCAACCTCAGGCGGCGGGTTCGGATTACGGGTCGAACCGCTCTCAATCCGCCTGGCCAACAATCCCGATCCGTCTCAGCTCTTCTCCAGTAAGGTTCACGGCGATCCTGAGACGCCGATGATGCGGGCGTATCTCGGAGATCCCATGGTCTTTAGGCACATTCAAGGGGCGGCCAACGAGGCGCACACCTGGCATGTAAGTGGCCATTGGTTCCCGATGGAGCGGTTTAATGCCGAATCCCTGCCGCGCACAACCTTCCACATTGCCATTGCCGAGCGGCTCGACATGGTGATTCCTTATGCAGGCGGTCCGCAAAAAATGGCGGGGGATTACCTCGACTACTCCGGCCGCGCCTCTCATTTTGCGGGAGGGTCCTGGGGAATGACCCGGGTTCTGGATAAACCGGATAAGACCTTGCAGCCGCTTCCATCGCGTGAGGAGATTCCGGCATCGGCAAAAGAACTCTGCCCGGCGGATGCACCGCTGAAGCATTTCAGCGTCTCGGCGGTCGATTATGCCATGCGCTTCAATCCGGGAATGCCGGAAGTCATGGAAGTCGACCTGGGGCGGAACCTCAGTACCGGCAATGCGCAGGGAAAAGTCTACGTCCTTGATGATGAAGTCACCCAGGTCAAGGGTGGAACGCTCAAGCCAAACCCGCTGACCTTGCGGGTCAATGTAGGCGACTGCATTAAGGTCAAGCTCACGAACAGAATGGCGAAGGAACGGGCCGGGTTCCATGTGGACGGGCTGGCCTTCGACCCGAAGGACTCGACGGGAATTAATGTCGGGAACAATCCGGGGGATCAAACCGTCGCTCCGGGCCAGAGCAAGGTCTACACCTTCTATACCCACCCCGAGTTCGGCGAGAATGGCGCGATGATCCAGGACTGGGGGAACGTGGTCGAAAATCCCAGAAACGGATTGTACGGCGCCATTATCATCGGGCCGAGGGCTCCCAATACCGGAGTCCGGCCACCGGAGAAGACATTTCGATGAAAAACTCTTGGCAAGCCGACGTCATCGTCGACCGTACAATTCCCGGCAATGAAAATAAGAAAAGCTACCGGGATTTTTCCCTGATGTTCCAGGATGAGGATGTAATCTTGGGGACCAGCTTCATGCCCTATGCACAGAAGGCCGCAGGGCTGATCGCGATCAACGACCGATCGGAACCTGCTGATTGGTATCTCGAAAATGGATGCGATATCGGCTTGATCTTCACCTGTGTCGCAAACAACAAAGGGGGCATCAATACCCCGATAGTGGTCGCCCATGCCGGGGACTCGGTGCTGCTGCATGTGTTCGGCGGATTCAGCGAGCAGGTGGGGGTTTTCGCGCTCGACGGCCACGAATGGCCTTCAGACCAGTTTAAAGGGGCGCATCTTCACAGCTCCTTTGAATTCGGCGGCTCTTCCTACCTCCGTGTCGACCTTCGCGGCGGCGCAGGCGGGCCACACCAGATCGCAGGCGATTATGTCTATATGAATCATCGCGCCGCTTATATCGACGCCGGTCAGTGGGGTTTGATTCGCGTCCTCCCCAAAGGGGACAAAAAGATCTTGGCGCTAAACCCGACCGATTCGGAATTTCGGTTTGTGGATCAGGAAGGGGCCGCGCGACCGGTGGCAATGGAAGCTTCAAAATAACGACGTTGACATCAGTGAATCAGCGTAGAGGGACCCTCGGGTCCCTCTACGTGTTTAAACGCCCATTTTTAAAATAAAACCGGACCACATCTGGGCCTTGGAGACGGAATGAAAATAGGAACTTTTTTTTTAAGGCGCGCGTTTGGCTTCGCTCTCCTGCTGAGCCTGTGCGGCGCTTTTCTTTTTGAAGATCTAAACTGAACATCGATGGCGTTTTCGTTGTCGCAAGCCGAGTCAAATGACTTGGAAATCAATAAGAAAATCTTAGTGGAACTTTCCTTATCTCCCGATCAAAAGGACAATATCGGTACGATCAAGAAGTCATTCGAAGCGGTTTCGGTGACCAAAATCAAGGCGCGATTCTTTCGCTTGGGTCACCCCCCGACCAATATTGCCATCGGAAGAAATGTTCCGTCCTCGACCGCCAGGTTGGCCATAGATCTGGCGATCACCATAACCGGGGGATAAAGTTTCTTTTACCGGAAGAAAGATTGGCCGCCCACTACCTTGCAATTGGAACATCTATCTTTGACGAGATTGTCCAAAAACCGGTCTCTCCCGACGACGTAAAACAACTTCTGAATCCGGAACGAAGCACCCTTGAGTTTCATGCCCTCTATCGAAAATGAACCGGAGAGGACCCGCGGTTGCCGAACTAACGGTTGCCGAACTAAATGGACGACGTTGAAAAGGTCTTCAGGCCCCCCATGTTCAAACGGCAGTCGTAAAGTATAAGTCGTATTTAAATTGTAAAGGGAGGCAACTGCGAACGTGGAGGAAGAGAGTAATGGTCGTGGGGACATTTGTTATCTCGACGGTTCCTGAGAGCCCTTCCACTGCAGCCTATGACTTCATACACTGATCAATTTTGGACAACGATCCTGGCATCGCGGCCTACATTCAAGGAAGACCAGGCCAAAACGGCCATATAGACCTATCCTACTGGGGACACCATCCCCTTTGTAAATTCTCTTCGGAATAACCCTGCCACTTACACTTTCCCTGTATTTAGGAAGCATGAAACTTACTGTTTTTAATGTTTCTGGGATTTGGACCTAAAAAACGGGGGAGATCGAATTGGGCAATAAGGCCTGTCTACTTGAGCGTGCAAAATATTTTGGAACACTCAAGATTATGAAGTGCTTGCCGATAGATAGACAGAAGGGTCATTCCGAGCACCGAGGAGTCGCCTACAATGAACAAAAAGATAACACCCAAAAATATTAAGAAAACATGGGACGAGGCCCTCAGATTCCATAAGCGTTACGAGTTGGAAGACGCGATTCTCAGGCTCACCCATTGGGTAGACCAAAAACCGAAGGATGTCGCATTTTCAAATGATCTTCGGATCGTTTTGGCGGCTGCAAATTTCGCATTAAACAAGAAAGCGTTTGTTGGAATCGATTGCCGTTAAATGCGAATCTTTTGTGGATCGGCCTTTCGTTTTGGCCCCCCTGCGCGGTTTTAGCCTATTCAGCCTAGCCCGCACTAAAAATAAAATATCCGCCCAAGCCCAACATAAAGAAGCCCATAATCATGTCGACCGCATTTAATCCCTTGCCGCTATCCTCTTCTTGCTTGTCTGGCGTACCCGCATAATAATCGTGAAAAATAAACAACAGCCCGGCCGTTATAAACAAAAAACCTGCAACTTTATCGTTCATTTCAGCTCAACCCCCAACCGCGAGAATCGCTTTCATTTTTGCCTTTCGCCTGCCCAGATTTTGGAACGATGTCTGGGTTTTGTCAAGCCGTCCAGACCTGCCGATATGCGTGGAACTTTTTATTTACTTTTCTCGTACCCCAAAAAACCGTTGCATCTTATTTTAGAAAGTCCTATCTTCACCCTTACATTTCCTGAATTCATGGAGGGCTCATGGCCGCCGATTTTAAAAAGAACCCCGCCGCCATTCTCATCATTTCCTGTCCCGATCAAAAAGGCTTGATCGCTTCCGTCACCGCCTTCATCCTCGAACACAAAGGCAACATCCTGCATTTGGAACAGTATGTCGATCCCTCCGCAAATCATTTCTTTATGCGGCTCGCATGGGACTTAAACGGGTTTTCGATTTCGATCGATTCATTTAAAACGCAGTTTCAGGCGCGGATTGCGGAAAAATTCGGCATGACGTGGCAATGCTACGATTCGAACGAGAGGCAGCGGCTTGCCGTCTTTGTCTCGAAATATTCGCACTGCTTGTTCGACCTCTTATCGCGCTATCAAGCCGGAGAGTGGCAAGTGGACCTCCCCCTCATCGTCAGCAATCATCCCGACCTTGAAGGCGCGGCAAAATCCCTCGGCATCGACTTTCATCACTTTCCGATGAACAAAACCAATAAAGTTGAGCAAGAAAAGAAACAACTCCAGCTTTTAGAAGACTATCGGATCGACACCGTAGTCCTGGCCCGTTACATGCAGATTTTAAGCGGGGGTTTCGTCGGCCATTTCCCGAATCGCATCATCAATATCCATCACTCTTTCCTCCCCGCCTTTCCCGGCGCCAAACCCTACGATTCGGCCCACGAACGCGGGGTGAAGATTATCGGAGCGACCAGCCATTATGTGACGGCGGAGTTGGATGCTGGGCCGATTATCGAACAAGACGTGATTCGGGTCAGCCACAGTGACACGGTTGACGACCTCATCCGGAAAGGCCGCGATCTGGAAAAAGTGGTCTTGTCGCGGGCCATCTGGCACCACCTCAATCGAAAAATTCTCGTCTTTAAAAACCGAACCATCGTCTTCGAATAACGATCTGGAATCGGGCCGGGGCGATCCGTGCATTGTCCTTTCCCATTCCAAAATGCGGTTTAAGGAGCGTCCTTGGAAGGGTCCTATAATATTCTAATTGTCGGCGGCGGTATTATCGGCAGCAGCATTGCGATGGCCCTGGCCGAGGCCGGGGCAAAGGACATCGCCGTAGTGGATGCCGACTTGAGCGGGGCCTGGGGATCGTCCGAACGGAATGCGGGCGGGGTTCGGGCAAGCTGGGCGCAGCCGGTTAATATTGCGCTTTCAAAGGACTCCATCGCTTTTTACGAAGCACAGGCTGCGCAGTTGGGCTTTCAGCAGCGAGGCTATCTCTGGCTCTACGACGAAGCCGGTTGGCGACGCGGCGCAGCGCAGCGCAGGACGCAAAAATCCTTGGGCTGGGAGGTCGAGCCCCTGACGCCCAAGGCCATCGGGGCCCGCTTCCCTTTCCTCGACCGCTTGGAAGGCATTCACGCGGCCGGGTTTTCCCCTCAGGACGGACTGATTAATCCGAACCTCTTAAAAACCTGCTACCGGACGCGCGCTTCGCAGGCCGGGGTGGATTGGATTGATGGCCAAATCGTCGAAAAAGTGACCATTGAGGGAAAAGCGGTCCAATCGGTTCGCTTGCGCGAAATCCCGTCCGAATCAGCACTTCGGGATTTCTTGTTCGAACAAAAATTCGCGCCGGAAAGCGCCTCGTCAACAGTGAAGATCAAGACTCTCATCAATGCGGCGGGGGCCTGGGCCCCGCGCCTGTCTTTATGCTACGGACAGGAAATACCCACTCAAGCGCTCCGGCGGCAGGTGTCGATCTGCCACGGCCAAGGACTCGATCTCTCGCCTTACGGGATGATCGTCGATACCAGCGGACTCTATTTCCATCACGAAGCCGGGAATATTTTATCGGGCTATGCCGCGCTGGCGGAAAAACCCGGCTACCGTTTTGACTATGACTCGGCGTCTTTTTTCATGCAGGAAATCTGGCCGAGGCTCGCGGCGCGCAGTAGCCACTTTGATCGTCTCAAACAAATCGGCGGATGGGCGGGCCTCTATGCGGTTTCTCCCGACAGCAGCGCCATCGTCGGCCGCGTGGCGGGCTTTACGAATATCTACGAAGCCCATTCCTTCTCGGGTCATGGGGTGATGCAGTCGTACGCCGCCGGACGCGGCCTCGCCGAACTGATCCTTGACGGCCGCTATCGGACGATCGACCTGTCCATGCTTTCTGGCGGACGCTTCAATACAGGGGATACGGTTCCGGAGACCCTGCTGATTTAATCCCCCGGAAAAAGAGAGACAGGGCGATCGGCCCCCCTTTTTCCTCCGGCCGCCCTCTGGTTTTGCCCTTCGGTTTTCTCCCTTGATCAAGCCCTTCCGTTCGGAGTATGGTAGCGCAGAGGATGCGAGAAAGATGGCACTTTACGAAACGCAAAAGCGCTACTTCGAAGAGGCCTACAGAAAGGGAGAACACGGCTGGCCGGTTTCCGGCCCCTCCCTCCCCGTCGACCAATTCCTAAAAACATTTCGGAAAGAAAAACCGGCGGGTCGGGTGCTCGACATCGGCTGTGGAGAAGGACGCCACGCCGCCCTCTTCGCGCGCGCCGGTTATTGCGCGGTGGGACTGGATGATCAAGCGGGCGCCTTGGCCCGCGCCGTGTCCTTGCTCGGACCGGGGCGATTAAAACCCCGTTTTGTGCTGGGCGATGTCTTCCATCTGCCTTTTTCGCCTCAATCCTTTGACGTGCTCATCGATTACGGCTGTCTGCACCACGTCCGAAAACGCGATACCGAGGCTTACCTCGGCAGCGTCGTTCCGCTCTTAAAACCGGGAGGCTATTTTCTGCTTTCCTGTTTTTCGACCCGGTTCAAACATCATGCAACGGAGCGCCGAACGCGGGACTGGCTGGTACACAAAGGACATTATGATCGATTCTTCAAAAAAGAGACTTTTCGCTTACTCTTCGGATCGGGCTTTCGGATCGAAAAAATTGAAGAAGAAAAAGACGGGCTTTACGCCTTTCACCATGCGCTGATGCGTAAAAAAAATGATTAAACCACCAGAAAAACAAGGACGCTGGACATGCCGAATATCGCTTTTGTGAACGGGAAATGGAGCCGTCTTTCGGCGGCAAAAATCTCGATCGAGGACCGCGGCTTCCAGTTCGGCGACGGCGTCTACGAAGTCATCCGGACTTACGGCCCTGAAGTCTTCGGCTTAAAAGAACACTTGGCCCGCCTTAAATTCAGCGCGGGTGAGATTGAAATCCCCATCCCCTACAGCGACGCCCAAATCGAAAAAACGATTCGATTGGGATGCCAGAAAAGCGGGTATGCGGATACGAGTATCTACATGCAGCTGACCCGGGGCGCGGCCCCCCGCAATCATCCTTTTCCCCAAAAGACCCGTCCGACGCTCGTGATGACCTTTCGCGAAACGGTCAAAATCCCGGATGCCGTCCGTAAAAAAGGGGTTGCCGTGATCTCCCTTCCGGATATCCGCTGGGGCCGCTGCCATATCAAGTCGCTCAACCTCCTGCCCAATATCATGGCGCGGGAGGCGGCAAAACGCGCGGGCGCCTTCGAGGCCATCCTTGTTCGCAACGACGTGATTACGGAGGGGGCAGGCAGCAATGTCTTTGCGGTCATGGGGAATCGCGTACTGACCCCACCGGTCAGCCCCTATCTCCTTTCGGGGGTGACGCGCGACCTGCTCATCAAACTCGGCAAAAAAGCGGGACTGGATGTCATTGAAAGCGAGCTGAGCCTCGAAGACCTTTACGGGGCCGACGAGCTTTTTTTGACGGGCACCACGGTAGAAGTGCTGCCCGTGATTCGTTTGGACGATAGGCCAATTGGATTGAAACGTCCGGGTAAAATCACCCAAAAACTTTATGCGGCCTTTCAAGCCTATATACAATCAGAGTGACCATGCAGAGTGACCATGTCCAGACTCCAACATCGCAATAAACAGAGGAAAAGAGGCAGCGCCGGTTCCTTGCTTTCCAATCGAGCAGTATGGTATAAGATCAGGAATTTTAGTCTACTGGATTAAGTGGGCGTTTCTTGCCCGCTTTTTTATTTTCACCAATTTGATATGTTTTCCGAACTCACGAAAAAAGAGACGCCACCGTCTGGAACGATTGACAGGTCGATACCGCGGCCTGAAGATCCTTCGCATCCATCCCATCCGCTCAAGACGACGGAAAAGATTGAATCAGTCGTGATGCCGATCCTTCGATCGCTGGGGCTGGAGCTCTTCGAGATCCAATTTTCGGGGTCGATGACCGGAGGGCATCTCAAAATTTTTATCGACAAGGCTGCCGGGGTCACGGTGGACGACTGCGCAAAGGTAAGCCGTTTTCTTAATCCTGCACTCGATATCGACGAAGACATGCCGAGAAATTACACGCTCGAAGTCTCTTCTCCTGGGATCGATCGCCCATTACGCACGGAAGCGGATTTTCGGCGACATATCGGAAAAAAAATTAAAATAGTAACCTATAATAAAATAGAAGACCGCAACCGTTTTATTGGACGGCTTATTGACTTTAAAGAGCATCGCGCCTTCCTGGTCTTGGACGGCGGAGCGGAAAGGGCAATCCCTTTTGACCAAATCGAATCGGCCCGGCTTGAAGTCGAGATGGCTTTTGGTCAAAAAAAAGGAGGGTTAAAGAAATGAGTCGCGAGCTGCTCGCCATTATCAATCAGATCGGTCGCGAAAAGGGGATCGATAGCGATAAAATTGTGACCGCACTGGAGTCGGCTCTCGTCAGTGCGGCAAAAAAACGCTATGGCGCAGACGAGAACGTCCAAGTCCACCTCGATCGGGAATCCGGAGAAATCGAAGCCATTGCCATCAAAACGATTGTCGCCCAAGTGGAAAACCCGCAGCGCGAAATTTCTCTCGAAGCGGCCCAAGAGATGGACGAATCGGCCGAGATCGGGGACGAAATCGGTGCCCTGCTCGAAATGGAAGATTTTGGCCGAATCGCGGCACAAACCGCCAAACAAGTCATCTTTCAGCGTGTACGAGAGGCGGAATGGGAAGCGGTCTACCAGGAATATTCCGGCCGGTCGGGAGAGATTATCAGCGGAATGATTCTCGGCCAAGAGCGGCGCAACTACATCGTTGAGCTGGGAAAAACGGAGGCCCTCCTCCCCATCTCGGAACAAGTGCCGAGAGAAAGTTATCGCCGCGGAGACCGCGTCCGCGCCTATTTACTCGAAGTCCGCGCCTCATCGCGGGGACCGCAAATCATCCTGTCGCGAGGACGTCCCGAGTTTGTGTCTAAATTGTTCGAAATGGAAGTTCCCGAAATTGCCGAAGGCGTCGTCACCGTTAAAGGGGTCGTTCGCGAACCCGGCGATCGGACGAAGATCGCCGTCGTTTCCAACGATCAATCCGTCGACCCCGTGGGGGCTTGCGTGGGTGTTCGCGGCTCGCGGGTACAGGCCGTCGTCAGGGAACTGAGAGGGGAAAAGATCGATATTGTCACATGGACCGACGATCCCCGAACCTATATCGGTGAAGCCCTAAGTCCCGCCGTGATCGATAAAGTGGGGATCAACGAGTTAGAACGCTCGGCGATGGTCGTCGTTTCGGAACAACAGCTCTCCTTGGCCATCGGCAAAAAAGGTCAAAACGTCCGATTGGCATCGAAATTAACCGGCTGGCGCATCGACCTCATCAATCAAGTCGAATACGAAACGGAACGCGCGAAAGAGCGCGAACAAGAAATCGCCGCCGCCATCAGCCGGGAACACGACCTGCAAAAAGTCGAAGAAGTCGCCGATGCGCAGCGAAAGACAGACGCCGAACCGGCAAACGTCCTCAAAGCCTATAGCCTGAACGATTTGCCGGGGGTCGGTGAAAAAATGGCACAAATCCTTAAGACACACGAGATCGGGACCATCGAGCGGCTGGCCGAGACCGATGCGGCAACCTTGGCGAGCTTGCCCCTGATCGGTCAAAAGACCGCAGAAAAACTCATCGAATCGGCGAAGAAACATCTCACCACCGTCGAACAAGAAACGGAAGGCGCGGAAAGCTAAAGACGAAATGAGAGTTTTCGAACTTGCAAAAAAAATGGGGACGGACTCCAAAGCATTAATGGCCGTCCTCGAGAAAATGGGCATTCACGTTAAAAGCCATATGGGCGCATTAACCGAGGACGATGTCCAGGCCGTTCTCAAAAAGGGGGGACTGGGTCAAGCGAAAGGCGCGCAAAAAAAAGGAAAAGCGCAAAAAAGCGGTGCCACCGCTGCGGCCCCAAAAAAGAAACGCTTTGTCCTGATCAAAAAGAAAACCGCCCCCACGGAGACGGAAAGTCCGGAGCTCGATATCCCTCCCGATGGAATCGAAGCCGAGGAATCGACCACCGCCCCAGCGCCTGAAATAGTGGCGCCCTCCCTTGAAGCACCCCTTGCCGTTTCTTTAGACCACACGGAAACGGAAGCCCCTGTCGCGGCTTCGTCCCCACCCGAAGAGGAGACGGTCATTGCCGCTGCGATCGAAGCGGAAGCGCCCTCCCTCGCAGCCCCTATGGACGACGAGGTCGGGCTTGTCGAATCCGAAGCAGTCGCGAGCCCTCCGGTCAATGAAACGACAGTAGAGGTCGAAGACGGCGAGACCCAAAAGAAAAAAGAAAAGAAAAAAGGAAAATCCGAACCGCGAGAAAGTCTAAAGAAAGAGCTTGCCTCAAAAGCCAAAGAAAAGACAAAAAAGGGGCGTCGTGGCGAATGGGACCCGACCGCCGGAGCCCAGACCCTCGAAGGCTCGGCTGAAGCCAGGAAATGGCAAGATTTTAAACCCATCCACAAAAAAGACGAACGCCGTTCCAGCCGAAAGGGCCATGGCAGACCCGTGGTCGATGCCGCCAAGCCGCGTAAGAAATCGATTAAAATCCAGGAAGGGATCACGGTTAAAGAGTTTTCGGAGTTGATCGGCCAAAAGGTCACCACCATTATTGGGAAGCTCATGGAATTGGGAAAGATGTCCACGCTGAACGAGGCCATCGGACTAGACGAAGCGGCGCTTATCGCCGAGAGTTTCGATGTAAAGGCGGAACTGATCTCCGAAAAGACAGAGGACGAAATCTTAATGCAAAACGAGCCCGAAGATCCCACGGCGCGCGTTGCCCGACCGCCTGTCATCACCATCATGGGTCATGTCGATCACGGCAAAACCTCCCTGCTAGACGCGATACGGGAGACAAAAGTCACCGAAGGCGAAGCGGGCGGCATTACCCAGCATATCGGTGCCTACATGGTCACGGTCGGCGACAAGAAAATCACCTTTCTCGACACCCCAGGTCACGAGGCTTTTACGGCCATGCGGGCGCGGGGCGCCAATGTCACCGATATCGTAATTCTCGTGGTGGCGGCGGATGACGGCGTGATGCCGCAGACCATCGAGGCCATCAATCATGCAAAAAGCGCAAAAGTGCCCATTGTCGTGGCGATTAATAAAATCGACAAACCGGGCGCCAATCCGGAGCGGATTAAACAGGCGCTTACCGAATATCAACTCGTTCCCGAAGAATGGGGTGGAGAAACGATTTTCTTGGAAGTTTCGGCCAAGGCGAAGACCGGACTGGAAGCGCTTTTGGAAATGATTCTCCTGCAATCGGATGTCTTGGAGCTCAAGGCCAACCCGGAAAAACCGATGACCGGCGTGATTATCGAGGCGAAAATCGAAAGAGGCCGCGGGCCGGTTGCAACGGTGTTGGTTCGGGAAGGCACTTTGAAGGTGGGGAGCGCTTTTGTTACGGGTTCTCACTATGGAAAAGTGCGTTCCATGATCAACGACAAGGGAAAGCGCGTGAAAGAGGCTGGCCCATCAATGCCGGTTGAAGTCATCGGCTTGGATGGGGTTCCGCTCGCGGGCGATACTTTTATTACGGTCGCGGACGACCGCGTGGCAAAAGAGGTCGCGACCAGTCGCACGCAAAATAAACGGGACGCCAAGCTCTCCCAAATCCGCAGGGTGACCCTAGACGATCTCTATCAGGAAATTCAGGACGGGAGCGCCCATGAACTGAATGTGATTATCAAGTCGGATGTCCAGGGATCGAGTGAAGCCTTAAGCAGCTCTCTCGAAAAACTCAGCACCCCCTCCGTGAAACTCCAGGTGATTCACGCGAGCGTGGGCAGCGTAACCGAGTCGGATATTCTGCTCGCCGCGGCCTCCAATGCGATTGTCATTGGATTTAATATCCGTCCGGAATCGAAGGCGCGGGAGTTGGCAGAAAAAGAAAAGGTCGACATTCGGCTCTATTCCATTATTTATGAAGCCATCGCCGACGTGCGTTCGGCCATGGAAGGCTTGCTCGAACCGACATTAAAGGAGCGCGTTTTGGGCCGCATTGAAGTGAGGGAGATATTCACCGTACCCAAGCAAGGAACCATCGCCGGTTCCTATGTCACCGAGGGAATGGTTTCGAGAAACTGTTCCGGCGTTCGCGTGCTTCGCGACAACGGGGTCCTCTACGATGGAAAGCTCTCTTCCTTGCGCCGATTTAAAGACGATGTGAAGGAAGTGCAAACAGGTTATGAGTGCGGTATCGGAATCGAAAATTTTAACGACATCCAGGTCGGCGACGTCCTCGAGCCCTATGTCTTCGACAAGATCCCTGCGAAACTTGAGTCGGTTTAGTCGCCCGTTCTTTATGACGCAATGGGCTGCCCCAGTCTCTTTCGACGGTTGAAGCGGCATGAAGGGTATGACCGTCGGGGTCTGTGTGATCGAACTCTATATGCCTCAGAACCATTCGTTAAAGGAAAAACGCGGGATCCTTCGGAGCATCAAAGCCAAGATTAAAAATAAATTTAATGTCGCCGTGGCCGAGGTCGGCGAGCAAGACCGCTGGCAAACGGCGGTCTTAGGGCTCAGCACCCTCTCGGACGATAAGCGATTCGTCAACGAAGTATTGGACAAATGCGTTTCATTGATTCGATCGGGCTATCCGCAGGCCGAGATCGTTCATCATGATTTGGAATTGATTTAAAGGTGAGGCATACCAGGGCAGATCGTGTCGCCGACCAAATCAAAAAAGAGGTTGCAGCCATCCTCGCTTTAAAAGCACGCGACCCCAGAATCGGGTTCGTGACCGTCACCGATGTCAAGGTCACCCCCGATCTGCACCACGCCAAAATCTTCGTGAGCGTCCATGAAAAACAGGATGAGCGATTGACCTTTTCCGCCTTAAAAAAAGCGGTCGGATTCGTCCGCGCGGAACTGGCCAAGCAGCTCCCCTTGCGGCGGGTGCCCGATTTGGCCTTTGTACCCGAAAGCGAAAATACGTCTCAAATTCTCACGCTGCTCGACGAAGTTGGCTATGAAGAACATCGTCTGTATCTCCAGAAAGAGGACCACGATTCGAAAGAGGGCTTGTCATGACCCCTAATAGCCTCCTCGATCTGCAAAGTCCTCGCGACGTCAATCGGCTCGTCGGCGGCTTTTTCAATATCGACAAGCCCGCCGGATGGACCTCCCACGATGTCGTCGCGAAGATACGCGGGCTGCTTCGCATGAAACGCGTCGGTCATTTGGGAACCCTCGATCCGGACGCCACCGGCGTGCTGCCTATTTGCTTTGAAAAAGCCACAAAACTTGCGGCCTATTTGACCGACCACGATAAGGAATATGAAGCCGTCCTCCGCCTGGGGGAGGAGACGGAAACCGAAGATGCCAGCGGAAAAGTAACCCGCACGGTACCGGTGCCGACGCAACTCCAATCCGAAGCGGGACAAACGACCGTACGCGCTGCGATGGACGCCTTCATCGGACCCTATATGCAGCGTCCTCCCATGTATTCGGCCGTCAAAATTAAGGGAGTGCCCTTGTACAAGACGGCGCGAAGCGGGAAGGTGATCCCGAGGGCGTCTCGACCCGTGGAGATCCAATCCATTACATTTTTAGGCATGCAGGAAAACGACATCGCCTTTCGGGTGAGCTGTTCTAAAGGCACCTATATTCGGACCCTGTGTTCGGATATTGGAAACAAACTCGGCGTCGGGGGGCATCTCCGTTCGATACGGCGAACCCGCTCGGGCGTCTTTCGCCTTGAGCAGGCCATCGATATAACAGCATTTACGGAATTGTGTAAGAAAGGGGAATGGACAAAGGCAGCCTATCCACTGAACACCGGATTGGATCACCTCTCCAGCCTCTGGGTAAAAACGGCCTACGTTCAGCGCTTGCTGAACGGCGTTCAGATCGGTTTCGAAGGGCTGGAAAAGTGGGAGCCCTTCAACACTGGCGCAGCCCTTCGGTTTTTAGATCGAGATCATCGGCTCTTGGCCCTTGGACACGCGCTCCGCCCTTCGGAAGACATCCCATCGGACACAAGGAGCGTGGAGGTCCCGTTTAAGGTAAAGACGATCCTTAGAGATAGATAAAAGTTGGCTCGGCCTCGGACACCCAGAGTCGAGCCCCTGTAATAAAAGATTAAACAGAACATTTGAAATGGAGGAATAAACATTATGCCAGAACTGAAAGAAACAAAAGACAAGGTCATTAAAGAAAACGCGGTGCATGAAGGAGACACAGGTTCGCCGGAGGTGCAAATCTCCCTTTTGACGAATCGAATCACCTCCCTGATGGCGCATTTCGATACGCATAAAAAGGACCATCATTCACGAAGAGGACTCATCCATATGGTGGGGAGAAGACGTAAACTACTCGACTACCTCAAAGCGAATGCCTTTAACCGCTACCAAGACATCATTCAAAAACAGGGCATTCGGAAATAGCCACCGGGGACGGCGGCACAGGAATACAATAAAAAACCAAGGCGCCCTCAAGGGGGATCCTTGTTTTTTTATTGTCGTTCTGTGCCTTGCCTTCCCACACCTACGAAAAGGAGCAAATAAAATGGTACATCGTGTAGAAGCAAAGATCGGGGCACAGACATTGATATTAGAAACGGGGCGCGCCGCACGACAGGCCGATGGGGCCGTCATGGTGACCTATGGCGACAGTGTGGTTTTGGTCACGGCGGTTGCCGGGAAGACCGCGAAGGATGTGGATTTCCTTCCGCTGACGGTCGATTATCAGGAGCGGGCCTACGCCGCCGGAAAGATACCGGGCGGCTTCTTCAAGCGGGAAGGCCGGCTCGGCGAAAAAGAAATCCTCTCCAGCCGTTTAATCGATCGGCCCTTGCGGCCCCTTTTCCCGGACAACTGGTATTTTGAGACCCAGATTATCGCCTCTGTGTTGTCGAGCGACTCTGGAAATGTCACCGATATTTTAGGCGTGATCGGCGCATCGGCGGCACTGACCATTTCCGATATCCCCCACCAAGCCGCGATCGGAGCCGTCAGAGTCGGACGCATCGAAGGCGAATTTAAAATCAACCCCACGCTCGCCGAGCTTGAAAACAGCGACATGGATATCGTCGTCGTCGGAACGGCCGATGCCGTGATGATGGTGGAAAGTGCGGTCAAAGAGTTATCCGAAGACATCGTTTTAGCGGCCATTCAGTTCGGCCACCAAGCCTTGCAAGCCGTGATCGCCCTCCAACGGAGCCTGCAGTCCAAAGCCGGGAAAGAAAAACGGCCGGTGCCCGAAGTAAAACGGGATACCCAGCTCTTCGAAGAGGTAAAGGCCGAACTGCAAGAGGACATTCGCAAAGCCGTTATGATTCCCAACAAGGCCGAGCGTCAAACCCAGCTTGACGAAATCGTTCAGAAAAAGGTCGCGCTGATCGATCCGAAGGAAGGCGAAAAAATTAAAGCGGTGAAAGGCTTTGCCCATGAATTGGAACGCAAGGCCATTCGGCAGTTGATCTTGGACAAAGGCGTTCGCGCCGATGGCCGGGGGGTATCGGATATCCGCGCGATTACCTGCGAAGTCGGCTTCCTTCCCCGGACCCATGGTTCGGCCCTCTTTACACGCGGCGAAACCCAAAGCCTCGCCGTCGTGACCCTGGGCACATCGGACGATGAACAACGAATTGATTCTCTGGATGGGGAATCTAAAAAATCCTTTATGCTCCACTATAATTTTCCGCCATTCTCCGTTGGCGAAGCGCGGCCGATGAGAGGCCCCGGCCGACGCGAAATCGGTCATGGTGTGCTCGCGCTACGCGCCCTCACCCAAGTCCTCCCGAGCAAGGAGAGCTTTCCCTACACCATTCGAATCGTCTCCGACATCCTCGAGTCAAACGGGTCTTCTTCCATGGCCACGGTCTGCGGCGGAACGCTCGCCCTGATGGACGCGGGTGTTCCCATCCTCAAACCGGTCGCCGGCATCGCGATGGGCTTAATTAAAGAAGGCGATCAGGTCGCCGTGCTCTCCGACATCCTCGGTCTTGAAGACCATCTCGGCGACATGGATTTTAAGGTCACGGGGACGGCGGAAGGCATTACCGCCCTTCAGATGGACATCAAGATCGGCGGCATTAACGCCGACATCATGAAAAAAGCGCTAGATCAGGCCAAAGCCGGACGCCTTCATATATTGGAACGGATGCTAAGCGCCCTTGCCGAACCCCGCGCCGAAATGTCTGCCTATGCCCCGCGTATTACCACCCTCAAAGTCCGGCCCGACAAGGTTCGGGAAGTCATCGGACCCGGAGGCAAGGTCATTCGCGGCATCATCGAAAAAACGGGCGTCAAGATCGACATCGACGACTCCGGTACCGTCCACATCGCATCCACCGACGAAGCCGCCTCGAGAGAGGCCGTTGCCATGGTCAAGAGTATTGTGGAAGATGTAGAAATCGGACGGGTTTACACCGGAAAGGTCGTTCGTATTATGGATTTCGGCGCTTTTGTCGAGCTCAAGAAAGGGACCGACGGTTTGGTCCACATCTCGCAATTGGCGCACCATCGTGTGAAAGACGTTCGGGACGAAGTCAAAGAAGGCGACGAGGTCAGCGTCAAGGTTCTCGAAATCGACCGCCAAGGCAAGATCCGCCTGTCCCGAAAAGATACCCTCCCCCCGCCGGAAGGCGAAGAAAAAGGGAGTGAAAGCTAAGACACTGCGATTCCTGGCCGGTCTGAAAATTTGGGGAAAGCATGATTTATAAACGTGTCTTAGACAATGGCATCCGTGTTGTGGCGGAAAAGATCCCCTTCGTCAAATCGGTGGCGATCGGGCTCTGGGTTCGCATCGGCTCGCGGGATGAAGAGGCCCAAGAGCATGGCATGTCCCATTTTTTGGAGCACATGTTTTTCAAGGGCACGGCGCGTCGCAGTGCGAAAGAAATCGCCTTGGAAATCGATGCCGTCGGCGGGGATCTCAACGCCTTCACCGGACGGGAGATGACCACGTTTTATGCGAAGGTCCTCGACGCCCACCTCCCCAAGGCCATCGACATCCTGTCGGACAACTTTCTCAATTCGAAATTCGATCCCATCGAAATCGAGCGGGAGCGGCAGGTCGTCCTCGAAGAAATTAAAATGGTCGAGGACGACCCGGAAGACTGGGTCCACGACCTCCATGTCACGGAGGTGTGGAAAGGCAACCTCTTGTCCCGGCCTATTCTCGGCACCCCCGAAACGGTTTCGAAAATCACCCGGGAAAAAATTATCCAATTTATCGAACGCACCTACGATCCGCACGAAATGGTGATCGCTGTCGCGGGCCGTTTTGCGATGCCCGCTTTGATGAAACAACTCCAATCTTCCTTTGGCACATTTAATACAAACGCGACGCGAATTCATCGGAGAATCGCTCCCATAATTCACCCAAACATACAGGTCAAAAAAAAGGCCTTTGAGCAGGTCCATCTTTGTCTTGGAGCACAGGGATTGTCGCATACCGACCCGAATCGTTACGCCCTCTATATCATTAACACCCTCTTAGGCGGTGGGATGAGTTCCCGTCTCTTTCAGGAAATTCGCGAACTGCGGGGATGGGCTTATTCGATCTATTCCTCTCCCCAGTCTTACCAGGGTGCGGGCCTTTTCACGATCTATGCCGGAACCAGCCCAAGCAAGGCAGGAAAAGTCGTCGATCTCGTGTTAAAAGAGCTCAACAAGTTGAAAGAGGAGCGCATCACGCCGGAAGAATTGGAGAGGGCAAAAAACCAGATTAAAGGCGGGATGATGCTGGGCATGGAGAGCACCTCCAACCGCATGTGCCGCCTGGCAAAAGAAGAACTTTATTTTGGACGCCATTTTTCCCTGGAAGAAGTCCTCGCTGAGATCGACAAGGTCAGCACCAAACAAGTCAAACGTTTGGCCAACAAACTCTTCGATAAAAAAACACTCAGCTTAACGGCCCTCGGAAAAATCGATGCCAAGGCCCTCCCCAAAAAACTGACCTGTTAGGTCTTTCACAGCTTCAAACGGGCCCCCAAATTCGAATTTCATAATCAATTGTGCTTCTGAGGCCTGTCCCATCTGCTAGTATCACCGCGTTATTTGAGGCAATCGAAACTAAAAATATTTCCATTTTATACCTCCCTAATCCACCCGGCGGGTGTGACGCGTCCTATCTCAAAGACAGGTGTTTCAGGAGACAAGCCTGCCCTTTCAAACCCTATTTTTCTGGTCATTTAGTTAAAGCAAACCGTTTGACACGGGCATTCGGTCATGATAAATTTACGAGTTTCGCTAGGTTGGATAAAATATGCTACTGAGTCAAAAATTAAAAGAGGACTTGAAAGAGTCCATGCGCTCGCGCGATGCCGACCGCGTTTCTGTTATTCGCCTCTTAATGGCGACCATCAAAAATAAAGAGATCGAAAAAGGGAAGGACGCCCATTTAAGCGACGACGAGATATTCGCACTGATCGCCTCCGCGGCCAAACAGCGGACCGAGTCCATAGAACAATTCGAGAAAGCGGGACGATCCGATCTTGTCGAAAAAGAAACGAAGGAACGGCATATCCTGCAACTCTACCTCCCGGAACCCCTGACGGAAGCCGAATTACAGATCAAAGTCGCGGAGGCAATCGCACAGGCCGGGGCAGTCGATATGAAAAAAATGGGAGAGGTCATGAAGATCTTGGTTCCCCCTTTGGTGGGACGGGCCGATGGCAACCTCCTCCGGAAAATGGTCCAAACCGCACTCCAAGGAAATTAGCCCGATGTTCTCATACCGGATAGAAAAGAGACCGCGTTGAAGCCAAGACGGATTCCGAACGAAACGATTGACGACATTCGCGAGCGATCCGACTGGATTGGCCTGGTTTCCGAATACCTTTCCTTGAAAAGATCGGGTCAAAATTACACGGGACTCTGCCCGTTTCATGACGAAAAAACACCCTCCTTCGTGGTTAACCCCATTAAAAAGGTTTTTCACTGCTTTGGCTGTGGCGCGGGTGGAGACCTCTTTCATTTCCTGACCCAAATCGAAGGGATCTCCTTTGCCGAGGCACTTGAGCGCCTTGCCCACAAAGCCGGTGTGACGCTTCCCGAACCCGACACCCAGACAGGAAGCCGTGGGCCCTCCTTAAGCGATACCCTCTACGCGGTCAATGAAGCCGCCGCAGACTTTTTCCATCGTAATCTGATCGAAAAGCCCGAAGGCGCGGCCGCGCGCAACTACTTAAAAGGCCGAGGCTTGACGATGGAAACCATCGAAACCTTTCGACTCGGCTTTGCCCTGCCAGCATGGGACACCCTGGTGAAGGCACTTGGCACGCGCTTTTCGATCTCGCAACTCGAAAAAGCCGGATTGGTCTCGCGGAAAACGGGCGGCGCCAAAAACGCCGCCGAAAAAAACGGCGCCTTCGACTGTTTTCGGAATCGCGTTATCTTCCCAATCGGCACGCCACGCGGGCAAATTGCCGGATTTGGAGGCCGGGTACTCGACGATGCCCAGCCGAAATATCTGAACTCACCCGAAACCGCCGTCTTCACCAAAGGAAGACACCTCTACGGGCTCGATCATGCGAAGGGAGGAGGCATCCACAGCCTGATTGTCGTCGAAGGCTATCTCGACGTGCTTAGTGCGCAGCAAACAGGGATTCACAACATCGTCGCAACACTGGGAACCGCGCTGACCAAAGAGCATCTCCAACTCGTCCGCCGCTTTTCCGAAACCATGGTCCTGATCTTCGATGCCGACACTGCCGGTGTCCGGGCCGCACTGCGTGCAGCGCCCCTGCTTATCGGTAAAGGCCTTTCCGCCCGCATCGTCACCTTGCCTCAAGGGAAAGACCCCGACGCCTTTATCCAGGCCCAGGGGAAGGAGGCCTTTCTGCGCGAAATCGAAGGCGCGCTTACCGTCATCGACTTTGCCATCGCACATCAGCTCGAAGCGCAGCCGATCCGCTCCGCAGAAGACAAAATGAAGATCATCCATCATATTTTCCCCTTGATCGACCTGCTGGGCTCGCCGGTAGAAAGAAGCCATTACCTCAAATCCTTATCGGATGCCCTCAGTATTCGCGAAGAAGACCTGCGAAGCGATTACCTCAAGCGATCGAAAAAAGAGCCAGCCGCCCCTTCGCAGGCCAAATCGATCCGCCCGCTCGGGACGGAATCGAAAGTGCCGCAAGATGAAGAAGGCCTCCTCATGCTGCTGCTTCAAGAATATTTAGATCCCTTGACCTTAAACGGCAAGCTCGACTTGGCCGATTTCACGCACCCCCTTATTCAGGAAATCTTGTCGCAATATTGGGATGCCTCCGAGTCGCAATGGTGTCTTCCCGCGCGAGCCATCCAGACCGAAGATCCCGCCGCCAGGACGCTCTTAAGCCGCCTTTGCGTTTCCGAAATCGATCCAGAGCAAGTGCCGCAACTCGAAACGGATTTTATCCGGGAACTCCTCAAAAAAAGGAACGACCGGGAACGGATGCGAATCGCACTGCAATTAAAACAAATGTCAGGAAAAGAAAATCCTGAAGCGCTCAAAAGAATTCTCGATTTAAAGAAGGCATCGAGCCACTTGAGCCTATCTCGCTAAAAACTGAGATGAAGTGACCGGAGGTTTCATGTCGAAAGTAGAAAAGCTAGAAGAAGTCAAACAACTGATCTCCCTGGGCAAGGAAAAGGGTTATCTGACCTATGAGGAGCTCAACAGCGCCCTGCCGGTCGACCTGCTTTCTTCGGAACAGATCGACAGCATTATGGTGATGTTCGGGGAATTGGATATCGAAGTCATCGATCCGGGCGACACCAGCCGTTTTCAACAAGTGCAGGCCGATACCGAGGACAGCGATAACGATAGCGGAAACGAGACGGACGATAACGATGACGATTCTTCTTCCGACGACAGCGACGAAAAGGAAAAGGAGATCGATCTGACCCCGGGCACCGTGGGCCGCACGGACGACCCGGTTCGCCTTTATCTGAAAGAAATCGGCTCGGTGCCGCTCTTGTCCCGGGAAGGGGAAACCACCATCGCGAAAAAAATCGAGGGAGGCAAGCACGAAATTTCGTCGACCATCTTCGGAATGCCGATGGCCATGGATGCGGTGCTCCAACTCGGCGCGTCTTTGCGAACGGAAGAGATAGAACTTAAAGAAGTCATCTCGATTCCCGAGGAAGACTTTGACGTGGTCGAGCAAGACTTGGACGAACTCCGAAAAAAGACCCTCAACACCATGTCGCAGATCAAGGCGCGGCAGCGGGAATATTACAAGATCTTCGAAAAGACGAAGCGCGCCGGCCGCAGCCCAAAAGCGAAGACCCTTGCCCTGGAAATGCAAAAGAAGGCCCGCGACAAGGTCATCGATAAAATCGAGGGGCTCGCTCTGCATCCCTATGTCCTCGACAACATGACCGAGTCCTTAAAATCGATGGCCGGCGTGGTGATGCAGGCCGAAAGAGAAATCTCCTACTGCAAGAAAAAATGCGGCGCGAAGGAAGACATCTCGGCCTTCTTTACCAAGGTCAAGAAGGGAACAAGAGAAATGCGCGCCGCAGAGCGCAGGCTCAAAATCACGTCTGAGCAAATTACAAAGTTCGAGAAAACCTACCGGAATGCCCGCAAACGGATCCGGGAGGTCGAAACCGAATCCATGGTCACCGCCCAAGCCTTGAAAGACTCCTTGCGCCAGCTCTACCGAGCCGAGCAAAAGGTCAAGTATGCAAAGAGCGAATTGGTTGAGGCCAACCTCCGCCTGGTGGTGAGTATTGCAAAGAAATATACGAATCGCGGCCTTCAATTTCTCGATCTCATTCAAGAGGGCAATATCGGCCTCATGAAGGCCGTCGACAAGTTCGAATATCGCCGGGGCTATAAGTTTTCCACCTATGCGACTTGGTGGATTCGTCAAGCCATCACCCGCGCCATTGCCGATCAGGCTCGGACGATCCGTATTCCGGTCCATATGATTGAAACGATCAATAAGCTCATCCGCACCTCGCGCCAATTGGTCCAAGAGCTGGGCCGGGAACCGTCGCCAGAGGAAATTGGTGAAAAGATGGAACTCCCTTTGGAAAAAGTTCGGAAAATTTTAAAGATTGCAAAGGAGCCCATCTCGCTGGAAACGCCCATCGGGGAAGAAGAGGATTCTCATTTGGGAGATTTCATCGAAGACAAAAAAGTCATCTCCCCCCTCGATGCGGCCATCCGCTACGACTTGCAGCGGTCCATCGACAGTGTGCTGCAAACCTTAACGCCCCGTGAAGAAAAGGTGCTTCGGAAGCGCTTCGGGATTGGGGAATCCACCGATCATACCTTGGAAGAAGTGGGTCAAGACTTTCAAGTCACGCGCGAGCGCATTCGACAGATTGAGGCCAAAGCGCTTCGCAAACTTCGCCATCCGAGCCGGAGCAAGCGCCTAAAAAGTTTTGTCGAGATTATTTAAGGGCCCATAGCTCAGCTGGTTAGAGCCGCCGGCTCATAACCGGTCGGTCCCAGGTTCGAATCCTGGTGGGCCCACCAGCCTGCTTTTTGTTGCCTAGGGGGAATATCATTGTGAAAGAACAGATGTCCATGCTGATTCGCCTTCAGGCGCTCGATCTCAGACGCCAGCGCGATAAAGAGGGCTTGGCGCAAATTCCGGAAAAACTAAAGATCGCCGAAAAGCCGCTTCTCGAAGCCCAGGCCCTTGTCGAAAAGGCGCAAGCCGAGCTCGATCGGGTCAACAAGGAGAAAAAGGACAAAGAACTCGCCCTGCAAGTGGCCGAAGAAAAAATAAAGAAATTAAAGAGCCGGTTAACCGACTTAAAAACGAATAAAGAATACACGGCGCATCTTCAAGAAATTGCGGCGGCGAATAAGGAAAAAGAGGACACTGAAGACCGGCTTTTACTCGCCATGGAAAATGTCGACCTCTTGAAAAAAGCTCTCGCCGAGCAAGACAAGATCTTGAAGGACGAAAAGGCGCGCTTCGACAAGGAGCGGGCAGAAGCGGAAGCGACCCTCGGGCAGATCGCAAAAGAAGATGAGAAATTAGAGCAAGAATGGCTTTCACTATCCAAAGAAGCCCCAAGTGATTTGCTTGAATCCTACAGAAAACTTTGCGCCCTGCGAAAAGGCCTGGCCGTGGTCCACATCGAGGGACATACCTGCACCGGATGCCATTTCAGCCTTCCCCCTCAGTTGATCGCAGAGGTCAAGAAGCGCGAAAAAATCCTCACCTGTACCTACTGTAACCGGATGCTCTACATCGAGGTCGCGCCATCCCCGTCGTGATCCATTTTTATCAATCCGACACACACCGATCCCATGAAACAACAAGCTAAAAAATATGCCGTTTTCACCGATGGCGCGTCTCGAAACAATCCGGGAGAAGCGGGCATCGGCGTGGTGATCAAAGACGATGCCGGCAACATCATTCAAACCGCTTCGGAATATCTTGGCATCGAAACGAACAACGTTGCAGAGTACATGGCTCTTATTCGCGGTTTGGAAGCGATTCAGACCCTCAATGCGGAGACGGTCAATTTTTATCTCGATTCGCAATTGGTTGTCCGCCAAATGCAAGGCATCTATAAAATTAAAAACAAGGGCCTCCTTCCCCTTGCCCAAAGGGCGCAGGGCTTGTGCAGTCAACTCCCCAAGGGCGCGGTCAAGTTTCATCATATTCCGAGGGAAGAAAACGGCGAAGCAGACCATTTGGCCAACGAAGCCATAGACCACAAAGATAAAAACCACTGACCCCCGACTGAAACGATAAATAGGAGACATCACACGAATGGATAACAGATCGACGATCATTATTTTTTCACTGATCTGCGGCGGCCTAGGTGTCGCCTACGCCCTCTACCTGGCGGCCTGGGTGATGCGGCAAGAGGCCGGTTCCGATAAGATGAAAGCCATACAGGCCGCGATACAAGAAGGCGCGGAGGCCTACATGGCCCGCCAATTCAAGGCGGTCTCCGTCGTCGCCGCCGTCCTCTTTGTGCTCCTCTGGGCCGCGGGCATCTGGTCGGAACACTTTGGGTTTTTAACCGCCGCAGGCTTTATTGTGGGCGCCGTCGCTTCCGGATTGTCCGGGTATTTAGGGATGATGGTCGCGGTGCGCGCCAACGCCAGAACGGCTCAATCGGCCTACAAAGGCATGAATGCCGCCTTGGTCCTGGCCTTTCGAGGCGGATCGGTCACCGGCCTCCTCCTCATCGGCCTCGGACTGCTCTCCGTGACTGGATTTTACACCGCAGCGTCGAGCTTTGCCGATGAAGCGAAAGTCGTCCCCGCCCTGCTTTCCCTGGGATTGGGCGGCAGCCTCATTTCTCTGTTTGCGCGTGTCGGCGGCGGGATCTACACGAAAGCGGCGGATGTCGGCGCCGACCTCGTCGGTAAAGTCGAAGCCGGTATTCCGGAAGACGATCCCAGAAACCCTGCGGTAATTGCCGATAACGTGGGGGACAACGTCGGCGATTGCGCGGGCATGGCGGCGGATCTCTTCGAAACCTATGCCGTCACCACTGTGGCCACTATGGCCCTGGCGCACCTCCTTTATCCCGAATCGAAAAACGCCATGCTCTTTCCCTTGGTGCTTGGCGGCGTCGCGATTATTACGACCATTATCGGGAGTTGGTTTGTAAAACTCTCGCCGGGCGGCGGCATTATGCCGGCGCTCTACAAAGGACTCGGCGCGACGGGCGCACTGACGGCGGTCGCCTTCTTTTTCGTAACCTCTTGGTTGATGAAGGGGGTGGGCGAATATTCCGTCCTCAACTACTATCTCTGCGCCCTCGTCGGCTTAGGCGTCACCTTTGCGCTTGTCGTGATCACCGACTATTACACCGCGAAACATTATGGCCCCGTACAGGAAATCGCCAAGGCCTCGTTGACCGGACACGGCACCAATATCATCGCAGGGCTGGCCGTCTCGCTGCAATCGACCGCATTGCCGGTCTTAGTCATCGCCGCCGCCATCCTGGCCAGCCATTCTTTGGCGGGCCTCTACGGCGTGGCCCTTGCCGCCGAAGCGATGTTGACGATGTCCGGCATCATCGTGGCCATCGACTCCTTCGGGCCGATCACCGACAACGCGGGAGGCATCGCCGAGATGGCCGAAATGGGCGACGAAATCCGCGGCGTCACCGATCCGCTCGACGCGGTCGGCAATACCACCAAGGCCGTGACGAAAGGCTATGCCATCGGCTCCGCCGGATTGGCCGCCATCGTCCTATTTGCCGAATATACCCGCTCCCTTTCTCAAGGAGGAAAAGCGATTGTCTTCGATCTTTCCGATCCGCTCGTCCTCGTGGGCCTCTTCATCGGCGGCATGCTCCCTTTTATCTTCAGCGCCTTATTGATGAAGGCGGTTGGACAGGCGGCCGGGGCGATCGTCGAGGAAGTCCGTCGTCAATTCCGGGAGATTAAGGGCATCATGGAAGGCACGGCCAAACCCGAATATGGGAAATGCGTCGATATCGTCACCATTGCCGCACTTCAAAAAATGATGGTCCCTTCCCTCATTCCCATCATCGCGCCCATCATCGTGGGCTTAATATTAGGACCTAAGGCCCTGGGCGGCGTCCTCGTCGGGAGCATCGTCACGGGTCTGTTTGTCGCTATTTCGATGACCTCGGGCGGCGCGGCCTGGGACAACGCCAAGAAATATATCGAGGAAGGACACCACGGAGGCAAGAACAGCCTGGCGCATCAGGCGGCAGTAACGGGCGACACGGTCGGCGACCCCTATAAAGACACCGCAGGTCCCGGCATCAACCCCATGATCAAGGTCATCAACCTCGTCGCCGTCTTATTTGCCGTCTTGATGTTTTAGTATTGAATGAGGAAGGGTTTGTCATTTCGACCGCAGGGAGAAATCTTGCCTCGAACGCGCGCGGAAAGCACGCGCAATTCATAAGATTTCTCGTCTGCTTCGCGCCTTCGAAATGACAGGGGCGTCGATCTCCAAGGGGACGCAACGGACCGCCGTTTGGTTTTCTCTAGCATTGACGAAATCCGCTGTGCGGGGTCTTGCCTTAGGAGGAGGGGTTCGCGCCGCCCGATTCGTTTAAGAGGGATTTGAGTTCGGACATGAATTGATTGACGTCTTTGAATTCGCGGTAGACAGAGGCGAAGCGCACATAGGCGACTTGGTCGAGGGCATGAAGCTGGCGCATGACTTCTTCACCCACCACGCGGCTGTCAACTTCATTCACCCCCTTCTCTTGGATGGTTTTTTCGATTCGTTCCACCATCGCTTCGATTTGATCGATGCTCACGGGCCGCTTTTCGCAGGCCTTCTTTAAGCCCGAAAAAATCTTTTGGCGGTCGAAGGGTTCGCGGCGCCCGTCTTTTTTGACCAGCATCGGCAGGCTTTCCTCGATGCGCTCATAAGTCGTATAACGGCGCTGGCACTGGAGACATTCCCGGCGGCGGCGGATCACCTCGCCTTCCTTGCTCAAACGGGAATCGACCACCTTGTCTTCCAAACTGCTGCAAAAGGGGCAGTGCATCTTTTTGCTCTATGGATTTAGAGGGCTAAGGGCCTGTGACAGAATAAGTCTTACATTCTGACTTCCGATTCGTTCTGCCTGGCGTCGTTCTTCGTCGCATACATACCAAAGGGTATGCGCGCTTCTCACGCCTAGCCAAACAGTCGACTCGAAAGCCATCTCTGTAAACCTTATTCTGTCACAGGCCCTAAAGGAAAGCGCTTACAAAGCGTCTCCGCTTGCGTGTGAATCGTTTTAATCGTCGCCGCGTCTTGAGGGTTTTGGAGGACGGTGTCGATCAGCCTTGCGATCTCGGCCATTTCTTTTTCTTTCATGCCTCGGGTCGTCACCGTCGGCGTGCCGAGACGGATGCCGCTGGCCTGGGCCGGCGGGCGTTCGTCGAAGGGCACGGCGTTTTTGTTGACGGTAATTCCCGCCGCATCCAAGGCCGCCTCCGCTTCTTTGCCGCTCATCCCCTTATTGCTTAAATCGACCAACATGAGGTGGGTATCCGTCCCGCCTGAAACAATCCGGTAGCCCTTCGAAACCAATTCACGGGCAAGGGCCGCCGCATTCAAAACAATCTGTTCTTGATAGGCCTTAAATTCATGGGAAAGCGCCTCTTTGAAGGACACGGCCTTCGCCGCAATCACATGCATCAAAGGGCCGCCCTGAATGCCCGGAAAGACCGATTTATCGACGGCCTTGGCGAAGGCTTCTCGGCAGAGGATCATTCCGCCGCGTGGTCCCCGAAGGGTTTTATGCGTGGTGGTCGTCACAAAATCGGCGAAGGGAATGGGCGAAGGATGAACCTTTGCGGCGACCAGTCCGGCGATATGGGCCATGTCGACCATTAAATAGGCCCCAACTGCGTCGGCAATCTTCCGGAAACGCGGAAAATCAAGCACCCTGGAATAGGCCGAGGCCCCGACGACGATCATCTTGGGCCGCTCTTCGAGGGCCTGTTTTTCCGCCGCATCGTAATCGATCCGACCCGTCTCCTTTCCGACGCCGTAGGAAACGATTTCATAAAGCTGCCCGGAAAAATTGATCTTGAAGCCGTGGGTGAGATGTCCGCCGTGGGCCAGGCTCATGCCCATGATTTTATCGCCGGGTTGAAGCACCGAGAAGTAAACGGCCATATTGGCCTGCGAACCGGAATGAGGCTGCACGTTCACATGGTCGGCGCCGAAGAGCTGCTTGGCCCGCTCAATGGCGAGGGTTTCGACGACATCGACGAATTCGCAGCCGCCATAATAACGCCGTCCCGGATAACCCTCGGCGTATTTATTGGTCATCACCGAGCCCTGCGCCTCCAGCACGGCGCGGCTCACGGTGTTTTCCGATGCAATCAGAACAATCTTATGATCTTCCCGCTGGGCCTCCTGGGCGATGGCCTCCGCCACTTCGGGATCGAAGGCCTTCAAGTCTTTTTTTTCGCTCATTTCGCTTCCTTCAAGTTCAACACACAATTGATCGATACACTACTTTTCCGAGAGATGGGGACGGGCCGAAACCCCGCCCTGCGCCTTATCGATCGCAGTCATTTTGGCAACCCGGTTTTGATGACGGCCGCCATCGAAGGGCGTATGAAGCCAGATCTCGACTATTTTAAGCGCCATGTCCTCCGACAGCACGCGCCCGCCGAGGACGAGGATATTCGCGTCGTTGTGCCGGCGGCTCGCCTCGGCCGTGACTTCATTGTGGCAAAGTGCTGCGCGAACTCCCTTGAATTTATTGGCGGTCATCGACATGCCGATGCCTGTCCCGCAAATCAATATCCCCTGCGCCACCGCCCCTGTCGAGACCTGCTCGGCCACTTTGGCTGCATAATCGGGGTAGTCGACTGCGGCCTCGCTCTCTGGACCGAGATCAAGGGCTTCGACCTTATTTTCGGAGAGATAGGCGAGAATTTGGGCCTTTAATTTAAAACCCGCATGATCTGAAGCGACAGCTATTTTCATACGAAAAACCTGCTGGGATGGTAGCGGAACGGCCTTTGGGTGTCAAGGGATTTAAGGACAAAACCCCCAGGATCGTTCTGCATTTTAAAGGTGAGGACATTGCCAAAAATGATGGATTCGGCTATACAAGGGTATCCCACTCACAATAATCCCATTAAATACGAGAGGATAGGAATTGACTACATGATTGAAGCCCTCGACCATGTCAATATCGTCGTGAAGGACTTGGAGGGGATGATCCGCTTTTATCGGGATGCCTTGGGTTTTAAGCTTTCCAAACGGGTGGTGATCAGCGGAGAATGGATTGAAGGGGTCGTGGGACTCAAAGCGGTTGAAGCCGATGTCGTTTATCTGGAGATGCAGGAAGGTCCCCGGATCGAGTTGATCCATTACCGGTCCCCCATCGGAAAAAAACAGGAATCCCTCGGCGAGCCCAACACCTTCGGCATTCGGCACATCGCCTTCCGGGTGTCAGAAATCGATGACCTCGTCGCGCAACTCAAAAAAGAAGGGGTCCCCTTTTTCAGCCAGGTCCTTCAGGTGCCGGACACGCAAGTGAAATACGCCGGCGGAATGAGGAAGCGGCTGGTTTATTTTCAGGACCCCGAAGGCAATTTATTGGAATTGTGCGAATATGCGAAGCCAAAATAAAAAGGCCACCTCCCCGGCCCGACGGTCATGCGGAGGCTGTGGAATCGTTTCCCGGCTAGGGCTTTTTCTTTTGCTCCTCCTCTCGGCCATCGGTGCGGCCGCAGAAGTGCCCCCGATCCTACTTTTCGATGCCCAAGTGGGGGAAAACAGTTTCCCCCTCGGATGGCAGCCCCTGACCTTCAATAAAATAGATCGCCATACCCAATATCGCCTCATTGAAGAGGATGGAAGGCAGATCATTGAAGCGGAAAGCGAAGGCTCGGCCTCGGGGCTTATTCGCCCCCTCGATCTCGACCCCAAGATTTACCGGACTCTTTCCTGGTGTTGGAAAGTGAAAGGCATCATTAAAAAGGGCGATGTCCGGACGAAAGCAGGTGACGACTACGCCGCCCGAATTTATGTCACTTTTAAGTTCGATCCGGACCGGGCCTCTTTTTTTGAAGCGGCGAAATTCCTTACCTATAAACTTTTTTACGGCGAATATCCCCCCAAGGCGGCCTTAAACTATGTCTGGGCGAATCGCATGCAGGTCGGAGAAATGGTGCCCAATGCCTACACCGAGCGGGCCATGATGATCGCCGTGGAAAGCGGGGAAGAAAAGGTAGGTCAATGGCGCTGCGAAAAACGGAACCTCTTCGAGGATTATCAGGCCGCCTTCGGGGAAATGCCGCCCTATATCTCGGGCATCGCCGTGATGACCGACACCGACAACACCGGGGAGTCCGCTCGGGCATTCTATGCCGACCTGAGCTTAGAATCTCCATAGCGGCTCCGTGCCCATTGGAGTCGAAGGAAGGCTGCAGACCCTTTCACCCCCCACCGACTTCCTCAATCCGTCTCTGTATTCAATAAAAGACGGCCTTTTATTCTCTGATTTTCAAATTCGTTTTTTTTGATCTTCTCCAAATTATCGGGCCGAAAGGTCTCTGTCGTGTTTACAAACCTCGATTATCAGGTACACTTTTTATCAACGCATTCCGAGGACCGATGAGTTCCCCCAATCCTTTAATTCCCAAAAAACGCTTTCGCTGGTCCGCCATGGGCATCATCCTCCTTTGTACGGGCTTAGGCCTCTTTGAGCGAACGGAATTGATCACGCTCGATTTGCGCTACGGGCTCGCCGACACGAAGCCGCGCGCCGACCTCCTGCTCGTGGTCATCGATAAAGACAGCATCAAACAATACGATCATTGGCCCTGGCCCCGGCGCTACTACGCCGAGGTGATAACAACGCTAAAGCAGGGTGGCGCGAAGATCATCGGCCTCGATTTAGATTTCAGCACGCCAAGCGCGGCCTCGGAGGACGAAGCATTCGTCGAAGCCGTGGCGGCGGCGGGCAATGTGGTGCTCAGCGCCTTTCACGAGGACAAGATCGTTGGCGAAAATATTATTGTGAATTCGGCCAGCCTGCCCTTTCCGGAATTGCTTTCGGTCGCGGCAGGGATGGGCAGCATTCTATTCCCCGTCGATCCGGATGGGACGATTCGCCGCGCCAATTGGACCGATACCCTCCAAGGGGAGACCTATTTGAGCCTTGCGGCTGAAGTGGCGCGGCAGGCCCTTCATCTTCCCGTCGATAAAACCGGGCCCGGCGCACAAGGAGAAATTCGATTCGGAGATCAGGCACTGAAAACCCAATCGGATGGGACCTTCTACATCAATTTCATCGTGCCGCCCCAAGCCTTTCCGACAATTTCCTTCGCGGATATCTTGGAACAACGGGTCCATCCCGAAATTTTTAAAGACAAAATCGTGCTCATCGGAGCGACGGCATTGGAACTGAGGGATATTTGGTCTTCCCCCTTCGGCTTAACGCCGGGACTGGAGATTCAGGCCAATACGCTTCAAACGCTGCTTTCGGGAGAAGATTATGCTCGCCTTCCCCTTTGGACGACGATGCTCGTTTTGCTGGGCGGCGCCTTTCTATTGGAAGCCTCTTTGATCGCATCGTTGAAACGCGAAGACGCCAAGGGCGCAAACGCCTTTATGCAATTCTCCATTGTTGCGGTCTCCGTGGCAGCGATCTACGGCCTCGGCGCCTTGGCCCTCTTTAAATACAAGCGCATGATCTTGGACCTCGTTCCCGTCTTAAGCGCCTTTCTCGCGTACTATCTCTGCACTTCGTTTTCGATTAATCGCTTGACCAGCCGATCGATTCAAATCAAAACGCTTCGGCTTTCGACGCTTCATTCCCTTGGCGCCTTGTCTTTAAAAGAGCAGCCTTTGGAGCAATCCTTAAATTTTATTTTTGAAATGTTGAAGGGAATGTTAGTGATTCAGAGCATGGTACTAGAAATCTATCACCCGAAGCATCGCGCTTTTGTTCGACGAATTATCAAAACCGAAGACCGTCGAGACAACGAGGATCGAACACCCACGACCGCATGCCAACGATGGATCGCTAAGGCCTACGACACTCAGGAATCGGTGATTGTATCCAACCTAAATTGCATTTTCACCACGGATACACCGACGAAGACAAAAATCTGTGCGAGCCTCTTTGTCCCCTTGATCACGCACGGTAAACGCCTCGGGGTCCTGCACCTTCATAGTTTAAAAAAAGATCCCTTCGATGAAGAATCGGTCCGCTTGCTCTATACCGTCACCAATCAGCTCGCAATGAACATCGAGAATCTGGATTTGATCAAAGAGGTCAGTCAACTTTTAAACAGCAGCATCGAGGCCTTCTCCAGCGCCTTGGAACTTCGAGATAACGAAACGGAGGGGCACTCTCAACGCGTGGCGTCCTATGCGACAGAAGTGGGAAAAATCCTCGGCCTCGAAAAACAAGGACTTGAAGAGCTGCGGCAAGGGGCCTTGCTGCACGACATCGGTAAAATTGGCGTACCGGATGCCATTTTAAGAAAGCCGGGAAAGTTGGATGCCGCCGAAATGGACATTATTAAAAAACACCCGGAGTATGGGTATCGGATGCTAAAAAACGTCAACTTTCCGGAAGCCGTCGCCATGATCTTGTTGCACCACCATGAAAAATTTAATGGCTCTGGATACCCCGGCGGACTCTCGGGCGATGACATCGTGATCTATTCGCGAATCTTCACCGTCGTCGATACTTTCGATGCCATCACTTCGAACCGGCCCTATCGCAAAGGCGCGCCCTATGAAAAAGCCTTGGATGAAATCCTGCGATTTTCTGGGAGCCAGTTCGATCCTAAAGTGATTGAGGCCTTCTTAAAAATCACTAAAGATCAGCTCGAAGAGATCCGATACAAGGTGGACGAAACGGCGCGAAAACGGAACTTTCAAAATATCTACATGCCTTCATCGGAACACCATCGTGAACAGATTCCCCATGCTCACTAAAATGCCGCTATCAAGGCCCCGGCGCTGACGCGCTGCCGCAGGTCACAAAATGATGTATCGCATGACATAGTCGGTGACAAAATTTTGTCTTATTTAATTGTTCGCCCATCGGCTAGTTTGCCTTATCAAAACATTAAGTATTTGATTTAACAAAGTATAAAGCGATCACTCGCACATCTCGACCAAGAAAAGAAAACTGGAATCATTATTGCAAAAAAATCAAGAGTCTTAGTCTCTTAAATTTTTACAAACGGTAAAATGGAGGACAGTACAATGCAAGACATCAAAACGATGAGACGGTCGAAGGGGATTGCCCTTTTTGTAAGCCTGTGCCTCACCTTAGCGATCTTCACGCAAGTGGCGGCAGCCGGCAATGACGGCATGGTCCTCTTAAAGCTGAATGGGGAAGTAGACATTCGGCAGGGGCAAACGGTGACATGGCAAAAAGCCAAACCGGGATCCGTGATTCACCCAGGAGATGTCGTGAGGACCGGGTCAAAATCTTGGGCGATCATCCATCATCGTTCAGCAAAAATCCAACTCTACGAAAACACTCTGCTCGAATTTCCGATCGAACAGTCAAGCCAAAAAGTGAGTGAAGCCGGAGGAGGTCTCGCCACAGTCGTTCTTCAAAAAGGCCACTCTATTTTTAAAGTTTTTAAAAATCGCATAAAACGCCGCTTCGAGGTCATTACTCCAAGCCTCATCGCAGGCGTGAAAGGAACCGTTTTCGAAGTCTTCGAAAAAGACACGTTCAAAGGCGTGGCCGTATCCGAAGGCATTGTCGAAGTGGTCAACTTAGATTTCCGGAACGAAATCATGGAAGTCAGGGCAGACCATTACACCGAAATTCGAGACTTCCATCTCACGCTTCCGAAAGAGCACCTGGGAGAAGACCTGCTCCGCAATGAAAAACATCATGAAGAAAAACCAAAAGACCATCGAATCCGTCCCTTGAACGAAGGCTTCTCCGAGATGAGAACCGACCGAAAAGCATTAAGCGCCGGACTCAAGGATGACCGGAAGGAATTGACGGCCGAACTGAAAGACGACCGGAAGGAATTGACGGCCGAACTGAAAGACGACCGGAAAGAATTGACGGCCGAGCTCAAAGACGACCGGAAAGAATTGGCGGCCGAGCTCAAAGACGACCGGAAGGAATTGACGGCCGAGCTCAAAGACGACCAGAAAGAATTGACGGCCGAGCTCAAAGACGACCAGAAAGAATTGACGGCCGAGCTCAAAGACGACCGGAAAGAATTGACGGCCGAAGTGCAAGACGATTTGAAGGACCAGACCCTTGCGCGAACGAACGGCAGTACGGACCTGGGCATCGACCTTCCTGATTTGAAATAGAACGGATCAGCCGACTAGAACCCATTTGGATTGTACGGAATGAAGGGTGCGCTACCCGAGGCACCCTTCAATCTAAAAATAAACGGTTTATGGCGTCGTGCCTCCTCTCTATTCAACAATCATGGCATTTCCTCAACAATGGTTTACAAACACAATAGCATTTGCATACGGCCGCTTATCCCGCTATTCATACTGGCTTATCTCATTAACTCCACAACCCTCGGGCGGGCGGCGGAAGGGAGCCCTCATCGCCTTTCTTACCAAGGCCACATCGACCTGGGCCTTGGGCATAACTCGAATGTTTTTCTCAGCGATCAGAATACGCAATCTGACGCCTTCGCACTTCTCGATGCCTCGCTAGAAACGTTATTCACGCCAACCCGGCAATCCCTGATCTTTGGATTCATTAACGCCACCTTTCAAGATTTTTTTAGCCTTAACGATGCCGATGAACTTTTCGCCAACTTGGTTTTATACTATCGATACCGCCTTTCGCCGCTATTGGCCCTCGGCATTTCAAATACCTTTGCCTACACGGATCTCAAACTGCTCGACAGCGAAGGGGAAGCGCTGCCCATGGATCGATTCGAATCCGTGAGCGACCAGATTCGACTGTTCGGAATCTACACGCATTCAAAAATCCTCCGAATTGAAATGGGTGTCTTTCAACGGGACTTCAACGTGAAGGAAATCGGTGCGGAACCCTCTCTCGACTTTAAAGAAATCGGGGGAGACCTTTCTTCCAAACATGAGCTGAGCGAAGCCTGGTCTGTGAAGTTGAGATATAAACTGAAGGCCATTGCCTACGAGGACAGGCAAGCCAGCAACCGAACAAGCTCTTTTGACGGGTCCTTTAACTCCGCCAATCCCGTCATTCGACTCCGGAGACATGAGTTCGAACTTAAAACCGCCTTCATCGAAGAACCTGTTATGGAAGCGGATATCGCGGGAAAATATCGAATCAACAAAGACCTGTTCGAAGACGATTTAAGCTACCGACAAATACAGCTTCAAAGTCGCTTTGTCTTTCTCGGCCTCGGATTTGCGATCATCGAGTTCTCGTTAGACTTTAGCCATCGACAATACAGCGATCGTAAAAATGCGCTCGGTTCTGCCCAAAATCTGAAGGAAAAGTTTTATATCGGAGAAGTCATCCTTTCCAAAAAATTAAACCAAACGTACTCGATCTACATCAAATTTCAAGGCACAACGAAAAAGGCCAACGATCCGACAAGCGAATACAATAGTCTCGAAAACACGATCGGACTCAAAGGGGCGTGGTAGTGCAGGATTCGTCTTTTCGGATCGTCAGAAGCGTCGCATCGGGGGGTCTTGAATGTGCGTTCGCGGCCCCTCCTCGCACCCCAATGAAGACGGAGGAAAAAAGACAGCGTTCATTCGCGATGGTGTTTGCGCGAACTCGGATAGGTGAGCGGTAAAGCGGGAAGCGCTAAATCGCTCGGCTCACAGGGTCTCGCCTTGGGGAAGATCGCTTGGGCGAGCGACATTATGAGGCGGGTTCCAGTTTATTCCATATTTCGGCTTTTTCCTTCAGCGAAACCAGCCATTCTTTGCGCTTCACCCTGAGCCATCTTTCTCTTTGAATATTCTGTCGAATGTACTCTCGATATTCATCCAGACCCTGCGCTTCCTTGCTTTTTATTCCTTCGACCAAAATCAGATGATAACCGAATTCGGTCTTAACCGGAGCGCTGAGCGCCCCCGGTTTTAGGGCGAAGGCGGCGTCTCCAAAGGGTTTCACCAGAACTCTTCGCGGAACCCAGCCCAGTGCGCCTCCACGCGCCTTGGAGTTTGCGTCCTCCGACACCCGGCGGGCCATGTCCTCAAAGGATTCCCCTTTTTTCAGGTCTTGTAGCACGGCCTTCGCCTCTTCCTCCGTCTTGACCAAAATATGCCGGGCATCGATCATGTCATCCACGAGAGATGACTTTGCGCTCTCCCAATAATCCAGAATGGCATCATCGCTGACTTCGATTCGATTAACCAATTGGAGTTCCAGTTTTCGAACCGTTAACCCTTTTCGATCGCTTATTTTACGGAGCGCGACACTCGTTTTTCCTTTATTTAAAAAAACCTCCATTTCGTCATCGGAGGCGAATTTTTGCCTGAGGCTGTTCAAGGGAGCGAGCGCCTCCTCATCGGAAAGGGTCACGCCTTCTTTCGCTGCTTCCTGGAAAAGGAGCCGCTTCTCAATGAGGAGATCCACCGTATGTCGGATCGCGTCCTGGCGTTGTTCATTCGACATTTGGTCAACGACGCCGGGGTTCATTGAAGCCATTTGCGAAAACAACAGCGCGACGTCTTCGCCTAAGATTTGTTCCCCATTCACCCTGGCATAAACCGCCTTCGAATCGGACGGTAAACCCGGTTCTTGATCTGCAGGCCGAACCGCGGAACCGCCCGTGTCGCGATTCACTTCCGGCGCGGCCGGTTCTTTTTTTTCGCAGCCAAAGACGCCCATGAGGAACACCACGAGCAATCCCCTCGAAATTATACGCCCTCTTTTTCTAATCGTCTCCACGCTAAATCCAATCATTTCGTCCTTTCCCGCTCGGAAACGAGGGTGTGCCTCATTCTTCAAAAGTTAAGAGGCCCATGTCCCGCATGAGCGTGCTTTTTGCGATTAAATAATCGACGATAACGGCGGTAAGGTTCTGTTTGGCGCGAATCAAATTATTTTCCGCGTCCACGATATCGAAGTTGCTGGCCAGCCCCCGGTTAAAACGGAAATTCGCGATCCTGAGTTTTTTTCGGCCCCTTTGATTTCCTCCTGAACGATCCCGACGCGTTCTTGGTTGCTAATCACGTTCCTTAAACCTGTTTTAATTTGACTCCGGATCGCTTCTTTTTTTTCGACGAGGTCGCGCTTCGCTCGCTGGAGTGCCACATGGCTCTGGCTGACATTGATCTTACGCGCCGTCAGGGGAAGTGGATACGACAAGCTGACTCCCGCGCTCCAAGAATGATCGTTTCCTGGAGCTATCGTATCGAGCCCCCCCAGATTTAAGGTGTTGTAGGAAAAGATCGAATCGAGATTGGGCAAGAAATCCCTTCGGGCCACGGCAAGTTTTCGCTCGGCGTCCACCCCGCGGATCTTCGTCACTTTCAGATCGGCTCTTTTCATTAATGCGCGCTCTAAAAAATCCGGCAGGTCGTCTTCGCTCAGCTTTTCGGACAGATCGTGAACGACGGGGTCGACCAGTTCGATCGACTCTTGCGTATCCAATCCCAAAAGCACCTTCATCCCTTCGAGGCGGTTTCCGAAGGTTTGCAGCGCGAGATTGAGCGTCCCCTGTTGAACCGACAATTGGACTTCCGCTCGGGAAATGTCCAACTGGGTGGCCAGTTCGACTTTTAATTTTGCCACCGTCGCCTTGTATAGACGGGTAGCGCTTTCGACGGCCTGTTTAGAAATTTCGACTAGCGCCATTTGATTTTTAATCCCATAATATTCGCTGATGACCTGCAGAATAAGGCCTTGGCGGGAATTGGGATCGCAACACTCAAGGCCCATTTCCTCCTTCAGCAAATCGCTTTTTACGCTCTCGACCGGTTCATTCACCACGAGCGGCCAGGCCCCGCGCAACAAAGGCTGCCGAAACCCGACAATTAAATTAGATGAAAAATCGTCCAGCGCTTCAGTCGCATTAGACGACGTCAAGGTGAATTCTCCACCGGTGTGCAAGCGCTTCCCGATGATGATTTGATAAGATTCGGTCGGGGCCGAGGCCACACTCTGTCGGTTGACGGAAATCGTCGGCGTAACGGGGGCGTCGAACTGGGATTCCGCGCCCGCAAGACCGCTCACCCCGCCAAGCGTGACCGTGGTTAAGGTGCCGCCTTGATCGGGAGCCAATACTTGCTGTGAGGTGACAGCGCCGATCCCGAAGCGCTGTTTGATGGAATCGATTCGATCCAGAAAAGGACGGTTCCCTTTCAAGGCCATCTGAAGGGTGTCTTTGAGAGTGAGTTTGATCACTTGGCGATCCACCTCGTCGAGAGGGTCCAGCCTTGCCTACGCATCCCGCGGCGTCTCCCGCGGCTTCTCTGCGGAAGGGCGTTCTGTGTCCAATGTGGAGGGCGTCTCCGGCTGAATTCTTGGGGGGGGCGTCGCCAAATGAAATGGGAAAACCCGCGGACTTCAGATTCACCGAGACCTTGTTGCCCGAGCGGGCGGACATCAATAAGTTCGTCCCTTGCCAGGTCTCACTCGCATTGGACGATGGAAAGGTCGCAGGCAAAAAGCTTAGACAATGGCCTCCACCAGGCGCATCACTTCTTTTTGTGAAAACAGATTCGTCCAACAGGGGACCATTTACATTCTACCTCAAATTACTCAAGTACATCGTGTTTTGCGAACGAAAACATCTTCTGGGGAGACCTTTCCAGCCCCTCAGTGGGAATAGAATCACGGGCAAGGGTCTTAGCAATATTTTTATGCCTGACAGCGCGCGCCCCATCCTCCGTCATAATGCATTCGCTTCGATCGCTTAGTGCCTAGGCCCATCCCGATGGACACATCGACTGGGATTCGAAGGATGAAACAAGAGGGGCGGAATGTCTCCGTCCTGCTTTATTTTTATAGAATTAGCCAAGAGGCGGTCCTTCGACAGAAAACCCTCGTGGAGATGGAGGGAAAATGGATTCGCTCAAGGATTATGATCGCCAGGCACCCGTTTAGTGATGCCGACTCCTGAATCGAATAACGCGGAGCTCATCGCATTGCAGCCAGCCCCTGGACCAAGCGGTCGATATCTTCGCTGCGATGTTTTTCCGTCACACAAACTAAGAGATGATTTTTGAGTTCGGGGAAATAGCCTTCGAGAGCGATGCCTCCGAAGATGTCTTGAGACAAGAGCTGGGCGAGAATGTCGCCAACTGGTCTTTCGGTTTTAACAACAAATTCTTTAAAAAAAGGATGCGGGAAGGCCGGACTGATTCCCGGAATCGCGACGATTTTTTTGAAGGCTTCGTGCGCCTTGGCGAGGCAAAGCGAAGCCACTTCCTTCAAACCATTTTTGCCGAGGGTGGCAAGGTAAACTGCCGAAGCCAAAGCGTTCAAGGCCTGGTTGGTGCAGATATTCGAGGTGGCGCGTTCGCGCTTGATATGTTGCTCGCGCGTCTGCAGGGTGAGGCAAAAGCCGGGTCGCCCCTGCACATCGGAGGTTGCCCCCACGATGCGTCCTGGAATTTGGCGGATCATCTCCTGCCGGGTCGCAAAAAAACCCACATAAGGTCCCCCGTAGCTCATGGTATTGCCCAAGGCCTGGCCTTCCCCAACCGCAATATCGGCATCGTATTCGCCCGGCGTTTTTAACACGCCCAGGGAAATCGGGTCCACCGCCATCACCAGCAATCCCCCCTTCGCATGGACTTTTGCTCCAAAGTCCTCGGCCGCTTCCAATTGACCGAAAAAATTTGGCTGCTGAATAAGGACAGCGGCGATGGAGTCGTCCATCGCACTCTCAAAGGCGGAGACGGAAAGGCGGCCCTCATCAAGATCGATCTCTTTCACTTGCGTATTCGGCAATCCAGAGAGATAGGTCTTCAGCACTTGTCGATAGTGGGGATGAACGGAGCGGGCCACGAGGACGGTATTGCGCTTCGTAACGCGCATGGCCATTAAGGCGCCTTCGGCCAAGGCCGACGCCCCATCGTAGAGCGATGCGCCGGAGACGGCCATATCGGTCAATTGGCAGATCATGCTTTGATATTCGTAAATCGTTTGAAGCAAGCCCTGACTCAACTCGGCTTGATAAGGCGTATAGGCCGTGTAAAATTCCGAGCGGCCGATCACATGCGCCACCGTGCTGGGAATAAAGTGGTCGTAACTCCCGCCGCCGAGGAAAGAGAGGGTATCGCCAGCGTTTTTATTTTTCCGACTGAGCGCAATCATCTCCCGCTTGAGCTCCATTTGAGACAGCGGCGCAGGTAAATTGAGTGGGCGCTTTAAGCGGAATTGGCTCGGAATTTCCAGTAAATCGTCAAAGGTATCCACCCCAATCGTTTCGAGCATTTCCGCTTCGTCTTTAGGGGTATTGGGGATGTATTCGAAATTTTCGCGAGCCATCATTCTCCTCTTTTCTTACCGTAAAACGGCGTTTTGACCACGATCGCCATCGCGCCCTTGCCGCGGATATCGATCAAGATCTCAGTGCCTTCTTCACAAAAAGGGCTGTCCACATAAGCCATGCCGATGCCCTTCCGCAAGGAGGGGGCATAATTGCCCGAGGTCACTTTGCCGATTTCTTTCTGTTCGGAGTAAACCAAAAACCCCTCGCGCGGGACGCCTTGCGCGAGGAGTTCGAAGCCGATCCGTTTTCGGGCAATGCCTTTTTTTTGTTGGGCGACCAGGGCCGCCTTCCCGATGAAGTCTTTACTAAAATCGATAAAACGGGCAAGGTCGGCCTCAAGGGGTGTCGTCTCCTCGTCCATTTCATGACCGTAGAGCGGATAACCCATTTCCAATCGCAGGGTGTCGCGTGCGCCCAATCCCGCCGGTTTGATTTCGAAGGCTGCACCCGCCGACATCAGTGCCTGCCAAAGCGTTTCCGCCGATTCGGCCGGCACAACCAACTCGTAGCCTTTTTCGCCGGTGTATCCGGTTCGCGCGACCAACAGCGAAATGCCGGTATCGGTCGAGACCTCGATGAATTTTCTAAGGGGAATCTCTTCTTTCACTGGAAGGACCTTGCTCAAAATGTCCCAGGACCGGGGTCCTTGCAGGGCGATCAGCGCCGTCTGCTCGCTGTGGTCTTCGATCTGCGGGCCGCCCTTGGAACGATGCTGCTTGATCCAACGGAGATCTTTCGCGCGGTTGCTCGCGTTGACGATCACGAGGTAGTCGTTGCCGCCTTTCTTGTAGATATAGATGTCGTCGATGATACCGCCCGCCTCATTGAGCAACATGGAATACTGCGCGCCGCCTTTTTTGAGTGCGTGAATGGGACCGGGCGTGATCTTTTCCAAATAGTCGTCTGCGCCCTCTCCGAAAACGGCGAAACGTCCCATGTGGCTGACATCAAATAAACCCGCCGCGTGCCGCACACTCCGATGTTCGTCGGTCACCCCGGAATAAGAGAGGGGCATCTCCCATCCGGCGAAAGAGACCATCTTCGCCCGATGTTTTTGATGCGTTTCGAATAGGGGTGTCCGTTTCATATTGACTCCTTCAAAAAAAGCGTGTGTCGCTTGCCTCGGCGGATCGCATCGCTCCGCCCGGACAAAACCCTTCAAGCGGAAGCGCCGCCGCCTAAATAGGACGACTGCACCGCTTCGTTTTGCAACAGATTCGTGGCGCGATCGGCCAGCACGATTTGACCGGTTTCCATGACGTAGCCGCGATGGGCCAAGGACAGGGCGGCATGGGCGTTCTGTTCGACCAAGAGAATGGTGATGCCTTCCCGGCTGATCCGCTGTATCATCTCAAAAATCTTCTCAACCATCAAGGGGGAAAGCCCCAAAGAGGGCTCATCGAGGATTAAAAGTTTCGGTCGCGCCATGAGGGCCCGTCCAATCGCCAGCATTTGTTGCTCCCCTCCGCTCAAGGTGCCGCCCCGTTGTTTCGCCCGCTCTTCGAGGAGAGGAAAAAGACGGTAAACCCGGGCGAGATCCTCTTCGCCTTTCTGTCCGTCGCCCTGCAAGTAGGCGCCCATCTCCAGGTTTTCCAAGACCGAGAGACCCGGGAAGATCCGCCGTCCTTCGGGGACATGGGAGATGCCTTTTTCGACGATTTTATGGGGCGGCAGCCTGGAGATATCCTCCCCCTGAAAGCGGATGCTACCGGATTGCGTGGGCACGATCCCGGAAATCGCCATTAAGGTCGTCGTCTTTCCCGCACCGTTGGCGCCGATGATGGCGACGACTTCTCCTTCTTCCACAACGAGTGAAATCCCTTTTAAGACCGTCACCAGATTGTAGCCGGCATAGAGGTTTTCGATCGTCAGCATGAGGGCGGATTGTTGGCGGGCGGAGCCGTAGAGGCAGAAGCCTGGGTCCCCAAATAGGCCTTGATCACCCTGGGGTTCCCTTGCACCGAAGCCGCATCGCCTTCGGCGATCTTTTCCCCGTGGTCCAGGACAATAATGTGGTCCGAAATCCCCATTACCATTTGCATATTGTGTTCGATTAAAAAAGGCGTCACGCCCCGCTCGCGAATTTTTCCAATGAGGGTCATCAAGGCCTTGGTCTCTTGGGGATTCATCCCCGCCGCCGGTTCATCGAGGAGCAGCAGCTTCGGGTCCGAGGCCAATGCGCGGGCGATTTCAAGACGCCGCTGATCACCGTAGGCCAAGTGCCGGGAAAGCAAATTGCGGTGCCGCGACAATCCCACGAAGTCCAGCAACTGATACGCCTTGTCTTCGATGTCGGTCTCCCGGCGACAAAAACCGCGTCCTTTGCAAAGGGCACCAATAAAAGTCCGCACAAGGGGCCGGGCTGTTTGGATATAGCTCCCGACCATGACGTTTTCAAGCACGGTCATTTCCGAAAAGAGACGAATATTTTGAAAGGTCCTCGCAATTCCGCAACGGGTAATTTGAAAGGGTTTGAGTCCGGTAATCTCCCTACCGCCGAAAGCGATGCGGCCCGACGTGGGAGAGAGCATTCCCGTAATGCAATTAAAAAAGGTGGTCTTGCCCGCCCCGTTGGGCCCGATGAGGCTGTGCACCTCTCCCTGATTGAGGGCAAGATCGATTCCCTCGAGCGCCTTTAGGCCTTCAAAGCGCTTCGCCACGCCTTCAATTTTTAAAAAATCGCCTTCCCTCATCCGCGCCCACCCCGTCGAAAAAGACAGTACCATAGGGGGAAATAAGGGTCAACTTGCCGTGGATGACCCTGTATCGCGATCCCATTCTAGACGGATCTCCGTGTAGACCTTACTGCCCTTCGGGCCTGCCTCAGGAAAAGACCCACGCTTTCGAAAAGGATTGCCAAGCTCCGCATTTTCGGATGTGGACACATTGCAACGCTTGACCATTATGCGGATAAAAGGGTACCCTAAAACGACCCAGATCGAGCAAGGAAAATCTTCCATTCCATGGGCTTCCGATGCGCGCCGCGAACTTGTTCTTAATCCTCTCCGCGATGATTTTCTTTCCGCTCCCGCTTCAAGGGGAAGGCGCGGGGCGGGCCCTCCCGGTCGGCACCATTGTTCCCCAGCCCGCCACGCCGGAAGTTTTTTCCGATGAGCCCACGCCCGTCCGAATTCGCGTCGTCAATCGTGGAGAAAAGCAGGTCTACCTTCAAGGTTTCCGACAGGGTGTAGCAAAAAAGGTTCATTTCTTTTTTTATCACCGCCAGCAGGGCTTCGGTTGGAAGCCTTTTTTCGAATCGCTTCCTTGCAACCACCCCACCTGTCAAAACCTCCATGCCCTGGGCAAGCGTTGCGGCCAAGCCGCGCCCCACGTCGTTCGCCTGGGACCCGCCGGTAGCGAGAATTCGATCAAGGAATTTGAATGGAGCGGTCTTCTGTATCAGCAGGTCGAGGCCTTAGAAAAAGATCGGGAGCGGCGCTATTGTTATCGGGGCTGGGTGCCAAAAAGCGGGGAGATCCGAATCGAGATGGAATACTCGGACACCTTCCACCCCAATCAGAACAACGAGTTGACCATTGGCGGGAGGAGCCACTCCGCCATCGAATTCGCCCTTCCCCCGGCCAAGGCGGTTTACGATATCGTCATCGGCGGCTGATCGTTGGCCTCCGCTTGTTGCGTCTGAACAAAAACAGGACCCGACAAGGGAAGGCCCTCCTATCCGCACCTCAACAGACGAGAAGAATTTCCCTTGGGCTGTTCTTATTTCGGAAAGCCGGAGGGACTAAAAACTACTTGCCGTTCCGGATGAGTTCGAGGAATTCGGATCGGGCCTTCGGGTCGGTTTTGAAAACGCCAAGCATCGCGCTGGTGACCGCCCGCGAGGATTGTTTTTGGACGCCCCGCATCATCATGCAAAGATGTTGGGCTTCGATAACAACGGCCACGCCGTGGGGGTGAATGTGATTTAAGACCGCTTCGGCGATCTGACAGGTCAGCCGCTCTTGAATTTGCAGACGCCGGCTGAAGACCTCGACGACGCGCGGCAATTTGCTTAATCCGACGACCTTTTTGTTGGGCAAATAGGCAACATGGCATTGGCCGAAAAAGGGGAGCATGTGGTGTTCGCAAAGCGAAAAAAATTGAATATCTTTAACGATCACCATCTCGTCGCTCGAGATGGAAAAAAAGGCGTCATTGAGGACCGTATCGATATTTTGCTCATAGCCTTTGGTCAAAAATTTGAAGGACTTTTCAACCCGCTCCGGCGTCCCCGCTAGGCCTTCCCGCGTGGGGTCTTCTCCAAGTTCAATCAAGAGCTTTTCGATGAGTTTTTTCACGCCGTTTTCCCCCGTCTGTGCATCTATGCCGCCATCTTTATGGGATTTCGAAGACTTTTGGGGCCGTCGTGAGATTTCGACAACCTTCCGCCTGAACCAAGACCATGTCTTCGATTCGGACTGCGCCGATCTCCGGATAATAAAGTCCCGGTTCCACGGTTACGACTTCGCCTTCCTGCAAGTCATGATCAACCTTACCGATCCTCGGGGGCTCATGGATGTCAAGACCGATGCCATGCCCGGTGCCGTGGAAAAAGCCCTGCATTCTGCCGTTCACTTTCCCTGTGGCGTAGCCCTGCTTTTCGAAATAATCGAGAATTTCAGAATGGATCTCTTTTCCATTTTTCCCTTTTCGTACATTGCGAATCCCCAGTTCTTGGCCTTCGAGCACGGTCTCGTAGAGCCGTTTGAGCGCGGGGGACGGCGCGCCTTTCACCACGGTGCGGGACATGTCGGCGAAGTAGCGGCTTTCGATCGAACGGGGGAAAATATCGAAAATAATCGCTTCGTGGGCGCGAAGCGGGCCCGAGCCTTCGTTGTGCGGGTCGCAGGCGTCTTTTCCACAGGCGATAATGGTGTGCTGCCCCAAGTAACCCTTTTCCATCAACTTCAAATGCAGGAAGTTCCGCATGGATTCGGAGCTGAGCGCCTGTCCCTGGTAATAGATCAGGCCGTCCTTAATCTCCGCTTGCCGCAGCCGTTCGAAGGCCTCAGCGACCACCTCCTCCACGGCGACCTGCGTTAAGCGGATGGCCGCGACTTCTTCCGCCGTTTTGATCACCCGCTCCGGGAAAAAGGGGTCGTTTTTAATTTTAAGCGTATAGCCGTGTTGGCGAAGCACGTCGCCGTATTGAAGTGGGAAATTGGCGGGCACGGTCCATTCGCGTATCCCCTGTCCCTTCATGAAGGTGTGGACGACGTCGGTAAGGCTGGGCGCCTGGAAGCCCTCCGACTTGGCGCGCGCCTCGTAGTCGGAATAAGACAGGACCTCATCGACCTTCGATTGCGCGCGTGCCCGATCGACTTCCAGGTCGCTCATCAACAAATAGCTTCGGCCCTTGGCTTGAAAATAAATAAAGGCATCGGGGGCGAGAAAATGAGAGGCGTAATAGATGTTGGCGTCGGTTTCGCTGCAGGCGATCATCAAAAGATTCGATCCTGCCTCGGTGAATGGGCCTTGGGCTGTCGCTTGTGGCCCGGCGTGTTTCGCCATCTTTAGGCGTGTCCTCTGGTGCCCGCAGCATTTTCTGGGGTATCGGCTTCCAAAAAACGCTCGGCGTCGATGGCCGCCATGCAGCCCGTCCCGGCGGCCGTGATGGCTTGGCGATAGGACGGATCTTGAACGTCCCCCGCCGCGAAGACCCCAGGCACGGAGGTATGCGTGCTTCCGGGATCGGTTAGGATGTAACCAGCAGGATCTAAATTCAGTTGTCCTTTGAAGAGGGCGGTATTGGGGGTGTGGCCGATGGCGATAAACAGGCCGTCAGCAGGGCGTTTTTTTTCTTCGCCGGATTGGAGATTTTTCGTAAGGATAGCCTCGACCTTTCCTTCTCCGTCGGCCAGAATGTCGGTGACGGCCGTGTTCCACAGAAACGAGATTTTCTTGTTATTAAAGATCTTATCCTGCATGATTTTAGAGGCGCGGAGCGTGTCGCGGCGATGGATGAGAATGACCTTCGTGGCGAACTTGGTTAAAAAGATGGCCTCTTCGACGGCGGTGTCCCCGCCGCCGACCACGTAGACTTCTTTATTTTTAAAAAAGAAACCGTCGCAGGTGGCGCAGGCCGAAACCCCATGTCCCATGAGTTGGCTTTCCGCGGGCAGGCTAAGCAAGCGGGCGCGCGCGCCGGAGCAAATCACCAAGGCCTTGGCATGGAGGGTTTTTTCGTCATCGATGACCAGGCGGAAAGGCCGGGACGAAAGATCGACCGCCGTGACATCCCCCTGAAGAAAGGCCGTATCGAAACGTTCGGCTTGCTTCTTCATTTCAAGAATCAAGTCCGGGCCCTGGACGCCGTGGGGAAATCCGGGAAAGTTATCGACATCGGTCGTAATCATCAACTGCCCGCCCGCTTGGGCCCCCTCAATAAGAAGGGGGTTTAAGTTAGCCCGCGCGGCGTAGAGGGCCGCCGTTAAACCGGCAGGCCCGGAGCCGATAATAATCAGCTCGTGAAGCGATTCGCTCATCTCAGCTGCCAAGATCGTTGAGCGCGTCTTTCAAGCTTTTCCGCACACAGGTAAAAATCGGTGTGTCGAGCAGGGTGTAACGGCTCGCTTCCGCCTCGCGGAGTTCCATGACCAAGTCGAGAAAGTCGGCGGGATAGTCGCTTTCGAAGGCGACCACGAACTCGGCATCGTCCAATCCGAAGGAATAAGAGGTGTTTATTTTTACGGTCGGGTACTTATGGCCGATTTCGATGTGCTCGGTCATCATGCCCTGCCGAGCCGCTTTGGTCAGCAGGTACCATTCCCGCGTTTTGACGAAAGGATAAATAAAAAGATACTTTGCCTCGCCCGGCACCACGGTCAGCCTGCTCGATTCCCCGCCCTCGTGGCTATGCTTGTCTACATACATCGAGCGCTTGGTCATGGCGATATAGGAATAAGGGGTCTCGATATATTTCCCGAGTCCGGTCGAGAGCATTTTCGACATCATGTCCTGCAAGGTTTCCAGCTCGTAGCTGATCCGCCAGAGCATGATATCCACTTCGGCCCGAATGCCGACCGTGGAATAGGGAACGACGATTGCCTTCGAGTCATATCCCGCTATGGCGGCGATAAATTCGCGTTTGCCCGCTTCCCGTTCGTCGGCTGGCAGCCGTCTCCATGCGGGATCGACTTTTATGAATTGATAATTGACGAATTGCCTTTTAAATTCTGCCATCTGTGCGTCCTCCTGTTTCTAGATAGGGGCTGGCGAACCGGCCGGATAATTTGAGCCGAGTTTACCAGCGCGGCCTTCCTGAAATCAACCTTTTTCCGTCCTTCTATTCGGCCTTGCAGCGGCAATAACCTTCTTCGGGCTTGTGCCGGGTGATTCCGGCTTAGTGCCTTTTTTTTCCGATGGGAGAAGGATCCGAAGCCGTGGCGGCCTCGCTGCGGCAATAGCCCTTGAGCAATTCAACCCGGCGGACCAGGAGCGCTGTGAGAAAACCGAGGGAAAAGAGGGCCGCCAGAAAGACGATGTGGGTGTCGAAAGCCACATGAATCTCGGGACGGAATAGACGAGCGTGGACGACGAGGAGGGAATAGGAGGCCAGGGAAACGCCGGTGACCCCCCACACCAGACGGATGCGGAACCAAAGGCCCGAGGCGGCGATGAGAACAGGATAGAGAATCACCAAATGGCTGGCGATGCCGGTGGAATTGAGCAGCGCCGCCGTTAAAAAGAGGACATCGCTGACGGCCCACGCGCGCGGGACGGACTGGGCCAGACGCGGCTTTAACAAGAGCCGTTGAAAGCCCAGGGCGCTCAAGCCCCAGAGCCCTAAAATGCCCAGCAGGGTGTAATGATAGGCGGCGCTGCGAATTTTAAAAAAGTGAAACCAGAGCATCTCGATGGCGAAAAAGAGGGCGAGCACGATCAAACGCGAAGCCAAGGGGGGCTCACGCCGAAACCAGCATTTCATTACATCGACCCATCCGGTGGCCGCGGTCTCGACCACATCGCCCGCGAGGAAACGATCGAGGTCGTCGGCCAAGGCTTCCGCCGAGGCATAGCGTTTTTCCGGCCGTTTTTCCAGACATTTCAAACAAATCTTTTCGATCGTTTTAGGGATTTTTGGCGCAATGTCGCGCGGGGAGATCGGTTCCCCTTCGATGACCTCCACGAGGGTTTCGAAGGCGTGAGCCTCTTTAAAAGGAGGCTGTCCCGTTAAGAGTTCGTATAAAATAGCACCGAGGCCGTAGACGTCGGAGAGGGGGCCGATTTCCCAGTCGTCGCCGCGAGCCTGTTCAGGGGCCATGTAACAGGGCGTTCCCGAAACCGAATCGACACTGCGTTCGTCGCGGCGTGCGCCCAGCCCACGAGCCAATCCAAAATCGGTGACAAAAGGTTGCCCTTCCATATCGATGAGGATATTGGAGGGCTTCAAGTCGAGATGAACGATCTCTTTTGAGTGCAGGTGTGCAATGGCCCGGGCGATGGCGGCGACGATTTGAACGGCTTCTTGCAGAGGTAATGGGGCCCGACGCTGCCGTTTCGCCAGGCTTTCGCCCTGAATATATTCCATGGCGATGAAGTGCTGCCCGAGTTGCTGGCTGGCTTCATAGATACCGACGATGTTCGGATGCCGCACCTTCGCCGCCGTTTTGGCTTCGTCCCTGAAACGTTGCACATTCTTGCGGGAGAGGAGGCGGCTGGAAAGGATGAGTTTAACGGAGACAAGGCGATCGAGGTCCGTTTGCAGGCCTTTGTAGACCACGCCCATACCCCCTCTTCCGATTTCGCCCAAAATTTTGTAAGGGCCAAATTCGAAAGGGAACTCGCTGATATTGATTGACGGGGTCGAATCTTGCGCAGGGGCCAGCTCTTCAGGGACACGGGTCAGATCGGCGGTTTTATCGTATGCCGGCACGGGTTCATTCTCTTCTTTCTTCAAGTCGGTCAATGAGCGCGTGTCCTTTATATCAATCCAGAAATGTCCGAAATTATAGACGAATGTCGTGCATCAAACAAGGTACGCTTTGCATTCTTACGATTTAGGGATACAAGTGCGATCCACAGGGATTCCGATTTGACAATTTTTTATCAATCGAGATACAATCGCGGCCAATGGAAGACGGCCAAATTGAAGAGGATGGGGAGGTCCGCACGCATAAGTCGATGCCGATTTGGCGCGCTATCGTTTTCGTGTTTGCGATGAGCGCGCTGGGCTGTGCGAGTGGCCCGGCAAAATCGCTTCGAGGAAGCGGCTTGGAAGTGGGGATGACACAAGAGGCAGTGAAGGCCTTGATCGGCGAACCTGTCGGCTTTCATCGCCGCCAGATCGCACCCGACGATTTAAGAGAAATTTGGGTGTATCATGTGAAGAACCGGAACCTATTGACCCGCCACCTCTATCCTGTTACGCGTTTGGTCGTCTTTAGTAACGGCAAGGTATTGGCCCAGGATCCTCACGATCCTTATGCCCCCCGCAACACATTTAGATCTGGATAACACGACCTGATCGGCGGCGTACCCAAGTGGTTAAGGGAGCAGTCTGCAAAACTGCGATTCAGCGGTTCAAATCCGCTCGCCGCCTCCAGGACGATTCTTCCAATTGAAATATTAAACTTTAGATTGGACTGAACACCCTGCGTTGCTGCCGCGTTCGCACCCCAACCCGTAGTTAATCACAATCGACAACAACCCCGTATTCGGATTGATCTGTTGTCCCCACCCGAGCGGACGGTAGGATTTTTTTAGGGATCGTAAGCATCGTGTTTGCCGAGGACCGGCAAGGGCTTGCATTGAAACAAGGGAAAACGATTATTGCTGCAGGAGAACCGATAAGATCCCGGTTCGGGTGTTCACGCCCAAAAGCTTCATAATTTGTCTGAGGTGGGCCTTAATCGTGTCTTCAGAAACGCTCAATCTCGCCGCAATTTCTTTGTTCACCAAACCAGCCAAGAGCAACTCCACAATCTCCAACTTTCTGTTCGTTAACAGATAGCGCTCTCCAAAGGTTTTGAGGTCGATCGAACGATACTGAGAAACCCTTTCAATAAGCATTAAGGTGTGCCGCTTCTTTTTCGATGAATCGGCGTTGTCGTTGAGCGTGAACTCGCGACAGAAGTAAATGTTAAGCGGAGTTGAAACAATGGAAATCGGGGTTGTGGATTCCAGGCTTGAATCTTGACGCAGAGATTTGCGAAAGGCCGACATTTCCTTATTGGTGGGTAATGTCTTGGACAAACTCGAGGGAAACGGGGTCACCCCACTTAGTTCGGACAAGATCGACAATGCGGGTGGATTGCAGAAGAGGACTTCATGCCGATGATTAAAAATAAAAATGCCGGGCTCGGATCGCTTATTAACGACATCGAATATGTCCATGTCCACAGAACCTCCGTTACCAAAAAGCGTCGAGGGCTGTTTTTTTAGTGCCGGTCAAGCCAACCCAAGGGTGTCGCGGGATGGACATAAAGCGCCTGCCGGCCTCGACAATGCGATATTAGCTGGCTTCCGGTGCGAATTGCAGCAAGAAACAGGGCTTGATCCTTTAAAAACACATCCGGTATTTTTGTGCCGCCATAGCGAAAGGCCCGTCAACACTGAAAAGTCTATCAAAAAGGACCTTGCTGTCAAGATTGACGTATAATGCTCCCCTTGGCATAAGGCTCCACACTTGACGCCTTCGCTCCTTCGCATTACTAAGGCACACCTTAACCGCCCTTCGACAGAGCGGCCCTTGTTCGGACCCTTTGAGGCATCTATAGGATAGGTCTCTTGATCGGCTTCTCTCGACTCTGTTAACATCGTCGCAATCTAAAACATCTTTTTTATTAAAACCTACCTTAGAATAAACGGATAAAGGAGGAATGAATGGACGTTCTATTTTCCAGCGAGGCCTTAGCGGAATACGTAGCGATCTGGAAACAAATGAAAAAAGGAGAAGCCCTCTCCGACGAGGCCGAGGAGGTGGTCGAAGCCCTGAAAGATCATTCCGAGTTCGATCCCTTTTGGGAGCAAGGCAACGCCGCCCTTCACCCACAAGAGGTGAATGGCTTTGTGGTGAACCCCCTCATTCACACGCGGCTTCACGTCTTGATCGAAAGACAGCTCTCCGAAGAAAATCCTGAGGAAGTCAAAGAGGCCTATGACGCACTGCTCAAAAAAGGCCTGCCGCGCCACGAGGCGATTCATCGGATTGCAGGGGTATGGGGAGACCTCTATTTTAGATCGATCCGCGGGGGTGCAATGATGGACGACTACGGCTACACCGAAGCCCTGAAGGCGCTGGTCCAATACTTGTAATTGGACGATAACGAATCGGCTCCAATCCATAGGGGCGACTTGAATGCCTAACCGGGGGGCCACCGGAATGTTCTGCCCCCCATTAAGTGAATATGAAGGTGAAACACGCTCTGTCCGGCACCCGCGCCGGAGTTGATGACGCTCCGAAACCCCGATTCCAGCACCCCATATTTTCGAGCAAGAGTCGGAACGAACCCAAAGATGTGGGCCAGGATTTGAGCCTCTTCGGGGACAAGATCCGCGAGGCGGGCGATGTGCTTTTTGGGTATGATCAGTAAATGCACGGGGGCCTGCGGGGTAATGTCTTCGAAAGCCAGCGCACTTTCGTCTTCGTGAACGATCTTAGCGGGAATGGTTTTTTGAACGATTTTACAAAAGAGGCAATCGGCTCTGGTACTGGAACCTTCACCGATAGTATCCGGATTCCCATCCATCACGCTTCCTCCTCTTCTTCGCTTGAACTCTTGGTTTTCTTTTGGATACCCTTGCGCGCGTACTTTTCCTCCAAACCCGACTGTGCCCTTCGTCCCGCCAGTTCGGCTTCTATCGCCCGAAACGGAATATCGAAATAGCATAAAGCCACCAAGAGGTGATAGATCAGATCCGCCGCCTCATGAACGATCTCTTTTTTGTCCCCATTTTTGGCTCCGAGTAGAAATTCTGCCGACTCCTCCCCGACCTTTTTGAGGATACGATCGATCCCGCCGTCCATCAACGTGCGGGTATACGAGGCTTTTGTAGGGTGACGCTTCCTTTCTTCGATCGTCTTGGAGAGGGCCTCCAAAACGGAAGACTGAGATTGCGGCGTGTCGGGCACCCGACCGCGATGCGCTTCCAATCGTCCCGTGGAATCCAGTTCGCGAAAGAAACAACTCGGCGCGCCGGTATGGCAGGCCACCCCGACCTGTTCCACTTCAAGTAACAGGGTATCCTGATCGCAATCGACCGCGATTTTTTTTATTTTTTGGATATGGCCGGACGTTTCGCCTTTTCGCCAGAGCTTTTTCCGTGATCGGCTCCAAAAATGGGTTTCCCCCGTTTCCAGGCTCAGGCGAAGCGCCTCCGCGTTCATGTAGGCCAGCATTAAAACGGCCTTGCTGCGATAATCTTGAACGATGGCAGGGATTAAACCCGTTTTAAAGTCGATGCCATCGATCTCGATTTCGATCTGTTCCACTACATGCCTCCTCCCTGCCGAGCCGACCTTCCATTACGCTACTAAATAGAGCGAGCACCAGCCCCAAGATAAAAAGCGGCGTAAGTTTAGACCAACACAGCGGAAAGATGCAAGCCATCCGATCGCTGAAAACACTTCTTCGAGGCCCGCTGCCCGGGAAATGGGCGAATAAATCTTTCTCTATTCTCTTCCGTTTCCTAACAATGCCTTGAATTCAAATGGAGAAGTAGGGTATAAAAAATCAAAGTTTAGTGTCCTTATTTAAAACTGAGCGATTCTTATCGGAAATTCCGTGATCACCACAGAAAGCGTATTCGACGTTTCCCGGCATGGCAGAGGAAGTGCCTCCGTATTACCGAAAAAGTGAAGCGATGGCGCTCCGTAAGCCTGAATCCTCGACCCGATAGATATGAAATAAAGCAAGCCATCTCTCAAAAGTAAACGGAGGAAAATTTGAATGGATAAAGAATTAGCAGCGAAATTGGACCCCAAAACCGCGTCCGACAGCCAAAGACAACGCGCCATCGAAGGCATGGTTTTCAACGCGATACCGCCCGACCCCGAAGTTTGGCGCACCCTGATTCCTTTGTTGGAAAAAGAACCGGTCAAATGGATCCGGCAGTTGGAAGTCCGGCTCCTGAAACGTTTCCCTTTTCGCCTGGATTACGCTACGGCGATCCTCTCCTTGCTCGATTCGCCCCAAGCGGATCTTCGTTACGAAAGCGCTGTCCTCTTAGATCAAATTTGCGACCGCGCCGTGATCGAAGGGAATACCGCTGCACAGAAGGAATTTACGGAGAAGCGACTCGATCCCCTTTTATCGCATCTTCAAAAGGACGAGATCGTCGCCCACCCTGCAACCTGGAACGCTCTTTATAAATTACTCGCAAACATGACGCCCTCCGACCGGCTCAACAAAGAAATGGTTGCGCTGCTTCCCAAGGGCGGGGGCGAGGCCCTTTATGTGTTCGCACAGTATATCCACGGGAAATACCCTCCGGAATGCATGGAAGCCCTCTTGGCCGGTATCGAAAAATCGAAATCGGACCCCACGACAGTTTATCTTTTGAGAGGCTTAATGATCGTTTTTTCGAAAGAAGGGCCCGCAATAGGATACCCCACGACCGAATCCATGGTTCAAATCTTGGTGAATGCCCTCACCAACCCCAGCGAAAATATCCGGCGAGAAGCCGCCGCCGTACTCGCATCGCGTGCAAAGGCGGCTAAAAAAGACAAGACGCCTCTCCCCTTTGAGGATTTGGCCTGGGACAACCTGTTTCTGCTCTATTCGAGGCGACTCTCTTCGACCACGGCCTTCGATAAGGACCAGGCCAAAGCGGCCCTCGCCGTCCTTCCTGTTAATCCTGACCGGCTCGAACGCCTCTTTAAGTTATTAAACTCAGTCGACGATGAACTGCAGAAACAAAACGTCGTCGGCCTCATCGGTGGCTTTAAAACGACGGAAACCCGAGGGGAGTTGCTTCGGATGCTCAAAGAAAACTTTGCGGCCCTTCGGCTTGAGGCCCAAAGGACCACCTTGTATGCGGTCTCGGCCTTCATGCCCGACGATGAAATCGAGGCGGAAATGGACAAGCTGCTCGAAGGGAAAGGCCTTCATGCCGACATCCAGGCCACCTTAGCGGACAAGCTCTTCTCCCCGCTGCCCAGCCTAAAAAAGCGCCTCATGTACTGGCTCGGCCTCAATGAGAAGACTCAACGTCCCATGGTCGAACGCTTCGATCTGCCCATGATGCACATTAAAATCATACAATCAGCCGGTCGACTTTCCAATGATGAAGAGATTTTGGAACGCCTGCACACCTTGGAACCCTTGCTCATGATGAACGACGCCAAGGTGAAGCTCAATGAAACCCTCAAGGCCTTCGCGCCGAGACTCGAGACGGACAAACCCGCAGCCGAGATTCTCTCGCTCAGCCAGGTGGCCGCGGCCATTATAAAAAAGATCGACGCCCTGCCCATGGCCAAAATCGTGTTCGAGGAAATTACCCTCCCGCAAGAATATGGCTCATCCAAGGAGTTGGAATACGGCAATAAGGCGCAAAGCGATGCACAAGGCTTGGGACCCGGTGCGGCCGAGATGGCAAAGGATTTTGTCAAAAAGGCCATAGAAGATCTCTTCTCCGCCGATTCCGAAATCGCGGGTTCCGCCTCGACGCAATTTCAGGTTGTGCAAAACGGCACCACGGTCACCGTCACCGCACTCACCTAAATGAAAAGCCTCTGGTCGGAAAAAGCGGCGAAGCATTTATCGGGGGTCGACCTCGTTGTTTACGCTTCGAGGATCATTGGCGCCGATCCCCACTTGGTCTTGTGGGGCGGCGGCAATTCCTCGATCAAGGTTGAGGGATTGGATCATAAAGGCGAGGCCACCCGCATCCTTTGGATTAAAGGCAGCGGGTCCGACATGCGGACCATCGCCCCCAAAAATTTCACCCCGCTTCGACTCGACGACCTGCTCCCCCTTAGCGAGAGGGACGCCATGTCGGATGAAGAGATGGTCGACTACCAACTCAAATCCGTTCTCGACCCCAAGCGCCCCAAGCCCTCGATCGAAACCCTCTTGCACGCCTTTCTGCCTCCGGCGCATATCTACCATACCCACGCCGACGCCATATGCGCCCTAACCGATACGCCCGGCAGTAAAAAAATCATTCAATCGGTCTTCGGAGATCGTGTGGGCCTTGTCAATTACATCCGTCCCGGTTTCCAGCTCTCGAAGGCAGTTGGTGCCATTTACCGGAAAAATCCAGACCTGTGCGCCATCATCCTCGATAAGCACGGCTTGATTACCTGGGGCGATACGGCAAAAGCGGCCTACCTCAAAACCATCGAGATGGTGACGGAAGCGGAAGCCTTCGCGGCAAAAAAGGCGCGGGGGACGCGCGTCATGGGACCGATGAAGCAAGGGGCGCTACCCCAGCTTAAACGGCATGCCCTTGCCGCAGGCCTCGCCCCGATCCTGCGCGGTGAGATCAGCCGAAACAAGGCCATGGTTTTACGCTATGAAGATTCCCCCGAACTCTTAAAATTCATTGGAGCGGCAAAGGCCAATAAACTGACACAAATCGGGCCCTTCACGCCCGATCACCTCATGCACACAAAACCCTGGCCGCTCTTTATCGAGACGAAAAATCCGGAGGATCCGAACGCACTGGCCGAAGCCATCCGCTTGGGCTGTGCGGCCTATCGCGCCAAGTCGATCGCCTATTTCGAACAACACAAACCGGAGGGGGTCACGATGCTCGATCCCAATCCGCGCGTCATTTTAATTCCCGGCATCGGGATGTTCACCAGCGGCAAAGACCCACGCGCCGCAACAATTGTGCGCGATCTCTATCTCCACACCTTCCCCGTCATCGAAGCGGCGAGCGCCATCGGGGCCTATCGCACGATCGGCGTCAAAGATCTTTGCGCCTTCGAATATTGGCCAATGGAAAATTTCAAACTCAGCCTCCTGCCTCCCGAAAAAGAATTTTCCCGAAAGATCGTCCTCATTACGGGCGCGGCGGGCGGCATCGGCAGCGCCATCGCCGAGGCCTTTATCGATGCGGGCGCCTGTGTCCTCTTATCCGACATCGACCTCGAAAAAACCGAGAAACTCGCCGAGACGCTCAATGTAAAATCGGCAGGTCAAAATACCGCCGCGATTCGAATGGATGTCCGCAACGAAAAAAGCGTGCGGCAGGGATTCGCCGAAGCGGCACGCCGTTTCGGCGGTTTGGATATATTTATTTCGAACGCCGGCATCGCCCGGACCGCATCGGTCGAAGATTTAACCCCCGCCGATTGGGAAGACTCCTTGGCCGTCAACGCAACGGGGCACCTGCTGACTTCTCAAGGGGCGCTCCGTATGATGAAGGCGCAAGGACTGGGCGGATCCATCGTGGTGGTCACGACGAAGAATGTACTGGCCCCCGGGAAAGACTTCGGCGCCTATTCGGCCTCCAAGGCCGCGCAAACGCAGTTGGCCCGCATCATGGCTATCGAAAACGCCCCTGCCGGCATACGCGTCAACATGGTTACGCCCGACGGCATTTTCGAAGGCTCGGGCCTCTGGTCGAAACAAATCCGCAAGGAACGCGCCCACGCCCATAAAATTCGGATCAAAGACGTCGAAATGTTTTACGCGAAGCGGAACCTCCTTCAAACACGAATTCTCGGAAAAGACGTGGCCGAGGCCGTCCTCTTCTTGGCCTCCGAGCGCGCGGCGAAAACCACCGGCACGATTCTCCCCGTCGACGGCGGACTACGAGAAGCCTTTCCAAGATAAGCGCAGCAAAACGCCAAGGGAGATATCCCCCTTTCCCGATTGCCTCCTTCGCAAGATACGCTCTTTCCTTCTCAGCCTTTTTCTTTGCAGCCCAGCGTATCAATATCGATCGTCATTTCATTTTGGAGGTCTTGCGGCTTGGCCTGTGGCTTGATATCGATACGCCGAGAAGCATAAAATCAGAGATATCTCTGGAATGAAGGAGGAAGGCCGGGAGAAACAAGGTGAAAATTTTAACGCCGACGAATTTTTCCATCTGCGCCGCATCGGCGCTAGACTATACGGCCTTCTTGGCCGAAAAACTACACGCGGCAATATTGCTTGTCCATGTCCTCCCCGCTGTCCGAACGCCAGAACGCGCTGTATTCGCTTCCAACAAAAAAGCCGCAGCCTCCCTGGAGGCGGCGGCGGCCTACTGGAGAAGCAAGGGTTATCGTATCGAAACCCTCCTTTTAAACGGACATCGCGCTTCTCAGATTGCGGGTGCCGCCGCCGATTGGGGATGTCGCCTCATTGTCATGGGCCTATCCTCTCGACGCCGGATTAAAGATTATATGGTGGGCAGTTTGGCCGAACGGGTCATCCGTTTATCCCAGATCCCCGTCCTTGTCGTCAAAGAACATAAGAGGAAGGTAAAGGCCCAGCCCGAGCGGGCATGGAAAAACCAAATCAAAGGCGGAATCGGTGACGCCGTGTTAGGACAAATTGATATCCATCAATTAAAATATTAATTTCAATCATTGCCGATGGCGAATCGATCCTGTAGGCTCTCCTCGATTATTGGTTTAACAAGGACGCCTTGACATGCCCCTTCAACCCGAATACACAGCCGATCCATTTTACCTCTCCGTCCTCGACAGCATCACCGAGCCCCTGATCGTCATTCAAAAAGACTTTACCGTGGATTATGCGAATCGCGCCGTTCAATGCGATTCAAGGGACGAGGCCACCGGGCAAAAATGCTATGCCCTCTTACACGCGCGGACGAGCCCCTGTGATGACTGTCCCTGCACCACGGTATTTAATACGGGCAAACGCTTCCGATCGATCCGGCGAAATGGAAATCCGGGCGAGGCCCTTCAAAAAGAACTTCGGGTCTACCCCATTTTTGATGCGGAAGGCCAGGTGACGCGGGCCATCGAAATAGAACAGGATCTGCCTGTTTATACGCCCACACACCCAACCTTCTTGCCCTCCCCCACCGCAGAGGCGTCCACTTTTTGCGGCATGATCGGACAAAGTAAGAAGATGCGCGCCTTATTTCACATGATCCGCCTCGTCGCCCCGAGCAATGCCACCGTTTTGATCTGCGGCGAAAGCGGCACCGGAAAAGAACGCGTCGCGCAGGCGATTCACCACCTGAGTCCGCGGCGTCATCGTCCCTTCGTCGCCATCGATTGCGGGGCCTTGCCCGAGACCCTGCTCGAAAGCGAACTCTTCGGCCACGTGAAAGGGGCCTTTACCGGCGCGATTCAAAACAAAAAAGGCCTGTTCGAGGAAGCCGAAGGCGGGACCCTCTTTTTGGACGAGATCGTCGACACCAGTCTGGTCTTTCAATCGAAACTGCTTCGGGCCCTGCAGGAAGGAGAGGCCCGGCCCGTGGGCGGCAACCGGAACGTGAAGGTCAATGTGAGGCTGGTCGCCGCCACGAACCGTTCCCTAAAAGACGCCATCGCAAAAAAAACCTTCCGTGAAGATCTCTACTATCGATTGGCCGTCATGCCGATTTTAATCCCACCGCTGCGCGGACGCCTCGACGACATCCCGCTTTTGTCGGACTACTTCATCAAGAAATACGCGGCGCAAAATGAGAAGGGGCCCATGTCGCTTTCTCAAGAGGCCGCCGAGTTATTGCTCCGCATGCCCTGGAAGGGAAACGTACGGGAATTGGAAAACATCATCGAGCGCGGGGTGCTGGTGTCTCCACATTCGGAAATCGCGCTCGAATCGCTCCTGATCGAAGATGAGATTACGTCCTTTGTGCCGCCCGCCTGCACCTCTCTTTTTAGCGCAACGCAAGAGGTCCGCACCCGCGTGGAAAGCGAGAAGATCATCGCTTCGATGGAGCAACACCACGGGAATAAGTCCCGGGTTGCGCGCGACTTGGGCATCTCCCGCGCTAGCTTGTATAACAAGCTCAAGCAGTATCGCATCTCAAGCCCAGCCTAATCCGGATTCAAACGAGCATCCCCATCGGATGCATGCGCTCCCTTTCTCTGCCTTAGGTCACACATCTCAGATCTGTCCGGGAATCGTCCTTCACGCGGGTAAACCCCCTTTTTCCAGAAATGCGTCTTGACATTAACAGAAGGTATATTATTAAATACGGGCGGTTCTCGATGTTGCGTTGTCGCACCCATGCGTCTTTCCCTTCTGGTACTCGATCCATATTCTAGAGTATCGGTACACTCCACAATGGCCTATACGATTGAACGGCGAAAATAACCCAGTTGGCAACGCGATGCAGCCCCGGCTCCCTCGTTCCTCTCGTTTTTGCCGGATCGCTCTAAGCGCTCTCTTTATTTTATTGCCCCTATTCTCTTCCGTTGTTTTTGCACAATTTCAGAATCGATCTCTCGATTCCTTGACCCCGGCGGAAATCGCTAAGGGAAAAGAACTATTCGAAAAACAAGGCAGCGATCTCTCGCAGACGGCAAAAGGAGACGCGAAAAAAGAGACGCCGCTACGCCAAGAAACCACGCCGAAAAAAAGGGATGTCGCTTTGGCGCCGGAATCGCAGCCAGTGACACCGAAAAAACAGGCCTCCGATTTCGAGGCCTACATCCGAGGCGATTTTCGGGATGCCATTGCCTTGAATATCGAACAATTCGGATACGATCTCTTCCGGCAAGCCCCGGCAAGTTTTGTACCGGTTGATGTTCTCCCTGTGGGGCCCGACTACCTCCTCGGTCCCGGAGACGAACTCCGTATCGATATTTGGGGCAAAGTCAATGCCGCCCATACCGTCGTCGTGGATCGGGACGGCAAAATCGTCCTCCCGCAGTTCGGGACCCTACACCTGGCGGGTCTTACTTTTTCGGAATCCAAAGACTTCATCAAAAAGGCCTTTAGCCGTTTCTACGATCCCTCCGAAGTGAAAATGAATGTCAGCATGGGCCAGCTTCGCTCAATCCGCCTCTTCGTCGTGGGGAAGGCCGAACGCCCCGGCAGCTACACCCTTTCTTCTTTTTCCTCGCTTATCAACGCCCTCTTCGCCGCGGGCGGGCCCAGCAAAATCGGCACCCTGCGAGACATTCAAGTGAAGAGAAAAGGCGAAACCCTCGTCCATTTCGATCTCTACGACCTGCTCCTCAAGGGCGATAAACGCGGCGATATTCGGCTGATGCCCGAAGACGTCATCTTCATCCCTACAGTCGGACCCTTAATCGGCATCGCCGGAAATGTAAAGGCCCCCGCCATTTACGAAGCGAAGGGGAAGATCACGCTGCAGGACTTAATCGAAATGGCCGGAGGCCTCAGTGCGACAGGCTATCTTCAACAGGTCCAAGTTGAGCGCATTTTCGGAAACGAAGCCAGGATCATTCTCGACGTCGATCTGAGCGACCTCGCGGAAAATCAAGATCTGCCCTTAATGGACGGCGATTTGGTCAAGATTTTCTCCATTAATTTTGGACTGACGAACGCCGTGACGCTGAAGGGGAATGTAAGTCGACCGGGGGCCTACGCATGGCGGCCTGGGATGCGGCTTCGCGATCTGATCCCTTCAATGAGTGCCTTCCTGCCCGACACCTATTATGAATTCGCCCTTATCGAGCGGCTGGAACCGCCGGACAATCATCAAGAATATCTTTCCATCGCCCTCGGAGACCTTTATCTCAAAAACCTGCGGGAAGAGAACGTGTTGCTGAAACCGCACGACCAAGTCTCGATCTTCAATCGTTGGGATTTTATCGATAGGCAAACGGTGCATATCGCCGGCGCCGTCAACAAGCCTGGCGACTATGCGTTCCGCCCCAACATGAAACTCTCCGACTTCCTGAACCTATCAGGCGGTCTCAAGGATTATGCTTTTCTCGAATCGGCGGAACTGACCCGGATCACACCCCACCCGAACGGTCCCCGTATCGAACGCATCACCATCGACCTCGGCAAAGCGATCGCCGGAGAACCAAACCACGATCTGACGCTTCAGAAAGACGATCACCTATCGGTTCAAACGGTACCGGAGTGGGCGCCCTATCGAAGGGTGCAAATCGATGGCGAGGTGCGTTTTCCTGGAAGCTATACCGCTAAAAAAGGGGAAACCCTTGCATCGCTTATCGAACGTGCGGGCGGCTTCACGCCAAACGCCTATTTGAAAGGGGCCGTCTTCACGCGAGAATCGGTACGCCTGCTTCAGCAGAAACAATTAGACGACGCCATCGACCGGCTCGAACATCAAATCTTCTCCGGGTCGGCGGAAACGATCGCCTCCGCGCTAACGGCCGAAGCCTCCCAACAGCAAGCGGCCTCGACCGAACAGAGGAAGGCCCTCATCGCAAAGATGCGGTCGGCCAAAGCGAAGGGCCGAATGGCCATCCATTTGGACGAACTCGACGCCTTCCAAACCGCGCCGTCGAATATCGTTCTTGAGGACCAGGATCACCTCATCGTCCCGGAACGCGCCCAGCAGATCCAAGTTATCGGGGCGGTCTACAATCAATCGGCCTTTATCTACGACCCCGCTACCCGCGTTTCCCATTATCTGGACAAGGCGGGCGGATTAACGGACAGCGCCAACGAAAAAACCATCTATGTCCTCAAGGTCGACGGGACCGCCGTTTCAACGCAGCAATCGAGCGGATTTTGGAAGCGCGGTCTCCTCTCCCAATCCCTGGACCCCGGAGATACCATCGTCGTCCCCGAAGAAATCGGCAAGATCGCCTGGCTAAGAGAGGTGAAGGACATCACCCAAATCCTCTATCAAATCGCGGTCACGGCCGGGGTGCTGATCGTGGCGTTTTAATCCCATGGAACCGCAATACTTACCGGACGACGAAATCAACCTGCTCGACTATTGGCGCGTGCTGGTCAAGCGAAAGAAGCTCCTTTTTGCTATCGTTTTCCTCGCCGCCATCGCCTCGATCGTCACGAGCCTCATGCTCCCAAAGATGTACGCGTCGACCACCAGCCTCCTTCCCCCCCAAAATGCCGCATCGGGGGCGGGACTCATTTCCTCGAAATTGCCCGGCGGCTTGAGCGGCCTCGCCGGAAACGCCCTGGGCATGACATCGCCCATCGATCTTTGGGTCGGCATTCTCAAGAGCCGCACCATACAGGACGAGATCGTCTCGGCCTTTCAACTCAAGGCGGTTTACCGGACCGAGAGCGAGGAAGCGGCCAGGAGACAGCTCGACGACGCCGTACAAATCAAGAAATCCAAGGAAGAAATCCTCTCCATCACCGTCGAAGACCGCGATCCGCAACGCGCGGCCGATATCGCCAACGCCTTGTCGGAGGCCCTCGATCGATTCAATCGCGGCATCACCACGACCTCCGGAGGCCGGATGCGGGCCTTTGTGGAAAACAGGCTGGCGGATGCCAAGATCGCCCTCGCGCAATCGGAAGAAGCGCTGAAGGCTTTCCAGGAAAAAAACAGGGCGATTAAACTCGACGACCAAAGCGCGGCCATCATCGGCGCCATCGGCGAGGTCAAGGGAACCCTGATCGCCAAGGAAGTGGAACTGCAGACCTTGCTCTCCTTTGCGACACCGGAAAATCCGCAAGTTAAAACATTAAAAACCGAGGTCAAGGAATTAAGAAAAATGCTTCAAAGCCTCGCGGCGGGAGGCGATCACGAAGGAGAGGAGTCGCGAAACATTTTTATCCCGACCGACCGGCTTCCGGACCTCTCCCTGCAATATGTGCGGCTGCTTCGGGACGCGAAAATTCATGAGACCCTCTTCGAACTCCTCACGGAGCAATTCGAAATGGCGCGAATCCAAGAGGCCAAAGACAGCCCGACCGTTCAAATCTTGGATATGGCCGTCCCTTCGGAAACGCGGGTTCGGCCCAAACGGGCGCAGATCGTCATCCTCTCCACCTTTACGGCAGGCTTCTTCGGCATCTTCCTCGTTTTTTTTCTGGAGTATTTGAATAAAGCAAAGGCCATGGAAATGGCAAGCGCTTCGAAAGCATAGGGCCTCCTTTGAATGCATCGGAACGAAGAGAAGCGCTCTTGCCCCCAGTTGTCTCTCTGGCGGAAAAGGCCGGCGCGGCCATCATGGCCGTCTACAAGAAATCGGATTTCGGCACCACCTTCAAGGAAGACCACTCTCCCCTCACTCAAGCCGATCTCGCCTCTCATCGCCTGATTATCGAAGGGCTGGGCGCCCTGACACCGGATTGGCCCGCCCTCTCGGAAGAATCAGAAGCCGTCCCCTACGCCGAGCGAAAACATTGGGATCGCTACTGGCTCATCGACCCCTTGGACGGCACCAAAGAATTCATTAAACGGAATGACGAATTCACCGTAAATATCGCCTTAATCGAACAAGGAAAAGCCACGCTCGGCGTGGTCCACGCCCCCGCGCTCGGCCTCAGCTACTTTGCCGCGCAGGGAACCGGCGCTTTTAAAACGTCGGACGGGAGGGATCCGCTTCGGCTCTCCGCCGGCGATTATCGCAAGCCGCCCTTCACCGTCGCCCTCAGCCGATCGCATCGAAAAAAAGACGCCCTCCAGCACTTGGACAAGCTGGGGGCGCACGAGGTGATCGAAATGGGAAGTTCCGCCAAACTTTGCCTCGTCGCGGAAGGGGCTGCCTCACTCTACCTGCGATTAGGCAGGACCATGGAATGGGACACGGCAGCCTCGGATTGTATCGTCGCGGAAGCCGGAGGGAGTCTGACGGATTTAAGCGGCAAGGCCCTTCGGTATAATAAGCCCACGCTTTCCAACCCCGACTTTATCGTTCGCGGTCATCCGCCTTTTCCACTCGAAATCCTATTCGGCGCCTAAACGAGGCATCGGACATCACGCAAAAACAATTTCCGCTTGATTCACAATTTCCGCTTTGATCGAATTGGCGATGAAACATTGCGCATGCGCCTTTTCGACCAAGGCCAAGGCCTTTTCGCGATCCGTGCCGGCAGGCACCCAAATCTTGGGCCGAAGCCGCATCCGGGTCATCTGCATCTTTCGATCTTTCTTTTCCAACACGCCCTCCGCCTCATCGGTATAGGCGAGCACCCGAATCCCCGCCCCAGAAGCCAAGGCAAGATAGGTCAACATCTGGCAGGAAGAAACGGCCATGGTCATCAGTTCTTCCGGATTCAAGCGTTGAGGATCACCCAGGTACTGTGGAGCGGAAGACATCGCCACCGAAGTCTTTCCCGGACAGGTCACTTGATGAGATCGGCTATAGGCTTGATAATCGAGGGTCGAGCCCTTCTCCCCTTCCGTCCATTCCAAGCGGGCATGGAAATAATGTTCGTCTTTTTTCGCTTCCATCTTTCGTCTCCCCCTGTTTCTTCAACTGGCTGCGCTTTGCCTATCCTTCAACGCAACTTAGCACGATTGGAGCACCAAATTCATTAAGCGAATGGCGGTTTTTACTTTGAAAATCGACCTTGAGAAATTGACAAGATTTTCGCCCGCGTGATACCCTGCACCGCCATGTATCGAACGACCTATTGCGGAAGCATTTCGAAGAAAAATCTGGACGAGGACGTCACGCTCAGCGGCTGGGTCCACCGCCGCCGCGACCACGGCGGCCTCACCTTCGTGGACCTGCGCGACCGCGAAGGCATCGTCCAAGTGGTATTCAATCCACAAAACGCGGAAGCCATCCACCAAGAGGCCCATGGCCTCCGCTCCGAATTCGTCATCCAAATTACCGGCAAAGTCGCCCTCCGGCCCGAGGGGACCTTAAATAAGGACCTGCCCAGCGGCGAAGTCGAAGTCCACGTCACGGACCTGAAGATACTCAACCGATCCAAACCCCCGCCCTTTTTAATTGAGGATGGCGAAGAGATCTCCGAAGCCCTCCGCCTGCAATACCGCTATCTCGATTTAAGACGGCACAGCGTTCAGCAACACTTCGTCCTCCGTCATCGTTTGTCGCAAGCCGTCCGCCAATTTTTAAATACAAACAACTTTTTAGAGATTGAAACACCCATGCTCACCAAGAGCACACCCGAAGGCGCGCGTGACTTTCTCGTACCCAGCCGCCTGAATCCCGGCACTTTTTACGCTCTCCCGCAAAGCCCGCAGCTTTTTAAGCAAATCTTGATGGTCGCAGGCTTCGACCGCTACTATCAAATCGTCCGCTGCTTTCGGGATGAAGACCTCCGCGCCGACCGCCAGCCGGAATTTACTCAGATCGATTTGGAAATGTCCTTCGTCAATCGCGAAGAGATTCTCGATCTGATGGAAGCGATGGTCGTCGGGCTTTTTTCCGCGGCGAGGGGCATTGCACTGGTCCGCCCCTTTCCCCGCCTCACATACAGAGAGGCGATGGATCGCTTCGGCAACGACCGGCCCGACACCCGTTTTGGGCTCGAGTTGAAAGACCTGTCGGACCTGGCTGGACGTTGCGATTTTAAGGTCTTCCGTTCGCTCGTGGAATCGGGCGGCCAAGTCAAAGGCCTCAACGCCAAGGGCCTGGCCAGCCTCAGCCGCAAAGAGATCGAAGGCTTAACGGAAGAGGCTATTGCGCGCGGCGCAAAGGGCCTGGCCTGGATGAAGGTCACGGCGAGCGGACTCGAAGCCCCCATCACAAAATTTTTCACGCCGGAATTATTAACGGAGATCGCTCAAACCCTCAAGGCCGAAACGGGCGATCTTTTGTTATTTGTCGCCGATAAAGAACGCGTCGTCCACGAGGTCCTCTCAACGCTCCGCCTCAGCTTGGGCAAGCGGCTCAACTTGATTGACCCGAAGGTCTTCAATGTCCTCTGGGTCACCGACTTTCCGCTCTTGGAATACGACGAAACCGAAAAACGCTACATCGCCATCCACCACCCCTTCACCAGCCCCATGGACGAAGACCTGGCCCTGCTCGAAAGCGATCCTTTAAAGGCCCGTGCCAAGGCTTACGACCTCGTCGTTAATGGCGTCGAGCTCGGCGGCGGCAGCATCCGTATCCACAAGGAAGAAATCCAATCGAAGATTTTCGACTTGCTCGGTATCGGCAAGGAAGAGGCCGCCCAAAAGTTCGGATTTTTACTCGAAGCCCTACAATACGGCGCGCCCCCGCACGGCGGCATCGCCTTCGGCTTCGACCGCATGGTCGCGCTCTTTGCGGGTGTGGAGTCGATCCGCGACGTGATCGCCTTCCCCAAAACCCAAAAAGGCATCTGCCTGATGACGGAGGCCCCCTCTGATGTCGACGAGCGTCAGCTCAAAGAATTGCACATCAAAAAAACGCCGCGCCCCCAGTAGATTCACATCTCTTCGACGAAGAGGGACAGAGCGTGACCGAATCCCCGATCGACCCCGACACCTTTAAAGAAAAACTGCTCGTGCTAAAGAAAGAACTTTTGGATTTAGAGGCGAGTGGCGACAGTGCAAAACCCGTGACGCTCGATCCATCGCGCGTAGGACGATTATCGAGAATGGACGCCATGCAAATGCAGGCCATGTCGCAAGAAACCCAGCGGCGCAGGGCTGTTCAGCTCCAGCGCATTGAGGGGGCCTTACAAAGAATCGAGCGGGACACCTTTGGCCTGTGCATCAAGTGCGAAGAGGCCATTCCGGCAAAACGGCTGGACTTTGACCCCACCGCCTTTTTATGCATCGATTGCGCGAAAGAGGCCGAGCAATAGGAGGCGCTAGAAATGGAATTTCCGAAAGAGATGAGCGAGAGTGGCAAATTTGTCCGGCAAGAAGACGCCTTCCGTGACTGGGTCACGGCCGACGGCTCGTCGGATTATCCGGCAGAGGCCGGGCGTTATCATCTTTATGTGTGCTACGCCTGCCCCTGGGCGCATCGAACGATCATCCTGCGCATGCTCAAAAAACTGGAGCCCGTTGTCGGGATGACGGCGGTCGATCCTGTGCGCGACGAGCGCGGCTGGGCCTTTCGCAAAGGGGAAGGATTTTCAGAAGATCCCATCAACGGCTTCCACTTTTTAAGCGAGGCCTACACGGCCACCGACCCCGCCTTCGACGGCCGCGTGACCGTCCCCGTGCTTTGGGACAAGCAACGAAAGCGCATCGTCAACAACAGCGAAGACGACATCATGCGCATGTTCAACAGCGCCTTTAATGCCTTCACAGATAGCACCTTGGATTTGTATCCCGAAGCCTTAAGAAAAGAAATCGACGCGCTCTACGATTTTATCTATCCCAACATCAGCAATGGTGTTTACCGCGCCGGCTTCGCCACCACGCAAGCCTCTTACGAAAAGGGCGTGAAGGCACTCTTCGCCGCGCTCGATCAAATGGAGGAACGCCTCTCCACACGCCGCTACCTCATGGGCGATCAAATCACCGAGGTCGATTGGAAACTCTTCGTCACCCTCCTCCGCTTCGACCCCGTCTACGTCGGTCACTTCAAATGCAACCTCCGCCGGATTTTTGATTACCCTAATCTATACGGCTACCTCAAAGATCTCTACCAACAAGACGGCATCGCGGCCACCGTCAACCTCGACCATATCAAACGCCACTACTACGTGACGCACACGGAAATCAATCCGACGCAGATTGTGCCCCTCGGCCCGGTGATGGATTTGACAAGCCCGCATGGGCGGGAGCGGATTTAGAAGTCCAAATTCTTGCAGCATTCGCTACGGTTTAGACCTGGACAACGCGCTTTAAAAACTGTAAATTTATGGTGTCTTCTGAAAAAGGAGAACATGCGATGGACACTGCCAAACAAAAAATGACCGAAGTCATTCAGTCGCAACCCGACGATGCGAGCTACGAGGAGATTATGCGCGAGCTTGCTTTCGATCGCATGATCGCGCGCGGCCTTGACGACTCCCAAGCAGGGCGTACCCTGTCGAACGAAGAAATGGAACAGCGCATACGCTCATGGCGGAAATAAGGTGGACGGAGGAAGCCCATCGTTGGCTTAAAGATATATTCGACTACATTGCGACCGATCATCCCGAAGCCGCTCAAAAGGTTGTGGCCGACATTTACGAAAAATCTCAACGCCTCCTCAATTCCCTGAAATCGGTTACAAGTACCGATCCGAAACGAAAGACGAAATCCGTATCCTGCTTTACGGACATTACCGTATCGCCTACCTAATTAAATCCAAGAACCAAATCGATATCTTGGGCGTGTTCCACGGTGCATTGGACATCGACAAGTATTTGCCGTAGGTTGAATAACCTCAAGAGCTTACGCAGGCAAGATCACCTTTAGCACAATATCTTTATCCGCTGATAGAATTGCAAATATAATAACGATTCGTTACTATCCTCAAACAAGACATTACCTTGTTTCCAGCATTGACTTCGTCCACCGATTGTACGGCAAAGGGACTCGATAGACTATGCAGGCTTTAAAAGATATTTTTTCGCCCGAATTTTGGAAGATTGCACTTCCAGCACTGGCACCTGTTGTCGCGTGGTTCTTCAATGAAAGGAGTAAGCTCGCATGGGAACAATACAAATGCAAGGAAGAAAATTACAGAAAACTCCTTCGGTGCCTTAAAGGCTTTTATAAAGCTACGCAGGATCGGGAACTGAAGAATCAATTCTTACATCAGCTTAATCTGCTCTGGCTCTACGCACCAGATCATGTGATCCGAACAGCCTATAGTTTTTTGGAAAAAGTTAAAACGGGTGTCCGGGTTTCTGAGCAAGAGGGGGAACTCGCTTGTGGAGCTTTAGTCGAGGAAGTGAGAAAAGACTTGCTGGCGCGCTGGGTTTTGAATAAGTCGAATTTAAATGCACGTGACTTCCGTCACTTCATTTCAACGTAATAGGGCACCCACACCACTCCACCTAACCCTAGGAGGCCAAGATGTCAGAAACGTCGATCAAGATTGCGCGGACCGTGTCGCGCGTGGGCAGGGCACTCGGCAAAGACGCCATGGACCGTAAAGACCTTGGCAAACGCCTCTCGCGTTTAACGAAAAGCGAACGCATGCTGGTCGCCGCGACCCACCCCGACTTGGCCGGCATAGAATCGCCGAGAACCCAGTCCGGCTTAAACACCCTGCTCAGCCGCTACTTTTGATCGCATTCAGCGGGGACTTGCGGATCAGTAAATCGTGTCGCGAAATTTCCACATAAGAGAAGCCACGCAAGACGACTCTAAAAACATCAGGCTTTTGGTTTATGGTCTTTCGAAGAAATATATCGCGCATGAGTTCAGCCCGGAAGGCGCTCAAGCCTTACTACGTTCGATGACTCCGGATAAAATACAAAGCTACATTCAGTCCGGCTATCGCTATCATGTCGCGGAAATAGAAGGCCAAATTGTGGGCGCTGTGGCGGTTCTAAAGAACGTCCACTTGTATCATTTGTTTGTCGCGGAGGAATACCAGCGCCAAGGCCTTGCAAAGCGTTTGTTGCAGACCGCTTTAAAATCCTGCCTGGCAAAAGGCAACAAAGGTCCCTTCACCGTCAACGCTTCAAAATACGCCTTGCCCATTTACGAAAAGCTCGGGTTTGTCGCAACCTCGGAAGCGGTAGAGAAAAACGGAGTCGTTGCGATTCCGATGCAATATGAAATCGGGCCTTAAGCTCCAAGCGCGTTTTCGGGCCTGTCCGCGCCGACCCCACCTCACCCAAATCACTGCCTGAAATCCGGAATTAGAATTGCAAAACCGATAACGATTCGTTACTATCCTGAAACGAAGGGCCAGCATATTGGCGTCCGCTTGTCCCGACTTTTCGATTGAGTACTGCGCCTTTGGCTCATGAAGATACGAAGACCATTATTAAAAAGCGTTTTAGTGAATAAGGGGGACGATGCCTTTATTGATTGGCAATAAATTGGTCGTCAGCATGCATTACAAATTAACGGACGATGATGGAAAGATGCTGGATGGTTCGAAGGATGTGCCGCTGGCCTATTTACACGGTGCGGGAAATATCATCCCCGGATTGGAAAAAGCGCTGGTCGGCAAAGTCGCGGGGGATGCGCTTCAGGTGAGGGTGGAACCCGCCGAGGGCTATGGAGAGGTTAAGCCGACGCTGATACAAACCGTCGATAAGGCTGTCTTTCAGGGAGTGGAATCCATAGAAGTGGGAATGACCTTTGAGGCAAAAGCGTCGAACGGATCGATGCAGCGCATCGTGATCACGCAAGTGGAGGGCGATCAAGTCACCATCGATGCCAATCACCCCCTCGCCGGAGTGGCATTGAATTTCGACCTTCAAATCGTGGGTGTCAGGGAAGCGACGAAAGAAGAACTTGCCCATGGCCACACGCACTAGGTTGAATTATCGTATGCCCCAAAAACATAAAAGACGGACCGAAATGAAATGGGCGCTAAGGCCTTTCACGTTTTCATAAAATGCCGCGCCGCTTCGCTCGAGATAGCGCACCTTCAGAACAGGGAATCCCAAAGTCGTGATCGAGGCCCTCTATTTTATAGCAGCGGCCATCTTTGAAATCGCGGGATGCTATGCCTTCTGGGCTTGGCTCCGGCTTGGCAAAAGTACCCTCTGGCTGATTCCGGGACTGGGAAGCTTGGCGCTTTTTGCATTCATCTTAACAAAAGTCGATGCCGCGTTTGCGGGCCGGGTTTATGCGGCCTATGGCGGTGTTTATATTGTCGCATCGCTAACCTGGTTGAGCTTGATCGAGCGCAGAAGGCCCTTCGTTTCCGATTATTTAGGAGGAGCCCTTTGTTTAATCGGGGCGGCGATCATCCTGTTTGGACCTCGGCTCTCCGAGGGTTGATGGGCGGTGCGATGAACGCGCTAGCCCATACGCACCTCGATGATTCTAACGATAATGGAGCGTTAAATGATCGATTTACAGCATGAATCCTTGGATATGGTGGTCCGCATTTTAGTCGCGTCTATACTCGGAGGCCTTATCGGTTTGGAAAGGGACGTTCGCGGCCGTTCCGCTGGACTCCGCACCCACATCCTCGTCGCGATGGGTGCCTCCATGTTCATGATTCTCTCCGAAAAGATCGCGATGGCGCCGGACGGCAGCGGCATGCAATTCGACCGGGGACGTATCGCGGCCCAAGTCGTGACCGGGATCGGTTTTTTGGGTGCCGGGGTCATTATCAAATCGGGAACCAATGTGCGGGGTTTAACGACAGCCGCTTGTTTGTGGACGGCGGCGGCCATCGGCATGGCGGCGGGCGGCGGCTATTATCTTCTGGCCGTCTTTCCGACATTGATTGCGTTGCTCTGTCTTATTGCATTGAAATATTTCGAATTCTTTTTCTATTCGAAAAACGTTTATAGAACCCTCCAAGTGACGACACCGATCGCATTCGCATCCGCCGATATTATCGCAATCGTCAATCGGAAGGGGCTCAAAGTGCTCGATTGCGACATTAAACGTAACTATGATGAAGGCACCACGGTCACAAAACTTTCGATGAGCCTATTTCATCGGGGTGTCACGGATGGCTTGGCGCAAGAGGTCTTAAAGTCTTTGGAAGAATCGAAGATCGTCCTCAAAGAAGTGAAGTGGGGACCCGTCTAAGGTCGGTACACGATTTTATTGTTTGAGGGAAATCGGGCGTTTTCTGAAGAGATAAAGAAACACCTATTGTGACGTTTCACCCACTCGACTCCTTTGAGATCACCTGCGGCGGGCGTATTCCCTGAAGCCATCAAGCAATTGCCGGAATGAGGTGGGTTTGTATTTCTCAAAGCTTTCTTCGTCCACGTAAACAAAGTCATAGGTCACATTCGACTGCACCCGGTTGATGTCCTCGCACCATTGCCGCAGCCGTTCCATCTTGAGCGGCACGTCCAGGTCTTCCCGGCCTTTGGTCTCGACGATGACAATTCTCTTGCCGGACAGCTTGACCAGAAAGTCTGGGTAGTAGTTGGAGATGTCGCCGTCCGCGTTCACGTAATCCAGCTTGAAATGCACGGCCATGTAGTTCTTGCCGTAGGAAATCACGTCGTCGCAGTCTTCTAAAAAACGGGCGAACAGCAGTTCAAACTGGCTGTCCCCGATAATGCGGTTAAAGACGCTTTTTTTCGGGATGAGGTAGCCCTGATCCTTGGCCACAAAGGGGCGCGTCCGCCGCAGCTTGATGGTGTCGCGGATTTCGGCGTCGCCTTTGTCCTGCACCGTGAGGGCGTTGATCGCCTTCTTGAACGTCTCGAGCAAAGTCTTGGTAGCAGACAGTTCTGACAGGTTGCGCAGGGTGTTGGGAGTTTCCAGGTCTACCGGCCGGTCAAACAACTGGTCCTGAATAAACGCCTTGACCTTGCCATACAGCACGTCGTAACCACGGGGAGTAGATCCCTTGCGGTATTCCAAGCGCAGGTCTTTCATGATGGTCTGCGCGAAAAAACCGATCACGCTGCGATAATCGGCAATGCCCGCCGTGTCGAGAATGGTCGTATGCGTCACCTCGCCGGTGGTGATGTCCTTGAAGACGATCTCGCGTTGCTGCGCTTCGCTAAACTGTAGATAGGCCACGCGTTGATGCCCCAACGCGCCCACATCCAGCGCGCCCAGGTTCTTGTATTCCCGGTAGACGCGGGGGGTCAGCACCGGGATTTCAATATCCAGCGCGTCGATGTCTTTCTTCTCGTTCTCCTTGTCAACCTCAACCACCAGCGGCGTTTTAGCTTGCGTGCCTTCGCCCATCGGCTTGCGTTCCAGCACCACGCCTTCTGCCTGGATGGATTCCACAAAATCCATAAAGGCATTCGTGCCGACCACGCTGACATATTCTTCTATCCCAACGGGGCCGCCGGGATACATCTTGCGCAAGCCGCGCCCCAGGGTTTGTTCCGGCAGGATGTTACTCTGGGCAGAATAGGCGCGCAGGCCGACAATGGTGGTGACGTTTCGCACGTCCCAGCCCTCTTTGAGCACCATCACCGAGATGATGGCCTTGTAGGGGCTGTCCAGGCTGTCAATCGCGTTGGCTTGCTCGCGCAGCTCCTTCAGTTCTCCCTCGGCTTTGCCTGACGTTGATTCGGAAATCTCGCCGTTGTTCTTGGTATGAATGACCAGCACGGCGTCTTTCAGATCGGGGTAGTGACCTTCGAGGTATTCGGCCACGTCGTCGCAGTTGCGGGTGTCGTCTGTCATCACGAACAGGATGGCTTTCTTGCCCATCTTTCCATGTTCGGCATACGCCTTGCGCCACTCGATCACGCCCAGGTGAATGTAGTCGGTATATTTCTCGGTGAACTTGGCACTCTGGCGCTCCACAAGTTTGGCGCGGCTGGGGGCGTCGGGCAGGACAGGATGCTTGACCACATTTTGTTTGATGGCCTCCACCAGCGGGTAATCGGCGATGGTCTGCACGAAAATCGCGCCGTTGTTGTGCTTGGGCGTGGCGGTTACGTCCACTTGCAGAGAGAGCGCGGACCCTTTTTGCTTCAGCTGGTTGTGGATGTCCTCGATAGATTTGAACCAGGCCATGCGTGGGTCATGAATGTGGTGCGCCTCGTCGTTGAGCACCACAAGCTCGTCAATGTCTCGCACAATCATGCCCAAGTCCACCTTGGAGTCGGTGGTCGCACCGCTGGGCCGCTTGCCGAGAAAATACTCCATCGTGTCTTCGTCATCAGGCGATGCGGGAATATCGTCCCCGGCATAGACCCGGTGGATATTGGTCAGGAAGATATTGCCCGTGGGCCGGGTAATGCGCACCTCGTCCTGCACGTGCAGTGTCAGTTGAAAATCGTCGCGCCAGTTGCGTCCGTCCATGCCGTTGTCGGGCAAGATCGGGTCGTCTTTCAAAAAGATGCGCAGACCCTTAAAATCCTTATAGATGCGATCCAGCACGATGATGTTGGGGGCGATCACCAGAAAGTTTCGCGCCAGCGTCGACTCCGGCTCATACAGTTTGTGGAAGAAGCTCCAGGCCAGCACCAGGCTAAGCACCTTCGTCTTGCCTGTGCCGGTCGCCATTTTCACCACGAAACGCCGCCAGGTCTCGTCAAACATGCCGGCGGAGACCACGCCGGAACCGTCAAAACGCATCATGTCGAACTTGTCCTTGACCCCCACCACGTCGTACAGGTAGATGATGGTTTCCAGCGCCTCGCGCTGGGCAAAGTAATACTGAAACTCAGCCATGGCGCCGTTGGTCTGGGGCAGCAGGTGCGGGGTGTTGAACCAGTAATTGAGTAGGCTCTTGCTCGTGTTCGTCGCCCCCACGTAGCCGCTGTCCCGCCACTCCTTCACCTTGCGGCGTAATTGTGGCACCAACGGCGGCGTCAGCTTTTCAGAACTGGACTCCCGCAAGGCTTCATCCGCCGGAAACCAACGGTAGTCCGGATGCAGGATTTCATGAGGTGATTTTGGAAAGTCGGGGTGAAGCGCCATTGTCTTTTTAAATAACCTTTAAATTTAGTTTACATTTAGATTCATCAAAGGGAACCGCTTAATTTTCAAGCATGTTTTAGTTTACAGGCATCGCTTGAATCTAACTTATATCTAATTAGAAAGTGACCAATTTCCGGTTCTTCGTGGCCCTGAAAACTTTATTTTCTTTTCACGCTTAAGCTCCTGAAAAATATTCGAGATGTCCTGTGGATTGAGCTCCTGAAAGGCAAGTCGCAAATCATGGCGATACCCTTTATTTTTTCTTAAATGTTCAATAATAAGTTCTTTATACTTTTCCCGTGAAAGCCCGGCTAACTTGGTATGAATCCCCACCTTCCCTTCGTGGGCATAGTAAGTGTGCGAAAGAATATATTTAGCCCCTTTCGTTTTTCCGATCCGCTCAACGATACCCATCTCTAGAAATTTATCACGATTTTCTATGTGGGCTACAGGTTGATTCTTCCGAATCTTCTCCAATTCGTAGATTTCCTCAAGAGAAAGAGTAACCTGCTTCTCTTTAATGATTTTTTCTAGAAACAGAATAAATTTTTTGTCCTTAACCTGCGCCGGTATTTGAAGACAAACGGAAAATACATCACTCTTCGACAGGTCCGGCAGTCCTTTACCCTCCTTGATCGTGTACTCAAAGATATCATCCATTCCCTGGCCTGAGCGTTCGACCAGTTCGGCTTTTTCAAACGTCTCCGCAATACACCGGTTTCGCCAGTACCTTTTATGGAGGATGTTTTCAATTGTAATGCCTGGAGGAAGGCCGCCCGGACTTTCAATGATAAATGCCTCCGGGGAGGCCTTTATAAAAACCGACTGGTTTCGGATCGTATAGTCCCTATGTGCCACGGCATTCAGGACGGCTTCTCGGACCGGCTTTTCGCTGAAGGCAAAAACTTCCCGCTGAAAAAGCCCCTCCTGGAACGGGATCCGTATATTTCGGGCATTGATCGTCTCCCAGATTTCATCACAAATCTTGAAAAAAGGCTCGCGCCAGTTTTTTCGAAAATCGTGGGCTGTCTTTCTTGCGTCCTGCCTCCATTCAAATATAATTTCACAACCCGGCAGCAGTTCATCGAGCTTCTCTTTCTTGCCAAAAAGAATCAGACTTGCGTAATTCAGGCCCTTATCTTTTAGCAGTCCGATGGCGCGTAATGTCTTTTCGCTTGAAAAAGAAAGGTAGTCCTCGCGCTTTGCCTTTCGAGCCCAACGCTTTCTGAAGTTCGCTATGGCTTCTTCATCCAGGTCATCCAAGCTTAACCCTTCCAGAATGTGGGCGGAAAAATCCAGATCAGCTTCATTGAGGATTTTCTTTAATGTCATCTGATCCATTTCGACCAGTGATTCTCCCGCCCGCATTGGGTAGTGATACTTTCCCCTTGATAGGATCGCCTGCCCCACGGGTCGAGACGGCACATGGAATATAAGAACGCGTCCCTTCGGATGGATCAACTCTTCAACATCAACTCTTATTTTAATCTTGGAAAGAAGGTCATGTGAGAGTGTGTTATAAGTTCCTTCAAACGCCTTTGTGCCGACGATCCTCTTGTCATTGTTTACTCCGAGGATCAGCCTGCCGCCCCCTTCATTGGCGAGCGCGGCGCAATAATCGGGCAGATCTTTATCCCGACTAAATTGACTTCTTGCAGCCTTGAATTCAAGCCCCATATCCTCAGAGTGCTTCAACCACCTGTCAAATTCCTCAACCGACGTCATGGCGACTTAAACCCTCACTTCTACAATGGTCATGGTGTCGTTGCCGAAGATGTCCACCACCTTCACCGCCAGCTTGCGCCGCCCCGGAGGGCATTCGTGAAAGACGCTGGTCAGTTCCAGCAAGCGGTCTTTCTTGGTGCGGAAGGATTGCCACTCGTTTTCAAAGATGTAATCCCCGGTCCAGACTTCCTCAAATCCCCCCTCGCCCTCTGGGAGAGGGGCTGGGAGTGAGGGTTCGGGCGAATTTACCGGCACCCGAATAATCTCGCGCTTGCTCTCAAAGTTGAAATCCACCGCCCAGTAATCGATCCAGTCGGTCCACTTTTTTGTGAGCGCCTCGCGGCTGACAATGCCCTTCGCGTTCTTGCTCACCTTCACGATCCGCCCCTTCTCCACCACGATCTTGCTGGCTTTGTCCTTGAGCGTCGCCTCCGCGTTGGCGAGCGAATCCTGCGAATAAAAAACCGAAAAGTCGGTCAGCTCCACCGCCGCGCTGTTCTTCTTGACGTGCGGCTTGACCTCGATGGCCGCCACATCGTGGAACACTACCTGGTTCTTTTCCACCGCCCGCTTGTCGAACACCTCGGCGGGGATGTACTTGGGGGCGATGTCGATGCCTTTGGCGCGGGCTTCGTCCAGCACGTTGGGGAACAAACCCATCTCGAACTCAAAGCCCAGAATGTCCACGCGGGTAATGTGCTTCTGGCGGCATTCCAGGATGACCTCTTCCACAAACAGGCGCGTCACCGGCAGGTTGACCGGCCCCACCGCCACCAGCCGCCCGGCCTTTTTGCCGTGGAAGGTGGTAAAGCCCTCGGTCTTTTCGGCGCGGTAGGCGCGCAAGATGAGGTCAACGAAGGCGGCTTCTTTTTCCGCGATCATCAAGCGCTGCTGCTCCTGACGGCTGAGATTTCTCCCTTCGGTCGAAATGACAGAGGGGGGCACAACGACAGCAGCCTTGTCATTCCGATGGAGCGAAGCGACTGAGGAATCTTGTGTCAATCCGAGCGAATGCGAAGAATCTCCTGCTGTCATTCCGAACGAATGTGAGGAATCTATCCCAATGTAGTGCTGGCGCTCGTACTTGCCCAGGTTGAGGATTTCAAAGGCGCGGTAGTCCTTGCCTTCGGCCTTGAGCTGCCGCTGGACGCCGATCAGCCGCTTGCGGGTGGTGTGGATGGCGAACTTGCCCAAGTCGCTCACGATCCACTTACGGCCCAGCTTTTCCGCCACGGCAGCGGTGGTGCCGGAGCCGCAGAAGAAGTCAGCAACCAGGTCTCTTTCGTTGGATGAGGCGTTGATGATGCGTTCGAGCAGGGCTTCGGGTTTTTGGGTGGGGTATTCCAAACCTTCATTGCTATAGCGTAACGAATTTCCAGAAATGTCATCCCAAATATTCGATACTTGCTTTCCCTTGCCTTCGCGTTCCAATAGGTAGTATTTTTCTCGAATTGATTTCCCCGTGAAATATAGCCGACTATCTTCGTCAAGCTGACGCATTTTTTCTTTACTTACGCGCCAACCACTCGGAGGATGAGGCCAAATCCTACCTTTAGTATCCACATATTCATAACGTAGATTCGGGCGATCAGAATCTTTTGGGTTGATCAGTGGCTGAGTATTATAGGGACCTCTTTCATCATTATCATCAAGGTTATATGTCTTGCGATCTTCGTATGAGAGCTCTTTTGTTATCGGCGTGAAACTATAGCTACGAGACTTTGAATACCAGATGATGTAATCAGCATTTTTTGGCATATTGTTGTAGACGGATTTACCCGCACTCGATCGTTCCCAGATAATCTCATTCACAAAATGCTCTTTGCCAAATATCTCATCACAGATTGACCTCAAATAGTAATTAACTCGTGCGTCACAATGCACATAGATACTTCCATCCTCGGCCAGAAGGTCGCGCATCAGCACCAGCCGCTCGTAGATCATGGCGATAAAACTGTCTGCGCCCTTGCCCCAGGTGTCGCGGTAGGCGATCTCTTCCAGGATGTTGGGCTTCTTGGTGAAGGTATCGCCGCCGATCTCAATGTCCATGGAAAAGTCCGCGCCCACGTCAAAAGGCGGGTCAATGTAAATCAGCTTGAGGCCGCCCTGCTTTTCAATCTCCTCGCGCAGGGGGCCGTTCTTCAGCGATGAGAGGATCAGCTTGTTGTCGCCCCAGATGAGCTTGTTCGTCCAGCCCTTGAGCTGGCGGCCGCGTGAGTCAAAAAGACTTGATTGCAATGCCGTCTCTTCCGGCTTTTCGGCGCGCGGCTCGTCCACCTGTTCGATCACCTGAAACGGCAGGACAATGTTGCAGACCTCGCTGGACTTGCCGTTCCAAACCAGTTCCACCTCCCGCTTGTCCTCAAACAGCAGAAAGCGGTACTTGTCCGGCAGCGGCTTGTCGGCTTCCAGAAAGCGGAGGATCTCTTGTTGTTCTTGCTCGGTTAGTCGCGGCATGGGAATACGCTTCTTCTCGGTGTGCTATCTGGTGTCAGACTGCGGGGGCGTGATGGAAAATATAACGCAATTGGTTAGGACGCAGTCGTTGGTCGTTGCTCCGTTTATCGTCACGTACGCACACCACTGCTGAGTTGCCGATTCTGCCAGTGCCGTCTAATTACGTCGCGTCCCTTTGAAATTCAATGGCGCCAGGTCGCTATATCTTGCCCAATCCAACATGATCTTTACAGTCGTCGTTCCCGTGCCTGCCTTCCAACCAGTCTTAAGCACGTCGGTCAACCGCGTTGCGAGGTCTGCATGAGAAAGACGCTCATCACAAGCGTTCAAAATATCAATAAAGCTTTTGAACGCCGGCATCCGCAACGCACGTTCAGCAAACAAAGCCGCACGTCGATCTGGATTGTCAACAAACTCCATCGAGGACGCGAAGACTTGAATCGATTTCTCCTTGCGCTTAATGAACCCCAAATCTTCCAGGCTCACCACCGCCTTCCTCTTGGTGCTCGGCTTGAATTTCGACCAATCGATTGAAGTTCTGCGCCGCAGAGCAGCAACGATCCTTTCAAGCGCAAGAATTATGGGGTCGACTTGAATAGCGGGAACCACCAGGCCAGACCCTCTTCTTCTACTAAGCGCTGGCCGCTCACGGATCTCCGCCTGAGCGCTTCGTTTTGACAAAGCACCAGTCTTCACGTTATAGAAGAGGATGTCCGCATAATCTGCCCAATCCGAAAGAGTGTGCGCATACAGCCCCCATGTCTTCTTGGTGGCCGCGATATAGGGGCATGCACGCGCGAGAATCGCTGAGACTTCATTTTTTGGAAGAGTAGCCGCACTCTCAACCTCACTGACCGCGATCTGGACGAGGCGATTCTTGAGCAATCGTTCGCGGATATGATTACGCAAGTCAGACGTAAGCCTATCATCATCGGTATACTTGATCGCGGAAACAATTCTTTCCGCGTTTATCTGAACGAGGGCGAGAACCTTGAGCTCGCGCAAAACATTGATAAATGAGGTCTCAGAATGCCCCGAATGTTTGCGGAATTCCTCTAGCGAAAATCCTGCCGGGCGTTTGGAAAGATCGCTTGCAAGCCCAATGATTCGCCCCGGCTGCATCCGAAGTATGAAGTTCTGCTGAACAGGCACCTTACCGGAATTAAGGTAGTCGCGGAAGATGTCCCAGTACACGTCATACTTGTTGCCAATTCTAACGAGCAATCGGCGGTGTACGAGACTCTGAACCACCTCGGGATCGAATTCTTCTCCCAGGTCCGGAACAGCGATGGGAACCTTCCGCGCTATTTGCTTAAGCGTATGATCCTCTTCAGCGGATAGCCCTCGGAGGTCATCTCGAAACAGCTCTTCGACGTTGAGCAAGCTGCTGGCCATGCTGGACTGAGTCTTACCTACCTCTAGTTGCGACTTGACATGCGAGCATAGCTTTGTAATCAACCACGGGTATCCCTGCGAAAACTCCGAGATAAAAAATCTAAGGTCTTTGCGGAGCTTGGTGCTCAACTCGGACTCGAGCTTGTCGAGAACACTCTTAATTTCGTCTTCTGAAAATGTATCGAGGGGTATTTTCTTGCTGGTATCGGCTATTGACGCCCGGAGTTTGTATGGGAAATCATTGGTCGAGCCGATGAGATCGGTCTTCCAGGCGAATCCCAATATGACGTTCGTCTGGGCATCGCCGATTCTTAAGTGGATGTCTCGTATTCTCCGGAGGGTCTCCGGTAAAAAAAATATGTTTTCAAATTGATCGAAAAAGATAAAACCGCACTTGCTGTTCTTCTCCAAAGCCCTGCCAAGTGTGATAAGGGTCTCCGCTGCACCATCGAAACCAGTCACGTCTGGCGACACATCCCCGAGAGTCAGATCTGCGTCTTCAAGATATTTCCGGACTGCGTAGTTGATTGCGCGAAGGATAAATGTGGAGGAAGATGCCGAACGCGAGTCGATGGCTATGGCAAAGTGTCCCCGCTTCCGCAACAAATCAACTGCCGACAACACAGTTGAGCTTTTCCCTAGTCCGGAATTTGCTTCAAGAAGTACTCCCCTTGAGGACGTTCGCTTCGCGATAACATCATTGGCGAGGTTTAGCACGTCATCCAAGGCTGCCTGCCGACCGACAAAAAACTGTGGCGCCGCAGGGAACTGATATTCGAAAGGAGCCGAACTTCCTCGAACCTCGACTACTTCTTCACCTGGCAACGGCAGTTCTCCCGAGGACTTCGCGACAATAGGGTCTTGCAGTAACTTAAATTCACTGAAATGCCGGAATAGGGTAAGTAGCTGTGCCACCACTCCGTTGTCCGTAACGACTTTCCCGCCATTATCCATTAGTACGAGTTGAGTAGGTGTTCCAGAGCCCGGCGGAATAACAAGTTGCCCCCAAAATACTCCGATGTCTGTATAAAGAAGTTGGGTTTCACCAGCAGTTCCGGCCTGAATCGGAATTCTTTCTTTGCAGACGTCTTCGGAAACAACGATGTTCGATTTTACAAGTGCCTCAAAGACCTCTTTTTCCTGGAGAAGTCCAAACGCAATTTCTTTTTGGGAGGAGCAGTTCTCGTCGTAAAACCCCTTTGCATGGCTGTTTAATCTTGGAATGACGACCATTAATCCTTGACATCGTTTGTCTCTAAGCCAGCGCGACATATACTTCCCAAAAAAATTTTGAATGTGCTTCGATTCAATATCCGTTTCATAGCACTTGCACTCCGCATAGAGAGGAATGCCCGTCAGCGCAGAGTGTCCAACAATATCGATCTCCATCCCGGCATAATTTACGTTCGGCTTCTCATCGATCTCATAGCCGTGACACCTCAGGACCACTGAAATGATTTTCTCGAATAGCTTTCCTCTTGAATTAGCCCGTTCGCTAACCGTAGATCCTGAAGCAGCAATCTGAATCTTTCCCATAGTTATCCCTCAAATACACTCCGAAGCTCTTTTCAAGATCGACTATGCCTATTCGACTGAAGTCCTAACCAGTTATTGGATCGAGGGTCACAGTTATTGGATCGAGGGTCAGGTCTTGCATTATGACATTTCGCCTTGGGGACAACATTTACGGGGGCCAGGTCTACAAATTGGGTATTAGAAAGTCCCACACTTTCAAATGAATTTCATAAACCTGGCCCTTTTTCTGCTGTTTAGAGGATTCCTTTAATCCCATGCCAAAGCAGAAGCCTTCACACGGAAGCGCCATATGGTAGCCCTTGTTACTCCTCATCAGTTGAACCAATCAACCCCTTGGCATCTTTGTCGTCCAGTTGCAGCTTAGGCGGGGTGCTTTTTACTCGCTTCTCGACCTTTGTGATATGTTCGGCTGGCGGGATATTCTCGGGGGGTGTTCCACCAATCCGCTTGATGGCCTCTCTCACCTCCTGGCCGACCTGTTCGTGGGTTCGGATTGCCAATTGTTGGTCCTTAACCCGTTCACGCGCCAGCTTGTCCCGCGCCTGGGTCATCCGGAACTGGTTGGCCGCCAACTCGGTGGTATCCATACGATCCATGAGCTGGTCCTTCTTCGGAATCCCTTTGCGCTCCTTGATCGCTTCACGGCCAAGGCCTCCGTAGAGTCCCTTGTAGCCCGCGTCGTGAAAGATGCCAAACATTTTATCTTGCACTCCTGCTTGTCGTGCGGCGCCCGATAGCGCCTTAAATTCTTCTGATGTTTGTTTCCGCAGTTCCAGGCGCTCGACATCTGCGGCCAGCGCATCGGAAATTTCCTGGCGGCGGGCTTGGATGGCGAAATATTTCTGCGCGTGGGCGATTTCCGGTTTACGAGGATCGCCGTTTTGAGCGATAAGATAACAGGCAAAACGAGAAAGGTGGTAATCAGGGACGTCCCTCATCCCACCTTTGCCAAGCTCGATCATTTTGCCGGCGCCGGCAAAATGATAATTTGGCTCGTTTCCGGACTGTTTACAGGAGATGGCGGCCCTTTTTATGGCGTCTTCGAAGCGCCGCCATTGTCCATAGCCGAGCAAGGTTTGGAGGTCCCTGGCGCTCCAATATTCAGCGCCGAATTCATTGACTCTCTTTAAATCCTCAAAAGATCGATTTCCACGGACAGGTAAGGTTTCGTCGCTCATCATGTTCTCCTCGACTTTTAGATAAAGAGAGTTCTTCTCTCCTTCAGCGAGACAAGGTTTATACTCTCTTTCTCTTGGATTTAAACCCGAGAAATATTAAAGAGGACTATATTGGAAGGCCGAAGAAATTGCAAGGAACACAGGCTTGAATTTAATAGCAGGCATTTGAAAAAGTATCTCTTTATAGTAGGGCATAGGGAGCAAATCTGCTCTTGGCTCATCTTGTATTTCGCTTGTTTCCTGTCTATTCATACGTCGCGACCACGATCCGTTTCTCGTGTCCCTGCGTCGGATTAAGGTTGCGACTTGTGACTTTAAGCTTCTGATTCGCTATCCATCGGTCGGCCTCGTCATCCGTCCGGTCAGCATCCGTTGTGTCTTCTCCATCTCTTCGACCAGTCGCTTCTCTTCGGGCAGGGCAAGCTGATATTCCCTGGTCAAGACTTTATTGTGCCAACAGCGCCAGGTCTTGCATTGCAACATCCGCCGCCTGCCGGAACTTTTCTTCAAAATCGAGATTGGCGTTGTTAAGCGATAATCGGCCACAATATAAGAGAAAAATGAAATAATCTCAAGAAATGAAGTAGAGTTTAAATTGGAATTGATAGGATTACTCTACTCGTAGATTACGGTATCTTCCATACCTTCACGGGCCTTCTTCACTTTCTTCTTACAGGTGGGGCAGTCACGGTCGGCAGGAGACGGGGTCAGGGCGGGCTGTTCACAAACCAGGCAAGTACGGATGCTCCAGCGAGAGGGAGACACGTGTTTCCGCACAAGGTCCAGGAGTTCATTCAAACACTAGCCGCATTCGCAGCAAAAGTCTTCACTTTGATTTTTTTGGACCGTTCTTCCACTTGAGCCGCATCGTACTGAAACTGTAACCGCATCCACCCCTCCGGCGTACCGCCAAACGCTTTCGCCAGGCGAATCGCCATTTCCCAGGACAGGTCTGCGCGCTCATTCACCAGATGACTCAACGCAGACCGCGACACACCCAGAACCTTGGCCCCTTCGGTCACGCTCAACCGATGCGGTTCCAGACAGTCCACGCGCACCGAAAATCCCGGATGCGGCGGATTCTTCATTTTCAAATCCTTCATCGCGATCTCCCTTTCAATGGTAGTCCTCTAAATTCACTTCTGACGCATACCCCTCCTCAAACCGAAAGGTAATGCGCCAGTTTGCCCTCACCGTTACGGCCCACTCCCCTTTCCGGCTTCCCTTCAACGAATGAAGCCTGTAGGAATGGACGTTCATATCCTCGATTACCTCCGCTTGGTGCAACCGTGCGAGAATGGCCCTGATCCGGTCCACCATGTCAGGCGACAGCTTCCGGGGATCATCCTCCTCGAAAAACCTTTTCAGCCCCCGGTGCCGGAAACTCCCGATCATGTTTGTATTGTATCGTGCAGCGCATCACGAGTCAACTGAGTCTGCCGCGACGGATCTCTTTTCGATTTAGAAATAGGTCAAGGAATTTTCTCGCCGGTATCGTTAACTTCTCTGAGATCTACCCGTAAATCGCGCTGTCTTCAAAAAAGCTTAGGGTCAGGTCTTTACTTTGACATCAAGTATTTTTCTATTCTCTCCGGAAAGATTTTTTTCCTCTTCCATCCTTCCGGCAATGTGACTGATCCGACGGCTGAAAAGCGGTCAAATCTACTCTTGGCTCATCTTGTATTTCGCTTGTTTCCTGTCTGTACATACGCCGCGACCACGATCCGTTTCCCGTGCCCCCGCATCGGATTAAGGTTGCGACTTGTGACTTTAAGCTTCTGATTCGCTATCCATCGGTCGGCCTCGTCATCCGTCCGGTCAGCATCCGTTGTGTCTTCTCCATCTCTTCGACCAGTCGCTTCTCTTCGGGCAGGGCAAGCTGATATTCCCTGGTCAAGACTTTATTGTGCCAACAGTGTCAGGTCTTGCATTGCAACATCCCCCGCCTGCCAGAGCTTCTCCTCAAACCCAAAATTCCTGCCGTTATTTTTTGCACACAGTCACGGTCAGGTCTTGCGATCAAATATTTTTCGCTTCCCATCGCCCACCCGCGTGACGCCGCCCGGTTGATTTTGTGGTGGCAACGTGCAATTTCGGGCGAACACATAGGTTCGCCCGAACAGCTATCGCCCCGCGGTTTTTTGCCTTCGCAATCGGCCGAATTTCAAACGAAGGTCTTCCAATTCGGCCTTGGGGGATTTTGCGTATTTTTCGCTTAGTTTGGCTCGAATAGCCCGCTGTAATTGAACGGCATCAATCTTCTTTTTCACGAACAACCTCCCTTGGGCTGCGTATCTCAAGCACGGGATAGCCCCTCTTTAAGTTCACGGCGTTAAATGCGTGAACACGGTCAAGATTTACAATCTGTTTGAAGTTCCAACTGACGAGGACATCAACCCGCTCAATGGACGCAATCGCGATATGTTGTGCATCTACAAGATGCCTGGCGCCCACCACCCCATCATTGATATAAGCATCTGCCAACTCGATTGCTTCTTCGTCCAGAAACACGTCTTCCACACATTCTTCCGGAAGAGAGGATAAAATTTCCTTTACGCTATCCGGCGCCTCTTCAAGCTCACGCCGGGTCAAGTCGGACACGATCGCCACTTTTGTTCCTGCACGGAACTCGTCAAACAGACGATTGGACCAGTCAGCAAATTCAACATCCAAGCAGCCTCCGATGACTGACGTATCAATGTAAATGCGCGCTCTCATATTATCTATTCAATTCAAACTGCGTTGTCCATCGCCTGCCCGCGTGATGGCGCCGGAAAAGGGATCAAATCTGCTCTTGGCTCATCTTGTATTTCGCTTGTTTCCTGTTTATTCATAAATTTATGGGGTCTACAAATTGGGTATTAGGAAGTCCCACACTTTAGTGGCGGAAGCGGTCGCCCCGCACGTTCCGTTTGCCGTTCGCGCCGCATCCGATGATGCACGCCAAGGAAGCCGTCTCCAAAATTCCTTTCTCAACTTCACCGTTCCTCATAACTCACCTTCCACGGTGAAACACTATTGGAAAACTAAGGCTGTCCCGATGTTGTTTGGGAGGAGTTTAAAGACTCACCACTTCAACCTGAATTCGATCCTTCACTTCATGTGATGTTTCAAGGAGCCGATCGATTTCGTCCAGGGTTTTTGCATGAAAGTATCGCTCTTTGCATTCAGAGCAGACCTCCGCCTCCACATTTTCAACGATGTATAACTTCCCGTGAAGCCAGTGTTGCCTTTTGACTTTCTTTTTCACTGTCTGGCCGCCACAAAATTCGCAGGTCATGGTTTCTCCCTTAAAGAGGATGTTGTAATTATAACAATATTGCCGTCCTCTTTGAATCTGCAAATGACATGAATCGGTCTCCCGTCTTTCGCAGGCCCTTCTATCCGGTATTTTGTTCCTCTTTGATCTTTTGTGAATCTCTTCTCGATCTTCCCTTTCAAAATGGCGTTCTCCACATCGACCCGCTCCAACTCATCGTCCAACATCTCGTCTTCGGCATGGGATGAAAGATAATATTCTCTATCTATGATCTTCTGTCGGATTTTCTGTATTGTTGTCATTTATGTTGAAAGCTGCGGTTCACGTTTTCCACGACCTTCTCCACGCCAAAGCATGTCAATTGTCATGCGGAAGGCAGAAAAAAGAAACGGGAACAAGCTCCTTTTATTTTCCTTCGTCCCCTTTTCCTTCGCGACGCCGAGATGTATTCTCGGACGTCCACCTGGACGCCGGCCCACGCCGCTACTCTAAAAAATAAATCGAGCAGAGCGCCTGGTTCGGGCAGAGTCATGACATTACCTCCATATCCATTGGCCTCCGGCATATCCCAACCATACCGCACCGAGGCCGAGAAAAATATGCGCGCCGATATTCATCAACGATAGGCCCCAGATAGGCCCCATTCGCCGTCACGCAGAAGGAGCATCGTGTCGTTTCCGAAGGTGGAGAAGGTCGTGAAAGCCCCAAGGACGCCAATAAAAACGAAAACCCGCGTCTCCGGGCTGAATAGGTTTCGAAGCTCGACGAGTTGCGCCAAGAACCCAATGATCAGGCAGCCCAAAAGGTTGACCGTCAAAGTGCCATAGGGAAATGCCGCGCCCTTGGCCCAGGCCTGCACCCAGCCGCTGAGGAGATACCGGAGAATCGCCCCATTCCGATTAACACGATCTTCAACATTGCACCAGAATTTTCTCACTCATCATTTAAGCCTTTTGGGACAAGGGGCAGATCCTCTTTTCAAACCCTGCGCTCGGCGATCAACTGGGCCACCCACCGTCCGTTCATTCTCCCCTCATCATCGGGTGTAAAAATCTGTCCTTCATGATAAAAAAGGATGCGGAATTCGAGAAAACTGCTGAGAAGTTCGTTGTGTTCCCAACAGAAGGCAGTTCGCGCGGGTTTCCCATAGTGTTGATGCTGGTCGATGAGAAAGGTTTCGTAGACGACGACGCCGCCGATTTTGACGGCCTGTTTTATCTTAGGGATAATGTTGCGATCCAGATAATAAAAACAGCAGATCGCCGCCGCCTCGGTTTCGGAAGGGAATTGTTTTTCGAGATCGATGCCCTGGGCCGTAAAAGGCAGATTCTGCGCTTTTGCCTCTCGATTGCAAAAGTCCACCGCGGCTTCGCTCTGATCGAATCCCAACACGCGATTCCCCTTCCGGGCCGCAAGAAAGAAGGCGTTTCGGCCGTAACCACAGGCGATATCCAGCACCAAGCCCAAGGGAACTTTGAGGACCTGTTCGACTAAAAACGGGGCGGGATCGCGCGATTGATGATCGGAAGCATTCATTAGGGATGGGTTGCGGTCGTCAGCACGACTTCGGTTTCGACCGGCTTGCCATTACGAATGACATTGATCTTGACCTTCGCCCCCGCTTGCTGCTGCCCGACGGCATAGGTCAAATCGAAGGGCTCCTGCATGATTTCGCCATTAAAGGACACCACGATATCCCCCGCTTCCAAACCGCCTTGCGCCGCGGGGGAGTCGGGCATCACTTCGCGAATACGGACGCCCGCTTGAAAGGCTTCGATGAAAACCCCCAAGCGCAACTTTTTTTCTTCCAGGGAGCGATAGGCAACGCCCCAAATCAAATCGGCGAGGGGCAAGGGAAGATCGGGCGATTTGACGTTGCGCATTTTTTTCTCTTCGGGAAAATCGTTGGAATGGGGAATGACAATTCGATACGGGACCGGCAAGCGCCGAAACACGCGCCTCGGGATTCCAAATCCATAACTCACATGGAATCCGCCGGCAAAAACCACCAGCTTTTTATCCGCCCCCTCGGGGGATTCGAGATAGCGTACCACATTTTCGGCCATCGACTCATCCCAAAGCAGCATCGTTTCGTGAAAAGAGTTAAAACCCTCGGAGCCGGGACCATGGCCTTTAAAAATGGCCTGAAGCGCCAGCGTATGATACGGATCGTTGCGATCGATTTCGGGAAGCTTTCGGCGGTCGTTATCCGAAAGTCCGTCGAATCCTTTCATCCCGACTTTGATTTCCATCTCTTGAGAATTTTTGAGGGCGATCAGCGGAATTTTCTTTTCGCCCATATAGTCAAAGAGGCCTTTGTAATAGGAAAAGTCGCCGCCCCAATCTTGCGACCAAAGACGAAGAAAATCCTTGGCAACTAAATCGCCCGCGCCCCAGCGATTCAGCTCCGGCTGCGAGGTATGGCGAAACATTTCCATGCCGACGGCGATTTTTCCGGGGAAACGCTCATAAAGGCTTTGAAGGATTTTGAGTTGAACGGTGTGATCTTCGATGCTGTCGTGGGCCTCGCCGACATAGATAATCCGGGCCGAGGCGAGCAGATCCATCGCGCCTGCTTCGCTCAATGCTAAACCGGTGGGCAGGTGGATGATCTTTCCCGGTTCGATTTTATCGAGCGGAAAATAGGGGGATTCTGGGACGGAATGTTCAGAGGAGGCACCCGCTTCCCCGCTGCCTTCCGGCATTGGTAAAACGGCGCTGCGCGCCGATCCGGAACAGGCATTCAGGACCCAAAAAGAAGCGCACAACAAGATCATTGGGAAAGCCGAACGGGGTCGATTCATAGAGGTATTCTACAGCGAAGCGCTCAATTGATCAACCGAAAGATAGGACGACTAATGCGCCTGCTTGCGTTCCCATGAAGCAATTTCCTTCAAAAGGGCCTCGCCATAACGCGTAATTTGCCACTGCCTGAACAGGGGAAGGGATTGGAGGTCTTCGATCGACCTCGGAAGATTACGGACAATTTCGGTGAGGACGTTCGCCGTGAGGATCATCGCCGGTTCGAGACCCTCCGCATCCGCCAATCGATTCCGCCACTGCTTTAAGTGCTTCAACAATTTTTCCATTCGGGCCGTCATCGGCGGGTTCGAACGCTTAACGGCCTTGGGAAGCGGGACATCGGTGGTCATGCCTACGCGAAGGGCGGCCATCCACTCGAAGAGATACTTGAACACCGTCGTGCTGCCATGAGGAAATAAGGCCATCAACGCCGCTTCGTCCTTTGGCGGCGAGACGGATATCGCGATCAGATAACGGCTCGATATGATTTTAAAAGCCGGGCAGTTTCGCTCGCGCGCCAGCCGGTCTCTCACGACGACCAATTCGCGAAGTACCTTTTGCGAACGTTCGCCCAATACACGCACCCCTTTGATGCGCAAGTAGTCATCCGGCTCGAAGTCTTTTCCGTTCCAAGTCATCTCTTCCATTAACAGACACTCTTCTTCGACCTGATCCGAGCGGCCCTTTTCGATGAGAGCGTCCTTCAAAATATGGGTGAGGCGTTCCAGATAGACCGTATCGTTGGAGGCGTATTCCAAATGCCCCTCCGTCAAGGGCCGGATACCCCAATTCGATTTTTGATATTTTTTGACCAATTTAACCTGAAAATATTTTTCGATAAGATCTTGAAGCGAAAACCGTTTAATCCCAATGGCGCGGGCGGCGAGGGACGTATCAAAAATCGGGCCGATTTGGAATTTAAAATCTCGTTTCAGGGAAACGATATCGTAGTCGGCCCCATGAAAAATCTTTAAGATTTCCCGATTTTCGAAGAGGGTGCCCAAGGGCAATACGGAATCGAGAAGAAGCGGATCGAAAATATAGTTGACCCCACCCCCCGATATTTGAATCAGGCTGACCTTCTCCTGGTAGCTATAGAGGGAATCGCCTTCGGTATCGACGGCGATTTCGGAAAGGCGGCTGAGGGCCGCAATCGCTTCATCTCTTTGCGCGGGGGTCGTAATATATTGGTATGGGGGAATGATTTCGCTCCCGTCTGGTACTCGACCCATTTTCTAGAGTATCGGATCCGATCAGGCCCTAGAGCAAGTCGGTCAAAAGCTGCTGGAATTGAGGGTGTTCGAGCAATCCGCCGCCACGATAGGGAACGGCAAGTTCGCCATTTTTATCGAAGAGAAAAAGCGTGGGGGTCACGGTTGCTCCAAATTTAGAGGCGACACGGTCGCCTCGATCGAAATAAACGGGAAAAGAAAAAGTATCCGGATGCATCTTGGCAAAGCGGCGGATATTGTCTTCCGAGTCCTTAAACCCAATGGCAAGCACCTGAAAAGGCTTGCCCGCCAAGGATTGTTGCAAGGCATGGATCTTGGGCAGCTCGTGCTTGCACACCCCGCACCAGGAGGCCCAAAAGACAAGCAAAGTCACCTTGCCCCTCAGATCGTCTTGTGTAAAACGATCTCCACTGAGGGACACCAATTCAAAGGTGGGTGGCTTTGGGCCTTCTGCTTTGGCGGTTAGGCCCGCAAAAAAGAAAAGACCCAGCACTACGATCACGCCTAGATAAGCACTTGTTTTCATCGATTTGAAATTACCACAGATTTCCATCTTTCACAAGCAGGCCGACGGGGCCAGGCCAGTGAATGTGACCTCAACAAAGCCGTATGAAAGCGCTTTTGGCTTCGAGATCACGCCAAGCCCTAGATCGGCGGGCTTTTGAAATCAACCCCGCCGCCCCCAAATTCCCTGTGGCCGGAAAACCATCATGACCACCAAGGCCGCACCAAAGATCAGCATGCGGTAATTGGCCAGGTCCCGAAGCAGCTCCGGCAAGAGCGTTAACAGGAACGCGCCCAGAATCGCGCCGGGCAGGCTCCCCATCCCTCCCATCACGACCATCGATAAAATGCGAACCGATTCGAGAAAGGTAAAGCTTTCCGGCGAAACGAAGGTATAACGCGCCGCAAAGAAGACCCCCCCGATGCCGGCAATCCCCGCGCCCAGAGCAAAGGCCAAAACCTTCATCCGCGTCGTATTAATCCCCATCGCCTCCGCCGCCAATTCGTCCTCCCGGATCGCGATCCAGGCGCGGCCGATTTGCGAATGAACGAGGCGATGGACAGCCAAAACCACGATCAATAGAAAACTGAGAATGAGATAATAAAAATGGAGCTGGTCCCGGATCACAAAACCGGCGATTTCCGGACGCCCAATCTGCATGATGCCATTGGGCCCTTGGGTCACGGAATCCCAGTTATTTAAAACCAGGTAGATAATTTGGACGAATCCCAAAGTAATAATCGCCAGATAGTCTCCTCGTAACCGCAGCGTAATCAGACCGAGAATCAAGCCAAAGAAGGCCGCGACCAGCCCGCCGACCGGGAGCCCCAGCCAAAAAGACAGGCCGATGCCCGTCGAGAGGAGGGCATAGACATAGGCCCCCACCCCATAAAATGCGGCATAGCCCAAATCGAGCAGCCCGGTATAGCCCACCGTAATATTTAAACCCACCGCCAGGAGGGAATACAGCAGGCAGAGATTGAGGATGTCGATATAGTAATTGTTCAATAATAGGGGCAGGAAGAACAGCCCCAGTCCGCCGGAGATGATCAGGCTTTGGGTCACGCTTTTCTTCTTGATCAACCGATTTAAGGAAGCGAGGAAAAGGCCTAGGACCTTGGCTGCCGACCGTGCGCGATCGCCCGAAGCTGCGCGAAAGACGCCGCGTCCCGCCAGTCCGCCCGCAATCAAGGTCAAGGCGAGCTGCCCTGCATCGCGCCCGCCCATCAAGGGCCAAGCGAGCAGCCCCAGCCACAACGGAACCCAGAGATATTTAAGGGAAAGCGGGGGAAGGAGGCCGCGCGCCGATGCCATCAGCGATCGCTCCCTTTTTCGCCCAAGAGCCCGGTCGGCCTGAAAATGAGAACAAGGATTAAGATGATGAAAGAAAAACCGTCTTTATATGCGCTCGAAATATAGGCGGCGCCCATGCTTTCCACCAGGCCGAGGAGAATGCCCCCGATCATGGCGCCGGGGATATTCCCGATGCCGCCCAAGACCGCCGCCGTGAAGGCCTTAATTCCTGCCACATAGCCGATAAAAAAATTCGTCACGCCGTAATACATCACCACCATCACCCCTGCCGCCGCGGCCAGGGCCGAACCGATGATAAAGGTGAGTCCAATCACTCGGTCGATAGGAATCCCGCAGAGTACCGCCATGGTTTTATCCTGAGAGGTCGCCCGCATGGCCTTTCCCAGCCGCGTCTTTCGCACAAAAAGGTGCAGAGCGCCCATCAATAAAACAGAGGCACCCATGATAAACAACTGAATGCCGCTGATTTGAAAGGAGGCGTTCGTCACCGGCGCGGCGGGAAAAAGATGCGGAAAAACCTTGTCGGACGAACCTTGCGACAACATGACATAGTTCTGAAGAAAGAGAGACATCCCGATGGCGGAAATCAGCGGAGACAGGCGATGGGCCTTACGAAGAGGACGATACGCGATGCGCTCCAAAGTCATGCCGTATCCGGCACAGGTGAGCGCCGATAGGACAAAAACGAAAAAGAGCGAGATCAGCAAATGCGATTGGGTTAGGCCGGCGGCCGTAAAAAGACCGAGATAGATGATGCCCAAATAGGCCCCGATCATATAGATTTCGCCGTGCGCAAAATTGATCAGACCCAAGATGCCGTAAACCATCGTATAGCCCAGCGCAATTAAGGCATAGACCGCGCCGAGGGTTAAACCGTTAATCAACTGTTGTATTAACAAAGGCGGTCCTTATCGACACGGACAGGCGAAGCCCGCCGAAGCGTTGGATAGCATCGGCAAAGGCGCGCCCCCCGCGTCCTCAATTTCGTGAAATATAACGTATATCGCCGCAATCGACAAGGGGGCAGAGACCTATTTACCCTTCTCCACGGATTGCGAACTTTTAGGCCTCTTATCCCCATAAACTCCTTGACTTCATCCGGCCATCTTTGTAGTATCGTTGGTCTTTATTGCGTTCTTTTAAATTTTGGATTCTTTGTGTCCCCATCGTCTAGCCTGGCCTAGGACACCGCCCTTTCACGGCGGTAACACCGGTTCAAATCCGGTTGGGGACGCCAAGACCGTCCGGTCGTCATCGGTATGCCGCCCCAACCCAGTGCTACCCTCGTGTCTTTGCTCAGCCTTCGGTCGTGCCCCCAACCGGACGCGCCTGATTTCTGATGGATAAATGCGACCATGGTGAAAACGCCTCGCCTTGAAATCGTCTACTGTACGCAATGCCGTTGGTTGCTGCGGGCAAGCTGGACGGCCCAAGAGCTTTTAACGACCTTTGATGAGTTGGCAGAAGTCGCCTTGATCCCCGCCACAGGAGGGACCTTCGATGTCCTCCTGGACGATGCCTTGCTTTGGTCCCGGAAGGACCAAGGGCGTTTTCCAGAGATGAAAGAGCTCAAACAAATCGTCAGGGACCGCATCGCCCCGGATAAAGCCTTAGGGCATTCGGAGGCCAATCCGGAATCGCGCGGTAGCTCCGAATAGGCCCTTGCCCGCCTTGACATCAAACCGGATTATCCCTAACATAAGCGCAGCAAAAATGAACTTAGAGCAGACAAAATGAATTTAATCGTTGTGGGAACACAGTGGGGAGATGAGGGAAAGGGGAAGATCGTAGATCTCCTTTCGGAACACGCCGATATCGTAATCCGTTACCAAGGCGGACACAATGCCGGGCACACGATCGTCATCGGCGGAGAAGCCTTCGTGCTCCATCTTGTCCCCACCGGCTTGCTCCAACATGGAAAAATTGGCGTCATCGGAAACGGGGTCGTCGTCAACCCCAAGGCCTTTTTCGAAGAAATCAAGTTGCTGTCGGAACGGGGGGTTTCGGTGGAAGGACGGCTCTTCGTCAGCGAGTCCGCCCACCTGATTATGCCCTACCATCAAGCCATCGATAAAGAGAGTGAAAAAATGAAGGGGGCGCAAAAAATCGGGACCACGGGACGCGGTATCGGTCCGGCCTATGCCGATAAAATGACACGCTCCGGCATTCGCGTCGGCGACCTCTTCGACGAAGATCTCTTTAGGGAAAAGCTTCAGAAAAACTTATTGGAAATCAACGGTATTTTAAAACAAATCTACCAAGCGGCGCCTTTCGATCTGGAGAAAATATTTAAAGAGTACCTGACCTACTCGGAACAGATGAAACCCTTCGTTACCGACACCTCTCTCTACTTAAACAAAGCCATCGACGCCGGCAAACACCTCCTTTTCGAGGGGGCGCAGGGAACCCACCTCGATGTCGATTTAGGCACCTATCCCTACGTCACTTCCTCGAATGCCGCCGCCGGAGGCGCCTCAACGGGCACGGGGGTCGGACCGACACGCTTCGACAAAGTGCTTGGCGTCGCGAAGGCCTATACCACCCGGGTAGGGAGCGGCCCTTTCCCCTCGGAACTGACCGATGCTATGGGGGCAAGGCTCCAAAAAGAAGGGAACGAATTCGGCGCGACGACAGGACGGCCTCGCCGCTGCGGCTGGTTCGATGCCGTGCTGGTGCGCTATGCCGTCCGGGTCAATCACCTCACATCGCTAGCGATTACAAAGCTGGATGTCCTCGACAGCCTGCCCGAAATTGAAGTCTGCGTGGGCTACGCCTTGGATGGAAAAACACTGGAAGAGATGCCGTCTTCGCTACGCAGCTTAGAACGCTGTACGCCCATTCTGAAGCGCTTCGAAGGATGGCAAGTTTCGACACAGGGCACCACGTCCTACGACCGGCTCCCCCAAAATGCCCGAATCTATTTGGAGGCCCTCTCGGATTGGGTCGGCTGCCGGGCCGACATCGTCTCTGCCAGTTCCAAGCGCGGGGAAACGATGATCATTCGCCCCCCCTTCGACACTTAAACACGACCGGTCTCGGCCATTTTTTTCGGCCGACTCCAACAAAAAAATGCAAGGCATTCTCCATGGCATGCCTTGCATTTTCGTCACCCCGCCGTTTTCGCGAGACGATGGGCTTTAATGGGAAACTTAGGCCCCAAATACACCTAAAATATTGTCCTCACGAACCAACAAGAGGGATTCCCCGTCGGATTCAATCTTGTTTCCGACATATTTGTCGTATAAGACATGATCGCCAGGCTTCACGACCGTGGGCTCGAATTTCTTCTCGATCAATTTTCCCTTCTTATCGAGTTCCTCCTTCATGCGTCCCGGCCCGATCGAGAGCACCTTTCCCATCTGGGTCTTTTCTTTCGCGGCATCGGGAATAAAAAGCCCTCCTGCGGATTGATCTTTTTGTTTATCGGGCTGGATCACCGCCCAATTATTCAAGGGCCGAATCTTCATCGCTTCCTCCACTTTCCATTGTTGACTTGCTTAAAAAATCATCTCATGCCGCCGACCGGGTTGCGTCGTTCGGAGCGCCGATCCCTCGGTAAAGCTCTCCGGCTCCCTTCCGGGCAGAACGGATCTCTACATTAAGCCTTTCTCGCCGGGCTTTCAATCTTCTTCCTTCTTCTTTGTTTTTCGAGATTCAAAAAACCTTGCCCTATTCGGCCTGCCTGCGCTCGAATACTATAAAGGAAGTAGTGCGCCAAAGGCTTCGGCTTGGCCGGTCAGGGATAAAAGCGGCCGCCTCCTATTTTTCGTAGAAGCGCTTGATGCCCTCAACCACCACCGCTTGCATCTCGGCTGTAAGCTCGGGATAGATCGGCAGGGCAAGGGTTTCCTTTGCCGCCTGCTCCGCCGCCGGGAAATCGCCTGCCTTGTAACCCAGGTTTTTAAAGCAATCCTGAAGGTGCACGGGTACGGGATAGTAGACCTCGACCCCGATTTCCGCTTTCGTCAGAAAATCTCTTAAGGCGTCCCGGTCTCGGACCCGAATGACAAACTGGTTGTAGATGTGGTAATGCGCACAGCCGGCATTTTCGTAAACCGCTTCCGGGAGGAGCAGACCCTCTTTTTCGACCAGGCCGCTCTGTTTAAAAAGTTGGACATAGCGTTTCGCATTTTCTTGACGCCTACGCGTCCAGTCGTCAAGGTGCTTTAATTTAACCCTCACGAATCCAGCCTGAATCGAATCGAGACGAAAATTACCGCCGATCATTTGGTGATAATATTTGGGATGCCCGCCGTGAACGCGCATCTTCCGGAGCCGGTCCGCCAGATCCGGATCCTTCGCCGTGACTAAGCCCCCGTCGCCCAGCGCACCCAGATTTTTACTTGGGAAAAACGAAAAACATCCGACGTCGCCCATGCTGCCGGCCCGTCTGCCGTCTTTATATTCCGCGCCAATCGCCTGGGCCGCGTCTTCCACCACTTTGAGGCTATACCTTTTGGCGATCGCCAAAATCGGCGCCATGTCTGCGACTTGTCCGTAAAGATGTACGGGGACGATGACCTTCGTATTGGGGCGGATAGCCGCCTCGACTTTTTCGGGCGAGAGATGATAACTGAGCGGATCGATGTCGACGAAGACGGGGGTGGCTCCGACACGAGCGATGACCCCCGCCGTGGCAAAAAAGGTATAGGTGGAGGTGATCACCTCATCGCCCGGCCCCACGCCCAGCGCCATCAGTGCGAGCAAGAGGGCATCGGTGCCCGAGGACACGCCGAGGGCGTGATCGCTTTGGCAATAGGGGGCGATTGCTTCTTCCAAGGCCTTGACTTCGGGTCCGAGTATAAAGGCTTGGCTTTCGAAGACGGAAGCGAAGACCTCGAAGAGTTCTGCTTTCAAGGGCGCATGGTGCGCCTTTAAATCGAGTAGAGGAATTTTCATTTGTTCTCCAATAGAGGTCAATCCCAGGGACAAACAGGCCACGACGCAAACGCGAAGGCCCGCCGTGCTATATAGCAAATTCGAAGCCAGTCTTCAAGGGCTGGACCTGGAGGTCCCGCGAATACTGGGGCGCTGTGACCTTAGGGGCGAGGACTTTCGACGAGGAGCGTCATCTTCCTCTGGGTGTCGTCGATACCGACGTGATGGATGCCCCGCCAACCGCAAGCGATCGCACCGGCGGCGTTTTCCGAGATATCATCAATAAAAAGAGTGGTCTGAGGCCGGAGGCCAAAACGCGCTTCCGCCGCCCGAAAGATTTCGGGTTCTGGCTTCATGGCGCCGACTTCGAAAGAAGCCATCATCCCCATGCCAAGTGTGTCGAGATGATATTCCTGAATCAAATACCGCCAATGCAAGACGCTGGTGTTGCTTAAAAGATAAATGCCGTAATGCGTTTTCAGGTGCCGGGCCCAATTGAGCATCTCCTCAATGGGTGTGAAGATTTCAACCCAACGCACACGCAATTCCGAGCGATCGGCCTTGTCCTTTAATAGGCCTTGGATATTATCGAGGAAGTCCTCGTCCGAAATTCTTCCATATTCATAGGCCTTGAGATCCACTTGGTAAACAAAGGCATCGATATCCTGAAAATCCGCGCCATGCGCGCGGAGAAAACGGAAGAGCGCGTCATAACTAAAATCGACCAGGACACGACCGACATCGAAAACAATGTCTTTGATCGGACTCAAAGCGATTTCGCCTTTCATTTGGGCGGCGTTCGCTTCGCGGGTTTGGAGAGATCGGTATCGACGACGCCGATCTGCTGGTCCGCGTCCAAACCATCGACCACGGCGCCGAGGCTTGCAATTTCCCTTAAGTAGGACGCGACTTCGGGCGTCACCTCTTCGCCCGGAATAAGGATGGGAATCCCCGGCGGGTACACGGTAATAATTTCGGAACAAATCCGCCCCTTCGCCTTTTCGATGGACAAATAGGTTTTGACATGAAAAAAGGCCTCTCTCGGGCTCATCTCGGTCGGCTTTCCGATGGGCGGAAGCCCTATTTTTTGGGCGGCTCTCTCAGGCAGATCACGACCATAATAGGCCTTCGAGATACTTTGAAGCGCCCCAACCAAATGATCGATATCGTCCTGACGGTCTCCGATACTGATAATGATTAGAATATGGGTCGGATCGGCCATCTCGACTTGAATCTGATATTCGTTGTTTAATATTTGAGACAATTGAAAGCCCGAAAGACCCAAGCCTTCGACAGAGATCGTCAGCTTCGTCACATCCAAGTCGCGGAGAGTGCCCGTGGCCATGCGGTTTAAGGACTCCCGGTCGAAACAACTCAGGCCTGGGATCGCATTCACCTTTTTTCGCGTGGACTCTGAGAGGCGGATGGCCTTTTCGAGCAACTTTTCTCCCTCCGTCGCCATCTGCATTCGGGCCAGATCCAGCGAGGCCATGAGGATATAAGACGGGCTCGTGCTTTGTACCTGTCGAAGGACGGAGGACAAAAAATTGAGATCGATTCGTTTTACTTTGGCGTGCAACATCGAGGCTTGTGTCATGCCTCCGATAATTTTATGCGTGCTCTGTACGGCGAGGTCGGCCCCGGCCGCCATGGCGGAACAGGGCAGGCTGGGGTGAAAATGAAGATGCGGCCCATGCGCCTCGTCGACAAGGACCACTACATCCCGCTGGTGTGCGTATGCGATAATCCCTTTTAAATCGGCCGCAATCCCATAATAGTTCGGGCTGGTGAGGATGAGGGTCTTGGCCGCGGGGTTGTTATCGATCGCCGCCTTCGCGTCTTCGACCGAGATATTCATCGCGAGCTTGAGTTCGGTGCTGACCTCCGGAGAGAAAAAGACAGGGCGTGCGCCCGAGAACACCAGGCCGGCCAAGACCGACTTGTGGGCGTTCCGAGCCACCAAGACCGGTTTGTCGGGTCGGCAAACCGTGAGGATCATGGCGTGATTTCCGCCGGTCGTCCCATTCAAAAGGAAAAAAGAGGCATCGGCGCCATAGGCCTCGGCGGCCAACTCTTGCGCTTGCTTAATCACACCAATCGGTCTTTGAAGGGAATCGATTTCATCGAGGGTGGTTAAATCGATGGTAAAGATTTTAGGGCCGACAAACTTACGGAATCGGGTCGAGATGCCTTTACCACTTTTGTGGCCAGGGGTATGGAAAGAAACTTTTCGACTTTCGGCCAGAGAGACCATGGCATCGAAAAGAGGTGTCTTGAGCTGCAGATCCCTCTTCATGGGTAGGCGCGGTCAGAGCGCAATGTAGAGTGGGTGGTTGTCTTCGATAATTCGCTTCTGTCGTTCCATCTTGGTTCGAATTTGTTTCGACAATAAAAATTGGCCTTGGTGCGTTCTACCGTCGTAGGCTTTCAAATCGCCCTGAATCCGTTTTGCAATCCGTTGATCGATCTCCTTGATATCGAAACCCATCGGATTAAACTGCTTTGACGCCAGCGCAAAACCCCAAGGGAGACCGAACGAAGGCATCGAGGCGTGGTAGGGCGTCACAATGGGAAAAACGGCCTTGAGGGTGTGGCAAACCGCCGAGAAATTGAGGAGATAATGAATCGCCGTCGTGCCGGCCTGCAGCGCGATTAAACCGCCTTCACTGAGTCGCTCGAATACCAAGTCGTAGAACTCTTTCGTATAAAGAAGATAGGCGGGACCTTCTTCGACCGGCTCGGAAATATCGATAATAATGACATCGAAGATTTCGCTCGTTTCTTCGAGGTATTTCCGCGCATCAAGATACTTCATGGAAACACGGGGGTCGTCAAAAGCCCCCTGGTGCCATTCGGGAAGATGGTGCTTGCAGGCCTCGACGACCTCCTGGTCGATATCGACCATCAAGACATGCTCGACAGACGGATGCCGCAGGACTTCCCGGAGGGTGGCCCCTTCTCCCCCGCCGACGATAAATACGTTTTTGGGTTCGGGATGGCTTAAGAGCGCGGGGTGGACCAAGACTTCGTGATAGACGCACTCATCCGACTCGCTGGATTGCATCTTTCCATCCAGGATCAGGCAACGTCCATAATCTTTAAGGTCGAGAATTTCAACCTGCTGGAAGGCCGTCCGCTTCGAAAAGACGATGCGGTCGATGCCGTGCATATGATTTTCGAATGGAGAGAGGGCGTCAACGAACCATTTGTAAGATTTTTCCTGGGTCATGATCCACCTTGTCTCCTTCTTTTGCTTCTACTTCCGGATGCGCATGATCTTTTTTAGAGAGCCGGCCTCTCTTAAATTCCATCATCGAGGGATTTTTCGAATCAAGGTGTTTGATGAGAAAGTCTGTCGCATCCGCCGGCTGCAGGGTTTTCCCGCAAGTAAAGATATCGACAGCCGCGTAGCGATATTCGGGCCAAGTATGGATCGTAAGATGGGATTCTGCGATCACAACGACGCCGCTGATCCCATAGGGACTGAATTGGTGGAATCGGCTTTCAATGATCGTGGCCTTCGCTTCGTTGGCAGCCCCGATCATGATCTCCTCGATCTTTTTCAGATCGCACAAGGTTGCGACATTACATTCCTTTAGTTCTAAAAGAAGGTGTGTTCCCAATGCATCCACCGGCGACTCCCCCATTTTCCTAGGGATGTTTCCATCCCTCATTCATTTTATTGTTGACCGAATCTCACCTCCTTTTATCTATATGAAGGAGCGACCGAAAAGTTCGTTGTAATATATAGTAATATTCAAAATTGTCAAGAAAAATCAATGCATTTTTCCCAATTAATCTTCATCTTTTTTGATTTTGTATTTAAGAAGATCGGACTGCATGCAATCGGAACGAAATGATGGCGTTTTGATAGGGAGAATCCTCTCGATCTACAGCACCAAAGCCCCAAGACACTCGGTGCATCGACACTGAATTCCTTAAATTTTAGCGATATTGCAAGAACCCATCATGGCTCGCCACTTTGGGCAAGTAAGACCTAGGTATATTTTCGACTTGAGAATCTCGTAAAGACAAGACAAATACCGTGAGCGCCGTCGCCTCTTCGTCGGTCAGCCCCCAATTGGGCATAATGGTCGGTGGCGTCCGGTCTTTCGGATCGACGGCATCGGCATTTCCCGGCACAATTTTGATGGGGTCCTTGAAATGTTCCCATTCCCACACCCGCGCGACGTGATCTTCGGACTCGATATGCGAGAAATCATGGACGAGATAAAAGGCAAGCTCCGTCTTGCTTCCCATGCTGGAGAGTTCCGGAGCGACGGTGGGCGTGGTGCCGAACTGGCGGATGGCATGACAAGCGCCGCAACCCAGTTCGTAGGCCAACTGCTTGCCCTTCATTAATACATCGGCCTCCGGCCAATACACATCGCGAGAGAAGAGCTCGTAGTGACACTTGGTGCACGCGGCCTGAACATAAGGAACGGATAAAAGTTGGCGATCCAGATGCTTCACCACGCCATGCGTTTTATCCACGGTGACAGCGCGGCCATTGCCTTCATGGCAAATGGTGCAGCCGAACTTTTCAAAGGGGTGTTTCGACATAAATCCATCATTCTTAAAATGAGGATGGGTGGTATAGGGTTGTGGTTCGTTTTCAAAGGCGGGATTGTTAATGCCCGCATGACAGGTTGTGCACCGATCTGCTCGGTCGAGCTGCTTGTCCCATATCTGCGTCACTTCTAAGGAGGTTTTAGCGATTTTGGGATCGCCCGTCACCTCTGCAAGCTTTTTGTAATAGGTCGATTGGTAGGTTTTCCATTCCGCCGTTTCGAAATTATATACGAAAAGGGCGAGCTGTAAAACGACTAAGATGCTTGAAGCTGCAAATACAATATGCTTCACCATGAAAAGATCGATGCTCCCATCTATCAACGACAAAAAAAGGGAAAAGGACGGCTATTTCGCCTGTTTGTCTTTTTTAAAATCTTTTTCCAACCAAACAGATAAGGCAATAAAAAACCCCATAATAGAAAAGGTTCCGACCACCAAAAAAATCCCGATACCAAAACTATAGGGATATGCCCATAGATTATCCATCTAATTGCCTCCCAAGAATAAACTATATTTTAAACCAAGGGGTCACCAAGACATACTTAATATTCGCCAGTAAGCGTACAAATATTTTTAAAGGCACCCCCATCATGGAGAGAAAGAAAAACATGGTGAGATTATAGCGAACGAAACCGAGGCGATTATAAAATTTCCTCAACAAAAGAAAGGGCACGGTAAACCCGATGGCATAATAACCAAGAAACAGCGCCCAGGTCAGCAAATTGGCGACCGTTACGGCATAACGACCGATGGTCACGAGCGGACTTTCGCTTAATCCAAGCGCGCTTTGTAGGATAACCTCGAGATCGACCAACTTCACCGCGCCCGCCGGTTGGTGCATGTGAGGATCATCCCAAGGCCAATACCACGACCAATCCAAACCGCGGAACCAAACACCGATCACGATGAGAATAAACCAAAGGGCAAGGCCAAAACTAAAACCGGTGACGGCAAATTTCCGTTCGGAAAAGGTATAATATCCCTTCCCCAAGGGGTTCGGATCGATGTAGGGGATCAAGATCAAGCCAATAATAATAAACGTGGGTAGAACCACACCGGCCAGCCAGGGATCGAAGAAGACAAGGAGTTCTTGCAAGCCAAGAAAATACCAAGGGGCCTTGGTGGGATTCGGCGTGGTATCGGCGCTTGCCAATTCCTCCAAAGGCGCCGGGGAATAAAGGCATAAAAACAGAAGGATGGCCGTGGCAAAGACCATTGCGATGAGTTCAATATAGACCAAGTTCGGCCACACAAGGACCGTATCTTCTGGGCCGATTTTTTCCTTGGCGGTGCGCTTAATTAAAGCGGCCAAGCCTTCGGACTTAGGAGAAGGCTTTTTAGATTCTAACGATGAAACTTTATCCGACATAGCGTCCCTTCATAAGATAGATCGATTATAGGGGGCCCGAGAACCCATCCTTGCGAATTCGCCAAAAATGGATGGCGATAAAGAGTGCGGTCACCAAAGGCAAGGCGAGACAGTGCAAGACATAAAAACGAAGGAGGGCGCTTTGGCCAACCACCGTGCCTCCCAGCAGGACAAAGCGAATATCGTTGCTGGGTCCCATCCCCAGTTCCGGACCGAAGGGACCGGCACTCCCGATTAATGGGGTCGCCTCCGCCATTTTGCTTCCGACCGTAACCGCCCATAAGGCCAATTGATCCCAGGGAAGGAGATAGCCTGTCCAGCTCAAAACCAATGTGGTGGACAAGAGGATAACGCCAACCACCCAGTTAAATTCCCTCGGCGGCTTGTAGGAACCCGTTAAAAAAACCCGCGTCATATGCAGCCAAACGAACAAGACCATCGAATGGGCCGACCACCTGTGTAGACTTCTAAAGAGGTCGCCGAAGAAAATAACGGTGCCCAAGTCTTGGATATTCTGATAGGCGCGGTTCGTGTCCGGGACATAGTAGAACATCAGAAAGACACCGGTAATGGCCAAGAGAATAAAAAAGAAAAAGGTCAGCCCCCCCAAGCACCAAGTAAATTTAATCTTAAGCGCACCACGCTGAACGCGAACGGGATGGAGATGGAGGATGACGTTGCTAAACATCACCAAGGCGCGATTCGCATCGTTATCCGGGTAGCCATGCCGGAAGATCGACTTAAAAACCTGGGTCTGATTAACAATTCCGCGTAATTTTTTCAGCAATTCCAACATGCTTATCTTGTCTCCTCGGGGCTTAGATCTTTAGGAAAAAGGGTTCAACTTCACGCTCGGCCTCATTGACCATGAGTCCTTCGGGCGTCCCCTTCGGATCGGGATCCTGCCTTTGATTAAAATTAACGACGATCTGTCCATCGACCGGATCGAGCGAAACCGCAGTGCGCCACAAGGTTCTCGGTGCGGGTCCGCCCACCACATTGCCAAAGGTGTCGTAAATGGAACCGTGACAAGGACAACGGAAGAGTTGCTGGTCCGAAAACCAGTTGGGCGTGCAGCCCAAATGCCGGCAAATGGCGACCAAGACATACATGCCTCTGTCGTTTCGCACCACCCAAATCTGGCGCTCCTTTTTTAATTTGGTGTCGACGCCTATGCCGTATTCGCTCGGCAAGCCGATTTTAAAAATGGTCGGCGGCTCGTACACAACCGAAGGAAACATATATCGTGCCGCGCCCGCACCGACGCCTCCGAGCGCCGCCGCTAGGCCACCCCAACCGACACCCAAGCCCATCAGGGTAAAGAACCGCCTCCGACTGACTTCTTCATCGTTGTTCTGTGCGGGACTCACCGTTTAATCCTCCTTTACGTAATTCCTTCTTAATCTAGCCTTATAAAATAAAACTTAGTTCTTTTTCTTTTTATTCCCCTTACTTTTGTTTCCCGTTTGTCTTTTTTGTTGCCCTCTGCCTTTTTGAAATAACATTCGATAAACAAGATAGCTCATTACCGCAAGTGAAATACCTGTTAAATAAATCCAAGCGGATGCCCCTGCTTTGCCGGGTGCGCCAAAATCGACATCCCCACCTCTGAAGGCCAGCCCATCCTCGGGGTCAAATTGAACTTTGTGCGTCTTTGTCTCTTCACCGACTGTAACAAGAATCTCATCACCGAGATTGGGATTGTGGAGATGAAAGCGAACCTCATAATATCCATCGGAATTCGTTGTCGCTTTTTTCTTCTCTCCCCCTTTATGTTCGAGTAATACATCGACACCGCCCATTGGGACCCCGACTTCGTTCCGGACGTACCCAGAGACGAGGTATCGGTGGTCCGGCTCATGTTCCGCAAAAACGACAGTTTGCGCCAGAGTCAATAATAGAAAGCTCAGGAAAGTCTGTTGAAGCGTTTTTGCCCAGAGATCCCTAGAGACGCCCTTACTCTCTATTTCCTCCCTCCAAGCATTGCTCGAACAATAGTGCCTTAAGCCGACGATGAGCTGTCTTGATCTGGCGATGAGAGACCGATCGGACTTCTGTTCCTTCTTCCGCAAGGTTTTAACTCGAATCTTTGTGCATCTTTTTTAGAATTTTTTGAAGCAAGATTTCCAGCCCAAATACGATGACCACCACCACGGGGGGATAGAAATAAACCGTCTTATCGAATACGGGCTCCATAAAAACAAAGTACCATGGCGTAATCGCCCTCTGCGTCTTGGTTTCACCGTTTGTGCCGTCCATCGCATGGAAGGCAATAGGGTAGAACTCTCCTATTTTCAGCTGAACGTCTTTTTCCTTATCGGCGGTTTCAAGGGCGCGCTTCATCACCACACGATACTGTCCATCCTTATAATAGCCTTTTCCGCTAATATCCGAGCCGTCCTGGAAGACCTCTTGATTTAAGATGCCCTTGGAATTGCTCTCGATGAATTGGTTCTCGCCTGCGTCCCAATACCACAAATTCACCCCAAGCTTTTCGTCCCCCATAATGAAGTAGGGCTTCTTCGCGCCACCCAGCTCCAGTTTTTCGGGGAACTGAATGGCTACCTTATCGCTAAACCGTTCTGGAGTTCTTTTTTTCGCTGGTTTCGCCTTGCTCTTGCTGCGGTCATCCCATTGCAACAAAAAGGCGATCTCGTTTTCATTAAAGAGTGATTTGACGGTGATGTCAGTCACTGATGGCATAAAGAGTCTTTTTTCAAACGAAATCTGCCCTAACATCGGAAACCAACTCTCTTTCGCACCTTGCCAGAGCGGATCGTCCGGATCGACCGGAACCGGGCCCTCCACGCGCTGGGATTTAATGGTCGATCCCCGGTCCGGCTTTCCCTGCTTGGGAGACAGCGAGCGGACATAGTTGGCAACCTGCCAACTTTTTTCGTTGTCAAGCTGGTCGGCGAAGGAGGGCATCGGCGTTCCGTTAATGCCGGTGTTGATACGCATATAAATATCTTTCGCCTCGCCGCCCCCCCGGAAAAGCCAGTTTTTATTCAAATTTCTCGGAAAGACCGGATCGCCCCGATGATCTTTTAGGCTCAATGCAAGCGGCCCGTCGCCTCGGCCCTCGTTTCCGTGACAGCCGATACAGCCCAGGAGCTCGAACTGCTCCCTTCCTTTTTTGACACTTTCTTCACTGCTGGGGATCTCAGGACCCACGGTTACCGTCGGGAGCGCCCCTTTTAACTCCGCCCATTTTGGCGAAAAGGTTTTAATGAACTTAATGACTTGACGGCGTTGTTTTTCACTCAAAACGTCATCCCAATTTGGCATTCCCGTTCCCGGAAGTCCGTGGGACACGGCCCGAAAAAGGTCGTCATCCGTCGGCAGCATGTCTCTCGGCGTTGACCGATATTTAAATTCCGCCTTCTTAAAACTTCTGGGTTTCGGCTGGAAGCGAATGGCGGCAGGCCCATCGCCATCGCCTTCAATTCCGTGACAGGAAATACACCGCTTCTCGTAGATGATCTTCCCCGCCGCCAGGTCATCGGCGGGGAGCTTTTCTTCTTTCCCCGTGGGTGAAGCCCCCTCCTGTTCTCCTTCGGCCAAACCCAGGGCGTTCCATCCCAACAAGACGATAGCCGACATCACAAAAACAGAGAAGCCCCTTTTCAAACAGGATTGAGAGATTAGATTATTCATTCGACTCCAGCTCCCATGTCCTCGGCTTAAATCCGGTGTAGTCGTATAAAAACATAATCGCCTTCCAACGCTGCTCTTCGGTTAAAATCAACTCCCATCTGGGCATGGCCGAGTCCCAGGGGGTGGATTCTTCGGGAAGACCGATGCCGCCGGTCTTGACCCGCCAGAAAACGAAAGACTCTTGAAGCATCGAGATGGTGGTTGCATCGGCGAAATTGGCCGGCTTCACATTAAGGGCCTCGGCAAAAAGACCTTTTCCGTCGAGCTTATCTCCATGGCAGAAAACGCAATTCTCAAAAAAAACGGTTCTCCCTTCTTGAATGTATTCTTCGCGATTATTGAGATCATCGCCATAAGGGTTAAGAAATCCCGCCGCCGAGCCCGGTGGGGCCGGGTGAATCACCCTCTGCGGAAAGGGGGGCTCAAATTTCGGCTGAATGTCCTGGTAGGAACGGAAACCGAAAAAGAGAGGTATCAGCACAAACACGGACGATCGGATCAGTTTTCGCCGGGCGTTGTCGTTTTGGCTTCCGCGTATAAAGGAGGCGATGGGAACGAAGAACTTATTGTAGTCATCCTCATAGATCGAAACATAGAGGACAATCGATATGGTCACCAGAGTCATGTACATCAAGATAACGCTCGAAGGAAGCGGACTCGTGATCAGCGGCATTCCGAACTTCAGCAAGATATAGGCGCTGAGCTCTAGGCCGAATGCTTTTGCGATGAGCGGAATTTTCATGATGGCATCCCCCCTCCGGCGGCATTATTTCCTCTGTCGATCTGGGTTCCGCTTCCTGTTGAAGCAGTTTGCGGCGGTCCATTCAGTGTCCCCAAATAAAGCGCAATGGCTAAGGCATCTTCCTCGGGCAGCCCCAAATTGGGCATCCGCGTGTCCGGCTTGAAAGATTGCGGAGAAAGAATCCATCTAAAGATAAATTGGGTTTGCAACATAAATCCCGCACGCGTTAAATCGGGACCCAAGGTTCCCCCTTTGCCCTCTATGGTATGACAACCGATACACCCTCGTTCTTCAAATAGTTCCTCTCCTAGGGCCACCTGCTCTTCAAGGCCTTGGTCGTCTGGCGCCACCGATTCGAGCAAGTCATGATAGACTTGCTCTCGAACCTTGGAATATCGAGGCCGTTCGGTATTAAAGACATGCTCTTTCGAGTCCGGTTTCTTAAAAACGATTGGGTCTCCCTTGTAATGATGGAGTGTGCGAACATAGGCGACAAGAGACCAAAGCTGTTCTTCCGAAAAGGTCTTGCCCCATGCTGGCATGGAGGCGGAAAGATCGACGCCATAACCGCCGACTTGGAGGACCTCATAGATCTCGTCATTGCTCAGCTTCACCATGTATTCTTCCGTGCTGTCGGTCAGATCGCGCGGGCCTGGATCTAAATGAGCCGCATTATACCCTGAGCCATCCCCGCTATCCCCATGACAAGGCGTACAGAAGCGATTAAAAATGCGGTGTCCTTTTCCAACAAATTCGTCTTCACATCCGGCGAGAAACACCATCAAAAAAACAAACAAAAGAATCGAGATGTTTTTCATCTTTTTTCCAACCTACAACTCCACTCCCGCCGGTGCGCCAAACCCCTTCTCAGCGCCATGACTGTCAGCATGATCAATGATTACACCGATAAAAATTATTTACTATTTAACTCAGGACACTCCCTTAAGAGTTAAGGCACTCAAGATTATTTTCCACTAACGGAAACCCCATCATGGGCCATTGCAAGTTTTTCCGGGACCGCTTCGTGCTTCTCGTCTTCAATTTGCTCGGCGGGTTGAACTTCTGGCTCCACGATCGGCTCCTGAGAAGGCGTGTCGGAACCGCCCTTAGGCAGCAAACTTAACTCTTCGGGTGTCACGGTAACTTCTCCGCCATTACTCTGCACAAAGGCAATAATCGTAAAGAGTTCCTGAGGCGAAAGCCCAATGGGCGCTTTATTTATTTGAGGCATTTCCGCGGAATAGTTCGTCGGTTCCGGGGAGTGAAAATCGAGCTTGATATAGGCCTTGGGCTGCGTCAGCGTTTCATAGATAAATTCACGGGTCAGCCGCTCTCCCACACCCGCAAGATTCGGACATCGACCCGCACCTTCTCCAATGCTATGGCAGAGGGCGCACTGCCCCTTACTATAGAAAATATCCTGACCGATCTGAACCATATCCGCCTTGGAATTAATTTTAGTCAGATCCATCTCCTTCTTCTCCGGCGGCAGACCGATCTTCTGCGGCACTTGGTAACCCACATAGGTATAGGCGAGCAAGAACGCGCCGACGACGGCGCTCACCTTCAGAATAACAAAGCGCGCCCCCCCCGTTTCTTTGGGAAGACGTTTACGTTCTTTTTCCTCAAAAAGATCGCAAAACCACATAAAGACGGGGGCGAGAAAAAAATAACGCGTGCTAAATCGGCTATGCCGTATGGTATGAGAGGTCCAGAAGACGATGCCGACCATGACGCAAAAGATGGCCGTGCTGACCACGAAAAGAAAGGATGCTAAGCCTAGGGTAGGGGTATAAGCATAGGCGGAGGTATCCTCCAAAACGCCGTAGATATGCCAGTTGACTCTCGAGGCGGAACGCGCGTAGCCCATCAAGGCCATGGTCAAAACAACGAAGACGGCATTAATCACCAAGGCGTATTGAGAACGCTTGGGCATGACGCCCCATTTCATCTTGTGGGTGAGCTTTGCGGACCTAAGCGCAAGCCCCGTGAGCGGCGTTATCGTAAACAGGACAAAAAGAACCGCCAAGACCTGGGCCACGGAGAGCACATTCACCCGATAGACCGAGGGGACAAAATATCCGTAAACGCCCAGCCAGATAATAAAGATCACGGCGGCAGCGATGAGAAACACCGTAAAAATATTGGCCGCCTTGCCCCATTTTACGGTAATAACCTTATCCGCCCGCCAATAGAGGATAAAACAAACGAAGGTCGTCACAATCATCAGATTAACCACCGTCAGTTTTGCCGACATCACCCCGAACACGCCAAGCAGCGGATGATGCGCCCCACCCATCGCCCTGGCTTCCGAAACGCTCGCCACAAGAGAATGAGGCGTCAACCACACCGAGAAAGAACCCACCAAGGCAACAAGCATCGCGATAATGGCCCCTTTATATTTGGGTGCGGAGTGGGTTCTAAAAGCGATCCCCTGCCAAAAATAATAGTTGGACCCGACGAAAAGCACGCCGATGAGTACCGCCTGAAGAATAAAAAGCCAGGAGAGAATGCCTCCCATTAAGGTAATTCCCATTTGTTGGTTATATTCGTAAACTTCCCGCATCAGGTAATAACCGGCGAAGGGCATCGGGAGCAGCCCGAACACCCCGATAAAATTTCCGATATAACCCATCCAATCGTAGTGCTCCTTTTCTTCCTGCGTCCTCGCGCCGAGATAGGCGACGGCTGCGTAAGCCCCGCACACAAAGCCGCCCAAGATCAGGTTTCCAACGACGCGGTGAATAACGACAGGTATCCAGGTGGGATTATTCAAGGCTGTCCAAGCGCGCGCCAAAGGCGTCAGTTCCGGACTCAAGACAACTGGGCTGGCTTGATAGGCAAGGAAACCACTCGGCAAAAACACGAGCGCCAATCCGGCTAAATTGAGCATCAGCCCCCAAAAAACGTGTAGCCCTTTTCTGTGTTGCCATGCCTCCCATTTGGACCAATAGATATAGACGGAGCCGGTCTCAGCCAGAAAAAGACCCAGATAGACGTAATAGAGCGGCTTAAAGGTAAAGGCCATCACCTCCATTAATTTCGGGTAAAAGACGAGGAGAGAAAAAAGAAAGAAGATGCCTAACATGGCGGTCGTCGCAAAAACGGCGACGATCAGGTCGGTAAATTCGCGGGCCAACTTGTCATATCTCGCCTCCCCTGACTTAATCCCCATGATCTCGATGACGATAATAAACATCGGCACGCCCAGCAAGAAAGCCCCGAACAAAATGTGGACTTGAGCGAGCAGCCAGACCAGGTTCCTGCTGCCAATGCTGCTTATGTCGCGATATTCCACTGAATTGGGAAGCTGAGCTAAGACGGAAGCCGAAGGAATGGCGAGAAACAACAGGATGAGGGAAAGCGCCCAGACAACAGGATGCTTCGTTACTTTTTTAAATGTCATTTTAATCCCCCTTTCATGAATATACTTGAGGAATCTTAAAATTCTTTTTCTTCAAAGGGTGTTGACCACGGATTGGTCAACCACTTAAGGCTCTTCGTCGCATAATACTCAAAAGTTAACTTTTTTGGAATTTTAAGATGAAACAAATCAAATTTCAACCCAAAATACATAACAAAACAACCCAGAGCAACGGCTTGAGTCGTACCAATAAGATTATGAAACACATCCGACCACGACCCCGCTCCTGGATAAAGAATCGCCAAGCCCGAGGTTTTTGTCTGGACATCGTATAAAAGTTGATAGGCGTGAGAGCCTGGGTCAAATCCCAAAGAAGACAACGCAGGCCCTATGGTGGTCTCTAGAATAAAGTTTGGGAACAATCCTAAAAAGACGATCGCGGCGGCCAAGAGTCCCAGCGAGATCTTCATAGAGAGCGGCTCCGATTCGACATGGTCATATTCCTGAGGACGATTCCCGAGCATGGTTAACTTAAAAAACTTCATGTTCGATGCGAAGGTGCCGGCCGCCGTGACAACAAACATGACCTCTGCAAACTTAAGATAGGGATCGTGCCCAAGCGCATAGGCCTCTGAAATCGCATGGTGTATAATGGTTTTGCTGGCAAAGCCATTGAAAAATGGGATGCCGGAAATTCCGCAAGCGGCAATAAAAAGAAAAACCGCGCCCAAGGGCATGTTTCGCCACAATCCGCCATACTTATACATGTCTTGCTTGTGGAGTCTAAAATAGACCGCCCCTCCACCCAAGAGAAGGGCGACCTTAAAGAGGGCGTGGTTCACAATATGATAAAGGGCGCCTGCAGCACCCATCGCCCCGTCCCGGCCAAGATAGGCCGCACAGCCGATGCCCATCATAATATATCCCATCTGGCTGACGCTATGCAGGGCAAGCATCCGCTTATAATCTGCGGTAATCAAGGCGGAGATGACCGCTGTAAACATGGTAATCACCCCGACAAAGATCATCACATAACCAATATTTTTTAATGTAAGCCACTCCTCCATCAATTCGCCCTGGGGCAAGAAAAGAAGATTGACCGTCAGGAATATCCCATAGGCCCCGGCCTTGATCATGGCCCCCGAGAGGAGCGCGTGCCCCGGTGAGGGGGCAACGGGATGGGCCTCTGCGAGCCAAAAATGCTCAATAAAGAGACCGGCCTTTCCCCCAAATCCAATGACCATCAGGGCCGCGATCTGATATTTTACAACGCTGCCCATGGCAAGGGATACCTCCGACGTAATCGGCTGTATCGCCAGTGTCCCTGTGTAGCTTTTTAACAACACCAAGCCTGAAAGCAAGACTAGGCTGGTGGCGACCCCGACATAAAAATAGAGATTGGCCCCCCTTATGGCAGGCACATCCTCCCGATGAGCGATTAAGGGATAAGGCAAAATCAGCAGACCTTCGAAAAAAATAAAAAGGGTAATAAAGTCGCCGGCGATCAGCACACCGAGATTCGCGGTCAGCGTTAAGAGGGAGAAGATGTCGAAGCGAAGGCGGCGGCCCGGTTTACTATCTTGGGCCTGTGTCATATCCGAAATCGCAAAAATGTGAGCGACAATCCAGAGAAACGCGGTCACCAGGGCGATCACCAATCCGGCCGGTGCGACCTTCAGACTCATCTTCATATTGGGAATCCAAGAAATCGGATAGGTCACCCCTCCGCCAACGGCCCCTTTGTGAAGGCTCAGAAGAAGAAGAAACGAGAGGGTTGTTGCTCCCAGGCAAACCCAATTTCTGTAAGTGTCCGATTTTGGCCGAACGAATAATGCGATGGCGCCAACGATAGGAACCAGCACGACCCAAAGTGGTATGATCGACGTCTCCAACTATACGCTCCTTATAGGGAAAGAATAGTATCCCGTTGCCCATAGGCATTGATTTGCAACAACATGAAATGTCCCCAAAAAGGAGAAAGACCCCTGAAACCCATGCTGAAGACCATCAGACTCAACGTCCCGTTCACTGAATTGCCCCCGTTTCATTTAAGCATCACTCCAACGAACTTCAATAAAACTTCAGGGTACAAACCCAGCATCAAAGAAACCACCGCAGTGATGCACAGCGGAACAACAACAAACAATGGAGATTCCTGGATTTCAAACATGGGCTTCTCACTACGAACGCCCGCGGCGGCGCCCACACTCTGTGGAACCAAAACGGCCCCCACCCTCACCCCCTCCACGGCAGACGATTCATCGTCTTCAATCCGGAAAAAACCGTTCATAACAATCGGAACGAAATAAAATGCATTGAGTAGCGCACTCGTTGCCAAGACAAGCAAGGTCCAGAACTCTTTTGCCTGAGTGGCGCCGACCATCAGATACCATTTACTTACAAAGCCACCCGCGGGAGGGACTCCAACCATACTGAGGGTTGCAATCGCAAATGCAGCCATCGTCCACGGCATCTTCCGGGCTATTCCGTCCAATTGAGAAACGTGCGTCTTTTTCGTCGCCACATAAATCGAGCCGGCGCAGAAAAACAGGGTGATTTTAGCAAAGGCATGCATTGCAATATGCATAATCCCGCCTTGTACGCCGCTCGGGGTTAGAAGCGCCCCACCCAGAACCATGTAGGAGAGCTGGCTGACTGTGGAGTAGGCTATTCGTTCTTTTAGGTTATCCGCTCTCATACAATAAATCGAAGCCGTGATAATCGTAATGGAGGCAATGATTGCGGTCACCTCTCCCAAAGTCATCGGCCCGAGATGAAGCGTTTGCACCAAATCGAGACCAAAGATATTAATAATGACGCGTAAAACGCAGAACGCCCCCGTGTTCACCACTGCGACGGCATGCAACAACGCACTGACCGGTGTGGGTGCAACCATGGAAGCCGGCAACCAGGAATGAAGAGGCATAAAAGCGACCTTGCCGATGCCGGCTAAGTAAAAGATATAGATCCCCACCAATAGAGCTTTGTCCCCGTCGGGGGGGATAATGCCATTCGCTGTGAAATCAACGGAACCCGCAAAGAAGTAGGTTCCGAGAATGGCGGGTATCAAAAAGACCTTCGAGGTACCCAGGAGATAGGCAAGGTACTTGTTTCCTTTTTCCCAGGCATCATGGGTCTCATGATGCGCAACCAGAGGGTAGGTGAAAAAGGTGATCAGCTCGTAAAAAATAAAGAGGGTAAACCAATTATTCGAAAAAGCCGCCCCCTCTGTCGCAAATAGGGTCAGGGCAAAACTGAAGTAAAATCGCGTCTGTGCGTGCTCCTTGAGACTTCGCATGTAGCCGATGGAATAGAAGGAAGTCAATATCCAGGTAAACGCCGCCACAAGCCCGAACACCATGCCGAGCCCATCGACTCGGAAGCCAATCGGAACCGTCGGCCAAAAGGTAAACAAGGTATAGTGCAGCGTCTTGCCGGATAGCACCTCCGGCACCATGCTGAATACGGCAAAAAACATTAGAAATGCCGTAACCAGAGTACACCCTTCTCGCAGGTTCGGTTTCTTGCGGGCCAATAGAATAAAGATAGACCCAACAAAAGGCGTAAAAACCGCCAACAAGGGTTTTATCGATTCGACTTCCATATCGCCCCTAAATCTTCATTTTTTTCGATGCGGCGATTTTTAGCTGCGCCAATAAAGATTTTCATCAACAAGCTCACAGAACCCTGTATCGCTAAAGACAAAATCACTACTTCTCGACCGAGACCTCGATTTCTTTATGGTCGTGCACTGCGGGCTTATCCCCATGCGACCAGGTATGTTCGTATGCGATGGTCTTCCAGATTTCTTCTTCGCTCAACTCTTTTCCCCAGGCGGGCATGGTGGTCTTCTCGACACCCTCCGAGACCCGCCAGAACCAGTAGCTGTCCGAGAAACGGTTCATTCGGCTTCCCACACGAAAATCACGCGCGCCGCGCTTCTTAGGACGGTCCTTCTTTTTATCGATTCCATGACAAGTTAAACACCCTTCCTTCGCAACCTGTTTTTTCCTTTTATACTCGAATTCCAACTTCCGGGTTTCGAAAATCTTCTTTCCTTCCTCAATAATTTTTGCATCGGTCCACCACCCGCTTGGCATACGCTTATCCGCAAAGGCCTTTGGTACCGGCTTTAAGGGTTTGTCGTCATCATCTTCCTTGGCGGCAGCTTGTCCGGAAACTACAAACAGGGAAATAGCGAGTAAGCCGACCATCCAAAACGAATACCTTTTTCTCATATTCCCATCCTTTCTCTAAAAAATGCCATTCAAATTAATCAGGCGAAAACAAATTTTCGAACGATCTATTATTGATTTCTTTTCAATTGGCTATTATATGAGTCGATTTGGTGACAACCCCCGCAATTTTTGCTCTCCACAATTCTCTTTCCCTTTTCGATACGATCGGGAGAAGACGCAATATCGGCAACGGAAATGACATTTGTGCTCTTCTCATCCAGACTCATCAAATAGACAAGCAAAGAACGGATCTCATGATCCGGCATCTTAAAGTTCGGCATCGGTGTTTCCGGGCGCATGGCTTGCGGGTTTTTCAGCCAATAGAAAAGCCATTCGGGCTGAATCCGAGCCATCGCATCCGAAAGCTCCGGACCGACAATACCGCCTTCGCCGCCCGCCTCACGCTTGTGACAACCGTCGCAGGCGTAGGTTTCCTCAAACAGAATTTGCCCCTTTTCGATCTCGTCGGCATTAGAAACATCCAGGCCCTTCAAAACGCCCGGCAAGACCCCCGGGTCTTTTAAAGTCATCAAGTAAGCGATCAACGCCTCGCCATCTTCATCCGAGAAAAAAAACTGAGGCATCATCGCCTTACTAAAGGGCATAAAGCCGTTGGGCCTCAACTTTTCAGGTTGCTTTAAGAATTTGAGGAGCGCGCCAGGCTTCCACTTACTGCCCTCGTGACCGATATTGGGTGCGATGGGACGAAGGAGATCCTTCGATTTCGCATGACAGACAACACACTGCCGGTCCCCTTCAACGCCGAGATCTGGAAGACGCACCGTCTCGGGCAAAGGGCTTCCTTTGCTTTCGGATAAGGTCCGAATATAGGCCACAATATTGTCGATTTGGGATTCGGTAAATACAGCGCCCCAAGGCGGCATGTAATAGGAGATATCGACGGCGGCGCCGCCGCCCTCGATCACCTCGAAAATTTCTTCGTCGCTGTACTTATCGAATTCGGATGTGGTTAGGTCAGTGGGATGGACATCGCCAAGACTGTCTGCATTGATACCGTTTCCTCTACCGGAATCCCCATGACAGACGGCGCAATAGTGACGGAAGAGATGTTTTCCTTCGCGAGGATCGGCTTCGGCCCTTGCCGAAGAAACGGCCGAAATGGAGAGGCAGAGTGCAAGAAAAAAATAGGTCAGTTTAGAGGCCGTTTTATTGCTTCGGAGCAAATTCAAACCCTCTCCATCTAAATAAACCGATGGTTCCCTAGCTTTACCGCCATAAGAACGATCAGGGAATCAATCTAAGGTTGGTGCACACGGAACATGCCATCACGGATCGACTTGAAAAGGATACTTCCTTTAATTTTAAACTTCTATTTTTAACGGTATTGAATGCGCTTCTTTGGATTCTTAAGAATTCACCGCTCAATAAATCGACCTCGCGGGCGCCGACCAATACCTACTGTCTCCTCAGTCCAGGGAAGGCACCGCGAAACGCATTGTCCCGCTTTGCCTTTCAAGACAGTCCCTCGCCCCCGATGAAAAAAGGGTTTCCCTAAGGCAAACCCTTCAAATAACACCGACAAACAATACCATTTTACAATACGGTCCGTCGGTCCCGGAACGTCAGGACGTTTTAGTGTTTTGCTTGGCGTACTCTATAGCAATTTCCTTTATGATTCCTACACTTACCTTGCTCGATCCGGGCAAAAAAAAGACGCCTTTCCCGGAGAAAGTTTTCGAGTTATATCACACCCCACAAATCCTGTCAATAAATTTTTGGGAGAAATTGCACCCATCCAAAGTGGCCATTTTCACCATCGAGGCTTTATCGATTTTGGGCGCGTGGCAGCAAGCCTTGATTCCGTTCAAGCCACTGAAGCGTCGCCTCTAAACCCTGGCGAAGAGACCGATGCCGATACCCAATTTGCGTGACGGCCTTCTCCGATAGATAGGCCCAATCGTGCCGGTATATTTCGGAGGCCCGCGGTGTCATCCGCCCAGCCCGTCCCCGAAGCCTCGCCCTCAATAACTCCAGACCCCCCAATATTTTCAATAAGCGATAAGGAACATTCACGATGACCCGCCGTGCTCGCAGTAGCTTCTCAAGCATTGCGATGATTTCTCGTAAGCTTTTATTTTCGCCGCCTAAGATATAATGTTCGCCGACCACGCCTTTCTTGAAAGCAAGCAAATGGCCCTCAACAACATCGTCGATATAAACCGCATTCACGATTTGCTTCCCCCGTCCGGGAACACCCACGATACGCCGATGGGACACGCCCAGAAGATAGGCATTAAAAGAATCCGGCCGTAAAGAGGTCGTCGGACCATAAACAAAGGTAGGGGAAACCACGAGCGCGGGCAAACCCTTTTTTACCGCATCGAAAATCGCTTGTTCCGCGAGCGCCTTGGTGCGATCGTAGTCGGTAAAGAACGGCGTCTTTCTTAGGGTCTCCTCGTTTGCGGGCGCCCTCTCCGAAGGCCCCAAGGTCATCACGCTCGATGTGTATACTAACTTTTTAACGCCTGTTTCCAGCGCCGCGGTAACGACCTCCCGTGTTCCCTCGACATTCGTGCGATCGAAATCCTTCGGATCGTGCGCATCGACACCCCCCTTCGCCGCCAGGTGAAAGACACCCTCGCAGCCCGCCATCGCTTCTGTGAGTATCGAAGCGTCCGCCAAGCTACCGTGAAAGACTTTTATCTTCGGGTGAAAAAATTGAATCGGACTTTGGGGCCTCACAAGGAGATGAACGTCATCGGCAATATCGAGCAGCCTTTGTAACAGTGCATTCCCAATAAATCCGGTGGCGCCGGTTAAAAAGATCTTCACGGGGTCAAGGTCCGGGCTGGAGGACGCTCCCTCGAAAAATCCGAATGCAGCATCTTACCTTTTCAGTAACATGGTTTAAGGAAATTCAATATCTCGGGATTGAAAAAATGTCCTCAATCGTTCAGTGGAAACCTGCCCTTTGCGCAAGACCTTTGGATGTGCACCACTCACATCGAGCAGCGTCGATGGGCACGATTGACACTTGCCGCCATCAATGACGGCATCGAGTTTTGATCCGATCGATGCCATAACGGCTGCGGCCGTCGTCGGCGCAGGTCCTCCGGAAAGGTTCGCGCTGGTTGCGGTTAAAGCGACACCGGCCGCACGGATGAGCTCGAGGGGAAGACGGGCGTTCGGAAGGCGAATCCCAATCGTTCCGGATCCAGCCGTCAGTGCATCGGATAAATTTAACGCCGCTTCGAACACCAGGGTCAAAGGCCCCGGCCAGAAGCCGCTCATCACGGCCTCGGCCAATGGACTCACATTCAACACCAAGTCCTTTAAACGATCCAGATGATCGATTAAAAGTAGAATCGGTTTCGAATCGGGCCGCCCTTTTATTTTAAAAAGGCGGGCGACGGCCTCGGGATCGAAAGGGTTCGCCGCCAGGCCGTAATAGGTGTCGGTCGGAAAGGCAATGACCGCGCCCTTTCGGATCTCCGCGCCCCATTCGGACAAAACGCCCATATCCGGATGGGAGGGATCCATGGGGATTCGCTTCGACATACAGACCCTTTAGAATGAGAGGAGGAAGATACGATGCAACAAGGAGGATTTAAAAAGCGGGATTAAGACAAGCCTTGGCCGATGTCGCTCCGGTAGTGCATTCCAGGAAAGGAGATTTTTTCGACCGCCGCATAGGCCTGCTGGCGCGCCTTCGACACCGTGCTACTCACCGCCGTCACCCCAAGAACCCGGCCTCCCTTCGTTAGCCATTCGCTTCCGCGGCGCTCGGTCCCGGCGTGAAAAATCATCGCATCGGGGGTATCGCCTTCCAATCCGGAAATCGCCTCGCCTCTTCGATAGTCCCCAGGATAACCGCCCGAAGACAAGACCACGCACACCGACCCGCCGGCTTCCCATTCGATTTGAACCTGATCGAGACGCCCCTCAAGCGTCGCCATCATCACATCGACCCAATCGTTTTTCAGACGGGGCAACAAGGCTTGGGCCTCCGGGTCGCCCCAACGGGCGTTAAACTCCAAAACGAAAAACCCGTTTTCCGTTAAAATCAAACCGGTATAAAGCACGCCCACATAAGGCATCCCCGCTTCCGCCATGCTGCCAAGCGTGGGACCAATCACCTTGGACATCACCTCCGATTCCAACGCAGGCGTCCAATGGGGCGAGGGAGAAACAACTCCCATCCCGCCCGTGTTGGGGCCCTGATTTCCATCGTTGACCCGCTTGTGATCCATGGCGGTTCCCAGTGGGACGGCACGCTTCCCGTCCGTCACGACAAAAAAAGAGACCTCGACTCCCTCAAGAAAATGCTCGATAAGAAGTTCGGAGGACACCTCCCCCAAGGCCTTGAGCCTGTCCAGCCCGGCAACCATTTCTTGTTCGTCATGGGCGATAACCACCCCTTTGCCCGCCGCCAGGCCATCGACCTTTAGAACAACCGGAAAATCCATTGAACGAATGCGGCGATAGGCCTCCCCGCGCGAAACCTGCTCTGCATTTGGGGTCGGCACCCCGGCATTCAACATCAACTGTTTCGCGAAAATCTTGCTCGATTCGATTTGCGCGGCGACTTTCGAAGGTCCGAAAATCCGTAAGCCCTTTTCTTCAAATCGATCGACGATTCCCAAAGACAGCGGGATCTCCGGCCCGACCACCGTCAGATCGATGGCCTCGTCCTCGGCAAATCGGAGCAAACCTTCAATGTCGTCCACGGGGATGGAAACGAGCGTCGCGAGGGCGTCGATGCCGGGGTTCCCCGGCGCGCAATAAAGTTTTTTTACGGAAGGGCTTTGGGCGATCTTCCAAACCAGGGCATGTTCCCGACCGCCGCTGCCAATGACAAATACTTTCATATTTTCAATCTAAACCAATCGAATTTCAGAAATCAATGCCGGAAATGCCGCATGCCGGTCAGCACCATCGCCATCTTATGGCCGTTGATGGCTTCGATCACTTCATCATCCCGCATCGATCCGCCCGGTTGAATCACGGCCGTGATCCCCGCTTCGGCGGCGGTGTCGATGGCGTCGCGAAAAGGAAAGAAGGCATCAGAAGCCATCACGCAGCCCGCGAGGGGAAACTGGGCCTTCATCGTGGCGATCTTCACCGAATCGACCCGGCTCATCTGACCCGCGCCGATGCCGATGGCATGGCCGGGCTTGGCGAAGACGATGGCGTTAGACTTCACGTGCTTGCACACGCGCCAGGCGAAGAGCATCGCCAAAAGCTCGTCCGCCGTGGGCTTGCGGCTGCTGACGGTTTTGAGGCCGGCGGCTGCGGAAATCACCTGGCGGTCGTAATCCTGAACCAAGAGCCCATCGGCCATGCGCCGAAGGTCGAAGCGGGCCGGAGTCGGTGTACTTGCGGCCGTTGCACCCGCCTCAATCACGCGGAGATTCTTTTTCGTATTGAAGATCTCCAAGGCCGCCGCATCGATGCAGGGCGCAATGACCACTTCCATAAAAGTCGAGGTGATCTCCTTCGCCGTCTCCACATCCACGGGCCGGTTGAAGGCCGCCACGCCGCCGAAGGCCGAGAGCGGATCGGTCGATCGCGCCTTGCGGTAGGCATCGACCAGGGTTTCACCCGTCGCCACGCCGCAGGGATTATTATGCTTCACGACCACGGCGGCGGTTTCCGAAAATCCCCGCACCAGCTCGAAGGCCGCATCCATGTCCAGAAAATTATTGTAGGACATTTCTTTACCGGAAAGCTGCTTCATCTCGGAGGCCGCGCCCGCCTCGCGATAAAGCCCCGCCTGCTGGTGGGGATTTTCACCGTAGCGCAGGGTCTGGATTTTTTCGAATTGAAGGGAGAGGGTCTCAGGCAAGACCTCTTCTTTTCGATCCAGTCCGCCTTGATCCAAACCCTCGAGGTAGGCATGAATCGCCCGGTCATAGGTTGAAGTGGTTTGAAAGACCTTCTTCGCCAAGGCCGCCCGCCGCTTAAGCGAAACCGTGCCGCCCGAGGCCTTCATTTCTTCGAGGACGATCGCGTAATCCGCTGGATCGGTAATGACGACGACATCTTTATAATTCTTCGCCGCGGAGCGCAGCATCGCCGGGCCCCCGATATCGATCTGCTCAATCGCCTCGTCTAAAGTCACGCCGGGCTTCGCAATCGTCTCCTGAAAGGGATAGAGATTGACGACGACCAAATCGATGGGCGCGATCCCCTGTTTTTTCATCTGTTCGAGGTGTTGCGGATCGTCCCGCTTCCCGAGAATCCCCCCATGAATCTTCGGATGCAGCGTCTTCACCCGTCCACCCAACATCTCCGGGAAACCGGTCTCATCAGAAACCTCCTTAACCGCAATCCCCCTCTCCTTCAATAGCTTGTAGGTCCCTCCGGTCGAAAGCAGAGCCACCCCCAGGGCCTGCAAACCCTCCGCGAAGGAGACAATCCCTTCTTTATGATAGACGCTTAAAATTGCCCGTTTCATTTGTGACATTTCCCCTCCAAATCATTGCGCAAAAAGATAGACGGAGTATATGCAAATGACAACGGCAATTCAAGGAGGCTTCGGAGATTTTAATTAAGGGATCGGATGATTGAGTAAAAAGAGAATGCTTGCCGGATGAATGGAAGCCGTTTCGCCCTCAATAAAAAAATCATCGTTGCAAAAATATACAAGTAAATAGATGATGCGCTCGTAAAAAGTCAAAAGGTGTCCAAATGTCATTTCGACCGCAGGGAGAAATCTTTGAGTGATCAATATATTGTAAAAGGAAAGATTTCTCCCGCGGGTCGAAATGACAGGCGTTGGTGACTTTATTACGAGTGCATCAGATATTGAAATCGCAAAACGGACTCTAAAAGACCAACAAGAAAGGAATAGATAATGGGAGAAAAAAAACGATTTGACAACGTATGGGAGGCATTGGAAGATGATCCGATCCGGATGGAAAATCTGAAACTAAGATCCGCCTTGATGATTAAAATCGGAGAAAAAATAAAGGCCCAGAAATTGACGCAAAAGGAATGCGCGAAGCGTCTGCACATCACCCAGCCGCGCGTCAGCGCCTTGTTACAAGGAAGGATCGATGCCTTCCGCCTGGACAGCCTCGTGGACATGGCGCATCGATTGGGCCTTCAAGTCTCGATAAAAATCGCGGCATAGATTAAGCGGAAAACCGTGTACGGGAAAACCGCGCGCAAGGTTTGATGAGGGGGGAAAGGACTTCTATCGATGCACGGCGCGGATAGGGCACGAAGTTGGAAACGGCGGATACAGCCAAACCGACCTAATGGCCCTGGGGTCCCCGATCCATTCTCTAGGGTCGTTGAACCCGCCCCCAGATCTGACTGGAATTACGGCGTCCCCGGAATCCCGGGCGACGGCTATTGGACGGTTGCTCTCGCGGACGCGACAGCCCACCGGAGGGTTCAAGAGAGGCGGTTGAAATCGATGCCCTCCGATTCCGAGACGGAAATATGGGTTGTCATTTCGAAGGAACGGAGTGACTGAGAAATCCAGCTTTGCCGCCCTCCCGAACGGCGCAGCGCGTTCAAGCGGCATCGCTTCAACGAACCCGCTTCCTTCATTTCCGCCGCCGCCCCACTCTAACCCGTTCCGCGATCCCGGAACCCAAAAGCAGCAAGGTCCTCGGCTCCGGCACACACCGCCGTGGCGATGCCGTGCCCGCTCACCCGTTATTAAGTGAGGTGTCCCCCGGAATTGCTCGGTAGCCACTTACAATTTTGGCCCCGTAAATGTAGACGTGTACTTACAAGTTACAAAAAGCTCTTGAAAAAAAACAGAGAAGATGTAGTCGCCAAATACGTCTCGATCAGAAAATACCCCTGTCGTAGAATAGGTCACAGTTTCTTCCCCTGGAATGCCTGAGATAGTAACGATGATTGTTCTCGTAAGCGAAAAACTACCATCAGATTTAACAAGGCCTGTTAAGTCAGAATCCTCAACGATTGTAAATCCGGGCGTTGTCTTGGAAGGATTGGGGGAGGTTACTGTCAATTCGTTGTTATCTTGTGAGACCACAACATTGAATGATAATTCCGGTGAAGTGCCACTTGAACCGTCAGTACAGGTAAAACTGAGTTCGCTGGTGCTGATGCCATATGTTCCAGCAACCTTTGGGAAGACGTTTGTTCCGGCATCACTTCCCCCCCCCGCCGCAGGCGGCGAGAAACAGAACAAAGAAAAAGAACAGCACAAAAGACTTCAAGCCCATTTTAAGCGAACCGGTTTGGGGCGGATTTGTTTTCATTTAAGGAACCTCACTGTAGATAAGGGTTGGCGGGCAGACATAAAAAACGCCCTCGCGGTTTTTTCGCGAGGGCGCGCCGAAGCATGAATGGGGCAAAACGGCTTAGAAAAAAACGACGCCGAAGTTAAAAAATGAATGAATGAATGAAAACATCAGGCTAAACACCCGCAAATGCAACGATTGAAAAACGGCGACGGGGTCATTTCTACGGGAATTTTTCCAGACTGTCAACCCTCTCAAAAGTGGGGGGGGTCTGCGTTTTGGATAGATCGGCGTTCGTCAAGCGCCCTCGGCCCCTCCAGGCGCTCCACCGGTCGTCATCAAACTCGGAATGGCCTTCAGCCCAACTTCACGCGGACCTTCGCCGCCGCCTTGATTGCGTTTCGGCGGGCTTCTTCGATGGATTCGCCCTGTGCCAGGGCCACGCCCAAACGGCGGCGGCCCGCGATCTCCGGTTTTCCAAAGAGGCGGATCTGCGCGGAGGGCACTTCAAGCGCGGCTTCCAAGCCTTCATAGGCGATTTCTTTGGACCGCCCTTCGCCTAAAATCACCGCCGAGGCACTGGGTCCGTGCTGGCGAATCTTGCCGATGGGCAAGCCCAAAATAGCGCGGGCGTGCAGGGCGAATTCCGATAGGTCTTGGGAGATGAGCGTCACCATGCCGGTGTCGTGCGGGCGCGGAGAGACCTCGCTGAAGAAGACCTTGTCGCCTCGGATAAACAGCTCCACGCCGTAGATGCCGCGGCCCGCCAGATTTTCAACGACGGTGCGGGCGATGTTGTGGGCCTGCTCCCGTGCCCTGTCGCTCATGGCTTGCGGCTGCCACGATTCGCGGTAGTCGCCGTCTTCCTGTCGGTGGCCGACCGGCGCGCAAAAGTGGATGCCGTCGATCGCATTCACGGTCAGCAATGTAATCTCATAATCAAAGGGGATCAATTGCTCGACGATGACCTTGCCCGCGCCGGCGCGCCCGCCCTGCTGGGCATCGGCCCAGGCCCTGTCGATATCCGCTTCGGCCTTCACGACGCTCTGGCCTTTACCGGAGGAACTCATCACGGGTTTAACGACGCAGGGTAGACCGATTTCCGAAACGGCCTCGCGGTATTCCCTTTCGTTCGCTGCAAAACAATAATCGGAAGTCGGCAGTTTTAATTCCTCCGCCGCTAAACGCCGAATGCCTTCGCGGTCCATCGTCAAGCGGGTGGCGCGTGCGGTGGGAATCACGGTGAAGCCCTCTTTTTCCAAGACCAACAATTCTTGTGTCGCAATCGCTTCGATCTCCGGGACAATATAGTGGGGCTGTTCTTTGAGAATAACGTCCCGCAGCGCCTTCCCGTCAAGCATGTCGATCACGTGACTCCGATGGGCCACCTGCATGGCGGGCGCATTCGCGTAGCGGTCGACGGCGATCACTTCCACCCCCAAGCGCTGAAACTCGATCACCACTTCCTTCCCCAACTCCCCTGCCCCGCAAAGCAGCACCCGCGTCGCGTTCGCCGTCAAAGGCGTTCCAATCTTCATCGTCAACACTCCTATTTCTTTACCCCACTTTCAAAAAGGGGGGCAAGAGGGGATTTGATTTCAGACCTGCAAAAAAATCCCCCTCGATCCCCCTTTTACAAAGGGGGAAGTTAAAAAACAAACGTAATCAAGCAAAGCGATTCACGCCGGCTCCTAATGTACCCCGAAGGCCATGATCGGCATGCCAGGGAAGACCACGGAAGAATCGCTGTGGCCCAGCACGATGCCGTCGTGGAGCGCGCTCACCGTTTCCAGTTGCCGTCCGAAGACATTCACGATTTTGGCGAAGGGCTGGCCCTTTTTCACTTCGTCACCCGGCTTCGCCAAAAATCGGATGATGCCGCTTTTTGAGCTATACGGCCGGTCGGAATAATTTAAAACTTTCCCCCCATAGGTTTGGGGTGCATCGTAGGGGATGCGATCTTCCGGTGGATCGGCCATGTCGAGATGCATGAGAATATTCCAAATCGCCCGGAGTCCGCGTTCGACATTTTCTTCGTTAATGACGTTGGGTTCTCCCAGTTCGAGGGTCAGGGCGGGCACATCGTTTTTCAAGAGGGTGTCCGAGAGCGAATGCGCCGACTCGACGCCTTCCAATATCGAAACGATCCCCGCCTGTTCCGCGAACTGCTTCGACCTTTGATAGGCAAGCTTGTGGGCGGCGCCGGGATCGTGATCGATAATGGTATAGGGGATGGACTGGACCCAATCGGTGTGGAGATCGAGAACGAGATCGGGCTTCGTCTCCATAATGGACTTGAGGATACGGTCGGCAATGCGCTCGCCCAACGAGCCGTTCGGGTCTCCGGGAAAAGAGCGGTTCAAATCTTCGCTGCTCATCGAAATATTACGCGTGCCGGTCTCGAAGCCCAGGGGGTTCATGAGGGGGAAGGCGTATATCGAACCGCGTCGGAGCTTGCGACGAATGCGTTTAAAGATTTCCTGCGCGATCACGATGCCGCAGATTTCGTCGCCGTGCGCACAGGCGGTCAGCCATACCACCGGCCCCGGCTCTTTGCTGATCGCCGACATCATCGGTAAGCGCCGCAGCGACAAGTCGGAACCGGTTAAAATCCGCATAAAGCTATATCGGATTTTCACCGGCCGCGTTTTGAGTCGATGTGTTTCCCGGGTCATCTCGTTTCTCGTCACTGCATCGAATGCCGGTCGGCCCGGGACAAGACTTCGGGCCCGGCAAGGCATTGTACTGTATTTTCACGGAAGAAAAAACGAAAGATTTCAATCCAAAATCCATTTCCGCACCGTGGAGCGATCGGTGCGATTTACAGATCGATTCTAAGTGATATATTTAAAAGACAGATCTTTCTTTAAATATGTTTTATGCAGGCGCCACACCCCATGCTTTCGAAAAACCACGAATCGCCGCTTCGGCTGCTCATCGCGACCGGAATCACCATTTTCTTGGCCGAATGCCTTGTCATGATTTTCCTCCGGTTTTTTCCGGTTTCGCCTCCTTTTATCGAAGCCCTGGTCGATGCGTCCTTTTTAATGATCCTGGTCTCGCCTGTGCTCTATTTTTACGTCTTCCGGCATCTCATCGGCCACATCAACGAACGCCGGCGCATCGAGGACCGCTTGAATTACTTGGCCTATTACGACGACCTCACCGGCCTCCCCAACGGCACCCTCTTTCGCGACCGCCTGGACCAAGCGCTCTCCCTGGCCAAACGGGAGCAACACCCCCTCGCCTTGCTCTTTTTGGATATAGACCGCCTCAAGCGCATCAATGACTCCATGGGACGCGAGATCGGCGACCGGCTGATACAAACGGTCGGCCGGCACCTGGAGCAAAACCTGCGCGAAAGCGACAGCGCGATCCGTCTGGCGGAGGACAAAGCGGCTCAAACCGTGGCCCGCTTCGCGGGGGATGAGTTTGTCGTGCTGTTGCCTAAAATTTCAAAGGCGCAAGACGCCGCGATCGTCGCGGAGCGGATCTTTCGTCTCATGTCACAACCGATTACCGTGAATGAACAGCAGCTTGTTATTTCATGCAGTATCGGCATCGGCCTTTATCCGATGGACGGCGATTCCTCCGAAGCCCTCATTCGAAACGCGGCCGCGGCCACGCATCAAATGAAGCAAGAAGGGGGAAATCATTTCCGATTCTATTCCTCGGACATTCATGCCAAAACCTTCGAACGGCTGACGATGGAAAGCCAATTGCGCGGGGCCTTGGCGCAGGACCAGTTCCGGCTCTATTATCAAGCCCAAATCGATCTAAAAACCGGGCGGATTACCGGAGTCGAGGCGCTTATCCGCTGGCAGCATCCCGACCGGGGAATGGTTTCGCCGGCGCAATTCATCCCCGTGGCGGAGGAAACCGGACTCATCGTCCCCATCGGAAAGTGGATTCTTGAAACCGCTTTCGCGCAAAATAAACGCTGGCAAGACGCGGGACTCCCGCCCATTACCATGGCCGTGAATCTATCGGCCCGGCAGTTTCACGAAAAAAACTTCGTCGAAACGGTGAAAGACGCCGTGAATCAATCGGGCCTCAATCCGCGCTACGTCGAGCTGGAATTAACGGAAAGCCTCATGCAAAACACCGAAAAGGCCATCGTGATTTTAAACGCCTTTCGCGCCATGGGGATTAACATTTCGATCGACGATTTCGGCACCGGCTATTCCTCCTTGAACTACCTCAAGCGCTTCCCCATCCACAAGTTAAAAATCGATCAATCCTTTGTGCGCGACAGTTCGAGCAATCCGGACGATGCGGCGATCGTTCATGCCATTATCACCTTGGCCCGCGCCATGTCTTTAGAGGTCATCGCGGAGGGCGTCGAAACCGAGGCGCAATGTGCGTTTTTACGAGAGCAACATTGCGACGAAGCGCAGGGCTATCTCTTCAGCAAACCGCTTCCCGCCGACGAAGCGACCCGCCTCTTGAAGGAAGGGCGGTCCTTTCGAAAAACAACCCATCTCGGGATCGAAACAAAAGCAGGCTCGAAGGGCGCGCCGCCGCCGGGCTAATAGCCCGCGATCATGATATCGATTCCCGGTTGAAGCGCCTCGCGCCATTCCGCCCCGAGTTCGGGCGAAAACAGGGGATCCATTTCAGCGAGCGTCTCGATAAAACAGTCCACCCAAACGGGATACAAATCGGCCGCCACGTTCATGTTGTTCCGATTATGCTTCTCCCTGAGGCGCTTTATGGACAGTTTGCCGATGGCCGTGCCCTCGCTGCATTCCAGCAAGACGTAGATTCCGCCCAGGAGCGCCTCTTTTTGTTGTTTGAAATCGGTATGCTGAAACATTTCCTCGATTTTAGGATCCGTCGCCAACAGGCGTCCATAAAACCGGTCGGAAAATGCGATGTTATTGATGCGATTAAAACTGTCCCTGACTGCGCTCATCTCAGATATCCTTCCTGTCGAACGATCATCAATTGCATCGTCGGCCTTGAATCGGCGCCCCTCTTTATCACATCGGGACAACCGCCCTCATAACCAAGCCAAAAAGCCCGGCCTCACGATAATAACAATAAACAAAGCCACTGCGATGAAAAGGGTGTCCATATGTTGTGTCGATAAATCGATCTGCGCGTTTGATGAGCGTGTTCATTGAAAGGGCCGTATAAACCTTCTATTTTTTAGCCAAGAAAGTCAATATTGCCAATACGCGATTTTCCGCCGCCTCCGGACTTCTTCAATCCTGTTCAATCCTGCTTTTTCTCGGCCTTATCGCTCACCGGCGGCACCTTGCAAAACCCCTGCGGCGCGACATCCAAGGCGCTGTTGAACTTGCTCGACAGGTTTTGAAAGGCAATCAGTCCCGTCAACTCGATAATACCGTCCTCGTCGAAATGCTTCCGCAAACCTTCGAGCATGCCCTCGTCCACCTGCCGATCCGAATAGGTGACGGCCTCGGCATAATCCAAGGCGGCCTGTTCTTTACCGTCGAACAAATCGGAATCTCTCCACTGCCCCAGGGCCTCCACCTTGGCCATTGATCCCGTGCGCTGGGCCAGGGTCATGGAATTGATATCGACGCAAAAACGACACCAGTTGATTTGCGAAACACGGACGGTGACGAGGGAGCGCAACACCGGATCGATGGGCGAGGCCTTTCGATCCAAGACGCCGTAGAGGGTAGCGACGGCCATGAAGAGCTTGGGCACGCGCCCCCACAAAAGGGCGGGCGTGAGGACCTTGCCGTACTTTCGCTTTTGATTCCAGAAAAAGGGACGCAGGTACCAGGGGTATGCCGATAAGGGTTTTTCGGAGATGCGCATGACGGGTTCTTCCTCAAAAGCGGGTTTTGAATCCCCTGGCCTCGGTTAGGGCCTGTGACGGAATAAGTCTTCCATTCTTGCTTCCGATTCGTCCTGTCTGGCGTCGTTCTTCGTCGCTTACATACCAAAGGGTATGCGCGCTTCTCACGCCTAGCCAGGCAGTCGACTCGAAAGCCATCTCTGTAAACCTTATTCCGTCACAGGCCCTTAGCGAATATCTACAAGCGCGATCCTTTGATCGAGTGCAATTAAGAACTCCCGGATGTTCCGGGCGTTCTGTCCGAGATCGCCCTTTCCCACGCGGGAGGCCGAAAAGAGATCGAGCAGGACGGCATGCTCGTTCATGCGGATGACGCGGATTTCGACATCGTCCACAAATCGAAAAACCAGGGTCTGCCGCGTGGCGAAGATTTTTCCGTCCATAATATCCTGTCGAACAAGGGTCCAGCGGGGAAGCGCCTCGACGACTTGCACGGCGGTCTCGAAAAACCGTTCGTAATCCGCCCGATAGGTGCGTGTGCGGAGAGCGGGATCGGAGCTGTCGGGATAGGTGCCCGCTTTATTCTGAGTGAATGCGCTACAGCCGATGAATGCGAAACAAACCATGATCGTGACCCAATAACGAAAAAAACGCCCGATGCCGACTTCGATAATCGTAGGTCCTCCCTCAATACTATTCTAGAAAACCGGAGGCATTTTATCACAATCGAAGAAAAAGAAGGGAGGGCTTTATGATGTTTTAAAATCCCAACAGTATCATTTCTCCTGCACCCCTCGGCCTTAAGGGCATCGCGGGGAAACTTCATGGGCGAAATAATCGGGACTCGAATTAGGAATGGGGTCCGGAATAGGCGTCGCTTAAAATATCCTGCCCCGGGTCGTAAACAGCGGTTCCGACCTCCATAAAGCCCAGCAGCGTATGGAAGATATGGTCGTGCGAATAGGGCAGGTTCTCTTTCGCAATCACCTTCGCCCGGTCGATAATGTAACTGTCGCCAAACCACATGATCGCGCCAACGTGCTTTTGTTCGTCCGGGGCAAATAGAAAGGGGAGGCCATGCAAATAAAGATTGTTTTCGCCGAGGGATTCGCCGTGATCGCTCACATAAAACAGAGCCGTCTCGAAACGGGCGTCGTTCCGTTTGAGCAGGGCGACGACTTCGGACAAGAAATAATCGGTATATAAAATGGCGTTGTCGTAGGCGTTGTCGATTTCGAGCGCGCTGCAATCCCGCAATTCGATGCTCCGGCAGGCGGGCCCGAAGGCCTCGAAAGATTCCGGATAACGCTTGTAATAGGCCGGGCCATGGTTCCCCATTTGGTGGAGGACGATCAAAATATCCTTCTCCTTAACGCGGTCGATATGCTCCTGCAGGCCGGAGAGCATGCCGATATCACGACATTCGATGTCGCAGATCGGATTGAGTTCCGCCGTTCTGAAGTCCTGATATGCGACGCGCAGCGCGACGCCTTTCGAGTCGGAATTGTTGTCCCGCCAAAGGACGTTGACCCCGGCGCGCTTGAGCACATCGAGTATATTTTCCGTGGATTCCCTTTTGTCTTCGCTGTATTCCGATTTTTTGTAGAAGGAAAAGAGGCAGGGCACCGAGACGGCGGTGGAGGTGCCGCAGGAATAAAAACTTCGGAAACTGACGACGCCTTCTTTCTCGAGCCTCGGATTGGTTTTTTTTGCATAGCCATTTAGGGAAAAGCGGTCGGCCCGGGCCGTCTCGCCCACGACGAGGACGATCAGTTCCCTGTCCAAATCGCCCTCGGATATTTTTGCATCGAGGCCGATCGAGGTGAGAACGGGCGGTGTATTGCTCTCCCTTCGATTGCCCAAATATTGGCCGAAGGCATAAATAAAATAAGTGGGATTCGTGTAGTAGCGCAAGGCTTTGTGTTCCCTGAAAAAAGACGCGTAACTGGCGCTGTATATCCCCAAGGTTCCGACAATAACAAGCAAGGACAGCCCCAATGTCATGCCTTTCGCCATCAACTCGCGTTTAAGCGAACCATAGACAATACTAATATTGAAAATGACGAGGCTGGGAAGCAATCCCAGGAAAATAAAATAGGCGGCAAGCTTGAAGCCGAGCAAGTCGCTGGCTTCGTTTACATTCGTTTCGACGCCATTTTGAATCATCGTCCAGTCAATAATCAGGCCGTAGGTGTCCATAAAATAAGCGGCGAAGGAGGAGAGTAGGACGACAAGGATGAGCAAAGGTTTAAGAGTGCGCTTCCAACTCAACAAAGAAAAAAGAAAAACCAATAAAGTGGTCAGAACGATAACTTGGGAAAAAAGAAAGCCGGCGGTATGCCAAGACAAGGGATAGGCGGACAGCACATTCCGGAAAAAGGCGCGGTTATAAAAGAGGACCAGGAAGACGGCCGTGGCAAAGATGATACGCCGCGGGTTCATACTTATTTTCATCACGATTCGTTTGGCCTAGAAAAACCAAGGGCCTTTTCATCGGCGGGGATTCACAAGACCCAAGGCATTGTCCGGCGCCGATTTCCAATTTTAGATGTTGTTGGGGGGCTTCCCGAATTTACCATTCCGTTCTTCGCGAAAACGCTCCACTGGTCCCCACCTTCTTATATAGATGACGACAGCGATATTCTATCATCGCCGAGTGCCCTTAAGCGAGTGCGTTCATGGCCTCTTGGAAGGAACGGAGGCTTACCGCGCGTATGTTTTACCCAACGCTCGAAGATGCCCCCCTGCACTCGGCGGGCGTATTCATAAAAAAGCCGCACGGCTTGCCCACGATCGACGATTCCGAGTATAGTACTCCATAATTTTTCGCGAAGCGATCTTCGTAAGGAAAAATCATCCGATGCCCTTTAGAAATCCATTTAAAAAACAACGCCACCCAAACCCGGCCATTCATGACCTGTACGTAAAAAAAGACACCGTCGATCCCGCCCTCGAAAAGCTTGTTGCGGACCTCCCGAATATGGCGGAAGCGATCCGGCAGGGCACGGCCTCCCTACTGCAAAAGACCTTGATCGATCAGATCGCGGAATACGACAAGCGGACCGGACGGGAACTCTCAAAGCGAATCGACAAAGACAAATCGGAGGCCATGCGCCAAAAACTCACCGGCATGATGCTGCTGGCTTTTTATGAAGAAATCGCTGGCGCGTTTAAGGACCCGGAATTACCTTCGTACCTCACGAGCGCCCTGCATTACGAGCTCTACCGCGTCATCCCGAAAGACGAGGGTTTCGTGGAATATCTCCATTATCAAAATCCCCATTTCGAAGACCCCGCGATGGCGCCGGCGCACAAATTCGGAAACGACATCGCCGCCATCCTTTCCATTTCGGACCAACTGTTTTACTTGATTATCGCCCAGCAAGCGGTCGTGATTTCCGACGTGTCTAAACAGCTCATTCGATGGGTCCTCTTCGACGAAGCCATTACGCCTCCATCGTCGGCACCATGAAGCGCTACCTGCTTCCGCTCGTTTGGATGGGTTTCATCTTAACCTTGTCGACCGACATCGGTTCGATGAGCAATACCAGTCGATTCCTCGTGCCGCTCATCCGATGGATCGTCCCCGACCTTTCCCCAAACGCACTATCGACCCTCTTGATCGTCATCCGGAAATTGGCCCATCTGTTCGAATATGGCGTCCTGGCGATCTTGTGGTATGCCGTGTTTATTCGGGGCGGAGAAAAGGTCGCGCGGCATCCGGCGCTCATGGCCATTTTGATTTCGATTGCCTATGCCGGTCTCGACGAAATGCTCCAAGGAATTGTCCATTCGCGGACGGGCAGTATCGCCGATGTCGGAATCGATGCCTTGGGCGCAACCGTCGCAGTCAATCTTTGGATCGGTGTGAAATCCGCCTTAACACCTTCCATAATCTTGAAGCTGCGGTATTTTGGCTGGTGGTTCTCCTGGGGGTTTTTTTCGACGATGATGGCTTTAATTGTCTTTAGGGGAGGAAGTCTTGCCTTTTGGCAGATGCTGCTTTTAATCCCCCTTGTCGCCATCGTCACCGGCATTGGAGGTCTCGTCTATTATGGCCGGCAACGGTAAAGGGTCGAAGTCTCTTTTGGATGCCCTCCTCGGATTCGTCTACCCGGAATCCTGCCCAGAATGTAAGCGGCCTCTCGACACCGGTTTCACGGCCGGGGTCAAACCAGCGTCCGAAAATATCCTTTTTTGCGAGCCCTGCTGGGCGGCGGTGGAACGACTCGACGGGGCCAGCTGTCCGGGATGTGGGGAACCATTTCATTCTCCGTCGGCAATCAGCCACAGTCCCGGCCACCGCTGCGGGGATTGCCGCGCCGATCCCCCCCATTTCAGCCGGGCGATGACGCCTTACCCCTACAAAGGCCCAGTCGCCAAGGCCATTCAACGCCTCAAATATCGGAAACAAAACAGCTTGGTTCAATCGCTCGCCGAGCTTTTATTGGACGACCTTGGCGGCATTTCGGTGGATTGGGTGATGGCCATTCCCCTCCACCCCCGCCGACTTCGGGAACGGGAATTCAATCAGTCCCTTCTGCTGGCGAACGCCGTCGCACGCCATTTCCGCCTGCCCTTGGCCCTCGACTTATTACAACGCGTTCGGGAAACCCCACCTCAAGTCGGCCTTTCTAAAAAGGAGCGCAAAAAAAATATGCATCGCGCCTTTGGGGTCGTGAGGCCGGGCGAGATTGAAGGGCGGCGCATCCTCTTAATCGACGATGTCTTCACCACCGGCGCAACCTTAAGAGAAGGCGCAAAAACCTTAAAAAAAGCCGGGGCGAAAGACATCGTCGTTGCCGCACCGGCACGGATGGTATTATAATGAATATCCGCCTCGGATAGATCGTGACCTTCGCTCACCCCAGCAATCTCCACGGCATCGATGATGCCGCTCAAGGACCCCTTGGGTAGAACCAAGCGCTCCTCCATGAACAGGATCGGTCCCCCTGTCCGCCCTTATTTCCATAAGAGACGGACTTGATGAAGCCCCTCGCCGCTAAAACGATCGCCACGCCACCGATCAACTGAAATGAAAAAAGTACATTTTAGATTCCAGGTTCCTTGCCCGTAATGCGAGATCCACGCGTTTTCAACGGAAAGGGACGCCTTTTAACAATGATAGATGGACTCGGACTCCCCCTGCCCCCAAGGGCGAAGACTCCCCCCTCCTCTACAGGCTCTAAAGTATCCATCGAGCCAACCGATACATATAGTATCGTGAACGTTCATTATCGGTCGATCCGCGTGTTTTCCATCGCGACCTCAACAGCCAATCGTTTAACGATAAAACCTGGGTAGAGGAGGGAAGAAGCATATGCGTCTGTTACGAGCTATGGGGGTATGGGGGGGGCTTCTTCTTTCTCTAATGATTCCCCAGAATATGGTTTTTGCGGAGGAGCCTCCGGCGGCGGAAGATCCAAGCCCGATGCATCATTTTTTAGAAAAATATCCAGAAGTGCCGGATTTCGATCCGGTTCCAACATTAAGAATTAGAGGCTTCGGCGATTTCACCTTCAGCGCCAGTCACCAAAATCACGCCTATAAGGATGAATTTAGATTTGGCGGCGTCAGCTTGCTGATGACCTCCGAACTCAATCGGCATCTCAGCTTCCTCAGCGAATTGTCTTCATATCGTGACGTTTATTATTTAGATAATACAAACCCTGGATTTTTAAATTCGCCCGTCTTCGAGTTCCAGCGCTTTGTCCTGAATTACACCCGATCCGACGCATTCAATATCGCCGCGGGAAGGTATCACACCGCCCTGGGCTATTGGAATCACACCTACCATCACGGGACTTGGCTTCAACCCTCGATTTCGAGGCCGGAAATCTTCCGTTTCGAATTTGAAGGTGGGGTCATGCCCGAACACTCGGTCGGCGTGGAACTCTTCGGTTTCAAAGCCCTCAATGTCCTTGACCTCCGCTACCATCTCGGCGTGTCGAATGGTAGAGGAAAAAAATTATGGGACGTCCAAGGGTTTAGGGACGAAAACCGCTCGAAGGCCTTAACCCTTTTTCTGACGATCCAACCCCACGCCATCGAAGGCCTACAAGTCGGAGGCAGTTTTTACCTGGATACCGATCCTCCAGATACCACCGATAAAGACGCGAATGGGAACGTCATCCATCCAAACCCCATCGACGAGCGGATCGCCGGAGGGCACCTGATCTATATCCAAGAACGCTTCGAATTCATCGGGGAATTTTTCACGCTCTCCCACGCGGAGCGGAAAACCGGCTTGGATTTCTACACTGAAGGCGGTTACCTACAGGGGGCGATTAAATCCGATTTTACCCTCTCCTATTATCGTTACGACTTTGTCGACTTTGCGGAAGGCAATCCCTTATTTTGGAGCTTTCACCGCGATGTCACGAAGCATACGATCGGCTTGCGCTGGGATATGCTCTCCTGGAACGCGCTTAAATTCGAGCTCAGCCGGAGCAAGCGTAAAAATCAAGAACCCGAAAACGCGCTCCTGATCAATACGTCCTTTACCTTTTAGTCGAAAAAGACAAACACGGTGAACCGACGCAGACCCTACTATCTTATTTTGATCCTCTGCCTCCTCATTCCAGGAACGGCATATCCCTTGGACATCGCCGTCATCGTCCATCCCAGCAACGAAACAACATCTATATCCGCGCGCGAATTAATCCGGTTTTTTAAGCGGGAACAACAATTCTGGGCGGAAAACGGAAAAGTCTACCCCATTATGCAGGAAGCCGGAAGCGTGGAGAAAGATCTCTTTGTCGACAAGGTTTTTAAAATGAATTCCAACGATCTAAAAAAGTTCTGGCTCTCCAAAATCATCAAGGGGGAAATCGCGTCCTTCCCTAAAACGCTGAGTTCGAATTCGGCGGTCAAAGGCTTCGTCAGTCAAATTCCCGAAGCGATCGGATACATCGATGCCGCGCTTGTCGACGAAAGCGTAAAAGTTTTAGCCATTGACGGAAAGCGGCACGGGGAAGCGGGCTATTATTTTTCAGCGCCATAAGAGGGCCGGGCCCCTTTCTTACGAATCGATATGAAGATACGAACGAAAATCACGCTTTTTTCTTTGATTTTATCCTTGGTCCCTTTGTCCATTTTGGGCATCATCGCTTATCAAAACGGGGAAAGCGCGCTTAAAAAAAATCTCGGCGAGACCTTTCAACTCGTCGCGCAACAAGCGATCGACAAGGTGGATCGGAACCTCTACGAGGTGTATCGCAATGTGAACACCTGGTCGGAGCTCTCCATTATGGAGGAACTCATCACCGGCGATGTGGACGGAAAGATCAGTTTGTTTTTAATTGGACTCCATCAGGAGTACGGGTATTTTTCGAGCCTTAACGCGATGAATCGCCAGGGCCTGGTCGTCGCCTCGAGTCATCCGGAATTTATCGGGCGCGATGTCTCCGGCGACGGTTTTTTTCAACGCGCAATCCAGGGCCGCATAAAAATAGAAGACCTCTTTTTCGATGAAGTCAGCGGCGAATGGGTCATTTCCTTTTCATTTCCGGTCAGGGCGAAATTTCAAAACGACGAGGTCATCGGGGTTTTATCGGCCAGATGGAACGCCAAAGAATTGGCGAGCCTCACCCAAGTCGTTCCGGATAAAATAAATGATGAGGTCCACGCCCGTATTTTTTTAATCCAGGATGACGGCCTTGTCATTTCGGGACCGCCGGCTGAAAGTCACCATCTCTTCCGGGACAATTGGATTCGAGACAACTCAAATTTAGGCCTTCAAATCCGTCAGCAGAGAGACGGCTACCTCGTCGAAATAGACGAGGGTGATCAAGAGGCCTTGATCGGATACGCCTTCTCGAAGGGCTATCGCGATTTCCCCGGAATGGGGTGGCGCGCCCTGGTGATTAAAGACGCCAAAGCCGCTTTTGCTTCCGTGACCCAGCTTAAAATGGCCCTATTAAGCGTCGAGGGCATTGTGATCTTCTTCGTCTTCGCGCTATCGCTCATCGTCACCCGGAGCCTAACGCGGCCCATTCTTCAAATTTCAAACGTGGCGGGCCGGGTCGCGCTCGGAGATTTCAGCGTTAAAATGGACTACGAATCGAAAGATGAGATCGGCTCCTTGACAACGACCTTCAATCAGATGATTGACGATCTAAAAAATCAACGCGCCCAACTCGTCGATAAACATTACGTCGACTCCATTATCGCGAATATCATCAATAGTCTGATCGTCATCGATCCCGAAGGCATTATTCGACGGGTGAACCCTTCAACGCTTTCCTTGTTGGGCTATTCCGAAGACGAATTGATCGGTCAAGCCGTCGAAAAAATATTCGGAGAAGAACTGCCCTCGACGGGTGCGAGCCTCGCCGCGCTGATGCGAAAAGGCTTCTTTAAAAATATCGAAACGACCTATCGCTCGAAAGACGGCCGCTCCATTCCGGTTTGGTTTTCGGGCTCCTTCATTCACGATTCTCAAAACAGCCTCGAAGGCATTGTGTGCGTCGCGCAAGATATCACCGAACAGAAAAAAAATGTCGAACGCTTCAATTATTTAGCGAACCACGATCCCTTGACGAACCTTCCGAATCGGGTCCTGTTTAATGACCGGCTCGGTCAAGCCATTACGCGGTCGATCCGGCGACAGCGCCATGCCGCGGTCCTCGTTCTGGATCTTGACCGGTTTAAGAATATCAACGATACCTTGGGTCATGCGGCCGGAGACCTGCTGCTCCAAACGGTTTCGGAACGGCTCACCGGGTGCATCCGCGATAGCGACACCGTCGCCCGTTTCGGAGGCGACGAATTCGCTTTTATCCTCGACGATGTCGCCCGCCCGGAAGACGTGGGCAAAATCGCAAAAAAAATCCTCGACACCTTCGCGGAACCGATGACCTTAATGGGTCATGAACTGTTCATTACCACCAGTATCGGCATCAGCCTCTTCCCCGCCGACGGCAGGAATCCCGAAGCCCTCTTGAAAAATGCCGATACGGCAATGTACCGCGCGAAGGAACAAGGTAGGAACAACAGTCAACATTTCTCGGCCGACATGGATGTCCGGGCGCTGGAATACCTTACCCTCGAAACCAATCTGCGGCACGCGCTCGATCGTAACGAATTGATCCTCCACTTCCAGCCGATGGTGGAATGTCTTACCGGTCGGATCATCGGGACGGAAGCGCTCGTCCGATGGATTCACCCCGATTTGGGGATGATTCCACCCCTGCGATTTATTCCCATCGCGGAGGAGACGGGGCTGATCGAGCCCATTGGGAATTGGGTGCTCAAAACGGCCTGCAAACAAAACAAGGCCTGGCAAGCCCTTGGCCTGCCTCCGATTCGCGTTGCCGTCAATCTTTCGGCACGGCAATTTCAAAATAAAAGGTTCTCCAGCTTCGTCAATCGGACCTTATTGGAGACCGAGCTCGATCCGGCTTACTTAGAATTGGAACTCACGGAAAGTATTATTATGAAGGATGCGGAAACGACGATCGAAACCTTACGAGAATTTAATGGATTGGGGATCGATATCTCTATCGACGATTTTGGGACGGGTTATTCTTCCCTCAATTACCTGAAACGGTTTCCGGTGAAGACCTTAAAAATTGACAAGTCCTTTGTCCACGACATCACCAGCGATCCGGATGACGCCGCCATCACCAAAACCGTTATCGCCATGGGGCACAGCCTCAACCTCAAAATTGTCGCGGAAGGGGTCGAAACGCGCGAACAACTCGAATTTCTGCGCGCGATGCAATGCGATACCATCCAGGGTTACTATTTTAGCAAACCCTTGCCGGCCGAAGCCCTCACCCTCCTCTTGAAAACGACACAGGTTCTTCCCCTCCAACGACAAGAAAAGATTTAGAAGAAAACAACCAAGGGGTCCTCGACCTGCTTCTTCCTCGCCTGCCGCTTGATGAGCGGTAAAATTTCTGTATAATGTTGCAAACACGCCGTGAGTGTTTGGGAGGTAAGCCGTTATGGCTCAATTACATGAACTACACGTTCAGGGATTTAAATCGATCCGCGATCAGAAACTTGAATTCGGCCCGCTCAATGTGTTCATCGGCGGCAATGGGGCAGGAAAGTCGAACCTGATAGGAGTATTTCATTTTCTTCACCGGGTGGCGAAACAGCAGCTTCAAACCTATACGGGCGAAGCGGGAGGAGCCAATGCGATCCTCCATTTTGGCCGAAAAAAAACGGAGAGCCTGCGGTTAAGGACCGAATTCCGTGACGGCAAAAATGCAAATATCTATGAGTTTGAATTAAAGCCCACCGGAGAGGACCGTTTTATATTTGAAAAAGAAGCGACCTACTACTGGAATCTGCTTCGTTATTCAAATAGCCAACTATACCAACTATACAATGACGAAGATTGGGCGGGTCATGTAGAAGCCCAAGTAGCGGAATCAAACCAGGACATTGCAGGCTACATTCGTGGATATCTTGACAGTTATCGTATCTATCATTTCCATGATACGAGCGCATCCGCGCCGGTAAAACAAACCTGCGACGTTGAGGATAACCGGTTTCTGCGCGCCGATGCGAGCAACCTCGCGGCTTTTCTCTACTGGCTGCACGAAAAACAGGCGGTTCACTATCGAAATATCGAAGACACCGTGCGCCAGGTTGCGCCGTTTTTTCATCGCTTTAAGCTGGCGCCTTCCGTTTTGAACCCGGAAAAAATCCGGCTTCAGTGGGAAGAAAAGGGGAGCGATACCGATTTCAGCGCTGCCTCTCTCTCGGACGGCACGCTCCGTTTTATCTGCCTCTCGACATTGCTCTTGCAGCCGAACCTGCCTTCGCTCATTCTCATCGACGAACCGGAATTAGGGCTCCATCCGGCGGCGATTCAGGTTTTGGCCGGTCTGCTTCAGTCCGCCGCCACACGTACCCAGCTCATCGTGGCAACACAGTCGGTGACGCTGATCAATCAACTGCAGCCGGAACAGGTATGGATTGTTGACCGTGAAGAAGGAGAGAGCGTATTTCGCCGCCTCAGGGAGACGGATATGTCAGCATGGCTTGAGGATTACAGCCTCGGTGAACTCTGGGAAAAGAACATTCTGGGTGGACGGCCCTGATGAGGCGAGTTCTGGTTCTTGGGAAGGCCAAACCGAAGAACGCTTTGTCAAGGACGTGCTCCGCGACCACCTGTGGCCGTTCGGGATAGACGCCGTCCCGAAAGTGGCAACAACCAAGCGCATCAAACGCGGGCCTGATTTTAAGGGCGGCATCACCCATTATCAAAAAGTTGAAAACGACTTGAGACGGCTCCTCGGCGACACAGCGGTTGTCTCAGTGACGACGTTTATTGACTATCACGCGTTGCCCCACGATTTTCCCGGCATGGTAAGCAGACCGAACGGATCATCTCTTGAGAGGGCTCGACATGTTGAGCGCGCGTGGGAGCGCAAGATCGGAGATCACCATTTTCGCGCATACCTGATGCTTCATGAATTTGAGGCGCTTCTTTTTGTCAATCCGGAAGAGCTCAGCACGGCGCTTCACCAGCCATCCACATTACCGCAGCTTCAGAGCATTCGATCCTCCTTTTCCACGCCTGAAGAGATCAACGAGAATCCGGAATCAGCCCCATCGAAGCGGATACTTCAGCTATTGCCTGGATATCAAAAAACACTCCATGGGCCATTGCTGACAAAACGTGTGGGGTTGGAGGCCATCCGCCCGGAATGCCCCCACTTTAATGCGTGGTTAGGCTGGCTTGAGGTACTATGACGGAGGAAACCATGAAAATCACTGAAAAACCGCTAAAATCTTACACGCGGTCAAGATTGACGGGTCATATGAAACTGTGTTAAAAACACGCAGCTATTTTGTTGAGGCAAAAGGCGACCCTCGCCGCGCCGGACAGATTTTTTTTATTTTTGCAGATTTTTTTATTTTTGGAGGGTGTACATCTTGGGAACAAAAACAGCGCGCGATTCGGCCAGCGTGGAAAAACCGCAATTGAAGGAAGATCGGCAAGACACCTTAAATCCTTACGAAACGATTTTTGTTATTAAACCGACTTTAAGCGATGAGGAAGTCGCCGCCATCGTCGATAAGTTCAAAGGCATTATCGAGCAACAAGGGGGTGTCGTGGTCGCCGCCGAAAATTGGGGAAAGAAAAAACTCGCTTACGATATTCGCAAGGAACGGAAAGGCTTCTACATCGTCATACACCTTAAAGGGACCGGCGCAGTCATTCGCGAAATCGAACGAAACTACAGAATCTCCGAGTTCATCATCAAATTCATGACCTTGAAGATCAGCCCCAAAAGTCTTGGACAAGCCCTTCCCATCCGCGAAGAGAAAACCTTTTCTTCGCGTGGGAGGATGGAGAGGAACGAACGGTGACGAGTTTCAACAAAGTCATCTTAATCGGCAACCTCACCAAAGATCCCGAGATCCGTTACACGCCCAGTGGAACAGCCGTTTCCACCTTCGGTCTTGCCGTGAACCACCGCTACAAACTCGGCGAAGAAATGAAGGATGAAGTCTGTTTTATCGACATCGTCGTTTTTGGCAAACAGGCCGAAAACAGCGGACAGTATTTGTCGAAAGGACAAGGGGTGATCGTGGAAGGCCGGCTTCAACAGCGTCGATGGGAATCCGAAGACGGACAAAAGCGCAGCCGCCACGAAGTCGTCGCACAAGGACTTCGTTACCTGCCGAAACGCCAAGCCGGCGGACAGGGAGGAGAGCGAGACGAGGTCGCGATGGAAGAGGCCGATCAAGATGTCCCATTTTAAGCTCTGAAAAATCACCACAATAAGGAGGAAGAGGACCATTGGAAAAAAAGGTTTTTCATCGGAAGAATGTCTGCCGATTTTGCACCGACAAGAAAACGGACATTAGCTTTAAAGAAACCTATCTTTTGAAAGGGTTTTTGACGGAACGCGGAAAGATTATTCCGCGGCGAATCTCCGGGAACTGCTCTTCCCATCAGAAGGCCTTGACGCGCGCGGTCAAGCGGTCTCGAAGCATTGCATTTTTGGCCTTTGTCGAGGAACGGTAAATGAACTTAATCGCAAGCGTCGGAATCTCGGCATGGATGTGAAAAAAGAAGTCGTCGAAAAATCAGGGATCAACCGTAGAAAACATCCCCGACCTTTCCTCGTGTTGGAGATTAAAGGCACGCATTCCAATAAAATTTTCCTCGCCTATGCGGAAAACGTCAGCAAGGGCGGGCTTTTCCTCAAGGGGACACAGCCCGTGAAGATCGGCGACCGCTTCCCCATCGAATTCGTTCTCCCCGACAACAAGACCACCGTCCGCTGTACAAGCGAGGTCGTTTGGAAAAAAAAGTACGACCAGCCCGGACTCAATCCTGCCGAAGGGATCGGCATCAAATTTGTCGACATGGAACCCGCACAAAAAAAAGTCATCGGGGACTGGGTCGACAAGGAAGAAGAAAAAAACAGTCCAAATTGATGCCGGCGAAAGCGAAAATTAGTGTCTCACCTCCTGTTTCCCTTTCCCATGCCCTCTTTTTTCCCATTGGCCATCCTCTCTTTTCCCCTAGGCCTCCCCTCAAAGCGGGGCGCATTCAAAACAAAAGCATAAGGCCCTCGGGTCCTACCGAAAAGCGTGACCGTTTTTGGACGCACTTCGCGTCGGCTCGGAGCACCCCTGGCGGCTGGGCGGTGCATGCAGCGGGGAAATAAATGGAAACCCCCATCCCAAACTTTTATTTTATGGGTGTACAATTCGTTCACTTGCTCGCGCTTTCCCTCTGGGTCGGCGGGATCGTCGTTGTCGAAGGCATTGTGCGGCCCATCCTCTCCCATACGCATTCCTCTTCACCTTTCGCTGGCCCCTTGCTTGGAAAGATCTTGTTACGCTTCGATCGAACGACCCTCTTTTGCGCAGGGGCATTAATTGCGACGGGTATCGTTAAATTTTGGCAATGGGAAAACCTGACTCCCTGGAATCTAATTCGCTACTGCGCCATTGCCCTCATGTCATTCCTCTCTTTCTATACGGCATTGAAGATCTCCCCCAATAGGCTTGAGGAGGCCTTGCATCCACATTCGAAATCTACGGTCGAAGCGCAGGGGAAGCGCGATCGCCTTTCCGCCCGCTTGATGCGGATCAATTTAATTTGCGGCACCGCCGCCCTGCTCTTGGCTTAAGCGTTTTTGTGAGACCACTCTCGTGCCTCTTGCACCTTATCGAAAAGGGGATGCTTTCCTTCCAAAACCAGGGAGAGAAGCCTTCTTATGCTGCGCGATCGCACTGCTCTTGAGTGGCTGCGCGTCCTCTCCGCCCGCACAGGACTATCGGACGGGCTATCGCGAGCGGGGCATCGCAACGTGGCAGGGAAAATATATCCATGGCCGACCCACGGCCAGCGGCGAAATCTATGACATGTTCGGTCTGACCGCAGCCCACAAAAGCCTGCCTTTCGGCACCCTTCTTCGCATCACCGACCTCAAAACCGGGCGGATGGTGGACGTCAAAGTCAACGAAAGAGGGCCTTTTAGCGGCCGTCGCCTCCTCGCCCTATCGTATGGGGCGGCAAAGAAGCTACAAATCATAGATGTAAAGCGCGCAGAAATTGAATTGAAAGTGATTGGACGCGCCCCTCTCTTTCAACCCGAGAGCAGGAGCCACGAACAAAACACCGGAACTTATCTCGTGCAGATCGGGTCCTTTCAAAGCAAAGAAAATGCGATGCGATTGAAAGAAATCGTCGCCAAACTGGGAGAAAAGCCCTTTGTCGAAACCTACGAAACCTCGGCGCTTCGCGTCTACCGCGTCCGGCTTGGACCCTACGCCTCCGAAGAGGAGGCCTTATCGACGGTCCTCGGGCTTCGTGCAAAGCTTTCGAATCACGAAAGCATCTCGCCTATCGTCGTCGAAAACTATTAAATGGAAATGGCTTGGGAAAGAGATACTGAAATTCCTTAAATTTAATGTGCTTTTTCAACACTAATATCTACAAATCATTTTGGGAGGTTAAATAGATCATGTCAAAAGCATTCGATGACTTGGTTTCCATCATGGCCCGCTTGCGGGCAGAGGGCGGCTGTCCCTGGGACCGGGAGCAAACGCACGTCTCCCTCAAGCCCTTTTTAATTGAAGAAGCCTATGAGGTCATCGAAGCGATAGAATCTGGACAGGCAGAGTCTTTGTGCGAGGAACTGGGCGATGTCTTATTTCAGGTCTTGTTCCATGCCGAGATTGCAAAAGAAGAACAGCGCTTCGATATTGAAGCGGTCTTGCGCACCTCCAGCGAAAAAATGACCCGCCGGCATCCCCATGTTTTTTTAGAAGCGGAGGCAAAGGGTGAAGGCCTAAATAGCGCCGAGGTCTTGGCCCGCTGGGAAGACATCAAAAAGAAAGAACCCCGCAACCAAGAGCGCCAATCGGCGCTAGACGGCGTCCCCCGTAGCCTGCCGCCCCTCCTCAGGGCGCATCAGATTCAGGCCAGGGCCTCACGGGTGGGCTTCGATTGGACCTCCCCGGAACCGGTCTTTTCCAAAATAGAAGAAGAGCTTCAAGAACTCCGGGAAGCCCTGTCTGAAGCGAATGCGACTACTCCAGAAAATGGAGCGAGTACTAGAAAGATCGAAAACGAAATCGGGGACCTCCTCTTTTCGATCGTCAATTTTGCCCGCTTTAAGAAAATTAACCCGGAAGATGCCCTGCGCAAGACCATCCATCGATTCACGGAACGATTTCAAAGTATCGAAAGGCAGGCCAAAGAGAAAGGGACATCGATCGAATCGTTTTCCCTGGAAGAAATGAATGTCATTTGGGAACACGCGAAGGCGGAGGAACAGATCGAATAATTTTATTTTGACCGACACGCGCTCTCACTTTTAGCGGATACTCTAAAAAATGGATCGAGTACCAGAAAGGAAAGAAAAATGTCTCAGTCAAAAGTGATCCTGATCGTCCTCTTAATGATCGTGGGCTTCGGTGTTACGGTCCATTTGTTTACCTCAACCATAGCGCCCCCCGAGGGAGATCTCGCACAACCCAACGTCAATATTTCACGACCCAGGGCGCCCGCCGAAGCGCGGAAGATCCTCAATCCGATACCGGTGTCTGATGAGGTCATCAAAAAAGGGGACGAACTCTACCACACCAAGGGAAGCTGCAATGTGTGTCATGGCGAGACGGGAAAGGGAGACGGCGAGGGCGGGGCCATGTTATCGCCCCGCGCGCGGGACTTCACGGACCCGAGCTTCCATATGCTCCGCACCGACGGCGAACTCTTCTGGTCCACCAAGAACGGCGTTTCGGGCTCGGGGATGTTTTCGTATACGCCGCGCATGATCACCGAGGAAGAAACCTGGATTGTCATCCACTATATCCGAACCCTTAATGCGGACCCAAGGGAAAATGCCGGCTCCTAAAAACTGCTCAAAACATGGTAGACACGATCTCTGAAAACCGCTATGGGCAGTCCGGAAATAAAAATCGTGTTCCTTTTTTTACCCACCGGTGGCGTGACATCCAAATAAGAGAAGATGATCGGAAGAGAAAACCTTTGGGCAACATACTCTCGGCTGACTCGATTTCCGGGAAAATCGATTATAACTTAAAATAACGCCATGGGAAGCCAAGGATTGCAACGGGGTGAGGCATGTGGCATTCGCCACAAACGAAACGCCGCGGAAATGGGGCGGCTTGACCCTATTGTTAGGAGATGAATTCAAACACCACCCTTCAACTTTGACTTAATAAGCTCTAGTGCTTCCTCATTGAAAAGGAGGCTCTCTGTTTCATTAATTAAATTCTCTATGCCTGACACCAGTTCTTGCCCACGACTCATTGCCTCGAGGCGGGTATGTTGCTTAAATGCGGTAGTGCCCTCATACCGAGCTTTATCCAAACTATAACCGTCTATTTTGTTTAGGAACTCCTGAGAATTAGATGTGTAGTAGCTTGATATACCTAGCTTGGCTGCCCAATGCCCCGGCTTGTGACGTGGAAACCGTTGATATGGAAATTCATCTCCTGTGGCTTTTTTGAACAAGGAAGCAATAGCAGATTCACAAGCAACAGTGGCCGTAAATGCTGTTGAAGCATTCAATGAACTTACAGCCGTATATTCTCTTTTGACCGTGGCTAAGGATTCTTTTGCTTCGTGAAGTGGATCAGACACTGGTTATCTCCATTCGCCCAACATCTCCATAGAAAAAAATGCCTCTAGTCGCCAATCGTTTGATGGCTTAACGGTGAAAACTGACCCGTCTCCCTTTTGAGTTGGAGGATGGCGAACTCCCGATCGTAGAGGGTATTAGAGTAGCGGCGCTCGGCATCGAGCAGGCTTGCATTGGCATCCAGCACATCGATATGCGTTCCCAAGCCCACATCGAATTGACGAGCGGCCAGCGTATAGGCTTCCTCCGCAAAACGCACGCGATTCTTCAAGTGCGCGAGCTCGCCGTTTAAGGTGGATACATTGAGGATCGCGCGGCGGACGGCAACATCGATTTCATCTTGAATCTGACCCCGCTGCAAGGTGGCCTGACGGAGCCGAGAGCGTGCCTGCGCCAACTCGGCCGTTCGGAGCATGCCCTCGAAAATGGGAACGGTCAGCTTTAAAATGGCCAAGGGGTCTTCCTCGATTAAAAAATTTCCCACCGGGTCTTGGTTTACCCATCGGTATTCGAGATCGAGCGAAAGAAAGGGCAAAAAGTGGCCGCGGGCAAATTTCACCCCCTCGCCGGCTTCATCGATATTGACGCCACCCTGCTGGAGCTCTAAACGCTTCTCATGAGAGAGGGACAGCCAATCGGAAGTCAAACGATCAGAATAGACGGCCGGAGCGGGGTCGACCACCTCGAAGGGGCCTTCGATTCCGGTTAAAAAAGAAAGCTGGTCTTTCTTGGCCTCTTCTTCATTTTTAGCCCGAATGAGTTTCGCCTTGGCGTCCGACAAGTCCGCCTCCGCGCGCAGGAGAACGGTCTTCGTCACCTCGCCGACCTGCAGACGTCTTTGGGCGCTTTGACGATGCGCCTCGAGACGCGCAAGCTCTTTGACTTCGATTCGGACATCGTTCATGGCCTTTAAAACTTCGTAATAAACCCTTGCCGTTTCGAGCAAAAGCGCTTCCTTCGCCAAGGCCAGATTGAGGGCATCGCCTTTGATCCCGAGCTGTGCGATCCGGTGCTGCGCCCGCGCCCGGCCTCCCGAGTACAAGGGTTGCGAAAGCGTCACTGTGAATTGAGATTCCGACTCGGAACGGAGTAAAAAGCCACCTCGCGTTTTGGCCGAGGGCCGGCGAAGATAGTCGAACTGACCGGTCAAACTGGGAAAGAGCGCACTTCTCGCGCGCCGCACTTCTTCTTTCGCTTGCAGCAAGTCTTCCCTCGCGATCTGTATCCGCTCATTCCGGATGAGCGCGGCGCGGTAGGCCTCATCGAGGGTAATGACGGTACCGGCACGCGATCCGTTTTCGGGCGTTTCGGCAAGGATCAACGCGACCGAGGTCATCCAAAAAATGAACGAAGCCAGGACGATCCTTAAAACCTGTCCTTCCTTTTTTATCTTCATTCCCTATGTATCCCCATCTACAGGGTTCGCTTAAACGCCAGGGTCGAGAGCAGCAACATGAGGCTCATAAACCCGAACAAAAAAAGGAGATCCCCTTGAACCGCCTGCCAGTCCATGCCCTTAAACAAAATAGACCGGAGAGCATGCACGGCATAACTCTCTGGATTGACCTTCGAGAAGGCACGAAGCCAGCCGGGAAAACTCTCGACCGGATACACCGCGCCGCTCGGAAAAAAAAAGATGATATTTAAAAAACCGCCAAAAAGGCCTACGATCCTTGGATGATCGACCCGCGCCAAAAATACGCACATCATGCTGAGCAAACCCATGGACGATAAGGCGATCACCATGACAACGGCGAGATAAGCGCTCAGCCCGGTGGCGACTTTTAAATCCGTCAGCCAAATTCCCGCGCCGAGGACGACCAAGGCGATGAGCGTCGTCACAAAGACGCCGCTGATAATAATGCCAAGCACCAGTTCGCCCTTCGTCAAGGGCGTCGAGAGATAGGACTCATGCACGCCCAAGAATCGGTCCATCACCAAGTTGAAAGCGCCGGTCGTCATCGTTCCCATGAAAATCGCCATGATCACCGCGCCCGGCACAATGGAAGCATCGTAGTCGACTTTTCGATAGAGCTCTACGGTGCGCAAATGGGGCACAGCCCGATCGGTCCGCACAGGAAGGGCATCGACCTTGAGCGCGGAAAATGCCTCGTTGAGTGCTTGCCTCATGGCTGCGGCCGAAACCGAATCGGTGTTATCGACAATCAAGCCCACTTGGGGGCTGTCGCCGCGGAAGACGGATTTGGAAAAATCCGGCGGAATAATCAAGGCCCCCTTCAGTTTTCCCCGGCGCACCTCGGCCTCGGCTCCGGCCGAATCGCGCAGTATTCGCGTCTCGACCGTGTCGGGCCCCGCTTCTAGGGAACGGATCCGTTCGATCAATCGAATCGCATAGGGACCGTGGTCCTGGTCTACAAGACCCAGCGGCAGGTCCTTCAAAGTGCCTTGAAAAGAGTTTCCGAGCACTAACAAATACACAATGGGAAGGGCGATACTCGAGAAAAGGACCAGCGGATTCCGCATGAATTTCCTTAAGTCTCTTTCAACGAAGGCCCAGATCCGCGTGATCATCTTCTACTTTGCCCCGCTCTCATCGCCCCATGCGCCGTGGAACCCCGGCCCCGATAAAAAAGTTGACCTTTTGCCCTTCTTCCGATCGGATGGAGCGCCCGGTGTAATGGATGAACACATCCTCCATCGATGGGCGCACGAGACCGATCGATTGGATCCCCAGCCCCCTTTCCTGCACCTGCCGCATCAGGATGGGGATGGCCTCAGGGCCATTTGTAACATAGACTTGGAGATGAATGCCATCCCTGACGGAGACCCCTTCTTTATGGATCACCTGTTGCACAAAAGGGAGGGAGGAGAGTTCGGGAAACAGCGTTTCGGGAAGTTGCGCTTCAGAATACTCCGGATGGAAAGTCAGGCGCATCTCAACAATGTTGCTCCCGGGAATCCCTTTTTTTAGTTCCGAAGGGCTCTCCATCACGACGATCTTTCCGATATCGATAATGGCGATACGATCGCAAAGAGTGTCGGCCTCGTCCATATAGTGGGTGGTCAAAAAAATCGTCAATTGTTCGTCTTGACGAAACTGGGCCAACAGATCCCAAACCACTCGGCGCGACTGGGGATCGAGCCCGGTGGTCGGCTCATCCAAAAATAAAATCTTCGGTTTATGGATCAGCCCTCGCGCAATTTCCAAACGACGGCGCATTCCCCCGGAATAAGAGGCCACGAGGTCGTTGGCACGCGCCCTCAGACCGACCCGCTCGAGAAGGTCCGCGATTCGGGGTGTTCTTTCTTTTAAGGGCACGCCATAATAGCGTGCGTAGATATCGAGGTTTTCCCAGCCGCTCAAATCGAGATCGGTGGTCATCGCCTGTGACACCACGCCGATACACCGCCGGACCGCATCAGGACGCTGACTCACGTCGAAACCCGCAACGGAGGCCTTGCCCTGCGTCGGCTGAATAAGCCCGGTCAAGATACGAATTAAGGTGGTCTTCCCCGCTCCGTTGGGACCGAGCGAGCCGAAACACGATCCGCCCGACACCTCGAAACTGATGCCATCAATGGCCAACTGATGCCCATAGCGCTTCACCAAATCTTCAACGACGACAACCGACATGGGTTCTGCCTATCTTTCGATCTCGCGGATGGGGCCATCTCCATTCGTCCCCTCGGTGTAAATCCGTGCGGCGACCGTCATGCCCGGCTTAAAGCGGCCCTCGGACGGCGGCACCCTTATTTTCACCCGAAAGGTTTTGACATCCTGACGCCCGCGGGTCGTATCGCGCTGGGTCGCAAAATCGCCTGCGGTCCCTATTTCGATCACCTTTCCGGGAACGGCCGATGCCCGATCGGAAGACAGGAAGAGATCTACGGTGCCGCCAAGGCGAATCTTTCCGATTTCGCCTTCTTCAAGATCGATTCGGGCCCAAAGGGATGACAAATCGGTCAAGGTAACAAGAGTGAGTCCGGGAGCGGCCATTTCGCCCGCCTCGTAGGCCTTCAGGGTCACCACCCCAGTAATCGGCGCGATGAGCGTCCTTTCTTCGATACGTACCCGAAACAAATGGAGATGGGCTTGGGCTTGCGCAAGGCGCGCTTCAGTGGAGCCGATGCGCGCCTTGGCCACATCCACCTCGGCGGCCGCCAAATCGAATTGGGTCTGGGCCTCCTCCAATTCCGCCGTTGCGATTAATCGGTCGCGATGGAGTTTGGAGCGGCGATCCAGGTTCCGCCGCGTCTCCGCGAGGGCGGCGAGCGCCTTGGCATGGACAGCCTCTGCCGTCACGATTTCGCTTTCGGCCTGTCGAACCTCCGTTTCGGCTTGGGCGGCTTCGGCCTCCAATTCTGCTCGATGCAGTTGAACCACAGGAGCGCCCAAGGGCACGACATCGCCCTCCTGAAAGGGGATCGCGGCAATACGCTCCGCCACCTTCGCGCTCAAATGGACTTCGGTGGCTTCAATCACGCCAAGCCGTTCGACATACCCCAGGTCTTTGGATCGATCGATAAAGGGAAGTCCCGAAAAGGCCAGCACCAATCCCAAGGTGACAAATAGAATCGCGAATAATCGACCTTTCACCATTTAAAAAACGCGAAACCCTTTCTTCATTATTAACATCTAGGCAGTTTTTTGTAAGAGAAAAAGGCTCATTATACACAAATTTCATGAATCATGCCTGGAAGAAATCGCTGTGGAAGAAGCGGGTGGGAAGCGGGCGCGACTTGCGAAATATTTCGATTCGAGACTCAATAAAACCATTCGAAATGATCGATTTTATGGGGCGATCATCCGCCCTGCCTCCGCCACACATTGGAGATCGACAAGGTCTCTTGACGAAGTCCGAATCCCAAGCCTTTGTGCACTCCCGATCGCTACGCCGCACACCGATCCGTATTATTGACGCTGGACGCGATGAGAGCGTGTCGTGATCATCGGGCAATAAACAGGAAAATGACTCAGCCATACTTCTGATCAAGGAGGCGGTCCCATAAGAAAATAGAACTTCGACTAGCGGACAAAACCCACCGGGGTGCTGAACCTCTTTCCAGGCCTGGAAAGAGTGAACTCAGAGAAAGAGAGGGAGAAAATGAAAAAGACCATTTTCCTCATCGTGGCCCTTGTTATGTTCTATGGTCCGGAGGCTTTTTCGAGAGGCTATAGATCAACAAGCCCGATCGATTGCCGAGCATCGGACTTTCATTCGGGATGAGTGCATTGGCGGGATGAGTGCATTGGATGGTCACATCGATTTTCCGCAGAATACGGCACCCACGGTACAATCCATCGATGCCAAGATCAATGCGGAGGAGGTCACCCTTTATTTGCGGTTCCCCCTTTCGCATTCGGTGACGATTTTTGGGGCATTTTCATTTATAAAAAACGAACGCTCCAACGGGAGAAACCGTATCGAGTTCGGGAAAAATAGTGCATCGGAAGGTAACGGCCTTCGTTTCGGCGCCCGCTATTATTTTAATCGATAATAAAAATTCATCCGGTACTATTTTGGGGGAAGAAGCCGCCCTTATTTTGGCCCCGCTTTGAGCATCATCTTTAATTCACCCTGGCTCTGCTCCCAGGAATATTCAACCGCCTGAACCAGGTCGAGGACCATACGAATTTTATCGGGGTGCTTTCCGATTCGGATGCGCTCGACAAGGCGACCATCCCCGGTGATCGTCGATGGCGCACCACTGGACTGGACGCCGGGAAAATCGATCACAATCCGCCTTTTTTTCGCATCCGAATAAAAGACATTGGCAACGGACATCCCATCCAAGGCCACAAGTACTTGCGGGTTATCTCCTTTTATCACCCGGACCGCCTTCACCATTTTTGCCGGACTCAGCGGAGCCGCACTAGTTGCGGGAAGCGGACTTTCTTTCATCGCCATTTTTGGCGCCTTGGGTGCAACAAGCTCGGATCCGCTGCCGGGCTTGCCTTCATTTGTAGACGGCATCTTTTCTCCAGCGCCTCCCAGAGTGGCCGGAGGCACAAGCGGAGGCGGAAGCGCTCCACCCGCGGCTCCTCCGACGTTAGGGAGAGAGAGATCCGCCTTCCCCTTTCCTTCCTGTCCCGCATCCTTCATTGCCATTGCCGTCTCGCCCCTGGGCGAACCGCCTTTCACCCCCTCCTCCGCGTGCATGCCCTTATTTTTTTGAGCCATGCCCATCGCACCCATCCCATCGTCTAATTGCGTGACTTCGACGACAATGTTCAATCCTTCCGGCCGGACATCGGTTTTAACATGATCGGCCAACTCGAATTCGAGGCGGGAGACAAAAATATTGTTCATGGGAATAGGAATAATTGCGTGAACCGGGCCTTCGGCCAATTTAATTTCATTGCGATATTTTCCAAGGTCAACCTCGGAAATCTCAAGAATGAGGCGGTCCGGATCAGAGAGTTGAAAGGAGGTAAACAACATCAACCCCTCGCCTTCTATTTCGACGATCGTTTTGTCCACACCTTCGGCAACACGGATATCTTGTATTTTTAAACTTGTGGACGTCGCGCCGGACGATCGCGACGATTTCACGGCACATGCAGAAAGGAGGTTTGCGATGAAGAAAATCACGATGAAACGCATGCTGTTACCTATCATTCTTGTCCTCCTTTTGGAGATGAATTTGTATAGGAACATCCTATCCGACAAGGTCTAATGCGATGTTGTAGTGCTTTTCATTTATGCAATTTTTCCCATCCACTTTAGAAAAGTGACGAAGAGCATCTTCAAAAAACACTTCAAAACTGAGCTTCATTTTTATCTAATTTATGGCAAAAAAGCAAATCCATAAAATACCGGAGCGATTTTTATGTGTGACGCATACTATTCTATATTGAAATACTCGCTTATGCCTGTCCCTTTAATGAAAAACCAGACCCAGCCTAGAGCTTCGATGTCGATCGGGGGATCGGCCTTAAGGCAAGGATCCCTTGAGCGAGCCGTATGGGTATTAGCCTTGCGTATTGACGAATTATAAAGAAATGCGCTTTAGATAAAAAAATTGTATTCGGTCAAGCGAAGCGCTCATCATAAAAAAATATGAAAAAGGAAAGCATTAAAATGACATCGCGCGAATTAGAGAGAACGTTCTCGAGACGCTCAGCTTTCAACTTTTAAGATAAGAATCATGGGAGACCGAGCCTAGCCCGCCATAATCTTCCTATCGAGGCTGCGGTATTGGATGGCTTCGGAGATATCGGCGCTGGAAATGGCGTCGCGTTGTTCGAGGTCGGCGATGGAACGGGCGACTTTGAGGATGCGGTTGTAGGCGCGGGCAGAAAGGCCGAGGCGCTCCATGGCGAGTTCGACTAAGCGTTTAGACTGCTCGTCGATTTTGCAGAATTTCTTCAACTGCCTCGGACGGAGCTGGGCGTTGCAGCGGATACCTTCTTTTTCGTAGCGCTGGCTCTGAAAGCTTCGCGCCACCTGCACGCGCTTGCGAATGGCCTCGGAGCTTTCATCGCGCGACTCGACGGTGAGTTCTTTGAAAGGTACGGCTGGGACTTCGATGTGGAGATCGATGCGATCCAAAAGGGGGCCGGAGACGCGCGAACGGTAACGCTGAATGGCCATGGGCGTGCAGACGCAGTTGCGCTGGGGATCTGTAAAATATCCACACGGGCAGGGGTTCATCGCAGCCACCAACATGAATTGTGCGGGATAGGTCAAGGACGCAGTCGCCCGCGAAATGGTCACCCGCCCCTCTTCGAGCGGCTGTCGCAGAACTTCCAAAACATTACGCTTGAACTCCGGAAGCTCGTCGAGAAACAGGACCCCGTTGTGGGCCAGGCTGACTTCGCCCGGTCGCGGAATCTGCCCCCCGCCGATGAGGCCCGCATCGGAAATGGTATGGTGCGGGGCGCGGAAAGGGCGAATGAGCAAGAGCGGATGAGCCCCCGATAGGATGCCGACGACACTGTGGATCTGCGTCGCCTCAAGCGATTCATCGAAGCCGATGCGGGGAAGGATACTCGGGAAGCGTTTGGCCAGCATAGTTTTTCCCGAACCGGGAGGACCGACCATGAGCAGATTGTGTCCTCCGGCCGCCGCGATCTCAAGGGCCCGCTTGGCATGGGTCTGACCTTTGACCTCCGAATAATCGTCGGCATAATCGGACTTTTCGGCGAAGAGCGCGTTGAGATCGACCGTAACGGGCAAAACGTCTTGATGCCCATTCGCAAACTCAACGACCTGGGGAAGGGTGTCCATGCCCAAAACCTCGATCCCCGACACCACTGCTGCTTCGGCCCCGTTCATCGATGGCAGGATAATCCCTTTCATCCCCAATTTTTTTGCCAAAATCGCAATGGGAAGCGCCCCCTTAATCGCCTTAATTCGTCCATCGAGCGAAAGCTCCCCCACCACCAAATAGTTCTCGAGCCGCCCTTCTTTCACGATGCCGTCGGCGGCCAAGACCCCTAGGGCCATAGGCAGGTCGAAGGCCGAGCCTTCTTTTTTGAGGTCGGCTGGGGCTAAGTTAATGGTGATTTTTTTGACGGGAAAATGGAAACCGGTATTTTTGATGGCGGAACGAAGACGGTCTTTACTTTCTTTTACGGCCAGATCGGGAAGCCCGACGATGGAAAGAATGGGTAGTCCTTGCGATAAATCGATCTCGACATCGATCGGATGGGCCTCGACCCCATAAAGGACTGCGCTATATAACTTTGCAAGCATGGCAAGGGGCGGACATGGAACCGTCTCCTCAGAAAAAACATTTGATCCGAAAAATAAGAGAACCCTTGAACGGTCTAAAACAAAAGACGGGCGCGCATTTTTTCGACAATATCGCCTAAGCGTTTTTTATCGGGCGCATCGCTGACCCAGCGCCCCAGCTCCATCGAAAAGGCCTCCTGTTCAATATCCAGATCCAGACGGAAGGGCGCCTTATTGGTCACGCGGCCAATCAGCCGACTTCTTTTGACGGGACTGCCGATCATAATGCCAACCTTGTGGATGTCCCAGGTGGTTTGGAAGTAACCGGCCTCTTTATCGTCGATAGCGATTCGCTCGTAGTAGAGGAGGCTTGTATCTAAAGAAGAAGACCAGGCCTGGTCAAAGGGAAGACGCGATTCGGGCAGCGAAATGCGAAGACCCCGATGCGAACATGCGGCCAGGGAAAAAAGGGCAATCCAAAAAAGCCCCCGTTTTATTTGATGGATCAATGCGGGTGCGGTGCTTTGTTTTTTGAATTGATGTTCAGTCACGTCGATCTTCCCGTCCGTGGTTAATCTCGACTGTTCCGTAAAAACGAAGGTGAAGGCTTGTCTTTGTGGCTCTCCACCCAGGCATAGAGGGAGGGCTCTCTTTCCGGATTTAAGTAGCTTAAAAAACGGATACCAAATGAATTCCCGACTGGGCCCCGATGAACGGCGACGATTTTGCCGACGACCTTTTCGGTGAAGGTTTTTCTCCGATAGGTACCGTTGATGTTGATAATGACTTCCTTGCCGAGATCGAATCCTTCCGAGGTATGAAACAACAGACCTCCGAGACTCATGTTACTGATCGTCACGTCGACGGAGTCCTTCTCTGCCACCAATTTTGCTTTCCCTGAAAAAGGAACACGAAGGTGAACTCTTTTATTCATAGCCGCCTTATACCATATCCGGTTTCAATTGACAATCCATTCTCTAGCCCTTCACTAAAAATCCCGTAATCTTTAGATGAAAATCGATATATTGTAGCCTTCCAAGGCTTTTGTCAACATGTAGTACCGTCTCTTAGAAAACCCATCTTCACAGCACGGCCATGAAACGAATCAGAAGCATGTAAACGCTATAAGTATTTGATTTTATTTAAATTAAAATTGCCTCTTTCTTATGCAATCTGGTGAAGCGGTCTGAAACTCTAGGCGGCCGGAGCGCCCAAAATCGCTTATCCGCAAGTTATCCACAATATCTGTGGAGAACCTCAAATGCCCATTTCTTGGCTCCCTTCTCTCATCCTCCAGACCTGCTTTCAAGATGTTTTCATATTCATGGCCCCAGGAATTTACGGGCTGGACCGCCCTTTCCGCTTTCATAGTCTGGAAATAAATCGTAAGCAACGCGGGTTTATTTTCCATAACTGGACTGTCCCGAGGTCTCCCGCTGCACCCGTTCTCGGCTGATGCGGTGAAATAGGTCGTCGTCGATATAGGTCACCGAATAGGTCTGCAAGGCCGCGCTCTCGTCAATTTCTAAAATCATGCGGGTGGCCCCGTCATCCCAAAAAAAAAGCCGTGTCCCAGAAAAAGTATTGATGCGTGGCGAGCCAAACCGCCGAGTCCAGGCTTCAATCAGAGGGTTAAGCGAAGCAGCGTCCTCGCCCAGGGGCGGGTAGTTGACTTCGATACGAAACAAAACCCCCTGAAAAAAATCGCAGACCAGGTTTTTTATTCCAGTCGCAGCAGGAAGCCCATCGAGCTGAAAACGATGTTCGTCCTCAAATTGTCCGATCGCCTTCGGGGTTTCAATCCCCTCGGTCGTTTTCAGAAAAGTTTCGATCGGCATTTCGAGTGCGATGGATCCCACGGCTCTGGGAATCGGCTCCCCATCTTTGAGGATGGCATGGATGGCACTGAGGTCGGGAGGTGCAAGAAGGAATGCAGTCAAACAGAAAAATGCGATTTTCCCGATAGGTTTTTCTTTAAGAAGAGAGATAAGAATGGAGATCATTCGGGGTTTGGGTACAAGAGGGTTCAGCCGCCAAATTCATGGGCTTCGGATCCAAAGACCGTAAAAAAGGATCACCCGATCCGCGCTTAAAACTTCCACTGCCTCAGTATGGCAGCCAAAAAGATCACGATAATACCGATGGCCAGGGTCACCTTGGTGGTCCCAAAACCGTATAGCGCCGTTTGATCCGTTTCGGACGGTTTTCCGCCTTCGTCATCGGCATTACGCACAAAGCTGACCAGGAGGCCCGCCCCCATGGCGACCACCAAAAACACCTTTACGGCCAAGGCGGAAACATAACCCGGCGGAATAAACTCGTGTCCGGCCCGGCGGATCCCCAGGTTAACCCCTCCAGTGATGACGAGCGTTATTAAAACCACCAGCGAAATACTGCGAAAGCGTTTAGACATCGCCAAGAGGGTCTTCTCGGGCAGATCCCCCGATTTAACCAAAGGGGAAAGAACAAAAACTTGATACGCCGAACCGCCGATCCATACAATGAGAGAGACGAGATGCAACCAATGATTTAGAACGTTCCAAAAATTCAATCCAACTCCAATAGACGTCCTCCATAAGGAAGGCCTCGACTACATTTTTTTCTTGCTGGGATCCTTTAAATAATCCTTCATCCGGACAAGCATCTCCTCATCGATCAGTCCGATATCACCCTTCTTTTCCATGTAGGACTTAATGTCCTCCAATCGCTTGGAAGCTTCCGGATTGTCCTTGAGGCGATTGATCTTTTCCTTAGCGTCCTCGAAACCGTCGAAAGTCATTTCGTCGTATCCGAAAGTCCGGAGCCGCTTCATGGCCTTCATCATGGCCTCGTTGCGAAAAGTCGTTAAATGCTCCGAGGTCACGGTCGTCAGACCCATCTTCCGGGCCCGGCGCTCCGCCGCCTTTTTAATGCCGCTGCGGACGAAGTCGGGAGAGGTCATCAAGCGCTTATAGGCTTCCTCGCTCCAACCGATGTCGCTTTTTGGCGCATCCCAGATCTGCGTTGCCGCCGCAAGATCGATGCGCGCGATGCCCATTTCCCGCGCAAGGTCTTCCGCATCGTTCTTCAACATGTCCCTTACAAAATCGCGGGCCATTTCCGGAGACTCGGCGATCTTTTGTTCGAGACGGACCATGGCCGCATCGGTCCATTCCATTGCAGGGCGCGAGGCATCTTCCTTTTTGTCCCCCAGGGATTCCGCTTTTTTAAGGAGCGCCATATCGACTTCGAGGTGACCGCGCTCCAGGGCGACTTCCTCGGCGATTTTTTTGATCATACCCCGCATAAACTCGGGGACCGTTTCAAGACGCTCCGCCGCCTCGCGGGTCCAGGCCAAGGCCTTGGTTTCAATCCCTGCTGCCGCATGAGAGGTCCCGGTCCCTTCCGCAATCATGGGGTTCATCATTTTGTCTTTAAATTGCTCAAGGACGGCTTCGGTGATCAGGTCGATACCTGCTTCGCGGGCCTTCTTCTCTGAAAGCTTGCGCACCATGCCCCTTAAAAAAAAGGGCGCCTTTTTCAGTTTGGCCTCGGCTTCCGGGGACCATGTAATCGTCGATTCTTCTTGATTTTCCATTGGATTGCCCTTCACTCAAGTGAGGTGTCGCGACGTCCGATCTATTTCGGAGTGGGCGTCACTCTAGTGCTCGACACATTTCCTAGAGTATCGGAACTGTCGCGACTAAACTCCGTGAAATTAAAGCGGCGGCCAAGCCGCGCCTCGGCCCGTTCGCGAACCACCTTCATCACGTCCAAGGTAATGCACTCAACATCGTTTTCTTCGGCGTACTGTTCGACCCCTCTCGAAACCATTCCCCTTGCAAAGGAGGGCAGTCCTTTTAAACGCTCAAGGGCAGCCGCATCCCACACCTTCGTGAGCTTCACCTCGAGTCCAAAGGTCTGGTCGGCGCCGAGCATAATCTTTTCCCCCCCGTACTGACCGGGTTGATAATCGCAAGCCGTATCTTCGGCGAGATAATCGCCGGAGGAGGCGTAGGCCCGGCAACGGCAGCCGCCGCACATTTCAGAAAATTCGCAGTCGCCGCAGCGTCCGCCCAAGACCGGATCGCGCAAATCGTTGAGGACGGGAGAGTGGTGCCAAATCTCGTCGAAAGACTTCTCCCGTAAATTTCCCGCAGTCACCGGCATATAAGGACAAGGCGTGATATCCCCCGAAGGCGTGATCCGGCAATAGTGTTTCCCGGCGGGACAACTGCCTTGGGCATAATTTTTTAACAAGGGCGATTCGGGATCGAGCTCGTAGATCACCCGACGGAAATGCGGCGCACATTTGGCGCGGAGGATCAGCCCGTGGCTCTCGCCGGCAGGTGTGGTCCAGGGATCGCCGAATTCGGTGAAAAGCGAACCCGCCACTTGGGTTTCTCCATCACCCACCCCTTGCGCCCGTGCGAGATAGGTCAAGATTTCGCGATATTGACTCGGCGAGATATCGATAATATTTTCTCCACGGCCGGTTTGAATCAGGAAGAAAAAGTTCAAGACCTTCGCCCCCAATTTTCGGGAGAGATCAATCATTTTCGGAATCTCGGAGACATTCCAGGCCATCACGCTCATGTGAATGGAAAAATCGAGGCCTTCTTCTTTTAAATATTCAATGCCTCGAATGGCATGTTCCCAAGATTTCGGCAATTGGCGGAATTCGTCGTGTTTGGCCGGATCGACCGAATCGAGGCTGATGGAAGCGCCTTGCAAGCCGCTCTCGCGCATCCGGCGCGCCTCGGTTTTTCCGATGAGCACACCGTTGGTGCCGAGGACGCAAGTGAAACCTTTATCGGAACCGTAGGACGCGATATCGAAGATATCTTTTCGAACGAGTGGTTCGCCGCCGGTGAGGATAAGGAAGACGTTCGGATTCACCTTCTCGATGTCGTCCATCACCTTGAAACATTCTTCGGTCGTCAGGTCGCCGGAGACATCCGCATTCGGGAAGGCGCTCATGTAGCAATGCGTGCAAAACAGATTGCAACGCTGGGTGAGGTTCCATGAAATGGAATAGGCTTGATACGCCATCGCGGGCTCCCTTGTAATAAAACGAGGGTCTTTAGTAACCCTGGCTACGCATGGCTTCGGCCCATCGCGCTGTGACCTGATCGAGGATCTCGACCGTGACCCGCCCAAGCCCCTGCTCGTTGGCATGGGCCTCGATCTCGTTGACCACCGTTCCGCGCACGAAGGACGGGATAAGAGACATTCGCCGCAAGGCCTCGTCCTCCCAGGGCAGTCGCCGCTCGACTTTTCGAGAGACTTGACTCCATTGCGTATACTTCGTCTCGACCACAGCGGGATCGATCTCACGTATCCCTTTTTTTCGGGCATCGGCTTCAATGCGCCATCGCGTCATTTTCCGCATAAATCCTTCAGGAATTTCGGCGAGGATTGCTGTGGCGGCATCCGTCCAGCGAATGGGAGGCAGTCCCGCATCAAGATCGCGGACTTTTCTTTCGAGTTGGATATGATATTCGCCGCTTGCGCCACAGAGCGAACAATGCTCCGGAATGACCCCTTCGACAACGAGGCTGCAGACCATGCAAATAAAGTAGTCGATCTCCGGCCGCATCAAGACGTACCGCGATTTCTTGGCCTCGCAAACAGGGCAGTTTTCAGGGGCCTTATTGACCACATGACCGCACATTCCGCAAAAGTGAAAACCCTTTTCCGCCGGTTCGAAATCGGTGGAAAAGCCGGAAGACATCGCCGCCATCTTTTTCTTGATCTCGTCCAGACTCGTCGCTCCGGTCATGACGGCTTCCATTTCCTGGGTGGCCTTTTGGATGCCGCCTTCGGCGACCTCCAAGGTGATATGGCTGGCAGATTGAGAATAGGCGAAATTTTCGATGTGTTGCCGCGTGGCGTCCCGCATGAATCCAACGGGCACTTTTTCCAAACGAGCTTTTGCCGCGTCGCTCCATGTAAAGGTGGGAGCGGCCGGCGCGGGCTTCGCGCTTTCCTTTTGGGCCGGGGCCGCTTCACTATCTTCAAGATCGGTATTTTCGAGATCGGTGTAGTCGAGTCCGCCATCGACAATACGCACGGCAAACTCTTTCGAGATCGTCTGGAATCCCATCTTCCGTGCCGTTTTCTCGACCTTTGCCTTGGTGCGGCGTCGCTCGAAACCAGCCGGGACTTTCCGCAGAATATTTTTGGCGTCCTCCGTCCAATTCAGCGGCACGCCATCGTATCCGACTTCCAGAGAGAGGCCGCCTTCGGCCTTCGCGGCCGATTCGAAAAGGGTCTTGTCGATAAATTGAAATTGGCTCCCTTCGGCACTACAGATGGGACACTTGACCGGCTTCGTGCCCTTGGCCGTATAGCCGCAGCCGCCGCAGAGATAAAAATCGAGCTTGGCCTTTTCGTCGTAACCGGCGGCCCGCTCGGCGTCCGCATCGCCCACGATCTGGGTCATCATGCCGGCGATGCCGCCGCTTTTCAGGGATTCGGCCACGCCGTCGTCGGCGACCATCTTATTCCGGTCGATGCCTTTTTCGTCGAGTTCCTTGCCCATGTTTTTCATCATATCGATGGCGGATTTCGGCAGAATGTCGCCCATCGCGCTGTCGACGACCGAATTGGATATGATTGTAAAACCTTTCTCGATGGCATAACGATAGACCGCTGTTTTAGCCACGCCTCGGGCGAAGATCGGCACCTTTTCCATCCGTTTGGAGGCCTCTTCGGTCCAGGCCACCGTATATTCGGCAATAGCGTCGATCGGCGGGACGTAGGTTTTATTGGACACCAAGACATTGCAAGGCACGGCCCGAATGAGGTTTTCGCTGTTGCTCCCGACGTCCATCTCTTCGTCCGAGTGGACGCCGATCCGGCCAACCACCAAGAGCCAGGGCCGCTCTCTTTTAACGTATTGATAGACCTTTTCGAAGGGCTTTCCGTCGAGCAGGGAGGTGCTGATCTTTACATTTTCGTCTTCCGCGAGCTTGGTACAGACCTCTAAATGGCTTTGATAGATCTTCGCGAGGCCGGAGTCGATGACCTCTTCGTGCAATTTTTCTTGTTCCTTAAAACGGAAGACCTTGCCCGCCTCTTCGTTTAAGACCCCCGAGATGGAATTAAAGACGGCATAGTGATAGTAGGGATCGAAGGCGGAGACGACATCGATTTCAAGATCGAAGGCCTTTGCGAGGGCAAGCGCGGTTTTGAAACCGCCAAAGGAGTAGTGACTGCCATCCACGGCCACGACAATTTTTTTCTTATGAGGCGCCGCAAAGGCGGGTTCTTTCACCACAAAAATGTCGGATTTTCGGACGCGGCGAATGGTCCGCTCGGTCACGCTCCCGATCACACTTTCTTTCACCGCTCCAACCCCGAGGGCGCCGAGAATCACGAGATCGTAACCGCTTTTTATAATATCCTCGACGAGGACCTTGTAGTTTTTTCCTTCAAGCGATCGGCGTTCGACCGGCACATTGTGTTCGCTTGCTTTTTGATCGACGATATCGAGATAAGAGTCGGTGATGATTTCCAAGCCGCGCGTAATCAGGGAGTCGTGAATTTTTCGTTGCCGTTCGAGCTCGTTCTCGTCGTGATACTCCTCTGGAAGGCCGGCCTCCATCTGTTTAAAACGCCGGTCGTGGAGCTTTGCGGCATAGGCATGGCTTCCCACGACCTTCGATCCGAACTGCTTCGCCAGCATCATTCCTATGTCGATGGCGGTGTTCGAATAATCCGAATTATCTACCGGGATATAAATGGACTTGTACATTTTTATTCCTCCTTTTTTGACGACAACACGGAGTCCTAGGAACCTTTCAGAAAATTGTGCGATTATACCACTCTCCCCACTGATTCACAACCGCTTATTCCGGAAGAAGTTTCGTGATCCTACAATTGAAAAATGAGGCGGTGGCGGGTGGATAAAGATTGCGGCGGAAAAATCGATGGACTGAGCGTCGATTGTCTTCTTATCAAGGGTAAAAAAAGCGTAAAAACAGGGGGAAAACCGCCGCACCCTGACCGGTACGACACGGGCATCCCCCTCCTTTACTATATAAAAAAATCAGCTAGTTACAGATGGGTGGTGGTGTGGCCTTAAAATTGTGAGCGAGCCCCGGACGAAAGTGGATATTCATCATATCGAACTCCCCCAAAGCGATATGGCGCAACCAATAGCCCTCTTGGCCCGCTCCGCCTCCATGTCCGTGTTCATGCCCGGTGGCCACTTGGGCCGCGTGGAAATGGACATAACCGCTCTTTCCGCCCTCCGGCTGGTCTTCGGCGCAAAAACGGCCTTTGATGGCGTCTCCCGTAAAAAGAAGCTTGTTTTCTTTCTCGCCGGCCGGTTTTGCAAAATGAAAAAAGATCATCTTGTCCGTATCGGTCTTCATCCAAAGGTGATTCAGCAGCGGCGGATCGAAGGGCTCAAAATTCAAAAATGGCGACATCTGAATCCCAATCGCCTCCAAAGTTGCCTTCGGAACGGTACTTTTCCCCCCGGGAACCTCATGCTTCGCATCGGCCAATGCGATGCCTTCCAGGGAAAGCGTCACGCCAATAAAGGCGATCGTCAATATCACGTTTTTAATGTTCATATCCGTTCTCCTCTTCTGTGATTGGGCGGGTCGGTAACTCTGCAATCTCACATGCAGGGACACAACAGAGAAACCGCTCAAATATAGGTACGAGGTCAATACTACTAAATAGAGCGATGATAAGATGTAGGGCAGGCTACAGAGAATCGACGCGTTTCGGTTCAATAATAATAATCAATGAGGGAAAGACTCGAATCGCTTCTTGATGAGATCGGGGCGCCGCAGCGTCATTTTCCTGCCCTCGAATGCAATCCATCCTTCGCGCTTAAAGTCGCCCAGAACGGCACTGACGGTTTCCCTGATCGATCCGATGAGGTTTGCAATGTCTTGATGGGTCATCTTGATTTGGAGCGCAATGCCCTCAGGGGTTTCACGGCCATGTTCTAAAGAAAGGTCAATCAAGAGATGGGCCAAACGGGCGGGCACGTCGCGAAAGACCAGATCTTCGACACGGCTCTCGATCTTGCGCAGGCGAAAGCCTATCAGCTTGGTCAATCGAAACGAAAAATCCGGCTTTCGGCTCACCATCGAGAGAAAGATCTCTTTACTGACGACACAGATCTGACAGTCGTCCAAGGCCTCGGCCAGGGTGTCGCGCGGGGTCTCCCCGATCACCTCCAGCTCTCCGAAGATCTCCCCCGGTGCAAGCATTGCCAGGGTGACCTCCCGACCCTCTTCGGAAATTCGGCTAATCTTGACTCGCCCTTCCTTTAAAAGATAAACCTGATGACTCGGATCCCCCGGGAAAAATATAGGCGTCTTTTTTCGAAACGAGGCCATGCGGGTGACCCGGCTCAGCTCGTTCATCTCTTCCGAAGACATTTCTTTAAAGAGATTAATCTTTTGGAGATACCAGAGCTTCGTTTTTTCTTCCATCCAGGGATCATAGTTGAAGCCCTCTCATTAAGCAACACGGCTGGGAGCGATTCGCGCTTGACCCCTAGGCGTTCTCGACTGTAGGATAGCCTACAGTATTTTAGCCTGTCTTATCTTATAACTATCGCCGTACGATAGAAATCAAAACGACCGACATTGGAGCTGAAAAAATGACTGAAACCCTCACAAACGACAGTCGATTATTCGCACCGATCTATCGCGAAATCGCCCGGCGCGACCTACGCCTTTTAATCGATCCGGAAGCGCCGCACTGGATCTCAACAGATACACAAGGGGCGAATCTGATTCGCAAGCTGGACGGCAAGACCCCTTTTGGCGATCTCGTTGCGGCCTATGCCCGGGAGAACGGCATGGACTGGGCCAAGGCCTGGCTGCATTGCCATAGTTTTTTCGAGGAGGCGCTCGGCAAGAAATTCATCTCGATGCAACCCCAAACGACGGCCCCCTATCCCGGCCGTGCCGAAGTCCTCCGCCCCGGCCGCTTGAGCGAACTTTGGCTTCATGTCACCAATGCCTGCAACCTCAGCTGCAGCCATTGCCTGGTCAGCTCTTCTCCCAGCGGCATGCCCGGAGGAGACACGGCGTTTTGGTTAGACATCATCGATCAGGCCCAGGCCCTGGGAACATCGCGTTTCTATATCACAGGCGGCGAACCCTTCTTAAGAGAGGACCTCTTTGAGATCATCGACCACATCCTTGAGTTACCAAAGGCGGAACTGATCATTCTAACCAATGGCATGTTGTTTCGTGGAGAACATCTCAAAAAACTATCCCTCTGCGATCCCAGCCGCCTGAAGCTTCAAATCAGCCTGGACGGGCCGACGGCCGAGATCAACAATGCCATGCGGGGAAACGGGACCTTCGACGCGACCATCCGTGGCATCAAAGAAGCCATCGGCCTCGGCTTTTCTCCCACCCTCACCACAGTTGTGAATCGCTCGAATGTCGCGCACCTTGAAGGCATGGTCCATCTCGCCGCAAAGCTGGACATTAAAAATCTCCATCTCCTGCTGAGTCATCACCGAGGCCGTGCCCTCGAATCGGATACCCTAGAAAATGGGGCGAGCACCAGTGCCCTTGCGCCCCCTTCGACTGCGGCCTTGCTCGAAGCCTTTAAACGCAGCAAGGCGGCGGCGGATGCCCTGGGCCTCAGCTTCGACAATCACGATGTGTTGATGGGCAGCTTAATGGGACCTTCGCATCTGAAGGTCGATCTCTCCAACGCGGCCTACGAATCCCTCTGCGTGTATGCGGACGCGCAAGTCTATCCGACGGCGGCCCTGGCCGGGATTCCTGAACTGAGTTTGGGCAGTACTTTGGAAAAAAGTCTTGAGGCCATTTGGCGAAACGCGCCTCTGGCGGAATCGATTCGCAAAGCGACCGTGCAAAATAAGGCGAAGTGTAAAGACTGTTATCTGAAATTTCTTTGCGGCGGCGGCGATATTGAACACAGCTACTTATACAGCGGCCGATTCTTGGGCGAAGACCCCTTCTCCGATTTTTATGAAGCCTGGATCTTGGAAATTCTGTTCTCGCGCGCGGAAGCCAAGGCCCGGCAGAAAACGGCCTCCGGCTATGACCGTCCGGTGATTTATGCCGCCATGGGGGACGATGCCGTTTTAGACAGCCCCCGGCCCGGCGTCGAAACCGTCGGCGGCTTCGCGGTCTCGCTCTCGCGTTCGGCCTGTGTGTTGTCTGTCGATCTCGATCACTCCCGCCGCGTCGTGAGTGATTTTTACGGAGACGCGGCCGAAATCCCGCAGGCCGCACTCTGCTGCCCCGAGGGTTATCCTTTGGACGACAGCGACCACATCCCCAAGGAGGTCCTGGAAATTTCCTACGGCTGCGGCAGTCCGGTGGATCTGGCTGGCCTCAAAGCAGGGGAAGTGATGGTCGATTTGGGTTCGGGCGGCGGCATCGACTGTTTTATCGCCGCCAAAAGAGTCGGGCCCACCGGCCAAGTCGTCGGCATCGACATGACCGATCGGATGCTGAAGCAGGCCAACGCGGCAAAAGAAATCGTCGCGGCCAATCTGGGCTATGCGAATGTCGAATTCAAAAAGGGCTATCTCGAAGAAATCCCTTTACCCGACCAATTTACCGATCTCGTCACTTCGAATTGCGTCATCAATCTTTCTCCCGACAAAAAACAGGTCTTCGTCGAGATTTGGCGCGTCTTGAAAGATTTTGGGCGCATCATTATCTCCGATACCATTACGGAGCAGGCCCTGCCGGAAGGCATGAAGGCCAATCCACGCCTTTGGGGAGAATGTGTTTCGGGGGCGCTGACCGAAAAGGAATATCTGGCCAAGCTCGAACAGGCCGGCTTCTACGGGCTCTCCGTTTTGAAAAAAACCCTCTGGAAGGAAGTGGAAGGCTACCGGTTTTACTCCGCGGTGATCCGCGGCTACAAATTCGAAAAAAAGGCGAGCTGCGACTATGTCGGACAATGGGCAACCTACCTGGGCCCCATGCAGGCCGTCGTCGACGAGGAAGGGCATCTCTTCCCTCGAAATCAAGCGGTTGAGGTCTGCACCGATACCGCCGCCAAATTGCAAGCGGCCCCCTATCAATCTTCATTTATCGTCACGCAAGGCGAGGCCACAATCGTCCCGGAAGGTCCAAGCGAAGCCCCCTGTTGTTCATCCGAGGCTTGCTGCTGACGATCCGGAATCGAGCGCTTCGATTTCAATACGATTCTCCATCGCCTCGGCATTTTTTGCCGGGTCTGCCCCCACCCGTTTAAGGCCCGCCGCCCTCAAACCCTTCTTATGTCTTTGAGCATCGCCGCGCCCGCCTTACTTTGTCTTCATCTTGCAGATCGGTTAATTTCTGGTATGCTTTCTGGGTATCCAAGAGGATGGCGGAAAAACCGAAATGGCCGAAATCGACAAACTCTTTAAGGCTTTGAAAGAAAAGAAAGCCTCCGATCTCCATCTTTCTCCAGAAAACCCCCCGCTCATGCGCGTTTGTGGGGACTTGGTCCCCCTCATTGCGCAAAAACTTACGCATGAACAAATTAAAACACTACTCTACGGCATGATGACGGAGGGGGAGCGGAAACGCTTCGAGGCCAGCCACGACCTCGATTTTGCCTATGAAGTCCGCGAGTTGGGTTGCCGTTTTCGAGCCAATCTTTTTTTCGGACGCCTAGGCATCTCCGCCGTCTTCCGTTTAATCCCAACAAAAATACTCACTGTAGCGGAACTTGGGCTTCCCGCGCCGGTCCTGCAGTTTTGTCAATTTAAGAAAGGGCTCATACTTGTCACTGGCCCCACAGGAAGCGGGAAATCCACAACCTTAGCGGCCATGATCGATCATATCAACAAAACGAAAAAGGAACATATCCTCACCGTGGAAGACCCCATCGAGTTTGTCCACCTCAGCCAAAAAAGCTTGGTTAATCAAAGAGAGGTCGGACGGCACACCCGAACCTTCGCCTCCGCGCTCAAAGCGGCACTGCGAGAAGATCCGGACATCATCTTGGTGGGAGAAATGCGCGACCTTGAGACCATCGAATTGGCGATCACAGCCGCCGAAACGGGACACCTCGTCTTTGGAACGCTGCATACCAGCAGCGCAGCCAAAACGGTCGATCGGATCATCAATGTCTTTCCGACAAATCAGCAGGAGCAGATTCGGGCCATGCTCGCCGAATCCTTACGAGGCGTCATCGCCCAACAACTCTTAAAAACAGTCGATGGGAAAAGGGCCGCCGCCCTGGAAATTCTTTATGTGACCCGCGCTGTCTCCAACCTCATTCGCGAAGGCAAGAGCTTTCAAATCCCCTCGGTCATCCAGACCGGCAAAAAAGACGGCATGCAGCTAATGGACCAGGCGCTCCAGGACTTGGTTTCCGAGAAAAAAGTCACGGTCGAAGAAGCGCACAAATTCGCAGAAAACAAAGACCGCTTTCCTGTACCGCAAGAGGCCCTAAGGCATGGATAAAAACAAGATCGAAAAAGGGGCGCTCTGGGCCTCCTTCCAGCTCTCTAATGGCGATTGGATCGACGGAGAAATCTATTTGAGCTTGTACGACGAACACCACCTGGGTGCGCAAACCCTAGACGACCTTTTGAGTCGTGGCAGCCGCTTTATCCCCGTAAAAACAAAAGATCGCGTGCTCCTCTTAAATATTCACCACATCTTGCAAGCCAAGATCGACTCCAATAAACAAGAGGATGACCTCATGCGGCTCGGCCCCAAGCACAGTGTAACGGTAAAAACCATTCTTGGGGAAGTGGTGACCGGAGACATTTTTATCAGCCTTCCCGAAGGGCGGCAACGAGTGAAAGATTATGCAAACGCGACCGCTGGGTTTTTTAGGATTTTTCAGGCGGGCGATATCCTCTATCTCAACCCGAGGCACATCCTCTCGATGCACGACTGAGCGCCGGTCCTGTTTCCGGTACGCAGCGACCTTAACTTTCGAATTTTAATCCTCCCCATCGCCGCTGCGCGGCCGAGTCCCATGGGGCACGGTCGCCCCTCAAAAAATCCCATCCGACGATTTCATTCTTTAAAATGATGTGCTATGATGTCACCCATTCCATCCGAATTTCGATAAACAATTTATGGAGACCGGGTTCATGGGCACTGAGTTTAAAGATGCGGTCGCATTTCATCAACATCTCTGTCTCGATATCGCCATTGGTTATCGGGCGGCGAAAGTATTGGTTGAAGAGATGGGCGATCAGCTGAAAAACATGAAAGAAGTGGTCGCGCTGGTCGGAAACGAAACCTGTGCCGTCGACGCCATTCAGGAGATCACAGGCTGTACCTTTGGAAAACGGAATCTCATTCTGACCCATGTGGGAAAGCCGGTCTACATTCTTCAGAACACCGCGACGGGAAAGGCCGTCCGCGCCTACTGTAAATATTGGGATACCTTCGATCACGGCCCACTCCGCGCGCTCCGAGAAGCCACCAAGCAAGCGGATGCGGGGTCCGAGGCCAAGGCCGCGCTGCAAAAAAAGACGGAAGAAATTATCGAGGACATTTTAGCCGCGCCGCATTCCGAACTTTTTTCAATCTCGCAAGTCACCTTGCCCAGCCCCCCGAAATCCGGAAAATACAAAGCCGAGCCCTGCGAGCGATGCCACGAACACGTGGACCTCGCCCTCTTGAAAGACCGAGGTGGCAAGCGGATTTGTACGGAGTGTTTAGAAATAGCGCAAACCGCCTAAGAGAGTGATGCATGGTTTCAAGCCGTTTACAAATCGGCGCAAAGGCTCCTGACTTCCATCTTCCAGGGGTCGATGGACGTTCCTATTCCTTAAACACTTTCAGCGAAAAAAAAGTGCTCGCAGTCATGTTCACCTGTAATCACTGCCCCTATGTGCAGGCCTACGAGGGCCGCTTGATCGCCATTCAAAACGATTTCGCGGACGACGGCGTCGCGCTCGTCGCCGTCAATGCCAATGAAACAAAGCATTATCCGGAAGACACCTTGGCCAACATGATCGTTCGCGCAAAAGAACAACATTATAACTTTCCCTACCTCAGAGATGAGGATCAATCCGTCGCCACGGCTTACGGTGCGCATTTTACGCCCGAGATTTTTCTATTCGATGCCGACAGGCGCCTTCGTTACACAGGACGGATTGACGACAACTGGCGGGATGCCGACAAGGCGCGGTCCCAGGACCTGCGCGAGGCCATCGCCGCCCTTCTCGTCGGGCAGCCGGTAAAAAGCCCAGAAACACAAGCCACCGGCTGCACCATTAAATGGGCGCAGATTTGAATCGACTTAGGCCGTATCCCTATTTATATCCTTAATTCATTGTCTGAGGCAGTCGCGAAACGGATTCTTATGGCAGGCAACACATTCGGTCAGGTCTTCCGCCTGACGACTTTTGGAGAAAGCCACGGCATTGCGCTCGGAGGCATTGTCGACGGCTGCCCGGCCGGCCTGCCGCTTTCCGAGGCCGACCTTCAAGTCGACCTCAACCGACGGAAGCCCGGTCAGCATCTTCTCACCACGCAAAGAAAAGAATCCGATACCGTTCAAATTCTCTCGGGGGTCTTCGAAGGAAAAACTACGGGAACGCCGATTGCCTTCGTGGTGTTTAACGAAGACCACAAATCGAAAGATTACGATGCGATCAAGGACCTCTTCCGGCCCGGCCATGCGGACTACACCTATTTTAAAAAATACGGATTTAGAGATTACCGGGGCGGCGGGCGCGCCTCCGCGCGGGAAACCCTTGCGCGCGTCGCCGCCGGGGCCATCGCCCGAAAGCTGCTTGCGCGGGAAGGGATCGCGATCGTCGGCTACGTTTCTCAAGTGGGTGCGGTGAAAATCAAGAAAATCGACCCCGCGGAAATCTCGCGAAATCGGCTTTTTTGCCCCGACCCGGATGCCGTGGACGCAATGGAAGCCGTCATTCGAAAGGCCCAGTCTGATCGCGATTCGATCGGTGCAATGGTCGAGGTTGTCGCAAAGGGGGTACAGCCCGGGTTGGGCGAACCGGTCTTCGATAAGCTCGACGCCGTTTTGGCCGGAGGCATGATGTCCATCAATGCCGTCAAAGGCGTCGAAATCGGCGCGGGCTTCGGCGTGGTTGAATTAAGAGGGAGCGAAAATTGCGACGCCATCACCCCGACCGGTTTTCGCACGAACCATGCCGGCGGGATTCTTGGCGGCATCTCGAACGGTGACGACATCGTGGTTCGCCTGGCCTTAAAGCCCACCTCGTCGATTGCGATCCCTCAAGACACGATCGACATTCATGAACAACCGGCGACCATCGTCACCAAGGGACGTCATGACCCCTGTGTCGGCATTCGGGCCGTTCCCATCGCGGAGGCCATGATGGCGCTTATTTTGGCCGATTTTTACCTCAGAAACAAGCTTGTAAAACTTTCCTGATTCCCCGAGCCTTGCTCAAAAACCTCGGGACAGTAAAGACGGTCGGGATAGAATACTTCGTAAAATAACGGTCATTCATTTGGAATCCATGGAGCGATCATTACAGGGTGCGCCCTCCCAGGTCAGAAAAGTGTTTTTTAAAACCGGACCTTGGCCTTTCCATAGACCCGGAAAATTACATAGGCCTTACGCGATTCCACGTCCGAAGGGCGGACAGGGAAGCTTTGGGAACATCATTGAATTGTTTATGCAGGGAAGCCCACCCAGGGTTTGACGATGGAGATCGAAAATGCCGGGTTATCCTTTCGAAAACGGCCGCATTAAACGAATGGATTAAATAGAGATGAAGACGCAAAAACACACCTCTTCAGGGGGCGTCGTCTACGACGAAAAAGAGGGGCGTCTTCAAGTTATATTAATCTCCCACAATAATTTAAAGGGCCGGCTCATTTGGTGTCTTCCGAAGGGATCGGTCGAAGAAGGAGAGACCCTGCAGGAGACCGCATTAAGAGAAGTTCGCGAGGAAACGGGTACGAACGGTGACCTTCTCGAAAAAATCGGGCGCATCCAATATTGGTTTTATTCGAAGCAAGAAGGGGCCAAGATCTTCAAGACCGTTCATTTCTACCTTTTAAAATATTTAGGCGGCAGCACGGATGACCACGACGGCGAAGTCAGCGAAGCCCGATGGGTGAATATCGAAGAGGCGCTGGAAATGCTCGCGCATCGGAGCGAACGTTCCATATTGGAAAAAGCGGCGCGCACCCTCGGCGGACAAAAGCACACCGATTCTGATCCTTGTTAAACCGAACGCATTTCCCCCCGTTTTATCTCCCGATTCCCGCACCCTCAATCGAGCAAAACGATTCGAATCTTCTTCAATAATCTCCCTTTTTTTCAAAATGCGCACACCCGATCGGGTTTGACAAGATTCCGCTTATAAAATAGACTTTAGCATGTGCTAAAAGACTTGATCGCCAGCCAAAAGAAGGCTTTTTCCGCCAATCTCGCTCCCAACGATTCCGTCGAACCCCTGCTTGGAAATCTGAGGCGGAAGGGTGAAATTTCGACGGCCGTCGTGCTCCTTGAAGGGGAAGGCCGTGCATCGATTCTATTTATCTTCCAAAATACGCTTTATGCGGCCTACAACATACAAGGCAATGATTTTAAAACAATTTCTCTATTTGACTACTTCCAGGAAATGTCCCGAGCCTATGGCACATTGCATCTCTACCTCATCAGCCCGGTTCTTTTCAAAACCCTGCTCGTTATGGCCCAAACTCAGGCCACCGCCGTCGTGTCGAGCGACATGATCGATAATGCCCGTCTGCTGGCTAACATCGACCGGGATAAGAAGGAAGCCGTGGTGGCATTAAAAAATGAAAACCGACTCAACCTCTTTTATTTCAGAGGGGGAAGCCTTTGCGACGCTTACATCGAATCGGCCGCAGTCGACGTGAAGGGTCTTGGTCTTCGGGGAACCTTTCTCGCTTTTACCGACGTAAACCAAAACCCTCCGATAGACATTGCACTCTACGAACAGATTGCGATCGCCCCCGCAAGCGACCAGGAGGAAGCGGCAGAACATATCGCATCCATTACCCCATCCGATTACGAACTGTGGACGCAACCCGAAACACCCTCCGCCGATACGGAAACCGCGGTGCAGACCGGACGATGGGCGCTGGAATTCCTAAACGGCGACCGGGCGGGGACCACCGTCGATGTGGCAAAAAAACGGGCCACAATCGGACGGGGTCTGGGAGACATCCGTCTTAACGATGCTCAAGTGTCTCGCCACCATGCCGACATGGAACAGACCGGTAACGATTTGATTATTAGCGATCAGAAAAGCACCAACGGCCTCTTCGTCAACGACGAAAAAGTGACCCGGAAAAAGTTGTCGCCCAAAGATATTATCCGCTTAGGGGACACGAGATTAAAAGTGGTGCGTCGCTCATGACCCCTTCCTCTTGGCAAAGCGATCTCGGTCCCCTCCTCGAGAAGGCCACTGTATTCGTGCAGCGATTCGTCTCGAACGTGTCCACCGCAGGCTGGATCGGTTATGCCCTCCTAGCCCTCTTAGTGATTTGGGGATTGTCCCTCTATAATCGCTATTCCGCCCTGCCCAGAGAGCGGTCCTTCGACCCATCTGCGGCCGCGGAGAAGGCGGCCCGGTCGCAGGATCCTTACCTTGCCGGAGAACTCTTCGAAAAAGCGGGCGATTATAATCAGGCCATCGAAGCCTTTAAACATGCACGCGCCTTCCAAGAGGTCGGCCGCGTCTATGAAATCATGCAACAATGGGACGACGCCGCGCAGTTTTATCATATTTCCGGGGACGCGGAAAAAGCGGCCATCATGTATCAGCGCGGCGGAGGCTATCTTCGGGCTGCGGAGTGTTATCTATCGTGCAACAAAAATCTCCTGGCGGCTGAAATGTACGAAAAAGGCCGCGAGTATAAAGAAGCGGCGCTTCAATTCGAAAAATTCGGAAGACTCCTTAAAGCGGCCGAACTCTACAAACGGGCCAAAGATTTTGAAAGCGCCGCAGAAAAGTATAAAGCCTATTTCATGAAACAAAAGGTGGTGTCTTCCAATCTCTCTCTAGAAAAAATAAAGAACATCAACCAAGCTGCCTTCGAGAGCGGATCGCTCTATATGAAAATCGGGGCGTATAAAAAGGCGATGGAGATCTTTGCCGAAGGCGAGCATCTCGACCCGGCGGCGGAAGCAGCCGTCAAAGCGGGAGAGATGGAAAAGGCGGCCCAATACTACCTTGCCGCCAAGTCCTTCGAAAAGGCCGCCAAACTTTTCGAAGCTATGGGAGACGAGAAACAGAGCCACTGGATTATGGCCAAGCAATATCAGGAAACGGGCGAGCCCCTTTTGTCGGCAAAAGCCTTCGAAGAAGGGGAATGCTGGGTCGAAGCCGCCGAGATGTACGAAGAAGCGGGGGACAAAAAGAAAGCGGGAGAGATGTACGCGCAGGCGGGAGATTATCACCGGGCCGCCGATGTCTTCCTTGCGTCGGAGGATCTGTCCTCCGCGGCGCACGCGCTGGAAAAAAGCGGCCGCCTGATGGAAGCCTCCGAGCTCTACGCCAGCTTAAAACAGTTCGATCGCGCGGCGCAGATGCAAGACCTCATCGGAAACTATTTTGAAGCCGCGGTTTTTTTTAAAAATCATGGCGATGCCGATCGCTGCATTTCCTACCTACAGCGCGTTGGCAAGGATTCCACCCATTTTTATTCGGCCTCGCTCCTGTTGGGCGAAATGCACACTCAACGCAAGATGCTCCCTGCGGCAATGGACTGTTATCGTAAAATCGTTTCTCAAGAGCCGCTTTCGTCGAAAAACATCGAAATTTATTATCGGCTCGGCGTACTCTATGAGCTCGCGAAAGATTTCGAGAAATCGGAAAAAATATACGATGCTATTTTAAAACAAGATTACACCTACAAAGACGTAAAGGATCGAAGAGATCTGCTCAAAAATGCACTCTCCGAGGTCAAAAAGACCTTAGAGCGCTCCGAATCCCAAGCGGCCAATGAACAGTCGCATGCCACAAATAGCAAGCAGGCGGGTCGATACAAGATGATTAAAAAAATCGGGCAAGGTGGGATGGGCGTTGTCTATCAGGCCGAGGACGCCGTACTTAAACGGCATGTGGCCTATAAAATTCTTCCCGATACCATCAAGGAAAATCCGACCGTCTTGAAAAACTTCTTACACGAGGCCCAAATCGCCGCGGCACTAAACCATCCGAACCTGGTCACGATTTTCGATACGGGAAAACACGGAGACGACATCTACATCACCATGGAATATGTCGATGGTATTACCTTGAAGCAGTATCTGGAACGGTACAAAGCTTCTTTGGAAGAATTGCTTGACATTATGAAGTCGATCTGCCGGGGCGTGGCCTACGCACACACGCGAGATGTCATCCACCGCGACCTGAAACCTTCGAACGTCATGCTGCTTCGAGACCGCACGGTTAAAATAATGGACTTCGGCCTCGCCAAACGTCTCACCGATGCGATGAACGAGCGGACCTCCGTCAAAGGTACCCCGCTTTACATGTCGCCCGAACAAATCGTTGGAGAACAAGTCGACAAGCTCTCGGATATCTACTCGCTCGGCTGCACCTTTTATCGCATGCTCACGGGGAAGCCGCCCTTTTCCAAAGGAGATATTTACTACCAGCACCTCCATACCTATGCCAGCGCACCCAGGTCGATCAACCCCATGATCCCTTCGGCGCTGGAAAAGATCGTTTTAAAATCCATCGAAAAGAAAAAAGAGCTCCGCTACCAAACGGTTGACGACATGATCGATGCCATCTCGAATCTATCAAAATCGGTCGGCCATTCGCCGCGCCCCGCCCGCCCCCTCGCTCAACAACAAACCAAAGAACAACCCCTGCCCAGGACCTCCAATTGCAGCAGACCGGAAAAGAGTTGACCCCTCGTTTGAGGGGGGTCAAAAAGGCCAAATAGACTTGACACTTTTCTCGTCACTAGTATAAGATCCCCCTGTTTGAAAATGGGCTTGAAGGCCTAAAAGGCCACCCCGACTCAACGCGAGTCAGGTTATTTTTACACATCGGAACGTGAGCCCGATTTGGTTTAGGCCCCATTCGATTGGGGGGTACAGTTTAGGCAGTAAGTATTTAATATGGAGGAGTTTAGAGATGGTCAAAGGTCGTGTTAAGTGGTTCAACGCCAGCAAAGGGTACGGATTTATTACACAAGAAGATGGTAATGATATCTTTGTTCACTTTACGGCAATTCAAGGGGATGGATTTAAATCCCTCGAACAAGATGAGGAAGTAGAGTTCGACGTCAGTTCTGGCGAAAAAGGTCCACAAGCGGCTAATGTTGTAAAACAGTAAGGCTTTCGACACGTCAACAAAAAAAGCCCCAAGATTTTTTCTTGGGGCTTTTTTTAAGACCTCATCCGGTACACCTTGATTAAGTCCGTCGGAAGGGCTCGCTTTATATTTAGGCGGCCCCGGGGCGATTGAGACACCATCACCAACACGTCTCCTTTCTTGGCCGCCTTAACCGAACGTACCCCTTTGACCATGGCCTCCAGTACATCGTCCATTCTTTTCAATAGGCGCATATCATAGGGCTCCACTCCCCAAAAAAGTGCCATACGCCGCTTCACTTCGGGATTGGGCGTGAAGGCAATAATCGGAACCTTCGGTCTGTATTTCGAGAGGCGAAGGGCCGAGCCGCCGGAAAGCGTCGAGGTCACAATCGCCTTTGCGCCAATTTGGTAGGAAAGAATACAAGCCGCATGACTCACAGCAGCAGGCGGCGTGAGTTTTTTTTCAAGATGGAGATGTTGGATCGGAATATGGTTTTCTACCGTCGTGATAATACGGGACATGATTTGCACCGATTTGATGGGGTGCTTTCCGGAAGCGGTCTCGCCCGAAAGCATCACGGCATCCGTTCCGTCATAAATCGCATTGGCGACATCCGAAACCTCCGCGCGGGTCGGCCGGGCGTTGTCGACCATCGACTCGAGCATCTGCGTGGCCGTAATCACGGGAACATGTGCCTTATTCGCCATCTTAATAATCTCTTTTTGTAAAATCGGGACTTGCTCCAATGGAAGCTCGACCCCGAGATCGCCTCGCGCAATCATCACGCCATCGGCCACCGCCATGATCTCCTCCAAATGCTGAATTGCCATGGCCTGCTCCAGCTTCGCAATGACAGGCACATCCTTATTCGCCCCTTCGATCAGCTTTTTCAGGGCCAGCACATCGTTGGCCGTGCGCACCATGGAAAGCGCGACATAGTCCACTCCGTTTGCCAAACCGAAAGCCAAATCCCGTTGGTCTTTTTCCGTCAATGAGGGAAAACCGAGATCGCGTCCGGGGACATTCACGCCCTTATGGGCTTGGAGGAGTCCGCCTTCGACCACTTGGCAACGGATTTCTCCCCGCACGATCTCGATCACCTTTAAAATAATGCGGCCGTCATTGATTAAAATCGCATCGCCCGGATGTACTTTTTTGTACAATTCGGGAAAATCGCTTGCCGCGGCCCGATCGTCTCCCAGGACAGGATCTTTTAAAAACGTGAAGAAGGCCTTGCGCTTGAGCAAGTAAGACGGTGCTTTGAGCTCGGCGATCCGTACTTTGGGGCCTTGAAGGTCTTGGAGAATCGCCACCACCATGCCCCGCTTTTCGGCGATGGCTCGTATGCTTTGAATCGCCGCCTTATGTTCTTTGTGGCTGCCATGCGAAAAATTCAAGCGAATGATATTCGCCCCGACCCCAATGAGCCGGGAAAGCATCTCCTCCGATGACGTGGCGGGTCCGAGGGTGGCGACGATTTTCGTTCTTCTTTTTTGATTCATAAGCGCTCCCACTTCGAAAGCCCCCGAGTGCCTCCCGGATCAGGCGGAGAGCCCCCTAGACATCAAGACCCGTATCGATCGACTCCATTCCGAAAACCACTCCGCTTTTATGCGGCGCACGAATAGCCCGATTCTTCTAACTGTCGCATGCGCTCGAAAAACGCACCGTCCGCACAATGCGCATTTTTCTACTTTGGATCGGATGAATCAGGGAACGAAGAGAATAGGTCTTTATCATACTCGGGGACGATAAAAGAATCAATCTGCGTTGCCCAGTCGACCGAAAAAATGATATAGTTTACGAAATTTTAGAGGACGCATTTGAAAGACTTTAGAGGCACCTGGGTATTCGCCGTTTGGACGATCCTGTTGTTTTTTCCGCAACACGCGAAGGCGGATTATTCCGCCGATCAATTTATCACGATCTCTCGAGGGGAATTCGGCGGAAATCAACGCATCTTTCCGGCAAAAATTTTTTCGCAGAACAAAAAATTAAGGGTTGAAATCGAAATGGCCGGTCGCCTGTCCATTAATATCGCCCGAGGAGACCTCGACCCACCGGTAAATTGGACCCTCATGCCAGACGAAAAAATGTATATGGAAACAGCCGGAAAGCCCGGCATTCCCGGCCCCTTCTCTCCCGGATCCGCAACGGGCTACGAAAAGGTCTTTCTCGCCAAGGAACCGGTCGCCGGGATCATTACCAATAAATTCAGGCTCGTGTGGAACGATGAAGACGGCAAACGCCAGACCGGTTTGGCCTGGGAAGCGGTCGACCTCAACAACGCCCCCATTCGCCAAGAGTTTTTCAACGATAAGGAGCACGTTTTAGTTCAGTTGGCGAACATCAAAGTCCTTCGGCTCGATTCGGCCTTATTTGAAATTCCAGCCGGCTATAAAAAAATATCGGCGCCGCCCAAGCTGTCCGAAAAATAAAACCGCCACCTGAAAATGGTGCAGGCAAATACCAGGGATATCACTTCCGCCTTTTGCCTCATTAGCGTAAAACGGCGAAAAGATCGCCTTCGGCACGGCCGGTGCCTTAACCGATTGACCGGCCCCATTTGAGCCGCATTCCTGTTACGAGGTGAGGAAATGAAACAAGTTCAATGTAAGTTTTATGTCGGCCAACTCATTCATCATGCCTTGTTCGATTATCGAGGGGTTGTTGTCGATGTCGACCCCGAGTTTCAGGGAACCGAAGAATGGTATCGGCAGGTGGCCCGCTCCAAACCGCCCAAAAAGCAGCCCTGGTACCATGTCCTGGTCGATAATGGCCAGCATATGACCTACGTTGCGGAAAAAAACCTAGAACCCGACCGGTCGGACCAATCAATCGATCACCCATTGATACCTCATTTTTTTACCGGCTTCGAAAAGGGGAGGTATATCCGGCTCATGTGTTAGGCCGCACCAGCGAAACCAGGATTGGATGATTAGGAGAAGTAGACGGTGACAATGTGTCATAACATACTCGATCTCATCGGGAACACGCCCTTAATTCGATTGAACCGCGTCTCGGAGGCGACCGGCTGCGAAATTTTGGGGAAAGCGGAATTTCTCAATCCCGGCGGTTCGATTAAAGACCGCACGGCCCTGGGCATCATTCGCGATGCGGAAAAAAAAGGCGAATTAAAAAAAGGGGGAACGATTGTCGAAGGCACGGCCGGGAACACCGGGATCGGCTTGGCCTTAATTTCAAAGATCTTAGGCTATCGCACCCTCATCGTCATCCCCGAGACCCAAAGCAAGGAAAAGATCGACACCCTGAAACTCTTCGGCGCCGCGTTGAAGCTCGTTCCCGAAGCCCCTTACAAAAACCCCGAGAACTACGTGCATGTCGCCCAACGCCTCGCGGAGCAATTCAATAATGAAAATGCGGGTTCGGCCATTTGGGCGCGACAATTCGACAACGTGGCCAACCGCGATTTCCATGCCCAAACGACGGGCGTCGAAATCTGGGAACAGACCCAGGGAAAGGTCGATGGCTTTACCTGCGCGGTGGGCACCGGGGGCACGCTGGCTGGCGTCGGCAAAGCGCTTAAGGCTCGAAATCCCAAAATCGCCATCGCCCTCTCCGACCCCATGGGCGCCGCCCTCTACCACTATTATAAATTCGGCGAATTAAAGGCGGAAGGCGATTCCATCGCCGAGGGCATTGGCCAGGGCCGGATTACCGAAAACATGGTCAATGCGCAGATCGACGAGGCCTTTCAAATATCGGACGAAGAGGCGCTTCCTTATATTTTCGAATTATTGCAAAACGAAGGGCTTTGTCTTGGCGGTTCTTCGGCCATCAATATCGCCGGCGCCGTCCGCCTGGCCAAAAAACTGGGACCCGGCCACACCATCGTGACCATCTTGGCGGATTTTGGCACGCGATACCAGAGCAAATTATACAACCCAAGCTTTCTGAGGGAACTCAATTTGCCCACGCCGGACTGGCTTTCCTAAGCCCCTCCCTCCCAGTATAAGGACCCATGCTGGGCCGCATCGGCGCGTACCGCGATCCCGGCGGGCGATGACGCTCTTTTTGTTTGGCTAAAAAAATCCTAGGAATGTCACGACGCTCCCAGGGTCTCCCCTCAGGATAGAAACTGTTCACTCGGGATAGAACGCAACATTCATATGGAGGATGGCGATGGAACAAGCGAATGCAAGAGGTAGTGATATCGAAAAAAACAAATTGATTGCCGCAATTTTAACGAATGCCCTTTTTACGGCCAAGCTCGTTCATCTCCAAAAGGGAACCACGACCGATTCGAAGGGCATTATGGAAGATGTCTTTCATACCTGGACGGCCATCAGCCAACACTTCCATAAAGAAACCGCCGCGCAGCGGGCGGCCCGAAAAAGGAAAGCTTAAGAAGAACGGCGAGGAGAACCCTTCCACTTTGGGGTCGTGTGCATCGACTGTCGGTTCCATCGTATCGGCAAGCGAAGCCAGAAATGCGCGTTTATCGGAGTCGCACAAAATGTCTGAGCACCAATTGAAAATTTCATCGATTTTTATATTGGAAAGCGAGACAATCACGTTTCAGGCCCATTGGATTTTCCCCCAATGACCTGTCTCCCTTCGATCGGCGTAACAATCTTTTATCGCACTGCCTGATGCATCGTCGAGGATAGCGCTGATGGCTTTTCTTGATCGCGAAATAACCAGACACGATCCATTTTCAAAGGTGCTTTTTTATTCTGTCCTCCTTCACTATGCAATTTTTTTTATCTTTGTTGGAAATCCCTTTCTCCTCCTGAACGAGAAAGAGGGAAGCTCGGAGGGCGAAAGGAGCATGGAAGTGCGTTTGCTCTCGGCGCCAAAAGAGGATGGACCCGAAAAAGCAGTCCGCATCCCGCTTCCAAAACCGGCGGGAGCTGGGCAGGCGGTCCAAGAAAATCTCGCCCTCTCTCGAGAATCGGGCGACATCAACGCTGATGGAGACGAAGCGAAAGCACCCACGGAGAGACCTGATACCGCGCGGCCCCTGCATACCGGCGACCTTGCTGATTTAAACGCGGTCGTCCCCCCAACGGCCCCGCAAACAAAAACCCCACGAAAACTCCCGCCGAATATGACCGGCCCTGAAGACTGCATGTTAAAAGTCGTCGGGATGGTCTGCCCCAGCGGCACAGCCGAATGCATCGAGGCCTATAAGGCCTTCTGCGCATCCCTTCCCCAGTGAGGCCCTGCCTCATTGTCCAACCCCGTGCGATCCCGATTCCAAGCCGGATTTCCGTATTTTTTATAAACCAAGCCCTCGACGAGTTTCAGTTCGTAGGCCGTGAGCGTGCCGGGAACGAAACGAAGGTCGAAGGCGCTTTCAAAACCGGATTTTAGGGCATTGGCGACTTGAAGATAAGGGGGGAGCTCAGGCAAAAGCTCCGACAAGGTCATCTGATTCTCCGAGACCCAGGGATTGCCTTCGGCTTCACCCGTCCGAAACGCAACCCGGCTCTTTCCCATCATCATCGACCCCTGTTGAAGAAAGTGAGATCGCCAGCGACGTTGTGCGCTCCCGATCAACTTTTTATTCTTTGCAGTAATTTCGTACCAAGACGACGCGGCAAAACATAAAGGATTTTTATTTCCTTCACCGCGTTCTTTTCGGCTTGGACGGGAAACGTCCGCCTCGATGCCGAGGGCTTCCAGTCCGCACAAAAGCCCTTTAGCAATGGCATAAAATGTTTCTTTAATCCCTCCGGAAAACAAAGGATCCTCTGTCCCGGCAATCATGGCATAGGTAATTTCGTGTTCGTGGAGAAGTCCACGCCCGCCCGTTATTCTTCTCACCAAGGCAATCGGGTCCCGCTCACAAGCTTTTTCGAATCGTGCCCACCATTCCGGACTGAGCCGCTGAAAGGCCCCGATGGAAAAACTGAGCGCCGACCATTGGTAGAACCGTAATGTGGGCGGCGACTTCCCCTCCGAAAAGGCGATGGCGATGGCCTCGTCGCGCGCCATATTCACTGCCGCCGATTGCGGAGGGTCGTTTAAAAATCGCCAAATTGGGGCTCGCATAGACATCCTTTATGTAAACGAACAGCGCGTCCGCGCACACCTATCGTCATTAAAGGTCTGTACGCGATAACGGGCTCATGCGCCGCGAAGGAAGGAAGAACGAAGAAGAGGAGAGCAATCGCTTAAAGAAGATAAACGCCTAGGTCGATTCACTTTCGGAAGCGTCATCGCGCACGGGGTTGAGCAAGCGGTTCATCAGTTCGACCTGCTCAGTAAAAAGAGGATGCCATTTTTTTGGCAAGGCATCGCCGCGAAGCCGGTCGGCTTCCCTGGGATTGATCGCCTTACCGTCTTTGATCAAGGTGTAATGAAGATGCGGTCCGGTGCTTAAGCCGGTCGAACCGACTTTTGCAATGAAGTCTTCCTGTTTGACCCGCTTTCCTTTTTTGATCCCCGGCCAAAACGAAGCCAAATGTCCATAGAGTGTTTTATAGCCGTTGGGGTGGCGGATAATCACGGTCTTCCCGTTGCCGCCCTTCCAACCCACAAAGCTCACCACTCCATCAGAGGCCGCGCGCACCGGCGTCCCGTGGGGTGCCGCGAAATCGATGCCGAGGTGCGGGCGATTCACTTTTAAGATCGGATGCAAACGGCGTGTCGCATAGCCGGAACTGATATAACGATAACGAAGAGGCGATTTCAGAAAGGCCTTTCTCAAAGACCGGCCGTTTTCGCCATAGTAATCCCCGCGTCCCTCCGGCGGCGAAAAATAAAAGGCTCGGTAAGCACTGCCGCGGTTCACCATTTCCGCAGCCAACACACGCCCGGTCCGAACCGTTTCCCCGTCCTTTTTATAGACTTCAAAGATCAAGCTGAATTGATCGCCGGGATGAATATCGGTTCCGAAATCGAGATCCCATGCAAAGATGTCGGCAAGATTCATAATCACCTCGATGGGAACGCCTGCCCGGACGCCTGACTCATAGAGCGAGTCCGAAATCGTCCCGCTGTGGTGGGCCAGTTCCCGGTCCAAGGCGACTTCCTCTTTCACAACGGAAAATGCATCTTCGGAGCGTTCGACCATTAAGCGATTCAAAAGATCGATTTCATACACCATACGGTCGATTCGATCCGAACCCTCCTCCAGGTTGACCTTGATTGTTTGCCCCGGACGAATCCGACGCAGGTCATATACCGGCCTTATCGCCCGCGTGATTGCGTCGATCTCCCTGTCCCCAATCCCAAAACCGGCGAGCGCGATGTAGAGCGAATCGCCTTTCTTAACGAGATATTCCTTTTGAAAGGGTTCTGGTTCCAGCAGGGCATCGTCTGGGTCGGAAGTCGAGGTCGAATCGGAAGTGGCACCCGCAAGCACAGATCCTTCGGACGGTGGAGAATCCTCGTCCCCTCGTCCCTCGCTATCCGCCTGTGATGCCACTTGCCCAAGGTCGGAACCGGACATTTGAACATCATCGGATTCCAAGACAGAGAGAAACCGGGCACCCAAATAAAGCAGCACAGCAACGGTAAGCGTCCCGCTCACCCTGCCTATCTTTTTGAGACTAGTCTTCTTGATATTCACCCTGCGTTGCTCTTTATTTTCAATCTTAAACATTCGAGAAATGGCAAAGAAAAATGCGACACTCTACCGCATGTCGACATTAAAAGGCAAGGAGATTCAGGGTCCCAGAATCCGCGATCTGGAAATTTAAAATCGAGCAGAATAAAAAAAGGGACAGCGAAACCAGAAATCGGCTTCCGGCGATTCCACAACACTCTTAAGGATACCACCCAAAGCTTGTGTTGGGGACCACCCGCGAAAAATACTTTCAGCCAGATCTCTTGCCGTATTCCATGCCTGGGATTAGTTTCCCGCCACGGTCATCTCGGCGATTTTTAGCGTGGAGGCCGCCATCGATTTTGTCGGATCGATATCGTCCGCAATCATCTCGATTTGCTTAAACATCTCTTTCAAATTTCCGGCAATGGTCAACTCTTCAACAGGGTAGGCCAATTCCCCATTTTCGATCCAGATACCGCTTGCGCCTCGCGAATAATCTCCCGTCGTCATGTTGACCCCAAAACCGATCAGTTCGGTCACATAGAGGCCGCTGCGCACGGAACGAATTAATTCCTCCGGCGATGCCGTTCCAGGGACGAGATGAAAATTCGATGGCGCGACCGAAGGCGGACCGCCCGTGCCCCGGACGGCGCTTCCGGTGGAAGGCAGCCCCAGTTTTTTGCCGGAGTAGGTGTCGAGCAGATAGGTTTTTAGTATCCCCGCCTCGACAATCGTCTTTCGATAAGAAGGAAGCCCTTCACCATCGAAGGGGCGCGAGCCCAAGGCCAGCGGCAAGGTCGGATCGTCATAAATAGTGATCTGGCTTGAGGCGATCTGCGCGCCGAGTTTGCCCTCTAAAAAAGACGCCCCCATGTAAAGGGAATAGCCGGAAAGTCCGGAGGCGATATGGCCCAAGATCGAGGCGGCCACCTCGCGTTCAAAGACGATAGGCACTTTTTGGGTCTTCACCTTTTTCGCGCCGATGCGCCGCAGCGTCCGTTTTGCCGCGGTAAGACCGATCGACTCGGCCGACTCCAACTGTTTAAACTTTCTTTTCGAGCTGTACCAATAGTCGCGTTGCATCTTGCCATCCTGCGTCGCGATGGGAGCGACCGACAAGGAGACGCCCGAACCTTCAAAACGGCCGGAGAAGCCGTTGCTGGCGACATAAAGCTTTTCGTTAAAGGAGTGACTGAAGTCGGCGCCGTCCGAATTGCTCAAGCGTTCGTCTTGCGCCAAGGCGGTCGTTTCGGCTTGGCGAGCCATGGCGATTTTTTCATCAATGGAGAGCGCGCCGATCTCCGTGTCAACCGTATCGAGTTCGGGAAAAGATGTCGCGCAGGCCTCGCGGGGCGGCAGGCCGGAGAAGGCGTCTTCTTCCGCGATCTTCGCCAATTCGCAGGTATCCGATAAAAGGCGATCGAGGGAAGTTTGGCTTAAGTCCGAGGTCGACGTTATGGCTGATCTTTTCCCGAAAAAAAGGCGTAGGCCGAGCCGTTTTCCGCGCGCACTGCTGATTTTTTCAACTTCTCCCAAACGCACTTGCGTCGAAAAAGATTCCCCTTCCACAACAACGAGATCGCCTTCGGTGGCGCCCTGGGCCTTCGCCCGCGCCAATAAGTGCTTCGCCTGTTCTATTTGAAATTCCATCTCCGCATCCTTTTCGAATAGGGGTTCAGTCCGGTGAATTCAATTCAAGCGAGGGACTAGGCCGCAGTGCCGCCGACCGTGATTTCCGAAATTTTAAGGGTCGGAAGCCCCACGCCCACAGGCACGCTCTGGCCGTCCTTGCCGCAGGTCCCGACGCCGGAATCGAGGGAGAGGTCATTGCCGACCATCGTAACTTTTGTCAAAATATCCGGGCCATCTCCGATAAGGGTCGCCCCTTTGACGGGCCTTCCGATTTTCCCGTTTTCGATCCGATAGGCTTCGCTCGCCGAGAACACGAATTTTCCGGAGGTGATATCGACCTGCCCTCCGCCGAAGGAAACCGCGTAAATTCCCTTTTTGACCGAGCGGATAATTTCGTCCGGGGTGGAATCGCCCGCCAGCATGAAGGTGTTGGTCATGCGCGGCATCGGGCTGTGGGCGTAACTTTCCCGCCGACCGTTTCCGGTCAACGGCATCTTCATGAGATCGGCGTTAAGTCGGTCTTGGAGATAATTTTTTAATATCCCCTTTTCGATCAGCACCGTGCGGCGGGTCGGCGTGCCCTCGTCGTCGCAATTGAGCGATCCCCGCCGGTTTGGAATCGTGCCGTCGTCGATCACGGTGCAAAGATCGGAGGCGACACGCTGACCCAACCTGCCGCTGAAGGCCGAGGTCCGCTTGCGATTAAAATCAGCTTCCAGTCCATGTCCGATGGCCTCGTGTAAAAGAATTCCGGGCCAACCGGGGCCCAAGACCACTTCCATGGACCCGGCAGGCGCCTCGACGGCCGAAAGATTAAGAATGGCTTGGCGGGCCGCTTCGTCGATATAGCGTTCGAACCTTTTTTTTGTCCCATCCGCTTCCGAGGCTTCAAAGAAAAAACCGAATTCACTGCGGCCACCGCCGCCAAAGGAGCCGACTTGCCGGTTCCCGTCTTGCTCCGCGATGCAGGTCACATTTAAGCGCATCAGCGGCAAGACATCGCCAACCACCACACCCTTCGAGGTCACGATCAATATGATCTTATGTTCGCTGCTAAAAGAAGCCATCACTTTTTTGATTCGTGGATCGTAAGCCCGGGCAAGGCGGTCGACTTGCTGAAGAAGCGCGACCTTTTCCGTCGGCGACACATCGATAGGGGATTTTTCAACCGGATAAAGATTTCGCGAAGGCGAAGTCGCCCGGTGCACCGGAATGGCCTCCGCACCTCCCCCTTCTTCGGCAATATAACGTGCCGTCTTTGCAGCGGCGCCCAGACGCTCGACGGTAATTTCGTCGGAATAGGCAAAGCCCGTTTTCTCTTGGGCGATGGCCCGAACGCCGACCCCCTGAGAAATATCCTTAGAAACCTTTTTCACGATTCCCTCTTCCAAACTGAGGAATTCGCCCGTCTGGTATTCGAAGTAAAGATCGGCGTAATCGATGCTCCGCCCAAGGGCTTTACCGAGAGTCGACTCCAGAGATCCCATCGAAAGGCCGTATTTCTCTAAAAAAAATTGATCGGGTTGACCGTTGAGTGCCGTCATGCCTTCTCCTCTTCATTGCCGCTTTTTCATTTCGTCTTTTTCATTGACTCTTTTTTTAATTTTGCGAGACGCCGCTTTTTTCTTTTCTCCGCCTCTTGAAAGCAATCCCTTTCCTCTTGTGTCCTCAAATCCAACTTCGGAACGGAGACGGGCCTCCCCTCCAGATCCACGGCGACATAACATAAGAATGCGGTGCTGGTCTGAAGGCGTTTCCCCGTGAGCGTGTCTTCCGAATAGACCTCCACGCGTACCTCCATTGAACTTTTCCCGGCATAAAGGATCTTTCCTTTCAAAACAACCAGATAGCCCAGAGGAATGGGGAACAGAAAATTGAGCCCGTCCATTGAAGCCGTTACAATGGCGGTGCGGCAATGCCGATTGGCGACGATGGCGCCGGCAAGATCGATCCAGTGCATCAAGGTCCCGCCCAGCAGGTTGCCGAGCATGTTCGTATCGTTCGGCAGTACGAGTTGAACCATCTCCGATTTTGAGTCTGAAACCCGCTTAATCCGTCTTGTCATCGCATCGATTTGGATCGTGTCGAATAGGCCTGTCGAGACAGATACTACCATATTTATCGTCCGTATACATGAATCGGAAGAGACCGGTCCATGCATCGTCCCTCTTCGAGGGTTTTGGCCTTGACAATTTCCCGGCGAATCCAATATGGTACACTGTTTTTTTATTAAGATCGTTCAAGTTGCACAAAATCAGGCGGAAGGTTCGATGGCATACAAAATTCGTGTTCAAAAGAAAAAGGAAGTCACATCGCTTAAAATCGCAAGCCGCTCCGAAGAGCGCTTGCAAGCACTCATCGCGCGCCCAAAACTCGTTTGGGGAAGCCTCGCCGTCGTCGTGCTCATCGCCGCACTGAGCTTTGCCTTGCGATCCATGAATCAAGGTGCGGAAGAGGCCGCCTGGACCCTCGAAGCGCAGGCCTCCAAACTGTTTCACGAACCTCCGCCTCTCCCCGAGCCGATCGAAGAAGGCGCGGAAGAGGCCCCGCAGGTTCTACTGGACCCTATCGAACGCATGAAAAAATCGGCCGAGATCTATGACCAAATTTTAGAAAAACACCCACGGCAAAGTGCGGCGTCGATCGCCCTCTTCGAAAGCGGCAACGTCTACTATGCCTTGGAATCCTACGACAAATCGGAAGAACGCTTATTGTCCTTCCTTAAAAAATACCCCGATCGCCCAGGCTTGATCCCGCTCGCCCATATGAAATTGGCCTATCTGTATTTAAAAAAGGGGGAAGGCGAAAAAGCGCAGAACCACTTAAAAACGGTTTACGAACAGCCGGATTCGCCCAATAAAGATCAGGCTGGATTTGAACTGGCCCGCGCCCTCGAAGCGGACGGGAAAATAGATCAGGCGCTTGCGATCTTTAGCGAGGTCTCTAGTGCCTTTCCCCAGTCCCCATGGGGTACGGAGGCAAAAGTCCGCCTCACCCTGCTCAACCCACCCAAACCGGATGAAGTCGCTGAACCGGGAGAGACGAGTCCGGATCTAGATCACAGTTCGGATCAAGGGCAGGATGCGGTTCCGGCGAGGACAGAATCTGGAAAGGGAAAAACGGAGGACGGCCCTAAGGAATAATCAGGGTACTGCCTTCCCGAATAAAATGTTCTTTTTCGAGGCTGTTGACTCGGAGTAGGTCTGTCTTTCGAACGGCGTATTTCCGGGCGATGGTGCTGATCGTTTCGCCCCTCCGGATCTTGTGCTTCGTGCGCTCGGCCGCAATCGGGATAATCAGCGTATCCCCCGCGCGAATGACGCTTCGTTTATGGAGCTGATTGACCTCAAGAAGATGCCGCATCGAGACATTGTAGCGAACGGCGATGGTGCTGAGGGTGTCTCCTTGTTGTATTCGATGTTTATCCCCGTCGCTCCAGCCCTCGCTGACAAGAACATACTGCCCCGCATGGATAATGCTGCTGTGGTTTAAGCGATTGGTCTCCAACAAAAGATCGACGCTCACCCCATATCTCCGGGCAATGGACGAAATACTGTCTCCTCGCCGAACGCGGTGTTTGAAGGCATGCCCGAGCACAAGGTCTTCCTCATGCTCCGGAGAATAACTTGCGAGGAAGGTTTCTTTCTTGCCGACCGGCAATTTGATCCGGTAGCCCGGCGCGCGCGGCGGGGTCACATCGCGTTTCAATTCCGGGTTGTAGAGCCTGACCTCGTTCAGCGTAATGCCAGCATACTTGGCGATCGAACTGAGATAGGTCGCCTTTTCGATTTCCACTTCTTCGAACGCCCAGGGATCTTGGTACTCCACCGAAAAGAGATGCCTCGTGGGATCCTTGGCGATAATCGTCGCCGCCATAAATTTTGGGATATAGTTTTTTGTCTCTCTTCGCAAAAAGTTCGTTTTCCTCAGTTCCCAAAAATCTTCCGTATTTGCGCCGCGCACCGCTCTCGAGACGCGTCCTTCACCGCCGTTGTAGCTCGCCATGGCCAAAGGCCAGGATCCAAACATTTCGTAGAGGTCTTTTAAATATCTTGCCGCCGCATGCGTCGCTTTTACAGGATCCCGCCGCTCATCAATCCATTGGTCGATCCGCAGCCCATATTTCTTCCCCGTCCCTTGGATAAACTGCCATGGACCGGCGGCCCGCGCCTTCGAAAAAGCCTTGGGATTAAATCCGCTTTCGATTAAGGCCAGGTAGACCAGGTCTTCGGGCAGATCGTGCTCACGGAGAATTTTACGCATCATGTCGATATAATGTCCGGAACGGACCAACCACTTTTCAAAATGTGGCCGCAGCTGTGTCTGAAACAGCGTGATGTATTTTTCAACAAGCGTATTACTAATAATCGGGACATCGTAGGTCATCCCATTTTGGGACGAGGCGTCCGGCAGACCGGAATTTGGCGGCGAAAGGAAGGGGGTCTCCAAAAGCGATGTTTCGGGATCCGGGCCGATCATCACCATTTCATCGAGGTCAATCGCCTCATCGAGCGCGAGCGTCGTGTCGTCAATTTCTTCCGAAATGGCCTCCGACTCTTCGATTTCGTCCAGAAGCGCGGAGAGCGCCAAATCCGCAATCGAGGCCCTATCCCCGGATATCGCCTCGGGATCGCGCTCTTGAGAAACACGGCCCTCCGATACCTTCCGTCCCGATGATTCGGTCAGGTGTGCCGATTCTGAAATCAGGAGCGCGATCACTTCGGGTCTGGTGTCCATCGCCTCGACATCCGCCAGCAAGGCGGAAAACGCCGGGGCTTCAACCGTGCTGCCACTTCCGCTCAGGGCCAATTCGTCGTCCAAAACAGAAATTGAGGCCTTCGACGCCTTCGCGAAAAAGAAGACCAACACGAAGATCAAAGAGATAAGCAGGTGATGTGAGGGATTTCGAAGCACGATTCATTCCATTTTGAGAGGAAACAATGAGCGCAGACAGAGATCGCTGCCGCCCATACCCGGGCGGTTGAATCAAGGACAACTCAAGGATCATTATCGGTGCGCACCGTATTGTCCAATCTTAGCGGATTCTCCTTTTTTGTCAACAAAAATAAAGGGTAGGACCTGCACTCGCCGTCAATAAATCCATCTGAGCGCCTTTTTTCGAGATGATCAACGGGCTGCCCTGAAACGAGGAGATCGAAGCATGCATCCTCTAAGCGAAATCTTCGGACAAACGCGGATCGATCGCGGCGTCTGCGCCTAGGGCCCCAGGAAGGCATCGATCAACCTTAAAAAAAACCATGTGATATACTTTTGATCAATTCGCATCTTTGTCGGATCGGAGTGGACAAAGCCCATTGAGTTCTATACAATACCCATTTTCGACCTGCTTACCTTCAATCGTCTTCATCATATTCAATACGGTTTGAAATAAATGCGCATCACTGCAACCGGTATTAGCGATGTCGGCTGTGTCCGCCGGTCCAACGAGGACAGCATCGGTTTGTTCGACGACTTAGGCCTCTACATCGTCGCCGACGGAATGGGAGGGCATGCGGCCGGAGAGGTGGCAAGCCACATGGCCGTCACCCGAATCAAAGGATATTACGTGGAACACGCCCCGACCGATGATCGCCACTCGGGACCCACTGAACGACTATTGATTGATGCCATCTCCGATGCCAACCGGACCATTTTCGCCGCCAGCTTGGAGAACGCCTCTCTAAACGGAATGGGAACGACGGTCGTGGCCTTGTCGGCAAAATCGGAAGAGGTGGTCATCGGTTTTGTGGGAGACAGCCGCGTTTATCTTTTTCAAAACAATACGATTCAGCAGCTCACGCACGACCATTCCCTGGTGAACGAATATGTTAAAAGAGGGATATTGGCAGCCGAAGCGGTTGATACGCACCCACAAAAACATGTTTTAAGCCGCGCCCTCGGGACCGGTATGGCGGTCGAAGTCGAAACCTTCAAACGGGCGCCTCATCCCGGGGATGTCTTCCTGCTTTGCTCGGACGGCTTAAGCAATAAGCTGAATCCTTCCGAACTCAACGGAATCTTCGTCGATTCGAAAGAAGACCATAAAGAAGCCGCGAGAAAGATGGTGGAGTTGGCCAAACAAAAAGGCGGGGAAGACAACATCTCACTCGTGATTGTGGCTTACGGAAAATAAGGTCTTCCCGCTTAGGACTATTTTGTCACCCAGCCACGCGGCTTTCGGTCGTAAATCCATCCCCCTCACTTGGATCCCCACCACCTTTTACTCTCCTATTTCGTTTAAAGCGTCCTCTTTCGCCCTGGTGTTGCGATTCAGTTGTTCGACTATTTTTTGAGTGTGGTCAGCGAGGTCCTTGGGTGTCGTCAAACGATCCATGCCCTCTTCATTCTTGACGCCAACTTGGCCTGAAGGCAGTATCGTCTTGTTCAGCCATGACAAGTAGATGAGATAAGCGCCGGAGAATAACACCGCCGTAAAAAGCAGGTTCATCACGATCTTGGCCGCCAGGCCCCCGACAAACTTTTTTAGGAAAAAAAGGAGAACGGCCCACAATGCGATTGCGCCCGCGCAATAACCGAGCATAAGAAATTTTCGGTCCATTATAAAAGAAGCCAGTCTGACTTTTCCCGCACGTAGTTGGTTTTCATTTCTTTCCTTATTTTCTATTCGCGGAGGCAATTCATCAATATCAGGAGGGACCTGAAGAGGAGGAACTTGTTTTTTCTCCCTTGGCACATCGGGTAATACGATTTCTTGAACATCTTTTCTAAATTCGAAGGGTACCTCATGTAGGCGGTCCGTAAGGACCACCGTCTGGTTGTGATCTATATATTTATAAAAGGTGGCGGCTTCCAACACCGTCGCCGCCGCAAAGAAAGCGCATACACAAGCCACCCAGAAACAAAGTGCCTTCACGAAAAGCAGTCCTATGTATGCGTTCATGCGTCCCAATATCCGAATGCTCCGATGGGGGTAAAAACCATTTCATTTCCCACAATCATACAACTTTTCAATGCAAACCGCCCGGATTTCGCCCGAGCGGACGCGCGCGATCCCCCCCGGAAAGCGATTCAATCGACTGTCGATCTCTACTCGGATCTGCTATACTCTCCCATCTCGGTAGACATCAACCCCATCCTTTCTCCGATTAGGCCCACTCAGATCGCAGAGAAAATTTGGAATCTTAAGAACAAGATTGTGCACTTTTTATGGAGGACCGATGAAGCGCCTAGGTTATATCCCCTTATTCACCGTCGTATTATTGTTCTCTTTTCGCGCACCCGCCAACGCGAAGAAATTTGCCGTGGTCGGCATCCCCGAAACCCAAACGCGGACCACGACCGATTCGGCCTTTAACATCGTTTTGGATAACAATCAGAAAGTGAGCAACCGCTTGGTGATTGTCGAGGATGGCGGAAAATATTATTGGGAGACTCGGGACCACGACGAATTGATTTTCACGAAAATGCAGCGCTTCGATCTTTTTATCGACCCCAAAACGGGCGGCTACGTCAAAGTGATTAAGCAAGACAACGGCGCCTTCGCCTATTTAGAACATATTTCTTTCAACGATTATAAAACCTTTACCTATTGGGGTTTTTTGAATGTCTACCAACCCTAAGCCTCTGCCAGCCGCTATTGCGATGAAACTAAAAACCAAGGGACCTCGATGAAGCGGCCGGGACAGGTGCTGCTGATCTCCTGTTATGAACTAGGGCACCAACCCTTGGGCCTTGCCTTGCCGGCGGCCTTCCTTCAACGCGCTGGCTATCTCCCGGATCTGCTCGACCTTGCTGTCCAAAAAATGGACTTCGAAAAAATAAAAAAGGCGCGGTTCATCGGGATCTCGGTGCCGATGCACACCGCCTTGCGCATTGGAAAAGAAGTGGCGGTACGCATACGTGAGGTGAACCCAGGCTGCCATATTTCTTTTTATGGCCTGTATGCATCCCTCAACGGAGCGGCCCTGTTAAAAGGCGAGGCCGACTCGGTCATTGGGGGCGAATACGAAGGGCCTTTACTTGCTTTAATCGAATGCCTAGCCCAAGGAGACACGCCAACCCTCCCGGGAGTTCACACGCGAAATCAAAGCGCCGAGCCCCATTTGGCGCACCTGCCCTTCCCCACACCCAATCGGGAAGGGCTCCCGCCCTTGACTCAATATGCCCACCTCATCGAAGGCAGTCGCGAAAGACAAGTGGGTTATGTCGAGGCCAGCCGGGGGTGCCGCCACCTCTGCCGCCACTGCCCTATTCCGCCAGTCTATGGCGGGCGCTTTTTTGTTTTTCCAAAGGAGAGAGTCCTCGACGACATCGCAAACTTGGCCGCTTTAGGCGCCACCCATATCACCTTTGGCGACCCGGATTTCTTGAATGGTCCGACCCATTCGCTTCGCATCGCCCGATCGCTACACAAGCGCTTCCCAATACTGACTTTCGATTTTACCGCCAAGGTCGAACACTTGCTTCAATATCAAAACCTCTTGCGCGAATTTTCCGAGTTAGGCTGTATCTTTATCGTCTCGGCGGTCGAGTCGATGAGCGATCTCATCCTAAAACAACTGGTCAAACAACACAGCCGCGCCGATATTATCCGGGTATTTCAGATTTTAAAAGAAATCGGTATCGCCCTCCGACCTTCCCTGGTTCCTTTTACCCCCTGGACGACGCTGGCCGACCTCACGGACCTTTTTGAAACAATAGAAAACGAAGGCATGATCGCGCACGTCGATCCCGTACAATATACGATCCGCCTCTTAATTCCTCCAGGCTCCCTTCTACTGCCCGAACCCACGATGGCCTCCGCCCTAGGCCCCTTAGACCCCTTGGCATTCACCTACAGCTGGACACACGAAGATCCTCGGATTGATGCACTTCAAAAACGATTCAGTGAGGAGGTCGAACAAGGCCTTGAAAACGAAAAAGCGCCGGAGGCGATCTTCTACCAGTTAAAGGAATATGCCGATGCAGCCAGAGAGCGGCGTGACCCGCGCCGAATTGAAACCCGGGCCACGACTGAGACCCATGTGGTGCCGCGCCTCTCCGAACCCTGGTTTTGCTGCGCGGAGCCGACGGCCAACCAGATTTCGAGCGTGAGAACCTTGAACCTGAGGGGCCTGGATCGCTCTTAAAAAAAATTCGCCTTAATCCTATCGGTATTCGGTGGTCGCACCACGTTCATTTCTGTATGGACTCATCGCTTTGATGGTTAAAGTCGCAGGGCGACTCCAGACTTCTTAATTCACCCTTTGTCCTTTTTTTACAAGACACCTTCCGACCCCCGTTCAACTCAGTTTTTTTTAAACAATCCATATCGACCTCATATTCTTTTAAAAATACCTAAATAACGCTCGAAACCTTGTTCGACAGATCAGATCTTTAGCGAGGCCTCCCCACCCCTCGCTTTACCGATATACCTTTCTCGGCTAAAATGAGTAGGAACGGATTCATTACTCATAAGAGGAGGTTGGACGATGGCCGAATTTTCTCCTGGCTTAGCGGGCGTGCCCGCGGCACGCTCGAAAGTGAGCTACTTAGACGGTACGAAGGGACTGCTCACGTATCGTGGGATTCCAATCGAAACCTTGGCGGAGAAAAGCCATTTTATCGAAACCGCCTACTTTCTTCTCTTCGGCCGCCTGCCGACCGCTGCGCAATTGAAACAATTCGATCACGATCTCCGGATTCACCGGCGCATCAAGTACCGCATCGTCGATCTCATTAAATGTCTTCCGGAAGCAGGACACCCAATGGATGCCCTTCAGGCGGCCGTGGCGGCGCTTGGGATGTTTTATCCGGACAAAAATGTCCAAAACGAAAAAACACAATATATTTCCGCAGTTCGCCTCATCGCCAAATTGCCGACCCTTATCGCGGCCTACGCGCGGCTAAGACGCGGGGATGACCAAGTTCAACCGCGCGACGATCTGTCGTATTCCGAAAATTTTCTCTACATGCTGACCGAAAAGGTGCCCGACAAAGTCTTGTCGGAAATCTTCGACACCTGCCTCATCCTGCATGCGGAGCACACAATGAATGCCTCGACCTTCAGCGGATTGGTCACGGCCTCGACGCTCTCCGATCCTTATACCGTGGTTTCCTCGGCGGTCGGTACTTTAAAAGGACCGCTGCACGGCGGGGCGAACGAAAAAGTCCTCAAAATGCTCTCCGAGATCGGCTCGGTGGAAAAGGTCCGGCCTTATATCGAGGCCAAGGTGAAGGCCAACGAAAAAATCATGGGACTGGGACATCGGGTCTACAAAGTGAAAGACCCTCGGGCGATTATTCTGCAACAACTGGCGAAGCGCCTCTTTACGCATCTCGGCACCTCTCCTTTGTACGAAGTCGCGGTCGAAGTCGAGCGCGTGGGAGAAGAATACCTCGCCTTAAAAAAAGTCTATGCCAATGTCGATTTCTACTCGGGCCTGCTGTACCAGAAAATGGGTATCGAGACCGACTTTTTCACCCCGATTTTTGCCATGGCCCGTGTCTCCGGATGGCTCGCCCACTGGATGGAACAATTGAAGGACAACCATATCTTCCGCCCCACCGAAATTTACGATGGCGAGCACGGCGTCCCCTATATTCCCATTTCCGATCGTAAACGGCAGGGGTAGAACCCCAAGTGAAATGGGCCCATATCGGTAGAGCGCCCATTGTTCTGGACGGACCCAAACGTGTTGCACACAACCGAATATTTCTGCATTGGGCGATGGGCCTCGTCTTCATTGTGACGCCAGGCCTTCGGTCGGGTTCTGTGGCTTTCCGAACCTTATGCAAGGATGGATGTCATCATGCGTCCACTTTCGCGGACGATCTTCATTTCAAAACGCGCGTCTGAAACATCTTTCGATAAAAACGTCGCGATAGATTGAGACGAAACATCATTGAGGTTCGGCAGGGAAACGGGGCGGCAAGAAAAAAAATGGGGAGGGGCTGTACGATGCAAACCCCAATGGCCGTGTAAATCAGGGCTTTAACGCTTTTCTTCGGCGACTAAGATCTGGGGGGAAAAATCGCCGAGCGAGGCCTCAAATCTGTCCGCGCACTTTATTTCTGGAGAGAGATCGGCTCGGAAATTCCGTTCGAACGACCTTATGGCCAAGTAAAGCGTCTTTTTTAAGGCCGAGTTGGACCAAGGTTTTGCAATAAAATGAGACACCACGCCAGTTTGGATGGCGGCGGCGATGGCCTTCCTGTCTACGCGTCCACTCACACAGACCCTCGAAATCATGGGATAGCGCTGCTTGACCTCGCTTAAAAACTCGATCCCCGAATAGCCGGGAATCACCGCGTCCGAAAAGACGACCGACACTTTGCGCTTTTTGAGGAAGATGAAGGCGTCCTCGCTGTTGCTCGCAAGCAGACAATGAATCCCCTCGCGGCCGAACAAACGGCAAAGCGTGCTGCGGATAGAAGGCTCGTCATCGACGACGAGGATACTATGCCCTTTCTTTGGGTCTAGCGTCCCCATGCTGGAATCGCCTCCTCCACTTTAAGAGGAAGGACGGGCTGGACGATGGGCAACTCGATCGAAAAGGTCGTTCCTGCGCCGAATTCGCTCTTCACCGAAAGCACCCCCTGATGTCTTTTTATTATGTCTTGACTGAGATACAAACCCAACCCTGTCCCTTTTCCGGGCGGTTTCGTCGTATAAAAGGGGTTGAATATTTTCTTCAAATCCTCCGAGGGAATCCCCGGACCGGTATCTTGAATCGTCACAAAAACGGAGGCCTCGGTACAATAAGTTCGGATCGTAATCTGGCCTTGCTCTCCGACGGCATGCGAGGCGTTGATTAAGATATTCAAAAAAACTTGATTAATCTGATGGGCGTAACACTGGACGCGGGGTAGGGTGTTGAGTTCGCTCACGATCTTTGTTCTTCCTTTCAAATCGTGTCGAATAATATTAAGAGCCCCTTGGATCTCGTCGTTCAAATCCGTTTCTTCCATTTTATTTTCGCCCGTCGCAGAAAATCGCTTCATTTCGAAGACGATCTCTCGGATTCGGTCTAGACCTCTTCGAGATTCTTTGAGGATATGGACGAAATCGCGAAGATGACTCTCAATATTCATTTCCGATCGAACTTGACGGAACTGCTCGATCTCTTTCACTCTCCGCTCCCTGTTGTCCTCATCGATCAAGTCCGCAATTCCGTATTCGAGCAACTGCGTATACGACAGAATGTCGTTAAAATCCTCTTGCAAAATTTCAAGATTGCTGCTGATGTAACCCAAGGGATTGTTAATTTCATGGCTAATCCCAGTGGTCAACACACCGATAGAGGCCAGCTCTTCCTGCAACAAGATCTGTGCATCCCGCGTGTCATGCGCGTCCTCCTCTGAGTCCACCTTTTCATTTCCCCTGGCAGCTGGGGCCTCCATCGTTCCGTTCATCTCCTCCATACGTGAGAGCAAAGCGATCTGCTGTCGCATGTCCCTCCCCACTAAGACATAACCGATATGCGCATCTTTTGGGTCGAAGACAGGACGGCTGTTTACATCGACCGGTATTTTCTCTCCCTTCGTGCTTACCAAGGTCATCCGTTTTCCAGTGACAATATCGTATTTTGAAAATTCGATGGATTCATTTTGATCAAAAAAAAGATCGACGGACTGCCTATGATAATTATCGACATGAAAATCGAGAAGGTCCATGGCAGCGGGATTCATCCTTTTGATCCGATGTTCAAGATCGATCACGATTAAGGCATCGCCCATGGAATTCATAACATTTTCCGTATACAAAAGCGCTTCGTTCAGTTCGACTTTAGTTTTCTCAATGACGGCGGCCGATCGTTGAAGCGATTCCATGTTTTCGACAATTTTTTTCGAGATAATTTCGATAGAATCGCCCATGATCTGAAATTCGTCATCGACGTTGTGGGTCTCGGCCTTTAACTCTTCTTGGGTAATATCCGCAATCCCTTTAAAGACCGTACGGATCGATTGGATCAAATCCCAAAAAAGAAAACACCCGATCCCGGCAATACTCATCGTCGAGATGATCAGCGAGAATGAGGGCTGTTCAGTGGGATTATCCCAAACATAGAGCAGCACCAATAGCGGAATGAGAAAGGTGAGGGTCACCGAAATGAGGAGTTTGCCGACAATTTTTTTCATGTGGACTAAAACCTTTTCCCAAAATAAGTCGGAAAAAAAATGAATAGTAAATTACCCCGAAATATTGCAACTTTCAGTCCTAATTCTTGAATCCCCCTGATACGCGCTTTTTTGCGATAAGAGACCCCTATTAAAGGCATAAGAGGGCATGCCGAAAAGTTCGGGTACCAGCAGAACCCTAACAAAGTGACGGAAATTGTCCCGATTGTGTAATAAATTTCTGAAATAAAAGGAACTTTGAAAGAACTTAGCGAGGGGAAAGCCGAAACAGGGCTTCGGCATTTTGGGAGGTTGTCTGTGCAACGGTATCGAATGGAATGTTTTTTATTTCCGCAATTTTTTCGGCGACCCCGCGAACAAAAGACGGTTCGTTGCGCTTTCCCCTGAAGCCCTGCGGGGCCAGATAGGGAGAATCGGTTTCGATCACAATGTTTTCAAGACCGATCGCGGCGGCGGCTTCTTGAATCGGGAGCGCCTTTTTGAAGGTGAGGATGCCCGAGAATGATATCGTGCACCCGAGTCCAACGGCCTTTTCCGCTATCGCCCGATCTCCCGTAAAGCAATGGAGAACAACGCCGTGCTTCATCGCATGGCTTTGGATATTTTCCTCGATCATAATTTCGAAAGTCTTATCCCAGGCCTCTCGGGTGTGAACAACGAGAGGCAGCTCCTTTTCTTTCGCCATTCGGATCTGCTTCACAAAGGCACGGCACTGTGCGTCTTCCGTCGAATGCTTATAAAAAAAATCCAGGCCGGTCTCGCCCCAGCCCACGACCTTGGGATGATCTGCAAGTTCGGCTAAGGATTGGAGGGTCTCGTCATCCAATTGCGCCGCGTCGTGGGGATGCAGACCGACGGCGGCCCAAAGGAAAGGATATTTCTCCGCAAGCGCCACGGCACGCCGGCTCGAGTCCAGCCCGGTACCGATTAGAATTATTTTACGGACATCGGCGGCCAGGGCCCGTTCGATCACGGCCTCTCGGTCCGCATCGAATTCAGGATCGGCGATATGGGCATGTGTGTCGATAAGCATGGGCCGATCATATCGGGTGTGGTGCGGGGGGTCAACACGTTTTTGCCAAAGGACATGCGTGCCCCCTGCAACGCGCTTCGGCTCATCGGAATGTGCGTCCTGACTCCCCTTAGCGTTTCGCACGTCTCCAATGGACCGGAACGGAATGTTCTGTGGCATAGCGATTTAAACGATCGAACATTTTTTCGGATTCGCGTTGATAATATTTGGCCAGTGATACTTCCTCGCGTATCCGTGCTTTTTGAGCGCTAAAGGTCATGACCTCTTCTTGCAGACTGCGTTCGAGATCATCGATTCTCTCCTTCCAAGCCTTGCGGTAAAAGTCGAACTCCGCAAAGTATTTTCGCCACCACGTTTCGTCATGCCCGCCGTAGAAGATCGTTTCCGAATCCATCTCTTCAAAAAGAACCACCTTGTTTTTAGGATCGATGCGGACGGAATAATCCGAGATGAAATCCAAGCCAATGATCCCTTCGAAGGCCTCCGATAAGCGATCGATAATTGTAATGGGGACAAAGTCGCTTCTAAAATCGCCGACCCGCATCGAATCGACGATGGTGCGGATGGCCGGCGCGGTGCCGCCGATGCCGCCCGCAACCACTTGCAACTTCGGTCGATCTCGATCGAAAAGGCCCAACTTCTCGGCAAGCTCCGGAAATACGATCGTCTCGAAAGCGCCGGTGTCGAACACCATCGGAACGGTCACGCGGTCGTGAAAGGTCACGTTAATAATCACGCGCCGAGACGATCCTTCATTATCCTTATAAGCAATAGAACGACGCTTTGGTGTCGGTACAACCAGTGGTTTTTCTATCGAACTGCTCGTTTTCAGATCCTCTTTTTGAGGATCGCCATCGGATCGAGCCCCGGGGGGTTCCGAAACGTCTTCACGCTGTTTTTTCTTTTTAAAATCTCCGCCTTCGACTTGATCGCGAAAACGGGCCGGAACCTCAGATAAGGAGTTCGAGAAATGGACAGTCCCCCGTTCATCCGTCCATTTATAAAAATCGGAGGCAAAAAGGGGAAAGACCGAAAATAAAATGGTGAAGAGCGCAGAAAAAAGCAATCCCCTCAAGGCTTCGCTCCCAATCCTTTGATTCAATGAACGACAGGATAACGGAATGCTTATACCGGAAATGGCGGCATCACACAAGTCCAGACGATCATTCAAGGATAGGGCACTTTTAACGAAAAATGAGGGGAGTGGATACGAAGGTAGATTCGAACCGAGCTTGCTTACATGAAAAAATACGGAGGATCGACCCAACGATACTCAGATCGTGCGATCGCGCCGGTAGGGGATTAGTTCAGGCTCGGGTCGAGGGGCATCGTGGCATAAAAGGCCCATTTATTCCCCAGGCGCCGCATCATCTGAGACCATAGAATGGAGGGATCGACGTCGAAAATCAAGGTCGAATCCGACGGGAGTATTTCCCATGCGCCTTCTTCCAACTCCGTTTCCAATTGGCCTGACGTCCAGCCCGCATAGCCCAGGTAACACCGAATTTCGCCATAATCTCCCAAGGCCCCAGGGGCTTTGATCTTCTCGAGATCCTTGGGCACGAAGACGCCATCGAAGACGCTATGGCCATCGCAATAGAGGTCGCTGCGGCAAAGGATTAGCATACCGTTTTTCGCAACCGGCCCCCCGGCATACACCCGTTCTCCGCCTGTGACGCCTTGAAAACCGTCGATGAGCGTCGAAACGGCCAATTCCGTCGGCCGATTTAAGACGACGCCCAGAGCGCCGTCTTCACTATATTCACAGAGTAAGATGACGGTTTGCCGAAAGTTTGGATCATTCAGCTTCGGCATGGCAACCAGCAGCTTCCCTTTTGTTAAATCCATAATCCCTTTTTTCCCCATTCTATCTCCAAAAAAGCTATAAGCGGCCGGATTGCATCCGCCGTTTCTTTTTATATGTTAACGCTTGATTGAAAAGTTGGCAAGTGAGACCAAAATCGATGGGAAGAAAAGGAACATCGGACCAACTCCTTATTCCAAAATAGAAATATATTTTTAATATTTACAATAAGTTACAATTAAAATGGGCGATCAACTCATCTCGACTACGGCCTGAACCAGTTTTTCGATACCCACTGCGATAAGGGAAATCCGGGCTTGAAACATGTAGGCCGGCGTCGACACAATTTTATGCGCTTTATCGATCACAATCTCATCCACCGCCGCTGCGACATGTTCCGTACCCATGGATTCGAGCACGGAGGCCGTTTCGGCATCGTCTCCGATGGTCAGCTGAACCTTTTGGCCCAGGTCTTGTGCCACTTTGGCGATGACGGCGGGCGCGATACAAATCACACCGATCGGTTTTTTAGCTTTCAAGGTGGCCTTGATCAAGGACGAAACATCTTCCTGGACATCGCATTCTCCTCCTTTCATCGCAAAATCGGAGAGATTTTTAGCCGCGCCATAGCCCCCAGGCAATATCAATCCATCGAGATCAGAGACCACTATTCCTTTGATATCTTTAATATTTCCACGGGCAATCCGGGCAGATTCCACCAATACATTTCTTTGCCCCGGCGATTCTTTCCCCGTGAGGTGATTGACCACGTGCATCTGATCCATATCGGGCGCCATGCAAACCGCTTCGGCCCCGGCCCGGTCGATCGCGAGCAAGCAGAGCACCGATTCTCGAATCTCGGCACCGTCAAGATAGCCAGAGCCCGATAAAACGACTCCAATTTTTTTAACCATATCTTCCTCCAAATCCATTGTTTAATAGGACTAAGGCACTGAGAGCTTCATTTTAAAACACCACGATAGACGGCAATGAACCGTCCATAATTCATCCCGTGTCTTCGCCTCCGGAAAGCCAGGCCATCACCTTTTCGGCCGCTCGCATCCCCTGTTCTATACAGTCCGGGATACCGACACCCCGGTAGGCCGCGCCCGCTAAAAAGAAACCGCCGTGTTTTTGCACCTGCCGTTCGATGTCGGCCACTCGATCGAGATGGCCGACAAGGTATTGGGGATTGGCCTTTATCCATCGAAAGACCTTGGCCACCACCGGCTCGGCCTCAATGCCAAGAATCTTCCGGAGATCGTCTCGCACACCGGCAACAAGGTCCTTATCGTCACGGTCGATAAAGGCATCGCGATCCGCCCCGCCCAAGAAGGTACGAATTAAAACATGATCTTTCGGCGCACGGCCCTGAAATTTTGTCGAGCTCCAGGTCGAGGCTTTGATGGAACAGTTTTCTTTTCGCGGCACCACAAAGCCAAAGCCCTTTAAGGAATGCGGGACATCCGCCTTCTTATAGCCGACCGATACGGTTGCGGTAGATACATAGGGAATATCCTTCAATAGATTCGAAAGCGAATTGTCCCAGGCTGCGATCCATGCTGCGGCGCGATGTGTGTGCGTCGTAACAACAACCGCATCGGCGAGATACTGCTCCGATCCCACCTGAACCGCATAACGTCGATTCACGGGAGCGACCGCCGTAACGGCTTTTCCGCTGAGGATCTCTACGCCATTCAATCTTTCCCGAAGGCTTAAAGGCAAGCTCGACAGGCCGTCGCGCAGCGTCACAAAAAGCGACCATTCGGCCTTTGACGACGCAGGGCCCTTGGCCTTGCCGCGGCCTTGCCGCATCCCCCGAATTAAGCTCCCGTACTTCTGCTCCAGTGCGGCGAATTGTGGAAAGGTGGCCTGCATGCTCAGCTTTTCGGCGTCCCCGGCGAAGATGCCCGCCAAAATCGGCTGTGCGAATTGCTGCACGGCCTCCTCCCCCAATCTCCGGCGGACAAAGGAAGCAATGCTTTCGTCGGCCTGCGTTTTCTTTTTGGGGATAAAAAGGTCCATACCCATCCGCGCCTTTCCCATCGGCGAGATTAACGGCGTCAGCATAAAGGGGATCAGTCTGCTGGGCACCATTAAATTAAAGCCTTCCGGAAAGGGCACCAGCTTTCCACGGCACAGGACAAAAATAGACTTGTCGATCGGATTGGTCTGGACCAAGCGCTCGGTCAAGCCGAGACGCCGACAGAGTTCCACCCCCCATTTTTTTTGAGTAATGAAGGAGTCGGGCCCGCCCTCAATGATGAAACCATCGACCTGTTCCGATTGGATCTTCCCGCCCAGCCGCCCTTCGGCTTCGATTAATAGACAATCCACCGGCAGGGCCTGTGCCTTGAGGCTTTCCTGAATAAAATAGGCCGTCGACAAACCTGTAATGCCGCCGCCAATAATAATAATTTTTTTTCTAGAATCGGACATGCCGATCATTTTACGTGAAAGGAGGGCTGGGTTCAAATTGTAAAGCGGGTCACGGTGAGCGATTCAATGGGAGAAGAAGAGGCCGTTTTTTTTGAAAATTCCGCCGGAGCATTTGCTCCGGCGGAATAGGAATGCCCCGGCACGCCCTATGCCGGGTCGGAGCCTTGCCTGAAGACTTGGATCAACCCAAAACTAAAAAGGCCCAGCCCCATTAAAACCAAGGCATCGGCTTCGGGAACGGATGCCACTTGAAAACGCTGATTTGCATTCACGCTGCCGAAAGTTTCCGGGCCTGCGACTTGCCAGGAAAAATCGGCGTAAACGGCGCCGCTTCCTCCCAATTGGAGAGAATGTCCAATCGGCGTGGCGCTCGACTCCAAAACCCCGATCGACGTACTGGTCATCCCGATTGCGGGACCATCCCCCGCGATAAAGCTGCCCTCGTAACTCAGGAATTGCACCACAGCGCTGCCGGCATCGATCAAGGCGAGCCCATCGGGGACACCGTTTTGTATGCCAACAACGGGATAGAAGAGGGTGCCGAAACCCGATTGCTGATTGGGGATAATGCCCGACAAAGCGGTCGTGTTGTAGACAAGACCGCCGCTGCCATTATAAAGCACAAGCTGCCAAGCGCTTAAATCGCTGCCAGCGGGACCGGCGATTTCGACCGCCTCGCCTGTGTCGGCGCCCGCATTGTCGTAATGAATCTCGCTGATGAAAATCGGTATGGCAAAGGCTACATTCGGAAAAAAAATAAAGGCGAAAAACACACCGGCAAAAAAATGCTTCTGAACGAAAGGGCCAAGATACCTGTTCTTCATGAAACGCCTCCGGGTTTTGTGTGGGGGGTGGGGTGGATCTCCTTCTTAAATATTATGAATCAAATCGCCGACCAGAACTGCCTTCGAAAAGGAATAAGAACGGCCATCTTGAGGGTCCAATTCGCCCTACTTTTCAAAGGCTCATCATAAATATTTTTTCTCAAGCTGTCAAGTCATTTACGCTGAGCTACGCGCCCTTGGGCCTCTTTTTCCTTGACAAGTCTTTTCTATTTGAATACGATTCATTCTACTTTGTACCTTAAAAGGCGCGTAGCTCAGGGGGAGAGCGCTTGCTTGACACGCAAGAGGTCGGCGGTTCAAAACCGCCCGTGCCTACCACCGTTCATTCGGATTTGTGTGATCGATCGAAAAAAACACTACGTGTTTGACCCGCCTTTTCATACCACACTCACGGATAAAATAAGTAAAAGAATTCGATTAAGAAGCAGCCTCAAAACCGCTGCGAAGGGTTTTTTATGGTATCTTTTCATATTAATTTCCTTTGCAGTGTATGCAAAATATTGCCCACAAATCCAAGGAGATTCGCCCTATTAACAGCTTGACCCCCTTCACTAGACTAGGCCACTCTTGAAAAAAGACCTTACCCTTCGGATCAACGGTCAAACGGAAACGGTTCCTTCCGGCACGCCTTATTACGACATCTTAAAAAAGCTGGGCCTCGCGAAAGAAGCCATCGCCGTTGTGGTCGACGGTGTGCCGAAAGACCTCGGTGCCTTGGCCGAAACGGATGCCGAGGTCGCCCCGCTCACCTTCGATTCTCCGGAGGGGAAAGAAGTCTACCGCCATAGCTCCGCCCACATCATGGCGCAGGCGGTCAAAGAGGTGTTTCCGAGCGCGAAGGTGACCATCGGACCGGCCATCGACGACGGCTTTTATTACGACTTCGATTTCGAGCGGCCCTTCACCCCCGAAGACCTCCTCACCATCGAGAAAAAAATCAAAGAGATCCTCAAGCGCAATCTGCCCGTCTCGCGCATGGAATTGACCAAAGAAGAGGCCATCCAGCTCTTTACGGATCGACAGGAACCCTACAAGGTCGAACTCATCGAGGCCATCGATACCCCTCCCATTTCGGCCTACCGTCAGGGCGATTTTGTCGATTTGTGCACCGGCCCCCACGTCTATTCGACGGGCAGGATCAAAGCAATTAAACTTCTTTCGACCGGCGGGGCCTACTGGCACGGCGACGAAAAAAACAAAATGCTCCAGCGCATTTATGGCACTTCCTTTCCCAATCGGGAAGCGCTCGATGCCCATCTTAAAAACTTGGAAGAGATCAAAAAACGAGACCACCGGAAAATCGGCAAGGCCCTCGACCTTTTTTCGGTCTCGGATCAAGTCGGGCCCGGACTCATTCTCTGGCATCCCAAGGGCGCGCTCGTGAGAAAAATTCTCGAGGATTTTTGGCGCGAGGCCCATTTAAAGGCGGGCTACGACCTGGTCTTTACGCCCCACATGGCCAAGCTCGACCTCTGGAAACAAAGCGGCCACCTCGATTTTTATAAAGAAAACATGTTCGAGCCCATGGAGGTCGAAGGGACCGCCTACGAAATGAAGCCCATGAACTGTCCCTTCCACATCCAAATCTATAAAACGTCCCTTCGCAGTTACCGAGACCTGCCCTTCCGCTGGGCGGAGTTGGGAACGGTCTATCGTTACGAGCGCTCGGGCGTCTTGCATGGCCTCCTTCGCGTGCGGGGTTTTACCCAAGACGATGCCCATCTGTTCTGCCGACCCGATCAAATTGAAGATGAAATTATTAAGGTGCTCGATTTCACCACCTTGGTCATGAAGACCTTCGGATTCGAACACTACGAGATCTATCTTTCGACCCGGCCCGAGAAATACGTGGGCGAGCTCGAACGCTGGGAACAGGCCACGGCCGCCTTAGAAGGCGCACTGAAGCAAAAAGGGCTCCCCTATCAAATCGATCCCGGAGAAGGGGTCTTTTACGGCCCGAAGATCGACATGAAGATTAAAGACGCCCTCGGCCGCTCCTGGCAGTGCACCACCATTCAAGTCGATTTCAATCTCCCCGAACGCTTCGAGATGACTTATCGCGGTGAAGACGGACAGGCCCACCAGCCCATTATGATTCATCGCGCCTTATTGGGTTCCATCGAGCGCTTTTTCGGCATTCTCATCGAACACTACGGCGGGGCTTTTCCGCTGTGGCTGGCGCCCGTGCAGGCCCTCGTCATTCCGATTACGGAACGCCAAAAAGCCTATGGCGATGGGCTAAATCAACGGCTTCGGCAGATCGGCGTCCGCAGCGAAATCGATCACCGGAACGAAAAAATGGGCCTAAAAATCCGGGAAGCGCAATTGCAAAAAATACCTTATATGCTCATTGTCGGCGATCGGGAGGCGGAGGAACAAACCGTCGCCGTTCGAGAACGCGATGGAGAAAGCCATGTCGTTCCCCTTGAAGTCTGTCTTAAGGAGATCGAAGCGCTTATCAAATGACAACAACCAATGTAATGGAGGAGAATGGCACTACGAGATAAACGAAGGCCACCGCCCGCACCGAAAATGCGCGCCAATAAAGATATTCGTGCAAACGAAGTCCGTGTCATCGGGCCGGAGGGAGAACAACTGGGTATCATGTCGTCCTCCGATGCGCTGGCGAAAGCCGTCGAGCACGGCCTCGATCTGGTGGAAATCGCAGCCACGGCAGTTCCTGCGGTCTGCCGCATTATGGATTTAGGGAAATATAAGTACGAGCAAAGCCGAAAAGAACGCGTTCTAAAATCGCACCAAAAAGGCGGACAGCTTAAAGAAGTCAAGCTCCGGCCCTACACGGGGGAGCACGATCTCGAGTTTAAAATCAATCATGCCAAGGCATTTCTGGCGGAGCGAAACAAGGTTAAAATCACGCTCATGTTTCGTGGGCGGGAAATGGCCTACAAACAACGCGGATGGGAAATTTTGGCCGAGGTTCAAAAACAACTTGAAGATGTGGGCCAACCCGAGTATGCTCCTAAAATGGAAGGCAGAAACTTAATTATGATTTTGGCCCCAAAGTCGGCAAAAGGCACTTAAAAAATAGCAGAAGCACAGCAAAAGGAGCATCGCATGAAATCGAAGTTGAAGACCCACAAAGGCGCGGCAAAGCGATTTAAGATCACCGGGACCGGGAAATTAACCCGCCGCAAGGCCGGAAAAAGACATATGTTGAGCCACAAGTCCTCGAAGCGAAAACGGAAAATGAGCGGGTCGGCCATCGTTTTCAAAGGAAATCTGCGTGGCATTCAGCGGGCCCTGCCTTACCTCAACTAATCGCGTCCATCATCATTAAGGAGTTTTTGTCATGCCAAGAGCAAAAGGAGGCCCTAAAACCCTGCATCGGCGTAAAGCCCGCCTTAAAATGGCGAAGGGCTACTATGGGGCAAAAAGTAAATTATTTAGAACGGCAACGGAAGCGGTCGATAAATCGGGGCAATATGCCTATCGTGACCGTCGCAACAAAAAACGTGCATTTAGGCGCTTGTGGATCGCCCGGATTAATGCGGCCTCGCGCATTCATGGCCTTAGCTACAGTCGTTTTATGGAAGCTTTGAAAAAGGCGGGAATTGGCCTAAATCGAAAAGTCCTTGCCGAAATCGCCGCCCACGATCCGGCCGGGTTCGCCCAAATCGTCCAATCCATACAGCCGCAAGCCGAAAGCGCATCTTAAACATTTTGATATTGATACAAAAAAGGATCCTCTTTTTTTTTAAAATGAGGATCCTTTTTTGTGCCGAATTTTTGCCCATCTCCCCCGATCGCGCTTTCGTCCTCTACTGATCTATTACCCTAAACTGATTATTCCTCCAAAGCGAGAACGCATCCTCCTCCTGCCTTGCCAAGGCCTTGTCCGCTCGGTTACAATCACGACCGTGCGTCGGGAATTGTCCTCAGTCTGCCTTAATCACCCGAGAGGAGCCTCGTGATGATCACCCGCTTTGAACTGGCGCGCCACCGCATGGTGGAAGCGCAGCTCATTCCAAGGGGGATTCGAGACGAACGCGTCTTGGAGGCCATGCGGACCCTACCGCGCCATCTCTTTGTTGAATCGGCGCTTCAAGACCAGGCCTATGACGACAATGCTCTTCCGATTGGCGAAGGGCAAACCATCTCACAGCCCTACATGGTGGCTTTGATGACGGAAGGACTGGCCTTGGAGGGCAGGGAAAAAGTCTTGGAAATTGGCACCGGATCGGGCTATCAGACCGCCATTCTTTCAGGGCTGGCCGCACGGGTGTATTCGATTGAACGACTGGAAGGCCTATTCAAAAAGGCAAGACATATTCTTCCGGAACTGGGTTGCAACAATGTTGTGCTGCGCCTCTCCGACGGCACCGTCGGTTGGAAAGAGGCCGCGCCTTTCGATGCGATCCTCGTCGCGGCCGGCGGCCCCGATGTGCCACAAGACCTTCTGGATCAACTCAAAATGGGTGGGCGCTTGGTCATCCCAGTCGGGACACGCCGTTCTCAAATTTTAAAACGCATCGTAAAAAAAAGAGACGGGCTGGCCGAAACCGCGCTCAGCCCTTGCGCGTTCGTTCCTTTGCTCGGGACCTTGGGCTGGAACGAAGGCGAGGAAATAAACTAATCCTCTAGAAAATGGGGCCAGGACCAGGGCCTCCGGGTAGAACCATGCTGCAAATTATCAACACCGTCACGGGAAAAAAGGAGCCGCTGATCCCTCTGAAAAAGGGAAGCGTTACCCTCTACGTCTGTGGCATGACCGTCTACGACCATTGTCATTTAGGACACGCCCGCTCCGCCATCATCTTCGATGTCATTCGGACTTACCTTGAACATAAAGGATTCAGCATCCGCTACGTCAAAAACTACACCGACGTGGACGACAAGATTATCCGCCGCGCCCAAGAAAAAGGCCTAGATTGGAAGACCCTCTCCGAGACCTACATTGCCGCTTATGAACACGACATGGCCCGACTCGGCGTTCGTCCGCCCACCTTGGCGCCCAAGGCCACGGAACACATTCCGGAAATGCTGGCCTTAATTGAAGAGCTGGTGTCTAAAGACAAGGCTTATGCCGTGGAAGGCGATGTCTTTTTCAAGGTCGCCGCTTTTCCATCCTATGGAAAATTGTCGCATCAAAAATTGGACGAGATGCAGTCCGGCGCCCGCGTCAAGATCGATCCAAAAAAGAAAGACCCCCTCGATTTTGTCCTCTGGAAAAAGGCAAAGCCTGGCGAACCGGCTTGGGCCTCGCCTTGGGGACCGGGCCGACCGGGCTGGCACATCGAATGCTCGGCCATGGCCATGAAACATCTAGGTGAAACCATCGATCTGCACGGCGGTGGCGAAGACCTCATCTTTCCGCATCACGAAAACGAGATCGCCCAATCCGAGGCCGCCAGCGGCAAACCCTTCGTTGGATGCTGGATTCACCATGGCTTCGTCACCATCGACAAAGAAAAGATGTCGAAGTCGCTGGGCAATTTTTTTACCGTCGATGAAATCTTTCGCAAATTGGCACCCCTCCCGGATGAGGTGATCGCCGAGACCCTCCGCTTTTATTTGCTCTCAACCCATTACCGCTCGCCGGTCGATTTTTCTGATCAAGGCTTGAAGGCGGCCAAAAGCGGTCTCGATAATTTCTATACTCTGTTTCAAAAAGTGGATGAGGCCGTCACCGCCCCTACGAAAGCAAAATCAGAGCAAGCGTTTCAGAACTTCAACGCCGATTTCGAGGCGGCCATGGACGATGATTTTAATACCCCCAAAGCCTTCGCCGTCCTTCAAACACTTCGTGCAGAAATCAACAGTGACCTAAACCGCAGCAATGCGGTACGCGCCCAATCGGGCTGCCGGCTGCTCATCGAACTCGGAAGACCATTCGGGCTTTTACAAGTGCCGCATCAAGCGTGGCGTTATGCTGTGGAAATCGACGTACCATCCGGATCCCTTGCCCTAGACGGTTCACCTCCTTTAATAATTGCTGAAAATACAATCCAAACACTGGTCGCGGAGCGGGAGACGGCGCGGCGCGAAAAAAACTGGGCGCGATCGGACGAAATCCGCGAGCAATTGGCTCAAGCCGGCGTCATTGTCGAAGATCGGCCCGACGGCAGGACACGGATTAAACGGTGACAAAAGAAGAATCCGTCATTTATGGGGTCAATCCGGTCCGTGAATCCCTCCGTTCAGAAACGGCCCAACTCGAAAAAATCTATTTTCTGCCGGGCAAGGGCAGCAAGGACATGGATGAAATCCGGACCTTGGCAAAGCAACGCCGGATCGCCCTGATTTCAAGTCAACGCATCTTTCTAGATCGGATGGCGGGGACGCCCAAGCATCAAGGCATTGTCGCCGTACTGGCCGTGCAGCCTTATCTCGAATTGGAGCCACTGATCGAAGCCGCCCAGCGCGGACCCAAGCCGCCCTTCCTTTTTTTGATCGACGGTGTTGAAGATCCCCGAAATCTCGGAGCGATTATCCGAACCGTCGATGCGGCCGGGGGAAACGGCATCGTCATTCCCTCGCGGCGCGCAGTCGGACTCACCCCGGTGGTCGCGAAGACCTCGGCAGGGGCTTTGGCCCACCTCCCGGTCGCCCGGGTGACCAACTTGGCGGCGGCCATAGAAATGTTGAAGACAGCGGGCTTTTGGATTGTGGGTCTTGACGTCGAGGGAAAAACCCCGTATGTAAAATACGATTTCACCGGGCCAATCGCGATTGTGGTGGGCGGAGAAGGCAAAGGAATCCGGCGCGGCGTCTTGGAACATTGTGATGACACCGTCGTGCTTCCGATGTTGGGCCGCGTGTCTTCCTTAAATGTCGCCATCGCCGTCGGCATTGTCGCCTACGAAGTGGTTCGGCAACGGCAGGGCAATGAGAATGTTTCTGCGAGAAAGGAACGCTGATCGTGCAGGTCACCAGAGAAACACACTTGAGAGTGGCATTTTTTGTGTGGGGACTCGTCGGCACCGGCCTCTTAATCGCCGGGTCTTATTTCCTCTTCGGCACACGCTCTCTCAGTATCCTCGATGGGGCGAAGCCGAAGCCGGGCCTCGCGGAGGGGATTGGATTGGTCCTGGCCTTGGGGGTGGGGTTTATCAAAGGAAATCTCGTCCTCAAGAAAGTGGCGAGAAAGTACAGCGCCCGGATCCAAGCGCTTCCGGAAACCAGTCCCATCTACATGACCTTCAGCCCTAAAAGCTGGATTCTGGTCGCCGGAATGATGGCCCTCGGCAAGATCACGCGATCCATCGGCGCGCCCCCGCTCGTCGTGGGCGTCATCTATGTCACCGTCGGTTTCGCCTTGGTCATCGGCAGCCGGACGTATTTAGATCATCCTCAGGCGAGTCAGGCCTGATTCAAAAAAACAGATTGTAAAACAAAATGGAGGAATAACAAGATGCCCGTATCCGAATCCGAGTTTAAAGGCAATCCCATGTTGGTTTTAAGCAAGGGAGAAGACGACAATTTCCCTTTTCAGTTTGGGCTCAAAAAGGCGCAACTGATTATCGAGCACTTCGAGGCCATCAAGGCCTTTGTCGAAAAGCATACAAAAGCAAAGGCCTAAACCCCCGCCTGCCGAAAAGACAGAAGCGATGGCGCCCCCTCGGCAATCGTGCGCAAGCGGAAGGCTTCGATGCCAGACGCATAGGAAGTGAAATGACCGAAGATCAATTGAACAACCTCAACGTCGTATCGACGGCCCTGCTGCCGACGCCGGAGGCAGTGAAGGCAGCCCTGCCCACGACTCAAAAGGCGATCGCCACCGTGATCGTGGGACGCAATACCCTGCAAGCCATCCTCAACCGAAAAGATTCGAGGCGCTTCATGGTGGTGGGGCCTTGTTCCATCCACGACCTACAAGCCGGACGGGACTATGCCGAGCGATTAAAAAAGCTGGCCGACGAAGTCTCGGAGACCCTGGTCATCGTCATGCGGGTCTATTTCGAAAAACCGCGCACGACCGTCGGATGGAAAGGCCTGATCAACGACCCCGACATGGATGACTCTTTTCGAATGGAGAAGGGCTTGCGTTCGGCCCGGGCGTTTTTATTGGGACTGGCCGAACTCGGCCTGCCTGCGGGCACCGAAGCCCTGGATCCAATCACACCGCAATATCTTTCGGACCTCATCACCTGGACGGCCATCGGCGCGCGCACAACGGAATCGCAAACGCACCGGGAAATGTCGAGCGGACTCTCGACGCCGGTGGGCTTTAAAAACGGAACCGACGGCAACCTGCAAGTCGCCGTCAACGCCTTGCGTTCCGTCTCCCGCCCACATCACTTTCTTGGCATCAATCAATTGGGTCAATGCGCTGTGTTTCACACGCGCGGCAACGACTACGGCCACATCGTTCTGCGCGGCGGCAGCCGCCCGAATTATGGCCCGAAAAGTATCGCCGCCTGCGAAGCGGCCCTCGAGGAAGCCGGGCTGCCCAAAAACATTGTGGTCGATTGCAGCCACGGCAATTCGAAAAAAGATCCCGCGCAACAAACCGCGGTCTTGGAAAGCTGCATACGCCAAATAGTCGAGGGGAACCATTCAATTGTCGGTTTTATGTTGGAGAGCAACTTGGAGGCGGGAAATCAGAAGGTCCCGGAAGATTTATCGACACTTCGATATGGTGTCTCGGTCACCGATGCCTGTATCGACTGGACCGAGACGGAAAGGATTTTGCGGGAAAGCCATCTTCGTTTAAGAAAGCTGAGGACCTAAAAAAGGATACGGTCCACTGCAGAAGGACTTCATTTTGAGATAGGCGGGACCGGCCTTACCGAAAAACCGGTCCCGCCTTGTTATACCTCTCACACGCTCGGCCGCTCAGTAGGCGAACGTCACGTTAAAAATCCCCTGGGTCACATCCGTTTCGGCACCCACGCCGCTCGTTGTCGTGAGTTGAGCAAACTCCAATTCGGCTTTAACATTCGGGAGCAGATAATACTGTATATTGGCGACGATCTGGGTCTTCTCCGCTTGTGAACCTTTCGTATCCTGGAAATCGTAGCGAAGGACGCCGACGATCTTCTCAGTGATGGAATGGAGCAGCTCTGCGGTGCCACCTGTCGATCTCCACATTCCCTTCCGAAACGCCGCCCTCATATTGAACAAAGGCCAGAACGAGTCCCGTGAGGCCGAAGTGCAGATCCAAGGCGGCGGTTAGCGTGCTGGCGCCGTCATCCGTGTTAGCGGCCTTGTTCCCGTTCCGATCTTGAAGAAACATGATGCCCAGCGTTTGGGGATAACCCGCGGCCTCCAGTGTTTGCGCCAACCAGCCCTAATAGGACTTCATGCTGTTGGTATCGTTGGTCACCGCCGCCTTTCGGATTCCCGCGGCATAGCGTGTGCCGGTTTCAGCAAACCAGCCATTGAACTCGCCGCCCCGGTACCCGGGGCGAATTCTTCGGAGCCCGTTGCGATGCCGCGGAAAAGGTATTTGGAAACGGTGGGAACACGGTGGTCTGATAAAAATGGGAAGTCCATGTGGTAGGCGCCCAATTTAAAATTGACCCGACTGTCGGACACCACATCGTCTAAGATGACGAAGAAATGCCGGGGGCGCATTTCGTTATTGCCCGCGCCCGCATCTAAATCCCCGGTAAGGTCTCCAAAAACGAAAGGTTCGGACCCAAAACGCCTCCCGCCCAGAGATGCACATGATCGACGCTGAAGACATTCGACTTATTCGGCGCCGGAGACACCGAGGCTTCGTTGTCCATAAACACATTTTTCATATGCACCGCGCCGCCGATCGGAACATGCTTTTGCGAATAGACGTGTTCCCCGGGGCCTTCGTCCTCCATCCGAAATCCTCTTTGCCGAAAGGCAATACCAGCCTCATTGAGTTTTGGGAAAGCCGTGTGACACGAAGAACAGGGGGCATTGTACTTCCGTGCGAAAACCGGCATGGCCTCCGTCGGTGAAGCCGACAGCGACAACAGTCCGCCCATAACGACGAATCCCAACACGAGGCTTTTAAATCATCTCGTCCTCCTTATTTCGTTAAGTTCAGTCACCTTGTTTGTAACTAATGAGGCTGAACCAACAACGATTAACGGCGAAAAGAGAGAAGCTCTTCGGGTAGTATATTATGGTATGAATTCTGCGGGATTTCCGCAGGGAGAATAGGTTCGTTTCGAATAAAAAAAGGAAAGAGCCTGACTTTCGCAAAACGGAATGTGCGGCAAAGTAATCTGAGGGAAAACCAAAGCATGCGTCCCTTCCCTCTCGCCATGCTAGCCGCGTTAGGTGAATATCTAAACATTCAACGCGGAAGCATCCCCAGGAGTTATATTTTTGTCAATAGGCTCGCGGACGCACTTCTTGACAAAACCCCCAAAAGGAAATACATTTCATGCAGGCTGATCTCGTGCAAGCTTAGGCGTCTCGTCGGCCGTATCGAATGAGCGCGCCGCCTCATTTTCGTAGACACCCAACTTAAACATGGAGAACGATATGAAGCGCATTGTTCTATTTATCTCCACCGGTATGACGCTACTCGCAGCAACGGGACTGGTCAGCTTACAGCAAGACGAAGCTTCGGCGATGCCTGCCTTTGCACGGAAGTACAATGCCCCCTGTTCTTCGTGTCACACGGCTTTTCCAAAACTCAATGCCTTCGGTATCGCTTTCAAGCAGCGGGGCTATCGAGACGAAAAGGAAGGACCCGGCGGCAATATCTGGGATATGAAAGGCATCCCGGTGGGTGCCGTTGCCCAAGTCGCTTATACCAATATCAACGCGGATAACGGCATACCCGATAGCAGCCGCGCCGATGTGACGGCGGTGGAATTCTTTTTTGGCGGCGTCTTGGCGCCTAATATCTCCTTCTTTGGCGATTTCGGCGCCGATGTGACAGCAGGAGAATCGCTGACCCCCGATGTTGCTTTCATCGTCTTTGACGACATCGTCTCGGACAGCCGCCTCAACTTGAAGGTGGGCGGATTCGATGCAGATTTCCCCTTTCTTTCCGACCCGCGTTCACCGACCCTTTCAGGTTATCTCGCCCGCATCAATGCGAACGGCGATGCAGGCGTCACCCTTGGGAAAAGGGGGGTCGAAGCCAATGGTTATTTTGCGGCGACGAGAACGCGTTATGCTCTGGGGGTTGGTAACAGCGCGGTCACCACGACGACCAACAGCGTTGAAGCGGTTCATGCCTGGGTGACGCAGGATTTCGAGTGGATGGGTTTCGATCAAACGATCGGTGCGATCGCATCTCTCGATAAAAATGGCGACGAACTTGCGGCCACGGATGACGGCACAGCCGCCTATGGCGGGGCACTCGATCTTCATTACGGCCTCTCCGGATTGATCCTGGCCTATTATGTCTACAATGGAAGTGACTTTGTGGACGGAGGCGCGGACATCAACAGCGGGCTGGCCGAAGTGCTCCACTCTTTTACGGAAAAAGTAGTCGCTGTCGCCCGAGTGGATTACCAGGATGTCGACAAATCGCCTGCCGAAATGATGCAGTATACCGGCGGACTTCAGTACTTCTTTCACCCCAACGTCAAGGGACAGGCGGAAGTCTCCCTTTTGGAAGACACCGACGGGACAGGGACGAAAACAAAAACTGGCACCGTGATCCTGGCCATGACGGTCGGGTTTTAAGCAACGCACTTTGGTCTCCCCTTCCTCTCTGTTGTAAAAAACGGAGAGTGAAGGCGGAGTCCCTGCATCGTTTTCTCTTAAAATACCGATTTCCCATAGAGTCCATCCTTCGACTTTAGATAAATATTACATTTCCTTTCCATATTTCATTTCTACCCTTTAAAATATAGATCCTCCAATGACATTGAATATCAATCGATTGACAGTATAAAGATCGGTGATATCATTAGATCGCATCCAAAGATCGTATCCATAGACAATAGGATTTTTTATCTTGAATCAAAGATAACGACAAAGCTGGTAAATCGTACTTGTCCCACAACCCGTTTAACATGAGCCATCATCAATTCAGGAGCATCGCGAAATCGCCCGAACGCTTTTGTCGTTTTGATGGCGAGACCTCAAGCGGAGCTACGCATACGACCCTATTGGCTTTGGAAGGACATTTCGATATGAATGAGAGACGACTTATCGCGGCGAAATGGGTGTCTATTTTTGCGATGTGGGCTTTGTTGACCCCAACCGCTTGGGCCGCGACGATCACCGGCTCGGTGTCCTTATTCGGCAAAACGAGACAAAATGCCGCCGTCCATTTAGTGGGGCTTAAAGCCGCAGTCGCCGTCCCCACCGAACACGGCGTTATTGTTCAAAAGGGGCAAACCTATATCCCGCAGGTTCTGCCGGTGGTCAAAGGTACGACCGTCGATTTCCCCAACAAAGATACCGTATTTCACAACGCCTTTTCACTGACTCCCGGCAATGCCTTCGATTTCGGGACCTATGGCCCCGGCAAAAACCCCGGTTCCGTCTTTAACGCCCCCGTACACACCGATATATTCTGCAATATGCACGAGCAAATGCAAGGTCTCGTTCTCGTCCTGGAACATCCCTACTTCGACCTGACCTCCAAAGAAGGAACCTATCAGATCAAGGATGTACCGGAAGGAACCTATACAATCAAAGCCTGGATCGATCCAAATCTGTCGGAAGAAAAGACCGTAACCGTCGGTCCCTCGGACACCGTGAAAATCGATTTTGAAGTGAAAAAATAGACCTAGAATTATGGGTTGCGCCCATGCCCAGGCCAACGTGAGAAAATTTCCGGCATGCATGCCTTACTCCAGAATTTCAATATCAATAAACTGAATTTAGGACGGCAAATCCTTTTATCGATCGTGGCCGTCATCGCGCTATCTATTGCCACAACCCTTTTTCTGGTTAATTCCGCCGTACTGAGAGAGGTCGAACAGGGCATCCAGTCCGACTTAGAGCGCACCCGATCGGTCTTCGAAACCTTTCAAGATTTTCAAGCCCAGGAAGCCATCATTAAGAATCGCCTTTTTAGTCAAATCGCTTTTGTTAAAGCCTTAGTGAGCTCCAAGAATACCGATGCGATCGCCCAATTCGCCCAGGACTCTCTAAAAAAAATGGAGAGCGACCTCTTTATCGTCACTGATGAAAACGGTCTTACTTTAGCGAATACGGCGTCAGGAACCAACGGCGAAGATTTGTCGGTCTTACCCTCTGTTCGCATGGCGTTGGAAGGAAAAGATGGCGAAGGAAGCGGTCTCTTGACCCGAGAGGGCCGTGTTTATCGCATCTTCACCGTTTCCGTCGACATGCGTGGATCGGTCCTAGGCACCCTTTCCATGGGATTTCTCGTCGACGATTCTTATACGCATAAGATCACAAAAATGACAATGAGCCAGACCTCATTGATTCTGGACGGGCAAGTCATCGCCTCCGTCTTGACCGATAATGAACGGACCGCCCTATCGGAGGCTTTAATTTCAATAGAAGACCGCATCCAAGCGTTAAAACGTTCCACCAAGAAAACTACCCCCTTCGATTTGAAAATCGGGTCCGAAAACTTTTCTGCCCAGGTGATCCCCATCTTGGATGGCGGGCAAGCGACCGATGGCTTTTATTTAATACAAGTCTCCAGAGACAAAGCCATGTCCATCTACGACAGTGTCGAGCGCCGCATCCTGATCATCGGATCGAGCTCGATCCTCTTTGCAATTTTAATCAGCATAAAGGTCGCCCGGCAGATTTCCCATCCGATCGGCCTCTTGGTGGGTGCCTCGAATGCCGTCTCAAGTGGGAACCTTTCCGAGAAAAGCTATTCGGACCCGCTCAGGAGGATTCACGGTAGAGAAGACGAGGTCGGCATCTTAGCGAACAGCTTTTTAACCATGGTCGCGAAACTGGTAAAAATCTTGAAGTCATTAAAGCAGTCATCGGTCGGTATCTCCTCCGCCGCCGACACCCTTTCTTTATCCAGTCATGAGATGGCCGCCAGCGCCAAATCGGTGAAAGAAAAGTCCATAATCGCTTTAACCGCCAGCGAGGAAACCAATAAAAATGTCCAAACGGTCGCCTCGGCCGCCGAAGAAATGTCGGTAACCATCAAAGAGATCGCCATCAATCTTCAAAATGCCAGCCATATTACGACCAAGGCGGTATCGATGGCCGAATCGACGGATGCCACGATCATTAAGCTAAGCGCGTCGAGCGCTCAAATTAAAGACATCGTAAAACTCATTACGGGCATCGCCCAACAAACCAACCTTTTGGCCTTAAACGCGACGATCGAAGCCGCGCGGGCGGGGGAGGCGGGCAAGGGCTTCTCCGTGGTCGCCAACGAAGTGAAAGAGCTTGCGATGCAAACCACCCAGGCCACGGAAGAAATCGGAAAGACCATCACGATGATTCAAACGGATTCCGATAGCGCAGTAAGGGAAATCAAAGAGATTAGAGAAATCATTAATCAAATCAGCGGCATTTCCGATACCATTTCGGCGACAATGGAAGAACAAGCTAAAGCGACGCAAGAAATCAGTAAGAATATGGCTGATCTGGCGCAAGGCGCCAATGCCGTCGCCAAGAATATTTCGGGGGTCATGGAAGCCTCAGAAAGCACGACAAAAGGCGCAAACGAAATCATGGAGGCCTCTGGAAATCTTTCCCAAATGGCCTTCGACATGAATGACATCGCCGAAGAAATGAGAAAATCGGAAGATCGGTCCGTTCAGGCGCCAGGGAACAATCTGATCACCGACGAAGCTTAATCCCCTATATTCTCCCAGCCCTCTGTGATCAAACCCTCGCTTCTAAGTACTTCAGATAGGCATAGAGTTGCGGTTTGTCTTTTTCTAAGCCGTCGAAGTGGAGGCCAACCGCATATTGATCGGACTCTTCTATTGGATTCACCCAAACCACTTCCGTCAAAACCGATTCGTTGATCTCGCCCTTCTCCGTGACAAAAGAGACCTCGGCAATCAAAAAATCCCCCTTTTCATAATGATCCTGGGTGTAGATTCCCATGCCATGCGTACACACCTCCCTGACCAAGGCATCGCTGGTCGTTTGCGCGCCTCGAGGCGTTAATCGAACCAACATGACCACGGGTATTCTCGGATATTTTCTATTATTCTGCATGAATCTTCTCCTAATGTAACGATGGAGGCCGTATTGATCTATAAAAACAACTATAACTAATTGAAATAAAAAGATATATCTCTAAATTTCACGGCTACCCACCTTCCCATTGGGCAAAAAAAAACCCTATACACCATCAGGCAAAGTATAGGGACCGTCGTCTCAAAATCGTCTTTCGGAGGTCCTTCAAGCCATCGTTTGCATAGCGCAAAAATTAGGCCAATGACTTTGCGATCCAGCCTTTCGGACAGGAGTGCCTTTATCGTGATATCTTGGATAATGCTCTTTTAAATAAAGATACCTCCGACCGCCGGTTTGTCAATCTATTCAGCGGACAAAACCCATGAAGCCTCCTTTCCACACCGCGAGACCGATACCGCCCATCGCAGTGGAGATGAAATGGGCTCTTGCTAAAAGTCTCGTCTACCTTTAAAATTGCGCGCTCACGCTCAACGCCAGGGTCGACCCTTGCCGTATCGATCCCCCTCTTTAAAGGGGATCGATACGGCAATTCGGGTTAGCGCTACGCGCCCGTTCGGTCAAATGCGGATGGGATAAACCTATACATACGGATCTCAATGAGAAAAATAATAGTATTGATTGGATTCATTACCTTCTTCCCTATGCCGGCGGAAGCGGTCCTCGAGGAAATCGAGCACACAAAAACAGAAAAACCCACCATTGGATGGGTCGAAAGAATTAAAATTTATCCCGGAGGCATGGAGCTGAAGGCCAAAATCGATACCGGCGCCAAAAGCTCCTCCATCAATGCGCCGAATGCGGTCACCTTCGAGCGGGACGGAGAAAGATGGGTCTCCTTCGAACTGTCGGACCCAAAGAAAAAAAAGAAGATCGTGAAGATCGAGAGAAAGGTCCATCGGACCACCCTGGTCAAGCGAAAGGGCGACGAATCCCATGAACGCTTGGTGATTCGCCTTTTTGTTTGTCTCGGGAATGATTCCCACGAAATTGACGTCAATCTTGCCGATCGCAGAGGCTTTAATTATCAGGTCTTGATTGGACGCAACGATATTGCCAAGTTATTTAAAGTCAACGTCGATCCCTCCGAAAAGTTTATGCGAGAACCGCGCTGCCCTCCCCCGCACCCCCCTAATCCCGACGAGGCGGGCACCGAAGAATGAACCGCCGCCATTTCTATTTATTGGTTACAGGACTCACCGCCGCTGGACTGGGAATGTTTCTTTTCAAGTTTCTTGTCCTCGGCTTTCCCTTAACACCCTACGAGCGGGCGGATGTCTGGGATTTAGAGGCTCGGATTACCTTTGAGGCGAAGAACAAACCCGCTAAGATTTCCTTGCTGGTCCCCCGAAATTCTCCCCTCATCACCGTCGTCAACGAGAATTTTATCTCCAGGGGATACGGACTGATTACACGGACCGAATCGAACAATCGTCAGGCGGTATGGTCGACCCGAAAAACGAGCGGCGCGCAAAACCTTTATTATCACGCGACGGTTCAGAAAGTCGGCGTTAAAGACCTCCAAGCGCAGAAAAAACCGCCTGAAGTCGAGCCCACACGGTATGAAGGGGTATTTTTGGAAGCGGCCCACACGATTGTCTCCGAGGTCATCGCGCAATCGGCTGACCTTGATGTCATGGTCGGCGCCCTGCTGAGCCGATTGAATATTGAAAACGCCGACGACAACGTATTGCTGCTGTTGGGTAAAAAAGCCACCCCGGAAAAAAAGATACAAGTTGCCGTCAATCTCCTGGGATTAAACCACACCCCAGCTCGGGGGGCGCACGGCATTCGATTAAGAGAACAAGGACGCGATGTCCCTCTGATCCACTGGCTTCAAGTCTTTGACAATGGGGTATGGCGAGATTATCATCCCGAGTCTGGAGAACCAGAAATTCCCTCGGATTATTTCCTTTGGTGGTACGGCGCCAACCCCCTGATTCAGGCCAAAGGGGTCGATAAACTCCATGTGAACCTTTCCGTGAGCTTAAGCATCGATTCGGCGATCAATGCCTTTGTGGAACGCGGAGAGATTCTCACCCCTCAGCTGCTCGCTTTCTCACTGTTCAGCCTGCCGATCCATGTACAATCGACCTATCGCATCTTGCTGATGATTCCCCTTGGGGCTCTGTTGCTGGTATTGTTACGCAATGTCGTGGGCGTTAAAACATTCGGCACCTTCACGCCGGTTTTGATCGCCCTGGCCTTTAGAGAAACGCAGCTGCTCTGGGGTATTATTTTCTTTAGTATCATGGTGTCGTTCGGATTGAGTGTACGGTTTTATCTGGAACACCTTAAATTATTGCTCGTTCCACGACTGGCATCGGTCCTGATTGCCGTTGTGCTCTTAATGGCGGCCTTTAGCATTGTGAGTCATCGCCTGGGCTTGGAGCGGGGCTTGTCCGTCGCGATTTTTCCAATGGTCATTCTGACCATGACGATCGAAAGAATGTCTATCGTTTGGGAAGAAAGGGGAGCAAGTGAATCGATTCAGCAAGGCATGGGAAGCCTCTTGGTCGCCGCCGCAGCCTACAGTGTGATGAGTATCAGCTTTTTAGAACATCTGCTCTTTGTTTTTCCAGAGCTGCTGTTGATTTTACTTGCCGGAACCGTTCTATTAGGACGCTATAACGGCTACCGCTTGACCGAGTTGTTTCGATTCAAAGTCTTCGCTCAGGGTTCTTCATGATATTCGGTCTTTATAAAATATTGCGGCAAGAAGGGGTGCTGGGAATCAATCGGCGCAATGCCGACTATATCTTGCTCTACAACAAACGGCATCTCTACCCGCTTGTCGACGACAAGCTGATGACAAAGCGGCTGGCGATCCAGGCAGGATTAGGTGTTCCTGAGCTCTACGGATCGGTGGAGATTGTTCGTCAGGTGAGGGACTTGCCCGAACTTTTAAACCCCTATCAAGATTTTGTAATCAAACCCGCCCACGGCAACAGCGGAGAAGGCATCCTCATCATCGCAGGCAGGAACAAGCGGATGTACCGTCGCCACAACGGCTTACTGATCTCGGAAGAGGAATTATTTCACCATGTCACCAATATTTTAAGTGGCATGTACAGTCTAGGCGGCCACCCCGACAAGGCCTTGATCGAGTATCGTGTGCAGGCCGACCCCCTGCTGGAATCCCTCACCTATCAAGGGGTGCCCGATATCCGGATCATCGTCTTTCTCGGATTTCCGGTCATGTCGATGGTCCGTTTGCCGACCCGAATGTCGAACGGAAAGGCCAACCTTCATCAGGGGGCGATTGGGGCGGGCATCGACATGGCCACGGGTTTCACCTTGGAGGCGGTTTGGCAAAACGATGTGGTCAACGAGCATCCCGATACGGGAAACTGTGTCGCCGGCGTCGGTATTCCTTACTGGGACACCCTGCTCTACCAGGCGGCAAGCTGTTATGAATTAACCGGTTTGGGCTACCAAGGGGTCGATATCGTTCTCGACAAACAAAAAGGGCCCTTGATCCTCGAACTGAATGCGCGGCCTGGCCTTAATATCCAGATCGCGAACATGGCCGGTCTTCTCCCCCGCTTAAAACAGATCGAACGAGAACAAAATAAGACGATGGAAATAAAAGAGAGGGTCACCTACTCAAAGCGGCATTTCGGATCGAGCCCGGGTCTACAGCAGATCGAGACCCCGGGCAAACGTGGCTATGGATAGGGGATGCGTCAACGCCCATGCGGATCTGGCAGCCCCCCACTTTCGCCATGGCGCACGATGGGGTCGCAGGGGCTCAGCCAGGCGCCTCACCTCGATCCGGCTCTTTCCCCTCTACCTTCAGGCGCTAAGCGCCAAGGCGTCGATCCCGCCTCGCCCCCTTTCAGCCCAGCGACATCGGATGCATCCCGAGTCCGTCAACCCATTAATGGGCTCAGGTCTGTCCATTTTGGTATCCGGACCCCGGCTTCTTATTGAATTGAAGCCAAGAATAAGATAGAATTTCTGGATTTATATTGAGGAGACTTACGCTTTTGACACCGTTCGATCCGCTTGCAACGCTCCGCCAAAAAATCAATGAGATCGACGAGCAGCTCCTTGTCCTCTTAAATAACCGTGCCCACATCGTACTCGAGGTGGGGAAGATTAAGCAGGAAAAACAGGTCGAATTCTATGCGCCGGAACGGGAACGGGAGATTTACGACCGCCTCCTGCAACACAACGCAGGGCCATTTCCCGATGCGGCCATTCGCGCCATCTTCCGTGAAATTATCTCGGCCTCGCTTTCTCTAGAATCCCCGGTCACGGTCGCCTACCTGGGCCCCAAGGCCACCTTTACTCACCTGGCCTGCAACCAACGCTTCGGCTCTTCCGTCTCGGACCAGCCGATCGATAGCATCAAAGGGGTTTTCGACGCGGTTGAAAAAGGACGCGCCGACTACGGGGTGGTTCCGATCGAGAATTCCACGGAAGGGGTGGTCAATCATACCCTCGACATGTTCGTCGATTCCCCGCTCAAGATTTATGGCGAGGTCTTTCTCGAGGTCGCCCATCATCTCCTTTCGAAGGCCGCGTCCGTCGAAGGGATCAAACGCATCTATTCGCATCCCCAGGCCATCGCCCAATGCCGCGCCTTTTTGGAGACCACCCTCCCGAATGCGCCAATCACCGAGGTGTCCAGTACGGCCCATGCCGCCAAACTTTGCCAGGAAGATGCCACGGTCGCCGCGATTGCCTCCGAATTGGCGGCGAAACTCTATCAGGTTCCGATTCTCAGCAGGCAAATCGAGGACAACCCGCATAACGTGACGCGTTTTCTGGTCATCTCCAAAAAATTGCACCGTCCGACAGGCTCGGACAAAACCTCTATCATTGTGTCGATCAAAGACAAGCCTGGCGCGCTATACCAGACCTTGCGGCTCTTTTCCGACAAACAAATTAATTTAACGAAAATCGAATCGCGGCCCTCCAAAAAAAAGGCATGGGAATACCTCTTCCATATCGACATGGTGGGCCACATCGAGGACGAAGCCCTCCGCCGGGTCCTCGACGATTTAAAGCCGGCAGTGGCGCACTTAAAAATCCTGGGCTCCTATCCCTTGGCGGAAGCGGGAGGGGCCAGTCCATCGCCATGATTCGAGTCAGTCCCGACATCTCCCGCATTGCCCCCTACGTCCCCGGAAAACCGATCGAGGAATTGGAACGCGAATTCGGCATTACAGGCGCGGTTAAAATGGCCTCGAACGAAAATCCGCTCGGCCCCTCCAAAATGGCGGTCCGCGCGATCCGGAAACAATTAAAACAAATTTTTCGTTATCCGAACGGCGCGGCCTACTTGCTGAAACGGGCGCTTGCCGACAAATGGAAGGTGCGCCCCGAACAGATCATCATCGGCAACGGCTCGAACGAGATTATCGAACTCTTGGTCCGCACCTTCATCCTCGCGGGCGACGAGGTGGTCATGGCCGAGCCCAGCTTTTCGCTCTATCGTTTGATGGCCCAAAGCGGGCACGCCACGGTTCGCACCGTGCCCTTGAAAGAAGGCCGGCACGATTTGGCGGGCATGGCCAAGGCCGTCACCGCCAAGACAAAGATCGTTTTTGTTTGTAATCCCAATAATCCAACCGGGACGATCATCGATCACAAGGCCCTCAAAAAATTCCTGGCGGCGCTCCCGAAGCGCATCCTGGTGGTCTGCGACGAAGCCTATGCCGAATACGCGGGCCACCCGGATTTCCCCCTCTCCGTTTCGCTGTTGAAAGAAGGGGCCTCCATCATCGTCCTGCGGACCTTTTCAAAAATCTACGGACTGGCGGGCCTCCGGGTCGGTTACGGCCTCAGCCACCCAACCGTCATCGACTATATGAACAGGGTTCGGCAGCCCTTCAACACAAATTTACCGGCTCAGTTGGGGGCCCTTGCCGCCTTGTCGGATGAGGCGCACGTCTCGCGATCCCTCAAGATCAACGCCCAAGGAAAACGCTCTATCGCCCAGAACTTCGACCGGATGGGGATCTTTTACTATCCCTCCGAAGCGAATTTTATCTTTTTCGATTTGCAGGGATTCACCCCCCTGCCGGGCAATAAAATTCAAAATGCCCTTTTAACAAAAGGCGTCATCATCCGCCACTTTGGCGGAACGCAATTCCGGGTGTCGATCGGACTCCCGGCTGAAAACCGCCGCTTTATCCAGGCATTAAAAGAAGTGCTCGCAAGTAAAAAGAAAAGCGTACACCCAAAATCGGATCGAGCACCCGGCGGGGCACCCAGGCCCTAAACTGGGAAAGGAGACCCCATGGTTATCGTACTGAAACCGGGCGCGTCCGCTCGGGAAAAAGATCAGCTCGTTAAAAAAATTAAGGCTGCAGGCCTCACACCGCACCTGATTGTCGGCGAAGAGCGGACCGTCATCGCCATCATCGGGGACGAGCGCGCCTTTCAAAAACAGGCCTTAACGGCCCTTCCGGGCGTGGAAAAGGCCCTCCCCATTCTTTCGCCTTATAAACTCGTGAGCCGGGAATTTAAAAAAGAAGACACCATCGTGGAAGTCAAGGGCATTAAAATCGGCGGCAAGCGCATCGTGGTGATGGCCGGACCCTGTTCGGTGGAAACCAACGACCTGCTGACTTCGATCGCCCTGGACATAAAAAAGGCCGGTGCCTCTATATTGAGAGGCGGGGCCTTTAAACCGCGCACCTCTCCCTATTCTTTTCAGGGCCTCGGAGAAGAAGGCTTGGAATACCTCAGCGTGGCGAGAGAGCGGACCGGCCTGCCCATCATTACCGAAGTCTTAGACCCGCGCGACATCGGCATGATCGCGAAACACGCCGATATTCTCCAGATCGGGGCCCGAAACATGCAAAACTTTAAGCTCTTGGCGGAAGTCGGATCGCAAAGCAAGCCGGTGATGCTCAAGCGCGGTCTTTCGGCGACGATTAAGGAGTTCCTGCTTTCCGCCGAATACATCCTGTCTGCCGGCAATCCCCGAGTCATCCTTTGCGAACGGGGCATCCGAACCTTCGAAACCCAAACGCGAAACACCCTTGATCTCTCGGCGGTCCCGGTCCTCAAGCGTTTGACCCATCTGCCAATCATCGTCGATCCGAGCCACGCGGTCGGGAAGACTTATCTGGTCGCCCCCATGGCCAAGGCCGCCATTGCGGCCGGCGCGGACGGCCTCATGATCGAAGTCCATTCCAATCCGGCGGAAGCCTTCTGCGACGGCGAACAGGCGATGCTTCCGGGCGATTTTAAGCAGCTCATGACCGAATTGAAGCGGATTGCCCTCGCCGTTGGCCGTACCCTCTCGCCGACGCGAAGCAATAAAGCGCGGCCACGCCCGAAGACGGCCGCTGCCGCTTCAGGATCGAAAAAAAAGGCGTCCACACGCAGAAAGGGGTAGGGATTGATCTTTAACCAAATGACCATTATCGGCGTCGGGCTCATCGGAGGCTCCCTCGGTCTTGCTTCTAAAAAGAAAAAAGCCGTCAAACACGTGGTCGGTTTTGGGCGGCGAAGAGGGGCCTTGCATAAGGCCGTCTCGCTCAACGCCATCGACCGCTATTTCCTCACCCTGCCGAAGGCAGTGAAGGATGCGGATCTCATCGTCCTGGCCACCCCTGTAGGCACCTTCGAGAAGCTGTGCAGGGCCATCGGCCCGCACCTTCAGGAAGGCGCCATCGTCACCGACGTCGGCAGCGTGAAAGGCGATCTCGTCGCACGATTGCAAGAGGCGCTTCCCGCGCATGTGCATTTCGTCGGCGGCCACCCCATTGCCGGGCGGGAGAAATCGGGGGTCCTCGCGGCCTCCGGCACCCTTTTTCAAGGGGCGCGAACCCTCCTGACGCCCAACGCGCACACCGACCGCAAGGCCTTGAAAAAGATCTCGGCCCTTTGGAAGGCGGTGGGCGCCAAGGTCTCGGAGGTCGACCCCTTCGATCACGACCGTATCCTCGGACTGGCCAGCCACCTGCCTCATCTCGTCGCCTATGCCCTGATGGAAACGCTCACGCATCCTCGCGTTGCCGGTTTGGCCCCCGTCCAATATTCCGCTGGCGGCTTCCGCGATTTTACGCGGATCGCGGCCAGTTCCGCAGAGATGTGGCGCGATATTTTCCTCTATAATAAAGACGCCATGGTTGAAGCCATCGATCTCTATCAAGAAACACTCGAAAAACTCAAAAAGCAGATCATCGGCGAAAAGGGCGACGACCTACTTCAAACCTTGGAACACGCGAAAAACATCCGGCTGAAAACCAGCCCATGACGGGTACGAGATCGCCTTGGCAAATTTGACCCCTCCCTTAAAGGGCCCGCTTCGTGGAAGCATCGCCGTCCCCGGCGATAAATCCATTACGCACCGGGCCGTTATGCTCTCCGCCCTGGCGGACGGCACAAGCGAGATCGGCGGCTACCTCCCCTCGCAAGATTGCGAGCAAACAATAAAGGCCTTTCAGTCCATGGGGATTACGATGACACGCTCCGTCGTCGCGGGCCTTCCGAGCCTTACGGTTGAGGGGAAGGGACTCCACGGACTCTCGGAGCCCCAGGAGGTCATCGACTGCGGAAATTCCGGGACCACGATGCGGCTTTTAACCGGCCTCCTCGCGGGACAAAATTTCTTTTCCGTGCTCACGGGGGACCGCTCTCTCCGGACGCGCCCCATGCGCCGCGTCGTCGACCCCCTTCGTATGCGAGGCGCGGATATCGCCGGAAGGGCGGATGGAGATCACGCGCCCCTGGCCATCGTCGGCAAACCGCTCGCGGCCATCGAATACCTGCTGCCGATCGCGAGTGCGCAAGTCAAATCGGCCGTTTTATTGTCGGGCTTGTCGACTTCGGAACCGACAATCATTTACGAACCCAAGGCGTCCCGTGATCATACCGAGCGGATGTTTCAACAATTCGGCCTGGAGTTCGCACGAAAAAAAGAAAGCCTGACTTTAATGGGAGGCCGCCCCTTTTCGGCCCAAAAGATCGCTGTGCCGGGGGATCTTTCCTCCGCCGCCTTTTTTCTCGTCGCCGCGACGCTGGTGGAGGGGTCCGAGATCACCCTTCAAAATGTCGGCGTCAATCCGACACGCACCGGCATTCTGGATATTCTAAAACTAATGGGGGCCGATATCGCCCTGTTGCCCAAAAAAGAGGGCGATCAAGAACCCGTGGCCGATCTTCATGTTCGATCGCAGGCGCTCCGGGGTATCGAGATTGGAGGCGATCTCATCTTGCGCGCCATCGACGAGTTTCCTATTGTCTGTATTGCCGCGGCCAGGGCGGAGGGCATCACCACAATCCGCGGGGCAAAGGAATTGCGTTTTAAAGAAAGCGATCGCATCGAGACCATGGCCCAGGCCTTGCGGGGCATGTGCGTCTCGGTGGAAACCTTGCCGGACGGGATACAGATAGAAGGGACGCACACATGGAAAGGCGGCCTCTGTAAAACAGGGGGCGATCATCGCGTGGCGATGTCTATGGCGGTGGCCGGATTGATGGCTTCCGGCGGAAACGAGATCGACGATATCGCCTGTATCGATACCTCTTTTCCCGGCTTTTTCGAACGCCTCTCGATATTGACGGACGGAAAATCGAAATAGGAACAAACGAGGATAGGGATGTGCCAAAAGCCTTGATTATCGCCATAGACGGCCCTGCGGCGGCTGGAAAAAGCAGCGTCGCCATCGGCTTGGCGCGGCGGCTCGGTTATAAATATCTCGACACCGGCGCACTCTATCGCGCCATGGCCTGGAAAATGATCGTCAACATGGTAGATATCGAAGTCGAGGCAGATGTCGCCACGCAGTGCCAATCCCTTGAAGTAAGTCTTTCTCTTAAAGAGGGTCTCACTGAAGTTTGGGTCGATGGGCTTAATGCCACACCCCAGCTCCGGCGGCCGGAAGTGAGCCAGGCGGCCTCGCGTATTTCGACCTATGCTGTTGTGCGGGAAAAACTATTGTCGATTCAGAGGGCCATGGCAGAAGCGGGCGGAGTGGTCGCCGAAGGCCGGGATGTCGGGACGGTCGTCTTTCCAAAGGCGGACTTAAAGTTCTATTTAGACGCCCAGATCGAAACGCGCGGCAAAAGACGGCATCTAGATCTCGTGAAGGCCGGGGAAAAGACCGATCCCATCGCGACAACACAGGCGATCGCGGAACGGGATCGTCGTGACCGCCAACGGACCTATGCCCCGCTTAAGCGCGCGTCGGACGCGATCTTGATCGACTCGACTTTCCTAAGCGAGAAAGAGGTCGTCGATCGTATGGTCCATGAGGCGATGGCCGCGGGGGCTGTCCCGTGAGACCGCCTTTTCCCTCTGCAGCCCTTTAATCTGTGACGAATCATGTTCTATCGCCTATCGCATGTTCTTGTCTCGATTCTGGCAAAGCTCTGCTTCCGCCTCAGGGTTTACGGCGCCGAGCATATTCCGAAAGGCGGCGGATTGATCGTCGCCGCAAACCACAACAGTTATTTCGACATCCCCTTGCTCGGCTGCGCCCTGCCGCGCCCGGCGGACAATATCGCAAAGGTCGAGTTATTTAGAAATCCCTTGATCGCCGCATTATTCAGGGCCTTGGGCGGTTTTCCCGTTCGACGCGGGAGTGCAGACCGGAGGGCGATGGATGAAGCCGTTCAGCGCGTCAAATCGGGCCGCCTGCTTGCCTACTATCCCGAAGGCACCCGTAGCCAAGATGGACAGCTTCAAAAAGGGAAGGCCGGAATCGGCAGGGTGGTGGCGCTATCCGGCGCCGTGGTGGTTCCGGCCTACATCGACGGGACCGCCCCGGTTCGCCTCTTTCACCGCGTTACGGTCCATTTTGGAGCGCCCCTCGACTTCAGCGGGGAGATTATTAGGGCGAAGAATGAAGGGGTGCATCCAAAAATACTTTATGATACAATCTCGACAGAGATTATGACCCAAATCGGTCGGCTCGCGCCGAAAGCGCCCGCTGCCCGATAATCGTTCGAGGGGTGAGGAATATAAATGGAAGTATTGTTGGCGGAACATGCCGGGTATTGCTTTGGGGTTAAACGCGCGGTAAAACTCGCGGATGACGCAGCGGACAGCCATCCGGAAGGCGTCCACAGCTTGGGGCCTTTGATTCACAATCCGCAAGTGGTCGAAGCGCTGGCCAAAAAAGGGGTACAGCAAGTCGACACCCTCGACGAAGTTGAAGAGGGCGTGGTCATTTTTCGATCGCACGGCGTCTCTTCACCCAAACTCTTCGAAGCGGCCCAAGCCAAAGGCATCACGGTCGTCGATGCCACCTGTCCCTTTGTGACCAATGCCCAACGGGATGCCAAGCAGCTGATTGAAGAAGGTTATCAGGTCGTCATGGTGGGCGATCGCAATCACCCGGAGACGAAAAGCGTCCTCGGACATGCGGGCGGCGAGATCTTGGTTTCGGAATCCTTCGAGGAAATCAAAGCCTATCTTAATAAATTCCCTAAAAAAAGGCTGGGTATTCTCTCTCAAACCACGCAAACCTATGGAAAATTCAGCGAGATTGTCGTAAAATGCCTGGAAATCTGCCAAGAGGTCAAGGCATTCAATACGATTTGCTACGCAACCGAAGATCGGCAGGGCGCTGCGGAGTCGCTGGCGGCCAAAGTGGAAGCCATGGTGGTGGTCGGTGGAAAGAATTCGGCCAACACGACCCATCTCGCCAAGATCTGCCGGGGCCGAGACATCCCGGTGTATCATATCGAGACGGCGCAGGAGATAGAACACGATTGGTTCCCGGGGCTTAAGAAGGTCGGTGTCACTGCCGGCGCCTCGACCCCGGATTGGATTATTAACGACGTGATTCGGTTTTTAGAAAAAATTTAACCTTAACCCTTGTCGGATCGCTAGATAGGATCGACAAGGCATTTTAAATAGCGAAAAGGGAGAAGAACTTTATTTATGTCAAAAGCAAAATCAAGAAGGATCGTTGAGGAAGAAACACTGACGGAGGCACAACAACAAGACCGGGCTGAGCTGGAGCAGCTTTATGCCGAAACGTATAAGAATATGGAAGAAGGCTCCGTACTCGAAGGCACCGTTCTTGGCTTCGAGGGCAACAATGTCTTAGTCGATATCGGATACAAATCCGAAGGGATTATTCCAAGCGAGGAATTTAAAGCGGACGAATTCTCCAAGCTGAAAATCGGCGGTCCCATACTGGTCTACTTGGAAGAGCGCGAGAACAGCGACGGCAACGTGGTCCTCTCCAAGGAGAAGGCCGACCGGATGCGGATTTGGAAAGAGATCGAAGAAATTTATCAAAACGAAGCCGTCATCGAAGCCAAAATTCTCTCGCGGATCAAAGGCGGCATGATCGTGGATATTGGCGTCAAGGCCTTTTTGCCCGGCTCTCAAATCGACTTGCGGCCCGTGCGAAATTTGGACCATCTCATCGGGGAAACCTATCCGATGAAGATCATTAAAATGAATCATAAGCGCGGCAATATCGTGGTGTCGCGCCGCGTCCTGCTCGAAGATTCCAGAAACAAAAAACGGGAACTCACCCTTTCTTCCCTTCGCGAAGGCCAGGTCGTGGATGGCGTTGTGAAAAACATTACCGAATACGGTGCATTTATCGACTTGGGTGGCATTGACGGACTGCTCCACATCACCGATATGTCTTGGGGCCGCGTCGGTCACCCTTCAGAATTGTTTATGGTGGGCGATAAAGTCTCGGTGGTGGTTTTGAAATACGATAAAACTTCCGGCCGTGTCTCTCTCGGCACCAAACAAAGAACGCCCGACCCTTGGGGCGAGGTCGAAATCAAGTATCCCGTCAAACAAAAGGTCACCGGGAAGGTGGTCAGTCTCACCGATTATGGGGCCTTTATCGAATTGGAACCCGGCATTGAGGGGCTCGTCCACATTTCCGAAATGTCCTGGGCGCACGAGGTGAAACACCCCTCAAAAATCGTTTCCGCAGGAGATAAAGTTGAAGCGGTCATACTCAGCGTTGATCGAAAGGGAAGGAAGATCTCGCTCGGCATGAAACAGATCGAGCCCAATCCTTGGGACGTCGTCGAACAGCAATATCCGCCGGGGACAAAAGTCACGGGCAAGGAGATCCGCAGCATCACCGACTTCGGCGTCTTTGTCGGCCTCGAAAAAGGGATCGACGGCCTCATCCACATCTCCGATATCTCCTGGACCCGCCATATCAAGCATCCATCCGAAGTCTTTAAGAAAGGCCAAGTCATCGATGCCGTCGTCTTAAAGGTCGATCGCGATAAAGAACGCTTTTCGCTCGGCTACAAACAGCTGACCTCCGATCCCTGGGAACACGACATTCCCGAAAAATACAAAAAGGGCGGAACGGTCACCGGCAAAATCACCAAGATTACCGATTTTGGGATCTTTGTCGAACTGGAAGAAGATATCGAAGGCTTGATCCATATTAGCGAAGTCGGTGTCGAGCCTCCCGCCCGCGTGGAAGACAAACACCACATCGGAGACAACGTCGAAGCAAAGATCAGCCGGGTTGATTTGGCCGAAAGAAAGATTGCCTTGTCCATTCGCAGTTTAACGCATGAATCGGACCAAAGCGCACTCGAAAGTTTTAATCGTACCCAAACGGAACCCGATCAATCCCTCGGGGCCATCGCCAGCAAGATTACGGCTAAAAAAGAAAGCGCAAAATCAGACGCGCCCATTGCCGATGCGACGGAGAAGCCGTAGTAGCTCAAGGTTCGACAGGCCGAAAAGAGATTTATCAGTTTTGAATAAATTCATACCTGCGCGGCTGATTTCCTTGGCGCGTGCGTTTTTTGGCGTTTCCATGAAATCGTTACACATGCGCCGCTGGGATCGGGAGAGAGACGATTGGCACATCGAAAGTCGATTCTGATCGGCGGGCTCTATTTCATTCTCTTCTCCCTCCTCTTTTTCGGTTTCACCTACTGGATTTCGCGGGGGCAAAGCCGTTGGGAGTCCCACGACAAGATCGCCCTCATCCGGGTTGAAGGCGTCATCCTCGATTCGAGGGAAGTAATCCATGAACTTCGGCGCTATCAAAAAGATCCCGACATTAAAGCGATTTTAGTGCGCATCGACAGTCCCGGCGGTGCGGTCGCTCCCTCTCAAGAAATCTATGACGAACTCAAAAAAATTCAAGCGAGCGGTAAAAAGAAGGTCATCAGTTCAATGGGATCGGTTGCGGCTTCGGGAGGCTACTACATCGCAAGCGCCACCCAACTTATTTTTGCAAACCCAGGCACACTGACCGGCAGTATAGGCGTGATTATGGAGCTGACCAATGTGGAAGGCCTCCTCCAAAAAATAGGCGTCGAGAGCGTCACCATTAAAAGCGGAAAAAATAAAGACGTCGGATCGCCTTTTCGAAAGATGAACGCGGATGAGCGGGCCCTGCTCCAAAATGTACTGGATGACGTGCACAGCCAGTTCATCGAAGCGGTCGCCGAAGGCCGGTCGCTCGACATCGAGACAGTGAGGGCTTTGGCGGACGGACGTATTTTTTCAGGACGACAGGCCAAAGCGGTTGGATTGGTCGACCAATTGGGCAGTCTGGAAGCCGCCCTTGAAAAAACGGCAGAATTGGCCGGGATTCAAGGCGAACCCGAGATTGTCGAAACCAAAGAAAAGTCGCCTATCCTAAAGCTTTTGGAAGGAAAAATGTTCGGAAATTGGGAGCGGTCTCACTTCAAAGCGGGACCGATTGGGATGCACTACTTATTTTCTTTTTAACGAAGAAACCGATCATTCAAACCCACAAGAGAGGAGCGCATGACGAAGGCGGAGCTCATCGACAGCATTTCACAACAATACACGGACTTAACGCGGCGCCAGGTGGAAATTCTGGTCAACACCGTTTTCCAAAGCATAAAGGAGGCCCTTCGCAACGGCGAGAAGATCGAAATTCGCGGTTTCGGCAGCTTTCGATTGCGGCATCGACGGATGCGTGAAGGGCGAAATCCAAAAACCGGAGAAATCGTTTCGGTCCCCCCCAAAAATGTACCCTTTTTTAAGGCGGGCAAGGAGTTAAAAGCACTCGTCGACAGCTAAAAATCACGCTGACGATCCCGAGCGCCTTCAACCTCGAGCGATACAGCCTCAAGTCTTTTCTCTCAGTTCGCTCCGATCACGACAAAACGGTGAACGGAACGCGAGATCGCATCCCATCCCGCCTTGAGAGGGTCGGTTCCGCCGTGAGGGGGGGATCGTGTTCGCCGCGCAGTGGCGCGGCCTCGCTCACTCTTTTAATCCCGATAAAGAACAGACAGGAAAGCGTCATGACGCAAAAAAAATTCTATATCACCACGCCGATCTATTATGTAAACGATAAACCGCATATCGGCCATGCCTATACGACGATCGCCGCAGATGTTCTGGCCCGCTACCACAGACTCCAAAAAGAGACCGTCTTCTTTTTAACCGGGTCGGACGAACACGGACAGAAGGTCGAACAGGCGGCCCAATTACGCGGCGTCCCGCCGAAGGCGCATGCGGACGAACTCGTCCTCCGCTTTCAAGCCCTCTGGCGTCAGCTCCATATCTCCAACGACGACTTCATCCGCACCACGGAAGACCGGCACCAGCGCACCGTCAAAGCCGTGCTGCAAAAACTTCGGGAGCAGCAGCTAATCTATGCGGACACCTATAGCGGATGGTACTGCCTCCCGGACGAACGTTTTTGGACCGAAAAAGAGATTATCGACGGCAAGTGCCCCGATTGCGGCCGGCCGGTCGAAGCGCTCACCGAGCAAAATTATTTTTTTAAAATGGGGCAATATCGAGAGCGCCTCCAAAAACATATCCAGGACCACCCCGAATTTATCCAGCCCGAAAGCCGCCGAAACGAAGTCCTCGGATTTTTAGAAAAGCCCTTAACCGATCTTTGTATTTCACGACCGAAACGCCGGCTGGCTTGGGGCATTCCCCTCCCCTTCGACCCCGATTATGTCACTTATGTTTGGCTCGATGCGCTGGTCAACTACATTTCGACGGTCGGGTTCGAACACGATTCGGATCGCTTTCGGCGCTGGTGGCCCGCCGACCTGCATCTGGTGGGGAAAGACATCCTCACCACCCATGCCGTCTATTGGTCGACCATCCTCATGGCCCTCGACCTGCCCCTTCCCACCCGCCTCTTCGCGCATGGCTGGTGGCAAATCAACAATCAAAAAATGTCGAAGAGCCGGGGCAACGTCGTGGATCCGGGCGAAATCGTCAAGGAATTCGGCGTCGATCCCTTTCGATATTTTCTGCTCCGGCAAGTCCCCTTTGGGCAAGACGGCGATTTCTCGATCGACGCGCTGATTCAGCGGATCAACAGCGACCTGGCCAACGATCTCGGCAACCTGCTTTCCAGGACATTGACCATGCTCGAACGCTACGCCGAAGGCTGTACTCCGCCACGATTGGAAGACGGAAATGAAGGCGAGCAAGAAGAAGATACCGCCTTGCGCCAAGCCCTCGAGACCCTTCCCGACACGGTCGATACCCTGATCACCCAGCTTGAATTTCAAAAGGCCCTCTCCGAAATCTGGGCCGTCATCAATCATGCCAATCGTTACATCGAGACGGCCGCGCCTTGGGCGCTCGCCAAGGATCCCTCAAATCAAAAAAGGCTGCACACCGTTCTTTACTACACCACGGAAACGCTTCGAATCGTCTCCTGTTTAATCGCGCCTTTTATGCCGAACACGGCCACAGAGATGGCACGGCAGCTGGGCTTCGCGGAATTTCCGCCCGCGCTTCCCCTCTTACAGGCCTGTCAGTGGGGTTTGCTGCCTCGCCGGCTTCCGGTGGCCAAGGGGAAAGCCCTCTTTCCTCGCATCGACCCCGCTGCATACCCGACAGCCGAAGGAGCGACGGTGCCCCCATCCCCGAAGACGCAGACCGAGAGCGCCGCCTCCACCAAAGCGCCGATCGGCTTCGACGATTTTTTAAAACTCGATCTTCGCGTGGGCATCATCCGGTCGGCGGAGGCGGTCAAGGGCTCGAAAAAACTGCTCGTCCTCCAAGTCGATATCGGCGCGGAAAAACGGCAAGTCGTGGCCGGTATCGCGACAAAATATATGCCGGAGGCGCTCATCGGCAAACAGGCCATTCTCATCGCAAACTTAAAACCCGCCACCATCATGGGCGTGGCCTCCCAAGGCATGCTTCTCGCCGCAGGAGGTAAAGCGGTGCTCGGCTTGGCGACCTTCGATGAAGAGATCCCCCCCGGCACATCCGTCCGTTAAAATCCCTCCCAAAATTTCGGCCCCAAGGCTTCGTCCCGATCCAGATGCCAGAACGTTTTTCCGTCCGAGATTCCCGGTCTCAGCCCTTGTGTTCGCAATTCATTTTTCTCGAAGATCGAACCAGCAATCGGATTGAGAGCGAAAGAAAATTAAAATCTAAGGTATGGAAAAGGAGGAGGGCCTGGAAACGGCAAAATCGCTGCGAGTCTGGGCGAGGATCAGTTTTCTGGGGGGCAAAGGGGCAGCAGCAGCGTGAAGACGGCGCCTAAGTTCGGTCCTTCGCTATAGACGCTTAAGTGCCCTCCCAACTGCTTGGCGACGAGGGCGGAGTGGTGCAGCCCGAGACCCCGACCGCCTTTTTTTGTCGTGTAGCCTTGGGCAAAAATACACACGCGATCTTGCTCCGAAATCCCAATCCCGTTATCGGCAACTTGGATCCGGATGCGGGTTTTTCCGTCTTCGGCGAGGGTAAGGGTCAAGCGCTTTTCCTCGACCCCGCCGGCCGCCAGGGCCTGCGCGGCGTTGCGAACGAGATTCATCAAGATTTGGATGAGTTCGTGCTTTTGCACCCTCAACGGTCCGATTGGGGCGTATTCGCGATGAACGCGAATCCCTTGGACTTCCGGAATGCGTTCGCACATTCTCATCGCCTCTTCCAAGACCTCCTGCACGGAGACGGTTTCGACGAAGGTCTCGGATCCGCCAATCTCGTTTTGCATCGCGACGATATGCTTCACATGATCTATGGCATCGACAAGCGAATCGAGTTCGTTTTGGATGGCGTTTTGCTCTCGCATTAAATGCTCCGAAAGCAGTCTGAGATAGGCGGGCAACTGCTTGCCCTTTTCGTCGTCCGTTAAAAAATCGGCTAAATCTTCATGATGTTCCGACAACAAAGCCGCCACCCCAGCCAATCGGTAGGTCTTTGAGCTGCGGACAATATTTTTGAGGGCATGGGTCGAGACATTGATGCTGGTGAGAATATTGCCGACATTGTGCAGTATGCCGCTTGCAACTTCCGCCATCCCGGCCTGACGGGACATTTTTAACAAGGCTTGGTAGAGGGCCTTCAACTCTGCGTCCGTGCGCTTACGTTCGATGGCATAGCGAATGGCGCGTTCGAGGTGGACGGCATCGAAGGTGCCTTTCACCAAGTAATCCGAGGCCCCGGCCTTCATGGCCATCATGTCGACCTCTCTGGCGCCTTGCCCGCTCATTAAAATAATGGGCGCCTGGCACTCGGCCTTCACCGCTTCTTTTAAAACATCCAATCCAGTCTGTTCGCCCAAGCGGTAATCCAATAAATAGAGATCGTAATCCCAGCCCTTGATCTCTTGTAAGGCCTCGTCATAGGTCTTGATCCATTTCAGTTCATAGGAAAAACCTTCAATCTCGGACAGCAGCCCACGGGTAATCACGTAGTCGTCTTCATCGTCCTCGACCAACAATATCTTTATCGGCGCTTCTGCCATCTTCTCCTGTCTTTCCTGACGGCGATTTGCCAGGACAGCGATCGATCCGCGTCGGGTTCGCGCTGCGGAATCTTCAGGCGCCTCACCGTCGCGTCAGGGTTCGAATTTAAAGTGGGAGCGGACGCGGTGGAATCGCGCCCAAGGCTAGTCCGCGCGGCCAGTCGGACGGCGCCTGTTTTCGAATAACGAGATTTCGGAATTGATTTCTTCGATAAGCGAATCGATATCGACATCCGTGTCTTCCAATATAATTTCTCCGCCCTGACTTTCTCTAATTTTTGAAATGCCGGGGTAATCTTGCTCCAAATCGGACAATATCTTTTGTTGTCCGCGCGCGGCCGCCAGCAATCGCGCGCTCTCATGTTTCAGGGTATTCAACTGGAGGGCCTGCCGGATCGTTTGCGCCAAATCTTTTGGATTACAGGGCTTCGTGAGGAAGCGATAAATCTCGCCTTCGTTGATGGCCCGGATGGCGGCATCCAGACTGGCCTGGCCGGTCAGGATAATGCGAACGGTCTTCGGATAGTTCTTACACACGATCGCTAAAAACTCGGAACCGCGCATCTTGGGCATTTGCTCGTCGGACACCACGACGTCGACCGCCGTCTTCGCAAGCAGCTTCAAGGCCTCGTCGGCGGACGTGGCCGTCAAAATCTTGTAGCCCTCTTTGTGTAACTGATGCTGAAGGCCTTCCACCACATAAGGTTCGTCGTCGACAAGCAATACGGTATCTTTTCGATTCATCCTTTTCTCCTCATCTCTCCGCCCTTGCCCGGGCTGAATGGCCGGCCAGAATCGTTTTTTCCCTTCTCCACTTTAGGTTTTGGCCGTGTCCGGATAACTCACGCGAACCGGTTCGACGACGGCCCCTTCTTGAAGGTTTTTCGCGCGTTGCACAAAACTTTCGGTCACCTCAAATCCGCGGGAAACGAACAGGGCGCCGGTTTTCATCATCACGTCCTCGGCGAACACCATCCCGACTTTGACCCTGTCGATGGGAATTTCAACGACGTTGGCTTTCTTTTCCGAGCCTGCCACGCGAATCTCACTCAAGACTTCCAGCACTTTGGAATCGTAATCTCCGCTCTTTTGTAAACTGTCGAGCGCCGCCTGCGCCGAATGCCCTTGCGCCTCCAATTTGTCGAAGGCGGCAGCCACCCGAAGTATCTTTGCGCCGATGGGTACAAATCCAACGCTCTTCACCCCCGCCTTTTGAAGCCCGGCATATTGATAGGAAAGAATCTCCAACACGGGTTCCAAACGCGGAATGTTGCCGAGCAACTTTTGCGCTAGCCCCGGCACCTTGTCGGCCATGGCCTGTTCCGCCGTACTTAGGGCCTCGCCGTAATACAGTTTTTTCGCCGTTTCCTCCGGGAGCGTGATACAGCCAATCTCCGAGACCATGGCGGCGACCTCGACCTGCCAAGGATCGACGACGGGCAGCTTCTGAATAATATCGCATACAAGTTGCTTCACGCGGCCAGCCCGGCCGAAGGCGATGGGATTGGTCAAAGACAGAATATCCATGAGGGCCTTGATGCATCCTCTCAGGGTCTGCTCCAAGAGAACTCGCTCCGCCATAATGAGGTGATACTGCGCCAAGGCCGCGTCGAAGGCCTTCAGGAGGCGATCGGGAGGACAAGGCTTTGAGAGAAAGCGGAAAATCTGGCCTTCGTTGATCGCCGCAATGGCCGATTCGATATCGGTTTGGCCGGTGAGCAGCATACGGACGACGTCCGGGGCCTTTTCTCTCGCTCGAGCTAAAAAAGCGGCCCCGTTCATCTCCGGCATACGCATATCCGCAAGCACAACGGCAATGGCCTTGTCCTTCTTAAGTAACTCAAGACCTGCTGCGCCGCTCGAGGCCGTGGACACGGTGAATTTTTTGCGTAAATTTAATTCGAGACCCTCCAGTACCGCTGGGTCGTCGTCGACACATAAAATGTGGGGACTCTCCATTTCAATCTCCTTCTCTAATTGACTCGCCAGGACTTCATTCGGGTTCAGCCATTTGTTTTTCGGTCATTTTCCGCCAGGACGAGAGCTGGTCCGTCACACCGAGGGCCTCCACATAGTCGAGATCCAAGAGCGCCGGGGATTCCGAATCCGCTTCGATTTCGGACACCAGGCCTTCGGCGATATACACAGCGGCAAGAGGGCAAAAGCTATGCGACAACACCCGCTGGGGCCGATGGTGGTTGGCGACGGCCTCTACGACAGGATAGGGCAAGCCCCAGGCGCCAAGGAGATAGGCCCCAATCTCCGCATGGGTCACCCCAAAGAGCTTCTCTTCCGCCTTTTCGAGCGGAAGCCCTTCCGCCTGGGATAGCGCGATCGCCTGCTTGAGTTTATCGGGCATCTCCATCGCCATGATGAGCGTTCCAATATCATGCAGCATGGCGGCCATAAAGGCGTCTTCGGATTGTTGGGGATTGGGACAGATTTGTTTGGCGATGTTGGCGACAAGCAGGGCATGCTTTTGTAAGTTCTCCGCCGAAAATCCTTCGATTTGAATGGGTGCATTCGATTTAAAAACCTCGAGGGACAGAACGAGATTCTTAACGATCTGGAATCCGAGGCGAACGACCGCGAATTGCACGCTGGTGATTTGTTTGGCCGAGACGAAGAAGGAAGAATTTACCAGCTGCAGCAGTTTTGCGCACATGGCCATGTCCTGTTCCAAAATTTTGGCGACGTCATCCGCACCGGTATCGGGGTCCGAAAGGGCCTTCGTTAAAGCGGCGTACATGCGGGGCAGGGGGGGCAAGGTTTCTATTTTTCCGATGGTTTTTTGCAGCGCCTCGTCATTGATGAGCAATTGAAGATTGCAGGCGCGCTCGACCACGTTTTCCAGTTCCGCGGGTCGGCAGGGTTTGGTGAGAAATTGATGGGCGACGGGGATTGCGCGAACCGCTCCCGCAAGCTCGGTATAACCGGAGAGAACGATCCGAACGGTATTCGTGTATTTTTCGCCAACGATCTTCAATAGGGCCGCGCCATCGATGCCCGGCATCATCATGTCGGTCACAATAACATCGAAATGCCCCTGCTCAAGGAGTTCCACGGCCTTCTCTCCGCCTTGGGCGAAAACCATCTCCCACTTGTCCCGCTGCCGCCGTAACAGATTTTGCAGGCCCTCTAAAATTTGCGGTTCGTCATCGACAAAGAGGATCCGTTTCATATTGTGCTCCCTATTTTTTTGTTTTTTCCATCGACCGGCAATCGAATAAAAAAAACCGTTCCTCGCCCCACTTCACTCTCGACCAACAAGCTTCCTCCGTGTTTATCCACAACCACGGATCGCGCGATGGCAAGACCCTGTCCGGTTCCTTTCCCAATCGGCTTGGTGGTAAAAAAGGGATCGAAGACCCGTTGGCGGATCGATTCCGGAATGCCGGCGCCGGTATCTCGAATGCTAATCAGCACGGTCTCCGCATCTTCAAGCTCCGTCCGAATCGTAATCTTTCCCAAGCCTTGGCCTTCTACGATGACATCCGAAATGGCATGGGCGGCATTGACGATCAAATTAAGAAAGACCTGGTTGACATCGCCCACAAGGCAGACAACCGGCGGCAGGTCTCCTAATTCCGTCTCGACTTCGGCCACGTATTTATACTCGTTTCGCGCCACGGTCAGGGTATTGAGCAGGCTTTGATTCAAATCACAGGGGACTTTTTCGCGCTGGTCCGGATGAGAAAACTCCTTCATCGCCCGAACAATAGCCGTAACACGCCCGACGCCTTCGCTAGTGCGCTCGAAGGCCTTGGGCACGCAGTCTTCCAAATAGGCCAAGTCGGCCTTCTCCTCCGCTTCCTTTATCATCCGGCAGAGGCCCTCATGCTCGGGAAGGGCGGCTATCGGATTCCTGAGCGCCTGATAGCTTCGAATCAAACCTAAAAAATCGTCGAACGCGCCGCGCAGAAAATGGATATTGTCTCCCACGTATTGCATCGGCGTATTGATTTCGTGGGCGATCCCTGCGGCCAGTTGGCCGACCGCTTCAAGTTTTTGGGCCAGACGCAGTTCGGTTTCGACGCGCTCTCGGTCGGCCATCTCCTTCCGCAACTGTGCATTGGCTTGCTCCAAGGCCTCGGCATTCGAACGGATAATGCCCGTCATCTTATTAAATTGATACTCCGCTTGCTCCTTGAGCCACCAACGCCTGTTGAGCACGTGGGCGAGCTGCCGAACCTCGATGGTTTCGAAAGGCTTTTTGAGGATAAAGAGACGGTCCGTTTCTCCCACTTTTTTGATAATATCTTCCCAGCTGTAGTCCGAATACGCCGTACAAAGCACCACCTGCAGCCTCGGGTCTTCTTTCAAAAGCAGACCGATCGTTTCCAAGCCGTCCCAGCCGGGCGGCATCCGCATGTCGACGAATGCAATTCGGAAGGGGCGATGCGTCTTCAAGGCCTCGCGCACCATCTCCAAGGCTTCTTGACCTTGATAGGACGAGGCGATACGAAACTGGGGGGTTGTGACCTCCTCCCCTTGACCGAACAACTGAACCTCTAGGGCCTCGATCCCGCTGAATCGCTTCGCATCGACTTCCAGAATTTTTCGATAGTCTTCATGGATGGCGCGATTATCGTCGACCACAAGGACCCGCCTCAGGTCCGCACGCTCCGAATCCGCTTCCAGCGAATGGGTCGGCGCCGGCATCGATGAACCCACCTCGACCTTCCTCTCCTCAGTCATGACGCTCTATGATCCTTAAAATGCCCCCCAGATTCGTGCGAGGGAATGGCCATATCGGCCGCAGAGAAAATAAACCGCCGATTTGCCTTCTTAAAACAAGAGGCATTGCGGCGACTGTATTTTGATCTACCTGAATCTCTATCGGTTATCGCGACTTAAACTTTAGAATAAGAGGCTGGAGCTAAAGATCGCGTTCGACCCTTGAAGACCAATCCTTAAATTTCTATGCGGCCAATAAACCTGGGTGAAAACAAAGCCGCGAGACGCTGCGGCAATGAAACGCGATCGGGTCTGGACCCACCGTCATCGAGCAAAAAGGGCTTAAAAATAAGGGGCGAAACCGGGCAAGGTGTTGAGGGGACAGCGAGAACACTCCGGATTTTTTTTGCAATAGATCTTGGCTGTTTTAACAAGGAGGGCATGGTATTCGTTAAAGAGATCCGCCTCGTGAGGCAGCCGGCTCATAAAATCGTTCTGTATCTCGGGATAGGACCGTTTTTCGTCAATCAGCCGGTGCCGCTCAAAAATCCGCCGGGTATAGGCGTCGACCACAAAAAAAGGAAGGCCGCCGGCATAAAGGAGAATCGAATCGACCGTTTCCGGTCCGAGCCCCTTCACGGAGAGCAGAGTCTTTCTCAATTGCGCCCCATCGGCGGAAAACATCCGGTCGAGATCGCCGCCGTGGCTTTCGTAAATAAAAGCGACCACCGCTTTCAAACGGCGCGCTTTCACATTGAAATAACCGCTGGGACGGATCAGCTGTGCGAGTTCCTTTTCGGGGAGGCGGCGGAGCGCTTCGAGTGTGAGGACTTGCCGGGCCTTGAGACGGGCGATCGCCTTTTCGACATTCATCCAGGCCGTGTTCTGGGTCAATACGGCGCCGACGATCATTTCGATAGGGCTCTCCGCTGGCCACCAATATTGCGGCCCGAGGTCCGTGTAGAGGCGGTGAAAAATGTCCCACGCGATGGCGCTGTCGAAGGCGGGGGGCCGGAGGATGTACTTTTTATCTACGCTTTTTTTTTAATCATCACAAGGATTCCGATGATGCTTGCGTATTTTTGCCGATCCAATCGAGGTAGTCTTTCGAACCGGCGACGATGGGAAGGGCGACGATCTCGGGTACCGAATAAGCATGATGTGCCTTCACCAAAGCGATCAGTTTTTCGAAAAGCGGGCGGCGGCTCTTCGCAATGATCAGGACTTCCTCTTCACGGCAGATTTCCCCTTTCCACGAAAAAATGGAGGTCACCGAAGGCATGATATTCACACAAGCGGCCAGCTGGACCTCGACCAGCGCGACTCCAATTTTTTCGGCATCCGCCTTTGAGGGCGCAGTGATTAAAACGACAATCTCATCCATGCAATCATATCCAAAGTTCGATTGGATTTATAAGCGCTCCAAAAGGAAAATGCAAGATGGGCCTAAACACAAACGGCAAAATAACTTAGGTATCAGACAGGGAAAAGGAAAGTCTCGTCTACGTCGCGCACCCGAAAATAACGCGAGCCTAGCGTAGACGCAGTCGAAAAGAAATCGCAATTAAGAAAATAGAGTATGCAAACGAAGAGGGGCCCCGAACAAAGTTCGAGGCCCCATCGCGGCCACATGAACGATGGCGACAGCATTTTGTATCTAGGAGGGTAGCTACAAAATTTCACCCTCGCATGGGCCGCACCCCACTCGCATTGCATTTGGGCATTGCGCCCGAGACATCACGGGGGATCGGCTATCTCTTTTTTCAAAAAGATAATCGAGGGAAATGCATGCGATGTGCCTTTTTGCCTTTGTCCTCCGCTTTTCCCAAAAACCAGAGGAATGACGATGAGGCATCGGCCCCTCCCTCGGGCTCGACTTTCCGGAGGCCTCGACCAACTCTTTGATAAATATAGTATTTAACTTCGAATCGACCTACATGGAGCGATAGTCCCTCTCGATAAAAGTAGTTTCCGACGCCGCCAGTGGAAGGGGGCCGCCGCCCTTTGCCAGACGATGTTTATGTATTCGATTACTGAGCTTGAGAGAACGACTTACACAAAAGGCTCCCGCGCGGCCGTCAACGCCGTTCTTTTTATCGGCCTATTGCCATTGCCCCTGTTGACAGCCCGACAACCCTTTGCTACTTCTAATCTCGAGTCTTCTATTTGTAGATAACAACTGATTTCGCCGCCGAGAATGCATCGCCTATCGCAGCGGCAATCGAGGAAACCCTCCCGTGACGCTCAATCCAAGGACGGCGCTCCACCATATCGTGTTGGGAGTGGGGCCACCTATCCTCCTGCTCCACGGTCTTTTCGATACCTTGCAAACCTGGGAGCGATTAATCCCTCTGCTCAGCCATCGATTCACAGTCTTTGCCATAGACTTTCCCGGTTTCGGAAAAACAATACTGCCGAAGGCATGGGGGGATTCGATGATGGGTATGGCCGATGCCGTGATCGGGTTTCTCGACGAACAAGGAATCGAACAAATTGCATTGGTGGGGAACTCAATGGGCGCAGGGGTGGCCCTGGCAATTTGTGAAGCGCATCCCGAACGCGTCTCGCGCATTGTTCTCTTGAATCCCTATGGCCTGCCCCAGATGCCGATGGCGGCTCAAAGCGCCCAGTCGGCGATCGCTGGCCTGCTCCCCTACTTGCTCCCAAGGGGAGCCCTCCGTCAGTGCGCAAAAAGAATCTTCTCCCGCGCCTTGTTCGACCCAAACCAGCTCACTGAATCCCTGCTTGCCCAGCGGGTTGAACCTTTCTCCTCCTTACAACGGCGGAAAGATCTTTTTCGGTTCCTTCGAGGGGTTTCCACCCAAACCCTCGCGGCCATCGATCAAAAACTGCCCCGCATTACACAGCCTGTTTTAATTTTATGGGGAATAAACGACCGCTGGCTTTCGGGTTCGCATTGGATGCATCTCGAAAAACGCCTTCCCCATGCGACGGTAACACGGATTGCAAACTGCGGACATTTACCCCAAATCGACAAGCCGAATGACGTGGCGGCGGCCCTCCTCCCTTTTCTCTCCCCATCGCAATTAAATCGATGACAGCGATCAAAAATTTTGCCCCGGCCGGCATTGGAAACTTGACAAGAACCCAGGCCATCCATTAGTATTTCTTCATCTTAATATAAACACATTGTTGGACAACGACGTCCCACCCAAAAGTGCATTTCGGGTGGGGCGTTTTTTTTTATCCTTATTCGGATGGTCGTATGCCAAATGAAATTGCCGCCAATGCGCTCATTGGTTCGAGTCGGGCGATGAAAGAAATCTACAACGATCTGCCGCGTATTAGCCGGAGCAAGGCCACGATTTTATTGCGCGGGGAAAGCGGCACCGGGAAAGAATTGATCGCCAAATTAATCCACGCCAACAGCCGTCGTGCGAACAAACCTTTTATCACGCTAAACTGCGCCGCCCTCTCCGAGTCGCTGATCGAAAGCGAACTCTTCGGGCACGAGAAGGGGGCCTTTACCGGCGCGCTTCATGCGAAGAAAGGGCGATTCGAACTGGCCGATGGCGGGACGCTTTTTTTGGACGAGGTCGGGGACCTGCCCTTGCCCGTGCAGGTGAAATTGTTGCGGGTGTTGCAAGAAATGACCTTCGAGCGGGTCGGAGGAACGGCATCGATCACGGTAAACGTGCGCACCCTTTCAGCCACCCACCGTAATTTGGAAAAGGCCATCGAAGAGGGTCATTTTCGCCAAGACCTCTACTACCGGCTCAACGTCATTCCCATCCAACTGCCGCCGCTTCGCGAACGTCGGGAAGACATTCCTTCGTTAATCGATCACTTTCTCAAAAAATTTAACCAAGAAAACGAAAACGCCGTGAGCCTCTCCCGCGAGATGGTGGGCTTTCTCAGCCGCTACGAATGGCCGGGCAATGTGCGGGAGCTGGAAAATTGCATGGAACGCCTCGTCGTCCTCGCCGAGACGGGCACGATAACCCTCGAAAATATCCCGAACGCCATGAAGACCTATTTTGACGACATCCGGGAAGTCACGCAGGACCGGCGGCCAGACCCGAAAGAAACGCTTTCCGAAACAATGGAGGACTTCGAAAGAGAGGCCATGCAAAAGGCATTGGAGCGCTCCGGATGGGTGCAGGCCAAGGCCGCGCGCTTGCTCGGATTCAGCCCGCGCCAAGTGGCCTATAAGATAAAAAAACACAAACTGGTGCCCAGGGAGTCGAGCTAGTCCAATCTTTTTAGGAACCTTGAATGATTCGTTTTAGACTGTGCCATTTTTGAAATGGGATAACTTAATTTCATGATCGTTAAAAACCGCCAGGGCCTGATTTTATTCTTGTTTTAAGAAAATAATTTTGTTAAGATGCCGCCGTCTGCTGTCTTTTATGGCGTTGACCTCCCAGATTGGGATACGGATCAGGCAGATAAAATCGATTACCTTGCGGTTTCAACTTAACGAAAGTTTAAGGAGGGAAGCGAATGAAAGGGAAGACATTGGGCCTAAGTTTGTTTATGGCAGGCATCATGGTTGTTGGCGCGTCGGGAATTGGACGTGCGGACGACCTTAAGGTTAGCGGTTACGGCGATATCACTTTGGATCTATTGGATGAAACCAGAGACAATGCATGTTCCAGTCCCACTTCGGCAACGCTGGACACCAATTGCGACGAATTTCAGTTCAATACCACCGCCGAAGTGGATTTTGAGAAAAAGCAAGGCCCCGTCACTGTGAGACTAGATCTTGATTTTCCCGCAGTCACTGGCGTGGGGACCACTGCAGGGGGAAATAACATTGTTGCCAATATCGATATGGAACAAATGAGATTCGATTGGATGCTGCCCGTTGGATCGGAGCTCGGCCTGACCCTCACCGGGGGTGTCTTCAACTCGCCGATCGGTTTTGAAGCGCAAGACGCGCCGGACAAGCTCCAAGTGACCAACGGCCAGCTCTTTGGCTTAGTGCCTTCCAATCTCGCGGGGCTTAAACTCTCCGGCGGAAACAACATGGTTAATGGGGGACTGATTTTCGCCAACGACTTTAGGAACGCAATGCCGAACCTGCTTGGCGGCGTGGGTGAAGAACATAGCGCTGGCGCGATCGTTTCGTTTACCCCGATGCCAGAGGTTGGCCTGACGGTGGGTTATCTCGATTCCGGGATACTCCCAACCGAAGCGATTATCAATGCCATCGTTTCGGGGACCGTAATGCCCTCTCAAGATCTCTCTCTCCTTTATGCGCTTGAATATGTGGGAGATGAAGTCAATACAGGAATGGGTATCACTTTACATGCAAAACATGGCAAGCACGGTTTAACCGTCCGCTATGACATGGTTGATTGCGATCCGGGATCGTCATCTGGTTTATGCACAGCTGGAGCGCCAGGTTCTCCTAACGAAGAACCGACCACGCTGACCCTCGCCTTCCAGTGCAGCCTGGAAGAAAACCTTAAATTAAACCTGGAATGGAAAAGCACGGATCCGGATTCGGGCAGCGCCCCCAAAACCGACCAAGCGACGCTACAATTTGTCGCATTGTTCTAAAGCGGTTTTCACCCTTGCATCCCCCCATGCATCTCCCGATGATGGGGGATGCAAGGGAAGTGAGAATAAGATCAAAAAAAACAGCTACAGGGAGAAATTAAAATTGCTCCCTGTAGCTGAAGGGGCTTACCTACTGAGTTTTATTTTATCTCATGGGGAAATGGAAAATTTAAGATGTTGACGATACATAAAAAAGTTGTCATTGACGATCAAGGGAATCCCCTGGAAGTGATTATTCCATGGGAGGAGTATCAAGAAATGGCGGAGTTATTAGGACTCGATCTAAGTGATGAGGCCCTTGAGGATCTCAAACAGGCTAAGATTGACCGGGATACCGGCAACAGTGATGCATATCTCGGATTAGAATCGATTTAGTGTACAAGGTCATTGTTCATAAACGGGCACAGCGGTATTTAAATAAGTTAAAGCTTGATCAAAAGAAAAAAGTAATAAAATGTTTGACGGAATTGGCCGCCGATCCCTTCCAGAATAAAAATGTAAAACAAATGTTTGGAAACTGGAAGGGTCATTATCGAATGAGGGTGGGCACGATGAGAGTTATTTTTTGGATCGATCAATCGGAAAAGCTCATCTACATCGACCATGTGGGGCCAAGGGGGGATGTATACAAATAAAGGGATAAAAACCTTGCACAAGGCTCAATGACGAGCAACCTTACACTCAATGGGGAGTATCAATGTTATTAACTTATAACGAAGGAGCGAAAAATGAAGACGTTACGACGATTCAGTCATTTTGCTCTCCCCATTGCCCTTGTGCTCGCCACAACGACGCTACTTTGGGCTGAGGGAGAACCCACCGCAGCAGAGGTCCAGAAAAACGCAGACTTTGTCTGGACCCTCATCGCAGCATTCCTCGTTTTTTTTATGCAGGCCGGTTTCGCGGCCGTTGAAGCCGGTTTCACCCGCGCGAAAAACGCCGTCAATATCCTCATGAAGAATCTTTTCGATTTTTCGTTCGGAAGTATTGCGTTTTGGGCCATCGGCTTCGGCCTGATGTTCGGAACGTCCAAGGGCGGATTCATCGGGACCTCCAGTTTTTTCCTCTCCGATTTCGCCGTGGATCGAGACCCTTGGGTCTTCGCCTTTTGGATGTTTCAATGCGTCTTTGCCGCGACGGCGGCGACCATTGTCTCCGGGGCCATGGCGGAGCGGATGAAGTTCCCTTCCTACTTAATTACCAGCGGCATCGTCTGCGCCATCATTTATCCGATCTTTGGCGGTTGGGCCTGGGGAAGTCTCTATAAAGGAGCCGGCTGGCTCGAAGGGCTGGGTTTCATCGATTTCGCCGGTTCCACCGTCGTGCACTCCATCGGGGGCTGGGTCGGACTGGCCGGGGCGGTCGCCCTTGGGCCTCGCATTGGGAAATACGCCAAGGACGGAAAGCCACGCGCGATCCCGGGCCACAACCTGCCCTTGGCCACCATCGGCGTCTTTATCCTTTGGTTCGGCTGGTTCGGGTTTAACCCCGGCAGCACCACGGCGGCCATCACGGATATCGCCATGATCGCCGTGAACACCAATTTGGCGGCAGCAGCCGGGTCGGTCTCCGCCATGGCCGTTTCCTGGAAACTATACGGCAAGCCCGATTTGGGGATGTCGCTCAACGGCGCGCTGGCGGGCCTGGTCGCTATTACGGCCGGCTGCGCCAATGTCTCGCCGACAAGCGCCGTGATTATCGGACTCATCGGCGGAACATTGGTTGTCTTTTCCGTCCTCTTTTTTGATAAAATCCGGGTGGACGATCCCGTGGGCGCGGTCTCCGTTCACGGCGTCTGCGGGGCTTGGGGGACCTTGGCCGCGGGGCTTTTCAATCAAGCCGGGTTCAGCCTCAAGGTCGTCGGCGTTCAACTGCTGGGAATCGGCGCGGCCTTTGTCTGGGCCTTCGGCCTGGGCATGGTCCTCTTTTTAACGCTCAAGGCGACCGTGGGGCTTCGGGTCTCTCCGGAGGAAGAAATGGAAGGCTTGGATATCCTTGAACACGGCAATACCGCCTATCCGGAATTCGCGGTCAGCATGATCTCCAACACGGGCGGCCTGTCCGGCGGGCGGATGTCCGATGCCGAGGAAGGTCTGAGCCCCGCAGGCAGAACCGATAAAGTCATGCGCTAAAAAAGGAGGAAGCAATGAAAAAGGTAGAAGCCATTATTAAACCCTTTAAACTCGAAGAGGTCAAAAAGGCCCTGGCCGATATCGGCATTGTCGGCATGACCATCAGCGAGGTGAAAGGCTTTGGGCGGCAAAAGGGACATAAGGAGCATTATCGCGGCGCGGAATATGCCATCGAGTTTGTCCCGAAAATCAAGCTGGAAATCGCCGTCAGTGATTCGGAAGAAGAAAAGGTGGTGGCCACTCTGATGGCCGCCGCCAAGACGGGCTCCATCGGCGACGGTAAGATCTTCGTCACTTCGCTCAGCGAAGTCGTCCGCATCCGTACGGGCGAGATGGGCGATACGGCGCTCTAACATCAGGACTCGGTTTGAAATGGATTGGGGGAGCATCCTGTTTGAACAGGGTGCTCCCCCAATCGCACTCCCCCGTATTTTTTCTCCTCCCGATCCTTCCCCAATTTTCCGCCCGATCTTCCGTTTGATTGACAAGGCCGGCCGGATTGATATAGTAATAATACTGCGCAGACATTCGAACGCCCCTGTTTCCCGGAGTCACTTTTTTCACACATGACGACGATTCAAACGATAGAGTCCCATCCCTTTTTGATGTCCTTTTCTATTTTTTCACCGTACCCGCATCAGCAAATTAGCAATGTCTTTCGTAAGGAACGGTCTTTAATCCCACTACCTTTCCCTATCGACATCCAATGGAACGGTTTTGTACCTGAACGCAAAGGGGCGAACCGTCTCAAAACATCATACCCATACCTAAGGACGCTCTAATTCTTTCATGCAATATTATCCCTATGCCAAAAAGTTCCGCCTCTGCGATACAAACCCCGGAAATAGCAGGCCACTCCATGGGGTCAATCCTGTGCATGAAATTATCTTTTCTCCTCAAAAAATTAGACCGGACATCCAAGCGTAGCCCTCAAGTAATTAAGGAAACCCTCCGATAAGGTTTGGACATGGAAATTGAATCGATCAAACCCGCTTTAGTATTGCTCGTCTCTTTGGTTGGTGCGATCCTTATTCCCGCCACGCGAAAGGACCCCAATATACGCGAGGGATGTTCCGTAGCGGCGGCCGTACTGAAATGTCTTCTCGTTTTAAGCATGATCCCCGAAATTTTGGCGGGCAAGACGATCCATTACACGGTGCTCACCTTTCTACCCGGTATCTCCCTGGCCTTTCGCGTCGATGCCCTCGGACTGATCTTTGCCACGACGGCCTCTATTTTGTGGATCTTGAACACGTTTTATTCTATTGGCTACATGCGCGCCCACAACGAACCTTCCCAAACGCGTTTTTATACCTGCTTCGCCCTGACGCTTTCGGCGACGATGGGGGTCGCCTTTGCCGCCAATCTCGTCACGCTTTATCTCTTCTACGAAATTCTAACGCTCGTGACCTACCCCTTGGTCGCGCATAAAGAAACGAGCGAGGCCTATGCGGGTGCGAACAAATATCTCTTCTACCTCTTGGGCACCTCGACGGCCTTTTTGTTGCCCGCCGTCATCTTAACTTACAGCCTCGCAGGAAACGGCAATTTCAACCCGAATGGGTTTTTGCCTCACGATGCGAATCCCATCGTCTTGACCCTAGTCTTTCTCTTCTTTTTGTTCGGGATTGGAAAGGCGGCGATCATGCCCGTTCATGCCTGGCTTCCCGCCGCCATGGTGGCCCCGACGCCGGTGAGCGCGCTGCTGCATGCCGTGGCCGTTGTCAATACCGGCGTCTTTTGCGTGCTGCGCGTTTTTTTTCATGTCTTCGGCGTCGAGCTGATGAAGAGCCTGCATCTTGGAACGGCGGCGGCCATTCTCGCCTCCTTCACCATTTTAATGGCCTCGATGTATGCGATGACGCGCGATAATCTCAAGGCGCGGCTGGCCTATTCCACCGTGAGCCAGCTGTCCTACATTATCCTGGGCGGGGCCCTGCTTTCCCCGAGCGGGATGGCGGGAGGGGTATTGCATATCGCGAACCATGCCTTCTCGAAGATCACCCTGTTTTTTTGTGCCGGCTCGATCTATGTCGCCTCCCATAAAACCAATATTTCACAGATGAATGGCATCGGACGACAGATGCCCTGGACCATGACCGCCTTTGCCATTGCCACCTTGAGTATGATCGGCGTTCCCCCTTCCGCCGGCTTTGTCAGCAAATGGTATTTGGCCATCGGCACGATTGAAGCGGACCAAGTCGCGATCCTCTTTGTCCTCTTAACGAGCACACTCTTAAATGCCATGTACTTTGTCCCCATCGTCTACCGGGCCTTTTTCAATCCCCCTTCGGAGCAAAAATCGGATCATGAAGCGGCCCATCTATTAGCCCATGCTACTGCCGGCGATAAAGATGGCGGCAATGGCGACCCGCGTCGCATTCGAGAGGCCTCTTATTTCATCGTGGTCCCGTTAATGGTGACCGCCGTGATCTCTTTGATCCTGGGCATGTTTCCCGATCTCTTTTTAGTACTGGTAAGACAGGTGACCGGATGACGAGCAAGCAAGCACCGGAAAATCCGCTTTATAAATCGAAAAGGATGAAGGTTCTCTATGGAATCCTTGGCCTGTTAATCGTTCTCGACTGGTTCGCACCCAGACACCACGCCCACTTTTTCTGGGATGCCATTGGCGGTTTCTCGGCGGTATTCGGTTTTATCGCCTGCGTCATCCTGATCTTCGTTTCCAAGGGGATTGGACACGCGTTTTTGATGAAGCGGGAGGATTATTACGATGATTGAGTGGGTCCATCCCGCGCTCTTCTTTTTTGCCGCCGGCGCGATCGTTCCTTTCGTAAAAGGAAGGGGAAAGTCTATCGTACTGCTCGGCTTCCCAGTGCTGGCTTTCTTCTCTCTCATGCTCTTTCCGGAGGCAAACTACGGGGCCTTTACGATCGGCGGCTTTGATCTCGTCTTTGGCCGGGTCGACAAGCTCAGCCGTGTTTTCGGTTATGTCTTTACGCTCATGGGGGTCGTCGGCATGGTCTACGCCCTCCATGTCAAACAAAACGGCGAGCATGTCGCCGCGCTTGTTTACGGGGGGAGCGCTCTGGGTGCAGTCTTTGCCGGCGATCTATTGTCTCTCTTTGTCTTCTGGGAGATGATGGCCTTCTCCTCCGTCTTTTTGGTTTGGTACGGCGGGGAACAATCCAAGGCGCCAGGCTTGCGCTACCTGCTGGTTCATACCTTCGGCGGGGTCTGTCTGCTGGGAGGGATTGTTGTTTTTGCCGCACAGACCGGAAGCCTCGCTTTTAACGCCATTCCCGCCGCAGGCTTGGGAGGCTTCCTGATTCTGCTTGGCTTCCTCTTGAATGCCGGCGCACCACCCTTACATGCCTGGCTGCCCGACGCCTATCCGGAAGGGACCATTACCGGCACGATCTTCCTCGCATCCTTTACCACGAAGACCGCTGTCTATGTCTTGGCGCGGGGTTTTGCCGGAACAGAAATTCTGATGTGGGTGGGAGTCCTCATGGCCCTCTACGGGGTGGTGTATGCCATGCTGGAGAACAATATACGGAGGCTTTTGGCCTACCACATCATCAGCCAGGTCGGCTTCATGGTGGCCGGCATCGGTGTGGGAACCGAGATGGCGATCAACGGCGCGGTGGCCCATGCCTTTGCCCATATCCTCTATAAAGCTCTCTTAATGATGGGGATGGGCTCCGTCATCTTCATGACCGGCAAGCGAAAAGGCACTGAATTGGGAGGGCTCTACCGGACGATGCCCCTGACCTTCGTCCTCTTTATGATCGGCGGTTTTTCCATCTCCGGCGTCCCCTTTCTTTCCGGCTTTATCAGCAAATCCATGGTTATCTCCGGGGCCGCCGCGGCACACCTTCCTGTTGTCGTCCTCCTGTTGACCTTGGCCGCATCAGGGACCTTTCTTTCCACGACCCTTAAGCTGCCCTATGCGGTGTTTCTGGGAGAAGATAAGGGAATTAAATCTGCCGATCCCCCAAGAAACATGCTGATGGGCATGGGATTGGCCGCCTTCATCTGCATCCTATTGGGCGTGATGCCGGATCTTCTTTATCGGCTTCTCCCTTTTCCCGTCGATTACCATCCCTACACCGCAGAACATCTGCTCGGGTCCTTCCAGCTTCTGCTCTCTGTCTTGATCGGTTTTATTTTCTTTTTATACAAGCTTCACCCGGAGGAAACCATCAGTATCGATACCGATTGGCTCTATCGTAAAGGCCCAAAGGCCTTTCCCTGGCCCGCTGCCTCCCCCCTGACGCATTTAAAGACCTATTCGTATCAAGCGTTTTTGGAGGGGGTAACCCATTTCGCCCGGCAGATTCTGCACCGCTTTCAGAGCGGGTATTTAAAGCATTATCTTATGGCCATCTTCTCTTTTTTAATGCTCTCCACGCTGTACTTTTCCCTGTCAAAAGGCTGGGTCTTGCAGCTTGATTCCCTTCTGAAGACCGAGATCACGCTGGCGCAAGTCCTGACACTGGCGCTCTTGGCCTCTGCGGCGCTCGCGACCGTGTTGTTTAAGAATCGTATTTCGGCCATTCTGTCGCTGGGCATGACGGGTTTCCTCGTGGCCTTTCTCTATGTGCTGATGGGCGCGCCAGACTTGGCCCTGACACAATATCTGATTGAAGCGGTGTCGGTCATTCTCATTCTGCTCGTCTTCTATTTTGTGCCGCCCTACTTTGAAGAAAAGGCCTCGCAAAACACAAAAATCGCCAATGTCGCGCTCTCCGTGCTGGTGGGCGGCGTGATGACTTTTTATATGTTGATGGTGATGGACAGCCATCTCGTCGAATCCATCGCGCACTATTATTTGGAGACGAGCGAGGAACTGGCGGGCGGCCGGAATGTCGTAAATGTGGTCATCGTCGATTATCGGGGATTCGATACGATGTTCGAAATCTGCGTCTTCGCCATCGCCATTTTAGGGATTTACGCCATGCTCCGTCTAAAAAAGAAACCCAAGCCTGTTCAACAGGAGGCCCCGCTAAAATGAATTCGCTGATCTTCAGATCCATTATCAAGATAGTGTCCCCCATTTTGATGCTCTTTTCGATCTATCTCCTACTGAGAGGACATCAATTACCGGGAGGCGGCTTTATAGCGGGTCTGATGACCTCTTCGGGCCTGGTGCTGATCTATTTGGCCTATGGCTGCGAGCGCTTCGATTGGCGCAATCGCAGCCGTTTTTTCTATTACCTGTTTTCTACCGGTCTGGCGATTTCCTTTCTCACGGGCCTGGCGGGTCTTTTCTGGGGGGGATTTTTTCTCAAAAGCGGCTTTGCTCATGTCCACATGCCCTTGATCAACGAGGATTGGGAATTCGCCTCTGCGGCTATTTTTGACATTGGGGTCTACCTTGTCGTCTGCGGCGTCTGCGTCTCGCTCATGACGATGTTGGGAGAAGAGAAATGAACATTATTCTGCCCTTGGCCATCGGCGTTCTTTTTGGTGCGGGCACGTATCTCATGATGCAAAAAAATATCCTTAAACTCGTGCTGGGCTTGGGACTTATTGGACATGGCGCGAACGTCATTTTGATTAGTTCGGGATGGATTGGTACGGGACAGGCGCCGATATTGGGGCAAGATCCGCACGCGCCCTTTGTCGATCCCATCCCTCAAGCCTTGATCCTGACGGCCATTGTGATCGGTTTTGCCGCAACCGCTTTCATGCTGGTCCTTTCGCTCCGAGTGTACCGGGATCTTAAAACAACCAATATTAAAGAGATCAGAGGGCAGCGGGGATGACCCAACTTTTAATTCTTCCCGTCCTCATTCCACTGGGAACGGCCATTTTATTGCTCCTGCTGCGTTTTATTCCCATGGCGCGCCGCGTCGTTATCGCCCTCGCGGGTGTGTCAATTTTAGGGGTGAATATTTCCCTGCTGTCGTCGATTTATAATCAAGGCATACAGGCCTACAGGCTAGGAGGCTGGCCTGCGCCTTATGGCATTGTCTTGGTGGGAGATCTTCTGAGCGGCATTATGCTGGTCCTGGGATCCATCATCGCCCTCTGCGCCCTGTTTTATTCCTTCGGATATTTAAAGGAAGACAGTCAGCAGGCCATTTTTCATCCCCTCTTTTTCTTTCTTTGGACGGGGACGAACGGGACCTTTTTGACTGGGGATATTTTCAATCTCTTCGTGATGTTCGAGATCATGCTGATGTCCATTTACAGTCTTTTGACGCTGCTGGGAGACAAAAAGCAGATCGAGGCGGGCCTCAAGCTGATGAGCATGGGGCTCTTCTCCTCCGCCCTGTTTCTGGCTGCGGTCGGAGGGATTTACGCCTTAACGGGGACGCTCAACATGGCGGACTTGGCGATTAAAATTAAGCCGCATGCCGATCATCCCTTGGTCAGCGCCGTGGCCATGATGTTTATCGGCGTCTTCGGCCTAAAAGCCGCCATGATGCCACTGCATTTCTGGCTGCCGGACGTTCACTCATCCGCACCAACGCCGATCAGCGCCATGCTCTCCGGCATTCTGATCAAGGTGGGCATCTATGCGATCATCCGTGTTTTTAGCCTAATTTTTGTGGATTTGCAGGGCGCATTTCAGCCCTTTATTTTAACGCTGGCCTGCATCACTATGTTCATGGGGGCCATGGGCGCCCTCGCCCAGACGGATTTAAAACGGCTCTTGGCCTACAGTAGCATTAGCCAGATTGGCTACATCCTGATGGGCGTGGGATTTTTCAGCGTCGCGGGCTTGAGCGCGGCGATCTTTTACGCCCTCAGTCACGGTATCATTAAAGCTTCTCTCTTTTTAGCGGCCGGGATTTTAAAAAAGATGAAGGGCACGACAGAGATGTCCGAGCATGGCAACATGATCCAACACTCCCCTATCTTCACAATTTTTTTCTTTATCGGGGTTATCTCGCTTGGCGGCATTCCGCCTTCGAGCGGTTTTTTCATGAAGTTCCAGCTTCTCAAGGCAGGTTTGGACGGGGCCTTCTACCTGCCCGTGGCCGTCGCCTTCATGGTCAGCCTCGTCACCTTGTTTTATTTATTCCAGTCCTGGCAAAAGATATGCTTATCGGATCAAAAGGAAGCGCCTCAAACCCTGCCTTCCTTCAAACTTCTGGCCCCCGTCGGGATCTTGGCCGTACTTTGCCTAGCGCTCGGTTTCGCAGCGGCACCGATAAGTGCATTGACGCAGGCGGCCTCCGAACAGCTCTTTTCGCCCGAACTCTACATTAAAGCCGTCATGGGCGGCATGGGATCGATGTGATGCGCGACCATATTGTCCTCAATATAAGCCTCGCGATTATTTGGTGTCTGCTCCAGGAAAAGTTCGATCTGCCGGAGTTGGCCATCGGCGGCGTGTTGGGATACATCATCATCTACTTACACCTTCGCATTTTGGACGATCAAAAAGCCGAACGCCCCGTCCTTTCCCCGAAGGCCTATCTTGTGTTAATGGCCAAAACGATACGTTACCTCTTTGTCTTCCTTTTTGAAGTGGTGAAGGCCAATATCGACGTGGTGAAGATTGTGCTCTCACCCAAACTCGAGATGACGCCGGGGATTATTGCTTATGAAATGGATGTAAAAACGGAGGCAGGGATTACGCTATTGGCCAATTCGATTACCCTGACCCCGGGTACGCTCAGCGTGGATATTTCGGAAGATCGAAAGACCTTGTACATTCATGCCTTGCACGTCGAAGACGCCGAGGTTTTGAAAAAATCGATCCACGATTCGCTCGAAAAATATACGAAGGAGATTTTAAGATGATCGGCCTCGTTGCAAATATCGCCTTCATCGTCTTGGCTCTTTCTCTGGCCTTGTGCTTTTATCGCTTGATCGCCGGGCCCAGCTTGCCGGATCGCGTCGTGGCGATCGACACGATTACGACGGTGATCATCGCGATGATCGCGGTCTATTGCATGAAAGAAAGTAACGCCATCTTTTACGACGCGATTTTGGTCCTCTCTATTTTGGGCTTTGTCGGCACCGTGGCCATGGCCAAATTTTTGGGAAAAGGAGGGCGTATCTTTGGCGATTGAATGGCTGACGCTAATTTTTTTAGGTCTCGGGCTCTTCTTTATCGGCGCCGGCTGCTTGGGATTATACCGCATGCCGGACGTCTTTTGCCGGATGCACGCCACATCCAAGGCCACCACATTGGGCCTGGTGTTTATCCTCATGGCCTCCTTTGTCCATCTCGGCTTTGCCGCCGTCGGCTTAAAAGCGGTGCTGGCCATCGTTTTTGCTTTCCTCACCGCGCCTGTTGGCGCACACCTCATTTCAAGAGCAGCCTATCAACGGGGCGTTAAGCTTCACGAACACTCGATGATCGACGAGCTTCGCGCACTTTATCCTAAAAATGCGCTGGACGACCGCCTCCGGGATGAGGATTAGGATACAAAAATTAGCGCGTACCCTTCGAACGGCAAGCCGACTTCCCTCCCTCTAGACACGCAATACCCCTTTCGAAGCCTCACTGCAATCCATCTTCCCTTATGATAAAATGGGCCCTTCGATCCCAGCCATCCGCTTCCGCATTCGGCCAAGGGAAAGACCTTTCGGAGCAAAAAAATTGAAAACCAGAAGGCACGACTCCCAAAAGATACCGCTCAGGCCCAGAGACATAAAGGCTTTATAGATGACATCGCAATCCGACAAAATCATCACGGTGCTCCGGCCGCGCTACATCGAAAAAGTCGCCGAGATTCGTGCCCTCCATCAACAAGGCTGCGGTGGACTCCAAGTGGTCAGGGCGCTTTCCGACCTCGCGGATCAGTTGTTGTTGAAAGGATTTCAACTGATCGATCCCCTGCTCGCGCAACAATGGGGCGGCGCCCTCATCGCGATTGGAGGTTATGGACGGCAGGAAATGTCGCCCGGCTCCGATATCGACCTCATGTTCCTCTTACCCGAGGGACATGAAAACGAAGCCAAAACGGAGGCGGCCCAACTGCTCCAACTCCTCTGGGATTTGGGCTATACAGTCGGACACAGCGTGAGAACGGTGGAAGAATGCGTGTCTCTCGCGCGCGAAGACGCGTTGATCGCCACTTCATTACTGGAATCCCGCTTCCTGCATGGGGACCGCCTTCTTTTTAAACAGTTTCACAAAACCTTTTTTTCGAAGGTCATCGACAAAAACCTGAAAACCCTCCTGAAATATTTGGCGGAAGAAAGAGAACAAAAAAGCCATCAATACGGCGCAACGCCCTATCTTCTCGAACCCAATTTAAAACAAAGTCCCGGCGGCCTGCGCGACATTCAAACCTTGAAATGGACGGCGGCGGCCCGCTACCGCACCTACCATCTGCCGCAGATCCATCAATGGGGACATCTTTCGAATATCGAATATGCGAGCCTCGTCCAAGCGCAAGACTATTTATGGCGCATCCGCAATCAACTCCATTTTCTCGCAGGCAAGGCCTCCGATCACCTCACGATCGAATTGCAAGAAGAGATCGCTCCCTTTTTCCATTTCGACGATCGGCGCGGTCTGATGCGGGAGTATTACGTGCACACGGGTAGGATACTGGAAATCTCGAAACGCTTTATCCGGGATGCCTTTCCCCTAAGCCGCCGACAGAAGTGGAGCCGCTCTTGGAAGACGCGGCGAGTGGCGCAAGGCTTTCAAATCTACGAGGGAGAGATCTCCACACAATCCTTGCAGCCTTTTGATTTTTTTCAAGACGACGAGAACACGCTCCGCCTCTTTCTCTTGGCGAAATCCCATTCCGCGCGCATCGCCGATGCAATTTTAGAAACCCTTCACCAAGTCACCGAAAACAAGAAAGACCAAGCGCTCGCGCCCGGCGCTTTAGCGCTCTTTAAAACGCTGATGACAAAACCGGGAGGGATTGCGAAAACCATCGCGGTCATGCACCAAATTCGACTTTTGTGGCGCATCATCCCCGAGTTCTCCCGGATTCACTACCTCGTTCAGAAGAGCCGTTCCCATGCTTATACTGTCGACGAACATAGCATTCGCGCCGTGGAAGCGGCCGAAGCCCTGCAAAACGAGGGCGGCCCAATACAGGAAATTTATGCCGCGGTCCCTCACAAAGACCTTCTCCATCTCGCCATCCTTCTCCATGACATTGGAAAAGGGAGCGAAGAGGATCATAGCGCTGTCGGCGCAAAAGTGGCGGAAGCCATGGCCGACCGGCTGGGCTACAATCAAGCTGAAAAAGACCGGCTCATTTTTCTCGTCCGCCAGCACCTCAGCCTTTCTCAAGTCGCCCTCTTCCGCGATTTCGAAAACGAACCGGTGCTCCTTCAATTTGTCAAAGAGATCCCCGACCTCGAAACGCTCCAGGCCCTCTTTATTGTCACCTGTGCGGATATCCGCGCGACCGCCCCCGGCATGTGGAGCGAATGGAAGGCCGATCTCCTTGTGAAGCTGTACCGCGCCGCTTCGGAATTGCTTTCCGGTACAGACCCGAATCCGAAGAAAAAAAAGGCGATGGCGATTCGCGAGCAAGTCCATGCGGCGGTACAGGGTCAGTATCCGGAGGCCTGGCTGCGAGAAATCCTTCACGCCTTGAGCATCCGCTATTTATTGGCCACGCCTTTCGAAAAAGTATTCATCGATCTGGCCGCCCTGTTCGAGCTTCAACACGATCCGATTCAGGTCAAGGCGCGCTTTCTTTCCGATCAAGGGGTGACGGAATATACCCTCTATACCTACGACTGGATCACGGGCGGCCTCTTCTGCAAGATGACCGGCGTGCTCTCCGCAAAGGGACTTGAGATTTTGGCCGCGCAGGTCTTCACCCACCCCAACGGCATGATCATCGACACCTTTCAAGTGATCGATCCGGATTACACCGAACGGGTTCCGCAAGACCGGATCGATTCGATCTCGGAAGCGGCAAAACGGGTCTTGATCGGAGAAGAAACGGTCGAAGATCAAATAGCGAAGGGCCGACGTTTTTCGCGACGTAAAAAATCTCGCGCAAAAAAACAAACGGTGAAGGTCGAGCTCGACAACGACAGCTCGCACACTTTTACGGTGATCGACATCTATGCCGCCGACAGCAAGGGACTCCTTTATCTCATCGCCAAAACGATTTTCGAGCTTGGGCTGGTGGTCCGATCCGCCAAGATTGCGACACGACTCGATCAAGTGGTCGATGTTTTTTATGTCCTCGGCTTAGATCAAAAAAAGATCACCCACCCTGCGGCGATGGAAAACATAAAAGATCGACTGCATCGGCAGATTCAGCTGCATTTTCTCGATGGAGGTGCCTAGCCCCGATCCCGAACAGCGCCGACATTAGGGCGAGAGTAAGTGCCGGATTGGATAAAAAAAACACCCTTTTTGGGCAGAAGGCGTCGAGGGAGGTCGGGAAAAACATGGGTCCGAGCCGAGAATCCCGGCCGGAGGAAACTTCAGTCCACCGGGTCGTGGAGAAGGCGTGTAACGGGTTTTCCGTTGCCAAGATGTTCGCGGAGGATTTGTCCCACCGCCTCCTCGTCGAGGTGGGCATACCAAATGCCTTCGGGGTAAACCACCATGTTCGGTCCGTTCCCGCATTGGCCCAAACAGCGGGCCAAGGTCACCCGCACCTTTCCTTGGGTCTTTTGGTCTTTCAAGCCTTTTTGAAGGGCATGCAAGGTGTCCTCGGCGCCCTCCTGGCTGCAGGTCGGTCCGGTACACACAAAGAGATGAGAGTAAGAAAACACAAGCCCCCTAATCAGGGCAGGGCCTCGGTGGATGACCTCTCTCCGCCCCCTTAAGCCCAAGCCGTCTTATGCTATGATTATTACTGTGCCCCTTCCTTCTTTTAAAGCTCGGCCTTATACCATGCACTCAAGTGTATTGTAAAGCGACGGCGGGTGGGATCAACACGGGGCGGAGGACGTTGCCTTCGGGCAAAGCATTCAATTATAGTAAAAAACAAATCAAGCCGAGCAGCACAGGACGCGGCCGGTTATTACACAGACAGGAATAATATCAATCGATAGTGAGACCGATAGCCCATGATAAAACGAATGATTTGCTTGCCCACTTTAATCCTTGTATTTTTTCTCCTTGGCGGCCTCGGCCGGGCCGAGGAGACGCCTTTGACCGCGCTCGACATTATGAAAAAAGTCGAAATGGCGAATATGACCATGGACCAGACCTCGTTGGTGACGATGATCCTGATCGATGCCCTGGGCAACGAAAGAAAAATAGAAACCCTCCGCTACCATAAGCATTATGGCGGCAAATCGGATCTCGACAGCAAGAGCGTCTTCTTTACGGAATTTCCGCCCGACCAGAAAGGCATCGGCTTTTTAATCTGGGACTACGCCATTGAGGGGCAACCCGACGATCTTTGGCTTTATCTCCCCGCCCTCCGAAGCGTTCGGCGGATGACCACACGCGATCAGCACGACTCTTTTATGGGATCGGACCTCACCTTTGCCGATATGGGCGCAAGACGCTTGGACGAAGATGTACACCAACTCGTGCCGATCGACGAAGGAATCTGCCCTGGAGATCCGTGTTATGTCATCGACAGTACGCCCAAGGAAAAAGACAGCCCCTACGGCTTCAAGCGTTTCTTTATCTCTAAGAAAAATTGGGTGGCGATCAAGGTCGAATTTTACGACAGAAAGAAAAAACCACTCAAACTTCAGACCATTAGCTGGCAAAAGGTGGATGACGTCCTCGTTTGGAAAAGTTCAAATATCCGAAACGTTCAAAACAACCACAAAACGATTTTCGAAATCAGCGATGTAAAAAACGATACAGGCTTAACCGACGACGATTTTTCAGAAAGGATACTGGTGCGCGGGGGTCGGCGCTAATCGGGTCAATTCGAAGCGCGGGTCGAAGCAGGCGATAGGGGTTCCTATAAGGGATATTGCGATGATGATCGACGACAAGATCTTGGTTGCCTTAGAATCGCACTTTAAGCAATGGCAACAGATCGCCGAGCGAGTAAGAGGACAGATAACTCCCGCTCTCAAGGTCCAAGAGACATTCCTTCTCACTGAACAGAACCGGTTGCGGGAGTTGGCAGGGTCGATTAAGGTGCCGCACTTTGACCTTTCAGATCTGTTTCCTCTTACAAAACAGGTCGCAGAATTTCAAGAATCTCTGCAGGGGCTTATAATGCCTGCATTTGAGCAGCTTCAAAGGAGCTTTCGCGAGCTCCCACCTCGCACTCAGGAAGCTCTGCTACTTCTTGGCGCCCATGGCTGGTACTTGACTTAGAGATGCCCCTGCCGGGGCTTTGGGATCTCAAGAAGGCCCTATCGGAGGGTAATGTAGAGGAAGCTGAAGAAGCACTCAGCGAGTATTTCGAAGGTCGGCTGGAGAAAATCGAAAAGTCCATTGCAGAAAGGTTCCCGCATCGCGCCCATTTGATAGGAGCAGCCTTCAATGCACATCGAAGGAAAGAATACGAACTCTCAATACCTGTTCTTCTTGCTCAGACAGATGGAATTTGCAAGGAAGTAGTTAAGCATTACCTGTTCATAAAGCAAAACAAGAAACCAAGTACCGCGATCTATGTCGATCAAATCGCGGCAGATACATATAGGGCAGCCCTCTTGAGTCCGCTTGCCCAGACACTTCCGATAAGCGCTTCCGAACGCGAGCGACCAGCGGGTTTTGATGCGCTAAATCGCCATACCGTTCTACACGGGGAGTCGCTCGACTATGGAAGCAAGACTAACAGCCTTAAGGCAATCTCGCTGGTCAACTACGTTGCACATGTGCTTGAAGTCGAGAAAGAGAACCTCTAACGGCGCTCCAGAGGACGCGCCAAGAGCGGCGCGCCGGTGAGCTAAGTAATAGGAATGTGCCGAGCGGGCGCCTGCGCTCAGCCTATGCGATCGACGATTTCATCGACCACGTTCGGCAAGGCGATTTCAAATTGCGTCTTGTCCCGCATATTCCGCAAGATCGCCTTTCCTTCTTCCCGTTCCCGGTCCCCAAGAATCAACACGAATTCGGCACCCAGGCTATCGGCCTCCTTCATCTGACGCTTAAGAGCCGAACGCGACGCTCCCATTTCGCTCCGGATGTTTTTCTTCCGGAGCTCGAACAGCACGGGAAATAGAAGTTGTCCCGCCGCCTCTCCCAGCGGCGCGATAAAAAGTTTTAGATTCGGCCCCGTCCGCTTCGATGTCTCGTAAAGCTGCATGACGCGTTCTATCCCGATGGCAAAACCGATGGCAGGGGTGATGGGTCCGCCGAGCGCCTCGACCAGGCCGTCATATCGTCCGCCGGCGGCGACCGCATTCTGGGCGCCCAAGTTCCTCGTCGTCAACTCGAAGGCCGTTTTTGTATAATAATCCAAGCCGCGGACGAGGAGGGGACTCAGGAGGTAAGGGATCTTCAACAGCGTCAAACCTTCTTGCACCGCCTTGAAATGCGTCTCGCATTCCCCACACAGATGATCGCTTGCGACTGGGGCGAGATCGATCGTCGCCTTGCACCCTTCTTTTTTGCAATCGAGAATACGCAAGGGATTGGTCTCGAAGCGCCTCCGGCAATCTTCGCAGAGTTCCGGAAGCCGCGCTTTAAAATAAGCTTGCAGGGCCTCCCGATAGGGCGGACGGCAGACGGCGCAGCCGAGGCTGTTGATCTCCAAGGTCAAACCGCCGATCTCGAGCCTTTTAAAAAAATGCGTTAAAAGGGAAAGTAACTCCACGTCCTGTCGTGGATCGCCCTCGCCGATGATTTCCGCGCCGATCTGGTGGAACTGACGCAGACGCCCCGCTTGAGGCCGCTCGTGTCGAAACATCGGGCCATGGTAGTAGAGCTTCGCGGGAAGCTTAGCCTTCGCAAGGCCGGCTTCGAGGTAAGCCCGGACCACCGAGGCAGTCCCTTCGGGCCGCAAGGTCACCGGCTTTCCATCCCAATCCTCGAAGGTGTACATCTCCTTCTCGACGATATCGGTGGTTTCGCCGATACTCCGCGTAAAGAGCTGTGTTCGTTCCAATATCGGCGTTTGAATAGGGGAAAAGCCGAAGGCATGAAAGGTCTCTCGCATCAGCGAGGCCAAGGCCTCGCAGCGCTCCGACTCGCCGGGCAAGAGGTCTTTAAATCCTTTAAGGGCTTTGATGGGATCCATTCGATACTCCGAAAAAAAGCGAACCCACTATAAACGCCGCATTTCTCGAAGTCAAGGCGATGGCCTCCCAGCTGGCGATCTAGTACTCGATCCATTTCCTAGAGTAGAGGGGCCTCTCTCTCCCTCCCTTCTCTCTTCGATACCATATGGAGAGAAGATACGGAAAAAAAGAAATGACTTTCCCCCTCGCCCAAAAGCGGAGAAGCGCCTCGCTCTGGACAAAAAAAAGGGGGTGCATCGCTGCACCCCCTTGGGTCACGTTTGAGATCCTTATTCGATCAGGATCCCTTCCGAATATTTCACAACTTCGACGACCGGCATATCGCCCATGCCGTGCTCGACATAGTCGGGCACCGTGGACAGATCCACGCTGTTTGCAATTGAGAGATCCAGCGTCTCCGGATCGGACACCGGATTCAAGAATTGGCTGATCTCAAGCGGTTTAATAAGATAGCTCTTGGTGCTATCCGTCGCATCGGTCACAGCCGTTCCTGCCGGAATGTTGATGATTTTATCCGAAATGATCGAACTCATCGTAAAACCCTTCTTTCTGAGTTCTTCGAAAAGATCGGGCAGACCGTGCATCCATCCGTCATACTGCAGGGAAAGGGTTTTTGCGCTCCCTGGAGTATTCGTCAAGACCACGGGAAGCAATTGGATCGGATCGCTTAAGATCACATAAGCCCCATTTGCATCCTTCAGGTAGGTCATCTTTCCCCAGTCTTCGCCTTCTCGAGGATAATCCCAGTTGTATTGGGTGCTGGTCTCCGTGCCGTTGACATAAGCGACCAGTCCCCACTGTCCCTTGGAAACAACGCCGCCAACGGTAACCCCCGAGTTCGGGGCCCCGCTCCCGTCCCTATCGTTGTTTCCGATCGTCGCATAGACGAGCTTCATGAAGTTCGCACTATTTGAATCGGTCACAAAGGCATAGGTGGAATCGTTATCGGGATTCCACTGGGATTTGAAGACCGTGCCCGACGGAACGAAGGTCGCGACGTTGATGGGATTGGCGACAGTCTGAATCTCGAGCTTGACGGACGTCGTCGTCCCCGTGCGCTTCACGATATAGTTCGTACCGCGGCTGTTGATATACAACTCCTGGTTTTCGGGGAGCGTATAGGGTTTGTCGCCGTTAGTGGCGAAGATGGGCGTCCAGGTCCGCTGGTCAAAGGACGCCAATTCCTTTTCCACCCAACCTGTCGCGCCGGTGCCGGTAAATTCGATGTAGATCGAGCCGCCAATATTCACCCACATATCATCGCCGTCGCTCGGCACATAGAGCGTCGCCGGACTGGCCAATACGGTTCGACCCGTCTGCTGATCCATCTGTCCCAGATAAAATCCGGCGCCTGACGGTCCGCTTGACAAGTAAAGGTAATTGACCGGTTGTTGATTTTGTTGATCCATGCGATTGATGTTCACGTTTTTCCGGTTGTTTTCGGTCGCCACTTCCAAAAGCGGAAGGGTGTCGGTGAAATCTTGGAGTCCACCATCGCAGGTTTGTCCATTTTGACCCCAGGAGGGATTCACACAGGCATCCCAGCGCGAATTGGCCGAGTTCCAACGAATATTGAAGTTCTTATTGATCCAGGTCTCCACCGGAATATTCAGCACGTCGGTAAGACTACCATCCACCGTCGACCGTTTAACCAAGGTGCCAGCGATCTGCTCAGACACCGTATAACTCTGGGCTGTTGTATTGGCGCCATGATCGTCTCGGGTCACGACGGTCCCTGCCGGAACGCCGCTGCCTTGACCGTCGCCACCGCCCCAAAGCTGATGACGGCCCTGCCATGCACCATAATAGGCATAGCGGCGGAATCCGTTGGCGTCGGTATAGAAAACCGGGAAACCGAAGGACTTCGTCTTAAAGACATTCGCCCCCGTCGTCGCATCGAACATTCCGTAGCGATGGGTCATTTCCGTCACGGCGTCGCGATCTTTAAAGGTCGGGTTGGCGTCGCCCGCCTTTTGGACAGCCAAGTGCCTCGCATCATAGGCATATTTCGCCTCGACGATTGAGGGCACACAGGGATGCTGTTGACAGCCCTCCCAATCTGGGAACGAGACCTTTCCAAAACCGCTCGATGCCGATTTGTTCAAGATGGCCTTGACTTCCATAACAAAGTCACCGCCTCCGCCATCGCCGCCGCCGGGGCCGCCTTCCGGAAAGCGTTCATGTAATTTGATGATCGATTGGCCCCCGTCTCCGATCGACGCGGACGCGGCGAAAAAGTCTGTCGCTGCATCGCCGAACTTGACGTTCAGCGTCCAAACGCCGTAATCGGAATAGGAACCGTCGGCGGCCTGCGTCGCGGCCGCGTAGATTTTGAACTCGGCCTTAACAAGCTTCTTTTGCCCGCCTTCAACCTCTTCAATCCATGCCCGCGCGCGGGTAACATTCTGTCCATCTTCAACAATAATGTCGGATTGTACAATCCAGGGCTCCAATGTCTTGGTCTCGATTCCGTTTTGCTCGTCCTGCCACGCGACCATCACTTTGTAGGCCCCTTGGCCAATATTGCCTTCATCTGCGTAATGGGTTTGACCCAAGGCACTGAGGACCTGTTCGATGATATCGAACTGCTCCAAGGTGTGCTCGTTCACATGTTTTTGCGTAAGCGCCTTGCTGTAATCGGTATTGGGGTCTGTTGCCGCTTTGAGGCCTACGATCATCGATTTCATCCCGACTTTAGAGGATGTACCGGATGCGTTCGTTGGAATCGCCGAAATCTCGGTCGGCAAACTCAGGCCTGAGGTGGGTGTTGTCGTGGTCGTGGAAGTGCTGCCCCCGCTGCTACACGCGGCGAGTCCGAATAAAAACAGGGTCGATAACACTGTCGCTTTCTTCATTTCACTCTCCTTTTGAGAGGAGGCCGGGCTTACCCGCCTTCCTGAGAGCTATTTTTTTGGGGTTGAAAAATCAAATCATTTCGACTGATACCCAATAAAAAAGCCCATTTCATTGATGAAATGGGCCAACCTTAAACAGACTCGTCGTGTAGAAATGCCGCGTCTATCCTTAGGAGGCCCAACCAGCATGCCTTGCGATACACGTCGCGAAAGCGAAGCTTTGTGACTTTGCGTCCCGGTCTTTCGACCGGTTTGCCGTTTCTGGACATTCAAAAGATATCAAAAATATCGGGGTTGTCAAGAATCTCTCAGAGGGATTCAATTTTCGAAAAATAAGCCGGACAATCTCGAATCGCTTGTTTAGGATTTTTGACCGTCTATGTCGACAAAGGCGGGACTCAAGAGATATGGCAAGGGTAGAAGGACAGGTCTAAATCTACGAATGAGACCTTGTGGACTAAACGGGATAAATTCGGGTCATGAACAATCCCCACCAATACGGCATGTACGTCTATTCCGTTCTCGTGAATTTAGGTCGCAAATTGAATTCGGACTTTCATGGCATGGCGCCAACCTTGACGCCGCACAGATATCCTACCTTTTTACTGTATCGTTTTATGCTTTATAAAAACAGGCCCTTTTTTTATAGCAATCATGCATCAAGCAACCCGATCGTTCTTAGATCTGAATCGACCTTGTGAATCACATTTTGGTATAATAACCGATATGATTTTTATTTCAATTATTTTGATATTCACCGCCTTGCTTCAGACCGTTTCCGCCGAAATGACGGCCTACGACATTGTCGCCACCTACAACGATGACCTTCACCAAATCGAGGGATCGGAAGCCGTCACTTTTACAAATTCTTCGACGACCGAAGTCTCGGAGCTCTACATTTTTCTTTACCCGAATCATTATGCAATTCGCGATTCGAATCTCAATCTGGGTTATTACCGCAAGGTTTACCCAGTTACCTTCGATCCCGGGAAATTGAACATCGTTTCGATTGAAGGCGAAGACGGAATCGAAATCCCATTCTCTCCGCTTCCATTTCATGAGGATGAAATCATCGTCCTCCGCCTGCCTCGGCCCATTCTCCCTCAGGAGTCCATTCGCTTCTTCGCCCGTTTTCTCACCACGATTCCTCAAAAATTCGGCGTTTTTGGGTATTACGGCGATCTGGTGACCTTGCAAGGCGGATGGCACCCTTATCTTGCCCCTTTTGAGGAAGGCGAATGGATGCTGAATAAACCCCCACCCAAAAGTCACTTTCGGGTCCGGCTTTCCCTAAAGAGAGACTTTAAAGTCGCCGGTTCGGCCTCGAAGACCATCATCGCACTTGCGCATGAGTTGCAAACTGTCACCATGGAAGCAGAACGTATCCCCTTTTTTTCTCTGACGATCGGACGTCACCTTACACGATCGAAAACGGTGGTGGGGCCCGTTCATCTTACCCGTTATGCCTTGAAAAAAAATAGCGCCTATGCGCGTCAGATTGAGGAAATCCTTCAACCCGCGCTCGTTCATTTTTTGGAACACACCGGGCCGCTGCCCCCCATCGACATTGTGTTAAGCGAGGCCTATCTCCACCAAGATTTAACCGCAACGGGGACGAACATTCTCTATCTCAACAACCAGCTCTTCAAAGTCTTTCCGACGCTCAAGCGTTTTCATCGGGCAAGTCTCGTCGCCGGATTGTACCAAGTCCTCTGGAGACATAAACGCCCCGACGAAGAATTTTGGGTCATCGAAGCCCTCGCTCGACAAGACGCCGACCGATTCATGGACGAAAAATACGGCAAAACATCTTCGCTCTCCAAGGGATTAAAACCGCTGTCCTTTATTCCCGTCATCGACCAAATTCTCTATTCGGAATCGCTTCCGCTTCGCCAGGTCTACTTCCGAGAAGCCGTCCCCCCCCTCGTCAGCGAAGACATCCGATTTTATAACAACCCCTCATCGGAAAACGCCAACATTTTTCCAAAGCTTCAGACCCTCATGGGCATTGTCGACTTCGCACCCGCAGTTGCCCTCTATCGGAACCAGGACGAAAATGACGGACCGATCCTTCCGTTTAGAACCCTCCTCTTCGAATCGTCGCAACAAGACATGAATCCGCTCATCGACCTCTGGTTGTCTCAACGGTCAAAAATCGATTTCGGAATCGAGGCGGTTGAGCACATGGAGATCGAGGGCGGATATCGTACCGAGATTTCGATCACAAAACAGGGAGAGGGAATCGAGCCCCTGCAAATCGTGGCCCTTCAGAAAAATGGATCGGATATTCCGGCGACTTGGGATGGCACCTCGAATTTCCACCGGCTCGTGATCGATTCCGCATCTCCGATCACAAGCGTCGAACTCGATCCCAATAAATTCACCAACGACCCTGTCCGTAAAAATAACCGCCTCCCCAGAGATTGGAAGGTCTTGGTCGACAACATCAATTTTAACTACGATTTTCAAACCCATGACTTTAGCTATCAGGCGGGGCTTTTTTTCCAATATCTGTACGATACCGATCACTGGCTGCGCATCCTCTTTTCACACACCACAACCGGGGATCTCTCGCACATTGCCTATACCCAGACGGTTAAAAAAAACCATCTGTTGACCACGGGCTTTACCTTCGAAACCCTTGAACCCTCGCTCGGCAACACCTTGAAAGAGGAAGCCGGGTATTTATCCCTGGGCTATAGTTTTATATTTCCCGATCTTCCGCTGATGACTGAAAGTGCCAGGCGATTCACCAATGCCTTTCCAGCATTCAATGTCGGCCTCGTATACAATCAACAAGTCACTGGCGACCGCTCCGACTATGCCCTCTCCCTCGCCCTCGATTTCCGCCGCGCACACGCCTTCAGCCATTATCACGAAATCAGCGGGCGCGTCCTCATCGGCCAATCCATTGGGGAATTATTCGAGAACAGGCGGTTTTCATTGGGCGGCACCAATGCCATGCGTGGCTACAGCCCCCTCATCTTCGAAGGCGAAAACATGAGCCTCTTCTCCCTAGAATATCGTTTCGCCCTTTTTTACGAAACCGACATCAACCTCCTCGGACTCGCCCACACACACACCTGGCAGGGCGCGATTTTTTCGGACACCGGGATGGTGGGTCCAACCCACGATGTCTTTCGGCCCAATCAATTTCTATGGGACGCCGGTGTCGGCATCCGCTTCTTTATCGATCTCTTTGGTGTCTATCCCTCCATTGTCCGCTTCGATGTGGCGATGCCGATCGATTCCCCGATCCAGAGCGAAGACAAGCTCCACTACTACCTCAATGCAGGGCAATCGTTCTAGCCGGACATAAAGCGGTTGAAAAATATCCGGAAGGAAGAGGGATGGGATCGTGAACGCACCCGCCGTCGCGCGCTTCAAAGGGCCCAAAGCGCTTTTTAAAAATGGGGGTGCAGCGATGCCGTCGCGGATGGCTCGCGCTCGCTCCACCCTCCGCGACGGCATCATTTCATGAGTCTTTATGAATCGTCGGCGGCCGTCGCGTTAAACAGCGCCAACGACCGTGCCGCCACCGTATAGGATCGATCTCCCGTCAAACGCAGAGCACCCACACTCCCATGCGCCCTCGGGGATTGGGCGGTATCGAAGTCGCACAACCAACAATATCTCTCAGGGGGCTGTGGCAATCGAAAGACAAGATCCCGATCCCTTGCATTGAAGAGCACAAGAAGGGCCTCGCCCTTCTTTGCATCCAAAGCGATCTTACACCCGAGCACACCGTACGGCCCATCCCAGTCGGGCAACCCCAGGTCGGGTCCGAACCATTGGATTTCGTCCGGCGTATAAAAGCGCTCCACGCGCAGCGCCGGATGGCGCCGGCGCAGGCGAATCATCCGCTGCACAAATCGAAAAAGTTCTTGGTTTTTATTCAACAGGCGCCAGTCGAACCAAGAGATTTTGTTGTCCTGGCAATAGGCGTTATTATTTCCTTGCTGCGTCCGGCCAAACTCATCACCGCCCAATACCATCGGAATCCCGCGCGATAAAAACAGCGTCGCCATCATATTCTTCATCTGTCGCAGACGGAGGGCCGCGACGGCGGGATCTTCGCTCGGGCCCTCGACGCCATGGTTGTCGCTGTAATTTTCGGCGGCGCCATCGCGATTCTCGTGACCGTTAGTCAGGTTGTGCTTTTCCGCATAACTGACTAGGTCGTTGAGCGTAAAACCGTCATGACATGTGAGGTAGTTGATACTATTGACAGGGGCTTTCCCGCTCTGGGCATAAAGGTCGGCGCTGCCGCAGAGGCGCGTCGCCAGCGCGCCGGTCATCCCAGGATCGCCCCGCCAAAACCGCCGTACATCGTCGCGGAAACGGCTGTTCCATTCCGACCAGCGCAGCCCCGGAAAGCGGCCGACTTGGTAGGCTCCGCCCGCATCCCAGGCCTCGGCAATCAGCTTCACATCGCGAAGAATCGGGTCTTCGGCAATCCGCTCCAACAAGGGCGGGTTCGGCAAGAGTTCGCCCGTCTCGTCGCGGCCGAGTACGGAGGCCAGATCGAAACGAAAGCCATCCACGTGCATCTCCACGACCCAATGCCGCAGGCAGTCGAGGATGTAGTCGCGCACGACCGGGTGGTTGCAGTTGAGGGTGTTGCCGGTTCCGGAATAGTTAAGATAGTAGCGCCGGTCGGTTTCGAGTAAATAATAGATGCGGTTGTCCAAGCCACGGAAGTTAAGGGTGGGTCCGCTTTGATCGCCTTCGGCGGTGTGGTTGAAAACGATGTCGAGGATGACTTCGATGCCGGCTTTGTGCAAGGCCCGCACCATCGTTTTAAACTCAGTCACTTGCGCGCCCGGCGCCGCGCGGGTGGAATAGCTCTCCTTGGGCGCGAAAAAGGCCACCGTGCTGTAGCCCCAATAGTTGCGCAGTCGCTCGCCATTGAGCGGATTGCGGCGAATCAGTTCTTTTTCGAAAAACTCCTGCACCGGCAGCAATTCGATGGCGCTAATGCCCAAGGACTGAAGGTAGGGGATTTTGTCTATTAAACCTATAAACGTTCCGGGGTGCTTCACCCCTGAAGCCGGATCGATGGTGAGCCCGCGCACATGGCACTCGTAGATCACCGTCTCCGACCAAGGATGTTTCAGAGGGCGATCCGCCCCCCAATCGAAGTCGGTTTCCGGCACCAGACACTTGGCCTTTTTGCCCGCGTCGCCCTCGGTCGAAAAAGAGAGGTCTTCCGCGATATCGTCGGTAATGTAGCCGCAGGCGCAGGAGAAGTCCCAACAATCGGTACCGGCCAAGGCCGCGGCATAAGGGTCGAGCAGGATTTTGTGGGGATTAAAACGATGTCCTTGCTCCGGCGCGTAGGGTCCGTCCACTTGCCATGCATAGAGACTGCCGCGACCGATGCCGCCCACCCCAATATGCCAGATATCGCCGGTGCGGTTTTGGCGGGGGTCTAAGGCCAGGCATTCTCGCGGCCGATCGTCCTGCGCCGCGTCGAACAATAGAAGGCAGACCTTTGTGGCATGACGGCTAAACAGGGCGAAGTTGATTCCCCCGCCCCGTTCACGGGCGCCAAAAGGCGTGGGCCAGCCCCTGGAAAAAGCGCGTAGACGATTTAGCGGCATCTTTTTTGGGGCAGACAAGAGCCTTGTTCCTTCCTGCGAAGCGTCCTATTCTGAAGAACCCTACAACCGAAAAACGGCGCTCAGAACTTCATTTCCGCTCGGCAATTTCGAGATAATCCCGTTGGGCAGGGCCGGTATAATGTTGCCGGGGCCGGGCGATGCGCTGCTGCGGCGCACTCATCATTTCCATCCATTGCGCGACCCATCCCACCGTTCGGGCGATGGCAAACATCACCGTAAACATATTCACCGGGATCCCCAGCGCCCGATAGATCAGGCCGGAATAAAAATCGACATTGGGATAGAGATGCCTCTCGATAAAGTAGTCGTCGCAGAGCGCGATCTCCTCCAATCCGAGTGCCAATTCGAACAGGGGGTCCTCGCTTCTCCCCATGTTATTAAGCAGCTTATGGGTCACCTCGCGAATGATCACGGCCCTCGGATCGTAGGTCTTATAAACGCGATGTCCAAAACCCATCAGCCGGAAGGGGTCGTTTTTATCCTTGGCCTTATCTAGATATTTAGGGATCTGTTGTAGGTCTCCAATCTCCATGAGCATCCGCAAGACCGCTTCGCTCGCCCCGCCATGGGCCGGTCCCCAAAGGGCCGTGATCCCGGAGGCGACACAGGCGAAGGGATTGGCCTGCGAACTCCCGGCCACGCGCACAGTGGAGGTGCTGGCGTTTTGTTCGTGGTCGGCGTGCAAGAGGAACAAAAGATCGAGCGCCCGCTCGGCGACGGGATCGACCGCGTAGTCGTCGCTCGGCACGGAAAACAACATCCGCAAGAGATTGCCGCAGTAGCTTAAACGGTTGTCCGGATAGACAAAGGGTTGCCCGATGGAATACTTGTAGCTGGCGGCGGCGATGGTCGGCATCTTGGCGATGAGGCGATAGGCCGCGATCTCGCGGTGCCTGGGATTATGGATGTCGGTCGAATCGTGGTAGAAGGCGGAGAGGGATCCGACCACCCCGACCATGATGGCCATCGGATGCGCATCGTGACGGAAGCCCCGGTAAAAGGATTTAATCCCCTCGTGGAACATGGTGTGGTGGATGATCTTTTGCGTAAAGTCTTCCAAGGCAGGCTGCTTGGGCAATTCGCCATAAAGCAAGAGATAGGCCACCTCTAAAAAACTACTCTTCGCCGCCAGTTGTTCAAGGGGATATCCCCGATAAAGCAAGATCCCCTTTTCGCCATCGATGAAGGTAATCTTGCTTTCGCAACTCGCGGTCACCACAAAACCGGGATCGTAGGTAAAATAACCCAGCTCTTTATAGAGCTTGCCGATATCGATCACGGCCGGGCCGTGCGTGCCGCTGAGCACGGGCAAGTCGATCTTTTTGCCCGTGGCGGAGTCGATCAATGTGACCTGGCGATTTTCCATTCTGAACCTCCTGGGTTGGATGCAGAGCCATCGTCCTTTTGGCCCTTCTCTCGCGGCAATGATGCCATACACGGGGGTACGCGTTCAATGTTCCTGACCCGCACCTCGATTGGTTTTCGACGAAAAACGCGGGAAAAAGGTCGGCGTATTTTCTCGGTAGCAAGCGTAAGCTTCCCCGAACTCCGCCGAGACCTCCCGCTCTTCTCGCCGCGCAAGGCGGACATACATGACCACAAGCACGGGAAACATCAGCAGGGTCAGCAGCGTCGGCCATTGAAAAAGAAAACCCAGCATAATGAGGATAAAAGCCGCGTATTGCGGATGCCTTATTTTTGCATAGGGTCCTGCGATGGCCATGGTCTGCGTTCGTTGGGCTTCATAAAGTATTTTCCACGCGGATGAAAGCAGATAAAAACCGCCGAAGATCAAAAGATTGCTCACGATATGAAAAGGGCCGAAGTGCGGATTCGCTCGCCAGCCGAATAGGATTTCAGGCCGGTGTCCCGCATCGTGGGAAAAGAAATCCACCTGCGGGTAGCGTCTCTGCAGCCAGCCCGAAAGCAGGTAAATTGTCAGGGGAAAGCCGTACATCTCGGTAAAGAGCGCCACCCAGAAACCGGAAAAGGCCCCGAAGGAGCGCCAGTCCCGCCCGGTTTTCGGATGGGCGAAGCTGAAGGCGAAAAGGATAAAGATAAGGGCATTGATAATCGCCAGCGGCCACAGACCGTAGGCATTGGACTGTTCCATATGTTGTCTCCTTTGTTGTGCCGTATCCGACCTGAGAGCTCTCGTTGAGATTTCCGGGTCAATGCCGGTGAAGATCTTGACCCGATTGAGGGTCCCCTTTGTGCCCGCTACCGTGTCCGCCGCCTCTGTGCATAAACAAATGAAGCACCAGGCAGGAAAGCAGAAGGAGATAGGGGAGAAATTCAACCACGTGGGCCCGGTGTTCGGTCAGCAGGAAATAGGCGGCAATCGCCAAAAAGGCAAAAAGCACCTTACGATTTTTCGAACTGTTTTTCGGGGGCTGTGTTTCTTCTGGGTGCATCGGTGACTCCTTATCTTGAAATACCGGGTCTTGGCTCAAGGCCTATCGCAGCGGCACCAGACGCAGTCGCAATGGGCGGGATGCTGACAGCGCTCATCTTTGACCCGGCTCCGATAGCAAGGGGCATCAGGACCTGTCTCCAGCGGTTTAAGCCATAGTGACGGCGCAAAAAAGGACGCACGTCCCGATGCCGGGACAATTGCCCGAGGAGCAAGCGATAGGCGGAGGACTTGAAGCGGTCCACGAGCATCCGGTTCACCATCGCGGCCTGGAGAGCGGGAAGGAGTTCCCGCTTCCAAAGGACATCATAGGGTATTGCCTCTATCATGCTTTGCGCCGCCAGATATCCCGACACCATGGCGTAGCGCATGCCGAAGCCCCAGAGGAAATCCTGAAAGCCGGCGGATTCTCCGACATAAAGGTATCCGGTGTGTTCTTCCGTCTCGCGGAGATAAAAATTCCCGAAGCCGCCAAATTCACGCGGCTGTGACATCTCAAAAGAGACGCGCCTCTGAAAAGCCTCCTGCATCTTTTCAAAACATTCCTTTTCGCGATGATCGTCGCGGAAAAGGACCGTCGCCATCGTCGCTAAACCCTCATGAACCAGAAGGTAGGCATAGCCCCCTGGGGCGATCTCGTCGTCTAAAATCGACAAGGACTGATCGGGCAGATCGGTTTCAAAGGTCACCCCTTTTGCGATAGCATCGGCCCCTTTCGGCCCCGTCGCGGTAATGGCCGGTCCTGCAAGGTTTTGCACCCGTTTTCCGAACTGGATCTCGACGACGGCCATCCAAGGCCTGCGCCTTCAAGCCTTGATCCAGAGAGTCATCGACGGGGCCGCGTCGCACAAGATAAAAAAGAGGGGTTTTTGAAGTTACCGCGATCTATTCACCGCTCGGCCCATAGACCCGTCCCCCATAAAACGGCGCGCAGCGAAAATTAATCGAAATCCCCAGCTTGTCCAGCGTTTTTAGGATGTCTTCCTCTCGACTCCAGTTTTCGATGCCCTGAAAATCGCCGTGAAAACGCATGTCAACATTCTCCCGCGCTTCGTAGACCTTTACCTGGAATCCCGCCTTCTGAAGGACAATGGCGGGGACAAGGCCTGAAGGACCTGCGCCAACGACCATCACATTTTTAGAGTCCAAGCAGTACGCCTCCCGTCATTGTCATGGAATGCTCCATAGGGCTAAGAGCATTGGCGTGCCTGAAATCAACACCCACACGGCCCTCGCTGCGATCGTCCGAATCTTCATTTCAGCCGCCTTGCTGGTTGTTTGGAAGATCGTCCACATATTGCGCGGGATCGCTCTGGTACTCGGTTCATTTTCTAGAGTAGTCGAACTCCTCCTTGCAGCTCTCCGAACAAAAGAAATAATTTCTCCCCTTGTAGTCGCTGGTACCGGCGGCCTCTTCCCTCGTGACATCCATGTCGCAAACCGGATCTTTGGCCATCTTCATCACCCCCTTCCAACCCAAACAGATATTCAGAGTGCATTCCCGCTTCGCGTCACAATCACATTGTAAATCGGCGTCCAGATCAAGGCGAAAAACCAACCATAGCCGTAGCTTTCGATCAGTCCGATAAAAAAACTGCCCCACCTGATCCACTCGAAGCCCGGCAGCAGTTTTTGCCACGTTTCATACATCGCATGTTCTGGGAAAAGCAGGTCAAAAAGGACGCAGAGCGTAAAGCTGATGGCGAGGGTCAGGCGGGTCGCGTGACCGACGCCCGCGATTGAAAGTCCCTGTTTCATGGCCGTTCTCCCTTCACCGGCTTCAAATAAGGCGCCGGGTCGGCGTCGAACCGATCGAGGCATTTTTTCGAGCAAAAGCGATAGAGATGGCCCTCATGCATTTTCCCATAGCCGGATTCAGAGCGGACGGTCATCCCGCACACCGGATCGATCTTTTGCGCCTTGTCACCTTTGACTTTTATGTGATCGTGATCTGCATCTTTTTCGCCATGGCCGCCGTGCACCCTGTGCGCACCGCAGCCGAAGCGCATCATGATGTAGAAAAACACGGCGAAGAGAAGAAATGAGCCCAAGCCTTCCATTGTCCCCTCCTTTAAAGGCAGCAACCGCACGCATTTGCCCATCGCAGAATTCACAAACACGGAACGCAAGCAATAAATAGGGCCTTCCTCTACATCCTCTTTCCTGTCGCAGGCTTCTTGTCCACCGTTCTCGGCGCAGGCTGGATCCGGCCTGCGCCTTATTCCTTTGAGTTAGTGTCCGTGTTCGTCGCCCCCTTCCGGAGCGCCCTCCCGGGTACTCGCTTCATTTTCTAGAGTATCCGGGGCCTTCGGGCCTCTTTTTCGCCGTCGCCGGCCTCCGCCTTCCCTTTGCCGGATGGACCGCCCATCATGCCCATTCCCATCTTTTCCATTCCCATCTGCGGCCCCATCCCCATCATCATCGACTCCAGCTTTTCTTTTTGTTCGGGGGTGAGGAGGGCTTTGATCCGCTGTGTCAAAAGGATGTGGCTGAATTCCAACTCGGCCACGGCCGCATGTTTTTCCTTCCCCAACTGTTTGATCTCATCCAGGTTCACCGGATCGCCAAGGAGCTGGATTTCCGTTTCAACACCGGCCATCCGGATGCGGGAAAAGAGAGGGATCGCTTCCTTCTGGTGGTTGAGCTTGAGCCGTTCCAGCTTTTTACGCTGATCCGGGTTGAGGTCGAGGCGGGCCATCGCCCCCCATCATCTTCATCATGCGCATGCCGCCGTCCATGCCTTTTCCGTGCATCTCCATCATGTCAGGCATCTTGCCCATCATGCCCCCGCTGCCCTTCATCATTCCCATCCCTCCGCCCATCCCTCCGCCCATCCCTCCGCCCATCATACGGCTCCCCTTGGCCTCGGCCTTCGGTTTTGCCCCTTCTTCCATCCTTGAAAAAGCAGCCGCCGGCAGCAGGACCCAGAGCGCCACCCCCAAGATCGCTATCCTCATGAGACCCCATTTTAAGCCTTTCATGGTTTGACTCCATTCGTTGAATTGCATTCATTCCATTAGACATCCACGTCCGAACAGGATCCCTGGAGGTAGATCCCACTGAGCCGATCGAGAAGGCAGTGGAAGGCCTCGTGCTTTCCCTGACCGATCACCTCGTCCTCCATCCGGTCAAAATCGTCTAAAATCGAATTTTGTTTTGCCTCGCTGAGCATGAGGTCCGCCATGGGAAAGAGGACGGTGTTCTCCTTTTCGATATGCTGGCGCAGATGCGTCGCATAGGCCCTGGCGGCGGTGACGAGCGCGTCGCCCGCCTTTAAATCGCCCTGAGCGTAGGCGGCAGACGCCTCGGAAAGCGCTTGAACATACTTCCGGCCGGCGTCGTGCTCCTGGAGCATCACGCCGATTGGTCCGCCCGCCTTCGGCATGCCCGCCGCCTCCAGCGCGGGGAAGAGAAAGCGCTCTTCCTTCCCGTGGTGGCAGCGGTCCGCGAAGACCCTCAGAAATTCCAGAATCTGATCCAGATGTGCGACCTCCGCTTCTTGGCCCGCCTCGACGCGCGTGCAGATTTTTTCAAGCACCCGGAGCAACCGCAGGATCGCCTCGTGCTCCTTCTTCAACTGATCGGTCGGCTTCATCATCTCTCCCTCCATACTTATAAGGACAATCGCCTCAAACGCAGGGCATTCGTAATCACCGAGACGGAACTGAAGCTCATCGCGGCGGCGGCGATCATGGGCGAGAGCAACAGGCCGAAGACCGGATAGAGCAGGCCCGCGGCGATGGGCACGCCGGAGGCATTGTAGATAAAGGCGAAGAAGAGGTTCTGGCGGATGTTCCGCATGGTCGCGTGGCTCAAGCGCCGGGCCCGCACGATGCCGCGCAGATCCCCTTTCACCAGCGTGACCCCGGCGCTCTCCATGGCGACATCCGTGCCCGTGCCCATGGCGATGCCGACCTGCGCCTGGGCCAGGGCGGGCGCGTCGTTGATGCCGTCTCCCGCCATCGCCACGATCCGGCCTTCTGCCTGTAGTTGTTTCACAAGCTCGGCCTTTTGCTCCGGCAGGACTTCCGCCTGCACCTGATCGATCTTGAGTTTGCCCGCCACGGCCTCGGCGGTCTTCCGGTTGTCGCCGGTGAGCATAACCACCTTGATGCCTTCGGCATGGAGATTCTCGATCGCCTCCGGAGTGGTGGCCTTGATGGGATCGGCCACGGCGACCCAGGCCGCCGCCTGGCCGTCGACGGCCAGGAACATGACCGTCTGGCCCTCGGCCCGGCCGCTGTCGGCCTGCTGCGCCAAAGCCCCGCCGCGATGTCGAGGACCCCCATCACGGCGGCGAGCCCCCCACTCCCCTCCTGGGGTGCGCTATTTTCCTAAGGGCTTTCCATTTCGAAGACCCGATCGATATTCTCTTGTTCTTTTTCACGACCGATGCCCTGGGCTTTTCCCTCTCAAATACTCCAGAAAATGGATCGAGTACTAGAACCCCGAACGCCGTTTAGGTCATGACTATTTTTTCATGTCTTTCTTCATGTCGTCATGTTTTTTCATCATCTCATTCATGTGCTGTTTCATTGCCTTCATCTTCTCCTTGCCTTTTTCATCCATCGGCATGCCTTCCATCCGGTTCATCATGCCGTGCATCATTTCCATCATTTTCTCATTTTCCTGCATCATCGACCGCATCTGCTCCTGGGTCATCTGTTGCATCTCCATCGGCGCACCCTTCATCATCTCCTTGCCCATCATTTGGGCCGAGAGGAATGGATTGCCGGCGATTAAAACCAACACGACCACGGTTGTCATTATTCGCATCTTCCGCATCTTCCGCATCTTCATTTCAGCCTCCTTCTTGATTGTTCGACCCGCTTTTCACATATTGCGTGGGATCGCTCTGGTACTCGGTTCATTTTCTAGAGTAGTCGAACTCCTCCTTGAAGCTCTTTGAGCAAAAGAGATCGTTTCCTCCTTTGTAGTCGCTCGTATCGGCGGCCTCTCTTCCTTCGTAACCTCCATACCACAAATGGGATCTTTTGCCATTCGATCTCCCTCCTTTGCTTCCTTCTTGCTAATCGGGCTTGCTAATCGGGTGCCAGCCGGACGCGTTTGAGCATCGCCGAGTTGACGATTACCGAGAGCGAGCTCAGCGCCATCGCCGCAGCGGCGATCATCGGGTTCAAATATCCAAAGGCCGCCACCGGCACGCCAATCACATTGTAGAAAAAAGCCCAGAAGAGGTTTTGTTTGATCTTCCGCATCGTGGCGCGGGAGAGCCGTATCCCGGCCACCACATCCCGGACGTCGTTCTTGACGAGGATGATCCCGCCGGTTTCCTTCGCCACGTCGGAGCCTGCGCCGAGGGCGATCCCGATATCGGCCACCGCGAGCGCCGGGGCGTCGTTCACGCCATCGCCGACCATCGCGACCACCTTTCCTTTTTTCTGAAGCTCTTGAACCACCCGCGCCTTGTCTCCGGGCAGGACTTCGGCAATCACCTCCTGAATCCCGACCTCCGCTGCAATGGCCCTGGCCGTCTTTTCATTGTCGCCCGTGAGCAAAATGACCTCGATCCTCTCCTGAAGAAGCGCAGCGACCGCTTCTTTCGCTTCAGGCTTCAAGGTGTCGGCGACCGCAACGATGCCTGCAAGGGTCCCGTCTGCCGCCACCAGCATCGCCGTTTTTCCCTCAGATTCCAAGCGGGCCATCACGTCTTCCGCAGGAGCGGGGTCGATTTTTTCGTCCTTGAAGAGCCGCCGGTTGCCGAGGAGAATGGCGCGGCCATCCACCGTGCCTCGAATCCCGTGGCCTGGAATCGCCTCGAACTGGCTCACCTTGGGCAGTTCCAGATTGCGGTGTTTCGCAGCGCGTACAATTGCCTCGCCCAGCGGATGCTCCGAGCCGACTTCGACCGCCGCCGCCATGCGCAGGACTTCGACTTCCTCATGAGCGCCAAGGCAGATCATGTCGGTCACATTCGGTACGCCACGGGTGAGGGTGCCTGTTTTGTCGAAAATCACCGCGGTCAATTTCTGCGCGCGCTCCAGCACCTCTCCGCCGCGGATCAAGATGCCCGCTTCGGCCCCGCGGCCCACGCCGACCATCAGGGCTGCGGGGGTCGCGATGCCGAGGGCGCAGGGGCAGGCGATGATGAGCACCGCGATGAAGGCGAGCAGGGCCTGCGGAAAGTTTCCGGCGAGCCACCACCCGGCGAAGGAAAGCAAGGCCACCCCCACCACGGCGGGAACAAAATAGCCGGTGACCTGGTCGGCGAGGCGTTGAATCGGCGCGCTGGTCGCCTGTGCGTCTTCGACCATCTTGATGATTTGGGCGAGCGCCGTCTCCGATCCAACCCGGGTTGCCTTAAATCGGAAAAGTCCCGTACGGTTGAGGGTACCGCCGATGACATGGGCCCCCTCCGTTTTCTCCACGGGCATCGACTCCCCGGTCAGCATCGACTCGTCCACCGCCGAGTGTCCCTCCAACACCCTGCCGTCCGTCGGAATTTTCTCGCCGGGCCGGACGATGACAATCTCATCGATCGCCACCGTTTCGGCGGGGACTTCCATCTCTGCCCCTTCCCGAATCACATGAGCCGTCGCCGGTTTTAAATCCATCAGCTTCCGGACGGCCGCGGAGGAACGCTTCTTAATCATTTCCTCCATGTACTTCCCCAGCAGCACAAAGGCGATGATGACGGCGGAGACCTCAAAATAGACCGCTCGTTCTTCAACCGGGACGGGCAGCACCCAAGGGAAGAAGATCACCGCGACGCTGTAGAAATAGGCGACGCTGGTGCCCAGCGCGATCAAAAAATCCATGTTGATCGCCCGGTTTTTGATGGCGTTCCAGGCGCCGACGTAAAACGACCAGCCGCCAACGAATTGCACCGGCGTCACCAAGAGGAACAGCCACATCCCCCAAGTAAACCAAGGGAGGTAAGAGATCGGCGTCCAACTCAGGATGGTGGTGCCTGCAGCCAGCGCGATGAAGGCGCCGGCTCGAAGCAGGGCGAGCGCCAAGACGCCGGTGAGCGCAATCGTCACGCGCGTTCGCATCGACTTCAGTTCCGCTTCGGGAGACTCGAACGTCCGCTGGCAGCCCGTGCTGCAGAAATAGTAGGCACGTCCGGCCCGCGCCGATTTAAGGGCGCTTGCCTTATCGACGACCATCCCGCAGATCGGGTCCTTTGCCATTTCCTTGGAGGGTCTCGCTGCCTTACCCGCCTCCGGTCCCCTGTCCCCGGCCCCTGCTTGTTCGTAATCGGCGGGGCTTGCCTCGAATTTTTGAAGACAGAAGGGCGAGCAGAAGAAGTAGGTCTTCCCTTCGTACGTCGTCTTTCCCGCCGCACGCTTCTCGTCCACCGTCATTCCACAAACGGGATCAATCGCCATGACCTGCCTCCTCGTTTCCCTGGTACTCGATTCATTTTTGAGAGTATTGGTACTCGATTTATTTCTAAGTCTTCTCTCCAAACGGTCTCTTTGCCCAGGGGGCAAGTATGCGCTTGTTTCGATTTTTCATCGGAGATCAGATTTCAGTTCGTCGCTCCTACAATTCAATAATCCTCTTTTTTGTAAGGCATTTTCAATCCAAATGATAAATTTCGAATCGAAAAGTACGGGCCTCGACATTGTGGTTTAGAGCCGGTCAGAGTAGAGTAGCGCGGCTCTAGTACTCGCTCCATTTTCTAGAGTAGCCGGCGCGTTATCCTGTCTCTCTTGTGGAACGGCGGGCGAATACTTTAGAAAATGAATAGAGGGAAATCGACGAAAGGATCGAAGGAGGGGCACGGTGCGTGGCTAAATTTCAAGACCAGCGGAATCGGCCGACAAGACGCCTCACCGGTACTCGATTCATTTTTTGGAGTATCGGGCTGTTCTCTATTTTGTTCATTGGAGGCGGGATGCTCTTGAGAAGGATGGGTCGCGAGGAAGAAAAGGTCATACCGGTCCAGGTTACGGCGGGCGCCTATCACAGCTGCGCCCTCTTTTCAAACGGCAGCGTGAAGTGCTGGGGGAGAAATGGCAACGGCCAGCTTGGAAATAAGACCTTTAAAGGCACGACGCATCCGGAAGCGGTCTTGGGGATTACTTCGGTGCGTGCGATATCGGCAGGCGGTTTTCATACCTGCGCCCTCCTTGATGGCGGCCGCGTTGCTTGTTGGGGGACGAACGACAGCGGCCAGATCGGGGACGGTCCGTTTGGAGGCGTGTCCTTACCGAAGGAGATGGCGCATATCGAAGATGCGGTCGCCGTTTCCGCCGGATCCCGTCATACCTGCGCCCTCCTATCCGCTACTCTAGAAAATGAATCGAGTACCAGAGGCACAGTGCATTGCTGGGGAGGAAACCAAGAGGGTCAGCTGGGAATCGGAACCTCCCCTGAGAGCTCTTCGGTCCCGGTTCCCGTCCCGAAGATCACGAAGGCCAAAACGATTTCCGCAGGGGGAAGCCATAGCTGTGTTCTTCTAAGCGGCGGCAGCATCGCCTGCTGGGGTGGGAACGAAAAAGGGCAGCTCGGACGGGGCCTAGAAAGCGGCCCCGCCGGACCCTGGGTGGTGGCGGGGATTGAAGACGCCATTGCCGTCTCCGCCGGGGGAAGCCATAGCTGCGCCGTGTTGTCCAATGGCTCGGTTCGATGTTGGGGAGAAAACAACAATGGGCAACTCGGCACGGCCCAGCCCGGAAATTCTCCCGAGCCGCTGCGGGTGCCCGGCATCGAAAATGCCGTGGCGGTCACGGCCGGGGCCTTTCATAGCTGTGCCCAGCTTAAAGACGGAACGCTGAAATGCTGGGGGTCGAACGACAACGGACAGCTTGGGGTCAACGCTACCGAAAATGCGTCAAGCGAAAATGCGTCTACTCTAGGATCAGGATCGAGTACTAGAAGTCCGCTTGCGGTTCCCGCAATGAGCGCAGCCGCCGCCGTCAGTGCGGGCGCCTTCCACACCTGCGCGCTCGATGAGGCGAAAAGAATCGAGTGCTGGGGAACGAATGACAGCGGCCAGATCGGCATCGGCGACCCCAAAGGACACGCGCCCGCTCGCGGCTATGTCGCACTCCATTGAGTGAATGTCATTTTAATTTCTTCCGTTCCCTTCGGGTACTCGATTCATTTTCTAGAGTATGGGCCGGGACATTTGTGAAGCCCTCTCGCTTGATCCGCCCCGGTACTCGATTCATTTTTTAGAGTCCTTCAAGCCGATAGCACCGGCCCTTGACTTTAAACAGGTCAAGGCGTATACAGCGCCAATGGTTTCTACTATTCCAGGATCGGGATCGAGTACCAGACGGAAGCGGCAACGCAAGTTTATCTATTTCGCCCTCGTGACTGCGATCGCCCTTTCCCTTTGTCCGATCGACCCTCTTTTCCCAATGACCGAAACAGCTACTCCAGGTAATGGATCGAGTACCAGAGGGCACGGCGAGGCAGCCCATTCCGACTGCATCCCAAACCTCTGCGCCACGCTCGCGGCAAAAGAGATCTCCTCTCCAGAAAAAGCCTTAGTCTCTTTTTCCTGGCTATCCCCTGCATTGTTTTTTAGTTTTTTTGGCCCTTTAAACCCTGACAATCGAAGCGCCCTTCTGCGCTTCAATGGCAAAAAAGCCTCTCCGAAATTCACGAACAAACTTTATCGCCTTCACGCCGCTTTTCTCATCTGATCTTCGTTCCGAGCGATTACGCTTTTTCGTTGGAGAAGTCCAGACAAGCGACCTTAAACAATAAGCGCCCTTGCCTACGTCAATTTCTCCGCTCATCGTCCATTTAATGTGACGGCGGAAAACACTTCCGCCGCTTTATGAGGATTACACGATGTTAAAACCGCCGGCGCCGACCGTTATCGGGATAAAGTGGCTCACCCTTTTTATGCCGACGCTCTTGCTCTTTTCGGCCTTTTCAAGCGCCGCCCAGGCCATCCCGGCCTTTGCCCGCAAGTACGATCTGTCCTGCACCTCTTGCCACACCAAGGCCCCTCGCTTGAATGCCTTTGGGGAGGCCTTTCACATGGCCGGCTATCAAATTCCGCAAACCGAGGAAGGCGAACTTCGGGAAAAAAGACAAATCGGGCGGATCGTTTCGGAAAAGACGTTTCTGAATATCTTTGCATTAAGGGCGACGGGAAATTTTGTCGAATCGATTTCGGGCGGGCATCCCCCCGAAACCAATCTGGCCCTGCCCCGGGAAATCGAACTCTATTTCGCCGGGACCTTCACCGAGGATGTGAGTTACTTTTTTAATCTCAGCCATGAGACGGACACGATTGAAGGCATCGACAATGGGCGGTTTGAGAAGACGACCGCCTTCGGTTTGGGTAAGGAATTTTTCTTGATGTTCGATCTGTCCCCCTCGCATCGCGGGACCGGAAACATGCATGCAATGACGATGACGGGTCCCATGCGGATGGGTCCGATGATCATGGTCGGGAAGGTCGATCCCTCGACCAATTTTTCTTATCCCACCAACCGGCAATTCATTCTCGACCAGCCGGGGCGAATCGACACAAATAACGGGACGATACAGCGATTCACCTTCAGTCCCTATGCCTTCTCCGCAAAATTTTTTGGGCTCAGCACCGGTGAAGGGAATACGATTGAAGTCACGAGAGGCGTCCTCTACAACACCCCTGGCGATTTCGGAATCGATGTCCACGCCATGCTCGGCCGCTTCATGCTTCAGACCGGCGTGATGCAGGGCGTCGAAGCGGGCAGCTCCGATGTGAACGAGAAGAAGGATCCCTACGTGGTGACGCGGGTGAATTTCGGCAGCCGGAATTATTTTTCGGGAAGCGCTTCCGCGCTCGCTTATTGGGGAAACGACACGGCCCAGGTCGGGAATGACTTGATCGATTGGTTCCGTACCGGTGTCTCGGGAAATATCAAATACAAATTGCTCGACCTCTACGGGGCCTTCATCTGGGACAAGATTTCGGGCCTTCCCGCTACTCTAAAAAATGGTGCGAGTACCAGCGCCACAGCCAGCGCCTTTGACGAAACGGCCTTCGGCATGACCCTGGAGAGCGATTTCATCCTCACCGACCGTTACCTCCTTTCGCTCCGCTACGACCGCATGGATGCGGGGGGCTTCGCCAACCAAAAGGCCGATGGAGAGGTCCTCACGCTTCAACTGAGAAAATATTTCAGGGACAACTACGCCGTCTATCTCCGGGACAGCGTGAATATCGGCCGGGTGAGCACAAACCCGCTTCAAAATTTTCGAAATCTCATCGCCCTGGGCGTCGATCTCGATTTTTAGTGATCTTTTAATATGAAGGAGAACATCATGTGCCCATCAATAAAGACATTCAAGCGCATCGGCCTTCTGAGCATCATGATCGTCTTGATGACTTCAACAGCGATTCGATCCCAGGAGATGGATCATTCTTCGATGGGAAATTCCACCGATGAAACACAAGCTCAAGACACGATGCAAAAGATGAACGGGGATCGTGACGGCGAAGCCATGGCCGTCATGGAAGGGAAGATGATTTTTTCCATGAGCTGCATCTACTGCCACGGCTCGCGCGGGGAAGGCGACGGGGCGGCCTCGATGTTCCTCGGCCCTTATTCCCATCCCCGGCCCAATAATTTCACGAGTGGGATCTTTAAATTCCGCTCGACGGAATCGGGGGAGCTGCCGATGCTCACCGACCTGATGCGGACCATTCGTGAAGGCATTCCAGGATACATGCCTTCCTTCCGGAATATGGGCGAGGAAGGCATCCGGGCGGTGGCGCTATATATCGCGAAGGCCTTTATACAAGAGGACCTCCCCACCACGTCGAGCATAAAATACGTCAAGCACGTCGGGCCCTATATCTATTCGGCCCAATCCGTTCGGCGGGGCAGAATCCTTTATGGGATCATGAAATGCAACGAATGCCACGGCGAAGATGGAAAAGCCGGGCGCACCGACCTGCGCGACGAACGGAAGCTGATGGTCCACCCCATCGATCTCACCCGGCAGGAAACCTTTGGGAACGGCACCTCCCACGAAGACATCTACCGGACGATTATGACAGGCCTCGACGGCACCCCCATGCCCGGCTACAGCGGCCTGTTTAAAGGCGAAGAAGACAGCGCCTGGGACCTGGTGCATTATATTTTATCGCTGCAGGGACGGTAGGGAGGATGAGAGGGATGCATTTTTTTAGAATGGCTTTAGACATGGCTTGTCAGAAATAGTCAAAAGACAGGAAATCAACAAACGGCTTTTTGAGAAGAAATATCTAGAGGAGGGAAGAAAAGAAGAATGTTTCTTACTTGCGGTGCCGATCTATAATGTCTTCGTTTTCAACGAGGATATTTCAGCGAGAACCGTATTGGCGATCCCATCCACGGAGAGACCGTAGGCATCGCGCAAGTAATCCTGATCGCCAACAAGACTGGAGAAACAGTCATTCAGTCCCAGCCTTTTGAGGCGGGCCCTCGGCGCCGGGAGTTCGGCCAAGACTTCCGAAACAGCCCCACCCAGGCCGCCAAGCGTACTGTGCTCTTCTAGCGTCACAATCAGCCTTGATCGATTCGCTAAATATTTAATCGCCTTTTCGTCTAGCGGTTTGAGGGTATGCATACTATAAAGACCAACATCGAGTCCTCTCTCAACAAGTTGCTCTCTTGCGGCCAAGGCGTTTTGTAAAATCCCCCCGCTAGAAATCAGCGTGACATCCTTTCCTTCAAAAAGCTTGATCGCTTTACCGATTTCAAAAGTAATTTTTTCTTGATGAATAGTTGGTTCCCCGCCCCGGCCCAGTCGAAGATAGCAAGGTCCGGGCCGTTCATACACTGCTTGGGTCGCCGCTGCCGCTTCAATCACATCCCCTGGCGCGACGACCGTCATATTCGGCAGAGCCCGCATGATGGCCAGGTCTTCCGTCGCATGATGGCTCATGCCCAAGGCCCCGTAACTGAAACCGCCGCCGATGGCCACAATCTTCACATTGGCCTGGTGATAGCAGATATCGTTTCGAATTTGCTCCAGACAGCGCAAGGTCGGAAAATTTGCGATGGAGTAAGTAAACACCGTTTTCCCTTCTAAGGCCATGCCTGTGGCCAAGCCGGCCATATTCTGCTCCGCCACACCCACGTTGAGATATTGATTCGAAAATCGTTCGGCGTACTTCGTCAGGACGCCAAAGCCCAGGTCGCCCGTGATAAGCAGGACATTCCGGTCCTTTGTGGCAAGCGCATTGAGTGCGGTTACAAAATGGTCTCTCATGCTAAGTCCGATTCAGCTCCGCCATGGCGTGCTCATATTCTTCTCCCTGCGGAGAGCGGTAGTGCCAAAGGACGCTGTTCTCCATAAACGAGATCCCCTTCCCCTTGGTTGTATGCGCAATGATACAGCTTGGCTGGTTATTTTTCTCCGGATCGATAAGGAGTGCCTTACCCAAGGCCTCATGATCGTGGCCATCCACTTCAGTTGTCTTCCAGCCAAATGCGCGCCATTTATCGACAAAGGGCTCCAGGCTGAGGGTATGGCTGACGGAATCGAGACTCTGAATCTTGTTGTAGTCGATGATCGCGACAAGGTTTGAGAGTTTATGGTGCGATGCAAAGAGAATGGCCTCCCAATTCGATCCTTCGTCGCATTCCCCATCGCTCATTAAGACAAAGACCCGGTGCTTCCTCAGATCCAACTTGGCGGCGTAGGCCATGCCTGCCCCGACCGAAAGACCGTGTCCCAAGGAACCGGTCGACAACTCGACACCGGGAATCCCGATATGGGAAACATGACCCGAAAACTTGCTGCCGTTGGCATAATGCTTCTTCAGTTCTTCCACGGGGAAGTAGCCCGTTTCGGCCAAGGCCGCGTAAATCCCCGCACCCGCATGCCCCTTGCTCAAAATAAAGCGATCCCGCTTGGACCACTTCGGCTCATTCGGCCTTTTTCGAAGGACCTCCCCATACAGGACGGCGACAATATCCGCCATGGAAAGCACGGAGGCCAGATGAGAGCTTTTCCCCAAATGGGTCATCTCCACCGCATGTTTCCTAATTTTCAGGGCCAGTTGTTCTGTTGTCATTTGAGCTTTTCGGGCGATGCGATCAAAGGGGTAAACGCCTTTTCCACCGCATGCAATGTTTCCCATTTTTTGCAGTAACAGAAGCGGACTTGATTCCGACCCAATTTCGGATCGGAATAGAAGGACGAACCGGGAACGGTCGCCACGCCTATCGATTCAATCAGTCTGCGGCTAAAAGCCACATCGTCGTTAAGGCCGAAGCGCCGCATGAGCTCTTGCGCATCGGCCAGAATGTAATAGGCGCCCTGCGGCAGGCTACAACCGAAGCCCGCCTTTTGCAATAAGGCGACAACAAATTGCCGCGCGCCTTCGTAGTGCTTCCCTAGGGTTTCGTAATAATCCTCCGGAAATGAAAGCGCCGTGACGGCCGCATGTTGAAATGGGGTTGGCGCACCGACTGTTAAAAAATCGTGGATTTTCCGAATGCGCGCCGTGATCGCTTCCGGCGCAATCGCCCATCCCACCCGCCAGCCCGTGACCGAATAAGTCTTCGAGATGGAATTGATGGTGATGGTCCGATTCTTCATGCCCGGAATCGATGCCAGCGAGATATGTTCTGCGTCGTCATAAAGGATATGCTCGTAGATCTCATCCGTAATGGCGTACACATCCCAATCATTACAGAGCTCGGCAATCCATTCCAGTTCTTCTCGATTGAAGACCTTGCCGGTCGGGTTGTTGGGCGTGTTAACGATAATCGCTTTGGTCTTCTCGTTAAATGCTTTTGAGAGCAGCTCTTTTGAAAAAGTCCAGTTTGGAGCCTCCAAGGTCACATACCGGGGTGTTGCGCCGGAGAGGATGCCGTCCGGACCGTAGTTTTCGTAGTAGGGTTCGAAGAGGATAAATTCGTCGCCCGGATTGATGATGGCCTTCAAGGTCGAAATCATGGCCTCGGTCGAACCGCAGGTTACCGTAATATCGGTTTCGGGATCGCAGGTAATCTTGTTGTAGGAAAGGGCTTTCTTGCTGATGGCTTCCCGTAATTCGGGCTCCCCATAGGTCACCGGATACTGGTTGTAGTCATTTTGAATGGCCGCGATGGCGGCCTCCTTGATTGCTTTGGGACTTTCAAAATCGGGAAAGCCTTGAGCAAGATTATAGCCGCCCGCCGCATCGCAAATCCGTGTCATCTCCCGGATGGCCGACTCGGCGAACAGTTCGGTTATTTTTGACAGCGATTTCACTCGGGTTCCCTCAAATCGTCCGACTTCCTATTTTCCGTAAAATGAACGGACGGTTTGTATCACATAGGCCACTTGCTGGTCGTCGATTTCGACGTTCATCGGCAGGGAACAAACTTCTCGGCTGAGCGCCTCGGTTTCCGGAAAGCCCCGGTCGTCCAAGTTCAGCGCCTTGTGTTTGTAGTAGGGCTTTCGGAATTGGGTCAGCACCTCGACGCCATTCTTTTTAAGATATTCTGAAAAGTCATCCCCCTGTTTTGAACGGACGGTGTAGTTCTGAAAAATATCGTCGTAACGTGGGTCATCGTAATGGGGCAACATCAGATCGGGGAGGTCAGAGAGGGCCTGGCGATAGTGCTGTGCGATTTCTTTTCTCCGGACAATCCATGACGGAAGATGCCGTAGTTTTACATCAAGAAAAGCCGCCTGCAGGTTATCGAGAAGACAGGTAAAACCGTGACCGTGATATTCTCCCGTTTCACGGTCCTCGCCGTTGTACCGCATTCTTCGGGCAAACAGCGCGACATCGGGATCGTCGGTGGTGATCGCCCCGCCATCGCCATAGCCCCCTAGGATTTTAAAGGGATAAAAACTCCAGCAGCCGGTAAGACCCCATGATCCCGCTCCTTTTCCGTCGAGCGTCGCCCCAAGGCTCTGACAGGCATCTTCGACAACAACCAGATTGTATTTATCGGCGATTTCCATAATACGAACCATGTCGGCCATGTGGCCGCTCAAATGGACGGGAAGGAGGGCCCGCGTTCTCTCTGTCATCGCGTCTTCAATTTTTTGAACATCGATATTGAAGTCTTTGGCCACATCGACCAGCACCGGCGTGGCCCCGACATTCACAACCGCGGAAGTCGTCGCCACAAAGGTATGCGCGGGCACAATCACTTCGTCGCCCGGACCGATGCCTGCGGCCCGAAGGGACAAATGAAGGGCGTCGTAACCGCTGTTGAGACCAATGGCATAACGCGTCCCGACAAAGGCCGCGAGATTCGCCTCAAAGGATTTGAGGTGTCCACGATCAATCAGGTCGCCCTTCGACATCACATCGAAATAGGCCGCATCGATCTCGGCTTTCATCACCTGATAGTTTTTTTTGGGATCGACAAACGGGACTTTCTCACTCAAGGCAAGCTCTCCTTTGTGTCTTTGCGCCAGCGTTCCAAACTGTCACCTATTCCAGAACCGCATAGCCAATATATGGGTCCCAATCGAGTCTTTGGATTCTGAGCTTGTTGATCCCTAAGGCATCAAGCAGGCCTCCCGTCTCGCCGGGCCAAATGGGATTATCGAGTTCATCGAAGGCGATGACGGCGCCTTTGGGCATCCGGGGCAAAAAGTGTTCTATGGCACATTTCGTCGGCGCGTAGAGATCGCAGTCGATAAAGAGCAGGCTCACGACAAGATGCTGGTGCGTTTTAATAAACTCTGGAATTGTCTTGACCATATCGCCGCGCACCAGGGCGACCTTTTCGATATGCCCCAGAAAGCGGTCTTGATCATATTCCTCGATCAATTGAGCGAGCTCACCGTAAGAATCGGAAGCCAATTCTCCCCTTTTCGTTTTTTTGAATTCGCTCTGATCTTTTTCCTGCGCGGAAGGAAAGCCTTCGAAGGTATCGAAACCATAAACGCGCCGGGTCAAGTTCTCCGGCTCCAACATTGCGCTGAGCTTAGCCCAGGACATCAGGCCAAAGCCGCGGAAAACACCACACTCGACAATCGAGCCTTTTACAGGAAGAACGCGTTTGAAAATCTCATAGAGGGCAAGGAAGCGTTTTAAGTGTTGCCTGCGAACATATTTCGGAAAATTTTCAAGCTTGGTTTCAATACTATCGGGACAACTTTTAAAGATCGCTTCGATGTTTTTCCCCACTTGCCTTTCCGCTTCTGTCCTAAGTGGCTTTTCCATTTTATATCGCTTCTCCTTCCCGTGTTTTTTCGATGGAACGATATTGAGGAAAACGAATAAACACCTCGGGGCCGCCACCCAGTATCGTCCAAAGGGTCGCCATAATGATTTTCATATCGACCCAAAGCGAATGATGACGAACGTATTCGAGACCCAGACGAATTTTTTCGGGGGCGATTTTTTCCAGATAGTCCCGATCCGGATCGGCACTGCCCCGGAGGATCTCGCCTTCGTTCCTGAAACGGATGGAGGCATAATCGGTCATCCCAGGCCGGACCGTTAACAGTTCTTTTTCTTTTTCAGAATAGCGTTCAACCGCCCAAGCGACTTGCGGCCTTGGACCGACGAGGCTCATTTCACCCAGCAACACATTGATGAGTTGGGGAAGCTCATCTAGTTTAAACCGCCTGAGAAAGTGTCCACACTGGGTAATGCGCACGTCGGCTTCGGAAGTTGAAGAGCCCCCTAATTGCTCCGCATCTTCAACCATACTCCGGAACTTGAAGATTCGAAACAATCTCCCGAAACGCCCCACGCGTATCCCGCGATAAAATACCGGCCCTTTCGATTCAATTTTAATTAATAAGGCAAAAGAAAGAAAAAAAGGAGAAAGTACAACCAGGCCAGTCGATGAAAAAACAATATCAAAGAAACGCTTTAACATAACATGTTACCTTTAGAATATCTTTCCCATATAACCATTAACCTCGGCTGCATGCAAGCACAGGGGCACGGTCACAACAGTTTCCGAAACGCCTCGTTGGTGAATCCAGCGTCCCTTACGATATTTCCCATTGTGATCGCGTTTACTGGATTGTGGCGTGGAACTGTAATAATGCGGCTCCCATCCGTCAACACGATATGCTTGCCTTGGCGCACAACCCGGAAACCCGCCTTTTCCAAGGCGCGTACCGCTTTCAGATGATTGACGCCAGGAAGCTTTGGCACAACTATGCTCCGACTTCGACTTCACGGACCGTCTTGTTTCGGCTCAGGTCCGCAACAACATCTAAATACTCCGAAATAGCGTCCGTAATATTAGCCAAGGCTTCTTCCTCGGTCGTGCCCTGAGAATGACAGCCTGGCAAGCCCGGCACTGAAACAGAAAAACCTTCCTCACTTCCTTCCAAAACGACTCTGTATTTCATTTTTCACTCCTCATATCCGCCATTTTATATCAGAAAAAGACTTCCGATCATAGAAATTGAACAACGATTCTTCAAATATATGAAGCGCTTCTCCCCATGGTATCTATTCACCTCTTCTCGCCGCACAGTAGATCACCTTGTGCCGCCGGTCGGGGCAGCCAAGCGGCAATTGAACCGGAGGTTCATAAGGCATCATTCCTTCTTCTATTTCGGCAGGCATGGGCACCAATTTACCAAAAACAAGCTTTTTCAAAAACTTCTTCCCATTGGCCGTCTTGGGTATTAATCCGGAATGGACCGCCAGCTTTTTCACGGGGCGAAGAAACCTTTGACGAAAGGATACTTCATCGATTGGTGTGCTGCCGAAACACTCAACCGAAAATCCGTGCTCCGAAAAAAGTTTTTCGAATTCCACCACACCAAAATAACGATAACTGTGAGGGCTGGGATTGAAATCGTAGAGATCTTTGTTGGCCGTCGCGATTAAAACCACGCCGTCTTTCTTCAAAACACGTCGGCACTCCTCCACGAATCGTTCCACCGAAGGAAGATAATACATCGCTTCAAATAAAATGACGACATCAAACGAGCGGTCCCGATAAGGCAAACTCTGAGCGTCAAACCGGCTTAGGGGCACTCTGTCTCGGTAATGCCGCCTTGCGATATTGAGAATATCGGCGGAATAGTCCCCCGCCGCCAGATGCTTCGCGTGTTTCGACAGGTACCCCAGGCCCTGCCCTGTTCCGCTGGCCGCCTCCAAAACATCCTTCCCGTCGCAGTACGCTCCGGCCCAATAATAGCGGTGACACATCCGCTCGAATTGTTCCTGAGAAACCTCGTCGCCCGATGTTTCCGTAATTTCAAGAAAATCAACCGGCATAGGGATTCCACCGTTGCCTTGCTAACCAGGTCAAAAGTCCCGCCGATGACGGGAGCGCCTCATCAGCCGACCAAAACGATCGGCTGGCAAAATGACTCACAATTTTTTCGTTTTTCCCGCCTTATGGTCAGCGATGGCTGCTTCTGCCAGGGCCTCTAGTTTTCCTGAAGCAACATCTTTCTCTATTTGATCGTCCCATGCTTCGGAATCAAACTTTTCGTACCAGGCGCGCAATTGCCTCAGTTGATCCTGCGGCAATTGCGCGACAGCCTTTTCAACTTCTTCCACGGTCCTTGCCATTTGATGTCTCCCATTTTTTTCGTCCCCGATCCGGCTATTCATCGAAATGTCTACGAAAATGTCATTTCGAAGCAGAGCGAGAAATCTTAAGCTCTCTCCCACTGATGAGTGGAGGATTGAAACCCCTCGCCTTTAGGCGAAGATAAAGTTGGCGTTGTCGCTTTGCGACTTGTCATTTCGAAGAAACGAAGTGACTTAAGAAATCTTAAACAACAAAGGCTGAAATACAAGATTTCTCCCTTCGCTCGAAATGACAACCAACGTTTTTCACCGTGTCTCAGTTTGAGCGGATTCATTCCCGTAAGGGCTCACAATCTTGCCCGCCAATCCCTGTATGGGGTTATTTTTCACGTGGATTGAAATTGAATTGATGAAAGCGATGCGGGAGCCACTCGCGACGATACATTAAGAAATTCCACGCCCACCACGCGATCATCCTCATCGAAGTCGAGTATCACGCCAGGCCGGACCTCTTCTGATTCCACAATTCTATTTTCATCGAGACGGAAATAGAGCGTGTCGCTCGCTTTATCTACTTTTACTCGCATATTTTTTCCTCAATCGACGGTCGAAAAACGCCGTCACAAAACGGTTTGGCGTCACCTTGGTATTGACGATCACCCGAAGCCATCTATTACCGAAATCGGGTATCCGCTTAATAAAATGGCATGTCCCATCTTCATGGTTTTCTGTATCATCCGGGTTATCTACTGCTAGAACAGCCCATTCGCGCTTGATGCTGCGTTCGTGGAGCATGTCATCAAAATGTTCCGATTTTTCCACCATCACAAAATAGCAGATTCAGGAAAACCTGTCATCACACACGCTCCTGCCTCAATCAAAAAATAAATTTGGAAAATATCGGCTGAATGCTCCTCCGACCAGTAACCGCTCGCTCACAACGCGTCACCCGCATATCCGAAACGCCTGTTGAAGAGGCTCCTATTTTCTCAGCGTCTTGGACCATGCTGCGGAATTTAAAAATCCGAAACGGCTTTCCGTGGCGGCCTACCCGAACCCCGCGATCAAAAACGGGGCCCTTCGATTCCATTTTGATTAACACGGCAAAAAGAATAAGGATCGGAGAAAGAACAGTCAGGCCGACCGATGAAATAACAATATCAAAAAGTCGCTTCATCTTTCTTCCCTACTCTAGAAGATTAATTCTTGTTCTCTAATTTCGCCGCATAATAAATTACTTTGTGTTTCCGATCGGTTTTGCCGAGGGGCAGCGCAAGAGGTGGCGCATAAGGAACCATCCCCGCTTCTATTTCAGGAGGCATAGGCATCAGTTCCCCAAAGACTAGCCTCTTCAAGAATTTCTTCCCATTGGCCGTCTTGGGTATTAATCCGGAATGGACCGCCAGCTTTTTCACGGGGCGGAGAAGTTTTTGGCGCAATGATACTTCATCGATTGGTGTGCTGCCGAAACATTCAAGCGAAAATCCGTGCTCCGAAAAAAGTTTTTCGAATTCCACCACACCAAAATAACGATAACTGTGAGGGCTGGGATTGAAATCGTAGAGATCTTTGTTGGCCGTCGCGATAAGGACCATGCCATTGTTGCGTAAGACGCGGCGGCATTCGGAGACAAACTGCTTTGCAGATGGAATGTAGTAAATCGCCTCGAATAGAATGATGACATCAAAACACTCGTTCCGATAAGGCAGCTTTTCGGCATTGAAGCGAGTGAATGAGATCCGATCTTTATAATGATTTTTTGCAATAGTGAGAATCTCGGCGGAAAAATCACCTGCATGGAGCGATTTAGAGATACTCTTCAGATACCCCAACCCCTGCCCCGTTCCACAAGCCACTTCCAATACATGCTTGCCGGCACAATAATCACCGACCCAATAGTAACGATGGCAAAGGCGTTCTATCTGTTCGAATGAAACTTGATCGCCAGCCAGTTCTGTGATTGTTGTAAAGTCGAGATTCATTTTAAACCTGTGTATATGATACTGATGAATAAGCCGCCACGACACTTTGAAAATATACCATCATTTCGCCGTAAACCTTGTCGGCATCGAATCTTTCTAAAAAGACTCGGTTCGCGTTCTTAGACATCATAGTTACTTGCACGCTATTCTTCTCCATCAAACCTATAATGACATCACTCAACGCTCGAGGATTACCCGCTTGGTAGGTCACACCGCATTTATGCAAAACAATAAACTCCGACAAATAACCTCGAAGACAAGTCACCACAGGTAACCCCCCGGCTAGGTATTCAATAGATTTATTGGGCATGCTGTCTGAAAAGCCTGCGTTATGCTTGTAGGGGGCCAGCCCTACACTTGTTATGTCCATAAGCGCCCGGATTTTTGCACTGTCAATCCAGCCAGGGAATAGTATTGCCTGACTATGTCCTGCTCGTTTACGCAAACTCTCGAGTCGCTCTCCTGTACCACAAAGTACGAATCGCACTTTCCGACCTTCCGCTTCAAGCAGAAGCGCAGCATCAACTACGGTTTCTAAATCAAACTGATTACTAAAAGAGCCGAAAAAACATAACGCAAATTCCCCACCACCTTTTTCTAAACCATAATTTCTCCAAAATTTCACAGCATGGTCCATGTCCTCGTCGCTTAGAGGGGATGAGACATAAGCGAAAGGGAAAAAACGGTCGTATTGCGTAGGGTTGCGTTTTGCATGACTCAAACCCCATGCTACAAAGGCGGGCACGTTCCCTGTAATGCAAAACGCATCCCGGCAGACCTCGCGGGTCATCCGCCAATACGGACTCAGAGCAACCTTCATCAATCCACGTGCCCAACTCGGCACAACATCGAGAAAAATATCCGGCCACAGGTCCCTCACGTCAAGGACAACGGGAACATCATGGGTTTTACCATAACGCGTGACAGCAACCGGTAATTCAAGAGAGGGGAGAGAGCAAAGAATTAAATCAGGACACACCATCTCCCTAGCTTTACAGGAAAATTTCCACGCCAACATGGCGTGGTCAAGAAGACGTAGAAGAGACACATTCCTCTTATAACCATAGCCATGCAACAAGGTCAGCACAACGCCTGTATCAAGATGAATCGTCTTATTCCTAGAAAACCGCTGTCGCTTGCGCACATGATCGAAGGTCGAAGACCACCAAACCACCTCATGCCCATTTTTGGCTAGCATATTGGCAAGGATACCCGTGCGATACAAGCGATCCTTTCCACTTCCGTCGGTAGGGAGGGGTTCCCCTATCGTAACTAACCATATTTTCACGAAACCAACTTCCAAAGCCACAAATTACACTTCTTCACAGCAAAATCTTCCACAAGCACAATATCCGTTTTTAATCAAACGGCGATATTTATCACTGGAGGTAGACTCATTATTCTTTCATACAGTATCCCCTATTAATGTTCGTTGGTATACCTGAAACAAACTTGCACACGTTTGTTCTAAACCCATCTTTTCAACGTGATGTCTTAATAAAGTCTCACTCCGTTGCTGTAAAACTTCACATAAGTGTGTGGCAATTGCTTCCGGGTTCGGCTCAGTGATTCTGCAGCTAGGATCAAGGCCAGCAACTTCACGTAAATCACTGACGTCCGTGGCGACAAAGGGAATGTTACAGGCTAACGCCTCTTTAATTATATTCGGCCACCCCTCGTGTGTTGAAGTGGATAAGACAGCATCACAACTTGCCACAAAAAGTGGCATTAAATTATGGTCAATATTACTGGCAACTTTAAGTTCAACATTTCCTAGCCTCTGACGAACAATATCTACTGCGCTTTGAGCTAAGGACACGCGTTTGACTGGGTTTCCAGTTGATAAAGTAGCGAATAATATCCAATAATCATTTGAATTTTTTCCAAATAGTTTTAAACGAGCAGCAGCTCGGTTCAACGGAATGAATTTCGTTAAATCTATAGGGTCGGGTATGGAGTAAACAATTACATTTCGGAACCGTGCCTTCACCTCACGAAGCATTCGGTTAGACATGGTCACAACAGCATCATATTTAGGCAATGACCAACGTGTCATCGATGAAGCTAGAAAAGAATGAGCATCTCCAGAGAAGGAGTTGGTATTGTAGCGATACCAATCCGAACCGCGGAGGCTAACTATTTTTTTTGTTTTTACTCCTGTTGTTACTGCTGAGCACGCTGAACCAAACTGGGCATGCACCAAATCATATTCAGGGGCCATTTTAATTATTCGATGCCTCGCTCGAACTAAACCAGTTGGGCTACGAAGCGAGCCCGTATAGAATAATCGTACATCTACTCCAAACTTTCCCATTCCGCGCGCCAAAAGATGCATGAAATTGCCCGCATTTTTGACATCTGGATTAAAATTGTGTGGCCAAAGCACTTTCATAAGGTATCTTAAGATGACCTATGCTGTTGTAGGATTGTGACGATTTAAAATGCTTCCGCTATTTAACCTTAAATGCTCATAGGCCGCTTCAATTTTAGCCAACTCAATATCTACATTATTTTTTTTAACAATTACTTCCCGGTTCCGCATACCCATCCGGTGAGCCTTACCTGGGTCCTGGAGGAGACGAATGGTCGCTTCTGCTAGCACAGCGGGATCGCTGTTGGGAATAAGTAGCCCCCCCTCTCCATCAGGCGTCCAGTATGCGTTATCGCTGTTGTCTGTTTGTATGACTGGTAATGATGTCGCCATCGCCTCGGCGGTACTTCCGGCAAGACCTGCATCCATAATGGAGGTCGAAACATATATATTGGAGGCACGGAGAACGCGTCTCATCCTCTCTTCATCCACCATCCCCGTGAACCGTGTCACATCACTGACACCTAGTTTCGCTGCCAAGTCCTCCAGGCGTAGTCGATCAATCCCATCACCTACAACCACAAATCGCGCTGAGGGGAAGGCCCTATGGATTGCGGGGATAGCTCGAATAAACGTCTCTACGTCGTGGACTGGATTGAGCGTCCGTGTGCTTATGACAAGCGGGCCATCGCCAACATCAAGCGCAAGGCGTTCACCTTCGCCCGGACCGGACGAAAAATGATGTACGTCCGTACCAAAGGTATGAACCAGAGTTCTCTCAGTAGGAACACCAAAACTACGTAGGATGTCTACAAAGTGAAATCCATCCGTGGTCACCAAGGCTGCGCGACGGAGTGCGTGCCCCGTCAGCCAGCGGTTCATACCCGACCGTTTTACGTCGACCAGTAAATCAGTACCCCAAGGCGTCACCACATAAGGACGAAAACCGCAGAGCATAGCCGCCCACGCATACCCGCCCGCCGAATGTGCGTGAACCAAATCCGGCGGAAATTCTCGAATAAGCCCACGTAAACGCGCGATGATAACTGGTACCTTCAGAACGCGCTGAGGGAGCGCGTTCCTCCCTCCCGACTTCCATATTGAATGTACGATGGCAGGCTCGTAGCTTGGCAAAGCATCAGGGTTAAACGATACGACGTGCACCTCATGCCCGCGCTTTGCAAACCAGCGTGCCCACCTCCGCGTATGAGGTGCTGCTGTGTCAGAAAGGATATACAGTCTCATTCATGTACCAATTGAAAAGCACCTTATAATCCATAATTTTATTATATTTAATCTACCCTATTCTTGATATTTTCAAGCCATATTGGAACGTCCTTGCCAAAAGGCAGGAAACTCACTCACCAGCTTTGCATTATCCCAGTTTGAGGGAATACGCACACGCGAACATTTAACAGACTGAAACACACCCAAGGCGAGATCACTCACTTGCCGGAATTTCCTCATAGTCCCTCGCCCAGATTCAGCCATTGCGTCATAAAGTAATAAATCGTGAAACCAAGGATGCCATTCGTGCCAGAGAATCGTAGCTGACTGATCAGCAAGTGCCTGAAGATCGACTGGCTCGCTTGTGAGTTTATCAACCTCACCGGATCGCTCCAACGCCACAATCTCATTCAGCTTACCTTGCGAAGCAATAGCGTTATCGCCAAATACCAGATTGGGCATGAGGTTAACGGAAGGTTGGCGAAGCATATTGAGCAAGAACCGGATCAGCTTTATCGGCCTAATCGTGCTATGAGCCATCGGCGCAATCATAGAATCGAGTAATTCTGTTCGCCTAAAAGTACGCTCTACAGCTCGATCAGAGTAACCTAGCACCGGCAGGTGGTGTGGATATACAGAGAGGGCTTGAGGATATGAGAATATGAGGCCATCCCCTACGATGCAAAGATCATCGCCAAAAAGTTGTGCTCCCATTCTTGTGAATGCAGAAACAAGAGTCGTTTTTCCGGTCCCAGGGTATGCAGGAAACAATACTTGATTACCCTGGATTGATAAACCAGCCCCGTGCAAAAATGTATGGCCAGTTCGCAACAAAGCTAACTGCACAATCAGGTTTATCGGCAGACAAAGCTGATCCATGTAGTAGGACTGGGGAGCACCTAAAATATCAAATCGAATGCGTCCTGTTGGTCTATGATACACACCAGCCCCATACTCATAGTCATCAACTACAGTAACAGGAGGAGTTGGTGGTGCAGCATCATAACGATCTATAATAACATCAGCAGGAGAATCAAGAGAATCGCGGCGAAATGATAAAAGATGAGTGTCAATTTGATGGCAAGTTCTTATATCAGCTCGAACGCTCACACGAATAATAGAGTGAATATCATAGCATTGTTCAATGACCATCATGCTCCTTCACAATGAATACTTTTTATTAAACTCATCGAAGTTCCCATTGCTGATTTCTTTCCGATGATGCCATACCAAGCAATAGGCACCTAATAAAGAACTGACCTCATCCCAAGCCCGTGGCCGACGCCGGGTAAGGGCTACCCCGAGGGTCAGTAGTAGCCGGCCTATCCTGCTCCAGATGTAGATAAAAAGCGCTCGGTGTGAAGTGGGGAAAAGCTTATGTAACAAGTACCATCCGTAAATTTCTCGCATAGCAACCAATTCTGATCCCACAGCACGACCGGCGGCTGACTCATCGTGGATCACATGCGCATTAGGTGTAATATACAGGCGGCCGGGATATCGTTGATAAACTCGAAAAGAATGATCGAGATCCTCACCATCTGCATACTTCAACAATTTGTCATCCCACTGGATTTCATTCAAAACAGTCCGTCGATACACTTGATTCGACCCTGATATCCATTCGCAAGATATTATTTTCGTTAATGGAGCTGGATATGTGGTGCTGATAGAAGGGAGCACCCGACAAGCATCCTTTTCATAATGAAAAAACCAAAAGAACCTTTGCAAGAACTCTCTCCAGTGCTTTCGCGGACCAGGCTCGATATAGCCTTGCACAGCTACTGCTTCCGGGTATGCATCAAACACGCTTAGCGCAGCCTCAAGATAGTCTTTATCAAGCCTAACATCGTCATCGATGAGCGCAACAAAATCGCCCGAACATTTACTCACTCCCAGATTCCTGGCAAATGGAAGGGAATTTTCAATACTGCCAAAGTAGCGAATCGGCAAATCAGAAGTTATAGCCTCACATACTTGCCGAGCTTCTTCGCCGAAAGCTACTCCGTTATCGATTACAATTACTTCGACGGGTAGCAAGGACTGCTGCGCAAGCGCAGCCAAGCAGGAGGCGAGACCCTTGGTGCGCAGGTATGTAACCACCACTACAGACAAAGTCGGCGTGCTCTTACTAGTCATAAAACAGATTTCTTTGCCAGGTTAATCTCAATAAGTACCCCTAATTCTGGCCACATCCCTGCTGGCCTTAACTCGGGGGGGAGTTTCGTCAAAGTAACAGCAGTCCTGCCCATCTTTGGGATTAATAGCGCTTCATAATCTGGTACCCATCCATCCCGCGTGTACTGCCCGATAGCATCCTTCAGCGCATTATCGCGCTTATTTCGGTGTCCGTCCACATTAGACCACTTCAATATCCAGCTTTTCTAAATGTATATCGTATGCATCTCTTACCTAAATTCAGCATGTCCTCCGAGCTCCTTAGCATGTTAGCATGATTGAATGTGGACGAACTCCACTAACCAGTGGCCGCGAATAACCTCGGGGAGCCATCACGGTAGTTTCAGTAAAGCCGGCTTTATGTAGAAGGTCGATAGCGAACTCCAGCGAGGCCCGGCGATACTGGTCTGGGTCTTCACGGTCAATCCCCTGCCGGATATTGCATTGTAAAATAAATTGCGGTGCTTTCTGAATGATCACTGACGCCAAGCAGCGCATCTCTTCTTCTGGCAAATAATAAAGTGAACATAGCGAAAGTGCATAGTCGAACCTGCCCTCGACATTCACGACCTCTCGCATGTCGGCCTGGACATAACGCAGATGGTACTCCCGATTATCAGCCCATTCGCAGGCCCTTGCCAAGAAACAGCCCTGGGCGGCATATAAGGGATCCCGCTCGTATGCGACAACCTCTGCGGCACCTTCGCGGAGAAGGTGTAGTTCCACCGAGGCATTGTTAGGGCCCAATGAAAGGACACGCGCCCCTTTTGGAAATCGCAGGAAACTCTTCAAAATAAAATGCCATCGTCCAAATCCTGTAGTACGATCCCACAGCGGTCCAACACGCAAACCGTGCCCTATATATGTAGAGGCATATAATCTGTCTGAAGCAGGAAATTCTTTACAATTCAGCCTTTCACGGAGCCGATGGTATGTTAAGTAACTTGTGCCAAGCATGCTGTTTAATCTCTCAATGTCCCTGTCCCGCTCGACGAGAAAAGCAAGGCCCTGCGGTTGTGCATAAATTTCGGCACTGTCAAAATCCACAATGAAGGGAAGCCCAGTCTCGCGATGGATTATGATATTTCCATATTTAAGGTCATTCAGCTTCACACCATGTCGATGAGCAATCTTGATCTGCTCATAAATCGCGTCCAGAAAGGATGGCTCCAGTTTCGCCGTATATCTTGCCCCCTCGGATATGTAGTCGTCAAAAATTTCCTGAAAGGTGGGATCACCGCCAAGGCGTGTCCGACAGGCAAGGCCCGTTAGTTCTGCACCCATTTTTCCTAGAACCTGCTCAAGGTCTGCGCCGGGGATGAAGGTCTCGATCAAGGTCGGATCATCTACATTGATAGAAAGAATCTCTGGCACACGCATGCCTGTATTGCGTAGCCGCTCTAATGCACGTAATTCTCGCAAAAACCGCGACATAGAATCCCCACCCAAGTATTCCTTACGAACAGCTATTCCTTGTGGCATAACAACGAGCATTACGCGGGTACGGGTTCGGGGCCGAGAGGATTCCGCGGTCGTGCAAACCAAGCCTTCAATAGGGCCAAACCATGGGATTAGCCTGCCGTAATGGTCAAATTCCCCGATGACTACCGGGTCACCATCACGGCCAGCTGAACGTATAGCACCGATTTCATTGACTGGTAGGCCGAGATCCTCAAGTTGTGCCAATCCCATGGCCGATTTGCGCGCAATCAAACTCGACTGCAGCCGCCGCGCCCAGCTTTTGTAGTAAGGAGTACACACCCAATCTGAAAAAGAGACAATGCGACGGCGGAAGGGCGCGAACAAACGCGCAAACCGTATGGTAAATCCGTCCAGAAGGTATGCCCGCATAAGGGCCCACCAAAAACGCGGGCCTGATTGTAGCACATATGTGACACCACGCATCAGACGTGCGGCGAGTTCACGCTCTTTCGGACTAGGGACAAATAAGAGTGTTATGTTTCCCTCTTCACTGTAACGTCCAAAAAGAAACACGCCCGTAAACAGGGACAAGCCTGTCGAGACAATCGCAGCACAGGCGGCACCTTCAAGCCCTAGGCGGGGAAGGAGGATAGCCGCAACACCCAAGCCCACTGCCGTCGCAGCACTATTCACTATCGCGGTTATCTTTGAATAGCCTCGAGCATTAAAGTCCTGAGACAGAACCCGCCAGCCACTTGAAAAAACGCTTGCAACAAGCAAAAGCTGTAGCACGGGAATTGACCCAGCAAAGGTATCTGTAAAAAGCAGTCTTATAAGCCAGTCCGCAATCAAACCTAATACGAGCGAGACGGATATAACCATAATAAGCGTTATACGAAACACAACTGGGGTTACTCGATTACTATTTCCCTCCGGGTCCTCCGCGATTTTGGGCAATAGAATTGTTCCCACCGCATCTGCCAGAAGGTACACACGGTCGGATGCGGTCTGTGCTATGGTAAAAAGGCCAACGCCAACAGCTCCAGTGAAGCCGTTAACAAGGAGCAAGATTAGTCGTGTCCCCGCGAAATTCGCAATACTTGAAATATGCACTCCCGCTCCAAAGCGGTAGGCGGCTTGGAGGTAGCTCACGCTCGGCCGCCCCAATCCTCCTGTTGCCCGGCATGTCGTCCTCCATATTACCGCTGCCATGAGAAATCCTGTAGAGACTTGAAGTAGGAGTGCTAATCGCACATCCAAACCTGCAATCACCCACCCTACACTGAGCGCACCGAGTGAAAGCGCCGAACTAAGCACCAAGAGACCGCTGTACGTTGGGCCTTTTCCAAGCCCTAGAAGCAACGGGAGAACATAACTAGCGACTATAAGTAGGACGATTTGGATAAGTCCCAAAAGCATGAACTCGCGAGGCACGCCTGGGAAAAGAGTATCGCTAGCGAATATAATCAGCCCGAGACCGAACAGGACTGCGACGAGCATCCGAATTGCACCGGCTAAAGCTTGACTAGATAAGATGACCGGAGCTGGCCAGCGACGGGCTGCAGTGAACCGGGTTCCGGCTGCTCCAACTCCTAAATCGGAGAATGTGGCCAGCATGGACGGAAGTAACAAGGCTAAGGCAAAATGTCCGCGCCCCTCAGCGCCAAGCGCCCGGGCCATAACGACTGAGGTAGCCATTGCGATGATGGTAATGAGACCTTGACCACCAAGCAGTGATGCGACATCTTGAACAAATCGGGAGCGTATTTTTTTTCCCATAGTATTATCTATTTCATGAAGACTAAATTAATAAATGTTGGGCAGTCTCTTTGAATAATCTTTTGTGGAAATCTTCACGATTTGATTTGGAAATGTTGTTTTTCTACACCCAGCAAGGGCACACAGAATGCCACTCGGCATAACAAGGAGGAAATACAAGACTATGTCACGGACATCAATAACAAAAAGCCATGCAGTGCAAAACGCTACACTTCCCACTAGAACAAGTTTATCTGGGTGGTTAGTCAGCCAAATTCTCCTAACAACAACGATGCTCACTAATAAAAGGAGAATGGCTCCAACAGTGCCTGTATCTATTAAAAAAGCGGCCATTCCCTCGACAGCTAAATTGTTCCAATCCTTATTGAGTACTTTGCCGAAATAAATTGGACTATATTCTGAAGCAACATCAGCTAAATAGGGGGCAATAACGGCTCCAGACATTCTATAGCCATATCCAAAAAGAAACGTAAAAGCGGAACTTGAGATCGTCCGATAAGCCGCAATAACCTCAAGGTAACGATCGAGGTCGTTGGCCTGATTTGCGACTTCAGTAGGATTTGACACAGTTAGCCATATCTTTAACATATCACCTACAAACGCTGAGTCCCGATCAATAAGCGGAACAACACCGAGTAATGAGACAGTCATTACAACAGCAAGAATCATCAAAGGAACAATGCGCTTCTTTAAAACAAGTTGAGCTAAGCCAAGGAGAACAAACCCAGCGATAACGAGGGAAGTTACTCGCGAATCGTAATAGATACCCACACCGCCCCAAAGGAGGATGCTACTATATCCTAATAATCGCTCTTTTTGATAAGTACTCTTTATGCATATAAGACTAGAAGGAAAAGCTAACACAACGGGAAAAAGTGCATATGCCGTAGTACCCCATAAAAAGGAGGCGGAATGCCCAGGTTGAAAGTCATAGCGATTTATCCCGAAAATATTTTCGTAGATAATCCCTGTAGCAAAATAAAGTCCGGCGTACCACACTCCAGCCTTAGCAAGGGATGCAGGTAAGCCCTGGACATCCCTTATTATATTTGACCTTCTGGTTAACAAGTATGACAACAAAAAAAGAAAGAGAAAATAAAAGACCCACCTTATCTTCCTAATGTTGTCTAATAAATCGCTTCCTTCAAATATGAAGGCTCCTCGAATACTCTGGAAAAAAAAATAAACCAAAAGAATGTAAAAAAATATCTGATGTAATTTGAAAAGTGAGCGATCACGGCCCTTGCTAACTTCAATTAAAGTATTGGTTCGGCTTGTACGAGAAAGAATTTCTACAGCTAGGATCAACAGGACCTCATCTATCAGCGAGTATCCTAATGGCATGAGACCCGCTGTTATAAGAGAGCCGACCGAAAATATTGCCAAGAAATTTCCTCTCTTGTAAGGATATCTCTTGATCAACCATACCCAAAGCCCCAAGAGTAAAACGAATGTGATTTTTAATTCCATTTTTCAGTAAATTATGCCCGTAGGCAAAATGGGAACAGTCTTCCCATTTCTTTTTTTGAAGCATGCGCTAATGCAGGGTTCATGGTCTTCGATGTCTGGGAATGCTATGGGGAGAACCTTAGCTTTACAAGGATTGAGTAAAATTTTACTACTAAACAATGTTCAGCCCAGTTGTCTTCATAGCTCTGTCCGGCATGGGAAACTATTAGTTTTTATCAATTATGAAGGAGGGTAAAGCGAAATAAATTCATCTACAAACTTTTTTGTCAGTTCTTGCAAAACCATACTTCCCTTACAAAATTGGTTGAACTTGCATATCTAGCACCTGCCCTTAACTTTAGACCCCCGATTCTCCGGCATTAGCCTAGCGCTCTCACAGCAAACGGATGATAGGCTCCAACCAGACCTTTAGGCGTCGCCTCTCGAATATTATGGACGGTTTCAATGCTCGATCTTGCCTCTTCTAGGCCAAATCCACCACCCGATAATATGTCCTGATAACTCAGAGTATGCAAGTCAGAAAAGCCATCGGAAAACTCAATCTCTTCCCCTGCTACAGTGATGGATCGATACGTTCTCTGCCCGGAGGCCTTTGCTTCTTCCGGGATGTAGTCATAGTTAACGGATAGAAACCAACGGACTCTGGCATGGGTTAACTCTAGATAACCAGCCGCGGTATCAAACTGATTCACATGAACGATAGTTCCCTTAACGCGACCAAAGATCCAGCCCAGCATGTCAAAAAAGTGGACGCCGATATTAGTCGCGATCCCACCGGACTTTTCTTTTACGCCCTTCCATGATCTAAAGTACCAGTGACCTCGACTGGTTAGATAGGTCAAATCAATCTCGAACACTTTATTTGGATTTTCCGCCAATTGAGCGAGGATCTTTTCCTTTAAAGCAATAATCGACGGGTGCAAGCGAAGCTGTAAAATATTGTATATCTTTAAATCGGTGTCCTTTTCGACAATCTGCAAACCATCAATGTTCCATGGATTTAATGCCAAAGGCTTCTCGCAAATTGCATTGGCACCGCTTCTTAAAGCAAAACGTATATGCGAATCATGTAGGTAGTTTGGAGAGGCGATACTGACATAGTCGATATGGTCTCCTCGCCGCCGCATAAGATCGATATGCCGATCGAATCGTTCGAACTCTGTAAAAAAATCCGCCTTTGGAAAATAGCGATCAATAATGCCGACCGAATCGTTTTTATCCAGGGCTGCAACAAGGTTATTCCCTGTTTCTTTAATCGCATTCATATGACGAGGTGCAATAAATCCCGCAGCACCGATCAAGGCAAAATTCTTCATTACGATTTCCTTTTTATTAAGAAAATTAGCGTAAACCGTAAGACGTGAGTCACGGGTTTTACTGTTGGTGAATTTCCATTGTATCTTTTGTAAGCATGATTAGCCTCGTGTCGGTTTTATCAAGTCGAGACTCTAATTCTTGCCAAGCGCTTGAATTGAGCATCGATAAGAATTTTCACGCAACGCGTTCCCTTTTTAGCACCACTTCCTCATGATTGGCGATTATCGCCGCGTAATGCAAACAAGCTTCTACATCCATTTTCTCCAGGTATGGATAATCGTTCAGTATCTCATCAATGCCCATTCCACCCGCTAGGTTCTCCAAAATATCGGCGACCGTTATCCGCATTCCCCTGATTGTGGGCCTTCCTCCGCAAACATCTGGAATAACGGTAATACGCTCTTTTACCAAATCATTCATATGGGTCTCCCCCTTTACGCTATCTGTAATCATTTGGGATTACGACTCAATATAGCTTAGGTCTTTCTTGCCTCATCTCCTTTTTTACAATCCCCTATCTAATCCCGCTTAAGAAGCGGAACCTTTATTTGAGTCCTCGTTTATTCTCTCGCTTCAAGCGGCTCTATTTTATCGCCGGTCTTTCGATAGCGCCACCCACATTCGGCACATGCTGCCTTATCCTTTTTGAACACCAGTTTAACCCCGCAACGGCACATCCACCCGGTGACGCAGGCCGGATTCCCAACAACCAGGGCATAGTCGGGCACGTCTTTGGTGACCACCGCCCCGGCGCCAACAAAGGCATAGATCCCCACCGTCAGGCCGCAGACAATCGTGGAATTGGCGCCGAGGGTTGCGCCGCGCTTCACGCGTGTGGGTTTCAAGGCATCCATGCGGGGGATCTCGCTCCGGGGGTTGAAGACATTCGTAAACACCATCGAGGGGCCGCAGAAGACATCGTCTTCCAAGGTCACGCCTTCATACACCGACACATTGTTTTGGATTTTGACATTATTGCCGATGACCGCCTTCGGGCCGATCACTACATTTTGGCCGATTTTGCAGGCCTTGCCGAGTTTGGACCCCTTCATGATGTGGGAGAAATGCCAGATGCGCGTACCCTCTCCGATTTCGACGTCCCCGTCGATGTGCGCGGTTTCGTGAGCAAGATATCCGGCTGTGGCGCGGACTGGGGCTTCCGAAAAAGGAAGTACGGCCTGGGCCTTTGGGTCCAGCGCTTCCTGGCAGGCCTTGAGCACCCTCAAGACGCGAAGGCCCTCTTCCCCATCGGTCCGGGGCGTTTGCCGCGTCTGCACCGACTCGAGAAAATGCCGGCATTCCGCGAGGAGCGGTTCTTCGGCTTCGAAGGGAACCGATTGCGCCTCGGCCTTGTTGGGCACGGGGATGTGGTTAAGCCATTCGATGGAGTGCGGATAGAGCAACAGCTTATCCTTCTTTTCCATGTCATTGAACACCGCCATTTTCCGGTCGCCGACAATAATGAGTTTCTGTTCCTTAAAAGGGTGGAGCCAGGAGACAAAAATATGGGCCTTCACGCCACTGGGGAAGGAGAGCAGACTCACGGTCACATCGGCGATTTGAGGGTGAAGATAGTTCCCCCCTTGGGCTTGAACGCCATCGGGGGCCTCATCCAAGAGCCCGAGAATGACGGAGATGTCGTGCGGCGCGAAAGACCAGAGGATGTTTTCCTCTTGCCTGATTTTTCCGAGATTCAGGCGGTTGGAATAGATGTATTGAATCCGGCCCAAGTCGCCGGCATTGATGAGCTCCTTTAATTTGAGCACGGCAGGGTGATACCAAAGGAGATGCCCCACCATGAGAATCCGGTCTTTCTCCCGGGCCAGCGCGGCGAGGGCTTCGCCTTCTTCAACGGAAAGACAAAGCGGCTTTTCAACAAAGACATCCTTGCCGGCCGACAAGGCTTCATGAACAAAGGTCCCATGCGTTTCGGCGGGGGTCGCGATGGCAACGGCCGAGATGGCCGCATCCGCCAATATTTCATCAAACGAAAGGACGGGGATGTCCGGATATGTTTTTGATAGCTCCTCCAGGCTTTCTTTCCGCCGATCGCATATCGCGGCCAAGGCCTTCAGCTCCGAAAAATTCCGGACGAGATTCTTCCCCCAATAGCCGCCGCCGATTAAAGCGACAGAAGGGTAAACTCGTTTTTCGGCTGGCGTTTTGATTTTCATTTCTTTTCGTTCTCTTATCTCAAAATAGGCGCGCTTCGCCAGACTAAAACACCCGAATACGTTTTAGAAAGTTCATTATAAAAAATGCGAACGCCTCCCACCCGACAGGCACTTCAGGGCCCGCGGACTTAGAGAATAGGCTATCAGGGGTATAGAGTACGCAAGGAGAACGGATGGGCATCTAAAGAGATGAGTCATTTATCCCCACAGGGAGATGCAAGTCGACTAGATGGTTTCACGAGATGTTATCCTAAATTCGATAATATATCAAGATGATCCGAAGCGTGAGAGTCACCGTTTTTTACCGCAAATAGATGAGGACACAAGCTCTCTATGATCGTCCGTGGAATTCTGAATAAGCATTTATACAGCGCCCAGTTTGCCTTGTCTTGACTCCATATCTGAATACTTCATAATCATCCCTCCAACGCAAAGCAACAGACACCAAAGCAACACACATGCCATAAAGATTCAATCGAAAGCGCTCAGGAGGAGCCGGTATAGGACCTCTCCCGGCAAGATCGACCGCGCCATGAGATCCAATCGGTGAAAATCCAACAGGCCATCGCCAAATTTTTGTCAGTTCCCGACGCAAGCGCTTCGGGCTTTTCTTGACAGCCCCGGACTCAATCGCCATAATGGGCCGGTTTTCTGCCTTTTTTCTTCTCTAATTCATCTTTATTCATCTTTTTCGGAGACCGGCAAGCATGACCAACAAGAAACGCATTCTCACGGGCGACCGGCCGACGGGACGGCTTCACCTCGGCCATTATGTCGGCTCCTTGGCCAATCGGGTGAAACTTCAGGACGACTACGAAACATTTATTTTGATTGCCGATGTTCAAGCCTTGACCGACCATTTCGAACACCCCGAAATTCTGCGTCAAAATATCCGCGAGGTCCTTAAAGATTATTTGAGCGTGGGGATCGACCCCGAAAAAAGTACGATTTTGGTGCAGTCGATGATTCCGGAAATTTCTGAGCTCGCTTTCTATTACCTCAACTTGGTCACGGTGGCTCGACTTCAAAGAAATCCGACGGTCAAGGACGAGATGCAGCAGAAAGGTTTCGAAGCGAATCTCCCGGCCGGTTTTTTGGTCTACCCGGTCCATCAAGCAGCGGACATCACCATTTTTCAAGCCAACCTCGTGCCGGTGGGAAAAGATCAGCTCCCCATGATCGAGCAATGCAAGGAGATCGTCCGGCGATTTAACACGCTCTATAAAGACGTCATCACCGAACCCGAAGGATTGGTGGGCGATGTCGCCCGGCTGCCGGGCACCGACGGCCAAGCCAAAATGAGCAAGAGCATCGCCAACGCCATTTATTTGGCCGACGATGCGGAGACGGTCAAAAAGAAGGTCATGCAGATGTACACCGATCCGACCCGCTTGCGCGCGACGGATCCGGGCCATGTGGAGGGCAATCCCGTCTTTACCTATCACGATGCCTTTAATCCCAACAAAGAAGAAGTGGCCGATTTTAAAGACCGCTATCGCTTAGGAAAGGTCGGCGATGTCGAGGTCAAGCGACGGCTCCACGAGGCGCTCAATGCCTTTCTTGAGCCCATCCGCGAAAAACGCGCCGCGCTCGCGCAAGACGAAGCGCGGATCGACGAAATCCTCACCGAAGGCACTCGCCGCGCCGCGACGGTCGCGAGGCATACCATGTCCGAGGTCCGATCCGCCATGCAAATCGCCTATCCATTTCGGCAAGCTTAATAGATACACCCCTTCTCAGGATAAGCGATCTTCCCAGCAAATACGTTTAGTTCTGACTGTCTCGTAAGAAGTCACAAAAGCCTGTCATTTCGACCCGCGGGAGAAATCCTTGTCTCGAACGGATGTGAGAGATCTTCAAAGATTTCTCCCTGCGGTCGAAATGACATTTGGATGCCTTTTGACTTTTTACGACTTCATTAGTTCTTGCATCATCCGCTTTCCGGACCATTCGACCTTTGAATATCGACTTCAATCGTGACGGCCTCTCGGTACCGAAACAGGGCGCCCTCAAGCTTTCCCAAACGATTCTTAAGTTTTTCATCGATTCAGCCGAATAGATAATTAGGGAGTCGGACTAACGTCTACTCTAGGGAATGGAGCGAGTACCGGATCGCGATGTCGAAACACGTGTGCGCCAAGGGTGTGAGGAAAAATGTTTAGGCTCAATGCGGAACTCGTCAATAGTATCGTCAAACCCAGTCTCGAGGTGATCGAAGAGCTTGCGCCCAAGCTAGGCCAGCTCGCGATTGGAGAGGTCTATATCAAGGAGATGAAGGTGTCGAACTATGACATTACGCTCTCCAGCATGTTTTCCGGCCATCTCGACGGGCGCGTCTTATTGAGCCTGCCGGTCAATCTGGCCATCGAGATCGCGGAAGGCGTGCGGCGCTGCGCGGTCGACTCCTTCGATTCGAAGGCCCAAACCGCCGTCGTCGAATTGATGGGGATGATCATCGTGAATGCCGGCATGGCCCTCGGCGACCTTCATTACAAGGTTACGATGACACCGGTGATCTTCTCCTACGGCACCCGCGAACACATCGGATCGGACGATTGCCCCTGTCCGCTAACCGTTCCTTTCATCAGCGCAATGGGCACCTTGGAACTCGACCTGGCCTTTTATTAAAACCGTGAGGATAACGAAACTGAAAACACTCCCTGCTTCGATGGAAACACGTAGAAACCCGAAACCGACTTAGGTACAGAAGAAATGGCAAAATTAAAAGCGATACGGCTCGAAGAAGCCCTCTTGGAGGAAGGCCTGATCAGCCAGGCGGATCTCAATTCGGCCATCGCACAGCTTGCGGATACCGACAAGGGCCTTGAGCAGATCCTCGTCGAATCGGGGGCGATCGACGGCAAGAAATTGGTCGAGATCAAAGGCAGGGTTCTCGGTCTGCGCGTCATCGACCTTTCGAGCTTTCCGATACCGGCGGAGGCGGCCACATCTATTCCCGAAGCCCTGGCGCGAGAACACCGCTTAATCCCCGTCGTCAAAAGAGAGGGGACCATTACTTTGGCCATGGCCGACCCCTTGGACATCGACGCCATCGATGCCGTGGAGCGCCATTCGGGGTGCCGCGTCGAGACCGTGCTCAGCAGCGAATCGGACATTCGCGACGCCATCCGCACTTTTTTCGGGGTCTTCGGACAAATCAAGGGACTGCTCGAACGCACCGCGCGGGACCGCTTGGAGATGGAATCCGAAAGCGCCGAAAAAACCGACTTGGATGTCGCCTCCCTCGAAGGTCCGATCGCGCAAATCGTCAACTTGATCATCACCCAGGCCGTCAGCGTCCGCGCCAGCGATATTCATTTGGAACCCCTGGAGAATCGGCTGCGCGTACGCTTTCGGGTGGATGGTTTGCTGCAAGAAGTCCTTTCCTTCGAAAAAATTTACCAGGCCGCGCTGGCCTCTTCCGCGAAAATCATGTGCGCCATGGACATCGCCGAAAAGCGCATCCCTCAAGACGGCCGCTTTCGGGTAAGAGTCAACGATCGCAACATCGACCTGCGGGCCTCCACCTTCCCCACCATGCACGGGGAAAAATTCGTCTTTCGCATCCTCGATAAAGAAAGCGCCAATATTCATTTGTCGCAGTTGGGCATCCGGGACGAGGAATTCGAAAAATTGAGCAAGGTCATCAAACAGCCCCACGGCCTATTTCTGGTGACGGGTCCCACCGGCAGCGGCAAAACGACCACGCTCTATTCCGTGTTGAAGGAGGTCAATACCCCGCGGGTCAACATCCTCACCATGGAAGACCCGGTCGAATTCGATCTCGACACCGTCAACCAGGGACAGGTGAACGTGAAGTCGGGCCTCACTTTTGCCAAAGGCCTGCGGGCCATGCTGCGGCAAGATCCCGACATCGTCATGATCGGAGAAATCCGCGACAACGAAACGGCCGAAATCGCCACGCAAGCCGCGCTGACCGGTCACTTGGTCTTAAGCACCCTGCACACGAACAGCGCGCCGGGCGCCATCGCGCGCCTGACGGATATGGATGTCGAACCCTTTCTGGTGGCCTCCTCGCTGGCCGGCGTGTTGGCCCAACGCCTGGTCCGACGTCTTTGCCAAAAGTGCAAAAAACCCTACAAGCCTCAGAAGGAGATGTTGCAACGCCTCGGACTCTTAGACGATTTCGATTTTGAATTTTATAAACCGGTAGGCTGCCGGGATTGCGGCCGTACGGGTTACCGGGGGCGGGCCGGGATTTACGAATTGATGTTTCCCACCGAAGCCATTCGATCCATGATCATCGCTCGAAAATCCACCGGTGAACTGCGCGAGCAAGCGATACGAGACGGCATGCTCACCTTGCAAATGGATGGCATCGAGAAAGCGAACGCGGGCATCAGCAGTATCGAGGAAATCATGCGCGTCGCGGGGGGAGAATAGAAAAGCGGTGAAACCATGACCAGCAAGACCTACGAAGAAAAGATAAAGCCAAAAAACAAAATCACGTCAAGGTCTCATCCAAACCGCAGCAATGGCCTTCGCGCCGAAATCACCGATGCGCGTAAAAAAGGGTGGCTAAGCATACGATTCGGTAGTTTTCAGACGGTGGATCTTGACACCATCCTGTCTTTTTTTACCCAGTTTGCCTTGCTCATCCGCTCGGGCCTTCCCCTCTTTCAAAGCTTGGAGATGGTCATGGAGCAAACCATCAATCCTCGGATGCAAGAAGTGCTCAAGCAAATTCGGAACGACCTCATTAACGGCAAATCTTTATCGGAGGCCATGAAACGACACTATCGGATTTTTACCGACCTCCACATCAGCATGATTCTTGTGGGCGAAGGCGGCGGGAAACTCGACCTGGCCTTCGAACGCATTGTAAAGGTGCTCGAGGATCAGCGCGCCCTCAGTAAAAAGCTGAAACAAGTCGTCAACAAAGTTGTCGGCATGGTGTCCTTATTCGTCGTGGTTATGATCGGCATCCTCGTCTTCGTTTTTCCCAAGTTCGCCGAGATCTTCACCAAAGTCGGGATGGACCTCCCCATGATGACCCGCGCCATGATCGCGGCAAGCGATTTTATCCTGACGCATAAGGTCGCACTGCCGCTCGGATGCCTCGGAACCGGGATCGCCCTAACGCTCTTTATTAAATCCGATTCGGGCCTGGCCTTTTTCGACCGCGCGAAAGTGAGAATACCAGGGATCAATACAATCGTGATGAACGCCACCTTGGCCGACTTCAGCCGCACCCTCGGATCGCTCTTGTCCACCGGGGTCCCGATGGTTCAGGCCCTGGAAATTGCGCGGGACGCCACCACCAACTTAGTGGTGCGCCCTATTTTGACCGAACTGATCCGCGACGTGCGGGAAGGGGTCAAAATCTCGGAGTCCTTGGCGAGGAAAAAGATCTTTCCCAACATCATGATTCAGTTGACCGCAGCGGGAGAAAACTCAGGCCAACTCGATGTCATGATGGGCAACATTCATCTCTATTGCAAGGAACGGGTCGAAGAATCCGTCGCCCGATTAACTGCCGTCCTCGAGCCCCTCATGTTGATTGTGTTGGGGGGAATGGTGCTGATGATGGCGGCGTCTATTTTTCTGCCGATGTTCAATCTCGCGGGAACGGTTCGGCGGAATTAAGGCAAGTCGAATAAAAAAAAGGAGAAACAAAACGCCGATCCTTGGGGGGTGTTCAAGGCCAAGGTTGGAAGGTCATCATTTCAAATGAGGCCGCAGGCCTGCGGTTTTCGTATAAGGAGGGAGTCAAAATGAAAAAAAGCAAAACAACACGGCCGAGCGCACTCGGCGTCAAAGGGTTCACCCTGATCGAACTCATTATTGTGATGTCCGTCATCGCCATCTTACTGGCGGCGGGCATTCCGGCCTTCCAAGGCATGCAGACGGAAGGAGAATTGAGCAAGGTCGATTCGGAGCTGCAAACGCTGAAGACGGCGGTCATTTCCTATCGTCGCCACAACGGGGCCTTTCCGGCCAACATCGCAGCGGCGCTCACCGGGGCCTCGCCCAAGCTCATCACCACGATCTTGGGAGACCCCTTTAAGACCGACACCTCGACGACGCCCAATACCTACGGCTACATCACCGGAAACGACGCCAGCTTCGGGGATTACTTCGTCATTTATTCCAAAGGACCGGACTTCACGGCTTCCACCGCATGGAGTGCCGCCAATGACCGAGCCGAAATCGCGGCAGGCAAAGACGATATCGCGGTGAGCAACGCCGAAGTCAAAAAGCTTTAGGCGCGGTCGAGGACTGGAAGCATTTTTTGGCGTATTCGCCGCACTCTGTTTGAGGGAAGGGCGGTGTACAAAAAGAAGATCAAATGGAAAAGGACACGAAGGGCTCACCCGCGGGGGGTGAGTCTCTTAGAGGTCATGATTTCCATCGGGTTTTTATCGGTTTTGTCGATTCCGCTGTCGAATATGTACCTGGCGAGTTTTGAGGGCGCGGGCAATGTCGGGTATTTCGACCAGGCGATCAATCTCGCCCAGGACTTAATGGAAGAAATCACCAGCAAGGCCTTTGAAGATCCAACGGCCGGACCGGGATCTTTCGGCGCGGAAGAAGGAAGCCGCCTCTTATACGACGATGTGGACGACTACGACGGCTACGGCCCCCATTCGCCGCCGAAGGATGAGCAAGGCAATGCCATGGCGAACTATTCGGTTTTCACGCGCTCCGTCACCGTCGTCAACGTCGCGGAGGTCGGCGCCGCCAACATGCCCCGCGCCAGCTTGGCCGCACAAACCGAGGGCAGCACGAGTTTTAAAAGGATTACTGTCACCGTGAGCTGGGACGGGGGAAAACAGGTGGAAAGCTTGGAGCGTATCGTTGCCAATATTAAATAAAACGAAGGGACCGCCCATTGGAAGGCGGATGTCCAATCATTCCCGATTGCGCGCCCGACTGAGCGATGACCGGGTACTCGAACCATTTTCTAGAGTAGCGGGTTTCACGCTAATCGAACAAATGATTGCGATCGGCATTTCCAGCGTGGTGTTCGCGACGGTTTTTCTCGGCTACCGCATCTACCTGGATACCTTCGACCAACAGTTGGAAGACACCCGGCTGTGGGTCGATCTTCGGGAAAGTGCGACAGCGATGAAGGCGGACCTGCGCGATGCGAGCGCCGTCAGCAATCCCCCTTCGGCGGGCTTATTGATGACCTTCATATTAAAGAAAGATGGCCTGACGTACTCCTACTACATCAACGGAAACAAATCCCTGGTCCGCCAAGTGGGCACCAGTGGAACGGGGGGACGGGTCGTCGCCAAAAACATGGATCCGGTGGCAACCACCGTCACCCAATCCGGGGGCTTGATTACGCTTCAACTGGTGACCCGCTTCGCCGGACAAACCGCGCGGCTCACCAGCCGCGTACGGCCCAGAAACTTGTAAAGGACTGCATGACCCGAACCCGCTTAAAACCGTTACACCCCAACAAGCCGGCACAGGGCTTTGTCTTGATCGGCGTACTCATCCTCACGGGCGCCCTCCTGATGATGGGCACGGCGCTCCTGAGCATGACGCAGTATCACTTCACAGACTCGTTTATAGAACAGGAAAAAATCCACGCCCTCTACTTGGCCGAGACCGGCGTGGAAGAGGGGATTTGGTATCTTCAGAATGTCGATATCAACTGGACCGGAGACAGCCCCACGGAGCACAGCTTCGGCATGGGAAGCTATACCATCGCCGTCGATCAAAGCGGCGCCCCGACCTATGTCATCACGGTCACCGGCTACGTCCCCAACCTTACCAACGCCCGCGTTCAAAAAACGATTGAAGTCACGGGAACGCTGTCATGAGCCTAATGCAGACAATCGATAAAAAAATAGGTTGGACGACATTTCTTATGCAGACGATCTTGGCCTTCCTCACCGTATCGATTCTCGCCGAATTGGACGCCAGAGCCGCTCCGCCCTTTAGCGAGGGCTCTAGGGTGCTCACCCTCAAGAATGCGAGCCAGACCGACAGCCTTCAGTATGGGCTCAACGAAAATGCCACCATCAAATTTACGACAACGGATAATCACCAAAAGGCCGAATTGACGATCGAAGATTATCGTGAATCGAAGGCCTACTTGGATAAGGCCGATATGACGGAGACCGACAACGGCGACGGCACTTACTCCTATACCTATACCTTTAACACCAACACCCTCTTTGGCGGCGCCGCGGATTGGTACTACTTCAAAACCGATTTCACGACCCCCAATGCGGAGCAAAAGGGCTATTTCATGGTGGGAAGCGCCGGCACGCCCCATGCGATTAAAACCTATGCCGATGCGGCCTACACCCAAGCCGCCGACAGTTTCGACCTTGCCGCGACCGCCTACATTGAAGTGATCGGAAAAGATAACGGCAATACCGTCAAAAAGAAAAAGATTAAAGTGGCAAATTATAGCGGAAGTAAACACATCGACAGCAAGATCGGCACCCTCAGTAACAACAACGGCGTCTTCCGCTTTTCGCTCGACCTATCAACCGCCAGTCCGGCCCCTACAAGCGATTGGTGGTTCACCCTTGAGGTTGAAATCGAGCAGAATAAGAACAAAGGCGAAAAAGGCGGGATCAGCTTTATCGGAAGCAAACAAATCCGGATTACGGCCGGCCCGCCAGGGGGTGGAAAAACCTGGACCCAGCAAAAATGGCGTGAAGTGAATTAAGAATAAGGCGGTGCCCTAGAAACCCTTTTAAAATAGGCGCCAATCGATTGAGCGATGAAACATGAACTGGAAAGACACACCCAAAAATCAGAAGATTGCATTGATCTCCCTCGCCTTTGCAATCGTCCTATTCGGCGTGCGCCTATTAACCGGCTCCATCGTCAAGGACATCCGGGAGGGCGAAAAGGATCTCATTGAAATGCAATCGGAACGCGAGTACCTGGCCTTGGCCGAAGAAGAACTGGAGGGCGGAAAAGCAGAATTGGCCTTAATCGAGGAGATGAAGGTCCTCGACGCCCTGATGCCGCAAGCCATCGACGCCCAATTTCTGCTGAATCAATTTACGGCGAGCGCGGCAAAACACGGAGTCGAAATCCTCTTATTAGAACCCCAGACCCTGAAACGTGGCGAAATGAAAGAAGCCGACGACGGCAGCGCCGTCGAGGGCCCTGGCAGTCTCCCGGTCCAAATCAAGATGTCCGCAAGGTTTGCGAATATGGTGCGCTATCTCGACGAGATCGAAAGCCAAAATTCTCTCCTTTCAACCACGGCCTTAACCGCACGAATCGACACCGCCGATCTCGGCAATTTGGATATCGCCGCCACCTTTGAAATCATGCTCGCGCCAAAAGCGGCCCCGCCCCAAACCGAAGGGCAAGACCCGCCACCCCACTTGCAGGAGCCATTGGATATCGGGAATACGTTTATGGGCCCGGGCCACCCCCTCGAGATTAAGGACTTGGTCTTTATGGCGCCTGCCTCTCAAAAAGGGGGCGCGGGAGAGGCGGTAAAAACGGCCGATCGCCTTGATGCCGACCTCATTGCGAAGACGCCGCAGCCCATGCCTCCACCGCTTAAAGCGCCTTTTACGATCGACGGTTTTTTGGGAAAAAATGTATGGGTCGATGGCGAAATCTATACCGCGGGAGACCGGATCGAGGGCTGGACCCTCAGGGCCATTGACCCAAAGCGTGGCGAAATCCACGTCGAGAAAAACGGAGTGCACTCCATTTTGGGCATCACACCATGAACCCGCTGAGATGGCTCCCCATCGTTTTATTCGTCACCGCCGTAGGAGTATGGACGGCGGCATCCCTCTCTAGCCCCCTCGTTTCGGCAGAAGAGGTGGGCGCGGCACCGGACGCCTCCGTGCAGTCTCCAGAACGGGAAAGCCGGCAGCCCCAAGACGGCCAAGGCAAAAAATGGATCGACGCCCGCTTCAAGGAGGTGGACCTCGCCACCCTGCTTCGCATGATCGCCAGGGAGACGGGAAAGTCTATCATTGTCGATGGGGAGGTCAAGGGAACGGTCTCCATCGATTTCAACGGCGTTCCGGCCGAGGAAGCCCTGGAAAGTGTCTTAAACATTGGGCAGCTCGAGCGGGTTACTTTGGGAAATGTGATCGTCGTGCGCCCTCGGCAAAAACAATGGATCTCCCGAAGCTTCACGGTGCGCCACATCAATATCAAGGATCTCTCCGAAACCCTGACCCGTCTCTTTAGCAACCGGGCAACGCTAGAGATCGATAGCAATACCAACGCCTTTCTGGCTTCCGCGCCGGAGCACGTCTTATCCGAACTCTCGCTGTTGGTGAAACAACTGGATGTCCCCCAAAAACAAGTCATGATCGAGGCGGCCATCGCCGAAGTGAGTCTGGACGACGAAACCAAGATGGGCATCAATTTAATGGCCATCTTAAATAAGGCGGATGTAGGCGCATCCATCCAAAGCCTGGGTTTCGCGACCGCGCCGGATACGCTGCCCAATCCCGAGGGTCTCTTTGCGGAAGGGAACTTCTTCGTCGGAAAATCGGACAAGAGCGTCGATGCCTTGGTGGAAGCCCTTCAAACCCTAACGGATACGGCGGTCTTGTCCCATCCCAAGGTCTTAGGCCTCAGCGGCCGGGAGGCGGAAATTATCGTCGGACAAAAACTCGGTTTTCGGGTCACCACGACTTCGCAAACGGGCACGCAAGAGACCATCCAATTTTTAGAGGTCGGCACCCAGTTGAAGTTGACACCTTACATTACCGAGAACAACGACGTCATCATGGACATCCATCCCGAGGTGAGCAACGGATCGATTTCAGAAGACGGCCTGCCCAACGAAAACACCACTGAAATCACGGCCAGGGTGCGGGTTCCGAACGGAAAAACAATTGTCCTGGGCGGACTCATCAGGGAACGCCAAGACAAAGTGGTGAAACGCGTCCCCCTCCTCGGCAGCATTCCGATCCTCGGGGCCTTGTTTCGGCGGACCGTGGATACCCTCAAGCGATCCGAGATCTTGGTCTTCATGACGCCTCGCGTGATGACGGCAGACCTGGACGCGAAACAAACGCAGGGAGAAATCGACAAGATCGGAAAAATCATGAAGCAAGGCCTAGGAAACGCGCCGAAAGCAAGTGACGCGCTCCTCTCCAAGCCTCTGGATGAGCCTTCCCCAGCGGCCGAAGACAGCATCGATTGAGATCGCCCCGCATCGAAGCCGAGTCCGCGCGTCGCCTTCGTCTCATACACCTCGGACCTCGGGCTTGCCGATTCTTGAGAGAGGAAGCCCTCGATGCGCTTCCGCCGCCCCTTCGGCAGGGCCGATAGGGTTTTCCTGCCCCTTCGATTTTTTCTTTGGCGCGAATAGATCGCTTCACATAGAGGTCGGTCCCGAGTAGGCCACGGCAGGCTGGAGACGTATAAGTTGAGGTAGCCTCTCGAAAGACTGCAAACCGTGCTCAACACAGGGGCAATCGCGCGGACAACAAAAGGAAAACATCGCTTTGGAAGAGCATCTGCCGGAACAGCTTGATCAAGAACAAGGCATCAGGCCATCGGAGCCTCTGCAACAAAAAGAGGTGGATCACTCCAGCGCCGAAGCGCCCGATTCCGAACCGCAAAGCCCTCCCTCCGTCCTAAATAACGAAACCGTCGCCCATCAAATCAAGCGGGAGGTCACCCAGGCCGACCTGGATCGCTGTTACGGAGGCTTGGAAGCGATCCTCGGCATGGGCGAAGCCGCAAAAGGGAACGATGAGGATTTCGATAGTCTCGAAGATTCCGAGCTGCTCGACCTGGGCGTTTCGCGCCGGAGCGGAGGAAGAAAGAAATGCTTAGGGATCGATATTGGAGAAACCTCGATTAAACTCGTCCAACTCGGCCCGAATCATCAGATCTTGACGATGGACACGGCCGCCTTGGAAGCGGGACAAACGGCGCTAGAAAGAGAAGCGTCCATCGTCCAGGCCCTGCGATCGATGATCGACCACCATAAAATAAAAACGCGGAAGGCCGTCTTATGCCTATCCGAGAAAAGCACGCATATGCGCACCGCACAGATCGCGGCCGGCAACAAAACCGAATTGCAAAATACCCTCGACAGCGAGACCGAAAAACTGGAATTGCCGGAAGCGCGGGAAAATCATGTGTTCAATCACATCGTATTCGAAAACGGAAGCCCTCCGGCCACGCCAGGGGAGCCCCTTGAACCCACGATGACCGGCTTGTTTTTTTCGACCGAACGGGAAGCCGTTTCACGCCTCGTCCATATCGCAAAGGGCGCCCGCCTGAAGCCCATCGCCTTCGATATCGACGCCTTGGCCGCCGTGCGCTTCTACCGGCAATCCTATCAAGGTTTGGAAAACGGAACCACCGTCTTGGCCGAGATGCACGCCAGCAATACACTGCTTTCTTTTGTGGAAGGCAGACGGCTCATTTGGGCCAAGCATCTCTCCACGGGCAGTCGAGATTTTACCACCGGCATCGCCAAGGCCTTACGGATCGAAGAGAAAGAAGCGGAAAACCTAAAGCTGGGCCAATGGAAAGAAACGGCCTCTTTTCAAGATCATAAGTCGGACGTGATACGCGCCATCGAGCCGGTCTTAAACCGCCTTTCGGGCGAGATCCGGCGGACGGTTCAGTTTTATCTTTCCCAGCAAAAGACCCGGCGCGTACACCGGCTGGTGCTGGCGGGCGCGGGGTCCAGAATCCCCGGTTTGTCCAAAGATCTCTCGCGCTTACTCGAATTGCCGGTGATGCGCTGGGGCCTCACAAGCCGGTTTGATTTCGCAGCGGTCCTTCCCGAAGCCGAAGCCTTGCCCGACAAACTCTCGCGCTTCGCCATTGCGCTGGGCCTTTGTCTTTGGGACAAGGCCGCCGACCCTTTAAACTTGTTGCCCGGCAGATGGGAGCGCCTGGGCATGCGTCGAGGGGGGAAAAAAGAAGCCTCGCGGGGAAAGCGGATGACGCGGATCGGGATGCCCCGTCTGCCCACGGGCTGGCCCGCCTTCGTCGGTGGGGCCCTCGTCCTCCTGCTCCTCGGGTCCAGCGCCTTATTTTATACGAAGAGCAAGGGCCTAAAAATCCGCTTGGAAAAAGAGCAAAGCCTGCTCCAGGACTGGAATCCTATCCGTGAAGACTTGGCGCGCCTGCATGCGCTTCGGGGGAGTGTCGCGGAAAAAACCGCGCGCGTCGAAACGCTCCGCGGGCAACAGGTTCAGCTGGCCGATGGCATCGCCGCCCTCGGCGCATCCGTCCCCAGCGCGGTGACACTGAGCGCCATCCGCTTTGAAGACAAACAATTCAATATCAGCGCGTATACCGTCAACACCGACGCCGTACAAACCCTGATCGATCGCCTCAATCGGACGCATCGATTCTCCGAACCGGTACTGAAGCACGTCCGGAAAACGGAGGAGCATCCAGGGAAATCCGTATTCTTCGAACTACAATTTGGCTTGCGGAAGAATTGAAACTGAAAAGGGGCTGAATCGCCCCTGGTGCCGAAGGCCGGAATCGAACCGGCACGCCCCTTACGGTGCGAGGGATTTTAAGTCCCTTGCGTCTACCAATTCCGCCACTCCGGCACAAGGGAGCGATGAAAAAAAATGCGGCTGAATGAAGCGCGATGCTTATAACAGTTTTATAAAAACTGCGTCAAGGCGCGGAGGCCGCCCTCGGTCTCCCGCGGCCCGTCAATCGCAGCCTCGAAATCAAGACGCGGCCCGCGAACACAAAATGACCGCCCAAACAAAAACGGCATTGAGGATCGCAAGCATCACCGCTGCCGATCCTACGTCCTTGGCCTTTCGGGAAAGCGCGTGGTCTTCGTCGCCGATGCGATCCACGGCCGCTTCCACGGCCGTGTTTAGCAATTCCGTCATCAAGACCCAAAAGAGACTCCCGACGAGCAGAACCCTTTCGACCGCCGTTTCCCCCAACCAAAAAGCCAGCGGAGCGAGGACAAAAAATAAAAAGAGTTCTTGGCGAAAGGCGGCCTCGTCGCGAAAGGCCGCGCGCATACCGGCCAGGGACCAACGCGCCGCAAAAAGGAGATGCTTGAAGCCCGAATGCTTTTCTCTATTCACGCTTCGCCAAGCCGATGCGCCGGAGGGCCGCGTTATTGGGCATTGATCTGAAACCCATTATAGGCGGCGACCCCGTGTTCGTGAAGATCGAGTCCTTCCCGCTCTTCCTGCTCGGAAACGCGGATGCCCATCGTCGCCTTGAGGACGTAGAACAAGAGAAAGGCCGCCGCAAAACAGGCGATGCCGTAGGCGATCACCCCTAGGCCCTGCACCCAAAGTTTATGCTCCGGATTCGTACTGAAAATACCGACGGCAAGGGTTCCCCAAACGCCGCAAACCAGGTGGACGGAAAGGGCCCCCACCGGATCGTCGAGTTTCACTTTATCGAAAAAAATCACCGCAAAAACGACAAGCACCCCCGAAACCAATCCGATCATAATCGAGGCCGTGACCGAAACCGTATCGGCGCAGGCCGTAATGCCGACGAGTCCTGCCAAGCTGCCGTTTAAAATCATCGACAGGTCGGGCTTGCCCTGCACCATCCAAGAGGTCCCCATCGCCCCCATGATTCCGGCGGCGGCGGCCAAGCTGGTGGTCACGAACACCAGAGACACCAAGCCGGGGTCGGCGGAGAGGACCGAGCCCCCGTTAAAACCGAACCAGCCGAGCCAAAGCAGGAAAACCCCGATTGTCGCCAAGGGCATATTGTGCGGCAAAATCGGACTCACCCTTCCCTCTACAAACTTTCCAAGGCGCGGACCCAGGAGCATGACCCCGGCCAAGGCCGCCCAACCGCCCACGCTGTGCACCAAAGTCGAACCGGCAAAATCGTAGAAACCCATCTTGTCGAGCCAGCCGCCGCCCCATTTCCAAGAACCGACGATCGGATAGACGATCGCCACATAGAGCACGGAAAAGATCAGAAAACTGCCCAAGCGGACCCGTTCCGCCACGGCGCCGGAGACGATGGTCGCCGCCGTGGCCGCGAACATCGCCTGAAAAATAAAATCGGTGTAATAGGTATAGGCCCCGTCCGCATAACCGATCAGTCCGGCGTCTCCTGCGGGATTGCTCAAGCCCAAACCGGCGAAACCGATCCATCCGTTAAAATCGCCGGGGTACATCAGGCTAAAACCAACGAGGGCATACGTTAAAAGTCCGATAGCGACAATCGCCGTATTTTTAAAGAGAATATTGTTCGTATTTTTCGCGCGGCACAGGCCCGATTCGAGTGTGGCAAAGCCCAAATGCATGATAAAAACCAAAAAGGTGGCGACGAGCATCCAGGTATTGTTGGCCGTAAACATCTCCGGAGTGACGCCTTCCGCATAGACCCTTAAAGGACCCGAGGCCATGAGACCGGTGGCGATCAGAACAACCGACGCAATTTTATACCCAGTGCGTAACATGATTCCTCCTCCCAATGCTGTTCGATTCCTAGATCGTGAAGGCGGATCATCCCCCTTCTTTTCGGGTGGAGTATACGACCTCCATAACATTTTGCAAGAAAAAAAGCGAAGACGGCTCAAAACCAAGTTAAAATAAATAAAGCCAATTCGCCTTAGGACAAAAACCCGGAAAGGAAAAAAGAGAGCAAAACCTGGGTAGGCGCTTTCATGCTGGATCGCGAAGGGAATGACTCACAAGGGCTAGGATTTCAGAGGACTTTCGCCGCAATACTTTGCGATCTCATCGCGGGAACGATCGCGAAGACGGACGACCTCTCTCCACACATTCTCTTTGGGCGGACAGGACGCCCCGAGGGTGATTGTCACCCGCCTCCAATGGGGCAGCCAACGGCCGTCGCGCAACAACTGCCGCGTGCCGTTTAAGGCGAGGGAACACACCGGCGCCCCGGCGGAGACGGCGGCTTTAAAGGCCCCGAGTTTAAAGGGTCGGAGTCCGGCGGTGGAAAGAAAAGTGCCCTCCGGAAAAATCAAAACGCTCCCGCCCGCCTTGAGAATCGACTCAATGGCTTCGGTTTCGGATGCGCCCTTGCTGACATCGCTTCGATCGACGGTCAGGTGCCCGCCCCTTCGGAGGAAGGTCCTCAGGATGGGCACTTTGAGAAGCTCCTGCTTTGCGACGAAGCGAACGTCTGAGGGCAAGACCGCCGTCAAGAAGAGGGCATCGGCGTAGCTTGCGTGGTTCGCCACCCAAACCACAGGCCCCGTCTTCTCCAGAGCCTCCCGCCCCTGGATCTGGGGGCTGAGGCCCGCGAGCCAAAGATAAAGCCCTGCGCCCCGTTTTAAGATCCCTCGGGTCTGCGACGCAGGCAAGAGCCTCACCGCGCCCCAAAGGACAAGCACCGTTGGCGGTAAAAGCAGGGCCAAGTATAACCCGTAGAGAAGGCGGGGAAGCTGCCGAAATCCCCGTTTCGCCCACGATAAAAAAGAAGCCATGGCCAAGCGAGCGAATTGCAATGCCATCCTCCGCCGTTTCGAAAGGGATCCGTCGAGGTAGGCCGCGCGGCAGGCCCTGTGCGCGATCTTTCCACTGGAGGTCTTCGGAATGCTTCCCGGGGCGGAGAGGGCGATCAAATCCGCGGGGCTCCCGAGGGTGTCGATCAAGGCCTTGTTGATCTGCTTCATCAAGCCCTCACGGGCGGGTTTCATCGTTTCGCGGGTCTCGGCCACGACCACTAGCTTTTCCGTGCCCAGGGCTTGATCGGGCACGCCGAAGGCGGCGACGCAGCCCTTTCGAATGCCTGGAATCTCGCCCACGACCTCTTCGATTTCGTGTGGATGCAGATTGCGGCCCCCTTTAATGATGAGGTCTTTTTTCCGGCCCGTAATATAAAGCTCGCCCTCGGCCCAATAGCCTAAGTCTCCGGAACACAACCAGCCGTCTTGAAAAAGGGAGGCGGTCGCTTCTTCATTTCGATAATAACCCGAGGTACACGAAGGGCCTCGAAAAACCAAATTGCCCTCCACCCGTTCGGGGAGCGGCTTCCCCTTCTCGTCGACAATGCGAATCTCGTGGCCGGGCAGCGGGATGCCGCAGGAGACAAAGGCGATGGCCGACGGTTCCGAAACTGGCGCGGCGAACGCCTGACGATCGCGTTCAAAACGAAGCCGCGACACCCGATCGACCTTAGGCCTGGCCTTGAGAGGGGAAAAAGCGAGACCCACCGAGGCCTCCGCCATCCCATACACCGGGAGAAAGGCCTCGGGCCGAAAACCATAGGGTGCAAAGCGTTTCGTAAATCGGGACAAGGTCTCCGGTTTAATGGGCTCGGCGCCATTGAGCGCAATGCGCCATGAACTGAGATCCAGCCCTTCGATCGCTTCGTCTTTGATTTTGGCGGCGCACATCTCATAGGCGAAATTGGGCGCGGGAGAAATCGTCGCACGATGGCTATGGATGGCCCAGAGCCATCGCTCCGGCCGGCTCAAAAAGGAAAAGGGCGGGAGAATCGTGACGGGAATGCCGGAATAGAGCGGCAAAAGCCAGGCGCCGATTAAGCCCATATCGTGGTAAAGCGGCAGCCAGCTCACCCCGGCATCGTTTGGATTGACCTCCATCGCCTGGGAGATGCTTTTGATATTTTCAATCAAGTTCCGGTGGCTCAAGGCCACACCTTTCGGATCGCTGGTGCTCCCGGAAGTGTATTGAATCAGGGCCAGATGCTCCCCTTGGGCTTTGTGGACGAGACCATCGCTTTGTCCGCCTAAACGAAGGGCTTCGACCGTCGTCACGCCGCGCAGGGAGGGCAGCATCGGACGTAAGAGTTGAGCCAATCGCTCCACGGCATCGAAGGTGATCAGGAAGGCGGCCTCGGCATTTTTGAGGATGCGGGTTTGGCGACGGGCGTAGTCCTCGATCTGATCGGGCCGAAAAGGCGGGTAGACTGGCACAGGAATCCCTCCGGCAAAAAGAACGCCGAAGAAACATTCGAAAAAACGGCGATCGCTCGGCAACATGATCGCAACCGTCTCCCCCGAGGCAAGACCCCGGCCACTTAGGCCGCGCGCGATCCCCTGCGCCCCCTTTAAAAGGTCGCCGTAGTTGAGGGTCTCTTCGCCCTGCTCCGAGGGAAGATAAATGTGAGGGCGATCTGGATCCCTTTCGGCATAATGCAGCAGGGCCTCGGTAAGGGTCGAAGACGAAGGCTCCGTTGCAGACCGCCCCTTCAATGCGGGAAGCGACGGCAGACGAATGTGGAAGGTCCGCGGCCCCGATGGGGCGGCCGCCAAGACGATGTGGACGAGGGATTGCACCGTTTGGGCCTCGGCAATCGTCGTGTCGGGAAGGGTAATCGAAAAGGCGGTCTCAATCCGCAGAAGCAGCTCGACCCGCTCCAAACTCCCTAAACCCAAGTCGGCCTCGAAGGCCGCTTCCGGACTCAAGGCGGAGACCGCGCGTGTCGCGCCGCCTTCCAAGAGCAAGTCTCGGACAATCGCGAGGACCTCCGCTTCGATGCCTTCCTGCAGGAAAGGCGATTGAGTAGAAAGCCTTGCCATGTTCTTCGATCGGCCTCCTTTAGAAAATTGCGTATATTTTAAGCCTCCCGGAAATGTTTATCAAGTTTGCAGGGATCGTTCAGCGGCCCCTCCTCCAAGATCTCCACGTCTTATGATGAGCTCAAAGGGCCTCCTGTTGCAATGAGGCCAAGACCGGCACGCGTGGGTTTAACGAGGTCCAGCGACCAATTAAACCCTCAATCCCATTGACTTTTCATCTCTTTTCCGTATAAGAATACCCCCTAGGATACCGCTGACGCGCTGCATGACCTTTATTTCAGAGCTCTTCAAAAGAAGATGGATCTTTATCGGGTTCGCGGTCGGGGCGCTCCTCCTTTCGATCCCCATCCCCGAAGGCCTGTCACCCATTGGGATGCGGGCCCTCACCCTGGTAATCGTCACCTTTCTTTTTTTTATCACCGAACCGATTCCTCTCCCCGGTGTCGCCCTTTTTATCGCCGTCTCCGAGGTGCTACTCGGCCTCGCCGAACCCACGGTCGTGGCCCAATCGTTTATGAGCGACTCGATCTTTTTTATTATGGGATCGCTCATGATCGCATCGGCCCTCGTGAAGCAAAACCTCGACAAACGCATCGCCCTGACCATCGTTCGCGTCACGGGTCCGAAGACCGAACATGTGATCCTGGGCTTGGTGACCGTGTCCGCCCTCCTTTCTTCCTTTATTGGGGAAGCTACCGTTGCGGCCATGATGCTGCCGGTGGGGGTGGCCCTGATTCAATTTAGTTCGAAGGACTTGCGGCAGATCCGAAATCTTTCAGTCGCTATCCTACTTTCCATCGCCTACGGATCGATGGTCGGGGGCATCGGTACGCCCTCCGGGGGCACCCGCAATGCCATTATGCTGGAGTATTGGAAGGAGCTCTATGGGATCGAAATGACCTATTATTCATGGATCGTCCACGCTTACCCGATTATTTTCCTCGAGATCCCCTTTATCGCCTTCGTCCTCTACCGCACCTTTAAACCGGAGATTCACGACCTCTCGCCCGCCATCGCGGCTTTACGGGAAAATGTACACGAAAGCGGACGGATGACAAAAAAAGATTGGCTGACCGTCACCATCTTTATGGTAACGGTATTGATGTGGATGACGATTTCCGATACAATCGGGCTTGGCATCGCGGCGCTGATCGGCGTTCTCCTCTTTTTGGTTGCGGGCGTTGTCGGATGGGAGGAACTGAACAATAGTGTAAACTGGGGCATCATATTGGTTTATGGCGGGGCAATCTCTTTAGGCGTGGTCATGAAGCAGACGGGCGTTGCCGAATGGATCTCCCTTTCTTTTCTAAGATGGATGGAGCCGATCGGCATTCATGAAGGCCTTCCCCTCCTCGCCGCCATCAGCGTGATGACCCTCATCCTGACCTTCTGTGTGAACAGCGGCGCCACCGTCGGGATGCTCGGCCCGATCGCCCTAAATATCGCCAGCCTGTCCGGCACCTCGGTCATCGCCGCCGGATTTGTGACCGTTATCTCCTCTTCATTTAGCTTTCTGCCGCCGATCACGTCCCCTGCATGCTATATCATGTATGGAAGCGGATTTTTGAAACGCAGTCATTTCCTCAAAGCCGGTTGGAAATTGTTGCTGATCGCGTTTATTTTACTCCTATTGATCAACCTAGGGTATTGGAGGCTGCTCGACCTCTAAGTAGGGTGCGATGAAATTTTTAATGTGCACGGACGGTGAAGAGAACGCGGAATCGGCCATCCGCTTTGGAGGAAAGCTGGCCAAGGCGATGAATGCGGATATCAGCATCGTCCATATCCGTCCGCCGGTCTCGGCCAGCAGCCGTATCCAATTGATGACGGCCCGGAAAAAACTGGGACAATGGAACTTTAACATCCCCGGCATCGAATACCTGATTCGGGCCAAGGAGATCCTGACGGAGATCGGCCTGACCCGTTCGACTCCCGAAAAAGAAGAGAAGGTCAGTCATGCCTTTCGGGCCGATGTCGATGGCGCGACAGAACTCCATTTGATTGGAGAACACGGTGGGCTGGTTCGGCTTCGGCTTCGGGAAGGCCATCCGGTCGAAGAAATCCTTGAAGAGGCCGACGTGGGCGACTATGATCTCATCATCGTCGGCTCTCGGGGCCACCAGGGGATCTCGCGTTATTTTGTGGGGAGCACGGCCCTTCGGGTCGCCGATTTGGCCGCCTGCAGTGTGCTCATTGCAAAAAATATTCGCGAAGACGACAATTTTCTCCTCTGCACGGACGGCTCGCGGCTTTCGGAGCGGGCGGAGATCGTCGGCGCGGAGATGGCGCAGGTGCTGGGTGCAAAAATGACGGTGCTTTCGGTCGCCGAGGAAGAGGAGCAGCGGATGGAGGCCGAAAAACTGACACGCCGAGCCAGTATGATTTTGGCTCAAATGGGGGTCGAAGTGAACCAAAAGGTGCGCGTCGGCCATCCCTCCGAAGAGATTATCGATGAGGCAAAAGATCACGATATCGTCGTGATGGGATCGAGCGGCAGTTCCGCCGTTCGAAAATTTTTCATCGGCAGTACGCCGCTGAAGGTCATTGAATACGGCGTTTGCCCCGTACTCATTATCCGCGAAAAGCGCGGGAAAATTGCATTGCAGTCTACAAATTAAGATCTGTTCGCTACCCTATATCATCAAGGAGAATGTATGTCCCGAGTCGTCAAAAAACGAAGAAAAAAAATGAGAAAACATAAGCACCGTAAACAGCTCAAAAAACTGAGACACAAGCGCAAATAACCAGGGCCCGCCCTCGGTTTTCTATTCGATAGATCGGATCGGGCTTGACCTCGCCCCGCGCGGCGGATTATCTTAAGAACACGTATTTCGATCCTCATACGGCTTACGACGCGAGGTCGCTCCGGGAAGCCCGTATCGAATCGTTCAAATCCTTAATTGAAGGAGGATCCGATGTCTTTGGTTACCGAAGAGTTGGTCTTAAAGGCCCTGGCGCAAGTTGTCGACCCCAGGCTTTCCCGCGATATTGTCTCACTCAACCAAGTGAAGCATATTCGAATTCAAGGAAACACGGTCGCATTCGAGATCGATCTCAAATCGGCGGAGCCATCCCTAAAAAACGAGATCAAACGGCGGGCAGAAGAGGCCCTCCAACTCATTATCCCTGACCTTAAGGAGATCAAAATCGCGTTCCCAGAGAAACCCGTCGTTACCGAGAAAGCACCGGCTGAAAATCCAGCAGATAATAAACTCCTGCCAGACGTCAAAAATATCATTGCAGTCAGTAGCGGGAAAGGCGGCGTCGGCAAAACCACGGTGAGCGTGAACCTCTCCGTCGCCCTCGCCAAAAGCGGTTTTCGCGTCGGCCTCGTCGATGCCGACATTTACGGCCCGAACGTGCCCCTGATGATGGGGGTCAAAACATCGCCCGCTCAAAGCAAGGAGAAGATCGCACCCGCGGAAAATCATGGCGTTCGATTTATTTCCATGGCCTTTTTCGTTCCGGAAGACACCCCCATGATCTGGCGGGGCCCGATGGTCCACGGCGCCATCCAACAGCTATTGCGTGATGTCGATTGGGGTGAACTGGACTATATGATCGTGGATTTGCCGCCCGGCACCGGCGACGCACAGCTTTCGATTGCCCAGCTGGTTCCCTTAAACGGGGCGGTCATCGTCACCACGCCGCAAGAAGTTTCGCTTCTCGACTCCAAAAAAGGCTTGGCCATGTTTAAAAAGGTCAGCGTCCCTGTTCTTGGGATCATCGAAAACATGAGCACCTTCGCCTGCCCGCATTGCCATGAAACCACCGAAATTTTCAGTCATGGCGGCGGAAAGCTTGCAGCCGATAAACTCGGCGTCCCTTTTCTCGGGGAAATCCCCATCGACATGGCCATTCGGGTAGGGGGCGATACTGGCGCACCCATCGTCATCGCCGACCCTGCATCCCCGCAAACCGCCTCCTTTATGGCCATCGCAAAAAAACTGGTCGAAGAAATTGACCTGAAAAATTCGGAAAAAGCTACCCTGAAGATCATCCAATAGACCTCAGCCTCCCTCTCGATTTTCAGGCCGCGCGTGTCGAAGCGGCCCAATCTATGGGGGGAGAGAGACTTCTGCAGACTGCACTCCAAGATATTCTGTTCCAAAAAATCACCGAGTCGCGATGTCGCTTGAGACAGAAACCAATCACCTTAGACGAAAAAGAGATGCATTTGTTGAAATGGAGAGAAGGCCTCGCTTTGTTTTGGGTACGCTCGGCCCAAAAAGTGATGGCGACGGAGGAGAATTAAAGTCCGAAAGGCTTAAACTTAAGAGGACTTGACGACCTTACCCGATCGGAGACACCGGGTACACACGCGAAGACGTGTCACGGTTTTTCCGACGAGGGCCCGCACATTTTGGAGGTTGGGATTGAAGACGCGCTTGGTCTTGTTATTGGCGTGGCTGACACGATGGCCGGATTGCCGCCGTTTTCCACAGATATCACAAATTCTTGGCATTATGAGTCCCTAAATTGATTCCTAAAGTTCGATAGGATAACACCATTTTTCTTTCATGACAAGGAAATTCGCGCATCGGCTTTTATCGGATTTTCGAGAGACCGCGCCTCAAGGCAAGAAGACAGGACACGATATGCCAAAGCACCGGCTTCTTAATTGATATTGGACCCGTTAATGGTTATGGTGATCCATTACCGCGAAGCGGCATTTTGATTATAGAAACATATTCCGTTTATTTGAAATCGGTCGTGGCCTGGCAAGGACGCCCCAAAAGTGCGGCCCACGGGTGACCGCGCCGGCCGGCACTTTCCGCAAAATCGCTCCTCCAGCATAGGTGGATGATGACCTCCCAACTGCTTTTCGATATGTTGTTTCACTTGATCGGTGGATTGGGCATCTTTTTGTTTGGCATGAAAAGTATGTCCGATGGCTTGCAGGCCGTCGCAGGAAACACACTGCGACGCTTGATCGCCATGGTCACCGACAACCGGATGATGGCTGTTGCGGCCGGGATTGGCGTCACCTGTTTGGTCCAGTCGAGCTCCATTACCACCGTCATGGCGGTGGGCTTCGTCAATTCCGGCTTTATGATGCTCAATCAAGCCATGGGAGTGATTCTTGGCGCGAATATCGGCACGACTATTACGGGCTGGATCTTGGTTTTAAAAATAGGGCAGTATGGGCTCCCGATCCTCGGGCTGGGGACCTTTTTTTATCTTTTTAGCAAGAACGAAAAGGTCAAATATATGGCCTTAGCGGTTTTAGGCATCGGCATGATTTTTTTCGGTTTAGAGTTGATGAAAGACGGCTTTAAGCCCTTGCGCGGTCTGGAAGACTTTAAAAACGGGTTCTTAATTTTTAATTCAGACACTTACCTGGGCGTATTAAAAACGGCCGCCGTGGGCTGTTTGCTGACCGTCATCGTCCAGTCCTCCTCAGCAACCCTCGGTATCACGATCGGTTTGGCTCAGACGGGGCTGATCGGCTTTGAAACCGCCGCCGCCCTGGTCCTAGGAGAGAATATTGGCACAACCCTCACCGCCTATTTGGCCTCCCTAGGCGCCAGCGCCAACGCAAAACGCGCGGCCTATTTTCATGTGCTGTTCAATACCATCGGGGTGTTCATCATTACCGCCTTATTTAATTATTACCTTCCGGTAGTACGTTGGCTTATGGCCAACTTCTCGGGGATCTCCAATATCTCGGAGATGGTCGTAAAGGAGGGGATCGAAACCTACCCCTATATTACGGCGGGGATTGCCACAGTGCATACGGCCTTCAACGTGGGGAATACGCTTATCTTTTTCCCCTTTCTCCCTGCGATTGCTAAATTTCTTAATCGAATCGTGCCGGAAAAGGACCTCAGAAAAAAGCGGCTGCTGACACATTTGGATTTTCAGATGTACGAATCCTCATTCGCGGCGGTGGAACAAAGTCGATTTGAAATTAAAAAGCTCTCCCTTCAAATCAGATCGATGTTTGAGTCGCTTGAGACCTTTTTGCGGGGGGGCGAGGATAAACGAAAGGCGGCGGATCGGATCTTCGAACTCGAGGGCGTTATCGATGAGGTGCAAAAAGAAATGACCGAGTTTCTCACCCATGCAAAAGGACATAACCTCGCGCACGCGCTGAACATGGGTGGGCGGCCCAGGAGGCGCTGAAAGACATTGCCATAACCTCGCGCACGCGCTGAACATGGAATGTACGCGCTATCTCTTGCTTGCCGATGAATACGAATCCATCAGCGACTACATCATGGCCATCGTCAAGCTCTACCTACGCCTGGAGGAAAATAACTTAGCGTTTTCAGAATCCCAAAAACGCGCTTTAGAAACCATTCATGAAAAAGTGAAAGCCTTTTACATCCATTCGACAGAAATCGATCGTGTCGACAACTGGAAGGACTTTTACAACAAAACCTTGGTCATCCGGTATGGCGTCACCGAAAAGATTAAAGCGTTTCGCCGGGAACATTGGGAGTTTCTCAGTAATAAACCCGGCGACCCCCTTCTCGGCACCTCTTTCACCGACCTCTTGGTCTCCTATCGCAAAATCAACAATCACTTGGGACACGTCGTCGAAACCTATCTCGAAGACTAGGCACTGCAGGGTCCAATCGATGTTTCGGTATGACACTTCGCAAGGGCCTTTGCGCCCTGTTTTGGGGTAAAAGCAGACAGACTCGATTAGCCCCTAAGCCTTTATAATTCTACGGTTTAAAACGCCGTCTCGCCGTTTTTGGAAACTGCCCGATTTTCTTCTCGCTCCGTTTGGTATATATTGGCGCAATATTCACACGATAGAGGCACACGAAAATCGCGCACTCAGGTTTCGATAATCCTTCGATCATCGCCCGATGCCCGTGATTCTATTTGTTGCCATTCAAATATTCGAAGGCGATCGGAAAAAGGTCCCCCTATTTTGATTGACACCCCCTTCCCATGGCAGACCGCGATTCAATATATCAAAGGCGTGGGGCCCAACCGCGCGGCGCTCTTTCAAAAATTGGAGATCCAAACCCTCGAAGACCTCCTCTATTTTATCCCCTTTCGTTACGAAGACCGCAGCGGCCTAAAAAAAATCTCCGAACTTTGTCCCGGCGAGATCGAAACTGTCGTCGGGGAAGTCGTGGCCCTTGGCATGAGTGAAACCTCCCGAAGGCGAATGAAGATTGTCGATCTCGCAATCTCGGACCCCTCGGGCGTGCTCCATGTCAAGTGGTTTAACCAGCCCTACTTGAAAACGGCTTTTAAAAAAGGCGACCGGGTGATGCTCAACGGCAAGGTCAAGCGAGGCTATTCCGGCATGCTCGCCTTTGAAATGGAAAGCCCGCACTACGAAAAGGTGGGCGATAACGAGGCCCAGGTCCACATCGACCGCATCGTCCCCGTTTATCACGAAACCAAGGGCATCACCAGCAAGGCGCTCCGCAGCCTCACCTTTCAGACCCTGGCGCGCTACGGCGCGCAGATCCCCGACTTTTTGCCTCCCGACTTGATCCGTAAGTTCCACCTGCCCTCGCTAAGCGAGGCGATTCGGCACATCCACTTTCCGCCCAAGGGGACGGACCTCAGCCTATTGAACGCAGGCAAAAGCCTGGCGCACAAACGCTTGGCCTTCGACGAACTCTTTTTACTCGAATGCGGTTTGGCCCTGCGGCAACAGGGCCGAACCGAAAAGATCGAGGGCATCGCCTTCGATACCTCCGAAGACATCGTAGAGCCGCTCCGTAAGCTGGTGCCCTTTTCACTCACCGGGGCGCAGGAGCGGGTGCTCTCCGAGATCGCCTCGGACATGGCCTCGGTTCACCCCATGCACCGCTTGATTCAGGGAGACGTCGGTTCCGGGAAAACCATTGTCGCCTTGCTGAGCCTCTTGATCGCCATCGAAAACGGCTATCAAGCGGCGATCATGGCCCCCACGGAAATCCTGGCCGAGCAACACGATTTTTCGCTCCGGACCTATCTCGAGGCCTGCGGCAAGTCGATGCTTCTGCTCACCAGCGACATGAAAAAAAGCAAAAAAACAGAGGCCCTCGAGCAAATCGGCTCAGGACAAGTCGACTTGGTGATTGGCACGCACGCCCTCATTCAAGAGGGCGTGTGCTTCGCACGCCTGGGCCTCGCGGTGGTGGACGAGCAGCACAAATTCGGTGTCCTTCAACGCGCAAAACTGGTCTTAAAGGGAAGTCAGCCCGACCTGCTGATCATGACGGCCACGCCCATCCCACGCACCTTGGCGATGACCCTCTATGGCGATCTCAATATCTCCGTCATCGACGAGCTGCCGCCCGGACGGACGCCCATCCGCACCCGGCTCTTTTCCGGAAAGCAGCGCGACCAAGCCTACCGACTGGTCGAAGCCGAGATGGCCAAGGGCCACCAGGCCTATGTGGTTTGTCCCCTTGTAGAGGAAAGCGAAAAACTCGATTTAAAGGCGGCCACAGAACTCTACGCGCTCTTTCAGACCGAAACCTTTCCCCAACGCAAAATCGGCCTGCTCCACGGCCGCATGAAGCGGGAAGAAAAGGAGACGATGATGCGGCAATTCAAAGACAAGCACATCGAGCTCCTCGTCGCCACCACCGTCGTCGAGGTCGGCATCGACATTCCCAATGCCTCCGTCATGGTCATCGAGCACGTCGAACGTTATGGGCTCTCTCAGTTGCATCAACTCCGCGGCCGGGTCGGGCGGGGCGCGGCGCAGTCCGTTTGTTTAATGATTGCGGACTACCCCATCTCTAAAGAAGGCAAACAGCGGTTACAGGCCATGGTGGATACTTCGGATGGCTTTAAAATCGCCGAGGCCGATCTCGCCATCCGAGGCCCAGGTGAATTTTTCGGTACACGGCAAGCCGGACTGCCCAGTTTAAAAATTGCAAATCTCATGCGGGATGTTAAGATACTCGAGGCGGCGCGGAAAGAAGCCTTCGCGTGGGTGAAAGAAGACCCGGCACTCTCTACACCCGATAGCCTGCCGCTCCGCGCCACCCTTGAAAGGAAGTGGCAAGGCAAGCTAGAATGGCTCACTTTGGCTTAATGGCAGCGAGGCCCTGACATATGCGGACCCGTTTTTTAAAAAAATAGACTCCGAGAGGGAGCGAGACAGAAGGCCATGAGATTTTCGATTATTTCATTCGGCAAAGGCTGGCTGCAAGTCATCGACCGCCTCGCGTCTAGAACGACATGGCGCGACGACCTCCGGCGCGGCATCGTCGTATTGACAACCGGCGGGGCGTCGATCGCCGACCGTGGCCTTGCCGAGATGGAGTTGAGACAGCTTCGCGGACGCCTGCAACAAGTCGAAGAGAAACTCACGCAGGCTTATCAGGGCTTGGGGAAGAAGAGCATGGACCACTGGGCCGGCCAACAGATTTTAGACCCAAAAGAGCAAAACCGGGCCCTCCATGGCATTGATGCCTTAGAGAAAGAAAAAGGAAAGCTGATCGGGCAGATCGCCGCCCACAAGACACCCACCAAGGGGAACCCTCCCTCTCAGCCCTCTTAAATACGGACTGACTTCATGGCCCTCCTGGCATCGATCGACCTGGGAACGAACACCTTCCGACTCCTCATCGCCGAAATCGTCACGGCATCGGCCTTCGAGATACGCCACACCGAAAATAGAACCGTCCGCCTAGGCGAAGGGTTTTCGACCGAGAGACGCATCCGGCCCGTCGCCCTGAAGCGCGCCCTTGCCGCGCTACGCGCCTTTCGAACCGTCCTAGACGCGATGGAGGTGGACCAGGTGGCCGCGACCGGCACGAGCGCCTTGCGCGAGGCCATCAATCGAGACCACTTTTTGGAAGAAGCCAAAACGCAGTGCGGTTTCGACGTCACAATCCTCTCGGGAGAAGAAGAGGCGCGTTGCACCTTACTTGGCGTTTCGCTGCTCTTCAAAGATCGAAACGAAGCGATGAGGGTCTGCGATATCGGCGGGGGCTCCACCGAAATTATCGGATGGGATGGGCGCAAGCCAAGCTTTGCCGCAAGTCTCCCCCTGGGCGCGGTGGCCTTAAGCGAAACATTTCTTCGATCCGATCCGCCGACGCCGGGTGAAATAGCGGCGCTCAGCGCGGCCGTCGAGGCGCAACTCGATAAGATCACACCTCCGTTTCAAATCCCCTGCCGCTTTGTCGGCACTGCCGGGACGGTGACCACTTTCGCCGCCATCGACCAAGAGATGCGCCACTACGACCCGGAGCGGATCAATGGATATCTGCTCTCCGCCGAAAGGATTAAACACATTTCGGACACCTTGAGTGGAATACCGGCGAAGGTGCGTGCTAAAATCCCGGGACTCGAAAAAGGACGGGAAGAGATCATCCTGGCCGGCGGCCTAATTCTGAGCACCATTATGGACCGTTTCGGTGCCGAGCAACTGACGGTATGCGACTACGGCCTTCGAGAAGGGGTTCTGATCGATATGTTTCAAAAACTGTCCAATTCATGCGAATGACCGTGGATTTAGAATAGAGGAGTGGCAATGTCGGGAACAAAGTGCCTTGCAGAAGTCATCGAAGTGGCGCGGCTGACCCACGATGTTAAAGAAATAGCCTTTAAACTGCTTCAGCCGGATCGTCTGAGCTTTCAGGCGGGGCAATATATCGCCATCGAAGTCACCGAGATGAAGGACGGTCGACCGCGTCAAAATAACCGCCCCTATTCGATTGTCTCGCCTCCGGAAGAAACGGAAGTCATTCGACTGTGCGTCAATCTCGTAAACGGTGGGCCGGGCTCCAGCTACCTCCACACCCTCAAGGTCGGCGATCGGGTGAGTTTCCTGCATCCCTTCGGGTATTTTGTCTTAAAAACCGCGGCCGATGCCCCCATTCTATTTGTGGCAACGGGCACCGGAATCGCCCCTATTCTTTCGATGGTCGAGCACTTGATCCACAGCAACAGGCGGCAAGAAATGTTACTGTATTGGGGGCTTCGGAGTGAGCGGGACTTATATTATCAAGATCTTCTTGCGGGCTTGGCGGAGAAAGACCCTCTGTTTCGCTTCGAGACGACGCTCTCGCAGCCTTCTCCGGCCTGGCAGGGTGCTCGGGGGCGGGTGACAGAAAAAATCGCAAAAGCATTCGAACCCGTAGAAAACCAGGAGGCCTATCTCTGCGGCAGCCTGGCGATGATCCGGGAGGTGCGAGCGATGCTCCTCGAAAAAGGCATGCCGAAGCGGGTCATCCATTTCGAAAAGTTTTATTAAAACACGATCCCTTTCTATCCCCACATTTCCTCAGGAACCGCCAGGCGGGTCACCGGCCGGCCATTCACAATATGTTCTTCCATAATCTCGGCAACATCGGCAGCGGTGACTCCTTTGTACCAGGTCCCGTCTGGGTAGACGACAACGGTCGCCCCGATAGGACAAGGTCCCAAACAGCTCGACTCGGTCACTAAGATCTGACCGAACAGCATCCGCTTTTCCATTTCGTCAAAAAAGACAGGCAAGAGATCCTTACTGCCTTTTTCTCCGCAAGACCCGCGGGGGTGCCCTGGTGGACGCGTGGTTGTGCAAACAAGAATGTGGAATTTCGGCTTCGGCATTTTGTCTCCTTTTGAATGAAAGGCCATCTCGATAAAACGGTTTTACTTGTATCATAGGCATTGCAACGAGTGCAATAAAAGACAGGGAGAGGCGCGATCGGATCGAAGTGTTTAAGCGCGAAGGCGCTTCGCCTGACAGGCTTCGTCGTCTTCAGCTAAAAACCACAACTCCCAGAGGGAAATCAGGATTTGCGCCAGGAGCGATAAGCCCATGAGGACGCCGCCGATGATGACAGTGTAGGCAAATGCCGGGGCAAGCTTCGTAAACCACCATGAGCCGATATCGACCCAAATGGAGATGAAGGGCGTGGCGATGAGGAGGACGCGCCAGCGGACATCGACCTGGCTCATGGCGAAGATCCCGCCGCTTAAAAAAAAGATAAAGCTCATTCCGAAGAGATGAACGTGGGAAACGCGGACCAGAGACTTGACCGATTGGCCCATATCCACCGCCGTGTAAACAGTCACCTCCTCATAAGTACTTAAGGGCGGGATGGGCATCCCCGATTCGGCGCTGTGGCAAATGACGCAGTTGTCCTTGAATATCGGCGCGACCTCCGAAAAGGTCTCCGCGCTTGCGCCTTTCTTGATCCATTGAAAGATATGCTCTTTTTCGGCCGGCGCGATGTTGTCGCCCATCGCGCCTTGTAAGGAGGCGCCCAGGCGGGTCTCCCCACGCTTGCCGTAATATTTATCGACCACATCCGACACCAGGCCTTTGCCTTGACCGCTGTGCGGCTCAATATCCACAAGATATAGGTAGGTGACGGCAAAGAGATATCCAATCCCGAGGGTCAATAACAGGCAAGTAAACAGGACCTTCATGGGAATCGGGACATCCCGCAACGTCTGGCGGGGTCGCCCTTGGGTCGGATGCAATGCAAGCCCTTTATTGTTCGGATAAGAGATAGCTGACGAGGGCGGAGATTTCCGCATCGGTCCCTTTTACCGCCATCATCTTTGCTCCCGGAATCATTTTTTTCGGATCCTTCAGAAATTGGGTGAGCCACTCGCGGTCTCGGTTTTTATTGTTCTTCGAAAGGTCGGGCCCCATCTTGCCTCCCTTGCCACCGAAGACGTGGCACATCCCGCATTTTTTATTTTCATAGAATTGCTTTCCAGCCTCAAGGTCCGAGGCCTGTGCGGCCAGCGGAAGCAAGCCTAAGCCGCTTACGATGAGAAAGACCCAAAGCGCCGTGTTCCTTTTATTCATTGATCCCTCCCTTCAAGTCAATAAAGCCAGCGGCGGGGACCGCGGAGCAGGGCAGACGCTAGCCGGAGTCATCGGCAGGCTTCGGTTGTTTAGGCGGCTTTGCTTTCGGCGCCGGTTTTCCCGACCTTGATTGTGGTCACCGGGCAAGAGGCCAGGCGAACGACTCTTTCCGCCTGGCTGCCCATGATCAGGTGGTTTAAGCCTTTCCGCCCATGGGTGCCCATGATAATCAGGTCGACCCCCGTTTTTTCCGCCAGACGCAAAATCTCGACATAGGGGGTGCCGTTCATCAATTCGGCGCTGGCTTCAATGCCTGCTTGTTTCGATTCAATGACCAGGTCGTTTAACAAGACATGCGAGCGGTCCATCAAATAGGCATAGCCCTCATCGAAGAGGGCCGTCATGTCGTCCGGATGGTCGAGCCGCTCAATGACGTGCAGGAAGACGACGCTGGCCCCGAGCTGCTTCACAAAGGGCAAGGCCGCTCGAATGGCCTCGTTTGACAATTCAGAAAAGTCCGTTGGAACTAATATCTTTTTAACCTCCATGTCCCTTCTCCTTTTGTTGTGGCTTAGCCCTTCTCCTCCTCTTGGAGCGGTTGGTGCGCTCCACCGTCTAAAAGGATTATACAGAATCGCGCCATGGGAATACCAGAGAGTGAATTGCACCAAGCCGATTTCAAGTTGCTGTCCTCCAACACTTTTATTAAAATCGTTATCGTTTTTCCATGGGTCGATACGTTACAATGGTATACAAAGGGAAGGGTGGCAAATTCATTTCATGAGAGGGGAGCCGATGAAGATAAAAAGAGTTACATGGGGGCTTGCATGCATCTTCGTTTCATTCCTGCCGTTGGGGGTTTCCGCCCTTGATCCGGGCAGCGGGAAAACCGCTTATACCCTAAAGACCGCCGTCGAGGGGGACCGGCGGCTCTTCATCGGCGTGGGAGGACGTATCGATGGACTTGTCAATCCGATCCTTTCCGTCAAGGCTTGGGATGTCGTAGAAATTACCTTGGTCAACGATGATGGCTTAAACCACCATATCGCTGTTCCTGATTTCTTCATCATGTCTAAAGAAGTGATGGAAAAAGGCACCAAGACGGTGGTGACTTTTGTGCCCTTTAAAACGGGGGGCTTTATCTATTATTGCATTCTGGACAACCACCGCGAGCTGGGCATGGAAGGCCAAATGATTGTCAGCGCTAAATAAGACCGACTTAGAAAGACATAAAAAAACCCTTCAGCAGGCGCTTGAAGGGTTTTTTATGCGTAAATTCGTGTGGCTTGTTTAGACTTCCGCTAATGTCTCCTCTTCAAAGAAATCCGCTGCATTGTCTTTTAAAACCGCCCGAACGACTTTACATTCTTTAAACCGGCCTTGTAAGATTTGTTCCGACAAGGGATCCTCGATATTTCTCTGGACACAACGGCGCATCGGACGGGCTCCGTAAACCTGATCGTATCCTTCCTGAACCAACCACTGGATGAGTTCATCGCTCAATTCAATGGAAATCCCTTTTTCGACCAATTTGTCGTTGAGCTCTTTAATAAGAATCAGTATGATCTTTTCAAGGTGGACCTTCTCCAGCGGATGAAAAACAACAATATCGTCTATCCGGTTTAAAAACTCCGGATTGAAGGATTTTTTGAGCTCGGCCTGAACCGTATCCTTCATTTTTCCAAACATGCTGTAATCGGACTCGAGTTGAAAACCCAGAGATCCAGATTTTCCAAGCATCCTTGTCCCTAAGTTGGACGTCATAATGAGCACGGTATTTCTGAAATCGACCTTTCTGCCTAAGCTATCGGTAAGATAGCCGTCATCCAAGACCTGGAGCAAGATATTAAACATGTCCGGATGGGCCTTCTCGATCTCGTCGAAGAGGACCACGGAATAAGGTCTTCTCCGTACTTTTTCGGTGAGCTGTCCACCTTCTTCATAGCCCACATAACCGGGAGGGGCGCCAACCAATCGGGAGCTCGAAAACTTTTCCATATATTCCGACATGTCGATTCGAACCAAGGCCTCGTCTGTATCGAAAAGAAACTCGGCCAGTGCGCGCGCCAATTCTGTTTTTCCCACGCCTGTAGGTCCTAAGAAAATAAACGATCCAATCGGTCTCCGGTCGCCTTTGAGGCCAGCACGAGAGCGTCTGATGGCTCTGGAAATGGCCGAGATCGCTTCCTCTTGCCCAATAATCCTTCGATGCAGTTCCTCTTCCATATGGATGAGTTTTTGCGTCTCTTCTTCTTCGATCCGAAATAAGGGAATCCCCGTCATTTTTGAAACGACGCAGGCCACTTCTTCGCGACCGATCATGGGACGATTCTTTTCTTGGGTTTTCTTCCAGTCGGTCTTGGTGTCTTCAAGAATCTTTTTTACCCGTTCCTCTTCCTCGCGAAACTGAACCGCTTCCTCAAAGTTCTGCAGACGAATCGCCAACTCTTTTTCGCGGACGATCTTTTTCAGCTCTTGCTCTAGGGTGCGAAGATTTTCCGGACGGGAATAGGCCTTGAGTCGAGCCCGAGAACCCGCTTCGTCGATGACATCAATAGCTTTGTCCGGAAGGAATCGATCGGAGATATAACGATTAGATAAGCGAACCGCCTCCTCGACAGCGTCGTCGGAGATATCGACACGGTGATGCGCCTCATACCGGTCTTTTAAGCCTTTAATGATTTGAATGGTCTGATTGCTGGTCGGCGGCTGAACATAGATCGCTTGAAAACGGCGTTTTAAGGCGGAGTCCTTCTCGATATGCTTGCGATATTCATCCAGGGTGGTCGCACCGATGCACTGCATCTCGCCCCTGGAAAGCGCCGGCTTCATCATATTCGAGGCATCAATGCTGCCTTCGGCCGCACCGGCACCCACCAAGGTGTGTAGTTCATCAATAAAAATAATGATGTTGCCGGAAACGACGATTTCCTTCATCACGACTTTCAGCCGTTCTTCGAATTGGCCTCTATACTTCGTGCCGGCCACAAGAGAACCGAGGTCCAAGGCCACCACGCGCCGATTGAACAGGTTTTCCGGGACATCCATCGTCACGATTTTTTGGGCCAAACCCTCGACGATGGCTGTTTTTCCGACTCCGGATTCGCCGATTAAGACGGGGTTATTCTTCGTTCGACGGCTTAAGATTTGAAGAACACGCTCAATCTCATCCTGACGGCCGATTACCGGATCCAGAACCCCATCACTGGCAAGCTTGGTGAGGTCGCGGCCAAATTCATCCAAGGCAGGCGTGCTGCTCTTGCGGTCTCTCTCGCGCGAGGACGATTTACGAAGCAGGTTGATGGTCAGCTGGCGTGCCGTGAGTAGGTTGCCCCCCATGCTTCGGACAATTTTCCCACCGATGCCTTCTTCTTCGCGAAGAATGCCCAACAGGAGATGTTCGCTCCCGATGTAGTTGTGTCCCAGCAGTTTGGCCTCTTCAACGGCATATTCGATCACCTTCTTCACGCGCGGCGTAAAGGGAATTTCGCCAAAGGTCATGGTGTTGCTGCCGCTCGGTAGATTCCGTTCGATTTCGAGCCGAATCTGCTCGACGGAAAGCCCCATCTTCTTGGTCACTGCAATCGCGACACCATCCCGCTCCCGGAGTATGGCCAAGACAAGGTGCTCGGTTCCCAAATAATCGTTTTGATGACGCTCGGCCTCTTCTCGGGCAAGAATGATGATTTTCCTGCCTCGGTCAGTAAATTTCTCAAACATCTCTCTTCCCCTAATCCCTTAGAAAGTTACAGAAAGTTACTTTAAGAAGTGATAAACGGAAAACCCTTTAACTGAAGATTTCTAATGAAGAAATTGTGTTATGCCACTGCCTCAATTGTATCGATGAGCCCATTGTATGTCAAGGAGTTTCGATGCCCCCTTCGTTGACAGCAATGAAGCGGATATATTATCTAATGCGTTAAGAAAAGGGGAAAAAATGACACGGGAGAAAGATGAACTGGCGCGGCTTCAAAAGCAACACCGCTTGCGCACCCTCCGCCGGGTTGCTTCCCCGACATCGACCACCATCGAGCTTGAGGGTAAAAAGGTCCTCCTTTTTTGCTCCAACAATTATCTCGGACTCGCCAATCATCCGCTTCTTAAAAAGGCGGCAATCTCTGCAGTGGAGACCTGGGGCGTCGGCTCTGGCGCTTCCCGGCTGATTTCGGGAAGCCTCCATCTCAACCAAAAGCTCGAAGAAAAGCTGGCCCAACTCAAATGTACGGAAGCCGCCCTGGTTTTCAATTCGGGCTATACGACCAACCTGGGCGTCTTGAGCGCGATCATTCAAAAGGGCGATCTAATCTTGGCCGATCGGCTCAACCATGCGAGCTTAATTGATGGCTGCCGACTTTCGAGGGGAACTTTCCGTGTGTACCGACACAAGGACATGGCGCAGCTGGAAAAACTGCTGAAGCAGCGGAAGACAAGCCAACAAACCTTTATCGTCACGGATGGTCTATTCAGCATGGACGGCGACATCGCCCCCTTGCCCGAGCTGGTCGATCTCGCGGAACGTTACGACGCAACGATCTATTTAGACGACGCCCATGCCACAGGGGTCTTGGGTGAGCATGGGGGCGGCAGCCTCGATCATTTCCAAGTGGCAAGCCCCCGGATCATCCAAATGGGAACACTCAGTAAGGCCCTCGGCGGTTTGGGGGGCTTTATCTGTGGACGTCGAAGTTTGATTGATTACCTCGTTAACAAGGCCCGCCCTTTTATCTACACCACGGCCCTGCCGCCCAGTGTGCTGGCGACCGGACTGGCCGCCCTCGACCTCATTGAAAAGGAGCCCCAAATCCGTGAGCAGCTCTGGAAAAATCGGGCCTACTTCCACAAAAAGCTGCGGGCACTGGGCTTCGATACCTTCGAAAGCGAGACGCCGATTATCCCCATCCGTGTCGGGGAAAGCGATAAGGCGCTCGCCTTTTCTGAATACTTGCTCGACCACGGTCTTTTCGTTCAAGCCATTCGGCCGCCAACCGTACCGGAAGGCACGGCCCGTCTGCGGGTCACCCTGATGGCGACGCATAGCCTTGAAGAAATGGACACGCTCCTCACGCAGCTCGAAGCGGGCGGAAAAGCCCTAGGCGTCCTATAAATGAAAACACTCTTTATCACCGGGGCCACCGGCGGATTGGGGCAGGCCCTCTGCCAGCGTTTTTCGGAATCAGCCTGCCGCATCGCCCTGCACGGCTTTCAAAATCAGGCGGCAGGAAAAGACCTCATCGAGCAGATCCGAGCCAAAGGGAGCGAGGCCGATTTCTACTGCGCCAACCTCCGCGAAGCCAAAGCCATTCGGTCGATGTTCGATCGGCTTCAGGAAAAATGGGGCACAATCGATCTGCTGATCAATACGGCGGGCACGACAAAGGACGCCCTCTTCAACCGGCTTGAGACAGAGGATTGGGACGAAGTCCAATCCGTGAATCTCTCCGGCCCGTTTTATTGTATGCAAGAAGCCGCGAAAATCATGCAGCCCAAAGGCGGAGGACACATCATTAATATTGGCTCCTTTGCCGGCAAGACAGGGCGCATCGGGCAAGCCGCCTATAGCGCGTCGAAACGCGGCCTTATTGCGCTTACCCAGTCTGCGGCCAAGGAATGGGGAAAGGACAATATACAGGTCAACGCGGTCTGCCCAGGCTGCTTGCCTACCCCCATGACCGCCCACTTAAAACCGGCCGATGCCGAGCGACTTCTCGGCGAAAACCAGCTTAGGCGGACATCCAGCCTTGAGGAAGTGGCCGACTTCATCCATCATCTCTCGACGATGAAACACGTCTCGGGCCAAGTCTTCAATTTGGACAGTCGCATCGGATGAAGCGCCCCGCCCCCCCAAGAGGCCTTTTCATCATCGGCACCGACACCGGCGTCGGTAAAACCCTGATCGCCGGCGCCATCGCCAGATCCTTGGTTTTGCGGGGCATCGACTGCGGCGTGATGAAACCCATCGAAAGTGGCTGCCGGCTACGGAAGGGGCATTTGATTCCGACCGATGGCACTTACCTCCGCGCCGCCGCGCGCTCGAAAGACCCCCTCGAAGCCATCACCCCGTTTCGTTTCCGCTCGCCCCTGGCTCCTTATGCCGCAGCCCTGAAAGAAGGGCGCAAACCGGTCAATTTAAAAGCGCTTGTCGCCGCTGTCAAACGCATGCAGAAGACGCACGATTTTATAATTGTCGAGGGCCTGGGCGGTTTGATAGTCCCGCTCAACGCAAAGGACACCCTCATCGATTTGATTCGAGAGCTGGACTTACCGGTTCTCCTTGTTGCCCAGTCTGGACTCGGCACCCTCAACCACTGCCTCCTGACCCTTAACTATGGGGAAAGCCAGGGCCTCCAATTTTCGGGCCTCCTGCTCAACCGAATCGCTCCCAAAAAACCGGCCTCCGAAGCAAGCAACCGCCGCCTTTTAAGCGAACGAACGACCCTTCCCGTCCTCGGTCCGCTCCCTTATCTGCCAAAGAAGGGAACGCGGGAGGCCCTTATCGCCCAAAGCGCAGGCATCCTGGACCGAAAAACAACGATCATCAAGGCCATCATCGAAGCTGTTGACCTGGTGCGCTGATCGGAAAACGAGGCCGCTCCGTTCGACAAATCCCTATAATTTGATAAATTATAGACAAAGCCATGCAAATTACTTCCCTACAGCCTGGGCCGATTTTCCCCTCGCCCTTCCAAAGCCCCAAACCAAGCCCTCAATCGACCTCTGCTCAAAATCCGATGCAAAACGTAAAAGAAGGGCAGGCGGTGCCTTCCGAGCCGACTCAAGCCTCTGCTGAAGCCTCGGAACAGGCCACCGGCAAGGCGGCCCTTGAAAAGCCTGAGGAAGTCTCCAAAGGCATGCGCCCTGAGCTGAATTTCAAGGATCTAAAAATAGTGCAAGATTTAAAGAAGCGCGATCGGGAAGTCCGGGTCCACGAGGCCGCGCATCTGGGTGCTGCAGGCCCCTACGCCAGCGGTGGACCGAGCTACACCTATAAACGCGGGCCCGATGGCCGCCAATATGCCGTGGGAGGGGAAGTCCAAATCGACATCGCCGAAGTCTCCGGCGATCCGGCGGCCACCCTTCAAAAAGCCCACGTCATTCGCCGCGCGGCCAACGCCCCGGCAAATCCTTCGTCCCAAGATCGCCGCGTCGCCGCCCAGGCCGCCGCCATGGAAGCGGAAGCCTTACAAGAACTCACCGAACTGAGATTAGAAGAAAAAAGCAATGCCGGCAAGGTATCCGAAGCGAAAGAAAGCGAGGCCGGGGATCCATCACGATCCGCAAACGACGGCACAGAAGAAAGCCATTCGCAAGAACTTAAAGCGACCGATAAGAATAAGAAAACTGCCCTCTATCCAAACATCTCGTTTTCGGATCGCCAGATTAAAACTGTGGGCCAGCTTCTCGATCTAAGCGCCTGACCCCAAATTTTAAAACCTCCCTCCCCCAACTCAGTATCCGAGTGGAGGTCTCTCCCACTTTTCGGATAGGTTCCATCGGCATCCGCCCCAAGATTGCCCCAAAATAGACGTCCTACGCTTAGACAAAAGACAGTCGATTTCCAGAATAGACGGAAACATTCTAAAGCATAAGCCTTTAATATAAAAGGGTATTTTTTACACCATTATTTGAATACTGTGTCCTGTCTTTGATAAGATTTCGGTGTGGAGTCCGTGAGTATTACCACAATCACAAAACAAGGAGGGTGGTCATGCGAAACATATTTTCAATAATAAATAAGACCATCGCTTACAGTGTCATCATTACGGGGGTCCTCGCCGGACTTTCCGTCGCGACAGGAGCGGCTCCTGTGGCTTCTACAAATGTCAGTGCTCTGGGCATTGGGGTCTTAGAAAAATGGAGCCCATTCGGAAACGCGATGCTCCAATTCGTGAAAGGACTTACATTAATGCTCAGCTTTTCATTTCTCTTTATGATCCATCATTATCTTTCAGGAAAGGAGATGGGGTCACATTTTATAGAATGGACCACGCGTTTTGCGTCTTACCCCTATTGCGATTTAGACATCCTGAAGGCGAGGACATTGAATAATCACGAGAAGGTTGTGCTTCTTTTCCCAATAAAAAAACAGGAAGAGAATAAGAAGCTACCTCGAGCGGCCTAAGGTAAATTTCACGAAGTAAGGGGAAATAAAACTCTCCTTCCAGTACGGGAAAGAGCCGTCCGCGAAGGGGAGTGGCGCCAGCTTCTGGGGAAAGTCTTTCATGCCCCCCTTGTATCGTGTTGATTTGGGCATGCATGCCGTGCTATATCATTGGCAAGCCTATATGGTGTAGGTCGATACATGCGGCAGAAGGTTTACCGCTCAACTTAGGTCAGATTTTCTTATTTTTAAACGGTTCCTTCCTGGTATCATCCGGACAACTCACAATAAGAAACATCTCATATATATAAGTGAGATAGCCCCGATTTCATGGACAGGGGGTTAGTCGTCAGATTGTGCTTCATACATTACAGGGCTCTGATCATTCAATGAAGCGTGACGGCGTTGCCGATTATAGAACAACTCAATGTAATCGAAC